>PVML01017347.1_pt1 | contig 595062 bp, 504 predicted proteins | sample 1853371 | NCBI WGS metagenome assembly PVML01 (sample SAMN08533508, study PRJNA380276) | Human gut metagenome, whole genome shotgun sequencing project. | isolation source: participant 1, chromium library | host: Homo sapiens | collected 2017 | reverse complement strand
TAGGGCAGAGGTGGAAGCGTGGTAACACGTGCAGCTGACTGTCACTAATAGGTCGAGGGCTTAACCAAGACGGTTTAGGTAAGAATAACGGATGAAATTCAATATGTGGTTTTGAGGGTACATAGATGAGAGACTGGAAGAGATTCCGGTCTCTTTTTGCGTTATACGATAAATGAAACATAAAACCTGGTAACGGTGTGCAGCCACTTTTGGGATACAATTTTGGATCAGGAGATCGGGAGCGTTTTCAGAAAATCGCAGCCTATACCAGAAAGTGCTGCGTAATCATTGGTGTTCTGGCTACCCTGCTCTTTTTTGTGTTCCGCAGACCGATCATAGGACTTTTCATTCAGGATGAAGAGGTGATTTATTATGGTGTGAAGATGCTGATTGCCTACATGCTTTCCGGGCCGGTTATTGGAATCCTTTTTATGAATATGAACTGTATGCAGTCCGTGGGTAAGGCATTTTGGGCGACTCTGCTTTCTGTATTGCGTCAGGGATTGCTCCTGATTCCGCTGCTGTTTATTTTGAATGCGCTTGGAGGGTTGAACGGTGTCATTTACGGGCAGGCATTGACGGATTACATTGCAGTTTTTCTGTCAGCAGTGCTGTGGCGTAAATGTAAAACATATAATTCTGCAAGAAAATCTTAAGTCAATGTAAGAGAAAACCTACTTGAACCAAAAGGATTCCGTGCTATGATAGGGAAGTGAAATTGTTCCTGTTTGTGCATTGCGCAATCAGGAAATGGACTGACAGAGATTGGAGGCAGAAAGTTTGAAGAAAATATGGAAGTATTGCATTTCCCTGTGCTGTATGGCGGCAGTATTTGCCGGGGCAGGAAACGTGAAAGCCATGGCAGATGAAACACCGGCGGCTGTCGGGCAGGAAACGGCAAAACCTGCACCAACGGAATTTGCACATATCACGAGCTGCGAGGTGACTGGTGGAAATCAGGTTACGATCAAGGGACAGGTGGAAGGCAGTTTCTCAGATCTGGCATATTATGATAATTACCTGTACCTGTTTGAAATGAAACCGTACCAGCGGGATTTAAAGGGCAGGACGGACTATGCAGCGTGGATCACGAAGGGCGATGAGCTTTCGTTCCAGCTCCCGCTCAACCATGGAACGCAGGATGACCGGCTGTATTCCAGCTTTGTGGTTGCGGTTTACGATGGCAGTGAATACACCATTGTCAGCAATGAGGCTTATGTGACCAATCCGGAGAGTGTCGCGAAATACACGGATCCGTACAAAACCGCCCAGACAAAAAAGGGACTTCTGATTCAGACAACACCGGCCATGCTGTCTGATGCATTTTCTCTTGGCGTGAACCATGTAATCGTGAACATTCCGTTCAATCACATTCTGGGAAATGGAATTGATTATGAATACGATGGCAAGACCTATCATTTTAATAAAGATGTTCTGGCAGTATATGACGACACCATCAAGAGAATGTCTGAAAAAGATATGACCGTGACTGCAGTCATTTTAAATGGCTGGAACGACAGCACACCGCAGCTTTATTACCCGGGCGTAACGAAGCAGCCGGCATCCGTGGCAAACTATTATGGTTTTCATGTGGCTACGGAAGACGGTTATGAATCCCTTCGGGCCATTGCGGCTTTCCTGGCAGACCGTTACGGCAGCAAATCCTCGCCATACGGCAGAGTTTCTAACTGGGTCATTGGCAATGAGATCAATAACCAGCTGTGGAATTATATGGGGCCGATGAGCCTGGATACTTATATTAATGAATATCTGCGGGCATTTCGCGTGTTTTACACGGCGATTCGCAGTACCAGCCAGAGCAGCCGTGTCTTTTTCTCGACGGATTACAACTGGAATCATGAGGCGGACGGCAAACTGAAATACAATGCAAAGGATCTGCTGGATACTTTCAATAATCAGATGATCCCGGGCGGCTCCATGGATTGGGGACTGGCATATCATCCATATTCGATTCCGCTGACAGAACCGGAGTTCTGGAATGACCGGGAGACCGGACTGATTAAGGATGACGCTTCTTCATCGGTGGTCAATATGCTGAATTTAAGCGTTCTGACGGATTATTTACAGCAGGCACAGTTCCGTACCCGTTCTGGTGAGGTGCGTCACGTAATCCTTTCCGAGCAGGGCTTTACCTCCGCCAGCGCAACCCGCGGCACCACAGAGGATTTGCAGGCGGCAGCAATTGCCTATGCATATTACATTGCGGACAGCAACCCATATATCGATGCCTTCATCATGAGCCGTCAGGTGGACGCACCGTCCGAAATGGCAGCATCCCAGGCATTTGGTCTGTGGCATTGCGATAGCAGCAAGCCGAACGACATTGTAGCAACCATGCAGAAACCGTCCTGGCTTGTATACAAAAATATTGATAACAAGGCCTCTACGCTGGAAACAACTGAGAAATACAAGGCACTGATCGGAATCAGTAAATGGAGCGATGTAGTTCCGAACTTCCGCTGGAAGAGCCTGGAAAAGTAAGTTTAAAATGCATACGATAAGGATAAAGCGGGAACTATAACAAGAGAATGACAGGGAAAGGCACCGGGAGTGAGTCATACAGAAAGACTGTCCGGTGCTTTCTCTATCTGCAAAAACGGGGAAAATTGCCTGAAAAAAATAAAATAAAAAGTTTTAGAAAACTGCTTGACAAAAAGGCACCTATATCATATAATATCCTCGTTGCCTGTCAACGAGCAGCGTATTCCTCGATAGCTCAGTCGGTAGAGCACGCGGCTGTTAACCGCGCTGTCGTAGGTTCAAGTCCTACTCGGGGAGCTCACATATCTTATATGTGTCAAACAAGTTTATATGAGAGGCCCCATGGTCAAGCGGTTAAGACATCGCCCTTTCACGGCGGTAACACGAGTTCGAATCTCGTTGGGGTCATTTATCAGAGCTGATCTGATAAACAATTAATATGGCGACATAGCCAAGTGGTAAGGCGTGGGTCTGCAACACCCTGATCACCAGTTCAAATCTGGTTGTCGCCTCTAAGGAATCATCGAAAGATGGTTCCTTTTTTTGTCTGGAAAAGCCAGTATTTATGCGGATTTCCAGACTTTTTACTAAATTTGGTAAAGTAGGAAGTGCAGACCTTGTATTTGCAGTTATAATATTTTATAATCTAAAAATACAGACAGAGCATATATTTACAAAAGCAGAGGTTATATTACTTTTGGAGGTTATTCATGTATATTGAGAAGGTAGCAATAAAGAATTTTAAAGCAATAGATGATATTGAAATAGAGTTCCGTCCAGGAGTGAATCTGCTTATTGGAGATAATGGTGTAGGAAAAACTTCTATATTGGAAGCGATTACAGTTGGCTTGGGTGGATTTCTTACGGGTATTTCTGGTGTTCCATCTAAAAATATTCAGCCGGATGATGTAAGAATCCAATTAACAGAGATGGGACATGCTTCTTCTGGAATACAATATAAGACTCCGGTGGAAATTACATCATATGTGGACATTGATGGAAATAAATTTGAGTGGACACGAAGACGGAAAGACCAGATGCCAAATTCTAAAACGACTATAGATAACAAGCAAATTGCTAAGTATGCTCAGGAAATTGCTAATGATTTTTCCGCGCAGCTGCCGTTACTTTGTTTTCAGAGTGAAGCACGCGTCTGGCAGACAAGACGCAGTGATTTTGGCACAGAGCTGAAGAAAAAATTAAATGACAGACGCTGCGGCTATATTGGATGTCTGGATTATTCTTTAGATATTAAGGGTATCAAAGAATGGTGCTTGAAGATGGAACTCATTGCATTTCAGAAGGGTATGAAGATCGCTGAATATGAGATATTTAAAGAAATCGTAGCAGCTGTTATGCAAAAAATGAGTGATTTACCGGAAAAGCCGGTTATTTCTTACTCTCAGCAGATTGGTGATATCGTTTACAATGAAGCTGGGGAGAGTATGCCAATTTCGCTTTTAAGCGCCGGATATCAGTCTCTTTTATGGATGACAATGAATCTGGCATATAGAATGGCGCTTTTGAATCCTGAAGCAGGGAAAAATATGACGCATATTCCGGGAGTTGTGTTAATTGATGAGTTGGACATGCACTTACATCCGAAGTGGCAGTGGAATGTAATTAAGGCACTGGAGGAAACATTCCCGAATATTCAATTTATTGTAGCTACGCATTCTCCTATCATTATTTCATCCTGCAAGAATGAGAACCTTATTTTGATTAAGGAAAATCAGAAAATCAGGTATCTTCCGAATGCATATGGATATTCTGTCGAGGATGTTCTGGAATTACGTCAGGAGAGTACAGCGAAACCAAAAGAAATAGAGACTTTGCGTGATCGGTTTGACCGGGCACTCAATCGAAGTGATTATGAGACAGCGAAAGAAGTTGTTGAAAAGCTGTGTGGTATACTTGGAGAAGAACACAGCGAAGTGAAAAATGCAAAAGAAGAACTGGATCTTAATCACTGGGCAGAGGAGAATTAAGCATGTTGTATATAAAGAAAATGCAACCTCTACCGGAAGTGGTTGATAAGATTAATTTGATTAAACGAAGTGATATCTGGAAAAACATTTCGGAGGGAGACACAAAAGCAATCAGAAAGCAGTTCGAATCACTTCCGAAAGACAGTGTTCGTTATACGTTATTGAAAGAGCAACATGGCTTGTGTGCGTATTGTATGAGGCGTATACATAATGACAGCAGTACGACGATTGAGCACTGGGCACCGCTGAGCAAAAATAAGGAGCAGGCATTACAATATTCCAATTTCCTCGGAGTATGTCATGGAGGGAGAAAATCAGAGACAGATGACAATAAAATTCTTTGCTGTGATGCAAGCAAAGAGGAAATGGCAATTCAGATATCACCCTGGAATGAATCGCATATGAGGGATATTGCATATACATCAGCTGGAATTATTTACACTTTGTCCGGGAATGCCGATTTTGAAGAAGACATTAATAAAATCCTGTGTTTGAATGGACTTACGGACAATCGCGGAAATTTTGTGGATACATCAACAGAAATTGTAAAGGGGCGGCGTGATTCGATTCAGTGGTGCAAAAATTTATATAAAGCTTTGGACCGACAGGGGAAATGTACATCTCTCAGATTGAAGAAAAAGATTGATGAGATTGAGCAGGCAGAGATCATGCCGGAATATGCAGGCGTGAAACTGTTTTATCTGAAAAAGAAGTACCGGGAACTGGTGACCCGAGGAAAATAACGAGTAATTACTGACCAAAAATAAAATAGGGCACTAATAGGGCACCAAAAGGGCTATCGAAGCCCAGGAACCCAGTGTTTATGCGGCTTCCAGGGACTGGCAATCAGGGTCTGCAACAGATCACCAGTTCAAATCTGGTTGTCGCCTCTCAAATCCCTTGATTTTTCTTTTCATCTGTATGTAAATGTATGCGAGCCCGTCTCCCTGTTGAAGCAGGGCGGCGGGCTCTTAATAAGTTAATCTGTATATCAGCCAGTTATATTACTGGTTATCAATAATTTCCTCGGCCATAGTAAACAGTTCATCGGCACTCAGATCCTCTCCAAACTTAAACAGAAGGTATCCCTGGTTGTCCATATCCCATTCTACCGTATAGGAGTTTTGGATTTCGACTTCGTCGGAGCCGTAGGCCAGGTTAAAATGACCGGCTTCCTGGGCTTTTTTGTCTTCTTCGGTCAGTTCATAGTTTACCGGGACAAATTTGTTGATGGTTTTGTAGAAGCGGAGGGTGGTGCCATTATCCAGGTTTTTCTCTTCGGTTGGAGTTTCGGACTCGCCCAGCTTTGCTTCTGCGGAGAAGGTTATGTCTTCTTTGCCATCTTTTGTGTAGGTTATTGAGAGATTGCTTCCGCTTCCTATTTTGTTGCCGTTGTCATCGGTTGTTTTATAATATTCCGGAACAGCGCTGGAAAATGCGTAGCCGTTGGAGAATTCCTTCGGGAAGCTGATGGCCGGACCGTGGGTTTTCTGTAAATCCAGAGCCTGTTCATAGGTGTATACCGCATCGTTCCGGTTGGTGTGGGAAGTGATGCCTGTGATTTTTTCTACTGCGAACGCGGTGATGCTTCCAAGTACACAAATGGCTGCGAATGTAACGATTGTTTTTTTCATGAACCCTTTTTTCATAAAATAGCCCTCTCTTTCTATCTGTCGATATACGTTTCTGCGAATTCGCGCTTCCCGACCAGGATCCTCTGGAAGTTTGTTGGCGCGGTTCTCAAACATGTTTTTCAATTTTTTTTCTAAGATAGGATTGTCCATGTTTTGCCTCCTTCCTCCTGCGCGAGGAGCTCCTTTAAACGTTCCTTTGCGTGAAACAGCCTGGATTTTACTGTCCCCTCAAATATACCGCAAACCCTGGCAATCTCGCGGATTGGCATGTTATTGTAATAATACAGGATCAGAACGGTTTTCTGCTTTGGCGGCAGTTTTTCTACTGCTTCATAAAGAATGCGTTCTTCTTCCTTCATAATGCAGTTTTCCAGGACGGATCTTCCAGGGTTCGCCTGTGTTGAAGCGGTTTCCTCTTCTGGCCGTTCTTTTCCGGCCTTTTTACAGATTTTCCACGCAGTCCTGGTAAGAATCCGGTAAAACCATGTCTTAAATGCCGCCGGATCACGCAGCTTTTTTCTATTTAAATAGCAGATGGTGAATGTCTCCTGGACAATGTCCTCGCTGTCTGCCGCATTTCCAGAAATCAGCCACGCCGCCCGGAGGGCTGGTTTCTCATATAATTTCATCAGTTCTCCAAAGGCATCCATGTCCCCGGTGATCATCTGCCGTACTATATTTTCTTCATCCATAATCGGCCTCCTTTCTTTTTTGATCGATCTGCTATATAGAGCCCATCAGAGGGCAAAAGGTTCATTTTTATAAAGAGTATTGTAGACGATGTTTTGCGTTTTGGAAATTTTGTTCTAAATCAAAAGCAATACATTGTGATTAACACAACCTATTGACTTTGATTTTATCTTGTGCTAGTATTTGAAAAAATAAAAAATGCAGGATAGAAATCAGGAGGTCATGGAATGAAGAAAACGGTTACAGTATTTAAGGGAGATGGAATCGGACCGGAAATTACGGATTGTGTGCTGGAAATTTTGCAGGCAGCAGGCGCAGAACTGGATTATGAGATCTATAATGTTGGTGAAGCAGAGTGGATAAAGAATGGCGCGCTGATTCCGGAAGAGGCATATGCGTCCTTTGACCGAAACCACGTGTTGCTGAAATCTCCGATCACAACTCCGATCGGTCATGGTTTCCGTTCTCTGAACGTAACGCTGCGAAAGAAATATGACCTCTATGCCAATATTCGCCCTGCAAAATCTAATATCGCGGTTGAGACTCCATTCCATGATGTTGACATGGTCATTTTCCGCGAGAATACGGAAGATCTTTACGTTGGCGTGGAAGCGCAGATTGATGAGAACACCGTTCACGCAACCAAGATTATTACGCGAAAAGCAAGTACCCGGATCATCCGTGATGCGTTTGAGTACGCGAAGGCTCATGGCCGGAAGAAAGTAACCTGCGTACACAAGGCCAATATCCTGAAAATGTCCGACGGCCTGTTTTTAAGCATTTTCAATGAAATTGCGAAAGAGTACCCGGAGATTGAACATAACGACAAGATTATTGACAATACCTGCATGCAGATGGTTATGAATCCAAATCAGTTCGACATTATTGTAACACCGAATCTGTATGGGGATCTGCTGTCGGATCTGGCGAGCGGACTGATAGGCGGTCTTGGCCTTCTTCCATCCAGCAATCTGGGAACAGATTACGCTATGTTTGAGGCGGTTCACGGCAGCGCGCCGGATATTGCAGGACAGCATATTGCCAATCCGACCGCATTTCTGTGGTCTGCCTGCATGATGCTGGAGCATCTGGATCAGCGCGAGTGCGCGGCAAAGATCCGTAAGGCGGTCGACGCAGTACTGGAAGAGGGCACATGCCTGACACCGGATCTGCACGGAACGGCAACGACCGAGATGTACCGCGATGCGATCATTCAGAAATTGAATTAAGTGCCGGCAAGATGAGGAGTTCACTGAAGGGTGGGCTCCTTTTTATGTTTCATGGGAAGTTGCCTCCTGTTGAAAAAATTGCCCCATGGCTTTCCGAAATAATATGGTATAATGTAACAAGTGCAAGAGAGCCAAAAGCATGCTTGCATGCTTCTGGCGAACGACGAGGTAATCGAGTGGCAAAGTCATGAGTAACGAGAGCCAGAAAGAAATGGAGCAGAATTTATGAATGATAATCAGGTTAAGGCGGTTATGATTGCGGTGGCAATAGTGGTCGCTTTGATTGCTGCAGTGAAAATCCGGCGTGGGCTGAGGCGCTTTTTCAATTCGGCAGAGGTGCGCCTGGTCCGGGAACTGGCCCGCAGCGTGCAGAATGGGGAATTGCAGCAGGAAGAACCGCCCAAATCCCTTGGTGGCATGACCAGCATTTATCTGCCTCAGATTCTGCGGGATTTTCCGGAATTTAACTGGGAGGAGCTGCGGGCTGAGGCAGAACGGTCTGTGCGGGAATTACTTGAAACGAAAAATGTGCGCACGGCCGGAGTGGTCCGCATTCATAAAACGGTGATCAGTCGTTACCAAAAGTATCGTGGGACGGCCAGTATCCTTTGTGAAACAGCGGCAGAATACTGGATGGAGACAGAAAGTCAGAGAAATGGGAAAGCTGTTGCGTGTAATGTGCGCCAAAGCGCAAAAGAACGGAGTGGACAGAATGGCACAGTGCAGCAGATTCGTAAGAAACAGACGGTCTGTGAAGCAGAGTTGATTTATGTGTATGATTCGTCTATGTCCGGGACGGCTGCTTCGCTGGTGTGTCCAAACTGCGGTGCGCCCGTGGAACAGCTTGGTGCAAAACAGTGTCGTTACTGTGGTTCCATTCTGGAGGTATCCGGGGCAAAAGCATGGAAAATTCAGAATGTCCGGGAGCGGAATTAAGGATAGATAATAGAAACGAAAAAATCCGGTATATTGATTCCGGGAGCAGCTCACGCTATAATAAGAAAGCGTGACAGAACAGGAAAAGAGAAAGAGCAGGGCAGGAGACGCTGCCCGAATGGAAGGAATTGAAATGACAGATTTAAATTTTAAACCAGTTGAAGCGGAAGACATGAAGGTGCTGGCGCCTTATTTTGGCCTGCGCCCGAATAAGACCTGTGACAGTGTGCCACTGGACAGCTTCATCTGGAGAAAATATTATCATGTGCAGTATGCCATTCATGAGAATAAGGCGCTTTTATGGCTGATGAAGGAAGAAGGCGTGATGCACAGTGCCATGCCACTTTGCAAAGAGGAAGACCTGAAAAAATATTTTGACATGACCGTGGAGTATTTTAACCAAGTGCTCCATATTCCGTTAAAGATTTATCTGGCGGATGAGGAAGCGGTGGAGTATCTTCATCTGAAGGAATCCGATGACTTTGTAGTAACGGAGCAGGAGGATTTGAAGGATTATCTGTATGACGGCGAGGCTATGCGGAAGCTTTCCGGAAAGAAGCTTCACAAGAAGAAAAATCATCTGAATGCGTTTCTGAAAGAATATGAGGGCCGTTATGAGTTCCGCCGTCTCTGCTGTGCAGACCGGGATGATGTATGGCGCTTCCTGGACCGTTGGAGAGAGCGCAAGGGTGATGAGGTAGAGGAGCATCTGGATTATGAAGTAGAGGGAATCCACGAGATTCTGAAACAGTGTCTGGATCTGGATATCTGCATGTCGGGGGTGTACATTGACGGAAAGCTGGAGGCCTTTACCATCGGAAGCTACAATCCGGCGGAAAATATGGCAGTCATTCACATTGAAAAGGCGAACCCGGAGATTCGTGGTCTGTATCAGTTCATCAACCAGCAGTTCCTGGTACAGGAATTTCCGAATGTGACGCTGGTAAACCGGGAAGATGACCTGGGGCAGGAGGGACTGCGCCATGCCAAGATGTCTTACAATCCGTGCGGATTTGCAAGAAAATATCTGGTGCAGCAGAAAAACTTTAACTAGATCTGAGATGCAGAAAAGAGAGGCGGCTATGATAAGATATCTGGATAATCAGGAAAAAAGCCTGACAAAGGATTTATGGCGGGAGGCATTCCCGGAGGATTCTGAGGATTTTCTGGATTACTATGATCAGGAGAAAATGAGCAGGAACCAGGTACTGGTCCGGGAGGAGGATGGTGTTATCCAGTCGATGCTTCACCGGAATCCTTACCGGCTGCAGGTGCGAAAAGTCTGCTGGAATGTGGATTATATTGTGGCGGTAGCTACCCGGTCGGATATGCGCCACCGCGGTTACATGCGCAGCCTGCTGATCAGGATGATGACAGACATGCGGGCGCAGCAGATGCCGTTCTGTTTTCTGATGCCGGCGGCAGAAGCCATTTACACGCCGTTTCAGTTTGCGTTTATTTATGACCAGCCGGTCTGGAAGCTGAAAGAAAATGCAGAGCTGGAGCGTATTTCTATAGAAGAAACAGGAGCTGCAGAGGAATGTGTGGATGCAGATGCACAGCAGAAAACGGTGCAGCAGATAGCCGACTGGATGCAGCACTGGCTGGAGCAGCGCTATGAGGTATTCGCGAAACGGGACGATGCTTATGTAACCAGCCTGCTCCGGGAAGTGAAGAGTGAACTGGGAAGCCTGGATCTTCTTTATGACCAGAAACAGCTTGTGGGGGTACAGAGCATCTGGGGACGCGAGGAAAAAGAACAGCGCCTTTTGTATACAGAAGATGGATATTCTGAGCTGGAAAAGGAAAAGCCAGCCATCATGGCACGAATTATTACCCCGGAGACCTTTGTACCGGTGGTCCATTTGAAAGAAAACGCAGAAGCGGAGCAGCTTACCGTTTGTCTGGAACTGGAGGACCCGCTGATTCCGCAGAATGATGGACGGTTTATCTGGGCACTGGATCATGCTGGATCCCAGCTTGAGAAACTGACGGGACAGATCGGAACCATGGAAGAGGCACTGGCACAGACAGAATGGGAAAATGACCGCGTGCTGCATTTGAAAATTGAGGAGCTGACACAGTGGCTGTTTGGTTACCATGTGCCGGAGGTTGTAAAGCAGTATGCCGGGGCAGAGCAGATTGATGTATTGAGCCGGATCTTCCTGGATGAGGTTGTGTAGACAGATTGGAACAGGTTTTAAAACGAAAGGAGCGGGAATGATGGACCAGATTATGACGGAACGTGTGAATCAGCTGGAGCAGTGGATTCAGGAAAGCGATAATGTGGTATTTTTTGGCGGCGCGGGTGTTTCCACGGAGAGCGGAATCCCAGATTTTCGCAGCGTGGACGGACTTTACAATCAGCAGTATGCTTATCCACCGGAGACCATTATCAGTCACAGCTTTTATCGGAGAAATCCGGAGGAATTTTACCGGTTCTATAAAAATAAAATGCTGTTTCCGAATGCGAAGCCCAATGCGGCGCACCGGGCGTTAGCGAAGCTGGAGCAGCAGGGAAAGGTTCGCGCGGTTATTACCCAGAACATTGACGGACTGCATCAGGCAGCCGGAAGCCGGGAAGTGCTGGAACTGCACGGTTCTGTCCACCGGAATTACTGTACCCGCTGTGGAAAATTCTTTGATCTTGCCGCGATTCTGGGGATGGAGGGTGTGCCGCGCTGCGAGTGCGGCGGCATCATCAAGCCGGATGTAGTTCTCTATGAGGAAGGTCTGGATCAGACTACGCTGCAGAAGGCAGTGCGCTACATACAGGAGGCGGATATCCTGATCATTGGAGGAACGTCTCTGACCGTGTATCCGGCAGCAGGACTGATTGATTATTACCGGGGAAAGAAGCTGGTGCTGATCAATAAAACAGCAACTCCGATGGATGGACGGGCCGATCTGGTCATCAACGAACCGATTGGTGAAGTATTTGAACGCTTTTTGAAGGAGGGCGAATGATGTATCAGGCAGACGAGTCCCGTTATGACAAGATGAGTTACAAGCGCTGCGGAAACAGCGGCATCCTGCTTCCGCGGGTATCGCTGGGCATGTGGCAGAATTTTGGCGCGGAAAAACCGCTTCCAGAACAGAAAAAAATCATATTCCGTGCATTTGATCTGGGTATTACCCATTTTGATCTGGCAAACAACTATGGCGCGCCGAACATTGGAATGGCAGAGGAAAACTTCGGAAAGATTTTTGAGGAAGATTTAAAACCGTACCGGGAGCAGATTCTGGTTTCCACCAAAGCCGGATACGATTTCTGGCCGGGACCGTATGGAAACTGGGGTTCCAGAAAGTATCTGATGTCCAGTCTGGACGCCAGCTTAAAACGCATGAAGCTGGATTATGTGGACATTTTCTATCATCACCGTCCGGATCCGGAGACTCCGCTGGAGGAGACCATGGGTGCGCTGTCGGATATGGTTCGGCAGGGGAAGGCACTGTATGTGGGAATTTCCAATTACCAGGCAGAGGAAGCAGAGCGGGCGATACAGATCCTGAAGGCAAACGGAACGCCGTGCCTGCTTCATCAGGCCAGATACAACATGTTTGAGCGCTGGCCGGAGCAGGGGCTGTTTGATGTGCTGGCTAAAACGGGAACCGGCTGCATTGCTTACAGTCCGCTGGCCCAGGGAGCACTGACAGACCGTTACTTAAATGGAATTCCGGCAGATTCCCGGGCATCCCGCCAGGGAACTACCGTAGGAAAACGGTATATGCATGAGGAACAGCTTGAAAAAGTGGCAAAGCTGAACGAGGCTGCGAAAGAGCGCGGGCAGAGCCTGGCGCAGATGGCCCTGGCCTGGGTACTGCGCAGAGATGAGGTGGCCAGTGTCCTGATCGGCGCAAGCCGTGTCAGCCAGCTGGAGGACAATGTGGCCGCACTGGAGAAGCTGGAGTTCAGTACAGAAGAACTGGTGAAGATCGATGCAATCTTTGGAAAAGATCCAGGCCATATGATCCGGTAGAAAATTTGCGGAAAGAATTGCAGGAGACAGATGAGGACCGCCGAAAACAGCAGGAACGAGAAAACCAGCAGTTTGCGGAATGGGGTACGTCGGGCAGCTGGAATCGGGAAACAGAAGAAGAGAAATGGGAGCGATATATGGATCAGAAATGGAATTTTGAAGTGGGTGATGTCGTGAAGCTGAAAAAGCCGCATCCCTGCGGAAGCCATGAGTGGGAAATTCTGCGGATAGGCGCGGATTTCCGGCTGAAATGCATGGGCTGCGGTCATCAGGTCATGACCGAGCGTAAGATGGTAGAGAAAAATGCCCGGGGCCTGACGAAGGCAGCGGAGAAGCAGCAGGGATAACCGCAAAAAAACTTGCAAAAACCGCGAAAAAGTGCTTGCTTTTATGCGGTAAGTCTGCTAAAATATTTATCCGTGACACATTAAAATCCTTGCTCTTGAAACTGAAGTCAAGGGCCAGAGACCACAAGGAGGTAAAGCAATGAACAAATACGAATTAGCAGTTGTTCTGAGCGCAAAACTCGAAGACGAAGAGAGAGCTGCAGCACTGGAGAAGGTACAGGGTTATATCACCCGCTTCGGTGGCACTGTAACAGGCGTTGATGATTGGGGCAAGAAGAGACTTGCTTACGAGATTCAGAAAGCAAAAGAGGCTTTCTACTACTTCATCAAGTTCGAGTCTGAGAACTCTGACTGCTCTAACGAAGTGGAAGCACACATCCGCATCATGGAGCCGGTTGTCAGATATCTTTGCGTAAAGCAGGACGAGCAGTAAGTAATAGATAACGACCAGCTTAAAAAAGGAAGAGTGATGGTATGAATAGAGTAATCCTTATGGGAAGATTGACCAGAGACCCGGAAGTTCGTTACACCCAGGGAGAGCGTTCCATGGCTGTTGCGAGATACACCCTTGCAGTGGACCGCAGAGGACGTCGTAACCAGGACGGAAACGAGCAGACTGCCGATTTTATTAACATCGTGGCATTTGACAGAGCAGGTGAGTTTGCAGAGAAGTATTTCCGTCAGGGGATGCGTGTACTGGTGTCCGGACGTATCCAGACTGGCAGTTACACCAACAAAGAAGGTCAGCGTGTTTATACCACAGACATCATCGTAGATGATCAGGAGTTTGCAGACAGCAAAAACTCTGCAGGCGGAAACGGCGACAACGGCGGTTACGGCTATCAGCCGACCTCCAGACCGGCTCCGACCAGCGCAATTGGCGATGGCTTCATGAACATCCCGGATGGTGTGGAAGACGAAGGACTGCCGTTTAACTAAATCGGATTTAGCTGAAACGGCACGAATCATTTGAAGAAGGAGGCAGTACCAATGGCATTCAATAAGACTGATAAAGCAGATGGCGCTAAGGTAAGAAGAGGCGGCATGCGTAGAAGAAAAAAAGTTTGTGTATTCTGCGGCGATAAGAACGGCGTAATCGATTACAAGGATACCAACAAGCTGAAAAGATATGTATCTGAGAGAGGTAAAATTCTTCCGAGAAGAATTACCGGTAACTGTGCTAAGCACCAGAGAGCTCTGACCGTTGCTATCAAGAGAGCACGTCACATCGCTCTGATGCCGTACACCATGGAGTAATCCATAAGATACGGAATAAGAATTCAGAAAGAGGCTTTATGCAGGAAACTGTGTAAGGTCTCTTTTTTCGTCTTACATTCCTCTTACGATTTGGCTGGAGCCGTTGAATATGCTATATGCCAGTGATAAAATAAGAAAAGACAAATAGAACAGACAGAAAAAGGAAGCGAGCAAGCATGGAAGTATTGATGGGAATATTTGTAAAGGCCTGTGTGGCGGTGGTTGTTGGAGTGATCTGCCTGACTGGCCTGATTCTTTATTCGAAAAAGAAGGACCGGGAAGAGGCGCAGAGCGGGGAAGCTGGCAAAAACCATACGGATTCCGGGCATATGACATGCAGTGGTGACTGCAGCAAATGTTTTAGCCATTGTGGTTCAGAAAATATAAAACAGCAGCAGAAACAGTAATTGGTAATGAATTCAAATTTGAGGAGGGATTACACATGAAACTGAAACGACTGGCAGCAGCAACGGCAGCTTTGGTGATGGTACTTACCGTGCCGGCTTATGCGAATGATGCAGATGCGGTGGCGGTATATGAGGAGATGAACCAGAAACAAAAAACTCTGACGGATGTGAACGCTTACTATGATTTTAATATAAGCACCAAAATGGATGCTATGCAGATGAGCAGCCGCCTGGAGATGAATATGAAAGCAAATCACATTACAGAGCCGGAGCATCTGCGTATGAACAACTACATGCGTATGACCATAGGGCAGTTCTCAAATGGAAATGAAGCAGAGGGTCCAGCGGGAAAAAGTGATTCCATAGATTTAAGCGGTACTCCGGTCACGGGAAATATGTACTATGAAAATGGTATGTATTACATGGACATGATGGATCAGAAAATCAAACAGCCGATGCCATTGGAGCAGATGATGAAAAGCATTCAGCAGATTCCGGGCATGGACAATGGCGGCCTGGATTACATTCAGAATCTGAAGCTTCGCACAGAGGGCGAAGACCGGATCCTGAGCTATACCATGGATGCCGGGAAAATGAATTCACTGCTTGATCAGGTGATGGGAATGAGCGGAATGTCTGCGGTGGCTCAGAGCGGCGCACAGGTAAGCTATGATGCCATCAGCGGTGAATTTGTTATAGATCCGGATGGCTACTGCAAAAAGAGCAGAATGAAGATGGGTATGACAATGACCGTGGCTGACCAGACCGTGAGTGTGACGATGGACGGTGATGTGGGTTATGCAGATCCGGGACAGCCGGTGGAATTTGCGACACCGGATTTAAATGGATATCAGCTGCTTGAGATACAGTAGAAACCAGGTACAGAGAAAGCTGCGCATCAAACGAACAGAAGAAAACTGGAAAAGGAAACGCCGAAAGTGCTGACATATGGCCGCGCTTTCGGCGTTTCCTGTGTTATGGATTAAAATGCAGGTGTGTTATTCTTCACTTTTTTTGGTGGGTGTACCCGGTGTTACGGCAATTCCGTTTACCTCCACGCCGCCGTCAATGGCAATAACCAGGCACTGGCGGCCGTCAATCTCGCGGGTTTCGATGAGGTCGGTGCGGTCCGGATTGACTTTGATGATGACATCCGGGGTTTTGACTTCAAAAGCGCGGGTGTTGGCAATGTTGCTGGCATAGATGGAAGCCTTTTCGCCGGCGGTTTCATCGAAGTTCTGGTCAAATGTGGCGAGCTGTTCTTCCTCGATGCCGCTGTGCTCAAGAAGATTGCGGACCTGGTATTTGTCGAGAACAAGAGGTTCCGGCTCATCCTTGTGTTCTTCAATCAGTTCGCTTAAATTCTCGTGGATGGTCTTTACCGTCTCGTAGTCGCAGGCATCCCCCAGGGTCTCCTCAATAATAGTCTGGAAGGATTCTTTCTGGTAACCGGCCGGGAGCGGCAGCGGGCAGCCAAGCATTTGCTCAATGAAAGCGTCGTGCAGGTCATCGCTGTCTTTGGAGTAGTACAGGGTGCTGTGCAGGTCGGTGGAGCGGTCGTTGAAGGCCGGGAACAGGAAGCCAAGCTGCGGCATCTGAACGACCCAGTCGCGGATACGGTTCTGGAAGCTGCCCTCCAGTTCATTGTAGCTGAGACCCGGTTTAGAGAGGTCTACCGGGCAGATGGAGCAGAGAATGTAGTTGTAAACCTCATCGGAAGCATCCTCCATCTCAATACCGTCGGAAGTCTTTCCCGGAATATCGTAGACATCGTGGATTAGCAGGATCAGGTAGTTGCCCACGTAGTCGTAATTTTCAATGATGTGGTCATAAAAGGCATCTAAGAGGGCGTCGTCCTGCAGGCGGCTGTTGCGCAGCTTTAACAGAAATTCGTGAGGGCCGCCTTCTTCCTCGGCTGCCAGTGGAAACTCCAGGTTAATGAGATTTTTTCCCAGTGTGCCGGACAGATTCTTGCGGAGCAACTCAAAATACTTGAACATATCTTCTTCCGGGAGGGATAAAAACGCCTCCTTAAATTCTGCTTTTTTATTCTTTTCGCCGTCCACGTAGCAGCCGCAGATGCGGGAGATGGAGCAGTTGGCCGGGGTGAACTGGCGCTTGATCTCGGCAATTTCTTTCTTTATCATAAGGTGTCTCTCCTTTGTATACATGGTAAATCATCAATTCGGAGTTCTATTTTATCACAGAAACAGATTTAGATAAAGAGAAATCCATCGGCGGCCTGCGCAACATGCGAACAGTAGACGAAATAAGGCAGCTATGGTATAATCGAAAGATAGGCGGCAGCAGAAAAGCTGCCTGCAGCGGCAGATCCCTTCGGATCTGATAAGGAGAAAACGTATGAAAGAGAACATAAAGGTTCATGGGCAGCTGAGAGGTTACCTAAGCTGGCCCCTGCTTCTTTCCATGTTTATGGTCTGCGCCAACATCGCGGCCGGGTGCGTCAGCCACATTGGCGGGCTGGTTATGCTCCCATTCACGATTGGTTATCTGGCCGTTGCCATGTGGATCTTCTTTTACAGCAAAAAGCGGATTCTGGGCGGTCTGGTGGACTTTTCAGCGGAATATGCATGGATCCAGAAGCAGCTGCTTACGGGACTGGCCCTGCCTTACGCGCTGGCCGATGAAGACGGCAGGATTGTCTGGGCCAACGACGAATTCCGGGCAGTCACGGCCTTGGAAAAGGGAAACTGGAAGAATCTGCTTACCATGTTTCCGGAAGCCACCAAAGATGATCTGGCAACGGATGAGGATCCGGTCAAGGTGCATACTGTGTTTGGAGAGCGCCGGTTCCGTATGGAGCTTCAGCCAATCTATGTGAGCAGTTCCGAGCAGGAAGAAATTCAGGCAGTCATCAGCCGTCAGAAGCTTCTGGCAGTATATCTGTTTGATGAAACCGAGATTCTGCGGTGTCGTCAGCAGATCACCGATGAAAAGATGGTGGCCGGAATTATTTATCTGGACAACTATGACGAAGCACTGGAGAGTGTGGAAGAGGTGCGCCGTTCCCTTTTGACTGCGCTGATCGACCGTAAGATCAATAAGTACATTGGCGCGGTGGATGGTATCTTAAAGAGCATTGAAAAGGACAAGTATTTCTTTGCCGTGAAGCAGAAATACATGGAACAGATGCAGGAGGAACGCTTCTCCATTCTGGAGGATGTTAAGACCGTCAACATTGGAAATGAGATGGCTGTTACCTTAAGTATTGGTATCGGCATGAACGGGGACAGCTATGCGCAGAATTACGATTCCGCACGCGTGGCAATTGATATGGCCCTTGGCCGCGGAGGCGATCAGGCAGTTGTAAAAGATGGAAGCCGCATTCAGTATTATGGAGGCAAATCCCAGCAGCAGGAGAAATCCACCCGTGTCAAGGCCCGTGTTAAGGCACATGCCATGCGGGAGCTTATGGAGACGAAGGACCGCATCCTGATCATGGGACATAAGTTAAGCGACAGCGACGCGTTTGGTTCTGCCATCGGTATTTACCGCATTGCCACGGCACTGAATAAAAAAGCTCATGTCATTATCAATGAAGTGACCACATCCGTTCAGCCGATGATGAACCGGTTTCTGGATAACCCGGATTATCCGGAGGATCTGTTTTTAACTGGTGCACAGGCGGCAGAGCTGGTGGATGCCAGCACTATGCTGGTTGTGGTAGATGTAAACCGGCCCAGCATTACGGACGCGCCAGAGCTTTTAAAGCTGGTGAAGACCATTGTCGTGATGGATCATCACCGCCAGAGCAGCGAAGTCATCAGCAACGCAGTGCTCTCTTACGTGGAGCCGTATGCGTCCTCAGCCTGTGAGATGGTTGCGGAGGTGCTGCAGTACATTGCGGACGGCATTAAGATTAAATCTGCGGAGGCAGATGCCATGTATGCCGGCATCGTGATTGACACCAACAACTTTACCAATCAGACCGGCGTGCGCACCTTTGAGGCGGCAGCGTTCCTGCGCCGAAACGGAGCGGATGTGACCCGTGTGCGCAAGCTGTTCCGGGATGATATGCAGGATTACAAGGCAAGGGCGGCAGCCATCTCCTCCGCGGAGATTTACCGGGAGGCATTTTCCATCGGCGTATGCCCGTCGGAAGGACTTCCGAGTCCGACCATTGTCTGCGCGCAGGCGGCCAACGAGCTGCTTGAAATCAAGGGTATCAAGGCTTCTGTGGTTATGACAGAGTACCACGGCCTGATCTATTTAAGTGCCCGCTCCATCGACGAAGTTAACGTACAGGTCATGATGGAGAAACTGGGCGGCGGCGGACATCGTACCATTGCCGGGGCACAGCTTTCCGGCATCAGTATGGACGAAGCCAAAGACCGCGTGAAAGCGGTTATCGATGAGATGTTACAGAAGGGAGATATATCATAATGGAAATCGTATTATTAGAGGATGTTAAGGCATTAGGAAAGAAAGGCCAGATTGTAAAGGTCAATGACGGATACGCAAGAAACTTTATCCTGCCGAAAAAGCTGGGGGTTGAGGCAACCTCCAAAAACTTAAATGACTTAAAGCTTCAGAAGGCAAACGCCGTAAAGGTAGCGGCAGAGCAGCTGGCAGCAGCAAAAGAGCTGGCAGAGCAGATTGAGAAGGTTTCCGTGACCCTGAAGATGAAAGCCGGAGAGGGCGGAAAAGCGTTTGGCTCCATTTCCGGCAAGGAGATTGCGGCAGCGGCAGCAGATCAGTTAAAGCTGGATATCGACAAAAAGAAACTGGTTCTTCCGGAGCCGATCAAGACCTTCGGAAACCATGAGGTTCCGGTAAAACTTCACAAGGATGTAACCGCGAAGCTGACAGTCAAAGTAACGGAGGCGTAAGATTTTATGGATGAGGCATTGATGAAGCGTGTGCTTCCCCACAGTGTGGAAGCGGAGCAGTCGGTAATCGGCTCCATGTTGATGGACAAGGATGCCATCATTGCCGCATCGGAAATCATCACGGCATCGGATTTTTACCAGCAGCAGTACGGCATTATGTTTGAGAGCATGGTGGAGCTGTTCAATGAGGGCGCTCCGGTCGATCTGATTACCCTGCAGAACCGTCTAAAAGAGAAGGATGTTCCGCCGGAGGTCAGCAGCCTGGAATTTGTGCGCGACATCATTACTACGGTGCCGACCTCGGCCAATGTCCGCTCCTACGCGAACATCGTGTACGAGAAATCCGTGCTGCGAAAGCTCATCAAGGTCAACGAGGAGATAGCCAACACCTGTTACGCGGGTAAGGAGCCTCTGGAGCAGATTCTGGCGGGAACAGAGAAGACTATTTTCGACCTGCTTCAGAACCGCAACTCCGGTGACTTTGTGCCGATCCGCCAGGTGGCGTTAAATGTCCTGGAAAAGATCGAGACGGCATCCAAGAGTCAGGGTACTGTGACCGGTATCCCGACGGGATTCATTGATCTGGATTACAAGACCTCAGGCATGCAGCCGTCCGACCTTGTGCTGATTGCGGCGCGTCCGTCTATGGGTAAGACGGCTTTCGTCTTAAACCTGGTAGACCATGTGGCAGTCCGCAAGGGCTTGCCCTGCATGATCTTCAGCCTGGAGATGTCCAAGGAGCAGCTGGTTAACCGTATGCTGGCTATGGAGTCCAACGTAGACGCCCAGAAGCTTCGAAACGGTAATCTGACGGATTCCGACTGGGATGCTATTGTGGAAGGTATCGGCGTCATCGGCAATTCCAAGATGATCATTGACGATACGCCGGGTATCTCCATCACGGAACTGCGTTCCAAGTGCAGAAAGATGAAGCTGGAATACGGCCTGAGTATGGTCATCATCGATTACCTGCAGTTGATGACGGGCAGCGGCGGCAAGAGCAGTGAGAGCCGCCAGCAGGAGATCTCTGAGATTTCCCGTTCCTTAAAGGCCCTGGCCCGCGAGATCAACGCGCCGGTCATTGCCCTGTCACAGCTGAGCCGTGCCTGCGAGACCCGAACCGATCACCGTCCGATGCTTTCGGACCTGCGTGAGTCCGGAGCGATTGAGCAGGATGCCGATGTGGTAATGTTCCTTTACCGTGACGATTACTACAACAAAGATACCGATACCCCGAACATTGCGGAGGTAATCATAGCCAAACAGCGTAACGGCCCGATTGGAACCGTAAACCTGTTGTGGCAGCCGGAGTTTACCAAGTTTGTGAACCTGGCAAAGTAAAGTTCTGAATTCCAGAACCGAATGTTTGGAAAGAGATGCAGCTGACATGCCGCATCTCTTTTTTTCTGCCCTTAAGCATAATTCTGAAGGACGATTCATACTATTTAAATAAGCTGTAATGAAATTATGAAAAGACCTTAAGGAGAGAAAAGGATGGCTGAAAGACGTTACTCCATATCCCAGGCCGGCAGGCTGGTGGGGGTGGAGAATCATGTGCTCCGTTATTGGGAGGACGAGCTGCATCTGGAGATACCGCGGGACAGGAAAAATCAACGGTATTATACAAAGCTGCATATTGAGATGTTTCAAAAGATCAATGAACTGAAAGAGAAGGGATACCAGTTAAAGGCAATTGAGCCGGTGTTGAAGCGGATGCTGGACGGGGAGAAAGATCTGGATTTAAATGAGGCGCTGCGGCAGAACGCCGTGGATATTTTACGGCATGCCTCAGCCGGTGCGGTGCAGCTGGAGCCGGAAATGGCGTACCGCTATGCAGATACAGTGAAGGAAGCGCCGGGAACAGGATATCGCAATGCGGATGAGGCGAGGAAAATACCGGGAACAGGATACAGCAGTGTGGATGAGGCGGGGAAAGAGCCTGGAACGGGATACCGCAATGCGGACGCAGCGCCGGAAAAACCGGATGAGGGTGACAGTATGAATGAGGAGAGTGCGGAGAGGAATATGAATGGAGAGGGAAAGGCAGAGGTAGCAGCCAGAACGGAAGAAGAGCCTGCGGTAATGTCGCAGCAGGAAAAGCTGGAGCAGTTCCAGCAGCTCATGAATCACATCATCGGCAATGCCATCGGACAGGCTATGCGTCAGAATAATGAGGCGCTCAGTGAGGAAATCAGCCGTCAGGTGAATGACCGTATGGTGCAGGAACTGGAATATATGATGCGAATCAGTGATGAGAAAGAGGAGGAGCGCTTTAAGGCTCTGGATGAGACACTGCGGGCGCATCAGAAGGAAAATAAAGGAAAAGCGGAGGCAGCAGCGGCCCGGATGCCGTTTTTTCGAAAAAAGAAATTCGGGCGGAGTGGAAAAAAACTGTAATAGGACTGGTAAAAAGGCGGGCCGCAGATCAGCGGGCCGCCTTTACAAATGCTTCAAAAAGCTGTCTCATGGCCGGATCCTGTTCCCACAGATATTCCGGGTGCCACTGGACACCGAGAAAAAATGGGTAATCTGGTTTTTCAATGGCTTCTGTAAGTCCGCCGGAGGCATGGCCGCAGGCGATAAGTCCCGGGGCAATCTTACGGCAGGCCTGATGGTGCATGCTGTTGACCTGCAGGGTTTCACCGCCGGTCAGGCGTGCCAGCAGAGTTCCGGGAACCACCTCGACTTTGTGAGATGGGATCACATAGTCAAAGGGCTGGGTATGGGCAATGGGAAAATCCTGTGGAAACTGGCTTGGAATGTCCTGATAGATATCACCGCCCAGTGCTACATTCAGAAGCTGGATGCCGCGGCAGATGCCCAAAACCGGTTTGCCGGTTTTCATGACCAGTTTTAACAGGGCCATCTCCATACGGTCCCGGCGCAGGCAGACATTGCCACAGTTTTCCTGGGTTTCCTCACCGAAGTAAAACGGGTGAATATCTGGCCCGCCGGTAAAGAGAAAACCATCAAAGGTGTCTACGACCTGCTGAAGGTCTTCCTCTTCCAGATCCAGTGGAAGAATCAGCGGAGTGCCGCCGACAGCGCGGATGGCTTTTAAGTAGGCCGGGCGCATATAAGGTTCGTCACGCTCAATATTGAAATAAGGGGTAAGGGCGATCAGAGGTTTTTTCTTTGTCATGGGAAAACTCCTTTCGTTGTTGCAATTGGTTCTCTGTAACTATAAGATATCAGCGTATGGCTGTTATGGCAATAAAAAATGCCTCTTCTGTACCGCAAATACAGAAGAGGCATTTGAAGAGTTGTGTTTCATTAACCCTCGTTGATAGCGCCGGTCGGGCAAACACCTGCACAGGTACCGCAAGAGATGCAAGCGTCAGCATCGATAACGTACTGGCTGTCTCCCTGGGAAATAGCGCTTACCGGGCACTCGCTCTCGCAGGTACCGCAACTAACACAAGAATCAGAAATTACATATGCCATGATAATATCCTCCTTAAATATTCTATAATCATTTCGATAGCATCATTGTATACTAAATCGAAAAAATATTCAAGAGGAAAATATTGCACTTTTGAATAAAATAAGGTACAATACATGGTTAGCTTTGGGTAACTATTTGAAAATAATTCCTAGAAAAGCACTATGATTTAGCAAAAATGAACAAAATTATCATTATGAATTTATGCGACCTGCACGAATGCCCTGCGGGTTGGTCTGATGGGGCGGCGATGGCATCTTCCAGGACCAGAGGAATGGTGATGCAAGAGGTGTTCCGGCAGCGCTGCTGTTCCCAGACAGGCATGAAATCTCTGTGATTCATGAATATTACTTGCGTATTTTGGTGAAAAGTATTATAGTGTAGTGTAGTATATCCAAAAAGGAGGAATTTAACATGCAGATCAGTAAAGATATGTTAATCGGCGAGCTGCTTCAGAAGAGCGATCTGATTGCCCCGATTTTAATGCGTGCAGGTATGCATTGCCTGGGCTGCCCGTCTTCTCAGGGAGAGTCTCTGGAAGAGGCATGCATGGTTCACGGCATTGACTGTGACTCACTGGTAAATGGTATCAATGAGATCCTGGCTGATAAATAAGAAGCGGAAACGCGAAAAATAAAAAAGCGAAGGCCATCGTAAGATGGTGCTTCGCTTTTTTGTTTCTGTATTCAGATCAGTGCAAGCTTCTGCAGGGCATCTGATCCGACAATGACTTCAAAATGCTCCTGATAGTAGGCTTCGCCTGCGGCATCGGTCCGGATCTTTTCCCCGTATTCCGCAAGCAGGTTGCATACACGGCTGAAAACAACCGGGTCAGCGGACTGGCTGGAAAGAACCAGATAATACTGGCTGGTTCCGGGCTTTTTGTAAAGCCTGCTGGCTACGTTTCCCAGCGACTGTGCTGCCCTGGCCGCGTCGGAAATCTGGTCGAGGCTTCCAAAACGGTAGATGCGGGTCTGAATGGATGGAACACCGTCTGCCGGAATTTCGTCCGCGGAAGTATCCGGGGTCTGCAGTGTGGCTGTGTCGGAGGAACCGGAAGTAGCCGGCGCGTTTGCCGCGAGCATATTCTGCTTAAACAGTTCCATGAGTCCGTCAGCGCCCTCTAACAGTTCATTCGCGAGGCCGCCCCAGAGATTTTCAGCCCCATCCTCGGAAAGAGGGGAGAATTTGGAAAAGCGGGTGTCCAGTTCCTCGGGATCCTCTATCTTGGTGATGACTAACATCACGCTTTCGCCGGACAGTGGAATAGCTTCCACCATCAGGGGGATATCTTCAGCGTCAAAGCCAACTTCATTGGAGGCCTTTTGAATCATCTCACGAAACAGGCTGCGGGCTTTCTCACTTCCATAAGCAAGCTCACCCAGATTTAAGTTGCGGGAACTAAGGTCAAGACTGGTCAGTGTGCACCGGATCTGGTTTTCATTGATTCGTTCAATTTTCATAAGATCACTCCTTTCAATTTGAAATTCAGGAGAAAACAGAAAAAAGAATCTGCTTTCCTACTCTAATTATAGTATATGATACGGGAAAATATCAATTCCTATGTGAAAATTTCAGGAAATGTTAAGAAGTATGTGTTACAGTTCACAGGCAGGAATTTTCTGAACTGAAAATGCCGTATGATACCATGGTGGCAGAACTGTGATTCTTACCCATTTGGCGAATTTTGTCGAACCTTGAAGAAGGATATCCTTGTCAGATGGCGTTATTCAGATTACAATAGTATCACAGAGACAAGTACAGGGAAGGAGGAGAAAAACAGCGGATACCATTTTATTCGGAAAGTACCGGTTGTGCCGTGTACTTGGCTGCGGCAGAAGCGGCACAGTATTTCTGGCAAGGCACATGGAACTTGACGAATACCGCGCCATTAAAAGGGTTCCAAAGACCTTTGTTAACTACGAACTGTTTAGAAAAGAAGCGCTGATACTGAAGGGGATTCGTGACCAGGCAATACCCATCGTATATGACCTGGCAGAAGATGAGCAGTACAGCTACCTGATTGAAGAGTATCTCGAAGGAGATTCTTTATATGCCCTGATCCGAGAATCAGGACATTGTTCATCGGCAATGACGATCCGGTACGGAATTCAGATTTGCCATCTGGTACATATCATGCATTCAACAATGCCTACCCCTGTTTTATATCTTGATTTACAACCCAAAAATCTTTTACTTTATAAAAACACAATCAAGTTGATCGACTTTGATCATGCAGTTTACGCGGATGAAGCAGAACGTCTGGCAGAACGTTACGGAACGGCTGGCTGCGCGGCGCCGGAACAGTATACGGGAGATGTTTTAGATGGAAGAACCGATATTTATGCCATTGGTGCTGTCCTCCATTACATGCTGACAGGACATTTCACGGGAGAACAGGTCCGGCCGGAGCAGGTGAAATTATCAGGAATAACCGAACGGCGCCTGATGCGTCTGATTCGAAAGTGTCTGCAGAAAGAGAAGGACAGACGGTTTCAGACCGCAGAGGAACTGGAAAAAGCGTTGCAAAAACTTTGGGATCAGTCAGAAAATGGTGTATTTCAACATGGTGCAAAGCGTATGGAGGAGTCTCTGGTGATTGCCGTGGCGGGCAGCCGTCACGGTGTGGGAACAACCCACATTGCTATGGGACTGGTGGCATATCTGCAAAAGTGCGGAATGTCAGCGGTTTACGAAGAATTTAATGAATCCGGCGCGGTACGCCAGCTGGCAGAGTGTCGTGGAGCCAGGGCAGATTCAAGTGGTGTGTTTCGTATCTGGAAAACGCCCATGCTTCCCTGCTATGGCGAGGCAGTGGAATGGAAACCGTCCGGATACCGGATCCGCATTCTGGACTGCGGTGCGGATCCGAACCTGCTGACGCAGGAAAACGCAGACGGATACCTGCTTATATGCGGAGGAAAACCATGGGAATGGGAAAACTCTGAAGAGGCAGCAGGGTTATGTGAATCTGTGCGGGGCCTGAGCGTCATTTATAATCTGTTTTGTGGAAGTTTGTCTTTTCGACAGAAACAGCCATGCGCAGAAGGACTGAGGATGTCGTATTTCGAGAATCCGTTTACAGGAAGCCGGAAATCGGACTGTGTGTACCGGCTTATCTGGAACCGGTGGTTTGGACAGGGAGGAGACACGTCGCGAAACGTATTTGGGGAAAGAAAAAAGAAACTCCGGTAAGCCTGTCAGGAACCCGGGTTCGTGTAATTGGCCTGGCCGGCTGTGGCCGGGGAGTGGGAACCAGTCATCTGGCGGTTTCCCTGGCGAATTATCTGACGGGAGTGAAACGAAAAAAGACAGCGCTGTTAGAGTGGAACGATCACGGTGATTTTGAAAGGATAGGGCGTTTTGCCGGAAAAGAACGGCAGGAGACGGACCAGAGCCGGAATAAATGGGAAGTGTTTCGGATTATGGAAGTGGATTATTACAAAATGGCAGATCCGTCGGTGCTATCGTTTTGTCTGGGCAGAGACTATCATTACATTATTCTGGATTACGGAGAAGCAACAGAGAGCAGCCTGTGTGAGTGCGCGCGTTGTGACAGAAAAATCCTGGTGGGATCGTTAAATGAATGGAAGGCGGAAGCATTTCTGGAAGTGCTGGAGCAGGCGGGAAACAGGGATGAAAGCTGGAAAATGGCTGTTGCTTCGGGCGGAGAAGATACCAGAAGAGAAATAGAAAAGCTGTTTCATTGCAGACTGCAGAGACTTCCGGCTTCAGCAGATGCATTTCGCATTACCAGAGAAGAAATACCGTGCTTTGAGGACTTATTGTTCACGCGGCGGGGGCCGGGCAAAATGCAATAAGGACTGGAGAACCGGTAAAAATGCGGGCGGCACCGTATTTTATACAAGTGGAAGAAAATGACTGCGGTTCACTGTGCCTGAATTGCAGCAGAAAATGTGTCACGCAAAACCTTCTGGAAATAACGGATGCCGTTTTGCAGAAAAGAGGTATGATATGACCGTACAGGAGAATGAAAAAAGCGAAGGAAAACAGGTTTACGTGGAAGGCCTGAAGCGCTACCAGAAACGTGGAATCCGCGTTCTGATCGACGGAGTGGATGCCAGCGACGCAACGTGGGAAAAGCTGTTTGAGGTTCGTGAGGACGGCAGTTTCTATATGGGGGATTATATTCTGGAGGATATTCCGCAGGAAGATCCTCAGGGCGAGGGGGTGAATGAAGAAGCAGAAGACTATATGAAAGCCAGACGGTTAAAAGAAATCCACTTTGATATTGTGTATCACAGATAAAGAAAAAAGAGAATCCCCGATTCAGCCCGGGAAAAGAAAAAAGATCAGGAAAATTTAAGAGAAGCCGTGTCAGATTTATGCTATACTGGGAGATAAGAATACCAGTAAGGAGATACGGCAGATGAAAAGATTTCTGACAACAGTACTGACTGTGATACTGACAATCGTGCTTGCTGCGGGGGCAGCGGCGGGATTTATTTTATACCGGAAGTACAAACCATCAAAAGAGCAGGTGGATCAGAGCGAGTGGTATCAGGCCAGCGGGAACGAGGTTGCAGTCTTTCTGAACAGTGAACGGGAAGAGAGCGTGAAAGGCCGGTATATAGACGGCCAGGTTTATCTGCCGGTCAACTGGGTTGACGAGGCAGTTAATGAGCGGTTCTACTGGGATGAGGAAAACAGCCAGCTGATCTACACACTGCCGGACCAGATCGTGTATGCAAATGAAGAAACCATGGGAAGCAGCGGAAAGCCGCTGCTGGTACAGCAGGACGGAACTGTGTGGCTGCTTTCCAGTCTGGTGAGTACCTATACCAATGTGCGCATTGAGGCCTTTGATACGGACGGGGTACACAGAGTTTTTGTAGATACCACATGGGAACCACAGCAGCTTGCAAAGGTGAAGAAGAACACCGCGCTGCGAATCCGGGGAGGGGTAAAGAGTGCCCTGATCACAGAAGTTTTGTCCGGGACAGAGGTGACCGTCCTGGAGCAGCTGGAAAACTGGAGCCGGGTACGGACGGAGGATGGCCAGGTCGGGTATCTGCCGAACCGGTGTTTGAAGGAAACGGAAGCAAGAACTCTGGTCAGCACATTTCAGGAGCCGGAATACACCAGTATCTCTATGGACGAGCCAGTAGTGCTGGTATGGCATCAGGTGACAAACCTTTCCGCAAACCAGGCAATGCAGACCCTGATATCTGCCACAAAGGGCGTGAATGTGATCGCGCCGACCTGGTTCATGCTGACGGACAACAATGGAAATTACGAGTCCCTTGCGGATAAGAATTATGTAGATCAGGCTCATGCATTGGGCATGCAGGTATGGGCCGTGCTGGATAATTTCAACAAAGGAGACAATGTACAGTCAGAGGTTCTGTTTGCCAGTACGGCGGCCAGAAAGAAGCTGATCGCCTCTCTGATGAAGGATGCCCGGACCTACGGATTTGACGGCATCAACCTGGATGTGGAGGGAATCAAGGCTTCCGCGGGACCTCATTATGTACAGTTTATCCGGGAACTTTCTGTGGACTGCAGAAAGGCAGGCCTGGTCTTATCCATTGATTCCTATGTGCCGTCTTCTTATTCCGCGTTTTACAACTGGGCGGAGCAGGGACGCGTGGCGGATTATGTGGTCATGATGGGGTATGACGAGCATTTCGCAGGCGGAGAGGCCGGTTCGGTCGCGTCCATCGGCTATGAGAGACAGGGCATTACGGATCTGTTAAAGCAGGTACCGAAGGAAAAACTGATCAGCGCAATTCCGTTTTATACCCGTATCTGGAAAGAGGATGCGTTGGGAACCAGTTCCCAGTCCGTTGGAATCTCCAGTGCCAAAGAATGGGTAGAAACCAATCAGGTGGAACTGTACTGGCAGGACGACCTTGGCCAGTATTACGGAGAACTGGAGAAAGACGGAGTGAACTACGAAATCTGGATGGAAGAGGAGCGTTCCCTGGAACTGAAGATGCAGCTGATTCGGGACAATGGCCTGGCGGGTGTTGCCTGCTGGCGCCTTGGCCTGGAACCTGCAGATGTCTGGGATATCGTGAAACTGCCGTAGTTCTGCTTTTAAACGCGAGATGGTTTGGAAAGGGTGATGGATATGAAAAAGAGACTGGGAGGCAGAAGGCAGATTTTATCTGCCTTTCTGCCTGTTCTGGCTGCAGCAGCGCTGCTTGGCGGATGTCAGAAGGAGAATCCGGCGGCTGTGACGGAAGTATCAGAAGAAAGCCGGGAAACGGAACAGAACAGCGAGGCCGGAACGGATGCGTCCGCAGGCGAAGCATCAGAACATACTGCTGGAGAAACTTCTTCAGATGGTGATTCTGAAAAAGGAGAAGACCTGAAGCATCAGGAAAAACCACAGGAAACAGAGATTGTGGAGGATTCCGGTCCGCTTCCGAAGGCAGAAGACGGCGGCTGGGTGGAAAATATCATGCTGGGTACGGATATCCATTATTTTTCGGATTCCCTGACCGATGGCGGGCCGCGTTTTCAGGAAATGGTGGAGTATGGTGACGGCAAGGTAGTAACTTACATTGACCAGATCACCGACGCGTTTCTGGATGAGGTGGTAAAGCTGCGGCCGGATGCGCTGGTTTTAAGCGGAGATCTGACATTAAACGGCGAGAAGGCCAGCCATAAGGATCTGGCGGAAAAGCTTCACCGGGTGGAGAATAACGGAATTCCGGTCCTTGTCATTCCGGGAAATCATGACATCAATAACCGTCAGGCGGCGCGCTATGAGGGAGAGGAACGGTTTCCGGCAGAGTATACGACTCCGGAGGAATTCCGGCAGATTTACCGGGCTTTTGGCTACGATGAAGCGGCCAGCGAGGATCCGAACAGTCTGAGTTATCTGTATGAGCTGGATGAAAACACCTGGCTCCTCATGATTGACAGCTGCCAGTACAGTCCGGTGAATAAGGTTGGCGGAGCCATTTCCGAGGCAACCTACGAATGGATCGAACAGCAGTTAGAAGCAGCCTGGGATGCCGGTGTGGAGATCATTCCCATTGCTCACCATAACCTGCTGGATGAGAGCGAGATTTATGTAGATGAATGCACCATTGAACACAGTGAACAGTTTGTGGATCTTCTGGAAACCTGGGATGTACCGCTGTTTTTAAGCGGACATCTGCATGTGCAGCACTGCAAGCGCGCGGAGGAGAACCGGGGAATCTGGGAGATGGTGACAGCGTCCCTGGCAACTCCGTCCTGCAAGTACGCGATTCTGACATACCGGGATGACCGGAGTTTCCTGTACCGGACCAGATCCCTTGATGTGGAAGCGTGGGCGAAGAAAAATGGCCGGACAGAGCCGGATCTGCTGGATTTCAAAGAATTTCAGACTCCGTTTTTGCGGCGGGTTTTCTATAACCAGGCAGTGGCGGCACTGAGGGAAGTGCCAGAGATTACAGACAGTGAGCGGGAGCAGATGGCTCAGCTGTATTCTCTGTTAAAATATCATTATTATCAGGGAACGGCGTATCAGGTGCAGGATCAGGTTCGGAATGATCCGGCTTACGCGCTCTGGCAGGATGCAGGCATGGCAACCCAGCAGGGAGACTACTTCCAGTATATTCTGGAGGATGGCGTGCGGAATTATAACCGGCTGGATGTGGATTGATATTGCCTGTTGCAGGGCAATTTCCCGATAAATGAAAAGACCGTGTTTTTTTCGCAGCTCTGGAATCATATATTTTACAGGAAAAGTGGAATCTGGAGCGGTAAGGTGAGAAAAAAACAATGGATTGGAAGTGAACAGCGGGAGCAGAATGGAAATTCAGCAGAGCAGCGCCGGAGACTGCCGGAACTGCTGATGGCAGTCATGCTTCTCATAGCTGTATTTCTGGTATCCCGTCAGGCGGGGCTGATGGCATCTGGTCAGGCAGTGGCGGCGAAGAGCCGCCGTCCGGTTGTTGTTTTAGACGCCGGTCACGGCGGTTTTGATCCGGGCAAGATTGGTGTGGACGGAAGTCTGGAAAAGGAGATTAACCTGCAGATCGCGAAACGGCTGAAGGCATATCTGGAGGCAGAAGGAGTGGAAGTATTCATGACCCGGGAAGATGACCGGGGGTTTTATGAGGAAAGTGACAGCAGCAAAAAAATGGCGGATATGAAAAACCGCTGTAAAAAAATTGCAGAGGCGGATCCGGATCTGGTGGTGAGCATTCATCAGAACAGCTATCATCAGGAACCCATATCCGGCGGCCAGGTCTTTTATTACAAAACATCCGAAAGAGGAAAGCGCCTCGCAGAGATTCTGCAGAGGCGCTTTGATTATGTGTTAGGAGAACAGAATACCAGGCAGGCAAAGCCCAATGGGAATTACTATCTTCTTTTGCATGTAAAGCAGCCCATTGTGATTGTGGAGTGTGGCTTTTTATCCAACTGGAAAGAGGCCACGCAGCTGAATTCTGAGGAGTATCAGGACCGGCTGGCCTGGACGATCCATATGGGGGTGATGGAGTTTTTGAATGGGGAAGAATCCGCTTGATTTTTACAGAAAACTGTACTATAGTTAAGTCAACGATAAGTTCTTCGGGGCGGGGCGCAATTCCCCACCGGCGGTTACAGTCCGCGACCTGCGTAAAGCAGCTGATTTGGTGAGATTCCAAAACCGACAGTATAGTCTGGATGAGAGAAGAAATTGTGTGAAGACTTTCGCGGGAGCCCCCGTGAGAGCGGCATGAATGACTGAACACCCCCGGATAGAAATATCCGGGGGATTTTTGTTTTATGGATCATTTGCCTGGGAACAAAGGTTTCCACTCCTCTGCCGCACACGATTCCTCTGAATGATGAACTTAAGTACAAAATTTCAGGAGGAAAAAGACATGAAAGAAAAACTGCTTACAACAAAAAATGTGGTATTGATGGGAATGTTCGGTGCGCTGGCCGGCGTGCTGATGCTCTTTGAATTTCCGCTTCCGTTCCTGGCACCGAGCTTTTACGGGCTGGATGTTAGCGAAGTTCCGGTGCTGATCGGTACCTTTGCCATGGGACCGGTGGCCGGAGCTATTATGGAAGTAGTAAAGATTCTGGTAAAGCTGGTATTAAAGCCGACCAGCACCGGATTTGTAGGTGAGTTCGCGAACCTGGTTATTTCCTGCTCCATGGTCATTACGGCAGGACTGATCTATAAGATCTCTCATACCCGCAAAGGCGCTATGACCGGTCTGGTTGTGGGAACGGTCTTAATGGCAGCAGTCGGCGTGGCAGCCAATGCACTGGTGATGCTTCCGTTCTACTCCAACTTTATGCCGATGGAGACCATTCTGGCAGCAGGTGCTGCTATCAACCCGGCAGTGGGAAGTGTATGGACCTTCGCACTCTTCTGTGTAGGACCGTTCAACCTGGTAAAAGGTATTGTGGTATCTGTGGTTACCTCTCTGGTTTACAAGCGCGTCAGCGTTCTGATCCACAGTGTGGGAACCCATCAGAAAACCGCAAAGAACAGCAAACGTGTCAACGCCTAGAGCAGTGTGTGAATGGGAATGATTTTTGACACAGAGTTTATTCTGACGCCCCGCGGTGTGCCTTGCACCGCAGGGCGTCTTGTGTTATGATAAGGCAGAATCATTGTACCGATAAAAGCGCAATTGCAAAGAAGGTAAACCTATGGATACAAAACTGGTAAAAATAGAAGATACAAAACAGATTAAAGATGAGGAACTGGCAGAGGCAGCGCAGATTTTACGTGATGGCGGCCTGGTGGCGTTTCCGACGGAAACGGTGTACGGCCTTGGTGCCAACGCGTTGGATGAGGCTGCGGCAAAGAAGATTTACGCAGCGAAAGGCCGCCCGTCCGACAATCCGCTGATCGCGCACATCTCCTGTCTGGAGGAGTTAAAGCCGCTGGTGGCATATATTCCGGAAGCTGGAAGAAAACTGGCGGAAGCATACTGGCCGGGCCCGCTCACCATGGTATTTCCAAAGAGTGATATTGTGCCTTATGGAACGACTGGTGGTCTGGATACGGTGGCAGTCCGTATGCCAAGCGACCCGGTGGCAAACCGGCTCATCAAGCTGGCGGGAGTTCCGGTGGCAGCGCCGAGCGCCAACACCTCCGGGCGTCCAAGCCCGACCACGGCCCAGCATGTATGGCAGGATATGGAAGGCAAAATTGAGATGATCCTGGACGGCGGTCCGGTGGGGATCGGTGTGGAGTCCACCATTGTGGATGTCTCCGGCGATGTTCCGACTCTGCTCCGTCCGGGTGCCATTACCATGGAGATGCTGCGGGAGACCGTTGGCAGAGTGGAGATTGATCCGGCGATTCAGGCACCACCGAGCGCAGACCTGCGGCCAAAGGCACCGGGCATGAAATACCGCCATTATGCGCCCCATGCGGACCTGCAGCTGGTAGAGGGCGAGACAGATAAGGTGGTGGAAACCATCAATGCGCTGGTGAAAGAAAAACTGGCAGAGGGCAAAAAGGTTGGCGTGATTTGTACCGATGAAACAAAAGACCGTTTCCCGCAGGGAGAAGTCCGCAGCGTGGGACTTCGGGCAAAGGAGGAAACCATTGCCCATAACCTGTTTGCCGTGTTGAGAGAGTTTGACGATCTGGATGTGGACTGCATTTATTCAGAAAGCTTTTCCAAAGATCACCTGGGACAGGCTATCATGAACCGGCTGACGAAAGCGGCAGGCTATCATGTGCTGAAGGTGTGAAACGGCAGGGATAGAAGCAAACGGCAAAAGAAAAAGAGATGGGAGGAAGCGTGCTATGAGCAATTCCAAGAAACGTACAGATTATATTTCCTGGGACGAATATTTTATGGGTGTGGCGGACTTATCCGGCCGCCGTTCCAAGGATCCGAACACCCAGGTGGGTGCCTGTATTGTCAGCGAGGACAACAAGATCATGTCCATGGGATACAATGGATTTCCGAAGGGCTGTTCCGATGACGAATTTCCCTGGGGACGTGAGCAGGAGGCGGATGATCCGTACAGCACAAAATATCTGTATGTGACCCACAGTGAGCTGAATGCCATCTTAAATTACCGGGGCGGAAGCCTGGAGGGCAGTAAGATTTATGTAACCCTTTTTCCCTGCAATGAGTGCGCGAAAGCCATTATTCAGGCGGGAATTAAGACCATTATTTATAAGGAAGATAAATATCCGGATTCTCCGTCCGTGCGGGCTTCCAAACGCATGCTGAACGCGGCAGGCGTGCGGTATTACCAGTACGACCAGACCGGAAGAAAGATTGAGATTGACGTATAAGATATGAAGTTTTTACTCACGGCGATCAATGCCAAATACATTCACTCCAACCCGGGAGTGTACAGTTTAAAAATGTTTGCCGAGTCCCAGGGCGCGGCAGAACCGGTGCAGGGAGACCAGAATCTGCGGGAGGATGGTCTCCCTTGTGCGCTCTTTGCAGAGAGGGAATATGCGGACAGCGGTGCTGCAGAGATTTCGATAACCGGGCAGCAGGATGAATTGGGCTGTAGCATGCAGGTGGAAATTGCAGAGTACACCATCAACAACCAGATGGAACTGATTCTGGAGGATATTTACCGGAGAAAGCCGGACATGGTGGGAATTTCCTGCTATATTTGGAATATTGCCTATGCGCTGGATCTGGTGCGGGACATTCACAAGGTGCTGCCGGAGGCCGATATCTGGCTGGGCGGCCCGGAGGTTTCCTATGACGCGCCGGAGCTTCTTTCAAGGGAGACGGAGGTGTTCGGCGTCATGAAGGGCGAAGGCGAGGAGATGTTCGCTGCCCTACTGGAATGTTACCGGACGCTGGGATGCACGGTGCGGAGCCTAAAACAGATGCAGAGCCTGGGGTGGAACGAGCAGAAGAACGTGGGAACTGAGACCGTGGCAGATTCCGGCCGGATGCCGGAATTGCAGGATTGGCCAGAGGCTGCATGGGTATCAGCCTTCTGGCATCGCATGTCCCAGGTTGCAGGCCTGACCTACCACGGTGCGGACGGAACCATCTGTGACCAGCCCATCCGTCCGGTCATGGACATGAGCCGGATTCCGTTTCTGTATCCGAGCTTAAAAGGGTTTGAGAACCGCATCGTTTACTACGAGAGCAGCCGCGGCTGTCCGTTTTCCTGCAGTTACTGCCTGTCCTCCATCGACAAGTCCGTTCGGTTCCGGGATCTGAAGCTGGTGCTGCCGGAGCTGGATTTCTTTCTGGAAAAACGAGTACCTCAGGTGAAGTTCGTAGACCGGACCTTTAATGCGAAAAAGAGTCATGCCATGGCAATCTGGAAGCATATTCTGGAGCATGACAATGGGGTGACCAACTTCCATTTTGAGATTACGGCAGATCTGCTGGATGAAGAAGAGCTGGAGCTGATCAGCCGCATGCGGCCGGGACTGATCCAGCTGGAGATTGGCGTGCAGAGCACCAACCCGGATACAATCCGGGCAATCCGGCGGAAAATGGATCTGAAACGGCTTCGTTATGTGGTAGAGCGGATCAATGCCGGAAAGAATGTACATCAGCATCTGGATCTGATTGCGGGGCTTCCGTTTGAAGATTACGAGTCCTTTGAACGGTCCTTCAATGAGGTCTATTCCATGGAGCCGGAGCAGTTTCAGCTCGGATTCCTGAAAGTATTAAAGGGTTCCTACATGTATGAGAAGGTGCAGGAGTATGATTTACAGTACCGGGGAAAGGCACCGTATGAGGTCCTGTCGACAAAGTGGTTGCCGTACAGCGATGTGCTCCGCTTAAAAGGTGTGGAGGATATGGTGGAGGTCTACTACAACAGCCGCCAGTTCCTGCGGACCTTAAAGCTGTTTGAACAGGAGTTTGACGGTGCGTTTGCCATGTATGAGTATATGGCGCGGTATTACGATGAGCGGAACCTGACGGGCCTGAACCATAGCCGGCTGGCCCGCTATGAAATTTTCCATGACCTGATCAGCCAGAAAGTGGAGTCCGAACGGATGGGACAGTTCGAGGATGCTCTGATGTGTGATCTGTATCTGCGGGAAAACGCAAAGAGCCGCCCGTCCTTTGCTTTGCCGCAGGCCCCTTATAAAGAAGAAATCCGTGGACTGGTTCCGGAACTGCGGACCCTGGGAACCCAGGTACATGCAGAGATGCTGCGGTCTGGAGAGATTCTGCTGTTTGATTACCGGGAGAAAGACCGGCTGAACCATAACGCGAACGTGACAGTGCTGGGGAGGACGGAAGTATGATGAATGAGCAGAATACAGCAACAGAAGAACATGGGCCTGCCCGGAAAATCGCAGTGCAGGAAGCTGCAAAGCAGGATGTGCAGATCTCAAACAGCTATATTGCATTGGATTTAGAAACCACCGGCCTGAATCCCAAACAGGACAAGATCATCGAAATCGGCGCAGTGCGCGTGGAAAACGGACAGAAAACCGGCCGCTTCCACACCATGCTGAATCCGCACCGGGAGCTGGAGGAGCGGATTACGGAGCTGACTGGCATCAGCGGGGATATGTTGAAAGACGCGCCGGATATTGTGGATATCCTTGAGGAATTTCTTGCTTTCTGTGGAGAACTTCCGCTGCTCGGACATCACGTTATTTTCGATTACAGCTTTGTCAAACGGGCTGCCGTGAATCAGGGGATGTCGTTTGAAAAAACTGGCATTGACACCCTGACAATCTGCCGCCGTTTTATGCCGGCGGAGGAGAGCAAGCGCCTTGGCGCGGCCTGTGCCTTTTACGGACTTCAGCAGGAGAGTGCCCACCGGGCGCTGGGCGATGCGCTTGACGCCCACCGGCTCTATCAGAAGCTGGTGGAAAAACACGGGGCAGAAGCTCCGGAGGTCTTCGCCGCGAAGCCGCTGATCTACAAGGTAAAACGGGAACAGCCGGCTTCCAAAAAGCAAAAAGAGGACTTGCGGTATTTACTAAAATATCATAAAATAGATTTACCTGTGCAGATTGACTATCTGAGCAGGAATGAGATCTCCCGTATCACCGATAAGATCATATCCCAGTACGGAAGAATCCGGTAATCCAGTACAGTAAAAACATGGATCTGCCCGCAGAAATAAACGGCGGGCAATCTTTTTAGAATTTAAGAAGAGGTGAATTTTATTATGATGAACATGCATAACAATAAAAAAGCCCGCATTATCATGGGCGTTGTGATCGTAATCCTGATCGTGGCTATGGTAGCTCCGATGGCATTATCTGTCATGATGTAAAACGTCCTGGAACACAGGCAAAAGCGCGCGGACACAGCGTTGCAGCAGAATGCAGACAAGGGAGACAATGATGAAAAAGTGGAGTGCGCTGGGAGGCCTAGCCTTTGCAGCAATACTTGGAAGTGTGTTTGCATTTCCGGCTTACGCGAAAGAAAAAACCTTTCCGGAGGGCATTTACGCAGGTGATTTTGCGCTGGGCGGACTGACAAAGGAGCAGGCAGAGGAGAAATTTGCGTCCTATGTTTCTGCTCTGGAGGAACGCAGCATAACGCTTGATGTAGTGGGAAACAAAGTAGAGACTACAGCCAAAGATCTTGGCTATGCGTGCGCAAACACGGACGCGCTGCAGGAGGCAGAGGAGTATGCCGCAGGCGGCTGCCTGATCCGCCAGTACATGGAACGCAAGGATCTGGAAAAAGAACCGGTGCACATTTCTCTGGAAGCCGGAGTCAATGAAACGGTGGTTCAGGCCTTTGTGGAAGAACAGTGTTCCGGCCTGCCGGGCGAGCCGCAGGATGCGGCCATCACCCGTGTAAACGGAATGTTTGAGATTACACCGGAGCAGAGTGGTATGGCGGTAGATGTAAAGGCCACCATAGACGCGTTAAACAAGGCGCTGGAAAAGGAAACCGGTGCAGCAGTTTCTGTGGATGCGGTCGTAAGTGAGCAGCAGCCGAAGATCAAAAAAGCAGATTTGGAGTCTATTTCCGATGTGTTGGGTACCTGTACCACGGCCTATGCCAGCAGCGGGGCATCCCGTTCCGGCAATATCGCGAATGGCGTATCCAAGATCAATGGCCATGTGCTGATGCCGGGGGAGACGTTATCCGGTTATGAGTGCATGCATCCGTTTACCATTGAGAATGGTTACTTTACGGCAGCGGCTTACGAGAACGGGCAGGTCGTAGACAGTGTGGGCGGCGGCGTGTGCCAGATTGCCACAACGCTGTACGATGCGTCACTGGCGGCAGAGCTGGAGATTACCCAGCGGCAGAATCATTCCATGATCGTTACCTATGTAAAGCCATCCATGGATGCGGCCATTGCCGGTACTTATAAAGATATTAAGATTACCAATAATTACAGCACCCCGATTTACATTGAGGGAACCACGGCGGGCAAGACCCTGACCTTTACGATTTATGGCAAGGAGACTCGTCCGGCAAACCGGAAGGTGGAATACATTTCTGAGACCTTAAGCAAGACGGATCCGGGTGAGCCGCAGCGCAAGGTGGACAATTCCTTAAAGCCGGGCCAGACCAAACAGGTCCAGTCCGCGCATATCGGTTATAAGTCCAGACTCTGGAAAGTGGTAACAGTAGACGGCGTGGAGAAAGAGCGCACCATTCTGCATACGGATACTTACAATCCGTCCAAGGCGATTGTTCTGGTAGGTCCGGCAGCCCCGGCGCAGCCAGCTGCTCCGGCAGCGGGCCAGACTCCGGCACAGCCGTCGGAGATCGCACCGGAACAGGCAGCACCGGCCGAGACTGCCGCACCGCAGCCGTCCCAGAGCCAGGTAGTTGGTCCTGGCGTGGTGAGCCAGCCGTCAGAGAGTTCCTCTGGCGGTCCGGGATCCGCACCGGCAGAAGCACCAGCTCCGGTGACGGATGGTCCTGGGGAGCAGTAAAAGAGCGCAAGTTTTGAACAAGTGCGGCAGTAGAAGCGGTCAGATGTGCCTGCGGGCACAGGAATCCGCGGTGAAAGGTTTGAAATCATATGATGCGAAGGATTGAGCGCGAGAACACGGGCCTTCTGCATGCCGGACAGGATCTGGTGGTGGCGGGCTATGCGGGACTCGCGGGAACGGTGAAACTGGCGGAGGCAGAGAAAGAAAAACTGTCCCGCTGGTTTTCCAATGAATATATGGAAGAGATTGCAGGCTGCAGCCGGTATCTTTTGCGGGAAGCCGCGGGAGATGGGAGGCAGGCTGCGGTGCCTGGAACACAGACAGCATTACAGGACGCAGAGAATCCTGCAGAGGATGCGCCGCTTTGCGCGATAAGTCCGGAGTTCTGGCGTGCCTGCGGCGCCGCCGAGTGGGAACCGGCGGGCGAGGGTGGCATCTTAACTGCCATCTGGAACCTGACCGGCGCTTATGAGACCGGCGTGGAATTTTATCTGCGCCAGATTCCCATGTGTCAGGAGACGGTGGAGGTCTGTGAGCGGCTGGAGCTAAATCCATACCGCCTTTACAGCCAGGGCTGTGTGCTTTTAACCGCAGACAACGGCGGGCAGCTTGTCCGCACACTGGCAGAAAAAAATATTCCGGCCCAGGTCATCGGCCGGGTCAATAAAGGCATTGCACGGGAAATGATCGTGCAGGAGGGCCGGGGCTTTCTGGAGCGTCCGCAGCCCGATGAAATAACGAAAGTGATTCCTGATTTTTTCGCCTGAAAAAATCGGGATTCCACATATATACAACTATACAAGGAGGCAATCAAAACATGAGAGAGAAAATTTTGGCGGTAATCGAAAAGAACAGCAGAATCGATATCCATGACCTGGCGATTCTTTTAGGGGAGAGCGAAGTCGCGGTCGCCAATGAGATTGCCGAGATGGAGAAAGAACACATTATCTGTGGTTATCACACCCTGATCAACTGGGACAATACCAGCGAGGAAAAAGTGGTTGCGCTGATCGAGGTAAAAGTAACTCCCCAGCGCGGCATGGGCTTTGACAAGATCGCGGAGCGCATTTACCAGTACAGCGAGGTCAATGCCGTGTACTTAATGTCCGGCGCGTTCGATTTCACCGTATTTATCGAGGGCAAGACTATGCGCCAGGTAGCGCAGTTTGTTTCCGACAAGCTGGCTCCGCTGGATTCCGTTTTAAGCACTGCAACCCATTTTGTACTGAAAAAATATAAGGACCACGGAACCGTTCTCTGCGATGAGGTCCAGGATGAAAGGATGCTGATTACACCGTGAGAAACCCGTTAAATGAAAAGATCGTTTCCATCCCGCCGTCCGGGATCCGGAAGTTTTTTGATATTGTAAGTGAGATGAAGGATGCGATTTCCCTTGGTGTGGGCGAGCCGGATTTTGATACGCCTTGGCATATCCGTGAGGAAGGCATCTATTCCCTGGAAAAGGGACGTACCTTTTACACTTCCAACGCAGGTTTAAAAGATCTGAAAATCGAGATTCACAACTATCTGGAGCGCCGCTGCAACGTCTGCTATGACCCGGACCATGAGATTATGGTGACGGTAGGTGGCAGTGAGGCCATTGACGCGGCTATGCGCGCCATGATCGAACCGGGGGATGAAGTGCTGATCCCGCAGCCGAGCTATGTTTCCTACACTCCGTGCTGTGTGTTGGCAGACGGTGTTCCGGTGTCGATTGAGCTGGAGGAGAAAGACCGCTTCCGCTTAACCCCGGAGAAATTACTGGAAAAGATTACCCCGAAGACCAAGATCCTGGTGCTGCCGTTCCCGAACAACCCGACCGGTGCCATTATGGAGCGGGAAGACCTGGAAAAAATTGCGGAGATCGTTATCGAGAAAGACCTGTTTGTGATTTCCGATGAGATCTATTCGGAGCTGACCTACGCGAAAGAAGACCATGTGACCATCGCATCGCTGCCGGGCATGAAGGAGCGTACTGTTCTGATCAACGGTTTCTCCAAGGCCTTTGCCATGACCGGATGGCGTCTGGGCTATGCCTGCGCGCCGGAGATTATCTTAAAACAGATGTTAAAGATTCATCAGTATGCCATCATGTGCGCACCGACCACCAGCCAGTACGCTGCAGTGGAGGCTTTGCGCAACGGGGATGAAGATGTGAAGCATATGCGCGAGTCCTATGACCAGCGACGCCGCTTCCTGCTGAATGCGTTCCAGGAGATGAATCTGGACTGCTTTGAACCCCAGGGCGCATTCTACATGTTCCCAAGCATCAAGCGGTTTGGCATGACCTCCGAGGAGTTTGCCACCCGCCTGCTGCGGGAAGAGAAGGTAGCCGTGGTACCGGGAACTGCCTTTGGTGACTGCGGAGAAGGATTCCTGCGTGTGTCCTATGCCTATTCCTTAAAGAGTCTGAAGGAGGCGTTAAGCCGCATCAAACGGTTTGTGGACCGCCTGGACGGAAAAACGGAGTAAAGAAGATGAACATTGTATTATTTGAGCCGGAAATGCCGATGAATACCGGCAATATCGGCCGGACCTGTGTGGCCACCAACACCCGCCTGCACCTGATTGAGCCGCTGGGTTTTAAGCTGAATGAAAAGGCGGTAAAGCGTGCCGGACTTGACTACTGGGACAAGCTGGATGTCACCGTATATTCGGACTTTCAGGATTTCCTGGGCCGCAACCCGGGGGCGAAGATCTATATGGCCACCACCAAGGCACCGAAAACCTACACCGATGTGGAGTACGAGCCGGACTGCTACATTATGTTTGGCAAGGAGAGTGCCGGAATCCCGGAAGAGATTCTGGTGGAGCACAAGGAAAACTGCGTGCGCATTCCCATGTGGGGTGATATCCGTTCTTTAAATCTTTCCAATTCCGTGGCCATTGTGCTGTATGAGGCACTGCGCCAGAATGGATTTGAGAAGATGAACATGGAAGGGCATCTGCACCGGCTGCACTGGAAAGATGAAGTGTAAAAGTGAAAATAGAAGTAAAGAGAAGGCGTCTGTCAGCGACAGACGCCTTCTCTTTTTTATTATAGATAAATAATACACAAAAAGATAATATAAAGAACAAATTTATTATACAAAGTTCAGGATTACAAAAGAAAAGTCAGAAATACAAATGGAAAAACGCACAAAGACATCATATAATAAGAGTATCTTAAGGGAAAAACTTATAGTTCACGCAACACGCGGACTGTAACGCGGCGCAGTTGCTCATTCGCTCACAGCAGGCCATCCCGGAGAACGTAATATAAGAACGTGAATCTAATTAGGACGTGAAAAGGAGAGAGGATTATGAAGAAACGTTGGTTAGCAGCATCACTGGCAGCACTTATGGCACTGAGTATGACCGCATGCGGCGGCGGAAAGGCAGCAGAGACCACTGCAGCGCCGGCAGAGACCAAGGCCGAAGAGACGAAAGCAGAAGAGACGAAAGCAGAAGAATCCAAGGCTGAGGACACTTCCAAAGAGGAAAAAGCAGACAAGGCTCCGGAAGATTATACCGGAAGCGTAGTGGTATACTCCCCGCATGACGCAGATCCGCTGAATGCAGGCGTAAACCTCTTCATGGAGAAATATCCGAACGTTAAGGTTGAGGTAGTAGCAGCCGGAACCGGTGAGCTTTGTAACCGAATCGCAGCAGAGTCCGCAAACCCGATCGCAGATGTCCTGTGGGGCGGCGGCGCAGACTCCCTGGCAGCATTCAAAGAGTACTTCCAGCCGTATGTATGTGCAAACGATGAGTTCATCGGCGATGCATACAAAGATCCGGATGGCCTGTGGATCGGCGAGAGCCCGCTTCCGATGGTTATCTTCTATAACAAAGACTTAATTGAGAAAGACGGTTTAACCATTCCGGAGTCCTGGGAAGACCTGACCAAACCGGAGTGGAAGGGCAAAATTGCTTACTGCCTGCCGTCTAAATCTGGTTCCGCATACACCCAGCTCTGCACCATGATCCTTGGACATGGCGGCAAGGAAGCAGGATGGGATTTCATCAAGAAACTGTATGACAACCTGGACGGCAAGATCGTTGACTCCTCCGGTAAGTGCCACAAGATGGTAGCTGACGGTGAGTTCTATGTAGGTATCACCATTGAGAAGTCTGCTATCAAATACGCAGACGATCCGTCCGTTGGATTTGTATATCCGAAGGATGGCACCAGCGCAGTTCCGGATGGTGTCGCACTGGTTAAGGGATGCCCGAACGAAGAGAACGCAAAACTGTTCATCGATTTCGTTACCTCTAAAGAATGCCAGACTGAGCAGAGCCAGAACTGGGGACGCCGTCCGGTTCGCAGCGATATGGAAGTTGGCGAAGGCATGGCAAAACTGGATGACCTGGTATTAGTGGATTATGACTTTGACTGGGCAGCAAATGAGAAGGAAGCCAATATCGAACACTTCAACGATATCATGGTAGATTAATGGCACGGTTCGGAAATTGTTTCGGAAATGACAGGAAACAGAAGATCAGAACATGTGACAGAATATGACAGGTAAATAGCTGAGCGAACCGGAAAGACTGCCTTGCCCCAAGCGGGCGGGCAGCCTTTCCTGGTTAAGGGAGAGACTGCAGGTAAGGTCAGAACAGATTCTGGAGGGCAGTACCGTCTCTAGTTCGCAGGGCAATGGGAGATACAGATTGAAAACAGGAATGGAGGAATGAATATGAGTCATGCAGTGATCATAAAAAAAGCCGTAAAAAAATACGGGAACTTTACAGCCTTAAACGGAGTAGATCTGGAAATTCAGCCGGGCGAGTTCTTTACCCTGCTGGGGCCGTCCGGCTGCGGCAAGACGACCCTGCTTCGCATGATCGCGGGCTTTAACAGCGTGGATGGCGGTGAAATCTGTTTCGATGACAAGGTCATCAACAACCTGGAAGCCCACAAGCGTGACATCGGCATGGTATTCCAGAACTACGCCATCTTTCCGCATCTGACAGTGGCCGAGAACGTGGCGTATGGATTGAAAGCGAAAAAGTGCCCGAAGGATCAGATCCCGGGTAAGGTAGAAGAGGCACTGGAACTGGTTCAGATCGGCCAGTTAAAGGACAGAAAGCCGAACGAGCTTTCCGGCGGCCAGCAGCAACGCGTGGCACTGGCGCGAGCTTTCGTTATTGAGCCGGGAGTTCTTCTGATGGATGAGCCGCTTTCCAACCTGGACGCAAAGCTTCGTGTGCAGATGAGAACTGCCATCAAGAAATTGCAGAGAAGACTCGGCATTACCACCATTTACGTTACCCATGATCAGGAAGAGGCGCTGGCGATTTCTGACCGCATCGCCGTCATGAAAGAGGGCAACATCATGCAGGTGGGAACTCCGGAGGCCATTTACAAGAAACCGGAGAATACCTTTGTAGCCGGATTCATTGGAGTCTCCAATTTCGTTGAGTGTGAGGTGGATGGCAAAAATCCGGAGGCAGCAGTCTTAAACATCAAGGACGAGTGCAGCATTACCTGCAAACTGAAAGAGCCGTTCTCCGGCAAGGGCATCATCTCCGCGAGACCGGAGCAGCTGTTTTTTGATGAGAGCAATGGACTTCCGGGTAAAATCGTGATGTCCACCTTCCTGGGAGATTTCATTGAGTATGAGATTGAGTTGAACAATGGTCAGACCTTACAGCTGAACGAGTACACCAAGGATGTGCAGACAGTCCGCCCGGACGGAGAGAATGTAAAGGTTAACTTTGACATCAACGCGGTAGGCGTATACGATGCGGCAACCCAGGAGGTGATTTCATGGTAACATCCCGGAAAAAACTGGACTTCTGGTTCTGGGTCAAGGTGGTAGTCATCGGCTTTATGCTGATCTTCTTAATCTACCCGTTCTGCACCCTGATTACCCGAAGCTTCTTCTCCAACAAAACTGCCGGATTCACCTTTGAAAACTACATCCGGTTCTTCACGAAGAAGTATTATTACTCAGCATTGGGACGAAGCCTGTTTGTATCCATTGTGACCACCTGTACGACCCTGTTAGTAGGTGTTCCGATCGCGTACATGATGTCCCGCTATAATGTGTTTGGCAAAAACTTCATTCACATTTTTATCATCATGAGTCTGATGAGCCCGCCGTTCATCGGCGCCTACAGCTGGATCATGCTGTTTGGCCGCGCAGGTTTTGTGACAAAGCTGTTTGCCAATATCGGCATTCATCTGCCGAGTATTTACGGAAAGCTGGGCATTATCCTGGTATTTACGTTTAAGCTGTTCCCCTATGTGTACCTGTATACATCGGGGGCCATGGGAAGCATCGATTCCAGCATTGAGGAAGCGGCAGAGAACCTGGGCAGCAACAAGCTGCGCCGCCTCTTAACCATCACCCTTCCGGTGGTGGCTCCGTCCATCGCGGCAGGTGCCATCATGGTATTTATGACCAGTCTGGCGGACTTCGGTACCCCGATGCTGATCGGTGAAGGCTACATGGTTCTTCCGGTTCTGGTATACAACGAGTACATGAGTGAGATCGGCGGCAACGCCCATCTGGCAAGTGCTCTTTCTGTAGTCGTAGTGCTTTGTTCCACCACGGTGCTTCTGGTGCAGAAATATTTTGTGAGCCGCAAAAACTATGTAATGACTGCCATGCGCCCGCCGAAGGAAGAAGTCCTTCACGGTGGTAAACGTTTTCTGGTTACCCTGCCGGTGATGCTGGTTACCCTGATCGGCATTATGCCGCAGATCGTGGTCATTGTCAGCAGCTTTATCAAGTGTGACTTTACCGGGTTCCAGAAGGGCTTCAGTCTGGACAGCTATGTGACAATCTTCAACCGCCTGTGGACCAATATCCGCAACACCTTCGTATTTTCCTCCATCGCGATTGTGTTCATTATCATCCTGGGCATGCTGATCTCTTACATCGTTGTGCGCCAGAAAGGCCTGGCAGGCCAGCTGATGGATCTTCTGATCATGTTCCCGTTCGTTATTCCGGGCGCTGTTCTTGGTATCAGCTTAATCGTTGCCTTCAATAAGCAGCCGGTAATCCTGACCGGTACCGCTATGATCATGATTATTGCGTTTATCGTCCGCAAGCTGCCTTACACGGTTCGCTCCGGCAGTGCGTTCCTGCAGCAGATGGATGTGAGCGTGGAGGAGGCCTCCATCAGCCTGGGCGTATCCCCAATGAAGACCTTTGTAAACGTGACCGCAAGACTGATGGCACCGGGCGTTCTCTCCGGCGCGATCTTAAGCTGGATCACCTGTATCAATGAGCTGTCATCCAGCGTTATGCTGTACGGCGGCAAGACCAGTACGATTTCTGTTGCAATCTATACCGAGGTGGTACGAAACAGCTTTGGTACCGCGGCAGCCCTGGCGTCCATTCTGACCGTCAGCACCGTAATTTCCCTGCTGATCTTCTTAAAAGTCAGCAAGGGCAAAGTATCTGTAGTTTAAAGAGAGGTGTGGTTATGATAAAATTTGGTACTGGTGGCTGGAGAGCCATCATTGGCGAAGAGTTTACCAAAGAAAATATTCAGAAGCTTGCGCTGGCTATGTCCTTAAAAATCAAGGCAGAGCATGTGGAGAACAAGCCGGTGGTGATCGGTTATGACCGGCGTTTCCTCTCCAAGGAGGCTGTCATCTGGTCCTGCGAGATCTTCGGGCAGCAGGGAATTAAGGTGCTGTTTGTGGACCGCAGCTCCCCGACTCCGCTCATCATGTTCTATGTGATGAAGCACGATTTAAGCTACGGCATGATGGTAACGGCCAGCCACAACCCGGCCATCTACAACGGCATTAAGGTATTTACCAAAGGCGGCCGCGATGCGGATGAGCATCAGACCGCGGACATTGAACGCTATTTGGAGCAGGCAGACAAGCTCTACGTGCCGGATCCGGAGGAGAACGGGCAGATGCCGCCGCACGCCTACCAGGAGCTGGTAAAGAACGGTCAGGTGGTGGAGATGAATCCCATGAATGAATATCTGGACAACATTATCTCCCTCATCAATCTGGATGCCATCCGGGAGCGGGACCTGCGCATTGCCATTGACCCCATGTACGGCGTGAGCCTGACAGCGCTCTGCACTATCCTTTCCATTGCCCGGTGTACGGTGGAGGCCATCAATTCCCAGCATGATACATTGTTTGGCGGCAAGATGCCTGCACCGACAGAGAACACGCTGCGCAACCTGCAGAACTATGTGCTGGACCGCTACTGCGATATCGGTATTGCCACCGATGGCGATGCGGACCGTCTGGGCGTTATCGATGATAAGGGTCATTACCTTCACGCAAACACCATTCTGGTGATGCTGTACTACTACCTGTTAAAATACCGCGGCTGGCGCGGGCCGGCGGTGCGCAACCTGTCTACGACTCATGTGCTGGACAAGGTGGCAGAGAGCTTCGGTCAGAAATGTTATGAGGTGCCGGTGGGCTTTAAGTACATTTCTGCAAAAATGCAGGAGACAGATGCCATCATCGGCGGTGAATCCTCCGGAGGTCTGACAGTGAAAGGCCATATCCACGGCAAGGATGGCATTTACGCGGCATCCCTTCTGGTGGAGATGATGGCCGTCAGCGGCAAGAAGCTTTCCGAGATTGCCGGGGACATCCGCAAAGAGTACGGCGAGATCCATATGGAAGAACGCGCGTACCGCTTCACGGCAGAGGAAAAAGAGCGCATCCATAAGACCCTGATGATGGACCAGGCATTGCCGGAGATTCCGTTTGAGATTGACCATATTTCTTATATGGACGGCTGTAAGGTCTATTTAAAGAACGGCGGCTGGGTCAGCGCCCGATTCTCCGGAACGGAGCCGCTGCTCCGCATCTTCTGTGAGATGCAGACGGAGCATGAGGCTGTGATGCTCTGCGAATTATTTGAAAAATTCCTGGGGCTGTAAATGTCCTGTAAAATCCCCGTTTTCCGGGATTTCTGCTATAATATAATGAAATAGCAGAAACCCGCAAGACGGGGATTTTTGTTGCTATGCATATCGAGGAGGCGCCAGTGGCGCGTCCGCTGATTTTGTAATGAATTTGAACCTGAGGGGAATGACTGGATGAAAAGCAGAAGCGTAAGAACAGCAGGTTTTTTTGTATCTGCGGCACTGGTGCTGCAGGGCTTTGCGGCGCTCGTTTCCGGCTGCGGGCGCAGGACAGAGCAGCCGCTGCCTGCGGTGCAGGCGGATCTGGTGGTCTGCACGGATCTGGAACCTGCGGTTTATGAGCCGGTGGTGAAGGAATTTGAGGAGCGCACCGGCCTGACGGTGGAGGTGCAGGCCGGAACATTGGAAGAGGTCTACGGGTGGTTTGCGCAGAAGCAGACAGAAAGAAGCAGGGATGGAAGCCGTGGGGCGGCTCAGCCGGAAGAATGGGATCTGGCCTTTGGCGTGAGCACGGAACTTCTGGATGAGTACAAGGCGCTGTGGCTCCCCTGTGAGAGCAGTGAGATAGAAATGCTGGACAGCCGGTATATGTCACCGGACCATGTCTGGACTGGTTTTTCGGTACTGCCGCTGGTGATCATGTACAATACCAATGTGGTGACATACCGGGAACTCCCTGTGGGCTGGGAGAGTCTGCTGGAACCCCGGTGGCAGGGACGAGTGGCATTTGCAGATCCGGAGCAGTCCGATGTGTCTGCCCTGGCGCTTGCGGCAGCTATGCTAAGCAGCCAGAGTGGCGAAGACTATATGGAAAGACTGGCAGAAAATCTGAATCGCGAGGTCTTAAAAACGGTGGAGCAGGGAAACGAGGGGATCCTGGACGGGCGTTACTCTGTTGGCGTGACCACGGAGGCAGCGGCTCAGACGCTTCGCAGCGGCGGAGCTGATGTGGATTACATTTACCCGGAGGAGGGAACCGCGGCGGTGCTGGACGGCACGGCGGTCCGGGCGGGAAGCAGCCATGAAGGAGCAGCCCGGGAATTTCTGGATTTTACGGTCAGCCGTGATGCACAGAAGATCATGTCGGTGAGCCAGAACCGCCGTTCTGTGCGGATGGATGCAGCCACGGAAACAGGCCTGGATCCCATGGAGAAGCTGCCGCTTCTGGAGGCAGACCAGGATACCTTTTCGGAAGCAAAACAGCGGGCAAAAGCGTTGTGGCAGCAGGCCGCCGGAAAGGAGGGCGGAGCATGAAGCATAAAACTCTTTCGTTCCGCGGCCAGATCTTTCTGTCCTGCTTTCTGGTAACGCTGGTTCCGCTTCTGTTAACCAGCGTGGTTATGGTGCGGCTGTTTACGGCTTCCCTGAACCGCCAGAGTGAGCAGGAAGCGAACCGGCAGATCACGGAGATCCGCAGCCGGTTTGCCGCGCTTCTGGATGACTGTGAGGAAGCGTGCCGGGAGATTACCAAGAACGGTTCCGTGGCCCGCTATATGATCGATACCACAACGGTAGAAATGCAGCGTGGCATGTACGTTTCGCTGTATCAGGCATCCCAGGAGATTTACGGGTATGGCCAGGTCAGTGTGTACGATGTGGGCGGGAAGCTGCGGTTCACGACCGATACACTGTCGCGGGCGGATTCCCTGCCCGTGTACTGGGGCATTTTAAAGAAAGCGTCCGGCCAGGACGGCATGACCTGGTACCGCACCGATCCATATCTGGCATTGACGGATGACCGTGTGCTGATGCAGGGAGCTTACGCGATAGAAAATCCCGGCGGGGCCCGGACCGGATACCTGGTACTGGATTTTACCCGGGAAAATTTCGATAATGTATTCAGCGGATTCTATTCCCAGACGGATACCATCTGGCTTCTGGATTCCCATATGCGGCCGTTTTACTGTTCCAGACCGGACTATGATGAGACAAAACTGAATGAGGCGGAGGATGCCCAGTATCTGTGGACGCAGGAACCGGCGCGGGGATTTTATGTGATCCTGTGCCGTCAGGCGCCCATCAGCTCCCCGGCCATGCAGACCATGGGAACGGTGCTTCTGGCTATGTCCCTGCTGAGCCTGGTTCTGTCCATGGTGATCTCCGGCGCGCTGACCCGGAACATTGTAAAGCCGGTCAGCCAGCTGGACAAGGCCATGGAGAAAGTTAAGGAAGGAGATTTAAACATCCGTGTCCACAGCAACCGCACCGATGAGCTGGGAAGACTGACAGACAGCTTTAACGGGATGGTACGCGATTTAAAGACATATCTGGAAGAGAAGGTGCAGCAGCAAAAGGATTTAAATGAGACGACCCTGCGCCTGTACCAGACCCAGTTAAATCCGCATTTTCTGTATAACACGCTGGACACCATCAAGTGGAACGCCAAGATCAACCAGATTCCGGAAATCGCGGTGCTGGCAGAAAACCTGGCGGTTATTTTAAGGAAAAGCATTTCCAGCAGGCCGTTCATTACCCTGAGGGAGGAGCTGGATACCATAGACAGCTACATCCGCATCCAGAAAATCCGGTTCAGTGGAAGGTTCCTCTATGAGACGGAAATTCCGGACCTTCTGGAAGAGAGCATGATTCCCAAAATGATCCTGCAGCCGCTGGTGGAAAATGCCGTCATTCACGGCCTGGACGGGTGTGATAATGGCTATCTCTGCATTTACGCAGCGCAGAAGGACGGTGTTCTCAGCATTTCCGTAACGGATGATGGATGTGGTATGAGTCAGGACATGGTGGACTGGATCAACAGCCCGGCACCGGCAAAGCGGGACGGGCATCTGGGGCTTTACAACGTGATCCAGATCTTAAAGATTTACTATGGAGAGGAATACGGCATGCATGCGGAGACGATGGAGGACGGAACCACCGTAACGCTGCGCCTGCCATTCCGAAAGGACGTGGAACATGAATAGAGTAGTAGTGGTGGAAGATGAGACCATGGCCCGCAAGGGCATCATCCTGACCATTGACTGGTCAGCCCTGGGCTGTGTGGTGGTGGGGGAGGCCGCCAACGGAGAAGAGGGCGCGGCTTTAATTGAGCGCCTGTCACCGGATATTGTAGTGACCGATGTGAAGATGCCCCGCATGGATGGCGTGGAGATGATCGCGAAGCTGCGGGAGAATGGATGCCGGGCTAAATTTATCATCCTGACGGCCTACAGCGATTTCAAGTATGCCCAGAGCGCGCTGCGCCTTGGAGTCAGCGACTATCTGTTAAAGCCACTCAAGGACGGCGAGCTGGAGGCGGCGGTGCGCCACATTCAGGGGCAGGAAGAGGCGCGGGAGTCAAAAGCCGCAAAGCAGCAGGATATGCCGGTGCTCCGGTTGAATCCGGTGAAAAATACGAAGAATAAATATGTAGAGCAGGCTGTGCAGCTGATCCGGGAACATTTCCGGGAGGATATCAATATCAGTACTGTGGCTGGAGAGCTGGAGATCAGCGAAGGATATTTAAGCCGTGTGTTCAAGAAAGAGACGGACTATACCTTTACCAGTTACTTAACGCTGTACCGCATGAAAAAAGCCATGGAGCTGCTGAAGGACTGCCGGGTGAAGGTTTACGAGGTGGCGGAGCAGGTGGGATATTCCGATACAGCCTATTTCAGCGCCCAGTTTAAGAAGATGACGGGAATCTCTCCATCCGAGTATCAGGACCGAAGCCGGTAGAAGGATTGCGGCCAGCAGATTGGAGGAGCAACCGTCAGGTCAGGATCGCAGCCGACAGATCAGGAAAGCTGCCGGATTGGAAATGCACCTTGCCGGAGCGTACAAAAAGAAATACAAAAAAATACGAAAAAATTTGAAAAAAGGGGTTGCAAAAAGAGTTAGCCTATGCTAATATAATGACAGTTAGCCGCAACTAACTACATGTGAATATTCTATACATTTCGTCTGGTTTCATCTGACCCGTGAAATCAGAAACTCAACTCCTAAACGAAAAGCACGCTGCCAGGCGTGCTTTTTGTTGTTTCCCGGCATGATTTTATGTTAGAATGGATATGTTTCAGACATCTATTACAACATGAGGGGTAACGCGCATTTATGAAACATTCACTCTACTATAAATTTATCTTAGGTTACCTGGTGTTTGGTTTACTTGGATTTGCGTCCATTGCGACCTTTTCCGCACAGCTGATGAACAAAAATCAGGTAAAAAATCAGGCCGAGGCCATGTACGACGAGGCGAACCTGATCGCGTCAGCCTACAGCAGTGTCTACCAGGGGAAGAAGCAGGATCTGGATTCGGTTTATCCGCAGCTTCAGGCGGTAGCCAAATTTGTGCGGGCAGAGATCTGGGTAGTGAACCGCCAGGGCATCATTGTGGTGGACAGCGAGCAGAATAAGCGGGCCGGTACGACCATTGAGGGGTTTGATCCTACCGCAACTGGCAATAAGTCCTATTGCACCGGATCTTACTACGGGCTCTTTCCGTACGATGTATTAAGTGTCTCCGCGCCCATTACGGGAAATTACAATACCTATGGCTACGTGCTGCTACATCTGCCTATGAGCGTGATCTGGGAGATGAGCAATTCCAATCTGAATGTAGTTTACATAACGGCAGCAATCCTCTTTATCCTGTCGCTGACCATTTTGCTGGTGTTCACCAATACCGTATACTTTCCGCTCAAAAAGATTACGGAGGGCGCCAATGAATATGCGGCGGGCAATCTGGATTACCGGATTGAGTTAAACAGCCGGGATGAGATGGGGTATCTGGCAGGAACCCTGAACTATATGTCCGGGGAGTTAAATAAGCTGGAGGAATACCAGCGAAATTTCATTGCCAATGTCTCCCATGATTTCCGCTCTCCGCTGACCTCTATTAAAGGGTATCTGGAGGCCATCATAGACGGAACCATTCCGCCGGAGATGTACGAGAAATACTTAACCCGCGTGATTTCAGAAACGGAGCGCCTGACCAAGCTGACGCAGGGCATGCTGACCTTAAACTCTCTGGACAGCAAGGGGTATCTGTCACGGTCCAGCTTTGACATTAACCGGGTCATCAAGGACACGGCAGCTTCCTTTGAGGGAACCTGTGAAAAGAAGAATATCAATTTTGAGCTGACCTTTTCCGATAATATCCAGATGGTTTACGCGGATCTGGGAAAGATCCAGCAGGTGCTTTACAACCTGATTGACAATGCCATCAAATTCAGTCATCAGGATTCCACGATCTATATCCAGACGCGCATTAAAAATGAGAAAATCTTTGTCTCGGTGAAAGATACGGGAATCGGCATTCCGAAGGACAGCGTGAAAAAGGTATTTGACCGGTTTTACAAATCTGACCTGTCCCGCGGAAAAGATAAAAAGGGCACCGGTCTGGGCCTGGCAATCGTGAAGGAGATCATTCAGGCACACGGGGAAAATATTGATGTGATCAGCACGGAGGGTGTGGGATCGGAGTTTATCTTTTCCCTGCCGCTGGCAACAAATCTGTAACAGAAAAGGAGAAGAATCGTATGAGAAAAACAGGAAAATGGATTGCAGGCGTGCTGCTTGCCATGGGGATGATTCTGGCCGGGACGGTCAGCGGGTTTGCGGCAACGGATCTGAATGTAGAAAACGTAAGATGGGACGGAGATTCCGGCAGCGGCATCTGGACGGACAATACGTCGGCCCGGTACTATCAGGTAAAGCTGTACCGGAATGAGTCATCGGTGATGAGTACGGCATCGGTCTACGATAATTCCTATGATTTTGCCAGCCATATGACTCGCCGGGGCAATTACTACTTTATGGTGCGTGCTGTTGGAAGCGGATCAGAAAAGGGAGAGTGGGTAAGCTCTGATACCATGTTTCTGACTGCGGAAGAAGCAGACGATATCAGCTATGACTACCACCACAGCTATTCCGGCGGCCCTGGAGATGGAAAGTATGTTTCCGGCGGTCCCGGAGACACCGGCAGGAACCCGGCCAGCACCGGCGGCCCGGGGGTGGCAGCGAACAGCGGACAGGATTTCTCCACCGCTCAGGGCAACCACTGGTGCATCGACCAGGGTGGAAAATGGTTCCAGTTTAAAGACGGAAGTTATCCGGTAGGCCGCTGGGTTCAGATAGACGGTACCTGGTACTGCTTTGGAATGAATGGATACCTGCGCTGCGGCTGGATTGAGGACAGCGGCAAGTGGTACTATACAGACAGTAACGGAGCCATGCTTGTAAATACCCGGACCCCGGACGGCTGCTACGTCGGAGGGGACGGAGCCTGGATTCATTAACGAATTTTATTTCCGCACTTCAAATTTATATCCGATGCCCCATACGGTGGTCAGGGCCCAGTTGGCGTGATCCTTGATCTTCTCCCGGAGGCGTTTGATATGTACATCTACGGTACGGGTGTCTCCAATGTACTCGTAGCCCCAGATGTGATCCAGAAGCTGCTCTCTGGTGAAAACCTGGTTTGGAGAGGACGCCAGAAAATACAGAAGCTCCAGTTCCTTCGGCGGCATCTCCACGGAATGTCCGCAGTAGGTGACCGCATAGTTGGTCAGATTGACGGTCAGATCCGGGTACTCCACGTACTCGCCCTGCTGGGCCGGTTCTGGTACAGCAGGAGCCGGAGCAGCCTGGTAGCGGCGCAGCACGGCCTTGACCCGGGCCACCAGCTCCTTAGAATCAAAGGGCTTGATCATGTAATCATCGGCACCCAGCTCCAGGCCCAGAACCTTGTCAAAAATCTCACCCTTGGCGGAGAGCATGATAATAGGAACCTGGGATGTTGCGCGCAGCTCGCGGCACACCTGGTAGCCGTCAATACCCGGAAGCATCAGATCCAGAAGAACCAGGTTTGGTTTGAACTCTGGGAAAATCTTCAGGGCTTCCTCGCCATCATTGACAATGTAGGTTTCGTAGCATTCTTTCATCAGATAAAGAGAAATCAGTTCTGCAATGTTCTCGTCATCATCTACGATCAAAATCCGCTGTTTTTCAGCCATGTCTTTGTTCCTCCCCAATTACTTGAATACTACGATGGTTACGCCCGCGTCGCCTTCTCCGAAGCCGCCCAGGTGGAATTCCTTAATATATTTGAGACGCTTTAAATGCTTGTGGATGCCGGCACGCAGCGCTCCGGTACCCTTGCCGTGTACAATGCGTACCTGCGGCAGATGGGCGATATAGGCATCATCCAGATATTTGTCCAGCTGTGCCACAGCTTCGTCTACGGTCATGCCCAGCACATTGATCTCCGGGGAGATACCAAAGGATTTGGACATCTTGATGTTGCTGCTTCCGCTGCCTTTGCGGCGGGATTCCAGTCCCGGGCCGCTGACAGAATTCTCCTGAAGCAGTTCCAGGTCGTTGATGTTCACCTTGGAGCGCAGGATACCCATCTGGACAAATACGTTGCCCTGCGCATCCGGAAGGCTGCTTACGGTACCATTTAAGTTCATGGAAAGTACGCGCACGCCGTCCCCCAGTTTTAAGGACTTCGGGTTGATGGCTTTGTGCGGTTTTTTGGTCTCCTGCTTTAAGGAGAGACCGCCCTCGACCTTCTTTAAGCTGTCGCGCAGCTTCGTGCGCTCTGCCTCCAGGGCTTTGGTGTCGATGCCGGAGGAGGCCGCCAGCTTGTTGATGTTTTTGATGGTGCGGTCCGCCGTCTCTTTTGCTTCCCGCAGGATCTGCTGGGCTTCTTCGTTGGCCTTGCGGATCATCTTGTCCTTGCGCTCGTCAAAACGTTCTTCCTTCTTCTCCAGGCCGGATTTCAGGCGGGCAATCTCTGCCTTGTAGCTCTCAATCTCTGCGCGCTCTTTTTCGATGGTAACGCGGTTTTCCTCCAGACGGCTGATGACATCCTCAAAGGTTTCGTCCTCGGACTCCAGATGGGTCTTCGCGTCATCAATGATGTAGTCCGGCAGGCCCAGTTTTTTAGAAATGGCAAACGCATTACTCTTACCCGGGATACCGATTAACAGGCGGTAGGTCGGGCGCAGGGTAGCCACATCGAACTCACAGCAGGCATTCTCCACGCCCGGGGTGCTGAGGGCGTAGATCTTTAACTCACTGTAGTGGGTGGTGGCCATGGTGCGGCACTTCATGTTGTGCAGGAAGTTTAAGATGGCAATGGCCAGAGCCGCACCCTCGGTCGGGTCGGTTCCGGAACAGAGCTCATCGAAGAGGCAGAGGGAATGACTGTCTGCCTGATTTAAAATGTGAACGATGTTGGTCATGTGGGCAGAGAAGGTACTGAGACTCTGCTCGATGCTCTGCTCATCGCCGATATCGGCAAAGACTTCCTCAAATACAGCCAGTTCAGAACCCTCGAACGCCGGAATGTGCAGGCCGGCCTGTCCCATGAGGGTAAAAAGCCCTACGGTTTTTAAAGAAACGGTTTTACCGCCGGTGTTCGGGCCGGTGACCATGAGAAGGTCAAAGTCGGTGCCAAGCCATACCGTGATCGGAACCACCTTCTGCGGGTCCAGAAGCGGGTGGCGTCCGTCTTTAATGTGGATGCGTCCTTCGGTGTTGAACTTCGGCTCGCTGCATTTAAAGTGGCGGGACAGGGCTGCTTTCGCGAAGATGAAGTCCAGGCGGGTCAGAATCTGCAGGTCAATGGCAAGCTCCTCGGTGTAGGGCATAAGCTGGCCGCTTAAGTCTGCCAGAACTGCCTCGATCTCTTTCTGCTCCTGAATCTCCAGGGTGCGCAGCTCGTTATTTAACTGAATGACCGCCATGGGCTCAATGAACAGGGTAGAACCGGTGGAGGACTGGTCGTGGACCATACCGTTTACCTGGGACTTATACTCCGCCTTGACCGGCAGGCAGTAGCGTCCGTCACGCATGGTGATGACGGCATCCTGCAGGTAGGAACGGCAGCTGTTTAAAATGCTGTTTAACTGAGTGTGGATGCGGTCGTTGATGCCGTGCATGGAACGGCGGACCTTGTGCAGGCCCGGGCTTGCGTTATCGCTGATCTCTTCCTCGGAGAGGATGCAGCGCTTGATCTCATTGTTGACAGAAGTAACCGGCTCCAGGCTGCGGAACATGGAGTCTAAGGAGTCATCCGGAAATTCTTCGGATTCCTCGTGCTGGCCGTAGGCTTTGGCGCGGGCTGCCACGGTAAGCAGGGAACTGATGGATAACAGCTCCGGGATGCCTAAGGCGCTGCCAATCTCCAGGCGTTTTAAGGAGTCACGGATATCGCGGACACCGCTTAAGGAGAGGCTGCCCTTCATGCGGACACGGGTGAGGGCATCGCTGGTTTCCGTCTGGGCCTGCACGATCTCGTGGTAGTCGCTCATGGGAAGCAGATTCTGGCACAGGAGTTTTCCCGGCGTGGAAGCCGCGTAACCGGTCAGCTGGGTAATGATCTTGTTATATTCTAATGTTTTTAATACTTTCTGGTTCATAAAAATCCTCGATTGTGTTTAATTAATAGCAGAAAACCGCCTGAGGGAAGAACTTCAGGCGCTTTTGATTATAACATGAAATGCACGACGGCGAAAGGGCGGACAACACTTTTTAGTTGCGTAAATTGCCCCAAAACCTTATAATAAAAGATAATGCATAGACGATGCATACGGGAGGGTGACTGTGACGGCACTGAACAGTTACGAGGATTATGAAGTAAGGAGGACATGAATGTCTGAGATACAGGATCCAGAGAAAAAACCTGAAAAAAAGAATGACCGTGATTTTATCAGTGAGAAGATCGTAAGGCCGGCACCCAGCAAAAAGCAGATTGCGACCAAAATGGCAACAGCGGCCTGCGCCGGTGTGATATTTGGCGTGGTTTCAGCAGTGTGTTTTGCGCTGACCAGACCGGTCCTGGAGCAGTTGTCGGAGGGAAACCGGCCAACTGCATCCGCCATTTCCATTCCGAAGGATGAAGTGGAATCTTCCGCGGAAGCCCAGGAGACAGAAAATGCTGCGGAGACGGAGACCGAACCTGTAGAGGAAATGGTTCAGACTGCGCTGGAGCATTACCGCTATACTGTAGATGACCTGAATTCACTGTTAAACAGCCTGCGGGCAAAGGCCCAGACTGCGGACAAGAGCGTGGTGGTGGTTCATTCGGTCCAGCAGAATACCGACTGGTTCGACAATCCGGTAGAGACGACAGGCCTGTATGCCGGGGTCATCATCGCAAAGACCAGTCAGGAACTTCTGGTTCTGACACCGGAAGCCGCGGTGGAGCAGGCAGATTCCATTAAAGTGACCTTTGAAAACGGAAAAGATGTAAACGGACATATGAAACAGAAGGATGCCACATCCGGCATGGCCATTGTCAGCATCAGCACAGGAGATGTAGACACATCGCAGCTGCGGGATCTGGAACCGATGCCCCTTGGCAATTCTTATCAGGTGCGGCAGGGAGACCTGCTTGCGGCGGTAGGCAGCCCGGCCGGTGTGGTTCATTCGCTGGACTACGGTTTTGTTTCGTATGTGGTGAGAAGCAGTCCCATGGTGGATCAGCATTGCCGCATCCTGTATTCCGACATTCTGGCGAATGCGGAATGCGGTACGTTTCTGATCAACACCGATGGAGAACTGGTGGGCTGGGCTCAGGCGCCTGCGGATAATTCCGGGACAGAAAACCGGGTAACAGAAATCTTTGGCATTTCTGATTATAAGGGAATCCTGGAGAAGCTCAGCAACGGCCAGGCAATCCCCTGCATTGGAATCGTAGGCCAGGAAGCGACCGATGCCCAGGCAGCAAATGGTCTGCCGGAGGGCATTTATGTGGTGAATGCCGTGACGGAAAAACCGGCATATAACGCAGGCATCCAGAATGGCGATATCCTCACGCAGATCAATGGAAATCCGGTAAAATCCATGAAAGAATACCAGGCCGCGCTGGACAAGATGACCTGCGGGCAGATCATTCATGTGACGGTAGCGCGCAATGGCCGGGACACCTACACGGAGCTGGAGTTTGACGTGACGGTAGGCAGCCGCTGACGGCCGCGGGAATCAGAATGCGCGCCATGACAGGCGGCAAAACAGGAAAATTAAAATGATAAGATAGAAAGTAAAGGGAACGATATGAGGTATATTGACAGTTTTAGAGAAGGCATGCACATTTCCGATGTGTATCTTTGCAAAAATAAGCAGATTGCGCTGACCAAGAACGGCAAAGAATACGGAAATCTGGTCCTTCAGGACAAAACAGGCACTGTTGACGCGAAATTATGGGATCTGGGGTCTCCGGGTGTTGGGAACTTTGAGGCGCTGGATTACGTTTATATCGATGCGGACGTGACCATGTTCATGGGAGCAAAGCAGCTGAATGTTAAGCGGATCCGCAAGGCAGATGAGGGCGAGTACATTCCGGCAGATTACCTTCCGGTGTCCTTAAAAGATGTCAAACAGATGTATTCCGAGCTGCTGGCACTCATTGCTTCTGTAAAAAACCCGTATCTGAAGAAACTGCTGGACAGCTACTTCGGCGATCCGGACTTTGCGAAGGTGTTTCAGTTCCACAGCGCAGCCAAGAGCGTGCATCACGGTTTTGTGGGCGGTCTTCTGGAGCATACGTTAAGCGTCACCAAGATGTGTGACTACTTTACCTCCGCCTATCCGATGTTAAACCGTGACCTGCTGTTAACCGCAGCCATGTTTCACGACATCGGCAAGACAAGGGAACTGTCCGTGTTCCCGGAGAACGACTACACCGATGACGGCCAGTTACTGGGCCACATCATCATCGGCACCGAGATGGTCAGCGAGCGCATGCGCACCATTGAAGGTTTCCCGCCGAAGCTGGCAACCGAGCTAAAGCATTGTATTCTGGCCCACCACGGGGAACTGGAATACGGTTCTCCGAAGAAACCGGCACTGTTAGAGGCCATGGCGTTAAACTTCGCCGACAACGCAGATGCCAAGATGGAAACCATGATCGAAGTGCTGCGGGGCGCTGGGGATAATCAGGGCTGGCTGGGATATAACCGGCTGCTGGAGACGAATATCAGGAAGACGACGGACTGCTAAAAACAGAATAGAAAAAATCAGAAAACGCGCCGGTTTGGGCGCGTTTTCTGATTAAAAAGGGGAAAGAGGTAATGTTATTCAATATATAGGAACCGCTTAATCCACCGTAGCAGATGGATAACGGATTGTTGTTGGACGACCCCGGCAGCGGTTGCGCGCTTGGTGCCGCCGGGCTCTCTTATATTGGTGTATAATGAACATGTTCGTTTACTTCTGTTCATTATGATGATGGGTTTGCTTTGTTTTTTCTCCCTCACATCATGGCTTTATGATACTGGAAAAATGTGTCTAAAGTTTGAGGAGATTGTGAAGAAAGAAGGAAGTTTCTAAACAAAATCTTACAGAAAAGAAGGGGTATGCTAAAGTTTTTGGAAGGATCGTGTGGGAAGGCTTGCGCAGGAGCGGGAAAAACCGTAAAATGGGAGACAGAAGCCGGGCAACGTAATGCACTGGTTTGGGAGCCCCGGAATATGGTGGGAGAGATGGATACCTGGTTTGGATGCAGAAAGAAGCCAGATGATCGCAGAAATGCAGTGAGATGAAAGGATAAACACATGGATTGGAAAAAGAATGATGTATTTCAGGTTCAGATAGAGGATATGAGTGATACTGGGGAAGGAATCGGAAAGACCGATGGCTTCACCTGGTTTGTGAAGGATGCCGTGATTGGTGATGTTGTGGAAGCCAAGGTCATGAAGACGAAAAAGTCCTATGGCTTTGCGCGCCTGATGCAGGTGTTAGAACCGTCAGTATGCCGCGTCACCCCGCGCTGCCCGTCCGCCCGCCAGTGCGGTGGCTGCCAGCTTCAGTCCATGAGCTATGAAGAACAGTTAAAGTTTAAGGAAAACAAAGTACGCAACAATTTAAGCCGTATCGGCGGTCTGACCGAGATTCCCATGGAGCCGATCATTGGCATGGATGAGCCGTGGCGCTACCGCAACAAGGCCCAGTTCCCGTTCGGAAAGGACAAAGATGGCCGCATCATCACCGGCTTTTACGCAGGCAGAACCCATGCGATTATCGAGCAGGAGGACTGTCTGCTTGGCGTGGAGGAGAATCAGCCGATCCTGGACTGCATCCGCGGATTTATGGAAGAGTATCACATTGCGCCGTATGAGGAGGAAATTCATAAGGGGCTTGTTCGCCATGTGCTGATCCGCAAGGGATTTACCACCGGGGAGCTGATGGTGTGCCTGGTGCTGAATGGGAATGTGAAAAAATTAAAGGCGCCGGAGGTGCTGGTGGAGCGGCTGGTGAAGCTGTTTGCATTGGCACCGGGCCTGGATGTTGCTGGTGAGGCAGGGAAGGCGCCATGCACAGGTGATGCGGTTTGTGCAGAGACGGCAGCAGTTGATAAAATGCTGGTTCCTGCCGCTCACATGGTGAGCATTTCCTGCAGCATCAACCGGGAAAAGACGAATGTCATCATGGGCAAAGAGATCGTAAACCTGTACGGCCCGGGCTACATCACCGACTACATCGGTAATGTCTGCTATCGTATCTCCCCGCTGTCCTTCTATCAGGTCAACCCGGTGCAGACCCAGAAGCTTTACGGAACCGCATTGGAGTACGCAGGTTTAACCGGGGAGGAAACCGTCTGGGATCTCTACTGCGGCATTGGAACCATCTCCCTGTTTCTGGCCCAGAAAGCAAAGAAGGTCTACGGCGTAGAGATCGTGCCCCAGGCCATCGATGATGCCCGCGCCAACGCGCAGCTGAATCATTTTGAAAACGTCGAGTTTTTTGTAGGAAAAGCAGAGGAAGTTCTGCCGGAGCAGTACGAAAAGAACCGGGTCTACGCCGACACCATCGTAGTAGACCCGCCAAGAAAAGGCTGCGACAGCGTCTGCCTTGACACCATCGTAAAAATGGCACCGAAAAAGGTTGTGTATGTCAGCTGTGATTCCGCGACGTTGGCCAGGGATGTGAAATATCTGGGGGAGAGAGGATATGAAGTGAAACGGGTGAGGGCTGTGGATATGTTTCCTTGGAGTGGGCATGTTGAGACGGTAGTGTTGATGTCAAGAAAATAAAATCAAGTGCTTGAAAGTGGCGTATTTTCGAGCTTTTTCGGAGGTTTGGATTTGAAGCCAGACTTCTGAAAAAGCTCGGTTTTCTTATATGGAAACATATCTACTGCAAAATGTGTGTCAGGTTGTAACCTCGGATTAGATGTCGCGATTTGAGACAGTGGATTAGATGTCAGGGATTTTGGGATGTTTTTTGGAAAATGAAAACGAATGACAACCAATCCGGCAACTCGACCATTTTGGGTGGTTGCAGGCGGTGGAATGGATGTGAAGGAGAATTGGAGGTTGCTTATGATCCTGCATCAGGGAAATAAAAGCATCGAATTTACAATAGTAAACTATCAGTATCCAGAGAAAAGACCATCAAAAGAAGGCTTCGATTATGACGCAAATTGGCTGATGTGTGAAGTCAAGTATTCAGATGCCGAAACAAATGAAACATACAAGGATGCTTGCCTCCTGACAGATGAACTGGCAGATATGGTAGAAGAATTTTCTGAAATTCTAGACGGCTCTGAAGATGGATATATTTCAGATTTCATGGAACCATATTTGAAGGTTGCGGCGGCAAGAGCGGACGAGAAAATTGTGATTATTTTTCAGTTCGTCTATGACACGACAGATGGAATCTGGAGGGATAGAAAAATCACAACATTATTGTCGAAGGAAGAGGCAACAGAAATCGTACAAGTGCTGAGAGAGTTGATGAGGAAATATCAGGTGAGATGACTATGAAGACAAAGAAAATTGTTATAAAAAGCACATCGGGATTTTGCCCTGTAGATTGTGCCTATAGCGATAAATTAACGATAATGCCTAACTCCATCGCGTATGAATATAAGCCTTATCTTGAGGATGACAATTCACTCAATGCGTACAAGAAGTGGTCATATAAAACGACGAACAGTATTTTCAGCTTGGCGTTTGAGAAGATAGCTGTGGCTGTTGATGAAATATTAAGCCGTGATCAAGAGGCTATGTATTGTGACTGCGGCAATATAGATTTTATCGTTACATATGATGATGGAAATAAGGTAGCGCTTGAATTTGGAGTACCGGCTGATGAATTTGCGGATTGCTTCAAAATCATCAAGGAAATTATTCCGGTGACTGAGGATGTCCCCGAGGCAATCAGAATTAGCGAAGATTGTGAAGATGAGTAAGGCCTCGCGAAAAATACAAATGCCATTATAGAAACTAACTGAGAGAGGAAGTGAGCTATATGGAAGATAATGTTATACACATTTCTCCAGAGAATATCGAAGTCGTAGATGCATCTGAATATTGTGAAGATTTAACAGAACACTTTGGCGATATGCCAGAAGTGACACGTCCACTAATGAAGGGAGCAAAAGAAACATTTTCGAAGATTGAGAATATGCTTTATTCTGCACCGGCGTTCATCAACCTTGTGAAGGCGAGTGTTCCTGAACAGGCTTTTCAGGCTATCTTGACGGATGACCAGAAAGCTAAAATTGCAAGCGGGGCATTAAAGCTGATGACCAAGAAAGATGGTTCTTTGATGGCTAATCTTGTCAACCCAGAGACGAACAAGATTGTATCTACAATATCATTGCAGAATGTTAATCTTTCCCCAGCTCTTTCTCAAGCGATGACAAGTTATGCTTCTCAGATGCAAATGGCACAAATTGCTGAGCAAATTCAAGTGGTACAATTAGCAATAGAAGAGGTACGACAGGGACAAGAATATGACAGATTAGCAATGGCTTATAGCTGTCAGCAGAAATTACTTCAGGCTATGAAAATAAAGAATCCTAATCTTAAAGCAATGGCATTACTTCAGATTGCATCCGATGCGGAAGATAGCAGAAACTTATTGATGCAAAGCCAGAATGCAAACTTAGCCTTCATAAAAGGCCAACCAGAATCGTTTTTTGGAAAACTGTTTCAGGGAGCAAAGCCTGAAAAAATCACTCAAAGAATGAATGAGATTCGTGAAAGCTTAGGCGTGGTGAATATGGTTTCTTTAGCAGAGGCAATGGCCTATCAGGAGATGGGAGAAAATGCAGCGGCAATGAAGAGCCTGCAGTATTATGCTGTGTACATTGAAAAGGCATATCTTAGTACTGCCGGTCTTGTAGAACGCCTTGATTTGATAGATCCCGCGCCAGAGAATTATTGGTCTAAAACCTTACCCGATATAAAGCGGAAAATACAAGCGTTGCCATGCGTTGAAGAAGTAGCGCTACTGGAAGGAGGAATCAAAGATGGAGAATAGGGTATGCAAGAATAAAAAGTGCTTAAAACCACTGCCAGAGGGATATAAGCATAGATACTGTGAAGCATGTAGAAATCAGCACGCGCAAAATTTGAAAAATGGATTTAAGGCTGTGGCTGGTGTTGCTGGAACTGTAGCATGCGTTGTTGTTACCGTAGCTACAGCAGGAAAGATCAATCCCCAAAAGTGATTAAAAACTCCTCATCATTGGATTCGTTCCAGTGGCGAGGAGTCTTTTAGTTATAATGATTATCCTTCAATATCAATTTTCAGTCCGGACTTAAGCTCCACAGTGAAGTGGTCCTCCCGGACGATGATTCGCTCAAGCCAGCGTTTCACCAGGACCTCGTCGAAGGCTTCCAGGTGTGCGGGCTGTTGCTTGATAAAATCCTGCAGCTCGTTGATGCGGGCAATCTGTGCGTCCCTGGCGGCGGTATCAACTGTGCATTTTTCTCGCTGCTCCCGGAGCTTGAAAATCTCATCGGCAATCTCATCATAGGCCTCTTTGTTATTGGCTTTTTTTAGAAGCTCTTTCTGGAGCTCCTGCAGTCTTTCGTCAATGCCATCAGCGGTATTTTGCTGAGCGCTTCGGATCACCTTTGGGATGTTCTGCTGGAGCTGTGCCTGATAGGTGGACTTATCGCCAAGGAGCGTGTTGATGGCCTGAATGAATATTACGGTTCAAATGGTTCTTCCGCAATTATCCGTTTCTCTCTTGCCTCATATAGCGCAGTTTTGCTTCCAGCAACTCTCTGTTACATTTTCCGTACATAGTACGTTTTATCATTTTGAGCCTGCTGTTAGTTCCCTCTACAAAACCATTGCTATAGTCATAAGCTACCGCATTTTCAACGGCATCCAGATTGTTTTCCAAACCTTTAGCAAAACTTCGTAATCCTTTTATACTGCTTTTTTTGTACTTTTCAATAAATAAATAGAGAAGTATCACACTCTTTTTCTTGAAAACATTTCGAAACTCTCTAATACATGCATACAGTTCCCATAGGTTTGGAAAGTGACTGTAAATGTAGCATTTATGCAGACCTGTCAGCTTTATATCCATCCACATATGTCTAAATACGCCTTCTCTTGTGATATAATCTGCTGATTTTCCTTTACTTCCTGTCCTGTATTTAAGTGCCTCTGTTTGTGTCCTGATATATGGCTGGAGTTCAAAAGCTTTTCCTTCACGCTGCTCTATTTTTACGAGATAATCAAAAGCATTGCTCTTTGAACCGGTGTAACCTTTAGCATATACAACTTTTACTGTTTTACTTTTACTCTTTCCGGAATACAGACATTCTAGAATGAAGTCGTGATAAATATCCAGTTTGCTTTGATGTATTCCATACATGCTTAATTCTCTGGGTTCACCTGTTCTGTATTTGGCTATTGTATTCCTTCCCACTCCCATACGGCGGGCAATTTCTCTGTAACTACAACCTTCTTTTAATAATTGTTGGATCTGACAGATCATCTTATAACGTTTTTCGGAATAATTTGAAGAGTTATCCACATCCTGTGCAATTTTTTTTATCGGTCTCACGACTTTCTTCTGGTTCATCGTTATGCGGGATCTTTATAGTGGCAGGTAATTCATGATTTAAGGCCTTTTTTATGGCTTCCAGTAAATTTTGATGAAGATGAAAACGGTCTGCCACCTGCATTGCATCCGGCAGTTCTTCTGCTATGACTTTTGCATAAGCACTGGCCCTATCTCTGGTAATTACTTTGATATGTTTATTATTTTTCAACCATTTCCGCAAAGCGTCTCCATCTCTTCCATCCAGTAGCGTGATAGGATTATGAGTTTCCTCATCTACTATGATAGTTCCATATGTATAACGTTTTTTATAAGCGAAATCATCAATCCCTATTTTATCTCCAGTGAAATCATGTTCCATAACCTGATATCTTTTCAAAAGAAGGCGGATCACCGTATCTCCACTGATCTTTATCCCTAATACCTTACATATCCTGGAACATCCTTCACAGCTAGTTTCTAATGCTAATGAACAAATAAAGTCAGCACAGCGTTCTGTCATCCGGCTATAGTAATTAAGAAAACCATTAAAATTCTCTGCGATTGTACTAGCATTACAATCGGTATTGGTACACTTATATTCATGTGCTTTAATATGTAACTGAACATTCTTTCCTAAAATAGGAAGATCCTGAACGTGTCTTGCATAGGTCCCATGATATTCCTCAGTAGATTGGCCACATTTAGGACAGACACAACTTTTTGTTTTTGATTTCAGGTAAATATGAATTATATCATTGGTTTGCTCAGCCTTGATTAACTGCAACTTTTCTTTCGGAAAAAACGAATCTAAATCAAATGTATTCATAAGAAATCTCCATACCTTTAATATAAGTATTATACTATAAACTGATGAGATTTTCTATATTAAAAACGGATAATTGCGGAAGAGCCTATCAGGCCGGTCAGGATGAAAAAGAGGTAAAACTGGATGCATTCCGGCGGATGGGCGGCACAGAGTCTTATTCTTATGATAAGAACACAACCGAAAGTCAGACCAGATCCTGTATGTTTGTTGTAAATTTCGAAGAGGCAAATATTCCAAAAGGAACCTATAAACTGGACTTTACAGGGACAGAAACCTCAGGAGATAAAACACTGGCGGAGGTAGAGGTTGAATTAACAGGAGCTACCGGATATTCCTATACAGTGGGAAACGCAAATGGGCTTCAGCAGGCTGTAAGTTATACCGTAACAAAAGCAGCGGGGAATGACAGCAGCATTGAGAATCAGGCATTGTCTCTGGTGCTTTCGCAAGCACAGAATGGCAGCCAGCCTGTTTTACCGTCAGATGCTTATATTCAGGTGGGAGAGGTAAGATATGACCAGAATCTGGATGGCGAATATATCATTCCACTGGAAAGCACGGTTTAGACTGGAGAAAAAACACTGACTTTGGTGTCGGATATGTTCTCTGATCAACCGGTAACTTATCAGATGAGTGGTCAGATGTACATTTCCGGACAGTCCGAATCTCCTAAAAGAGGAATAAAAGCAGGGGCAGAAAACACGCTGTTTTTCACTACGAAAGCAGTGGAGCATCCTGCAATTTCCGTCAGCGGCACCAGAGTTGCGACTGTGGCTGAATGGCGGCAGGGACAAAATCTGACTATGCAGCTTAAGAATCTCGCAGACCAGAATCGGCTCACTGTTCAGGTTTATCAGGGAACGACGACAACATCGGTAACAGATTTGCTTGCGTCTGTTTCTGGAGTATTTGATTTTAATGCCGGTATTGGAACTTACAATTCACAGAAGACGCAGGATGGCCGGTTACGACTGAGCCAGGCGGCTTCTCCCGGATTGTATCGTCTGGTATTTACGGTATATGATGGAGAAACAGTACAAATGGAAGTTCCGTACTGGATTATTGTGAAAGAGTAAACATGTGAAATTTTAAATTTTTATGAGAAAAAAGCTTTTGACCGAGAACGGGATCAGAGGCTTTTTTTCGGCAGTGGGCTTGCGTTTTTTTGAGAAAATGTATGCCAATATACTTGATGTTTCGTTCTTTTTCTTTTTATAATAGAGAAAAAGAACTGCCAGATAAAGGAGGTTTTTTATGCTGAAAGAATGGATCCCGGCCGAGATGCCGGAAGAAGAGGAACTGAAGAGCAGACTCGAGGCGGCCAGGGAGAAACTGGCGGTGCAGCAGCTCCAGATGAAGGAGAAAAAAGTTCCGGTGCTGGTACTGGTGGAGGGCTGGGGAACCTCCGGTAAGGGTTCCAGCATTGGCCGTATCATCCAGAACATTGATCCGCGTTTCTTCAAGGTCTTTGACATGGAGAAGAAGACGGAGGAGGATGCAAGAAAGCCGTTTCTGTACCGCCATTTCGCGAAAATTCCGGAAGCAGGAAAGTTTGTATTTCTGGATTCTGGCTGGATGAGTGAACTGACAGGCGGGTATCTGCAGGGGGAACTTTCAGAGAAAGTGTATGCACAGCGGATCGAGAGCGTACAGCGGTTTGAGCGTCAGCTTACGGACAACGGATATCTGGTAGTAAAGCTGTTTCTGAACATTTCCAAAAAGGAACAGGAGAAGCGGATCAGCCGCCTGGCTGGGGAGAAGGATACGGCATGGCGGGTTGGCAGCTATGATGTGTGGCAGCACGACCACTATGACAAATGCCAGGAGGTATTTTCGGATTACTTAAAGCAGACAAACCAGCCATCGGCACCGTGGTACATCATCGACGCAAAGTCCAGAAAGTGGACAGAGCTTCAGATTATGGAGATTCTGACTCAGGGAATCGACATTGCCCTCAGCAACAGCCAGATGGCCGTGCCGCTTCTGCAGAATGTGTTCCCGCTGGAGCGGATGCCGCAGCTTTCGGAAATTCCGCTGGATAAGACCATTTCCGATGAAGATTACAAAAAGGAATTAAAGCAGCTGCGTCAGAGACTGGGCGAGCTGCACAACCGCCTGTACCGCAAGAAGGTTCCGGTGATCATTGCCTATGAGGGCTGGGACGCGGCTGGCAAGGGCGGAAACATCAAGCGCATCACCAGCGCCCTTGACCCGCGTGGATATGAGGTGCACCCGATTGCAAGCCCGGAGCCCCATGAGAAAGCCCGGCATTATCTGTGGCGTTTCTGGACAAGACTGCCGAAAACCGGCCACATTGCCATTTTCGACCGGACCTGGTACGGACGTGTGATGGTAGAGCGGCTGGAGGGCTTCTGCAGTGAAAATGACTGGAAGCGTGCCTACCATGAGATCAATGAATTTGAGAAGGAGCTTCACGACTGGGGCGCTGTGATCATCAAATTCTGGGTACAGATCGATAAGGATACACAGCTGGAGCGTTTCACCGAGCGCCAGAACACCCCGGAGAAGCAGTGGAAGATCACCGAGGAAGACTGGCGGAACCGCGACAAGTGGGATCAGTACGAGCAGGCCGTGAACGAGATGATCGCCAAAACCAGCACCACCTATGCGCCGTGGCATATCCTGGAATCTGTAGATAAAAAGTATGCCCGGATCAAGGCAATGAAGATTGTGGTAGAGGAACTGGAGAAGGCCCTGGACGGGCATAAGTAAAGTTGTAAGAGGATGTAAATGAGTAAACTGGATGAAGACCTGATTTACGAGATTCTGTCCGTGGTGGAGGAAATCCCGGAGGGATGTGTGGCCTCCTACGGGCAGATTGCGAAGCTCATCGGCCGGGACAAAAATTCCCGGCTGGTGGGAAAGGTATTAAGCCGGGCAGAGTTTTATGGAGAATATCCCTGCCACCGGGTAGTTAACCACGCGGGACGGATTGCGCCGGGCTGGTGGGAGCAGCGGCTGCTTCTGGAAGATGAGGGCGTGCAGTTTAAAGAAAACGGCTGCGTGGATATGAAGAAATATCAGTGGAAATGCTGAGAAGTGAGAAGAATACATTCTGACAAAAATCGCAGAAATGTCAGAGGGATTCAAATGACAGAAGGAAAGAGGAACAACGACATCATGAATATACTTGTAATTGACGCGCAGGGCGGCGGTATTGGAAAGCAGATCGTCAGCGCTTTAAAGAAACGTTATCCGGAGCAGTACATTACCGCGGTGGGAACGAACAGTCTGGCCACATCGGCCATGTTAAAGGCCGGGGCCGATGTGGCAGCCACCGGAGAGAATCCGGTCATTGTCTGCAGCCGCCGGGCCGATGTGATCATCGGACCGGTGGGAATAGTCATTGCGGACGCGCTCCTGGGCGAGATCACGGCAGCTATGGCAGCAGCTGTGGGCCAGAGTCCGGCCAAGCGTATTCTGGTTCCGGTGAACCACTGCGATAACTATATTGTGGGGGTAACGGATCTGAGCATGGCGAAGCTGATTGAAGGCGTGGTGACGGAAGTTGGAAAGCTGATTGGATAGGCGCCGCTTGCCATAAAAAAAAGAATATGCTATAATTCTTCGTAGATTTGACAGCACGAAGCTGTCGGGCAGAAGCCGAAGCTTCTGGTTATGGATTAGCAGCAAACGATTATGATATGAACACCTGAATGTTACAGGTGGTGTATCAGTATTTTATTTAGAATGATGTATGCACATGAAGGCATACGGCCCTTTCGAGAGGGGCCGCATGCCTTTTTTCTGTCTTTACGGTACTGTTTTGCTGCACCGGGGACAATTACTTTGAGAAAGAGAGGACTTAACTTATGAACTTACAGGAATTTTTCAAAGAAAACCCGAAGGTAGCGCTGGCTTTTTCCGGCGGCGTGGATTCTTCTTATTTGCTTTACGCGGCTATGAAATATGGTGCGGATGTGAAGGCCTACTATGTAAAAGCGCTGTTCCAACCGCAGTTTGAGATGGATGATGCCATGCGACTGGCAGAGCAGTTAAAGGCGCCGGTGCGGGTGCTGCGGGCAGATGTACTCTCTGACCCGGTTGTGGTTTCCAACCCGTCCAACCGCTGCTATTACTGCAAGAAGGTCATTTTCAATATGATTATGAAGGCGGCTGCGGAGGATGGCTATACCGTACTGCTTGACGGAACCAACGCTTCCGATGATGCGGGAGACCGCCCGGGTATGAAGGCGCTGCAGGAGCTGCAGGTAAAGTCCCCACTGAGAGAGTGCGGTCTGGTAAAATCTGAGATACGCAGACTTTCCAAAGAAGGCGGCCTCTTTACCTGGGACAAGCCGTCCTACGCATGTCTGGCAACCCGTATTCCGACTGGCTGCGAGATTACGGCAGAGAAGCTTCAGAAGACCGAGGCAGCAGAGAATTTCCTGTTCTCTCTTGGATTCAGTGATTTCCGTGTCCGCATGATGCCAAATGGTGCTGCAAGACTGCAGGTTCTTTCCAGCCAGCTTCCGCTGCTCATGGAGAAACGGGAAGAGATTCTGAACGAGTTAAAGAAGAGCTATCCGGCTGTGCTTCTGGATCTGGAGGTACGCGGATGAACAGCGAGATCAGAAAAACTTTAGAAGCAGTAAAAAACGGCGAACTCTCCGTAGATGACGCGCTGCTTGCCATTAAAAAAGAACCTTTTGAGGATATCGGTTACGCGAAAGTAGACCTGCACCGCGGCATCCGTCAGGGCGCGGCCGAGGTGATTTACGGTGCCGGAAAGACACCAGAGCAGATGGTGGGGATCATCGGAGCCATGCTGGAACATGAGGTAAAGACGATTCTGATCACCCGTTTATCGGAAGAAAAGGCGGAAAAAATTCAGAAGACATATCCGCAGATGGACTATCGGAAAGACGCGAAGATTGGCACCATCGGCCAGTTCCCTGCAGCGGACGGACTGGGAAAAATCGTGGTGGCAACTGCGGGAACATCTGACATTCCGGTGGCGGAGGAAGCAGCTCTGACGGCCGAAGCTCATGGCAACGAGGTGGTGCGTCTGTATGATGTAGGCGTGGCGGGGCTTCACCGGCTGCTGGCGCATATGGACGAGATTATGAGTGCGTCGGTCATCATTGCCATCGCGGGAATGGAAGGTGCGCTGGCCAGCGTCATCGGCGGCCTGGCAGACTGCCCGGTCATTGCGGTGCCGACGAGCATCGGATACGGCGCGTCTTTTGGCGGCGTGTCCGCACTGTTGTCCATGCTGAACTCTTGCGCCAGCGGAGTTTCGGTAGTGAATATTGATAACGGATTTGGAGCCGGATATCTGGCAAGTATGATCAATCATATGACGGAGGGAAAAAAATCATGAAGACATTATATCTGGAATGTGGAATGGGCGCTGCGGGCGATATGCTGACCGCGGCTTTACTGGAATTAATGCCGGACCCGGATGCGGTTGTGGCAGAATTGAACGGACTTGGGATTCCAGGCGTGGAATTCAGCAAAGAAGCTATGAGCAAGTGTGGCATCGGCGGAACCCATATGACCGTGAAGGTGCATGGAGAGGAAGAGTCCGAGGAGATGTTCCACCATCACCATGAACACACTCACGAGCATTCCCACGACGGTCACCACCATCATCACCACAGCAGCCTCCACGACATTAAGCACATCGTCTGTGATCATCTGAATCTTCCGGAGCAGGTAAAACAGGATGTGATGGCAGTTTACGGCCTGATCGCAGAGGCAGAGAGCCATGCTCACGGTGTTCCGGTTACGGAGATTCACTTCCATGAGGTGGGAACCATGGATGCCATTGCGGACATCACAGCGGTCTGCCTGCTGATGCACCACATTGCGCCGGATCAGGTCATTGTATCTCCGGTTCATGTGGGAAGCGGTCATGTGCATTGCGCCCACGGTATTCTTCCGGTTCCGGCTCCGGCCACTGCTTACATTTTAAATGGTGTGCCGATGTACGGCGGAGCAGTAAAAGGCGAGCTTTGCACCCCGACCGGCGCGGCACTGTTAAAGCATTTTGCCACCCGTTTTGGTGATATGCCGGTAATGCGCACGGAAGCGATTGGTTACGGCATGGGCAAGAAGGATTTTGAACAGGCAAACTGCATTCGCGCGATGCTGGGCGAGACGGAAGATGCCGGAGACAGCGTGCTGCAGTTAGAGTGCAACGTGGATGATATGACGGCAGAGGAGCTTGGTTTTGCCATGGAGACAATTCTGGCAGCCGGCGCGCTGGAGGTTTACACGGTGCCGGTGGGCATGAAGAAATCCAGACCGGGTACGCTGTTAAGCGTACTTTGCCATGAAGACCAAAAAGAAAAACTGGTGCGCGTGATTTTTCAGAACACCACCACCATCGGCGTGCGGGAGCACAGCTGCAGCCGTTATACCTTAAAGCGCAGCTTTGAGACGGTGCAGACTCCGTACGGAGAGGTGCAGAAAAAGATTTCCTCCGGTTACGGTGTGACCCGGGAGAAATATGAATATGAGGATCTGGCGCGGATCGCAAGGGAGCAGGGAATATCCCTGGCAGAGGTGCGCAAGAGTATTGCACATAAATAAAAACAGATAAGGCAGATTCAAATAAGATAGATTCAGAGTATAGAACAGAAAAAGGAGTAGCGAGATATGAGAGACAGCATGCGGATGAAAGCAGCAGTATTACTGGTGGGAGGTGCAGTGGCCATCCTGACAGCCTGTGGTTCTGCGAAAACAGACGATAAAACCGTGCAAAACGGACAGGAAAACAGTCAGGAGCAGGGCGGCGCAGCAGGACAGACGGAAGCTGGCGCTGGAGATCTGTCCGGTGCAGCAGCCGGGGAGAATGGCACTACGCTGGTTTACGGCAGCGGCGATTATACCCGCATTAACCCGGCCATGGACGAGCACGGAGAAATCAACATTCTGATCTTTAATGGTTTGACGGCTCATGATGGGGATAACCAGGTGGTTCCGGCCCTGGCGAAGGACTGGACCTTTGATGAGGATACCTGCACCTACACCTTTCATCTGCAGGAGGGTGTGAAATGGCATGACGGCGAGGAATTTACCGCAGATGATGTGAAATTTACCATTGAAGCCATCATGGATCCGGCGAACGGTTCTGAGAATGCGCCGAACTATGAGGATGTGGAGAACATCACCGTGGAGGATCCCTACACTATTTCTTTCCAGCTGGATGCGCCGAATGTGGCATTTCTGGATTACATGACCATGGCGGTTCTTCCGAAGCATCTACTGGAAGGTGAGGATATGCAGGAGTCGGATTTCTTCCGTCATCCGGTAGGAACCGGTCCTTATATGCTGGCAGACTGGGAAGAGGGTCAGGCCATTACGCTGGTGAAGAATGAGGATTATTTCCAGGGCGCGCCGAACATCGATAACATCATTTTCAAGATTGTGCCGGATGACAACGCAAAGGCCGTTCAGATGCAGACCGGTGAGCTGGATCTGGCGCTTCTGACCCCGAAGGACGCAAAAACCTTTGCGGATAAAGAAGGATTTACCTGCTACGATATGAAAACTTCCGATTACCGCGGTATTCTGTTCAATTTCCAGAATGATTATTGGAAGCGGAATAAGGATTTGATACCGGCAATCTGTTATGGAATTGACCGTCAGGCCATCATTGACGCGGTGATCCTGGGTCAGGGCATGCCGGCCTACGGACCGCTGCAGCGTAATGTATACAACAATGAAAATGTGGAGCATTACGATTATGACCCGGCAAAGGCGAAAGAGCTTCTGGAAGCGACGGGCTGTGTGATGGGTAAAGATGGATTTTATGAGCGTAATGGGGAAGAAATCGGCTTTGTCATCAGTGTCGGTGCCGGAGACCAGGTTCGTCTTGACATGGCGCAGGCAGCAGCACAGCAGCTGCGGGAGATCGGCATAAACGTTACTGTGGATATTCCGGTGAAAGTGGACTGGACCGGACAGCAGGCGTACCTGATCGGCTGGGGAAGTCCGTTTGATGCGGATGATCACACTTATAAAGTATTTGGTACGGACAAGGGCGCCAATTATTCCGGATATTCAGACCCGCTGGTGGATGAATATCTAACAGCAGCGCGTCAATCCGATGACCCGGATGTGCGCCGGGAGAATTACAATAAATTCCAGGAAGCACTGGCAGAGGATCCGGCGTATGCCTTTATCTGCTATGTGGATGCCAACTATGTGGCGAAATCTTCCATTCATGGCATCAGCAAAGATACCGTAATGGGACACCATGGCGTAGGTATTTTCTGGAATGTAAAAGACTGGACAATGGAGTAGAGAAAGTATGTCGGATGTATTGGAGGTAAAGCACCTGTCGGTCAGCTTTTTTACCCGGCAGGGGGAAGTGCAGGCGGTGCGGGATGTGAGCTTTTCCCTGAAAAAAGGTGAGCTTCTTGCCCTGGTGGGAGAATCCGGCTGCGGAAAAAGCGCGCTGTGCCGCAGCATTATGAAGCTGCTTCCGGCATCCGCAAAGCATAAATCGGGACAGATTCTGCTAGAGGGGGAAGATATCACGGGCTACTCGGAACGGAAGATGTGTGGCCTGCGGGGAAGCCGTTTTTCCATGGTGTTTCAGGACCCCATGACGGCGCTGGACCCGGCCATGACCATTGGAGACCAGATCGCGGAGGCGGTGAAGCTGCAGCGGCAGAGTGGTTTTGGCGCTCAGGGCGGCAGGATTTCACAAGAGCAGTCAGGCTCGCAGGAGCAGAATGCTGGCCGGAAACAGAAATTGCCTCGGAAACAGAAATTGCCCCGGGCACAGATTCAGCACCGGGTGGAAGAACTCATGGAACTGGTGGGGATTGACCACGCTGCAGAGCGCAGCCGCCAGTATCCGCACCAGTTTTCCGGCGGCATGCGGCAGCGTGCCGTGCTGGCGGTGGCACTGGCCGGAAATCCGGAAATCCTCTTTGCGGATGAGCCTACCACAGCGCTGGATGTGACTGTACAGGCGCAGATTCTGGACCTGTTTCGTGATATTCAGAAAAAACTTGGTACATCCATTGTGTTTGTAACTCATGATCTTGGCGCGGTGGCCCGTGTGGCTGACCGTGTGGCGGTCATGTATGCCGGAAAGATTGTGGAGATTGGAACCGCCGATGAGATTTTCTATGATCCGCGTCATCCCTATACAAAAGGACTGATGCGGGCACTTCCGGCGGCTTCTATAGGAAAAGACGCGCTTTATACCATTCCGGGAATGCCGCCCACGCTCATTGATCCGCCGAAGGGCGATGCCTTCGCCTGCCGCAATGAGCAGGCATTGGCGATCGATTATGAAGAAGAACCGCCCATGTTCCAGATTTCGGATACCCATTTCGCGGCGACCTGGACGCTGGATGCGCGGGCGCAGCAGGGTGGGAGCGGTGAGGAGAAGGTGCGGCAGAGTGGAAGTAGCGTGAAAAGTATGCAGCAGGCCGCTATGGCAGCAGTGCAGCGCGAAAACAGTTGGCCAGATGAGGCTTTGTGCACAGGGGAACACGGCACAAGGCATATGGATCAGCAGAAAATCCGTGAGCCGGAATCAGCTTCCGTCTCCGTGCATCCGCGCCGTACGCTTCCGCTGAATTCCGAAATCCTTCTGGATGTGAGCCATCTGACCCAGGTGTACACACTTCCGGGCGGGCGAAAAGAAAAAGCCCTGGATGATGTCTCTTTTCAGATCCGGAAAGGTGAAATCTTTGGGCTGGTAGGGGAATCTGGTTCTGGGAAATCCACGATTGCCCGCTGTGTCATGAACCTGACCAGGCCGTCACATGGAAGTATCGGTTATCGCGGGATTGAGACAAATAATCCGCTGGTATATCGAAAGCATAAGCGGATGCTGCAGTCGGAACGCCAGATTATTTTCCAGGATTCCGCTTCCAGTCTGGATCCCCGCATGAAGATCTGTGATATTGTGGCAGAACCCATGAAAATTCAGAAACGGATCCCGCCCCGGGGGTCGCTTCGGGCAGAGGCAGAATTCCAGATGCATTACACGGGACTGGATGCGGAGTATCTGGATAAGTATCCATCCGAGCTTTCCGGAGGACAGCGGCAGCGGGTGGCTATTGCCCGGGCCCTTTCCATGGAGCCGGAGTTTGTGGTGGCAGATGAGCCGGTGGCATCACTGGATGTGTCAATTCAGGCGCAGATCATCAATCTGTTCCGGCATCTGCAGCAGGAACATGGCTTTACGTTTCTGTTTATCGCGCATGATCTTTCGGTGGTGCGCTTTTTGTGCGACCGAATCGGTGTGATGTACCAGGGGAAACTGGTGGAGACGGCGCCGACGGAGGAATTGTTTGCGTCTCCAAAACATGAATATACGAAAAAACTTCTGGCTGCGATCCCGGAACCGGACCCGGCACTGGAGCGGGAGAGGAGGGGCGGCTGTGGATGCTGAGAAAATACAAAGCAATATTTGTGCATCGGAAATGGCTGGAAGGCCGCAAACGCTGCAGCGGACTGTGCGGGTCTGGAATCTGAACAGGCTTGTACGGACAATCCTGGTTCTGCTGTTTAGTGTTTTTGTTCTGTCCACAACCGTTTTCTTTGTTTCCCGGATGGCGCCCGGCGATCCGCTGGTTTCCTACTATGGGGACCGGGTAGAGCGGATGAGCCCGGAAGAACGAAGCTGGGCAGAGGAAAAACTTGGACTGGATGATGGAATTGCGGTTCAGTATGTGCGCTGGCTGAAGGAAGCGGCACACGGAGATTTTGGAATTTCTTATAAGTATAAGCAGGATGTTGTGACTGTGATTCGAAACCGGGTTGGCAATACGCTGCTGCTTGGCGGAATTGGATTCCTGTTGATCTTTTTTGGTTCCATGTTTCTGGGAATCCTTTGTGCCTGGCGGGAGGACGGTTTGCTGGACCGCTTTTTCTGCCGCGTGGGAACAATCACAAGCTGTATTCCGGAGTTCTGGCTGTCACTGGTGCTGATCCTGATTTTCTCGGCAGGACTTCACTGGCTGCCAAGTTCCGGGGCTTACACTGCGGGAAAGGCAGGTGACGTGGCCGACCGGATACGGCATCTGATTTTGCCGCTTTCCGTGGTGGTACTGAGTCATTTGTGGTATTACGCGTTTCTGATGCGAAACCGCATGCTGGAAGAAATCCGCGGAGATTATGTACTTCTGGCCCGGGCAAAGGGGCTGCGGAAAGGAAAAATTTTGCTGGTCCATTGTCTGCGGGGAGCCATGCCGTCTTACTTAAGTATCATGGCCATTGCGGTGCCGCATATTCTGGGCGGCACCTATGTGGTGGAGACGGTCTTTTCCTATCCGGGGCTGGGAACCCTGACTTATGAGAGCGCGCGGTACAAGGATTATAATCTCCTGATGCTGCTCTGTATCTTATCTGGTGTGCTGGTGATTCTGTGCAGCATGGCAGCAGGAAAGATCAATGAATGGTTGGATCCGCGGCTGCGGGTGACCTGCGGCGAGCGGAAGGTGCAGGAGACAGAACAGGAAACCGGGGAAGCTGCAGAGCCGCACAATGCAGAAGAAGCGGAGAAGCCAGAGATTACAGAGAGACTGAGCGTGCAGGAAAACAGAGCATATATGCCGCAAAGAGCAGTGGAGGCAGCCGGGTCAGAAGCTGCAGATCCCCGTTTCCGCATCGTTGGCATCCGTCCGTCTGAGGAAGCTCCAGTGCAGAAGAAGGTTTCCTGGTATCGGAATAAGCCGCTGCTTCCCATCCTGGTTCTTGCAGGAATCGTTCTGGGCTGCATTTGTGCGGACTGGATCATGCCGAAGGATCCTGCGTATATGGATCTTTTAAACTGCAGTGTTCATCCTGGCAAAGAATTTCTGTTCGGCACTGACACCATGGGACGGGATATTTTTTCCATGATCTGGTCCGGAGGACGGATTTCTTTGACCATTGGTGTGTTGGCGTCCCTGATTGCGGCAGCAATTGCGATTCTTTACGGGGCAGTCAGCGGATGTGCTCCGGCCTGGCTGGATGAGCTGCTGATGCGCTTATCTGAAATTTTCTTAAGCGTACCAAATCTTCTTCTGGTAATTTTACTCCAGGCTGCTTTTGGAAAAGCCGGAGTCTTCAGCTTATCGGTCGTGATCGGTGCGACAAGCTGGGCCGGAATGGCAAAGGTGGTGCGCACGGAGGTGCGCCAGATCCGCAACAGTGAGTACGTGATTGCGGCAAGAGCTATGGGAGGAAGCTTCTTCTATATTTTAAGGCGCCACCTGACACCGAATTTCATTGCCTCGATTTTGTTTATGGCCGTGATGAACATCCGCAGTGCCATTACGGCAGAATCGACGTTAAGTTATATGGGGATTGGCCTGCCGCTGGAAATGATCTCCTGGGGAAGCATGCTGAGCCTGGCAGAAAAGGCCATGTCCGGAGACGCCTGGTGGATCATTGTGATTCCCGGGGCATTCCTTGTAGTAACGCTGCTTTGCATTACGGATATCGGGGAAGCTATGCGGAGAGCGGCGAACCGGAAGGAGAGCAATCTGTAAAGGACTTATCTGTTTTACAGGAAACTCCGTTCACGGATCAAAGATGTTTTCTTTTGAGGTTCAAATTTTTATGTGACAAACGTAACTGTCTATGATATTATAAAAACGATATAGGCGAAAATGACTTTTGCAGAAATGAAAACATTTTTGAGTGAGCAGGAAGCCGTAATGTCAATGTTGCGTTGACTTTGAAAGTAGGAGAACAGTTCGGATATATCGGCTGTTCTCTTTTTTTTATTTTTAAAACATTAACTCGTTGAAGCTTTGCTTGTACACAGTAAAGCATGGGGGATAATAAAATCACTTATCAACAGGAGAAGAAAGGAATGAAAGGAAAGAGAGTGCTTACAGGCATTTTGCTTGTAGGAATTTTAGCGTGCACTCTGACAGGGTGCAGTGATACAGATAGCACGAAAAAAGAAACAGAAAAGCCGGTCATCACGCTCGGCAGTGACAGCTATCCACCATACAATTATCTGAATGAGGATGGTGTTCCAACGGGCATAGATGTAGAACTGGCTACAGAAGCTTTCAAAAGAATGGGATATCAGGTGGATGTTGTTCGGATCAACTGGGAGGAGAAAAAAGAACTGGTGGAGAGCGGGGAGATTGATTGTATCATGGGCTGCTTTTCCATGGAAGGACGACTTGATGATTACCGCTGGGCAGGACCGTATATAGCAAGCCGCCAGGTGGTTGCTGTAAATGAGAGCAGTGATATTTATGAGCTGAGCGACCTGGAGGGAAAGAATCTTGCCGTCCAGTCCACAACCAAACCGGAAGGCATCTTTCTGAACCGGACGGATGAAAGAATTCCAAAGCTGGGCAATCTGATCAGCCTGGGACACAGGGAGCTGATCTATACATTTCTGGGAAAAGGATATGTAGATGCAGTAGCCGCACATGAGGAATCTATCGTCCAGTATATGAAGGATTATGATGCAAGTTTCCGTATCCTGGAAGAACCTCTGATGATCACCGGAATAGGTGTTGCTTTCGCAAAAAACGATGACCGGGGAATCTGTGAGCAGATGAGTCAGACTCTGGAAGAAATGCGTCAGGATGGTACATCCCTGAAAATCATTGAAAAATATCTGGATGATCCCCAGAAGTATCTGGAGGTGGATGATCTTGGATATTAAGAGAAAGAAAAAAGAAAAACGAATCCAGCTGTTCGGCGGTCTGATTGGAATCTGTGTGGCTGCAGTCTCTCTGTTTTATTTCTTTCATGCGGAGAAAGCGGAAGCAGAGAAACGGATGGTAGAGATTGTAAATTATGTCAAAGTGCAGTGCTCCACCTACACCCATTATAATGAATCTTCGGAATCCAAAAGTCTCCTCCGTGCCATTGAAAGCGCCAGACAGATGAGTACGAATATCGACATGAAAATAGAAAACGGCGGTCAGATAAGTCAGGAGTTTCCGAAAGACAATCTGCAGACGCTCTGGGTGGATGGTATCCTTGTACTGGATGCAGAGGGAAAGACGGACTGCGAATACAGCATGGATGAGTCTTTGACTAATGAGATCACGGAGTATCTGCAAAAAGAAATTATCATGGATTTCGCCGGATATGAAGAAAGAACTTATTCAGAACGGTTTAACAGGAAAGACGGATCACATATCGACATTGCAGCCTGCGCCAGAAAAGATGCACCGGGTATTGTTGCAATCTATTATTATACATCTCCTGAATTTGCCAGAAACTATACACTGACCATACAGAATCTTTTAAATGGCTATAGCACTCGGAAAGATGGAACGATTATTGTTGCAGACGAGGGAATCGTTGTTGCCAGCAATGATCAGAGCCTGTTGGGGCAGAATACGGCTGACAACGAAGTTGTTCAGGCAATGAAAAAGCATACAGACAGTCAGCACATTTATCATTTGAAGAATGAAGGGATTGGCTGTTACGGAATCATGCTGAAGCAGAGGGATTACTATATTTATGCATATCTTCAGGATACGGAAGTGTTCCATAACCTTCCATTAAGTGTGATAAGCGTTATGTTTCTTTATTTCCTGATATACAGTATATTCTGGCTCTGGACATACAGAACCAATCTGGCGCACCGGAAACAGGAACAGGAAAAAGATGAAAAATATAAAGCAGAACTTCTGATAGCTGCAAAAAAGGCAGAAGCCGCCAATGAGGCAAAAACAGAGTTTCTCCAGCGAATGAGCCATGATATCCGGACCCCGATCAATGGAATCTGCGGTATGCTTAATGTGGCAGATCATTATGCAGACGACATGGAGAAACAGACGGAATGCAGGACAAAGGTTAAAGAGGCATCCAATCTGTTACTGGAACTGGTAAATGATGTTCTGGACATGAGTAAGCTTGAGTCAGGGGAAATTGTTCTGGAAGAGCTTCCATTTAACCTGAGCAGTATTTCCAGGGAAGTATTTGTAGTGATCGAACAGATGGCTGCAGAACAGAATATCCAGATTGTGTGGGAGAAAAAAGAAATCACACACCGGGATTTTATTGGAAGTCCGGGGTATGTAAAACGTGTGATGATGAATATCCTGTCCAATGCAGTGAAATACAACAGAGAAAACGGACAGATCTATATCAGCTGCATGGAAATTCCATCCGAACAGCCAGAAATGACCACAATGGAATTTGTCTGCCGGGATACCGGAATCGGAATGACTGAGGAATTTCAGAAATGTGTGTTTGAACCATTTGCGCAGGAACATACGGGAAGCCGCACAAAATTTGCAGGAACAGGTCTGGGAATGGCGATTGCAAAGAATCTGGTCGAGAAAATGGGTGGAACCATTACCTTTGAAAGTGAAGAAGGCGCAGGAACCACCTTTGTGATCCGGGTTCCGTTTAAAATAGACCTGGATGTGGATAAACGTGAAGAACAGGAAGATGTATCAGGGAAATCTATAAAGGGACTCCACATTCTTCTGGCAGAAGACAATGATTTAAATATGGAAATTGCAGAATTTATGCTTCAGAACGAAGAGGCTGTCGTGACAAAAGCATGGAATGGACAGGAGGCAGTGGAGATATTCAGAAAAAGCGGACCTGGAGAATTTGATGTGATTCTTATGGATATCATGATGCCGGTGATGAATGGATATGAAGCAGCAAAGACGATCCGCTCCATGGACAGAGAGGATGCAAAGGTGATTCCGATCATTGCAATGACGGCAAATGCGTTCACAGAGGACAGACTGAGGGCAAAAGAAGCAGGAATGGATGAACATATAGCAAAGCCTATTGATGGAAAATTATTGGTAAAAGTAATTCATAAACTGGTGAAACACGATTTCAGGGGGAGAATTCATAATGAAAAAGAAAAAATGGAATAAGCTATTTGCGGTACTTTTGGCAATGGTGATAGTCATGTCATTTCTGTCAGCCTGCGGCGGGAAGAGTGCAGAAAAAGAAGATGTAGAAACTATCACGGTGTATTTGTGGAGCACAAAGCTGTATGAAAAATATGCACCATACATCCAGGAACAGCTTCCGGACATCAATGTGGAATTTGTAGTAGGGAATAATGACCTGGATTTTTATAAGTTTCTTAAAGAAAATGATGGATTGCCGGATATTATAACCTGCTGTCGTTTTTCACTGCATGATGCAAGTCCGCTGAAAGACAGTCTGATGGATCTTTCAACAACCAATGCAGCAGGTGCAGTCTATGATACCTATCTCAACAGTTTCAGGAACGAGGATGGCAGTATAAACTGGCTTCCGGTGTGTGCAGATGCCCATGGTTTCGTGGTGAACAAAGATCTATTTGAACAGTATGATATTCCTCTGCCAACAGACTATGAAAGCTTCGTTTCTGCCTGCCAGGCATTTGAAGCAGTGGGTATCCGTGGGTTTTCTGCAGACTATTATTATGATTATACCTGTATGGAAACACTGCAGGGATTGTCAGCGTCAGAACTGTCTACTGTGGACGGACGTAAGTGGCGCACTACTTACAGTGATCCGGGGAATACAAAGAGGGAAGGTCTGGACAGTATCGTCTGGCCGCAGGTTTTTGAACGTATGGAGCAGTTCATCCAGGATACAGGACTGAACCAGGATGATCTGGATATGAATTATGATGATATCGTTGAGATGTACCAAAGTGGTAAGCTTGCCATGTACTTTGGAAGTTCTGCCGGTGTAAAAATGTTTCAGGATCAGGGCATCAACACAACATTTCTTCCATTCTTTCAACAGAATGGCAAAAAGTGGCTGATGACTACGCCATATTTCCAGGTGGCTTTAAACCGTGATCTGACACAGGATGAGACACGCCAAAAGAAAGCGATGGAGGTACTGAACACAATGCTTTCAGAGGAGGCGCAGAACCGGGTCATTAGTGATGGTCAGGATTTGCTGAGCTACAGTCAGAATGTGGGTCTCCATCTTACGGAATATATGAAAGATGTGAAACCTGTGATCGAAGAAAATCATATGTATATCCGGATTGCGTCAAATGACTTTTTCTCCGTTTCCAGGGACGTGGTTTCTAAGATGATCGCAGGAGAATATGATGCAGAGCAGGCATACCAGTCATTTAATTCTCAGCTTCTGGAAGAGAAATCCACATCTGAGAATATTGTGCTGGATTCACAGAATGCCTATTCCAATCGTTTTCACAGCAGTGGGGGGAATGCAGCCTATTCTGTTATGGCAAACACTCTGCGCAGCATTTATGGTACAGATGTGCTGATCGCAACCGGAAACAGTTTTACGGGAAATGTACTGAAGGCAGGATATACGGAAAAGATGGCGGGAGACATGATCATGCCAAACGAGCTTTCCGCTTACAGTAGCGAGATGAGCGGGGCAGAACTGAAGGAAACGGTCAGAAACTTCGTAGAAGGCTATCAGGGAGGCTTTATCCCCTTTAACCGCGGCTCTCTGCCTGTGTTCAGTGGTATTTCTGTAGAAATTAAGGAAACGGATAATGGTTATACATTGAGTAAAGTTACAAAGAATGGAAAACAGATTCAGGACAAGGATACTTTTACTGTGACCTGCCTTGCAGCACCACAATATATGGAAGTTTATGCGGCAGAAGAAAATATTGTATTTGATGGAGGGGATACCTCTGTGAAAGATACCTGGACAACATATGTTTCAGATGGTAATGCCATTCTTGCAGAGCCTGAAGACTACATTACTCTGAGGTGAGAAGAATGGATATTAAGAATCATAATATAAACAGAAAGAAACGGGTTGTGAGAAAACGATGGAATACGGCAGTTCTTATTGCCCTATTCGTTGGAATCCTTTTGACTGTTTTCCGATATTTTGAGTTTGTATCGAAGACTGTTTATGAGGAAAGTGTTTCTCACCTGACAGAAATTTTTCATCAGTCTGATAATATGTTAAGTGAGCTGACAAATAAGAATCTGACTTATCTCCATATATGGGGGGAATATCTGCAGAACACTTCCGATGAAAGTGAAATTCGTGAGTATATAGAGAAAGCACAGGAAGATGCAGGCTTTTTAGATTTTTATTTCCTGTCAGCGGACGGGAACTATAAGATGGTAACAGGTGAAACCGGGTATCTGGGATTACAGGAAAATATTGAAGATGAGATCCGGCAGGGAAATGATATTGTAACCAATGCAGCACTTCCAGGAAAATCCCAGCTCCTTGTTTTTGCCACTCCCAAGCCCCATGGAAATTATCAGGGCTTTGAATATGATGCCATTGCCATTACCTATGAAAACTCTGATATCGTAAATGTGCTGAATATTTCTGCTTTCAATGGAAATGCCCAGAGTTATGTGGTTCATCCGGATGGTCGTGTTGTTGTGGATCATTCTTCTGAGTCATGGGGAGAGGTGTATAATTTCTTTGGGATTCTGAGAGAGCATTCCAATATGTCTGAAAAAGAGATCCTTAAACTTTCAGAAGAGTTTAAGGAAGGACATACAGATGCAATGCTGATAAATCTGGATGGAGAGGATTACTATCTGGTCTATGAGAAATCCAAACCTCAGGACTGGATCTTTCTGGGACTTATCCAGGCTGATATCGTCAATGCCAGTATGAATGTTCTACAGCGTAGTACTATGCTGCTTGTAAGTGCGGTAGCGGTGTGTATTGCCGGTCTTTTTATTGGAATTATTCTCCGTAAAAACAGGGTAAACATGAAGAGAAAGGATACGGAGATCCTGTACAGGGACGAATTGTTTCAAAAGCTGTCAATGAATGTGGATGACGTTTTCCTGATGCTGGATGCCAAAACATATAAAGCAGATTACGTCAGTCCCAATGTGGAAAAACTGCTGGGAATTAAAGTAGAACAGATCCGTAAAGATATTTGTGTTCTTGGGAAACTGCATCCTGGGGATGTTGAAGATCCGGAGAAGAATTATCTGGAAGAAATCCAGGTTCAGGAGCAGCAGGAATGGGATTTTGAATATATTCATCAGAAAACAGGAGAACACCGCTGGTTTCATAATGTTGCAATGGGCAGCGAGGTAAACGGGGAAAAGAAATATATCCTGGTTCTGTCAGATCGTACCTCTGACAGAAAAATGAATCAGGCGCTTTCTGAGGCGGTCCGCGCTGCGGAGACTGCCAACAGGGCAAAGAGCACCTTCCTTTCCAATATGTCTCACGATATCCGGACACCAATGAATGCCATTATTGGTTTTACCACACTGGCTGTGAGTAATATTGATAATAAGGAAAAGGTCAGGGATTATCTGGGTAAGATTCTTTCATCCAGCAATCATCTGCTTTCACTTATCAATGATGTGCTGGATATGAGCCGTATTGAGAGCGGAAAGATTCATCTGGAGGAAACGGAGGTCAGTCTGTCAGAGGTCCTTCATGATCTGAAGACCATTGTCAGTGGGCAGATCCATGCAAAACAGCTGGAGCTTTATATGGATGCCATGGATGTGACCAATGAGAATGTCTATTGTGACAAGACACGGCTGAACCAGGTCCTGTTGAATTTATTATCTAATGCAATCAAGTTTACGCCGGCAGGCGGAACTGTTTCTGTCCGGCTGAGACAGTATCCGGGGACAAAAAAAGGCAGTGAACTGTACGAGATACGGGTAAAGGATAACGGAATCGGCATGAGTCCGGAATTTGTACAGAAGATATTTTCGCCGTTTGAGCGGGAGCGGACTTCCACTGTCAGCAGGACTCAGGGTACAGGATTGGGCATGGCCATCACCAAAAACATCGTGGATATGATGGGAGGAACCATTGAGGTTCAGACAGAACAGGGAAAAGGTACTGAATTTATTATCCGTCTGCCATTGCGGATCCAGCCTGAGAATCACCGTATAGAGAAAATCGCAGAACTGGAAGGTCTGAAGGCATTGGTAGTAGACGATGATTTCAATACCTGTGACAGTGTGACTAAAATGCTTGTAAAGGTTGGAATGCGTTCGGAATGGACACTTTCCGGTAAGGAGGCTGTTCTTCGTGCTCGTCAGTCTATGGAACTTGGAGATGCATTCCATGCTTATATCATTGACTGGCGTCTGCCGGATATGAACGGTATTGAAGTTACACGCCAGATCCGCAGCCTTGGCGATGATACACCGATCATTATCCTGACTGCATATGACTGGTCAGATATCGAAGTGGAAGCCAGGGCAGCAGGGGTAACTGCATTCTGTGCGAAACCTATGTTTATGTCAGATATCAGAGAGACATTGATGACTGCCATCGGTCAGAAGCAGGCAGAGACAGAAGATACAATCCTCCCGGAAGCTGGTTTGGATTTCAGGGGAAAGAGTTTATTGCTTGTAGAAGACAATGAGCTAAACAGTGAAATTGCGGTGGAGATCCTGAATGAATATGGTTTCCTTGTTGATACCGCAGAAAATGGATCAGAAGCAGTGGAAAAAGTTAAGAATTCAAAACCGGGCAGCTATGATCTTGTGTTGATGGATGTACAGATGCCGGTAATGAACGGATATGAGGCTACGAAACAGATTCGTGCCCTGAAAAATCCGGCGCTGGCGAAAATTACCATCCTTGCCATGACGGCCAATGCTTTTGACGAAGACAGAAAAAAAGCACAGGAATGCGGTATGGATGGATTCTTATCCAAGCCAATCATTATAGATGAATTGATTGATACATTACAGAATAATCTGAAGTGAGTTTTTGGAATTTCATAAAACCCGAATGGACAAAGGAAAAATATGGATAAAAGACAAATGCTATACTTGATGGGACAGAATATTTCTATGTTCTAAAAAGAATGGATAGTGCAGCATGGACCCTGATCTTTCTGGTGCCGGCAAAATATGTAGCAACGAATACGGTAAGGCTTGTGAACCTGATCATGTGCTTTATCATTCTGTTTGCAGTTGTTGCGGCAGTTTGTGTAATTACAGCTATCGTAACAGTGCTTAGAAAAAAACAGAGTGAAGCAATTGAGGTTGAAAGAGAAAATAACGCAAAACTGGAAACAATCAATACAGAACTTACACAGGCAAAACAGGCAGCTGAACAGGCATTAGAAGTAGCCAGTTATGCCAGCCAGTCCAAAAGTGATTTTCTGGCAAATATGTCCCATGATATCCGTACACCAATGAATGCAATTACCAGTATTACATCATTGCTTGAACATGATGCGGGAAATGAAGAAAAAGTAAGAGAATATGCTAAAAAAATAGATGTTTCTGCACGGCATCTGTTGGGGATTATCAATGATGTTCTGGATATGAGCAAGATTGAGGCAGGAAAAACGGTTTTCAAATATTCTGACTTTTCTATAGTGGATTTTATACAGGAACTTGACACGATATTTCATTCTCAAATATATGAAAAGCAGCAGACCTTTACAATTACAAAAGAAAATATCCAGCATGAGTGGGTGAATGGGGATCGAGTCCGTTTGATGCAGATTTTCAGTAATCTGCTGTCTAATGCAATAAAATATACACAGGAAGGTGGAAAAATCCAGCTTCTGGCAGAAGAATGTGAATCAAATTCATCTGTTTATGCCAAGTATCGCTTTTTAGTCAGCGATAATGGCATGGGAATGTCAGCAGATTTCCAAAATACAATTTTTGATGCGTTTACCCGTGCAGAAAATTCCATGACGAATAAAATACAGGGAACCGGACTTGGAATGGCGATTACCAGAAATCTGGTTGAGGCAATGGGAGGCACCATTGACGTGGACAGTGAACTGGGACAGGGAAGCTGTTTTGAGGTTCTCCTGGATCTGAAAATTGCAGAGGATAGAACAGTTGCCCTGGCGGCACAAGAAGAAACAGATGAGCAGGATGGTAATATCCTGCAGGGAATGAGATTCCTGTGTGCAGAGGATAATGAGCTGAACGCAGAGATCCTGACGGAACTGTTAAAAATTGAAGGTGCGGAATGTACCATCTGTGAAAACGGTGAAGAGATTTTGAAAGCATTTGAACAGTCTGCTCCAGGTGATTATGACATGATCCTGATGGATGTGCAGATGCCTGTTATGAATGGCTATGAGGCGACGAAGGCAATCCGCAGAAGTTCCCATGAACTGGCAAAGAAGATTCCGATCATTGCCATGACTGCCAATGCATTCTCAGAGGACATTCAGCATTCTCTGGCAGCCGGTATGAATGCACATGTTTCAAAACCGGTTGAGATGAAGGTGCTTGAAAAGACGATCAGAAGCATAAAATCCGGGGGGGGCAACGAAACGCAGGTCATTACTCCAGTAACCATTTGCAAAACTGATTGATATAAAAACAATATTTACAGATGGCATCATGAAAGATTGGATGGAAAAGGTCAGAAAAGAAGAATGGATAAAAGAAGAAAAAAATCAGCCGTGCTATTTGCATATATATTTGTGGCCCTGGGAATGTGGATGATGTTATCGGTACACTGCCAGGCAGCTGAAACGAATAATGATGAAAAACAACAGACACAGATTATACGTGTCGGTTCATTTGAGGACACCTTCAATTATGTCGACAAAAACGGGGTCAGACGAGGTTATGGCTACGAGCTCATGCAGGCTCTGGCAGGTTATACCGGATGGAAATTTGAGTATGTGAAATGTGACTGGTCCAACTGTTTTGATAAGCTTGAAAATGATGAGATGGATATCATGGGTGATATTTCTTACACCGATGAACGTGCACAAAAGATGCTTTTTTCGGATGACCCGATGAGTGAGGAAAAATATATTCTTTATGCTGATTTGTCAGATATGGATATTGGGACATCTGATTTCAAGTCGCTGGATGGAAAACGCATAGGTGTGCTCATGGGTACTGAACCTGAAATCATGCTGACAGAATGGGAAAATAAGAATGGTATACACACAGAGCATGTAAATGTGAATAATAATGATGATGTTGAAAAGAAATTAGCGAATCAAGACATTGATTGTTTTGTATCTCTGGAGGAATCCATCTGGTCTGAACAGGGAATATCAGCCGTTACAACTATCGGCAAATCAGGCATATATTTTGCAATAAATAAAGAGCGCAGCGATATCAAGACGGAGCTGGATTATGCTATGCGTCAGTTGGAACAGGATAGTCCCTTTTTTAAGGCAGATTTGTATAAGAAGTATTTTACGCTTGAGTATAATCAGAGTCTCACCGGCGGAGAAAAATCATGGCTGGAAGAACATGGCCGTATAAAGATAGGTTTTTTGAACAATGATCCTGCAGTATTTTCCATAGACGAAGAGACTGGAAAACTTACCGGTATGCTGGCAGAATATTTTTCCTATGCCAAAGACTGTCTGGGGAATCAAACGCTGGAATTTGATATACAGGATTATGATGAATACAACGAAATGCTTCAGGCACTGCAGGATCATGAAATTGACATGATTTTTTATGCCGGCAGGAATCCTGATCTTGCAGAAAAAAAGGGTTATACACTTACAAACACTGCCTGGACCTACAGCCTGATGGCGGTAACGGATGAGAAAAATTTTAATGAGGACAGGGTGTATACAGTAGCTGTGCCAAAGGAAAAAGATGCCTTAAAACAGCATATTGCTTTCGGTTATCCGCAATGGAAGCTGGTAGATTATGATTCGCTTGAGCATGCAGCGGATATGGTTGTCAGTGGAAAAGCAGACTGTTTCCTTATGGGATCAAGTCAGGCAATGATCTATGATAACAATCGAGATTTCAAGAGTGTTCCACTTACCAAAACAATGGAAGCGTGTTTTGCAGTAAGAGGTGGAGAAGGAACCCTCTTATCAATATTGAATAAAACCTTAAAGGCTATGCCATCTGACATGCTTACAAGTGCACTTGCTATTTATGACAGTACAGCAGATAAGGTGACATTTTTGGACTTTGTAAAAGACAATATGCTTGCTTTTTTTGTTACGGCAGGATTTTTGGTACTCACTATCATTGGTATTATCCTCATACTTTTACGGAAGGCAAGGAAAGCAGAAGCTGCCGCAAAGCTTGCTGCAAATGATACACAAAAGCTTAATGACAAACTGGAAATCGCTCTGAAAAAAGCAGAAGATGCCAGTCTCGCAAAGACCTGTTTCCTTAACAATATGTCACATGACATTCGCACTCCTATGAATGCAATTCTGGGTTATGCACAGCTTATGGAGAATGAATTAAATGGAAAAGACATGCCTGAGACTTTAGAACATCTGGAAAAACTGCAGCAGTCCGGGAATCTGCTCCTGTCAATCATAAATAATGTACTGGATATGGCCCGGATCGAGAGCGGAAGGATGGAGCTTGATGAGAATTACTGCCGGATTGAAGATGTCTGGAAATCCTTGTTTGCAGTATTTGATGAGAAAGCAAGGAAAAAGAATATTGCGCTTCATTACACGATGAATGTAGAACATGAGCACGTATTGACAGATGTTATCAAGATAAAAGAAATAATGGTCAACATCCTGAGTAATGCCATAAAATATACTCCAGCCGGTGGTTCTGTTATGGTAGATGTAGATGAATTACCTTGTGATGAGTCCGGATACATGATAGCGAGGATGAGAGTCAGCGATACCGGAATCGGTATGAGTAAAGAGTATCTGACAGAGATTTTCGAGGCATTCACACGTGAGCAGAACACCACAAAGAGCAAGATCGCAGGAAGCGGACTTGGAATGTCAATCGTCAAGAAATATGTTGATCTGTTGGGAGGAACAATAGATGTAGAGAGTGAACTTGGAAAAGGAAGCACCTTTACAGTTACACTGAAACACAAGATAGCCGATGAAAGTTATTATGTAAAAAAACGTGCTGAAAGCTCTGAATCAAGCAGTGAAATCCTTGAAGGCAAGAATATTCTTTTGGCGGAAGATAATGATCTGAATGCAGAGATTGCAGAGGTAATACTTGAGCGTGCCGGCCTTAAGACAGAGCGTGTGGAGGATGGCATTCAGTGTGTAAACAGGATAGAAAAGATGCCAGCAGGCACATATGATATGATCCTGATGGATATCCAGATGCCGAAAATGAACGGTTATAAAGCAACACAGGAAATCAGAAATTTGCCGGATAAGGATAAAGCGTGCATACCGATTGTTGCAATGACAGCAAATGCATTTGAAGAAGATAAGAGAGAGGCTATTGCAGCCGGAATGAATGGACATATAGCAAAGCCGATCCAGGTTGATAAGCTGCTCTCAATATTATCAGAAGTAATACGGCAACAAGAAAATTGCTAATTTCATGGGAAGGATGAACAGGTTGTACATGTACTTTCCTATGATGAAAAACCCGGAATTCAGGCAATTGCCAATACCACAGAAGACCTCCTGCCGGTGATCCAGGATGAGCTGGAGCTCTGTGGATATTTTGCTATCATCTCATCCGAAAAGATGGATGCAAAGGATGCGATAAACCTTTACAAGAGCAGGGATGTATCGGAAAAAGTATTCCGGGCAGATAAATCTTATCTCGGAAACCATTGTCTGAGAGTGACATCAGAAGAGGCGGCATCAAATAAGATATTCATTGTTGTCGTAAAATGTGGTAAGAAAATCAGACGAATATATTTTTCAAAAGATTTGTCGTAAAAATGTGGTCAAATCAAGAAAATCGAGTGCGAAAGCAAGTGGAAAATCCCTGTGAAGCCTATAAAATCAAGGCTTCACAGAATCTTCACAAAATTATTAGCACTCACCTCTTGACAGTGCTAATAATGTGTGCTATATTACACATAGAACAAAGGAAAGGGATACAGAGGGAACAAAGAAAGAGGTTCCCGGGAGTCCCTGAAAGATCCTGGTTCCAAAGAAACAAGGTTTAAGCATAGAGAAGCTTAGATAGAAAAGGAGAGATGACATATGTTAATGCCGAGTATTTTTGGTGAGGATATGTTTGATGATTTTATGAGAAGTTTTCCGTTCTTCGATAACAGTGCAGAGAACAACGTTGAGAAGAAACTGTATGGTCACAATGCCAAGAACGTCATGAAGACCGATATCAAGGAACTGGAAGGTGGTTATGAACTGGAGATTGATCTTCCGGGCTTTACGAAAGATGAAGTTACCGCAGAGCTGAAAGATGGTTACTTAACCATCAGCGCATCCAAGGGACTTGATAAGGACGAGCAGGAGAAAGAAACCGGTAAGTACATCCGCCGTGAACGTTATGCCGGTGCGTGCCAGCGTTCCTTCTACGTTGGTGAAGATGTAACCGAGCAGGATATCAAGGCCGAGTTCAAGCATGGTATGCTGAAGCTGTTCGTTCCGAAGAAAGAAGCAAAACCGGCTGTAGAAACCAAGAAGTATGTTACCATTGAAGGCTAATGCATGAGCAGCGCCGGAGTGGCAGCAAAATATAGAAAATAAATAGAGAAGCCCGTGGGTTAGAGAAGTGATATGATCTCCCTTAAGTAGACAAGATAAATAAACAAAGTCTACTTAAGGGAGATTTTTATGTCCAAACCAAAGTTTCCTCCCGCCTTTTATTCTGATAATTCTTTTAACACGTCACAAAGCAGTTCAAAGCCAGTCTGTATATCCGATATAGTGGTGGCTTCTGCTGGATTATGGCTGATACCTCCGATACTCGGCACGAAAATCATCGCGGTCGGGAACACCTTTCCGAATACCATCGAGTCGTGACCGGCACCGCTGTTCATATGCTTATATGCCAGATGTTTTTCTTTACAGTGCTGCTCGATCACACGAATCACGTTCGGATCCATCTGCGCTGACTTCAACCAGTGGTTCTGTCCAAACCGGATCTTAAAGCCCTTGCTTTCGATGGATTCCAGCGCGCGTTTCAGAATAGCTTCATCCTGAAGCAGTTCCTCTTCGCTGCCATCACGCATATCGATGAGCAGATTTACCCGATCTGCAATGACGTTCTGCATTCCAGGAAACACTTGCATCGCGCCATAGGTAAGGGTGGCAGAAGGGGCCTGCTCCATCATCTGACGGGTAGACTCTGTTATGAATTCCGCAGCAGCCACCACAGGATCGTGTCGTAAAGGCATCGAGGTTGTACCTGCATGGTTCTGGCTTCCCTGAATGGTCAGCTCATAGTTGACGATACCGACGATACTGTCCACAATACCGATCTGCTTTTGCTCGCTTTCAAGCACCGGTCCCTGTTCGATATGCAGCTCTACGATCGCTCTAATATCATCACGTTTCACACTCTTCAGCGCTTCCGGCTGATAACCGGCAGATACCAGTGCCTCGCGAAGTGTGACACCATCACGGCCGACTTCCTCGAGATCCTCCTCTTTCAGCGTGCCACAGATCGCACGGCTCCCCTGACAGCCGGTAGCAAAACGACTGCCCTCTTCCTCCATCAGACCAACCACTTCCAGGCTATGCTTCGGAACGAAGCCAGACTCTTTGAGGTATCCCAGCGCTGCCACACCGGTCACAACGCCCAGTGCGCCATCATATTTTCCACCGTTCTTTACGGTATCCAGGTGGGATCCCGTCAGTACGGTTCCAGGCTCTGTCCCCGGAAACCGCCCATACACGTTACCGATCGCATCCTCTCTGTATTCAAGCCCCAGATCTTCGATCCACTCACGCAGGATGTTCTTCGCGTTTTTGTCTTCCGGGGTATAAGCTGCACGCCAGATCTCTCCGTCGATGCGCGTTGCATCGGCCAGCTGGCACAGCATTTCTTCTATTTTTAATCCGACTTCGTTTCTCATCACAAATGTCCCCTCATTTCATCGTCTATTTTCCTTCAATATTATAGCACGTATCCTCCGCTCAGGCATCACTCTGCTCGCCGATGCAGGGCGAAAAATGCGATTTCCTTTTTGCTGGAAGCGTGATTCCGTAAAAAACGGAATATTGATTTCCATACGCCGGACAGGTGATGGATTTCACCCCGGATTATTCACATAATTGGTTGTATAGCTTCTTACTGGCTTCTTTTTTGATTTGAACTTTGGAAAACCTACAGAAACATCACGAAAGAAATTTTTGTATGCTGTCTGCAGATGCAGCTGTGCTTTGCACAATGCCAGACTGTCTACTTCCTTCAGCCATGGAAACTATCTCGGCTGATTATATTTTACCATATATTTTTCTATATGCCCATGGTTTATCGAACATAAGTTCTTTTTATTAGCACAGAAGCTGTGGAAGAATACCTTTCCGGGAAGGGCACTATTCTGGAAATTATCGTCAAATACGGTATTTCTAACACCAAAGTTTTCAGAAGGTGGATTTTGAAGTATAATGTCAATATAGAACTTAAGAGTTATGATCCGAAAAAGGGGGAAACATTATGGCAGATTATATTATGGCACTGGACGCAGGAACCACCAGCAACCGCTGTATCCTCTTCAATAAAAAAGGCAAGACCTGCAGCATGGCGCAGCGGGAATTTCACCAGTATTTTCCGCAGCCGGGCTGGGTAGAACATGACGCGGATGAAATCTGGGCCAGCATGCTGGGCGTGGCGGTAGAAGCCATGAACCGCATTGGCGTGGAGGCGGCAGATATTGCGGCCATCGGCATCACCAACCAGAGAGAAACCACCATTGTATGGGATAAAGAGACCGGAGAACCCATTGCCCACGCCATTGTGTGGCAGTGCCGCCGCACGGCAGCTTACTGTGATTCCCTGAAGGAACAGGGATACGTGGACAGTTTCCGGAAGAAAACGGGACTTGTCATTGACGCGTATTTTTCCGGGACCAAGATCAAATGGCTGCTGGACCATGTGCCGGGAGCCAGGGAACGGGCGGAAAAGGGTGAGCTTTTATTTGGCACGGTGGAGACCTGGCTCATCTGGAAGCTGACCAAAGGCGCGGTGCATGTGACGGATTATTCCAACGCGTCCCGTACCATGCTGTTTAACATTAACACTCTGCAGTGGGATGAGGAAATCTTAAAGGTTCTGGATATTCCGAAGTGTATGCTGCCGGAGCCGAAGCCGTCCAGCTGCATCTACGGCGAGACGGATCCCTCTTATCTGGGCGGCCCAATTCCGATTGCCGGGGCGGCGGGGGACCAGCAGGCGGCGTTGTTCGGGCAGACCTGTTTTGAGCCGGGTGAGGCCAAGAACACCTACGGAACGGGCTGCTTCCTTCTTATGAACACCGGAGAAAAGCCGGTATTTTCCAGAAACGGGCTGGTTACCACCATTGCCTGGGGACTGGATGGCAAGGTGAACTATGCGCTGGAGGGCTCCATCTTCGTGGCCGGGGCAGCGGTTCAGTGGCTGCGGGATGAACTGCGGCTGATTGATTCGGCGGAGGATTCCGAGTACATGGCAAAGAAGGTAAAAGATACCAACGGCTGCTATGTGGTTCCGGCCTTCACCGGCCTGGGCGCACCCCACTGGGATCAGTATGCCAGAGGAACCATTGTAGGTATTACCCGGGGTGTGAACAAATACCACATCATCCGGGCTACGCTGGAGTCCATCGCTTACCAGGTTCATGATGTGCTGGTGGCTATGAAGGCGGATTCCGGTATTGACCTGACATCCCTGAAGGTGGATGGCGGAGCCAGTGCCAACAATTTCCTGATGCAGACCCAGGCAGACTTTATCCAGGCACCGGTAAAGCGGCCGTCCTGTGTGGAGACCACAGCCATGGGTGCGGCTTATCTGGCGGGACTTGCTGTGGGATACTGGAAAGATAAGGAAGAAGTCAAAGAAAATCAGGAAGTGGACCGGATCTTTACACCGGAATTAGATGAAAAGACCCGCAAGACCATGGTCCGCGGGTGGGAAAAAGCTGTGCGTTACGCCTACGGCTGGGCGCGGGAGCGCTGAGAAACCATGGCCTGGTCCCAACACAGCAGAAGCGCGCTGGGGAAGAAAAACGCCGGAGCTCAGGCTTCCGGCGGCGCAAAAAAGTCACGTTCAATAAACAGGCAGATGCTGTCTACGAAGCTGTCCGGGTCGCTGGGTTCGTCCTGCTCCAGATAGCATTTCACAATATCAAAATAGAAATCAGTCATCAGGCTGGCGAATATAGGGGCAGGAAGTTTCAGACGATAGCCCTTCTGTTCGGCAGCCTGAACTTTATCATACATAATGCGGATGAGACCGGTGCGGATGATGCGCATGAGGTCGCCGTCCTGATTCGCATGATAGATTTTCTGGTACAGGATCCGGTTTTCGCCGATGAGACGCAGCAGGATCCGCAGGAAATCCCGCACGGAAGAACGGTTCGTCAGATAAAGAACATCTTCATCGAGTCCAAGTTCATCGAGCATAGAACCGAGACAGTAATGAAGCAGGTCATATTTATCCTCAAAATAGCGGTAAAAGGTAGAACGGGAAATCAGCGCGGTGTTGCAGATATCGGTCAGTGTCAGCTGCTCAAAAGGCAGGGCAGCAAGCTGGGAAAAGAGCGCGCCCTTTAAGAGCGCGTAAGTCCGGCGGGCGGTAATGCTGGTTTTCCGGGATGTTGACTGTGCCATGTAGGAACCTCCATCATATATGTGTTTTCTGCTTTCAAGCAAAAATATTCGGAACAGAAATTCCGCAGGATTTCAAACAGAAAACAGGCCAGGTTTATAATGTGTTATTCTGGACAAATTTGATACAAGTGTCTCATTTTGAACGCCCCAAATGAAACTGATACTTGTGTATTTTAACATATACATAGATAATAGTGCAAGAAAATGAAGAGGAATTTCGGAGGTTTCTATGGATTATCGAGATAAATTGCACAAAAACACATGGTTCTTAACGAACCCTTTACGTGTCGCACTTTTTACGGCGGGACTGATGCTTCTGCAGTATCCGGTAACAGCACTGGCGGCAGCTTCCACCATAGAGGCGGGAAGCGGCGCGGTGGCTGAGACAAAGCCAGCTTCTACATATGGAACTACAAAAGTAATTGCCTCGGAAGAGACTGAGGCGGCCCGCGCGAACTGGGCTCAGGAGGGGGATGACTGGTATTACCTTCTGCCGGACGGCAGTAAAAACCGTCAGGATCTTCAGTTTGATAACGCCATTTATAAATTTAACTGGAACGGCTCCTTAAAGACCGCCCAGTGGGTGCCGAATACCGGAGGTGGCGCGTATCCGGTGTTCTGTTACGATGAAGAGACACAGTTTTTATTTGACCAGTTAAACGACGAGAAAAAGGATCTGTATTTCGACGAGTATCCGGACCGGGAAGATGAGTATGGCAATGATGAAAAGCGGCAGTACGACCGTTATGCCGGATTTATCATGGATGAAAAACTGAACCAGGCAGCGGCACACCGTCTGGAAGCAGCTCTGGCAAATGGCTACAGCGGGGATGCAATTCCGGGTGAGGGTACTCTGAAGGATTACCTGGCGCAGATTTCCTACCGGAAGAATTCCAGCTGCCGGGAACTTTACCTGCGCGGCAGGGAAGACGCGGATGACGCCTTCGACAAGCTCATCGGTAAGACTCAGGATAAATATGATTCCAACGGAAAACGAAAAGATTCCCTGGATTATTATCGGCGCATTGGTATGGCCCACGCGGAGAAAGACGGAGAACAGTATTTTATGGTAATCCTGATGCGGTAGAGTCAGAAAAAGAATTTCTGTTTGCAGATCATGCGAACGGTATGAAATAAAAAAGGGAAAGAGGAGCAGAGATCAGATATGGAAGACAAAAAATCCCTGAAAGACAAATTAAAAGCGCGTCTGCCCCATAAAAAGGGGGCGGAGAAGAAGCAGACAGGAACAGAAGATACCGGATTTACCATCCGTCTGGCACGATTCATCATCGAAAAACGTGTCTGGATCGAGTCGGTGTTCGTTGCGGCCTGCATTTTCTGTGCGGTAGCAATGCTGTTTGTGAATGTAAACTACGACCTGACCAAGTACGTGCCTTCCACGGCGCAGTCCAGCATGGGACTGGATGTGATGAAGAAGGAGTTCGGTTATCCGGGAACAGCCCGGCTGATGCTAAAGGACGTAAGCCTGTATGAGGCGAAGCAATATAAAGACAAGATTCAGGCCATTGACGGTGTGGACCAGGTTCTCTGGTGCGACACTACGGTCAATGTCTATGAAGGGGAAGATTTCATCAATATGGATGACATCAAGGATTACTACAAGGACCGCTGTGCAGTTATGGACATCACCTTTGAGGAGGAATCCGATTCCCCGAAAACCGAGGCGGCCATCGATGAGATGAAAGCCATCACCGGAGACAAAGGCTGCTATGTCGGCATGGCAGTGCAGAACAAATCCCTGATCCAGACCACCCATGAAGAGATGAACAAGATCCTGGTGGTTGCGGTCATCATGATTTTTGTGGTGCTCTGTCTGGCTACAACGGCATGGACGGAGCCGATCCTGTTTTTGCTGGTTATGGGCGTGGCGGTGCTGTTAAATAAGGGAACCAACATATTCATCGGCACGATTTCCTTCCTGACCGATAACGTAGCCATCATTTTACAGCTGGCAACCTCCATGGACTATTCCATTTTCCTGCTGGATGCCTACATGAACTGGCGTGATACCGGACTTTCCGAGGAGGAGGCCATTGTCAAGGCGGTTGAGGAGGCTATCAACTCCATCTTCGCCAGCAGCTTAACGACTGTAGTTGGTTTCCTGGCGCTGGTTACCATGAAATTCAACATCGGTTTCGATATGGGCCTGGTTCTGGCAAAGGGTATCATCTTCAGCCTTCTGACGGTGGTGCTGTTCATGCCGGCCATGATCCTGAAATTTACCAAATGGAATGATAAGACCAAACACCGTTCCTTCTTCCCGGACTTTACCAGGCTGGGCAAGGGCGTGTACCGCATCCGCTATCTGGTTTTAGCGGCGGTGCTTCTCATCACCCCGCCGGCTTATGTGGCGCAGCAGATGAACAACTTCCAGTACGGAAACAGCGCCGTGGGCGGTGCTCCGGGAACCCAGGTTTATGCGGATGATCAGGAGATCACCCAGAAGTTTGGCCGAAGCAACATGATGCTTCTGATCTATCCGAACAACGATCCGGTGGCAGAAAAGAAGCTGTCCGACGAGCTGGAAGATCTTCCATATGTAAAGAGTGTCACTTCTATGGCCAATACGCTGCCGGAGGGCATTCCGGAGGACTTCCTTCCGGAATCCACAGTCAGTCAGCTCCACACGAAGGATACGGCGCGGATGCTGTTATACATAAGGACCAAGGGCGAGAGTGACAAATCCTTCGAATATACAGATCAGATCCGGGATCTTATGAAGAAATATTATCCGGATAATTCCTATGTGGTCGGTGAGACACCGTCCACCCAGGATATCAAGTCCACCATCACCGACGATAACGCGCGGGTAAATATGCTGACACTGCTTGGTGTATTCCTGGTTGTTGCCTTCAGCTTTAAGTCCGTGCTGATCCCGATCGTGGTTATGATCCCGATTGAAGTCGCAATCTTCGTTAATATGGCAGTTCCGTATGTGCAGGGCGTGGATATGATCTACATGGGTTACATCATCGTCAGCAGTATCCAGATGGGCGCGACGGTCGACTACTCGATCCTGCTTACCAACAACTATATCGCGAAGCGCGCGACGCTTCCAAAGAAGGAGGCCTGCATTGAGGCCGTGACCCGGTCCTGCTCCTCCATTTTCACATCCGGCGGCATCATCACCCTGGCGGGATACATTGTATACATAATCTCTACCACGGCGGCCATCGGAGACCTGGGACACCTGATTGGCCGAGGCGGCTTCTTAAGCCTGATACTGGTACTGACTCTGCTTCCGGCACTTCTGGTGCTGACCGACGGCCTGATCATTGAGAAGAAATGGAAAGGCTCCAGAAGACGGATCCGGGAGCGATATGTGAGCAGAAGACAGCAGTTCCATGCAAGAGCGGAGCAGATCAGGACCAAACTGGAAGAACACCGGAAAGAGAAATAAGAGCGGCAGGCTGCTTAAGACAGCAGGGAAGAACAATATTGCAGCAGGAAAGCAGCAGGAGGGAAAATGTCATGAAGAAAAGATATCAGAGACTGGGTGTCATGGGACTGGCCGCAGTCATGGCATGTACCGGCACAGTTTTGCCGGTGCTTGCGGGCCAGGCATCTGTGGCCGTAGATGAAAATATGTATGTCAACCTCGACTACTACGGAAATGTAGACAAGGTCAATGTGGTGAAGGGCTGTGATTTAAACGGCCAGACCACCATCACCGATTACGGCAATTATACCGCCGTAACCAACATGTCCGATTACACCGAGCCGGTCATTGAGGGAAACAAGGTAACCTGGAACGTATCACCGGATTACAAGGGACGCTTCTATTATAAAGGGGAGCTGGACGCAAAGAAGGTAGCGCTTCCGTGGAATTTTGATGTGTCCTACAAACTGAACGGTGTGCCGAAAAATGCCGATGAACTGGCAGGCGCATCCGGACTCATTGAGATCCATATCGACGCGAAGTTTAACGACAGCGCAGATGTAAATGAATATTATAAGAACAACTTTGTTCTGGCCGTAGCAGTGATGGTGGATACCAATGACTGTTACAGCCTGGAGGCAGACGGCGCTCAGAAGCAAACCATCGGCAGCAACAGCGCGGTTGTGTTCACGGCACTTCCGGGCGAGGATGGCGACTTCACCGTCCGCATTGGCACCGACAGCTTTGAAACCAGCGGCGTGTTCATGGCCATGACCCCGCTGACCGGCAGTGACTTAGAGCATGTGACCGACTTAAAAGACGCCAAGGATACCTGGAAAGAGAGCGGTGATGAGATGCACGACAGCATGCAGCAGATGGCTCTGTCTGTTGAGGCGATGCGGGATGGCATCAATTCGTTGCAGAACGGCATGAACTCCGCGGAAAGCGCCAGACAGACCTGGAGCGGCGCAAAGGACAGCATCCTGGAGGGCAATGACCGCGCGATTGAGACCTTAAGCGCCGTATCGGACCAGTTAGAGGCCATGATCCCGCATATCGAGACCGCAAAAGAGGCAGCGGACACAGCCCACGACAGCCTGGGTGATATTGTGGACACCGTGCGGGAGATGCAGGATCCGCTGAATAAGCTGCACAGCGCGTTAAAGGGTGTTAAGAGCGGGTCGGAGGATCTGGCAGGCGGAGTATCTCCATTAAATCAGCTGATGCAGACGATCATTGCGCTGGATGCCCAGCTGCAGGCCAGTGAGCAGGCTTATGTTACGGCCCTGGCAACGCAGCTGACCAGTACTCATGATATGGACGAAGATTATTATCTGGATGGAGACTGGATTGTAGATGAGGTTCCCCTGCAGAATGACCTGCAGGCTACGCCGGAGGACGCGGAAGCTGATGATGCCGGAATTGCCACATATGCGTCAGGTACGGGTACTTCCACGGCAGTGAGTCCTGCGAATGGTGTGACACTGACCCAGGAAGAACTGGTACAAAATCTGATGGCAAAGAAACAATATCTGGAAGCACTGGCATTAGCCAGCAATAAACTGGCTTCGGAGCTTTCTGGTCTGATGGATGATGTTTCTGATGCAGCAAAATATACCTCCGAACTCACCGACAGCCTGGAAATGCTCACCGAGGACACCGCAGCCCTGTACGATTCCATGGACAGCTACTACCCGGATCTGCAGGCGTCCTTAGATGATACGGAAGAACTGATGAACCGGACCACCGAGGCACTGAACACGAGCCTGAGCACGGCTGCCATCGTGCAGAACACCTTAAAGAACAGCAGTGACAATCTGGACGCAGCTACCCGCGACAGCATCCGCGGCACCCTGGAGCTTCTGGATAAGAGCTTAAGCGTACTGGATAGCACCGCTTCTATCCGCCACGCAGGTGTGACCATGAAGGAAGCCATCGACAAGGAGTGGGATGACTTAGACGGCGACACCCGTTTCCTGAACATGGATTCGAACGCGGAGAAGGTATCCTTCACATCCGATGAGAACCAGGAGCCGGAATCCGTACAGATCATTCTGCGTACCGCGGAGATCAGCCTGGATGACGATGACGAAGTGCTGGATGCAGAGAGTGAGGCAGCAAGCCAGAGCCCGCTGCGCCGGATCTGGAATGTGCTTGTGAAAATGTGGAAGGCATTTGTGGAGATCTTCAAAAGCAGATAAAAGGGGTGGAGAATATGAAAGGAAACAGGATCATAACCATAGGCCGCCAGATTGGAAGCGGCGGCAGTGAGATTGGCACGGAGGTGGCAAAGCGCCGGGGCATCAAGTGCTATGATAAGCAGCTCATTGAGCTGGCCTGCAATTACGGAGAACTGGACCAGGATGTTCTGGCGGCGGCCGAGGAGAAGCGGCCAAATCCGTTTCTCTACTCCGTTCCGCGGCAGATGCAGAACGACAAGACCGGCCGGGGCATTGCCATCAACGATATGGTGTTTAATGTACAGTCGGAGGTGATCCGGCAGCTGGCGGAGAAGGAGTCCTGCGTGATCATTGGCCGCTGTGCCGATTATGTACTGCGGGAACAGCCGGGCGTGACCTCTGTATTCATCTACGCGGACATGAATGACCGGATCCGGCGCCTTATGGAAACCCGGAAGATTACCCGGGATGATGCCATCACGCTGATCAAAAAGACCGACAAGAGCCGCCGCAATTACTACGAGTGCTATACCGGAAAGCGCTGGGGCGCCGGGGCCAGCTACGATGTGACCTTAAACAGCGCGGAGCTGGGGCTGGACACCTGCGTGGATCTGATCTGCCATCTGTATGACCGGAAACAGGAAGGAGAATCCGAAGACTGATGAAACAGACAACAAAACGGATTTTAATAAGCGCCGCAGTCCTGCTGCTTTCTGTGGGGACAACAGGCACCATGTATGCGGCATCAGATAAGAGCAAAGTTGGAAAAATGGACCTTGTGTTTGATTCGGACCTTGGTATTGGTGTGGATGGAAACTCTCTTTCCGTTACTGCGGATGGGGCAAATACGGACCGTTACTATATCAGTGATACGGATGTTGTAAACGAGGATCCTGAAGATTTCAGCGACAGCAATCCGCCGGAGATCGAAGTGACTCTGGTAGTGGCAGACGAGGATCAGTGGTATTTTGCCAGCTCTTCCTCGGACGCGTTCCGCTTAAACCTGGCCACTTCATCCAAGAACCGCTATGACAAGGTACAGTTTGTCAGCGCAAAGCGCTCGGAAAAAAATACCATGCTGACGCTGCGGGTAAAGCTGATTTATGATAAGAAGTCAAAGCTTGATAACCGCTCTGCCATTTCCCTGGCGCAGAACGCCGCCTCTTCCTCTGCCGGGTTTGGCTGGGACAGCGCTCATCCGGGCACGGCATCCTGGAATACGGAGGAATCCGCCCGCTACTACCAGATTCAGCTGGTCAGAAACGGCATTGATACCGGCATCATGCGTTCGGTATACAAGAACCATTATGATTTTTCGTCCCAGATGACGGAGCCGGGCGAGTATCAGTTCCGTGTCCGCACTGTGCGCCAGAGCAGCCACAACAAGAGCGAGTGGGTGACCTCGGAGGTGTGGACAGTGGCAGGAGAAACAGAAGAAAGCACTGGAGCAAATGTGGTCAGTGCCGGGGCCGAGTAAAATCGGATTGCAAATAGGATATTGAGTTTTGCGCATGTTTCCTGTATGATGGATGTGCGCAGCAAAGAAAGCAGACGGCTGCAGATGTGGCCGTCTGTTTTTTCAATGCAGAAGCAGGAAACGGAAAACATTTTGTTCATGGAATGCAGGAAGATGCGGCATGGACAGGATTTGACACGCTACAGGAGTGAATAAATATGAACGAACTAACCATAGAAGAATTTGACGCCCTGTCCCCGGACACCTACGTGCTTTACGACATTCGCAGCACGGATGAGATTAATCACGGTGCCATCAAAGGAGCCATTGCCAGTTCCGCGGAAGAACTGGAAGAGAACCCGCCGGAAGAAAAAGACAAAAAGATCATCATCTGCTGCAGCCGCGGCCGCGTGAGCCGCGATGTGGCAGAAGCCCTCTGTGAGCAGGGCTTCGATGCAGTCAGCTTAAAGGGCGGCTACATTGCCTGGCTGATGGCGGAAATCAAAAAGCAGGAGGCAGACGAGATCTGTGATTCCGTGGAAAAGAGCCTGCGCAAGAAATTCCACAAGAACATTTTCAGCAAATTCGCGAAAGCCATCAACCAGTATGAGCTGGTCAAAGAGGGCGACCGCATTGCGGTCTGCATTTCCGGCGGCAAAGATTCCATGCTGATGGCCAAGCTGTTCCAGGAGTTAAAGAAGCACAACAAATTCCCATTCGAGGTGAAGTTCCTGGTCATGGACCCGGGCTACAGCCCGGAGAACCGTCAGGTCATTGAGGAGAATGCCCGGAAGTTAAAAATCCCGATTGAAATTTTTGAGTCCGACATTTTCGATGCGGTCTACACCATCGAGAAATCCCCGTGCTACCTCTGTGCCCGCATGAGACGCGGTCATCTTTACACGTTCGCGAAGCAGCTGGGCTGCAATAAGATCGCGCTGGGACACCACTATGACGATGTCATCGAGACCATTCTTATGGGTATGCTCTACGGTGCCCAGGTCCAGACCATGATGCCGAAGCTTCACAGCACCAACTTCGAGGGCATGGAGCTCATCCGCCCGCTGTATCTGGTGCGCGAGGATGACATCAAGGCATGGCGTGATTACAACAACCTGCACTTTATCCAGTGTGCCTGCAAGTTCACCGACACCTGCACCACCTGCAACAACGAAGAAAACCAGTCCAAACGTGTGGAAGTCAAGGAACTGATCCGCAAACTGAAAGAGAAGAATCCATTCGTGGAAAGCAACATCTTCAAGAGTGTGGAAAATGTCAATCTCGACACCGTAGTGGCTTACAAACAGGGCGGCGTACGCCATCATTTCCTGGACACTTATGATCAGAAGGGCATGGCGGAGGCCAGTGATTCCGCAGACTCCGCAAACGATTAACGCGCCCCTTTACTTGCCGGGGGACCTGTGCTATACTTGAAACAATTGTAAATGTGAGCAGGTATTTTAAAATATTGCGGATGAACGCAAAATCAGAAACGGAGGCGTTTGCAGATGGATATCATGATTTTTCTTGGCTGTATCCTGCTGCTGGTATTATTTGTAGTGGTATCAGTAGTAGCCAGTATGCTCGGCATCATTGGTAGTGTTGTAGCAGAGGAAGATGACGAAGAGTAAATTTTAAAAGAAAACTAGCGTCGGATCAGAGAATCCGGCGCCAGCCTTTTTTATGTGTTTTGTTTTGCGTGGAAAAAGCCTTTACTTTTCTGAAATTCAGACTTATAATAAGCATTGTTTCCATAAATTTGCAGGCATAGTTCATTGGTAGAACATCAGCTTCCCAAGCTGAGGAGGCGGGTTCGATTCCCGTTGCCTGCTTTTTTAAACCGCGTAGATACGCGGTTTTTTGCGTTTATAAGTAAAGAAGCTTTACTCCTGCTCCATCTCCGCGTTCACATAGTCCTCGCAGGACCGCATTGCCTCAATGGTCTTCGCAAACAACTCATCCAGCTCCCATCCCAGGCGCCCGGCACCGGTGCGGATGATATCGCGGGAGCAGCCGGCAGCGAACTTTTTATCCTTGAATTTCTTCTTCAGGCTGGAAACCTCCATATCTTTGGTGCTTTTGGACGGGCGCATGCGGGCAGCGGCTCCGATCAGGCCGGTCAGCTCATCTGCGGCGAACAGCACCTTCTCCATCTCGTGGACCGGCTCCACATCACAGCAGATTCCGTAGCCGTGGGAGCAGATGGCGTGGATCATGTCATCGCCAACGCCGCCCTCCTTTAACAGTTCCGGTGCTTTGATGCAGTGCTGCTCCGGGTACAGTTCAAAATCAATATCATGAAGCAGTCCGCAGATGCCCCAGAAATCTTCCTCATCTCCGTAACCCAGTTCCTTTGCGTACCAGCGCATAACGCCTTCCACGGTGAGACCGTGCAGGATATGGAATGACTCCTTGTTGTATGTTTTCAGTAAGTTTAATGCTTCTTCTCTTGTGATCTGACTCTGCATTTTGTGTGACCTCCTGATGTGTGCTTCTGTTTTTGCTGACAATTTTTATGCAGCTAAAAAACAGTACCTGAAATTTTTTCTATTATACTGCGTTTGTCTCAACTTGTTAAGTATTTTGTATCTCCGCAAAGATTTCACCGGCCAGTTTCCGGGGCAGCAGGACCAGGCGTCCGCGCACCCGGAACAGAAAGAGCCGCCTGCGGCGGGAACGGCGGACACAGCGGACTGTTTCATCCGGTACAAATCCCTGTCTGGCAAGCTGTTCCCGGCGTGCCGGTTCGCTTGCAATCCAGATGATGCGGGCATCGGAGTCGGGCGGAATGTGGCTTAAGGGGAGAACCATGAAATCACTCCGGGCAGATTTGCGGTGTCCATGTGACAGGCGGGCCGCCTGCGCTTACACAGACCCGGCATAATTACCATAAGATATGCGCAAATTCCCGGAAAAGAGCTTGCCACTGCCTGGTTTCTCATGTAAAATGAGACACAGTCGCGAATTTGAACGTTTTGCAGATGCTGCCTTTATCTGCAGATTTTTGAGAGGAGTTTTTGATGAGTATTTTAAACGTAGAACATTTAAGCCACGGATTTGGCGACCGGGCTATTTTTCAGGATGTTTCCTTCCGCCTGTTAAAGGGTGAGCACATTGGCCTGGTGGGCGCAAACGGCGAGGGTAAATCCACCTTCATGAACATCATCACCGGCAAGCTGCAGCCGGATGAGGGCAAGGTTGAGTGGGCAAAGCATGTGCGCGCCGGTTATCTGGACCAGCATACCGTGCTGGAAAAGGGCATGACCATCCGCGATGTGTTAAAGAGCGCGTTCGCGTACCTGTTCGAGATGGAAGAGCAGATGAATGCCATCTGCGATAAGATGGGGGAGGCGTCCGAGGATGAGATGAACGCCATGATGGAGGAACTGGGTACCATTCAGGATCTTCTGATGGCCCATGATTTCTACATCATTGACAGCAAGGTGGAGGAAGTCGGCCGTGCGCTGGGACTGCAGGAAATCGGCATGGATAAGGATGTCTCCGAGCTTTCCGGCGGCCAGCGTACCAAGGTGCTTCTGGGCAAGCTGCTTCTGGAGAAGCCGGACATTCTGCTTCTGGACGAGCCGACCAACTATCTGGATGAGCAGCACATTGAGTGGCTGAAGCGTTATCTGCAGGAGTATGAGAATGCCTTCATCCTCATTTCCCATGATATCCCGTTCTTAAACAGTGTCATTAACCTGATCTACCACATGGAGAACCAGAAGCTGGACCGCTATGTGGGAGACTATGACCATTTCCAGGAGGTTTACGCAGTTAAGAAGGCGCAGCTGGAGGCGGCTTACAAGCGCCAGCAGCAGGAGATTGCCGAGCTGGAGGACTTTGTGGCCCGCAACAAGGCAAGAGTTTCCACCAGAAACATGGCTATGTCCCGCCAGAAAAAGCTGGACAAGATGGAGGTTATTGAGCTGGCGAAGGAGAAACCGAAGCCAGAGTTTAACTTCATGGAAGCACGTGCTGCAGGCAAGATGATCTTTGAGGCGAAGGATCTGGTGATCGGTTACGATGAGCCGCTGACCCGCCCGTTCGATATCAGCATGGAGCGCGGTGAAAAGGTCGTTTTAAAGGGCTCCAACGGAATCGGAAAGACCACCCTGTTAAAGAGCATTCTGGGTTTGATCCCGGCATTGTCCGGCAGTGTGGAGCTGGGGGATTATCTGTATCTGGGCTATTTTGAGCAGGAGATGGCGCCGGGCAATACTACCACCTGTATCGAGGAAATCTGGAAGGAATTCCCGTCCTACACCCAGTATCAGGTGCGTTCTGCCCTGGCAAAATGCGGTCTGACCACCAAGCACATTGAGAGTCAGGTGCGCGTTCTTTCTGGTGGTGAGCAGGCAAAGGTAAGATTATGTAAACTGATTAACCGGGAGACCAATGTACTCCTGTTAGACGAGCCGACCAACCATCTGGATGTAGATGCCAAGGAAGAGCTGGCCCGTGCGTTAAAGGCCTACAAAGGCAGTGTCCTTCTGATCTGCCATGAGCCGGAATTTTATGAAGGCTTTGCGACCCGCGTGGTGGACTGCAGCGAGTTCTGCCTGCGCGGATAGTGTCATTTTTTGTCGATGAACTTTTCTTGTACTGTGATCGTTACTGTGCTATGATGATGGCACAGTAACGAATCATCTGAAATCTTTGCTTTTTCATTTATTTCACAGTTATTTTTCAGATTTCATTCATTTATTTATTTCCAATTTTAAAACAGAAAAAACAGTAACTGTTCAGTAGGTCTGCGCATTCACTGCGCTGACCGTATGAAAACATGGACTTGCAGGCAAAAATACCATTGCCGAAGGCAATTTTTAATGGATTTTGCCCGTAACTGTGAGGGTACTGAACAGTTACAAAAAACAAATAAAAAGAGAGGGGGATGCGATGCAGGCTGAACAAAGGGGGCAGTGTCTGATTTGGCTGCTGTGTGCCTGTGCTTTTCTGACGGCGGGACCGACTCTTGACGTTTATGGGGCGCAGGACCGGAATCGTGTATGGTATGAGGGTGCGTGGCCGGAGCGCCGGACGCAGCAGCTTCGGCACTGGAATATTGGTGATACGGTAACCCGGAATATTGGCGGGAAATCTTACCGCTTCCGCTGCATTGACCAGAACTACGCGGATCATATGGATCATCACAAAAGCGGCGCGCTGTTTCTCTGCGATGAGGTAATTCCGGCCAATATCGGTTCCCGATATGAGTTTGAGACACCGGGGGACCGCAATCACGGCTATGTATATAAGCCGGGGCCGATTGTGCGCTTTGGAAATTCGGCTGATTACAAATATTCCGCGGTCCGCGGGTGGCTTTCTGGCTTTGCGGAAGAATTTGCGGATGCAGAAATGGTCAATACCGGCGTGGAGCGGGGATATCTTGGGAAAACAAAGGAGGAATGCTGGGAGCAGTTTCCGGAAGGTGATCTGGCGGCGCAGTATCTGGGAAGCCAGAAAATGGAAGACCGGCTGTTTATTCTGTCGGTGGACGAAGCATACCGCTACCGGAGCTGGCTGTGGAAATTTGGACCAGTAAAAAAGCGTAATCCGGAGACCCAGATCAGCGAATTCTGCAAAGGCTACTGGCTGCGGACGCCCTGTGGAGCGGCAGAGGGCAGCCAGATCTATATCGTGGATCTGGTTCAGGGAAATATCCGGCCGGAGGCCGTGCAGACAGCGGAAATGGAAAAGCAGGATGATGAGATGAAGGTTACAGGAACTACGGGGGTGCGGCCGGCGTTTGTGCTGCCGCAGAAAAATTGATTCACAAGGGGGATGTATGAAGAAGAACAGGAAGGTATTTCATATCAGACGCCAGACCGCGTCCGCCATGGCGGTAGTGCTGGCCGTATTATCGCCGGGGGTGTTTCCGGCAGGTCTGGCTATGGCTGAGAGCGCGGGAGCGTTTGCGCCGACTGCCGGGAGCGGGTATGTCCGGGCAACGGAGAGTGATGCAGGAACGGTTTCACGCGATTTGGAAGAGCCGGAGATGGAAGATTCAGAGATAGAAGAACCGGGAGATGAAATAGAACTGGAATCCGATCTGGATTCGGATCAGAAAGAAGAATTCGGTGCAGGCACGGCGGAGTATGTCCGGGCCACGGATTCCGATGCGGATCTGGAGGATATGGACCTCGCCACCGCTTCGGACGCGCGTCAGACGGACCTGGCCACACCGTCCGATCTGGCGTTGTTTGCGGCGGAGCTTCCGGTAACCGGAGATCTGTGGACGGACTGGAACGGCAACGTGAATTTTCCGGGAGAAGGAACCCGGGAAGCTCCATACCAGATTGAAACACTGTCTCACCTCATGGGACTTTCCGAATCGGTGGCAGCCGGAAATGATTATAAGGACTGTTATTTTGAACTGACGCAGAGCCTGGATCTGGGCGGTATCTCCATAAATCTTGGGAACTGGAATCCCATTGGCTGGTATCGTGACCGCTCAGAATCTGGCGGCAATGTGGCAACACCGTTTCGCGGACATTTCGACGGCTGCGGAAATGCCATAACCGGCTTGAAAATCATTGGAGAATTGACGGGGCTGACCAATCTGGGACTGTTTGGAGAGATCGATGGCGGCAGTGTGGAAAATCTGGAAATCCATGCGGATCAGATCAGCGGCGCGGACCGGGCAGGAATTCTGGCCGGTACTGCAAAAAATGGCACAGTGATCCGGAATGTTACGGTATCCGGGTATGTGTATTCAAATCAGGATGCAGGTGGGATTGCGGCAGTGCTTTGCGGAAGCGGAAAGGGAACGGCAGCCGGAACTCAGATTCAGCAGTCGGATGGTTCCGTCATCGTGGAGAACTGCCGGGCAGAGGGAATTACCATGAACGGTGCCGGAACCGATGGCGCAGTGGGCGGTATTGCCGGAAAGGCAGAAAAAGCCTATTTGGTTGATAATGTGGTCATTACCCAGAATGGAACTTCTGACCGGATTCATGGAAAAGGCTATATCGGAGGCATTGCCGGTATTATGAACCAGAGCGGTATCTACAATTCCTATGTAAATGGAACCATCGGCGGCAATGGAAGCCGCGCGGTGGGCGGCATCGTCGGAAAATATGAGAGTGGAAACCTGATTCTGGCCCGCATGGCGGGTGTGATTTCCAGGACAAATAACGGCAGCGCTTCCCGGGAAGGCACCTTTGTGGGAACCCGCGAGAGCAGTGCCCGCTTTACCTATGGAACCGAGCGCGACAGCCGCATTTCGTACCTCTTTACCAACACCTTAGCCAAGGCAAAGCAGGTGTTTGGAAGCACCATCGACGGCGACAACCGTTTTATGGAGGATGCCCACATCGGGTACTGGTCCGACCTGGAGCGCAAGTACAAAACGGTGTCAGGCCAGATTGAGTACGACTGCGGGGAGCGGTTCTTTTATGAAGAGCTGGAGGACGGAGTCCGCTACATTGTCACTCAGAAGCTGGGGCGGGAATTTACCATGGAAGGTTACAAAAAGGATCTGCCTTTTGCCATGGACCATTTTGCGCCGGGCTTTATGGGCGAACCCACAAGAGGATATCTGGTGTACATTCCGCGTATTGACGCGAGAAATGCCAACGGAACCTACGATACCGATGTGGCAGCGCTGACAGCTATTTCATCCACGGGAAGCTCTTATTACCGGGATGTGGACAAGGATCATCCATCGGCCATCAGGGCGGGAGCGGTGGTTACCGTGGCGACCGCACCGAAAAACACAGCCGAAGACCGCTACCAGATGATTGTGGATACCGGCGAGGCAGGCGGGGTAAAACCGCCCACCTATCTGGACAAGGATGGAAATGAGCAGCCCATGCAGTATGTGAGCGGCGGGGCGTATTCCTTCATCATGCCAGAGTGCGATACGAAGCTGAACGCGGAGTATGTCAAGGTGACCACAAAGCTGGAGACAGATCCGGCCCAGACACGCATTTCGGTGGTGCAGACCCGGAGCGGCGACCGCAAGCATCCGCAGATTGTCACGGAGGTGAAGAACGAAGCCGGAATCCTGATCGCCCGCTACGTGGATGGAAAACAGGATCACAGCGTGGAGGTGCAGCCGGTGCTGATCCATGTGGAGCACAATGGAAATGGCCAGACCATAGACCGGACCGTGCGCTGGCTGGTGGATGACACGGACCTTCTGGAGAATCGTTCCGAGACCGGTTATACCATGAAAGACGCGTCTGTTCTGCCTAACATGAACTCCGCGTTTATCACCAATATCATAAACCGGGAAGTGCAGGCCCAGGCGGCGAACCAGTACCGGGAGAAGATTCAGGATACGGTCTATACCCGGTACGGCGTGGTGTCGGCAGTGACGAACCCGGAAACTTCGGTGAACCATCAGGCGCTTTACGCAAACTGCCGTGTGGCGGTGGATTTCCAGATTGTGGATCTGACTACGGTGCGTGTGGAGACCTTAAGCCTGAATCAGACAGAGGCGCTGTTTACGATTACAAGAAAGCTGACCGGAAGCTGTTATCAGCCGACGGAAACGTTATCGGTTACCGGTCCGGTGGTGCTGACAGCCGCGCTGAACCCGGAGCATCCCTTTTATGAACAGGTAAGCTGGAAGGATGCGGAAAGCGGAAAAAATCTCCGGCTGGAACCCTCTGGTGCCAATCAGCAGAACTGTAAGATTACGCCGGTGTGGGACCCGGCGGGAGAAACAAATCCGGCTTGGATCCAGAACCTGATCCATCGTGACCGCGCCCTGAAACGGGAAAAACCACTGGAAAAAGTCAGCGGAAGCGGGGAAAAGACCGAACTGGTCACAGCAGTCAGTGAAGACCAGACCCATGGCCATATTCAGGCGCAGTGCCGTGTGCGGATCGCTTTTGCCACGGTGGATGAGACGGTGCCGAAATTCAGCACGGGCGGTTCCGGAGGCGGCGGTTCCTCGAAAGGCTCCGGCGGAGGCGGAGGAGGTGGCGGCTCCACCGGCATTACATCCGGCGGGGTGACAAAAGCAGCGGGCCCGTCACTGCCGTCCTATGTGGTGACAGGTACCTGGGTGCAGAACGCGGCAGGGCAGTGGATGTTTGCGGACCAGGCGCGGACCTACGCAAAGGAGTGGGCGGCAGTCCACAATCCCTATGCCAGTGCCGAGAACGGACAGAGCGCTTACGACTGGTTCCGGTTTGACGAGGCAGGCTTTCTCATGACTGGCTGGTACCAGGATGAGGAAGGAAACCGTTATTACCTGAATCCGGTATCTGACGGAACCCAGGGGCGCATGCTGACCGGCTGGAACTGGATTGACGGTCAGTGCCTGTACTTTGAAGAAGAATCCAATGGAAGCCGTGGCGCGCTGAGACGCAATGCGGTTTTAGCAGATGGAAAACAGACCAATGAGAATGGCGCGTGGATCGTGAACGGAGTGGTACAGCGCCAGGAGATGAACAGGTAAAGGAGACGTATGGGGCGAACGAAAAGATCCGTAAAACGGGCGGCAGCATTTTTGATGGCGGTGCTTCTGATCAGTGGAAAACTGCTTCCGGTGATACCACTGCTCCCGTGGAAAGCGGAAGCGGCCCGGCAGGGGGATACCATGACTGCTTATGGGCCTGATTTCCATCATTACTGCATTGACGGAGCCGGAGCAAACCGGGCGCTGATTGACGGGGATGAATATACGTATATTCTCCCGTCGGAGACACTGAGCCGGGAAGAAACCGCGCTGGTGTTCTGGGGTATGCTGACGCTGCAGGCCAGCTTTGGCAATGTGCCGCAGGTCAATGCCGTGATCCGGAATATCAATGAGGGCGCAGCCGCGCAGGGTGTACCCGCAATCTCAAATCTGGTTACGGAAGCAGATTTAAAGCTGCTGATCCATTCGTCTGCCGTGCGCGGAAAATATTCCTGGCTGAGTGCGGTGCTGGCACAGGAAGAGACCTATCTGCGCCTGGCCGGTCTTCTGGGTGGAACAGGCGGAGGCAGTGGAATGGGGATTCCAGCCGCTTTGCAGGGGCATACGCAGGCGGGAAATCCTGCGGCATTCACCCCGGCGCAGGACAGCGGGCGTCCGGGCGAGTATGTGCTTACGTTTGATCCGTCCGGGGCGGACGCGGAGTTTATCCGCAGCGTTCCCCTGAAATTTTCTTCTACCGGAGCCGAGGGTTCGTTTACCCCGCAGCTGCCATCTGGCTGGGTCTGCCAGAAAACCGATTCGCAGATCCGCCTTACCAGCACAGGCGGGAGCGGCAGCCTGTATCTGATGTTCGATGTCCGTGGCACACGGTACGCATCCGGCGGAGGAACTTTCTCTTCCCCGGAAGAGGTGTACGAGCAGTGCCTGCAGATCTGGCGCTGCAGCCGCTGCGCCGGTACCCACCGGCAGATGTACAACGGCGCCGCGCCGCTAGCGACCCATCAGCGTCTGGCCTTTGTGGAAGTCAGCGCGCCGGAGCTTTGTTATTATGCCGGAGTGGGAGGAGGGCAGGTAACGCCGGAAGAGGGCGGCGTGGCTTTTCAGATTTACCGCCATGAGGAAGACTGGACCTCCACTTACAACGTCCGTCTGAGAAAGTATGACCATGAGACAGGGAAAGCGCTGGAGAACGCAGTTTTTTCCCTGTATGAAAGATTCGACGACAAAGACCAGATCTATACGGACCGGGACGGCGCCGCCCATCTTTATGCCGGCGGCGCGCCATACAAAAGCTATCACAAAGACAGTCCGGTTTTGTGGGAGGATTTCCGCTTTGTATCTGCCATGATGACGGACGGCGCGGGAGAAGCCACAAAAACGGTAGAACACGGCTATCATTATGACAAGACCTTTTGTGACGGACACCCGGCTCCGGTATTCGTGCCGGTGCCAGAGGAAGAGGAGGATGAGGAAACCGGAGAGATTGAAAACCAGGCTGAGATTGACGCGGCAAAGGAAGAGAACCGCCGCCTGGGTTCTCTGTGGCTCAATACCTTTGCTTCCTGCGCCGCCTGGGCATCCGGAAATTTTTCCGGTGTTCATTTTCACTGGCTTATGCCGGAAGTAGATCAGGGTGAGATCGGCCGGATTGCATCTTCCGGCGGGGAGGAAGGCGAGACCCCATCGGCAGGCACCACCGTTTCGGCAGCGGGCCCCCGCTCCTTTGCGGATTCCGGCTGCGAGGCAGACACAGGAGAAACCTATGACCGTTTCATTGCGCTGAAATACAGCTATGCGATCACGGAGGATACAGCCCGGGAAGGCTATACACTCCACGGAAACCACAGGGATGACCTGCCCATCGAAGTCATTACCACAGACGCCTCTGAGAACGGAGCCAACGCTTCCTTTGCCGGAATCTACAGCCATGAGATCCGGGTAAATGACGGGGCAGTGGCCGAATCCGCGCGGATGGTACGAGATGTGCGCGCGCAGGCAGAAGAAGGCTGGATGGCCATGGAACTTGAACATGCGGGATCAGAGGCCACGGAGCCAGAAGCTCCACGGCACAGAAAAGAGCGGAAGTCCTTCTGGCAGAAGGTCTTTCCGGTGTTTTTTCTGGAAGAGACCGGGGAAGAACCATTGCTGGATGACCGAAAACCGTCAAATGCCGGAGAGACGGCTGCTGCGGGAGCAACAGCGTCAAATGCCGGGGAGACGGCTGCTGCGGGAGCAACAGCGTCAAATGTCGGGCCGGATGCTGCCGCAGTAAAAAGAGCGGCCTCTGTTTCAGTGTCAGTGGCCTCTGCCTCAGACGTAAGCGGCCTGCGGACTGCAAAAACAGAGGATGAGGAATCAGAAGCAGATATGGACGCCGCAGATGAGGATCTGGCAACTGCCCCGGCACAGTGGATTCTGAAGCTGCAGTTTCCATCGCGCGCGGCGGCCGCGTCCGGATCCGCAATGCCTGTCCGCGAGGCAGCACGCGCCAGTGGAAGCGGCGGAACCCTCTTTCCGGATGCCTATAACCGCGGACTGAATATGGCCAGCAGCGGAAAAACGGTTCCGCCCGGTCCGTCCGGCCAGTACAGCCATTGCAATGGCCGGGATGGTGAGGATGACTGGTGGCGGATCTATGACCACCGGACAGAGGGCGAGATCCATATCAATAAGCGCGATCTGGATCTGAAGGCCGGTGAGAACGGCACCTACGATTCCTATGGAGATACCCAGGGAGATGCGGTGCTGGAGGGCGCGGTGTATGGCTTGTTTGCGGCAAAAGATCTGGTACACCCGGACGGAAAGACCGGGGTGGTGTACCGGAAAAATGATCTGGTTGCCGTGACATCCACCGATAAAAATGGGGATGGCTCGTTTCTGGCCTGCACGGAAGCACCGGGCAGAACGTATCACTATGAAGCTGGGCAGATTGAAAACCGGCCGGGGGACTGGAACCAGACGGCGCCATCCAATCTGTATAACAGAAGCCAGAGCTTTGACGATTATACGGAGGATGGTCGCTATACAAGAGATTATCCGGATTACGAGACGGCCAACGGAAACTGCTGGATCGGCCGGCCGCTTCTGATGGGAGATTACTATGTAAAGGAACTGAGCCGGTCCGAGGGCTATGAGCTTTCCATTGGAAACCGGAAACACCCGTGGACCAATGCCGGGCAGGATCCAGAGATTTTGGCGGCAGAGACAGCCAGGACGGGTTACGCCGTTGTGACAAAGGGACTGTATGCGGAGCAGCAGGTGCAGTCCGGCGCAAGCGGCGCGTATGGAGATCCCACGTTTCGGGAACTGTTCTTTCAGGTGAACAGTGAAAAAAGCGGAGGCTTTGACCTGGTGTTTTACGGAATTCCGGCGGGAAGCCGCCTGTATCGCCTGGACACCACGGTGAAAACAGAGTCTGCTCCCATTGGAACCGGACGCTTTACGGAATCCGTGGAGACCGACGCATGGGGAAATCCCGTTTATGTCACGACAGAGTATGAGGGGCAGTATCCAAAATACGATGCAGAAGGGAATTTGCTTACGCGAAACCGTCCGGTAAACCGGACCGTGACGGATGTGCCACGCGCAGAAGAGGTGGAGCTGGACACAGCGCGGTGTGAAGAACTGCTTTTGCGGGCAGAGCAGGGAATGGATGAAGAGGCGGTTCTTACAAAGTTAAGAAAACCGTTTGCGCGGGACGATCTGGAATTTGTCAAATACAAGCTGGAGCTGATTTTGCGGGCCCATGGGAAAGGAACGCCAAAGCAGGACCAGGAGTCCGGCTCCCGCTACACAACGCTGGACCGCCCGGTTTACGATACCGGTTACCAGAGCGGAGCCCAGATTTGTTTTGGCGTGCCGGTTGTCACGCTGCAGGTCCCGCGGACTCAGGAAAACGGGGATGCGGTAACGGCAGGAGAACTGCTGGCAGCGGTGCTGGAGTATTACCAGGAACATGCTTATCTGTCCTATGGCGGCGTGGACTGCGTGGAGGAAACAGAGGATGTGTTTGAAGTGTCCGTCTACGCAGGACGCAGCGGAAATCCGGAGTGCTTTTATGTTCCGGAGGCAGAGGGGCGGAGCACAGCCTTTTATCTGCGCATACCGGTGACACCGGAATCCGGCTCTCCACGCTATACTTATGCTGTTTACACCGGGGAGGATGAAGCAGGCAGCTTCGGTACTTTTGCTCCCCTTACGACCGGTCGGGATGAGGAGAAAACTGTTACATGGCCGAAGGGGGAGAAGCAGGAAGAAGAGGAAGCTGCCACATGGTCAGACCGGATGTCTGCGGTTCTGGTACCGGACGCGCAGGCAGAGCCGGATGGCAGCCTGGTGACCCGCTGCATTGCTGAAACGGTCTATTATGAACCCGGGGAAATCCCGCTTGATGCCTCTGGAAACCGGATCCCGAAACTTCTTTATATAGAAGAAACGGTCATGGGGGAGACACAGAAGCATTATGGAAGCTGGACAGAGCTTGATTCCAAGACAGATGAGATGGTCTGGCACGCTGAGAGCAGTTACACGGATGTTTACGGGCAGACACACTGGGATGATACGCTGCAGCAGTATACATTTAAGCTGGTGCTTCCGGGACCGGAACAGACCGTACTGACAGAGGAGGATATGCCGTATCTTGCCGGAAGCTGGGCGCCAGGCGATACCATGGGAACGGCCGCTTATTATGAGCGCGTAAAACGGGCGGGAGTCCGGGCTTATCTGGATCAGGCGGCAGGGATTGGCGGGGAAAACAGCTTTGTGAAGCAGATCAGTCTGGTATATCCCGGGCAGAGCGCGGTTTGGCAGGACGGAGATGGACGACCGGGAAGCGGTACTTCAGCAGAGCCTCTGGCGCTGGAAGAGCGCGGCATCCGCCAGCGGATCCGGGTCAGCAAAACCATAGAAAAGACCTCCTACCGCAATACCAGCTCTTACGCGGATGCGCACAAGGACTGGTGGACAGACCGCTATGATCAGGCAGAAGCTGTGGACAATTTTCGTTTTAAGGTGTATCTGAAATCCAATCTGCAGAATCTGTTCCGGGATGAAAATGGAACAGTAATCTGGCAGGACCGAAGGGGCAACGAGCGCACCTTTGCGGAGCAGGAGCGGGCCAATGCCCTGTTCCCGGAAAAGGTAAACCGGATCTATACCCGGGTGCGCCACCGCACAGACCCGTTATACAAAGATTCTCTGGATGCGGCAGTGTTTCATGAAAAGCTGTATGCTTACCGGAACGGGCAGATTCAGCAGCAGGCGTCTCCGGGGTATACGGCACTTCTGGAAACTACGGAGGCTCTGGTCGAGGACGGGGAAGAAACCCGCACCGTGAAACGCCTGAACTACGAAAAATTTTTTGACGCCATAGAGACCGCAAATCATGATAAGTGGGATGAGGCAGCTCCCACCTGGACCAGCTGGCGCCCGGTAGGAAACGCGGTGAACCGAAGTGAAGCAACCATCTGGAATACCGGCGCGTCCGACCGCGTGCGCCAGTTTGCCATCACCTGGTATCTGGATGATGAGATCGCGAAGCTGACAGAAACGTCCGGGCTCCAGGAAGAGCGGACTCAAATGCAGACAGAACAATCCGGGACGCAGGCGACAGCACTTTCCGGGCACGTGGCAAAACAGGGCAGTACATCATTTTCGGATGAGATTCTGGACCAGGGACTGAAAAATGCCATTCAAAAAGCACAAAACTACCTGAAACCGTTTTTCGCCTATGATCTGGACGGGCTTTACGCCATTGCCTGGGATGAGGAAGCGGGCGGTGGGGCAGACCGGGACCGGACCACGCTGTCTGTGGATATCCCGAATCAGGCTGGGGGAGCAGAAGCGGCCACGGAATATTATGGCATATCGGCCATGCTTCCCTACGGAAGCTATGTGGTTGTGGAGCAGCAGCCAAAGTATGCCAGTCTGGAAGATTTTAAGAACCGTCATTACGAGACCGACAAACCAAAAGAGATCGAACTGCCTGCGGTGTATGCCAGTGAAGCAGGGGCGCAGGCATCTCCCGGAATGTTAGATCCGTTTTACTGCTACAAAGCGTCTGACACGGCAGCAAAACTGGAAAAGCGGTACCAGATCCGTTTCCTGGAAGAATCCCATGTGATCCGGGCGCACAGTGACCGCGGAGATTTTGAGATTTACAAATATGGAATGGAGACAGACCGGATCCGGAATGGAGCGGTGGAACATCCGGGGGCGGGAGATTATATTTCCCTGACCCAGTCCGAGTACCGTCCGCGGCAGAATTACTATAACGCGCAGGATGACCGTACAGCAGGGACCGTGCCGTATTATCTGAGCGAGGGGCAAAACGGGCGGGAGGCTGTCTCGAAGGTGTACCGCTACAGTTCCGTATCGGAGCAGGCGCAGACCGCGGACGATGTGTGGTATCCAGGAGGCAGCAGCACGGAAGACAACGTACCCGGCATCTGGTACCGGGACGGCGTGACAGCCATGCAGGGTTCGCAGACGGCTTACGATGGCCGTTATGCTCCTATGTTGGTGCCGTATTCTGTGGTGAGGGAGCCGGAAAGCGGCCCGGACAGTCTTGACTATGCCAATGTCCGTTTCCGCAACCGGCTTTACACCGCAAGACTCCGCCTGGAAAAGCTGGATTCGGATACCCATGAGAACATCCTGCATGACGGAGCCGTGTTCCGCATTTACGCAGCAAAGCGGGATGATACAAAGGACGGAGAAGGACGGGTTCTCTTTTATGAAGAAGATACGCAGATTATTGGCTCAGAGGAATTTCTGACAGCCATGGGAGCGGCGGATATCCGTCCAGTACTCCGGGGCCGGAATTTGTGGAGTCATCTGATCGAAGTGCCGGAAAACACAAACCGGAGTGCCGCAGGTGCCAGGGGGATCACAGATGGACTGGAAACCACAGAACTCTGTACCGGAGTTGTTCCGGCGGGAACTCCGGTGTGTGAGGAGTCGGAGCAGATTCTTCTGGGTGACCGGTTTGGCCTGCAGACCGGAGTCATGAAAGCATTTGTGACCGTGCGGGACGGACTGGTAAGCCGTCCAGGAAGCAATTCGGAAAATGCTGGCGGAGGCAGTCTGGAAACCGGTTCTGAGAATGTGCCGGGCGGTGGGATGGAGTACCAGTTGCAGACGGTTGGCTATCTGAATACTCCGCAGCCGCTCTCTGCGGGAACGTATGTCCTGTGCGAGACCAGGCCGCCGGTGGGGTATGCCCGCTCAAAGCCGGTGGCGCTGGAACTTTATTCAGACCAGGTAGCGTATTATCAGAGGGGAACACCGGACAGCCGGGTTCTTGCAGCCATTTACGAGGATCCGGCAGATGCGCAGACCACCTACAAAACCAAGCCGCAGGATGAGATCCATACGGCACGGATCTATCTGGAAAACGAACCCATCCGCCTGCAGGTGAAAAAGCTGGCAGCGCAGGCGGAATCCGGGGCGCAAAACGCCGCCTCACCGTATGCGGCCGGAGCAACGATGACGCTCTTTGACGCCATTTCCCTGACGCCGTCCGGAGATTCCCAGGACTTCACCTATGAAGGACTGGTGATCGAACGAAACGATGCCGGCCATATCGACCGCATGTATGTGAAAAAAGGATACGGGGGAGAGAAAACGGAATTTCTTCCGGAGCGGGATGACGAAGGTCGCCTGTATACGGCACCTTGGCCTGCTGGTGTGGATCGATATGGGGAGATGATTTACACAGAAGGAAATGTCTGGAATTCCGTTACCGTCATGCGTCCGGATACGGATATCCTGTACTACGACCTGAGTGATCTGGTGTTGGAAATTACACCGGAGACGGATGGAAAAGACGGGCGTTATCAGGCTTTTGCCTGGAAGGGCGCTCTGAAATTTCTGGAATTCGACGGCGGGGACCTGACAAAACTTGCATACGACGCCAAAGACAAGGTGCTGACTGTGGACGCCGGGACCCATGTGTATCATCTGGGCCGGGACGGCGCGCGGGATGCTCTGGTAGATCCGTATACAGGCATGGCATATGTCGTGCGGGATTTTGACGGAACCAATGGAAGCTTGGACCAGATTCGTGGCCGGGATGGAACCGGAGCAGGGAAAAAGCAGGTGCTTGTGTGGCCGGTCAATATCCGCCGGGACAGCTGCGGCAATATCCTTGCCCGCGATAAGATTACGACATTCCGCGCGGCGCTTGCCGGAGCCGGAGAGGAGGCTTATCTGACCGGAAGCTGGAAGTCACAAGCGGGGGAGGAAAGCCACAGGGAATCCACACTTTCCCGGAATGCGCAGGGACGGAATCTGAATGAGGAGGCCCTTCTGGATGACAATAACGGAAGCTTTGAAAAGAGCATGGATCCGGTATATGACCGGCACGGCCTGGTGGCCTATTATCAGCAGAGCCGGGAAGCTTATGATAAGGCAGCAGAGCTCTATGACCGGAACGGAGATTTTGTGCGGTCGCAGCATTCGGACAATCTGGAGGCGTATAATCATGCCGCTTATGCCGTGCAGGAGCACAATGCGCAGATCGATGAAAACCAGGCACTTCTCCACCGGAACGGAGAAGCTTATGTGATGGAAAACACCTGGACTACATCGGAACAGTACCCCAATGACCCCTTTACTTCAGTTATGACAGAGGGCGGCGGTGAGATTCTGGAGCGGGTTGCCGCCGGAACCTACATTATGGAAGAGCTTGAGGCACCAGAAGGGTTTGCAAAGGCACTTCCTGTAGGAATTGCTGTGGAAGAGACGGCCAAAATCCAGACTGTGGCCATGGTCGATGAGCCGACCAGAACAGAATTTTCTAAAATTGATGGATGCTCAGACCCGTCTGGAGATGCTGCAGGCAGCCTGACCACAGCGGGGGAAAACTCAGCGTTTGATTGTGGATATGTAAAAGGCGCAGTGCTCGGATTGTGGAAAACAGAAGGTGGCTTTGCGGGACTGCGTGGGCGGAAAATGCAAAAAGAGCAGGACGCTGCAGAACGCCGGCAGGAAGAACCTGCTGAGTGTATTGCGGAATGGACCACAGAGGAAACCCCGCACGGGATTACGCAGCTTCCGGTTGGAAGCTATCTCTGGAAAGAGATTCAGGTCCCTTCCGGTTTCGTCTCCCACGATCCGGTACCGGTCACGGTAACCGACCGGCCGGAACTGCAGAAATTTGAGATGAAGGAAGACCACACCCGGGTAGAGGTGGAGAAATACTGCCTGGAAAATGGGAAAGACAGCGCGGATGGAGAAGTGCCAGTGGCAGGAGCCGGTTTTACGCTGTATCCGGCAAAGCTGGACGCGTCGGGAGCAGTCTGCCGGGATGAAAACGGACATCCACTTTATGTGGAAGACTTACCTGTGGCGCACTGGACAACCGATGACGGCACCACATACCAGGAATTCCCTGCCGCTTTTGAAGCCATGTATCTGGAACATGGCGCAAAGCCGGGAAGCAGCGTTGCCTGGAATGATGGAGCGGATCTGTACCGGGCAGTGTATGAGTCGGAATGGCAGAAAGAGCTTCTGCACCCACAGGATTCGAAGCAGACGGTCTATACATACCGGACAGAGGGTGGAGCCCGCATCCGCATCGGGGTGACGAAGGAGCAGGATCCGCTGGCAGATCATCTCTTCCGTTTTGAGTATCAGTTTGAGTGGCAGCAGCTTCCGAAGGTAAATGCGTATGCCTGCACGTACCTGACGCTGGAAAACCGCCAGCGGTTTGACTACCTGCCGGCCGGTGCCAGCTATGTGCTGGTGGAAACGGAAGTACCGCCTGGGTTTGCCCGTGCGAAAGCGGTTCTGGTTACGGTGAAGGATACTGGAGAAGTCCAGCTGTACCGGGTGGAAAATGAGGAAGGAACGCTTCTTATCTCCAAAGTTTATGAAAATGGAAGCAAAGAACTGGCCGGTGCCAGACTGGCACTCTACCGGGCCGACGAGGAAGGAGGGCTGACCCGAAGCAGCCGTTATCTCTTTGACTCCTGGGTGAGCGGCAGTGATGGCCGCTATACAGAGCTGGATGCCATCAACCGCAGGATTCCCCAGGGCTATGCAGCGGGAGATTTAAAGCCGCACCGGATCCGGCGTCTGCCGGATGGAATCTACTGGCTGGCAGAGCAGGAAAGTCCGGCCTATTACACAACATTTGAGCCGGTACAGATCGTTTATGAGTGGCAGCCGGAGATCCGGATCCTGCGTGTGAATGACCGGCCGGTGACAGGAAAGCTGATACTGAAAAAGACGGATTCTGCGGGAAGTCCATTGGATGGCGCTGTGTTTGAACTGGCAGCATATTCGGAAGCGGAGCAAAAGCGGTGCACAGGGATGTCATCCAGGAAAGCTCCGGGAGGGCCGTATATGGCGCAGCCTGTTTTTTCAGTGCGGCTCACGGCACCTGCGGAAAAAACAAATCTTCCGGTGGGAGAGGTGCTGGAAAACGGAGCCATCTGTCCATTCTGGTATGAACTGCGGGAGATTGAGGCACCGTCTGGTTACGAACGGAACCCGGAGGTGTTTTGCTGGCAGTTTGCGCCGGATACCGGTGTGGTATCATATCCGTGGAACGGGCAGGCGCAGTATCAGATTACCGTGACAGACCGAAAAACCCCGGAGCCGGAACCGCCCGGCCCGGATACTCCCGAACCGGAGAAACCGGAGCCGGATACGCCAAAACCAAAGCCGCCGGAACCGCAAAAACCAGAAGAAACACCCGGTGATTCCGGACACGAAAATCCCAAAACCCCGGAGCCGGAAATTCAGCCGGTGCTCCGCATTGGAAAAATTCTTGCCTGGTATCAGCCTTCTTCGCCGGACGGCACGGGCTGGCTGTATCTGGGTCCGGACGGACACTGGCGGATGCGTCTTCCGAAGATGGGAGATATACGGCAGACTCGGCTTTTTGCAGGACTGTTCATCTTGGCGGCAGCAGGTCTGGGGCTGGCCGGAACTGGCACAAAATGTTGTGGTGGTTTCAGGGGCCGGCGCAGAAAAAAGAAATGGAAAAAATAAGAAAATCAAAGGGCGAAAAGGTTTGGCAGTCCTTTTCGCCCTTTGATTTTGGGAATGGTAGGTATACAAAATAAAAGAAAATGTTTTAGGGGGGCCGGGCAGTTTCGGGCTGCCCGGTATGAGTATGAAAAAGCTTTGTAATTTCAAGTTTGCACTTGAAACAAAGGTTCCATTACCCTTTCGGATAATGTACTTAAAGTATAAAAAAGAATTGTGACTAAACTGTGTCGCCATCATAAAAAAAATATAAACATAATAAAAAATAAAAAAACCCTTTCAAAAACCTCCTGGATTGTATATAATAAGAGAGATTAGAACGAAAAATGCGCTTTCTGCGCATATTCATGAATAGAAGTGGGAAACCAGGTAACTGAGACGGTACAAATCAGTTACGAAACGAGAAACATCAGGAGGAAATTTATGTTAGTATCCAACGATATCGGAATCGACTTAGGTACGGCGAGCATTTTGGTGTATATCAAAGGCAAAGGCGTTGTGCTCAAAGAGCCTTCCGTAGTAGCAATTGACCGTGACTCCAACAAAATCATGGCCATCGGCGAGGAAGCGCGTCTGATGATCGGAAGAACCCCGGGTAATATCATCGCGGTAAGACCGCTGCGTCAGGGCGTTATTTCCGATTATACCGTTACCGAGAAGATGTTAAAATATTTCATCAACAAAGCAGTCGGCAAGAGAACCCTGCGCAAGCCGCGTATCGCAGTCTGCATCCCGAGCGGCGCTACCGAGGTCGAGAAGAAGGCAGTAGAGGACGCTACGTATCAGGCAGGTGCGCGGGAGGTCTCCATCATTGAGGAGCCGGTAGCAGCAGCCATCGGTGCAGGAATTGATATCTCTAAGGCATGCGGAAACATGATCGTAGATATCGGTGGAGGTACTGCGGATATCGCAGTCATCTCCCTGGGCGGAACCGTAGTAAGCACCTCCATCAAGATCGCAGGTGATGACTTCGATGAAGCTTTAGTCCGCTACATGAGAAAGAAACACAACCTGCTTATCGGTGAGAGAACCGCAGAGGAGATCAAGATCAACATCGGTACCGCATACCGCAGACCGGAAGTACTGACTATGGAAGTACGCGGCCGTAACCTGGTAACCGGACTTCCGAAGACCATCGTGGTTACTTCCGAGGAGACTCTGGAGGCACTGCGCGAGCCGGCTATGCAGATCGTAGATGCCGTTCACAACGTTCTGGAGAGAACGCCTCCGGAACTGGCAGCAGATATCTTCGACCGCGGCATCGTGATGACCGGCGGTGGTTCCCTGTTAAACGGTCTTGACCAGCTGATCGAGGAAAAAACCGGCATTACCACCATGGTAGCGGAAGATCCGCTGACTGCAGTGGCCATCGGAACCGGTAAGTTCATCGAGTTCCAGCACGGAGACAAAAAAGAGCAGGAATTCAACTAAAACAGACGGTTTGGAAAATAGAAATAGAAGGGGTCTCGTGTCCATCGCGGACGCGGGGCCTTTCTTTTCGCAGGAGATACAAAACATGGCAACAGTAAGTGGATACGTGGAGAAAATCAAATATCGCAATGAGGAGAATGGCTACTCCATCCTGAACGTCAGCGCGGATGGCCTGGATTATGTGCTGGTGGGAACCTTTCCCTATATCAGTGAGGGAGACTTTATTGAGGCCACCGGACGTGATGTGGAGCATCCTGTTTACGGCGACCAGATCCAGGTGGAATCCTACGAGCTGAAAGCACCGGAGGATACGGCCTCCATGGAGCGCTATCTGGGCTCCGGCGCCATCCGCGGCGTGGGAACCGCGCTGGCAGCGCGCATCGTGCGCCGGTTCAAGGCAGATACCTTTCGCATCATCGAGGAAGAGCCGGAGCGCCTGGCTGAGGTGAAAGGCATCAGCGAGAAAATGGCACGGGCCATCTCCGAGCAGATGGAATCCAAAAAAGAGATGCGTCAGGCCATGATGTTTCTGCAGGATTACGGCATTTCCATGAGTCTGGCTTTAAAAATCTACAACGAGTACGGTCCCCGCATGTATGGCATCATCAAGGAAAATCCGTACCGGCTGGCCGATGACATTCAGGGCGTGGGATTTAAGATGGCCGATGAGATTGCCCAGAAGGTAGGCATTTTCACGGATTCCGATTTCCGCATCCGCAGCGGCATTTACTACACACTGCTGCAGTCTGTGGCAAACGGGCATACTTATCTGCCTCAGGAGGAGCTGCTGGCATCGGCTTCCGAGCTTTTGCATGTGGATCCGTCTGTGATGGAAAAGCATCTGACGGATCTGCAGATGGAAAAGAAGATCGTGGTGAAGGTGAATGAGGAGAAGGTGCCGGAGTCAGAAGCAGACCGGTCATCTGGAATTTCTGAAACCGCAGTGTCTGAGTCGGCTCCGGCATTGCAGGAGACAGACCCGGAATGGATGCAGTACATGGGAAATGGCGCATCTGAGACTGCCGGCAGCGCTCCGGTCTCTCGCCACGTCTACGCCTCCCAGTACTATTACACCGAACTCAACACTGCCCGCATGCTCCACGACTTAAATTTGCGCGGTTCCGAGCCGGAAGCGGAAATCCGTAAAAAACTGGAGAAGATCTGTGAGGAAGAGAAGATTGAGCCGGATGAGCTGCAGATCCGCGCAGTCATTGAGGCGGTCAACAGCGGCCTTCTCATCATCACTGGAGGACCGGGTACCGGTAAGACAACGACCATCAACACCATCATCCGCTATTTTGAACAGGAAGAGATGGAGATTCTTCTGGCGGCGCCCACCGGCCGCGCGGCCAAGCGTATGACAGAAGCCACCGGCTACGAGGCCCGGACCATTCACCGGCTTCTGGAGCTGACGGGCGTTCCTTCTGATGATAAAGATACTTCCGGCATGCATTTTGAGCGCAACGAGGAAAATCCTCTGGATGCGGACGCCATCATCATTGATGAGATGTCCATGGTGGACATTTACCTGATGCACGCGCTTCTTCGTGCGGTGAATCCGGGTACCCGTCTGATTCTGGTGGGCGATACCAACCAGCTCCCAAGCGTAGGACCGGGCAATGTCCTGCGGGATCTGATCGCGTCCAAGGCATTTAATGTGGTGCAGCTGACCCGGATCTTCCGCCAGGCGGCGGAGAGCGATATTATCGTGAACGCCCATAAGATCAACGATGGCGAGCGGATCCCGCTGGGCAAGCGCAGCAAAGACTTCCTCTTTATCCGCCGGGAGCAGCCGGATGCCATCATCAGCGCCATGCTGACGCTGGTGCGGGAGAAGCTTCCAAACTATGTGCATGCGGATATGTTCGACATCCAGATCATGACGCCCATGCGAAAGGGCGCGCTCGGCGTGGAACGCCTGAACACGATTCTGCAGAGTTTCTTAAATCCCCAGGATCCATCCAAGCCGGAAAAAGAGGTGGGCGGAACCATCTACCGTGTCGGGGATAAGGTCATGCAGATCAAGAATAACTATCAGATTGAGTGGGAGACCCGCAACCGCTACGGCATTCCGATAGATTCCGGAGCCGGAGTGTTCAACGGAGATATCGGTATCATCCGTGAAATCAACACCTTTGCGGAAGAACTGACGGTAGAATTTGATGAGGGAAAGATGGTGGACTACAGCTTTAAACAGCTGGAAGAGCTGGAGCTGGCCTATGCCATCACCATTCACAAGTCCCAGGGAAGTGAGTATCCGGCTGTTGTCATTCCAGTTTACTCCGGTCCTCGCATGCTGATGACAAGAAACTTGATTTACACGGCGGTCACCCGTGCCCGTGCCTGCGTCTGCCTGGTAGGAATTCCGGAGATGCTGCAGGCCATGGTGGACAATGAGGTGGAACAGCGCCGCTACACCGGATTGAAGATCCGGATTCAGGAGGTTATGCAATCCGAACTGTAAGAAATCAGATAACAAATCAAACAGCAAATGCTGGAGCTGTATCTCCGGACGGGGTATCTGGTTTGGGTGTGCTGCGGGAATGCCTGGTCAGCCTGCTCTTTCCCCGACGATGCCCGGTATGCAGCCGGATTGTACTGCCGGAGGGTGCGCTCATCTGTCCGGATTGTGTGCCAAAGCTCCACTTTATTCGCCAGCCGTCCTGCAAAAAGTGCGGGACGGAGCTGATCAGTGACCGGGCGGAATACTGCCCGGACTGTCAGCGGCGACAGCGCAGCTTTGAGTCCGGCGTGGCTTTAATCCGCTATGATACTGTGGCGCAGAAATCCATGGCAGCGGTCAAGTACAAAAACCGCCGGGAATATCTGGATTTTTACGCGGAGGCCATTGCGCGGCGGTACGGCTATTTCTTTAAGCATCGTAAAGACGCGGTGCTGGTGCCGGTGCCCGTCCATCCGGCAAGACTGCGGAGCCGTGGCTTTAACCAGGCCGGGGAGCTGGCAGTGCGCCTGGGGCGGCTGACCGGACTTTTGGTAAACGAGCGCCTGCTGGTCCGGACCAGAAAGACAGCACCGCAGAAAGAACTCGGCCCGGACGAACGCCTGCGGAACCTGCGCCATGCATTCGCAGTGGCAGCGGAATTTCGATGGGAACCGGCGCCGGGAAAACCAGACAGCCGGAATCTGCCGGGCTGGGCAGCGGGCACAGCCCCGGAACTTCCGCAGACAGTCATTCTTATAGATGACATCTACACTACCGGCAGCACCATAGAAGCCTGCACCAGAGTTTTAAAAGCAGCCGGAGTGCGTCAGGTTTATTTCGTTTCCATCTGTATCGGCGGTGGCCTATGACCAGGGAAAATCGCCTGAAATCCATCAGAAAAGCACCGGGAATCTGTTGGAAATCTAGTATAATCCACGATAATTACCGATCCATTACACGCAGGATAAATTTTCATGTGCAAGGAAGCTGAATGAGGCGATGCCGGTAGCATCGTCGATTGAAGCTGACGCGGCAGATGGAAATTTAGACAAGTGAAAGGGGCGGATAATTATTGTGGATTATACTAGCATGAAATCTGAAATGGAGACCGACGGAAACTGAAAAAATCGCAAGAAACATGGAAAAAATATGGGAAAATCCGGAAAAACCGCAGAAACACGCGGATTTTCGGCAAAAAAATAAAGAAAAAGATTGACGCATGGAAATCGTTATGCTATAGTGGTATGGCGAATGGAAGAGCTTAGGTCTTTTTTTTATGCTCAAAATTAGCTAACAGGCTGATCTGGCACAAAAGAGAGGCTGAAAAACAACGAAAAATCAAGTGGAGGTGGAAGTCGTGCGCACAAAGATTACACTGGCATGTACAGAATGTAAACAGCGGAACTACAACATGACGAAGGATAAAAAGACACATCCGGATCGCATGGAGACCAAAAAATATTGTAGATTCTGCAAAACTCATACTTTACACAAAGAAACCAAGTAAGGAGTGTGAACTATGGGAGAAACTACAGGCACTGAGAAGGCTCCGAAGAAGAGCTTTTTCAAGGGTTTAAAAGCTGAGTTCAACAAAATCGTATGGCCTGACCAGGAAACCGTTGGCAAGCAGACTGTTGCTGTTGTAGCGGTTACCGCTGCGCTGGGAATTATCATCGCAATCCTGGATTTCATTATCAAATGGGGCCTCAGCTTCATTATTTAATTAAGGCGAGGGTGATAAGATGTCAGAAGCAAAGTGGTATGTAGTTCATACCTATTCGGGCTACGAGAACAAAGTAAAAGTTGACATTGAGAAAACCATTGAGAACCGTAACCTTCAGGATCAGATCCTCGAAGTTTCTGTTCCGATGCTCGAAGTCGCAGAACTCAAAAACGGCGTGGAGAAGCTTGCGGACAAAAAAATGTTTCCGGGCTATGTACTCATCCATATGATCATGAACGATGATACCTGGTATGTAGTACGCAACACCCGCGGCGTAACCGGCTTTGTCGGACCAGGTTCCAAGCCTGTTCCGTTAAGCGATGAGGAGATGGAGAGCCTCGGATTCGGAAAGACAGAAGTCGCTCTGGATTATGCGGTTGGCGATACCATTGTGGTAACTGCCGGCGCATGGAAGGACACGATCGGTGCCGTTAAGTCTATCAATGAAAGTAAGCACACTCTTACGATCAATGTCGAAATGTTCGGCCGTGAAACACCGGTTGAACTCAATTTCACAGAAGTGAAACACATGTAACAACGAAAAGGGACCGGCGTCGCCGGTTCGTGGGAGGGACACCCCCGACAATACCACATTATTAGGAGGTCATTATCATGGCAAAGAAAGTAACTGGTTACATCAAATTACAGATTCCGGCAGGCAAGGCTACCCCGGCTCCGCCAGTAGGTCCGGCACTGGGTCAGCACGGTGTTAATATCGTGCAGTTCACCAAGGAGTTCAATGCAAGAACCGCAGATCAGGGCGATCTGATCATCCCGGTTGTTATTACCGTATACGCAGACAGAAGCTTCAGCTTCGTTACCAAGACTCCGCCGGCAGCTGTTCTGTTAAAGAAAGCCTGCAAGATCAAATCCGGTTCCGCAACCCCGAACAAGACCAAAGTTGCTACCATCTCTAAAGCAGATCTTCAGAAGATCGCTGAGACCAAGATGCCTGACTTAAACGCAGCAAGTCTGGAAGCAGCTATGAGCATGATTGCAGGTACTGCAAGAAGCATGGGTATCACTGTTGAGGAGTAATTCTTCATACAGGACTGAGATGAAACTTTAAATACGTGGGAGGGACATCCCCGACAATACCACTAGGAGGTTATTTTATTATGAAACATGGAAAGAGATACGTAGAAGCGGCTAAAGCAGTAGACCGCGCTACTCTTTATGATGCAGCAGACGCTATCGCACTTGTTAAGAAGACTGCTGTAGCTAAATTTGATGAAACCATTGAGGCTCATATCAGAACCGGTTGTGACGGACGTCACGCTGACCAGCAGATCCGTGGTGCAGTTGTTCTGCCGCACGGTACTGGTAAAGTTACCAGAATCCTTGTTTTTGCTAAGGGTGTAAAGGCTGACGAGGCTCAGGCTGCAGGCGCAGATTTCGTAGGCGCTGAGGAGCTGATCCCGAAGATCCAGAACGAGGGATGGTTAGATTTCGATGTAGTTGTAGCTACCCCGGATATGATGGGCGTTGTTGGTCGTCTGGGCCGTGTACTTGGACCGAAGGGCTTAATGCCGAACCCGAAGGCTGGTACCGTAACCATGGACGTAACCAAAGCTATCAACGATATCAAAGCTGGTAAGATCGAGTACAGACTTGATAAAACCAACATTATCCACGTGCCAGTGGGTAAAGCTTCTTTCACTGAGGAGCAGTTAGCGGACAACTTCCAGACGCTTATGGATGCAATCAACAAAGCAAAACCGGCTACCTTAAAGGGTGCTTACATCAAGAGCGCAACCCTGACCTCTACCATGGGCCCGGGCGTTAAGCTGAACGTAGTTAAGCTGATGGCTTAATCAGATTTTGCAAAAAACTGATTGACAATCCAAATATAGTATGTTATCATACACAAGTATTGACTGCCGAAGACAGTAGGTGCCGTAAGGCGTAAGGTTACAGCCGCCTACCGAGGAACGTACAATTTTGTATTAAACGACGAATTTGTAGAGCCCCTCTGTCTTGCATAGTGGGGCTTTTCCTTGCAGTCTCCAGTTATATAATAAAACAGGAGGAAGACATTCATGGCTAAAGTTGAGTTAAAACAGCCTATCGTAGCTGAGATCTCCGAGCTGTTAAACGGCGCTGCATCCGCAGTAGTAGTAGACTATCGTGGTCTTACTGTTGCTCAGGATACCGAGCTTCGTAAGCAGTTAAGAGAAGCTGGTGTTACTTACAAAGTATATAAGAACACCATGATCAAGCGTGCAGCTGAGGGTACTGATTTCGCAGCTCTGGATCCGGATTTAGAAGGACCGACCGCAATTGCAGTATCTAAGGAAGACGCTACAGCTCCGGCAAGAATCCTGGCTGAGTTTGCTAAGAAAGCAGACAAGCTTGAGATCAAAGCTGGTGTTGTTGAAGGTACTTACTATGATCAGAAGGGTATGCAGGTTATCGCAACCATCCCGTCCAGAGAAGTACTTCTCGGAAAGTTACTGGGAAGCATCCAGTCTCCGATCACCAACTTCGCTCGTGTGCTTAACCAGATCGCTGAGCAGCAGGGCGCAGAGGCTTAATTACCTGAACGGTTCGCGGTATGCCGCATAATCATCAGCATTAAGCAATTCGATATTACATCGAACAACAATTGATTCAGAAATATAATTATTTTAATGGAGGAAATTAAAATGGCAAAGTTAACCACTGCAGAGTTTATCGAAGCTATCAAAGAGTTATCCGTATTAGAGCTGAACGAGCTGGTAAAGGCTTGTGAGGAAGAGTTTGGCGTATCCGCAGCAGCAGGCGTTGTAGTTGCAGCAGCAGCTGGCGCAGGCGAGGCAGCTGAGGAGAAGACCGAGTTCGACGTAGAGCTGACCGAGGTTGGCCCGAACAAAGTTAAAGTTATCAAGGTTGTACGTGAAGCTACCGGTCTTGGTCTGAAAGAGGCTAAGGACGTAGTTGACGGTGCTCCGAAGGTCCTGAAAGAGGGCGCTTCTAAGGAAGAGGCTGAGGACATCAAGGCTAAACTTGAGGCTGAGGGCGCAAAAGTTACCCTGAAGTAATTAAAACTCAACTAGAGCTTAAAACCCCGGGATCCGCAAGGATTTCCGGGGTTTTTCCATGTCTGGGATCAGGCATATTCGTGCCTGAAGTTGATACTTAGAATTTCAAAAAAGGCTGACGTAGCCCTGAAAAATGCGTAAAAAAACACCCGGAAGCCCTTGCGGACCTCCGGGTATTCTATTTTTTCAGGTGGTAAATTAAGCTACAACGTGAACGTTAACAGCCTGCAGACCACGGTTGCCCTCAGCGGTATCGAAGGTAACTTTCTGGCCATCCTCTAAGGTCTTGTAGCCGTCAGCTACGATACCGGAGAAGTGTACGAATACTTCCTCGCCAGTCTCATCGTTGGTGATGAAGCCATAACCCTTAGTTGCGTTGAACCATTTAACTGTACCGTTATTCATTGTGGTACCTCCTATAAAAAATAAAATTTGTATTTTCGTATGAAACAAAAATCACATATTTTTGTAAATCTGGAATGTACTTCTTGACTTACAAAAATATGTGAATCAAAAGCTCATATCAAAATACATTGTGAGTTTACCACCCAACCCCCTTTCTGTCAAGCAATTTCGGCATTTCTTTAGATAGTGAAGTGGTGGGTAATTACAGTTGTGTGATGGGTGCGTGACCGGGGAAAGTGGCCGGCCACGCACACTATGCCAAAACAAAAAATGGAAAAGTTGTCAAAGGGAAAAGGAAAGCGTCTGGCTATCGGAAAGCCATGCTTTCATGGCTCCGGTGAGCCATTTATTCCGGTGGTAAAGCGTCTGCAGCCAGAGTGCCGGAGTGCCGCATTCGCAGTCCAGCCGGACCAGATTTTGAAAGAGCGGATGGTTCTTGGCAATCAGATCCGGAACCGGAACAATAACAGAGGAACCGTTTTGCGGATTCGCGCTGGCTGCAATGAAAAGCGCTAACTCCGGATCCGCGATATACAGCTGCCGTGGAGCAGAAGCATCCGGCCCGGAGTTGCAACAGCTGGTGCGGATAATCGGATATTGGAAAACATCTTCTGCGCCCGGGCATGCATGACCGACCAGAGGATGTGCTTTGTTTGTGTAATAGTGAACCGGAACCGGCTGATCTTTCAAAGCATGAACCAGATCGGCATCGGTGTAAAGCGTGTCCAGCGTCAGGGCAAGGTCAATCTCGTTGTGCCGCAGGCGAAAAAGCAGATCGTCCGGATTCTGCACGGTCTGTACCTCTAGATCAACCTGGGGATAGCTTTGCAGGTAGCGCGCAATGGCATTGCCAACGGCCGGGGACAGCGGACTTAATATGCCAAGCCGCAGGGAACCGCTTACCGCAGAGGTATCCTGCTTTCCAACCTGCAGGGCCTCTTCCGACATGCGGACAATGGCGCTTGCGTAGGATAAGAATTCCTGCCCGGTCTGGGTGATGCGGATCTGTTTGCCCACACGCTCATAGAGCTGCGCCCCAAGCTCCTGCTCCAGCTGCTGCATCTGCATGGTAACGGTAGACTGGGCGTAACCCAGCGCTTTGGCAGCCTTGGAGAGACTCTGGGTCTCAGCCACTTTGGTAAATGTAATCAGGTTTCTAATTTCCATGAAATACTTTCTAAATATCGGAATTAATGAAGTATATTTAAAATAATTCAAAATATTTGACATGACCATTGTAACGCACATGCTCTGAAAACGCAAGCATATCTGCACGAAATTTCCGATATAAATAATAAGAAAGAGACGCAGGGCGTTGTAGGATGGGAATATCCGGATCCTGCGATGGAAAATCTGGGGAGGAGGCGGCTTATGAAGCACAGGAAATGGAAAATTCGCAGCCTGGGACTGCTGCTTCTGATGGTGCTTTTGACAGATGGAGCGCTGGCTGGCACGGCATTTGCGGTTGCGCGGCATCTGGAAGCCCGGACGGATGCATGGCAGACGGCAGGCAGCCAGCGTCTGGGCGGGCACTCTGGCCTCCTTCATTCGCCCGGTGGCAGGTCTGCTGCTGTCCGGCCATCTGATTCACCGCCGTCCACCGCACCGCCGTCCACCGCACCGTCGTCCACCGCACAGCCATCCACCCAATCGCCATTCGCCGCCCAGCCCCTTCAGGTTGCCCTCACCTTCGATGACGGGCCTCATCAGACCTGCACGCCTGCCCTGTTAGACGGATTGAAACAGCGCGGCGTGAAAGCCACGTTTTTTCTTATGGGGGAAAATATTGCCGGGAAAGAAGCTCTGGTACAGCGGATGCAGGAGGAAGGACACCTCATCGGCAACCATAGCTACCGCCACATCCAAATGACAAAGGAAGGCGCGGAGCAGGCCTGCGCGGAAATCGAACAGACGGAAGAAATTATCCGGTCTATCACTGGCAGCCGACCGGAATACCTGCGCCCGCCCTACGGCGCCTGGAATGAGCAGCTGGAATGCCGGGTAAATCTGACTCCAGTACTGTGGAATGTGGATTCCCTGGACTGGAAGCTGCAGAACACAGAGCGGATTGTGCGGCAGGTAGAAAAAGATGTAAAGAGCGGTGACATCATTCTGATGCACGACATTTTTAAAACCTCCGTGGAAGCGGCCCTGCGGATCGTGGATGATCTGCAGAAGCAGGGGTATGAATTTGTGACCGTGGAAGAACTTATGGTGGATTGAAGTTACAGTTCACAGTTGCACAGTGTGTGAACAGTAATGGATTGAGCCGGATACGCATCCGGATACGCTGCCGCGAATCCTGGTTGACGCAGGAATCCGCGCGGATTATACTGGAAAGAAGCATACGCTGCTGCTTGCGGCCGAACATTTTGAAAGCTGCGGCAAGAGGAGGATAAAGATACATGGATTTGTTTGATTATATGAGAGCGAGCACCCAGGAGCAGGAATCGCCCCTGGCGTCCCGCATGCGCCCCACCACATTGGACGAAGTGGTAGGGCAGAAGCACATCATTGGAAAGGATAAGCTGCTTTACCGCGCCATTAAGGCGGACCAGCTTGGCTCCATCATTTTTTACGGTCCGCCGGGAACCGGAAAGACCACGCTGGCCAAGGTCATTGCCAACACCACCAGTGCCAGCTTTCGCCAGATCAACGCAACCGTGGCGGGGAAGAAAGACATGGAAGATGTGGTGAAGGAAGCCAAAGATGCCCTGGGCATGTACGGAAAAAAGACGATTCTGTTTGTGGATGAGATTCACCGCTTCAACAAAAGCCAGCAGGATTATCTGCTTCCCTACGTGGAGGACGGCACCCTGATCCTCATTGGCGCAACCACAGAGAATCCGTATTTTGAGGTAAATGGCGCGCTTCTTTCCCGCTCCCGGATCTTCGAACTGAAAGCGCTGGAGAAGGACGATGTGAAAGAACTGATCCTGCGCGCGGTGAAGGATGAGAAGAAGGGAATGGGCAGCTATCATGCCGTGATTGACGATGAGGCGGCAGATTTTCTTGCGGATGTATCCGGAGGAGATGCCCGCGCTGCCTTAAATGCCGTGGAACTGGGCGTTCTCACCACGGAGCGCGACGCTGCGGACGGTCTGATCCACATTACGCTGGAGGTGGCCCAGGAGTGTATCCAGAAGCACGCGGTCCGCTACGACAAGGACGGGGACAACCACTATGACACGATTTCTGCCTTTATCAAGAGCATGCGCGGCTCAGACCCGGATGCGGCAGTTTACTATCTGGCGCGGATGCTTTACGCCGGAGAAGATATTAAGTTCATTGCCCGCCGGATCATGATCTGTGCGGCGGAAGATGTAGGCAACGCAGACCCGCAGGCGCTCACCGTGGCCGTCAGCGCGGCTCAGGCGGTGGAGCGCATTGGCATGCCGGAGGCCCAGATCATTCTGTCCCAGGCGGTTCTCTATGTGGCAACAGCCCCGAAATCCAACTCCGCGTGCAATGCTGTGTTTGAGGCAATGGATGCCGTGAAAAATCAGCGTTCCATGCCGGTTCCGGTGCATCTGCAGGATTCCCATTACGGCGGTTCCGCGAAACTGGGACACGGAATCGGATATAAATATGCCCATAATTACCCGAATCATTACGTAAAACAGCAGTATCTGCCGGACGGAATGGAAGGACAGACATTCTATCACCCGTCCGAAAACGGCTACGAGTCGAAAATTGTCGAACATATGCGGCTTTTGCGGGAATCGGCAGAGGATGACGGGGAATCCCGGTAAAATAAATCTTTTCTTTTTTCAGAAATTCTATTATAATAAAATCATGCGTGGGAGCTGCGGACTGCAGCTCCCGCATAGTTCAGAAATTGATTAATCAAATGGCGGAAGCCATATCTATAATTATTATCCCACCCACTTGAACAAGTTTAGAATGGAGAAAATATATGAGAGAAAAATTGCAGACATTACCTGTAGCTGTATTAAAGGAAATGGCGAAGGAGCAGGGGATTAAAGGGGCAACCGCTCTGAGAAAGGCAGAGCTGATTGAAGCGCTTTGCAATGCAGCAGGGGAAAATGCCGGTCATGAGGCACCAGCGCCGGAAACCCGCACCACACCGGAAACCCGCACCACACCGGAAACCCGCACCACACCGGAAACCCGCACCACACCGGAACGCAAAACAGAACCTGAAGAAAACATGGCCTCAGAAAACGGAACGGCACCGGAAAAACGTGCATCTCAGGGCAAACCGGAGAATTCCCAGCCGTCCCGGAATTCCTACCAGAACCGTGGACAGAATGGCCGTCCTGCTATGGCACGACGGAACAATAACGCGCAGGGGGAGCAGCAGTCTTACCAGAGCCGCCAGAACCAGAACAGCGAGCAGACTTACCAGAACCGCCAGAACCAGAACGGCGAGCAGTCTTACCAGAGCCGCCAGAACCAGAACAGCGAACAGACCTGGCAGAGCCGCCAGAACCAGAACAGCGAACAGACCTGGCAGAGCCGCCAGAACCACAATGGCGAGCAGCCTTACCAGAGCCGCCAGAACCAGAATAATGAGCAGCCGGCATACCAGAACAATCGTGAAGAGAACAGTGAGAAATCCCAGGAAGAGATGGACAGCGGCGTACCGGCAAGCGGCATCCTGGAAGTGATGCCGGATGGCTTCGGCTTCATCCGCTGTGAGAACTTCCTTCCGGGCGAGAATGACGTGTACGTATCCCCGACCCAGATCCGCCGTTTCAACTTAAAGACGGGTGATATCATCAGCGGCAACCGCCGTGTGAAGACTTCCAATGAGAAGTTCGCGGCTCTTTTATATATCAAAAACGTGAATGGTTACCCGGTCAGCGCGCTGGAGCGCCGTCCGAATTTTGAGGACCTGACCCCGATCTTCCCGAACTGCCGCCTTCACATGGAGACCCAGGGCAAGAGCAGCACCGCCATGCGAGTTCTGGATCTTCTTGCACCAATTGGTAAAGGCCAGCGAGGCATGATCGTGTCTCCGCCGAAGGCTGGTAAGACCACCCTCTTAAAGCAGGTGGCTCAAGCTGTTATCACCAACCACCCGGATATGCACATGATCATCCTTCTGATCGATGAGCGCCCGGAGGAAGTTACCGATATTAAAGAGTCTGTAGTAGGGGATAATGTTGAGGTGATTTATTCTACCTTCGATGAGCTGCCGGAGCGCCACAAGCGTGTGTCGGAGATGGTCATCGAGCGCGCGAAGCGCCTGGTGGAGCATGGACGGGATGTCATCATTCTCTTAGACAGCATCACCCGTCTGGCACGCGCCTACAACCTGGTAGTTCCGCCGAGCGGCCGTACCCTTTCCGGCGGTCTGGATCCGGCGGCCCTGCACATGCCGAAACGATTCTTCGGCGCAGCCCGCAACATGCGGGAGGGCGGCAGCCTGACCATTCTGGCAACTGCCCTGGTAGACACCGGAAGCCGTATGGATGATGTTATTTACGAGGAGTTCAAGGGTACCGGCAACATGGAGCTGGTATTAGACCGCAAGCTCTCCGAAAAACGCATTTTCCCGGCTATCGACATCTTAAAGTCCGGCACCCGCCGCGACGACCTGCTCTTAAGCCGTGATGAGACCGAGGCAGTGGACATTGTCCGCAAAGCGACGAACAGCCTGAAGCCGGAAGATTCCGTTGAGCGCATCCTGGATCTGTTCGCCCAGACCCGCACCAACCGGGAGTTCGTGGAAGTGGCGAAAAAACGGCGTATGTTCTGAGTTTACAGGGAAACAGATGGCTCTTAGGAAAATCGGGAAAAATCCCGGGGCAAAATCTTTGAAATCGGAGAAAATTATCTTCGAAATCGGAGAAAATATGCTTGCCAAGGCTATCTTTCTATGATACAATTATGGAGCTGTTTATAGATGTGGCGTGATTTTAACGGTACGAATGAGACCGTTAGACGATCACAGTACTATATAATTGAGAAAGTGAAGAGGTGAAAATCATGAGAGAAGGAATCCATCCAGCTTATTATCAGGCTAAGGTTACCTGCAACTGCGGCAACGAGTTCGTTACCGGTTCCACCAAGGAAGAGATCCACGTAGAGGTTTGCTCTAAGTGCCATTCTTTCTACACCGGTCAGCAGAAAGCTGCTTCTGCACGCGGTCGTATCGATAAGTTCAACAAGAAATACGGCGTTAAGGCGTAAGCATAACGAGAGCGAAGTAAGGTTGAGACTCAAGTGGAGACACTTTGGCTCAACCTTATTTTTCTTTATAAGGAGATATCACTTATATGAAATATTCCGGTATCGGCGGCCAGGCCGTCATTGAAGGAATTATGATGAAAAATAAAGACCAGTATGCCACGGCTGTGCGCAGGCCGGACGGCGGCATTGAGGTCAAAAAAGACACCTACGTCAGCATGACGGAAAAGGTGCCTTTCTGCGGGCTCCCCTTTGTGCGGGGCGTCTTCAGCTTTGCGGATTCCATGATCCTGGGCATGCGGACCTTAAGCTTTTCCGCCAGCTTCTTTGAGGATGATGAAGATTCTGAGCCTGGAAAATTCGAACTCTGGCTGGACAAGGTTTTCGGGGAAAAGGTGGAGCAGGTTCTTATGGCTGCTGTTATGGTGTTTTCCGTGGTCATGGCCATAGGCATCTTTATGGTGCTGCCACTGCTCATTGCCAATGCCTGCAAGCAGGTCATCCATTCCGACACTATTATGGCAATTCTGGAAGGCATTATCCGCATTGCCATCTTTATTGCGTACATTAAACTGATTTCCCGGATGGAAGACATCCGCCGCACCTTTATGTATCACGGTGCGGAACACAAGTGCATCAACTGCATCGAGCATGGCATGACCCTCACGGTAGACCATGTGCGGGAAAGCTCCAAGCAGCACAAACGCTGCGGCACCAGCTTCCTCATCATCGTCATGCTCATCAGCATTCTGTTCTTTATGGTTGTGCGGGTAGACAACGTACTGCTGCGCATGGCAAGCCGCATCCTTCTGGTGCCGGTCATTGCGGGTGTGTCTTACGAATTTCTGCGCCTGGCAGGCCGCAGCGACAATCCAATTGTCAACTTACTTAGCAAGCCGGGTCTGTGGATGCAGAACCTTACCACCAGTGAGCCGGATGACGCCATGATCGAGGTAGCCATCGCAGCCGTGGAAGCCGTGTTTGACTGGAAAGCATACTTAAGGGAAAACTTCCCGGATACGGAGATTCCGGAAGACAGTACCGAGACGGCAGCTTCCGGCCCGGTGCAGGACTGTACCGCTGCGACTGAGGCTTCTGCCCCGGCGCAGGATCAGATCAGTGGCGCAGCACCGGAGCAGGCCATTGGCCGGGAGGAAACCAGATGACACTCTATGGCCTTCTGAACGAAGGAAGCGCCGCCCTCTTACAGGCAGGCGATGCCGACGGGGAGAATGACGCAAAACTGTTTTTATTTGAAGCGTTTCATCTGGATCTGGTTCATTTTCTGATGGACCGCCTGCGCCCCCTTTCGGAGCAGGACGAACAGGTGCAGGAACAGATTCGGACCTACCGCGGCATGATCGCAAAGCGTGCGTCCCGCATTCCGCTGCAGCAGATCCTGGGCAGTCAGGAATTCATGGGACTGGACTTTTTTGTCAATGAGCACGTGCTGATCCCGCGTCAGGACACCGAGACACTGGTGGAACTGGTGCTGCAGGAGCAGCCGGACCCAGAGAAGAAACTTCTGGATCTTTGCACCGGCTCCGGCTGTATTGCCATCAGCCTGGCGGTGAAGGGCGGTTACGAATCGGTAACGGCCACAGATCTGTCGGAAGAGGCGCTGAAGGTGGCGGAGCGGAACGCGAAGAATCATGGATTTGCAGTGGTTTCGCACATGGAAATGCGGGATGCTGCGTCACAGAATTTGGAGCAGACTGGACACTCAGAACAGACTGGGCGGCTGTTCATCTTCCGCCAGGGCGACCTGTTCTCAGTTCTCCCGCAGACGGAAGCCGGAACCTTCGACATCATCACATCCAACCCGCCCTACATCCCCACGGCAGTCATTGCCACCCTGGAGCCGGAAGTGCGGGAACACGAACCGATGATGGCGCTTGATGGCACGGAAGACGGCCTGAAATTCTACCAGCAGATTGCAAAGCAAGCCGGGACCTGGTTAAAGCCGGGCGGAGCCATCTATCTGGAAATCGGATATGACCAGGGCGAGGCCGTGAGCGGGCTTTTGCGGGATGCAGGTTTTGACAGGGTAAGAGTTGTCAAAGACCTTCCGGGCAAGGACCGCGTGGTATGCGGCATCTGGCCCATTTGACCAGTAGACGAAAATGAAATGAACATATATAATAATAGGAGGAACCGCATGTTTGACAGATTAGATGACATCCTCATCCACTATGAGGAAATCATGCAGGAATTAGGCGAGCCGAACGTAACCGAGAATCAGGACCGTTTCCGCAAGCTCATGAAGGAGCAGGCCGACCTGGCGCCGTTGGTAGAGGCTTACAAGGCTTACAAGCAGGCAAAACAGGATATCGAAGACAGCCTGGCACTTCTGGAAGAAGAGAGCGATGAGGAAATGCGCGAGCTGGCAAAAGAGGAGCTTTCCGATGCCAAAAAGCGCGTGGAAGAGCTGGAGCAGGAACTGAAAATCCTGTTACTGCCGAAGGACCCGAACGATGACAAGAACATCATCCTGGAGATCCGTGCCGGCGCAGGCGGCGACGAGGCAGCCCTGTTTGCGGCAGAGCTTTACCGCATGTATGTAAACTACGCAGAGAGCCAGCACTGGAAGGTAGAGATTATTTCCTTGAGTGAGAACGGCATCGGCGGCTTCAAAGAGGTTCAGGCCATGATCACCGGTAAGGGCGCTTACTCCAAGATGAAGTACGAGTCCGGCGTACACCGCGTACAGCGTGTCCCGGAGACCGAGTCCGGTGGACGTATCCACACCTCCACCGCAACCGTAGCAGTCATGCCGGAGGCAGAGGAAGTAGACGTTCAGATCGACATGAACGACTGCCGTATTGATGTTATGCGTGCGTCCGGTAACGGCGGACAGTGCGTCAACACCACCGACTCTGCAGTACGTCTGACCCATATCCCGACCGGCATCGTCATCTACAGCCAGACCGAGAAATCCCAGCTGCAGAACAAAGAGAAGGCATTCCGCCTCCTGCGTTCCAAGCTGTACGATCTGGAGCTGGAGAAGAAACAGAACGCGGAAGCAGCAGAGCGCCGCAGCCAGATCGGTACCGGAGACCGCTCCGAGAAGATCCGTACCTACAACTTCCCGCAGGGCCGCGTTACCGACCACCGCATCAACCTGACCCTGTACAAATTAGACAAGATCATGAATGGTGATATCCAGGAGATTCTGGATGCCTGCATCGCAGCTGACCAGGCAGCGAAGCTGGCCAAGATGAATGAAGTGTAACAATCATTGAGACTATTGAGAAAAGCTGGATTTAATCATCAAGGTATTAAATCTGGCTTTTCGCAAAAATGGAGGATTTTATGATGGAACACGAAAATCAGAAAAAGAAACCGAATGGCCTTATCCGCCGGATTATCATTGCAGTCCTGTTACTCATCATGATCGCCAGCGCCATCAGCCTGGTAAAGGAATGGATGGATGCCGCGGCTCAGCGCCGTCTGGAGGAGAGTCTGGCGGAGGCGGCAAGACAGACGGAAACTGAGACCGAACCGCCGGAAACAGAGGAAGAGACGGAAGCCGAGACAGAGGCACCGTATGTCTCCCCGATTGATTTTGCACCTTTGCTCGCGACCAACCCGGACACCATCGGCTGGATCCGCGTACCGGATACGAAGATCGATTACCCCATTGTCCAGTCACCGGACAACCAGTATTATCTGCACAAGGATTTTGAGGGCAAAGACAGTGTGTATGGCACCATTTATCTGGATGCCGACAGCAAATCTGACTTCAGCGGCTGGAACAACCCGATTTACGGTCATCACATGAAGGACGGCTCCATGTTCAAGGATGTAGTCAAATTCAAAGACCAGGATTTCTTTGAGAATCACCGGTATTTTGAAATCTACACCCCGGAGCGCACCATCCACTTAAAGACCCTGGGCTGTTATTACAGCGATTCCAACGGTATTGTCCGCAAGACCTCTTTCAAGTCCCAGGCATCCTTCGACAAGTGGGTCAGCGAGCGCCTGGCACCCTGCAGTTTTGCAGAAGTCCCGGAACAGCCCTTCGATTCCATGTTTGTTCTGGTTACCTGCAGCTATGAGAAAAATGATGCCCGCACCCTGCTGTTTGCGGCAGAGGTAGATGAAGACGGTAACTTCCTTCCGGCAACGGGAAGAAACGTGCCGGATGTAAGTGCGGCTGATACCGGGACATCAGCTCCGATATCTCAGGAAACGCAGAAATAAAAAACAAATATTAATAAAAAATTTCGAATTCCCGCCCGGTCTCTTTCCGGCCCCAGATTGCAATATCGGCGCATCTGTGGTATAGTACAAACTAGCTTAAACTGTCCGTATGTACAAAAGAGACCCGGGCGGTATTTTATGTTTAAAAAGGAGAACACTATGAAAGGTATCATTCTGGCAGGCGGCTCAGGCACCCGTCTGTACCCGCTGACCAAGGTAACATCCAAGCAGCTGCTTCCGATTTATGACAAGCCCATGATCTACTATCCGCTGTCCGTGCTTATGAATGCCGGCATCCGGGAGATCCTGATCATCTCTACCCCGGTAGACACCCCGCGTTTTGAGGCACTGCTGGGAGACGGCCATCAGTTTGGCGTGGAGCTGTCCTATGCGGTACAGCCGAGCCCGGACGGACTGGCACAGGCCTTCATCATCGGCGAGGAGTTCATCGGCGGAGAGCCGGTTGCCATGGTACTGGGCGACAACATCTTCCACGGCCAGGGTTTAAAGAAGCGCCTGCGCGCGGCAGCAACCAAGGAGAAGGGCGCTACCGTGTTCGGCTATTACGTAGACGATCCTGAGCGTTTCGGCATCGTGGAATTCGACGATCAGGGCAAGGCCGTTTCCATCGAGGAGAAGCCGGAGCACCCGAAGTCCAACTACTGCGTGACCGGCCTGTACTTCTACGACAACCGTGTGGTCGAGTATGCCAAGAGCTTAAAACCGTCTGCCCGCGGCGAGCTGGAGATCACGGATTTAAACCGTATTTACCTGGAGAACGGCGAGCTGGACGTAACGCTCCTGGGCCAGGGCTTTACCTGGCTTGATACCGGAACCCATGAATCCCTGGTGGAGGCCACCAACTTTGTCAAGACCGTAGAGACCCATCAGCACCGCAAGATCGCATGTCTGGAGGAAATCGCTTACTTAAACGGCTGGATCACGAAGGAGCAGGTTCTGGAGACCTACGAGGAGTTAAAGAAGAACCAGTACGGCCGCTACTTAAAAGATGTTCTGGACGGCAAATACATCGACAAGCTGCACGGCAACGACATGAAATAAGGCCGGAGCCAGCAAACCAAAAGAAAAGAGGAACAGACCATGACTATCATCGTAACAGGCGGCGCCGGCTTTATCGGCTCCAACTTCGTTTACCATATGTTAAACAAGTATCCGGATTACCGGATCGTGTGTGTGGACTGCCTGACCTACGCAGGCAACTTATCCACCCTGGAAGAGGCATTAAAGAACCCGAACTTCCGCTTCTGCAAGATCAACATCTGCGATCGCGAAGCCATCTACAAGCTCTTTGAGGAGGAGCACCCGGACATCGTGGTGAACTTCGCGGCAGAGAGCCATGTAGACCGCTCCATCGAGAACCCGGAGATCTTCCTGGATACCAACATCAAGGGTACCGCAGTGATGATGGATGCCTGCCGCAAGTACGGTATCCAGCGTTACCATCAGGTATCCACCGATGAAGTATACGGCGATCTTCCGTTAGACCGCCCGGACCTTTTCTTCACCGAGGAAACTCCGATCCACACCAGCAGCCCATACAGCTCCTCCAAGGCAGGCGCTGACCTCCTGGTGCAGGCATACCACAGAACCTACGGTCTGCCGGTCACCATCAGCCGCTGCTCCAACAACTACGGCCCGTATCACTTCCCGGAAAAGCTGATCCCGCTTATGATCGCAAACGCGCTGGCAGACAAGCCGCTTCCGGTGTACGGCGAGGGCTTAAATGTCCGCGACTGGCTGTATGTAGAGGACCACTGCAAGGCCATCGACCTGATCATCCACAAAGGACGTGTCGGTGAGGTTTACAACATCGGCGGCCACAACGAGATGAAGAACATCGATATCGTCAAGCTCATCTGTAAGGAGCTGGGCAAGCCGGAAAGCCTGATCACCCATGTTACCGACCGCAAGGGCCACGACATGCGTTACGCCATCGACCCGACCAAGATCCACAACGAGCTGGGCTGGCTGCCGGAGACCAAATTCGCGGACGGCATCAAGAAGACCATCAAATGGTATCTGGAGAACCGTGAGTGGTGGGAGACCATCATCTCCGGCGAGTATCAGAATTATTACGAGAAAATGTACGGAAACCGCGAGGAAGTGTAAGCCTGCGAAACCGTCATTGAAAAACTGTGAAACAGAAAGAGGAAACAGCATGAAGGTTCTGGTAACAGGAGCAAAAGGCCAGCTTGGAACTGACCTGATGAATGAACTGGAAAAACGCGGCATCGAGGGCATCGGCGTAGATGTCCAGGAAATGGACATCACCGACGCGGAAGCCTGCCGCCGTGTCATTAAAAATTCCGGCGCAGACGCAGTCATCCACTGTGCCGCATATACTGCAGTAGACGCAGCTGAGGATAACGCAGACCTCTGCCGCCGTATCAACGGCGAGGGCACGCGCAACGTGGCACAGGCCTGCAAAGAGGCAGATACAAAGCTTATGTACATCAGCACAGATTACGTATTCGACGGCCAGGGCACCCGCCCGTGGGAGCCGGATGACGAACGCCATCCGTTAAATGTATACGGTCAGACTAAGTACGAGGGTGAGCTGGCGGTAGAAGAACTGTCCGACAAATACTTTATCGTGCGCATTGCCTGGGTATTCGGCGTGGCAGGAAAGAACTTCATCAAGACTATGCTGCGTCTCGGCAAAGAGCGCGGGGCAGTCAGCGTGGTAGATGATCAGATTGGATCCCCGACCTACACCTATGATCTGGCAAGACTTCTGGTTGACATGATCCAGACCGACAAGTATGGTCGCTATCATGCCACCAATGAGGGCCTGTGCAGCTGGTACGAGTTCGCAAAAGAGATCTTCCGCCAGGCAGGCATGGATGTGCCGGTCACCCCGGTCAGCAGCGACGCATTTCCGGCGAAGGCAACCCGTCCGTCCAACAGCCGCCTGAATAAAGACAAACTCAGTGAGAACGGATTTGAGCGCCTTCCGGCATGGCAGGACGCGCTGGGCCGCTTCTTAAAAGAAATCGAATACTAATATACAAAAGGTTCCCGGCGGCGCAGGTGTGCCTGCCGGGAATTTCCGGTTTAAGCCAGAAAGAGGAGATTAAAATTATGGGAAAATATTTTGGAACCGACGGCTTCCGCGGCGAAGCAAACGTCAATTTAACGGTAGAGCATGCCTATAAGGTAGGCCGCTTCCTGGGCTGGTATTACGGACAGCGCGCGAAAAAGACCGCAGACAATCCGGAGGGCCGCTGCCGCGTAGCCATCGGCAAAGATACCAGACGGAGCAGCTACATGTTTGAGTATTCCCTGGTAGCTGGCCTCACCGCTTCTGGCGCGGATGTTTATCTGCTTCATGTCACCACCACCCCGAGTGTATCTTATGTGGTGCGCACGGAGGAGTTCGACTGCGGCATCATGATCTCTGCCAGCCACAACCCATACTATGACAACGGCATCAAGGTCATCAACGGCAAGGGCGAGAAGCTGGAAGAGGACGTTATCGTAGAAATCGAGCGCTACTTAGACGAGGAGATGGAAGAGCTTCCGTTTGCCTTAAAGGATGCCATCGGCCGCACCACCGACTACGCCGCAGGCAGAAACCGCTACATCGGTTACCTGATCTCCATTGCCACCCGTTCCTTCAAGGGCAAAAAAGTGGCTCTGGACTGCGCTAACGGCAGCGCTTCCGCTATTGCCAAGAACGTATTCGATGCTCTGGGAGCAGAGACCCATGTCATCAACAACCATCCGAACGGTTTGAACATCAACACCGACTGTGGCTCCACCCACATCCATGTCCTGCAGGAGTATGTAAAGGAATCCGGCTGTGACGTAGGCTTTGCTTACGACGGTGATGCAGACCGCTGTATCGCGGTAGATGAGAACGGCAGCGTGGTAGACGGTGATCTGATCCTCTACATCTGTGGCAAGTACATGAAGGAGATTGGTACCCTGCGCAACAATACCGTAGTTACCACCATCATGTCCAACTTCGGCCTTTACAAGGCATTTGACCGGGAAGGCATCTCCTACGAGAAGACCTCAGTCGGTGACAAATATGTGTACGAGAACATGTCCCAGTACGGCAACTGTCTGGGCGGCGAGCAGTCCGGCCACATCATCTTCAGCAAGCACGCCACCACCGGAGACGGCATCCTGACCTCCTTAAAGGTGATGGAGGTTATGCTGGAGAAGAAGGAAACTCTGGGCAAGCTGGCCTCTGAGGTGGAGATTTTGCCGCAGGTGCTGAAAAATGTCCGCGTCAAAGACAAAAAGGCAGCGCAGGATGACCCGGCAGTCCAGGCAGAGGTGGCAAAGGTCACTGAGACTCTGGGCGCAGACGGTCGTATCCTGCTCCGTCAGTCCGGCACCGAGCCGGTTGTGCGTGTCATGGTAGAAGCGCCGACCACCGGGCAGTGCGAGATGCTGGTAGACCAGGTGATCGAGGTTATGAAGGCACAGGGACACGTGCTGTAAAGAAGCGGGAATTACAAGAGAAGAACGCATGGAATTCATGAACGATGTTTGATGAATTTCATGCGTTTTTGTTTAAATTGATTTATCTGGAAAAATATGCTATTATATGGATTAACGTATCAAATTTTTCAAGAAAAGGAATGATGAAAGATGGGGCTGAATCGATAGGATCAGTATTGTTCATTGTCCGCTTTTACGGCGTGATCGAGCGACTGCCCGTTATGGGCTGAGCACGAAATCACCGTAATACGAAAATATCGCAGCATATAACAGGACAACGGACAAATTGGAGGAAATGAATTATGTTAAACATCGCTAAGTACAAAAGAAACCCGGTCGTACACTACCCGGAGCGCGAGTGGCCAGACAAGGAAATCGAAAAAGCGCCGATCTGGTGCAGCGTTGACTTACGTGACGGCAACCAGGCACTGGTAGAGCCTATGGTAGTAGAGGAGAAGATCGAGTTCTTCAATATGTTAGTCAAGCTGGGCTTCAAGGAAATCGAGATCGGTTTCCCGGCAGCATCCCAGATCGAATATGACTTTTTAAGACAGCTGGTAGAGCGCCGTCTCATTCCGGATGATGTCCGCGTGCAGGTTCTGGTACAGTGCCGCGAGCATCTTATCAAGAGAACCTTCGAGGCTATCCAGGGTATCAAAAAGGTAGTGGTACATATTTACAATTCCACCTCTACCTTGCAGCGGGATGTTGTTTTCCACAAGAATATGGAAGAGATCAAGCAGATCGCTATCGAAGGTACCGAGCTGGTCAAAAAATATGCCAAGGATTATGACGGCGACTTAATGTTAGAGTACTCTCCGGAGAGCTTTACCGGCACCGAGCTTGAGTACGCACTGGAAGTCTGCACCGCAGTCCAGGATACCTGGGGTGAGGCAACTCCGGAGAAGCCGATCATCTTTAACCTGCCATCTACCGTGGAGATGAACACTCCGAACGTATACGCAGACCAGATCGAGTGGATGCACAAGCACTTTAAGAACCGTGAGAGTGTAATCTTAAGTGTACATCCGCACAATGACCGCGGCACCGGCGTGGCAGCAACTGAGCTGGCACTTCTTGCAGGCGCAGACCGTGTCGAGGGAACTCTGTTCGGCAACGGTGAGCGTACCGGTAACGTGGATATCTTAAACATCGCTTACAATATGTTCTCCCAGGGCATCGATCCGAAGCTGGACATTGAGAACGTCCGGGAGATCGCAGAGGTGTACGAGCGCTGCACCAAGATGACCATCGATCCGCGTCATCCGTATGCAGGAAAGCTGGTATTTACCGCATTCTCCGGCTCCCATCAGGATGCTATCAACAAAGGCTTACAGGCTCTTCATGAGAGAAACAGCCAGTACTGGGAGGTTCCGTATCTTCCGATCGATCCGTCCGATATCGGCAGACAGTACGAGCCGATCGTCCGCATCAACAGCCAGTCCGGAAAGGGCGGCGTAGCCTTCGTTATGGATACCTTCTACGGCTTCAAGCTGCCGAAGGGCATGCACAAAGAATTCGCGGATGTCATCCAGAAGATTTCCGAGCAGCAGGGTGAGGTTGCTCCGGAGCAGATCATGGAAGAGTTCCGCAAGAATTACTTGGACAAGAAAGAGCCGATCCACTTCCGCAAGTGCCAGATCACCGATACCGAGTCTGCAGACGGCGAGTTTGCAACCCTTGCCAAGGTTACCTATACCGATCACGGCATGGAGAAAACCTTCGAGGGCGTCGGCAACGGCCCGATCGATGCGGTACAGCGCGGCCTGGAAGAAGCACTCGGCATCCAGATCAAGGTTCTGGACTACAACGAGCACGCTCTGAACTCCGGCTCCAACGCACAGGCAGCATCCTACATCCACTTAATGGACAAGGACAGCGGCAAGGTGACATACGGTGTCGGCGTAAGCTCCAACATCACCCGATCTTCTATCCGCGGTATCTTCAGTGCCGTGAACAGACTGTTCTTCTCATAACTGAACTGAAAACAAAAATGGGAATGCGCATCGCGCATTCCCGTTTTTTGTTTTACAGTACGGTCTTAAGGTCTTGGACCTGTAGTCAGGCCGGCTTTCAGCAGGCCATTCACGTAATTGGAGCTGCTGCCGGAGCTGCTCTGGTTTGTGCTGCCGGAAGGAGCAACGCCGTTAAAGCTGGGATCGCTCTGACCGGTAGCCGGACCGGTGGAAACATATTCGTTGTTGCTCTGATTCGAAGAGGAGCTTCCTGGCGTAGTGCTTCCGGATGTACTGCCCGGAGAAGCAGACGGAGAGACGGAAGAAGCTGTACTGCTTCCCGGAGCGCTGCTGTTTGAGGAATTGCTTCCCGGAATGGCAGTGGTATTGTTATTGCCGGAAGTATTGCCATTCACGTTCAGGGCATTGCCTCCGCTGGTGGTGCAGGCACCATTTGCGGCAAAGGTGTAAGAAATGCCGTCAATCTTCAGCGTGGTGTTTGCTGCCATGCGTCCCTTGTCAGACGGATTCAGATAATAGTAGGTCCCGTCTACCTGGATCCATCCGGTCAGCTTGTGGCCGGAATTGTTGAAATAGTAATAAGAGCCTTCAATCTGCTTCCAGCCGGTAGACATGCGTCCGTTTGCCGGATCCATGTAGTAGCTGTTAGTGCCGTCACTGAGCCATCCGATGAGCATCCGGCCATCGGTGTGGAAATAGTAGTATGCGCCATCCACCTGCTGCCATCCGGTGAGCATCTTTCCATCCTTGCCGAACATATACCAGCTGTCATTGATCTCTCTTGCGAGATTCACGGTGCATTTTCCGTCATTCGGGTCAAAGTAATACCAGCCGTTGTCCATGTTGACCCAGCCGGTGGCCATGGCACCGCTGTCGCCCAGGTAGTAGTAGACATTGTCAATGCTTACCCAGCCGGTATGCATGGTGCCGTCAGTCAGCAGGTAGTAATACTTGCCGTTGTCCTTCACCCATCCGGTCGCCATAACGCCGTTGCCCTGGAAATAGTACCACTTATTGTTGATCTTCTCCCAGCCAACCGTCATTTTGCCGGTGGATAAATTCAGATAATAATAGCCGTTTTCTGTGTTGAGCCAGCCCTTGTGCAATTCCCCGTTCGCGTCATAATAGTAATAGGTGCTGCCATTCTGCTGCCATCCGGTGGCAGCGTAAGCAGTTACGCCGGAAAAAAGGCTCATAGCACCGATGAATCCGGTCATGGCTGCTGCTGTCAGTCTTTTTGCGTGCTTCATACCATCCTCCTGTTTCGTACAATACATGATCGCGGCGTGTCTCTGGTGCCTGCAATCCTTCGATATTTCGATTATAGCATAGCCCTGTCTGAAAATGGTAACATTTTTCTTACAACAAACAAACCTTTTTGTAATAGGTTTTCGCATACCGGTACATGATGAGCGTATATTCTCCAAACTCTTCTCCCAGAGAAGCCTTATATACGGCCCACAGCGCCCATAAGAATCCACCCAGCGCAATGTAGGAATAAACGATTTTGCGTTCTTTTGTCTCCGGTTCCCGCCCGAAATAAATCTGCATTAGTTTTTCGGTTGCTGCTTCATCATAATAGGAATAGATGGCACACATGCTGAGATCGATCAGCGGATCGCACATTCCGGCATATTCCCAGTCAATGAGGCGCACAGAACCGTCCGGCAGGAACAGGAAGTTATCGGCCACACTGTCAATGTGAGAGAGAACCCTTGGACGCTGCATGGCATCCAGCTGATCCATCAGCTCGTTCATGTGACTGCGGACCTCGGCATAATCCTCAAAACGGGTGCCGCCATGTGCCGCGCATAGCCCCTCATAGAATGCAATCCGCTCCCGGATATTAAATTCATGAGCTACAGTTAGCCCGGAATTGTGCAGGCGCTGCACCAGCTCCATGCATTTTGCAACATCATCCCAGTCATCCGCCCGGGAATTGCGTGCCCCCTCATAGTATTCGGCAATCTTGTAGCCGGTATCGCCGTTCATATAGATGATATGCTCCGAAATATGCAGCGGCTGGATGGTGCGGTATACCTCCGCCTCCTCCTTCCGGTTGATCAGCAGTTCGGTACCCGGGCCGGGAATGCGGCAGATATAATGTCTGCCCTGCAGCTGGAACAGGAAAGATTTGTTGGTCATTCCGGATTTCAGACAGCGGATATCGTGGATTTCCGACTCCGGCACTTCAAAAACCTGAGAAACCAGCTCCAGCGCGGTATTATCAGAATGATTCTGGTAGCGGGGATCAAACCGGCGCAGCTCCTCCAGATTTTCAAATTCATAAATCTGATGCTCCGGCTGCCGGTTGATATCCATCTCCAGCGTATCCAAGTGTTCGATCAGCACATTCTCCCAGTAAAACTGCTCCGTGCCGGGGGTGTGGTAATACTGCTCCAGAAGAGGCAGAAACTGTTCGGAGAACGATGCGGAAAAGAACACCGGTCCGTACATGACCCAGGAATCGTGCCCGCCCACTTCCACATGGGTGATGCGTCCCTTTTTGTTAAAGGAAAGACACCATTCCGACGTATCCCCCTCCATATAAGAAGAAGCATACCAGGCACCACACTCGTAAGCGTGAAACATATTGTCCCGCAGCCAGTTGTCGGAAGAAAGGATGTACATGTTTTTGCCCGCCAGCACCTTTCTGGCGCGGTAAATGGTGGTCAGCGTATTCTTGCTGGCATATTCCGGATTATAAAGCAGCTTTACCTGATACTTGTCGATCAGGTATTCAAACTTTTCCTTCAGATACCCTACGGCAATGGTAATATCCGTGATGCCGACCTCATGCAGCTGCCGGATCTGGCGCTCAATCATCCGCTCACCGAACACCTCCAGCAGCCCTTTCGGTGTTTCAAACGTAAGCGGAACAAAGCGGGAACCAAATCCCGCGGCAATGATCAGCGCGCCGTCCACCTTAAACTGCTCCAGAAAATCATCCCCGGCTCCCGTCAGCTCATAGGTGCCTGCCACACTTTTGCCCTGGGCAATGAGCCGTTTCTGCATAGCCTCCTTAATTAAGGTGTTCACCGTGCCGACAGAAAACCCCGTTTTCTGTGCCAGATCCCTCTGCGTACTGCGCGGATCTTCCTTTATATAACGACAAATCAAACCAATCCGATCCATTGAAAAACCTCCGTAAATGTTCAAAAATCAATAAAAATAGGAATATATGAACACTATAGCACAAAGCAGCGAACAGGTACAGCCCACAAACAAAATTGTACGGATATAAGTACATATTTCGGAAAAACTATAGGTTTCGTAAGGTTTTCGTAAGAAAACGCTTAGGGTTTCGTTATAGCATTTCGGAAAAAACTATATTATACTGTCAGTGTGATGGAGAGATGGAAACTTCCAGAAGCAGTTACATAGATTTGCATTTATTCCTAAACACAGAAAAAATGTAAAAAACTATTGATAATTTGCCTTATAGGAAGTATAATCGTCTCGTAATGCAATTTAGGAATTTCGTAGCAAATTCAAAAAAGTAAAAAGGAGAGTGCATTCATTATGAGAAAGCAGACTAAAGTAGTTGCAGTTGCATCTGCAGCAGCTCTGTTAGCTATCGGTGGTGCTATGACCTCTTTCGCAGCTCAGGGTTGGGTTGAGGAAGATGGTACCTGGTACTACTATGACAAAGATGGCAATAGAGTAGAAGACGAGTGGAAAAAATCCGGAGACAACTGGTTCTGGCTTGATTCCGAAGAGGGTGGCGCAATGGCTACCGATAAGCTCATTGAAGATGACGACGATACCTACTATGTAGATGGCAACGGTGTTATGGTTACCAATACCTGGGTTAAAGTTGTTAACGAGGATCAGGATGATGATGATCCGGCTGAGTATCGTTACTACTACATGCAGTCCAGCGGTAAAGCTTACAAAGCTGGCGATAGCAGCAACGTAAAATTCAAAACCATCGATGGCAAGAAATATGCATTCGATGATGATGGTAAGATGCTGTATGGCTGGGTTAAGAAAGATGATGCTAACCTTGCAACCGATGATTCTGACTGGGAAGATGCAGAGTACTATCTTGGTTCCTGGGAAGATGGTTCCATGAAGACTGGCTGGCAGAAGATCACCGTTTATGATCAGGAAGAGGATGATGACTATGATTACTGGTTCAACTTCAAGTCCAACGGTGAGAAACGTACCAGAACCGATAACAATGCAAAAGATAAAGACATCTACGAGAAGAAGATCAATGGTAAATACTATGGCTTCGATAAACGTGGTGTTATGACCTACGAGTGGACCGCTACCACTGAGAGTGATCTTTCTACCATTTCCAACTGGCGTTACTTCAACAGCCCAGAGGATGGTGCTCGTTCTACCAAGGGTTGGTTCAAGGTAGTTGCTCCGGATGAGGATGGCGATGATAATACTTTCAAGGATTACAGCAATGATTCTGCTAATTCTACTTTCGCTCAGGGTGATGCAGCTGATGAGAACGAGAGATGGTATTATGCAGATAGCGACGGTGAGCTGTATGTAGGCCAGATCAAGAAGATCAAAGGCAAATATTATGGCTTTGCTCCGGAAGGAAATAAAGCTGGTTCTATGCTGACTGGTCTGTGTGCATTAACCGTAAATGAAAAAGGTGAAATCGAAACTCTGTGGGCAAGAGATATGGATTCCGATGATCTGGATGACGCTCTGAAAGCAGAAGGTGATTTCGCTGCTACAACCAGCCATGGAGCATTTGGCGCAAGCAAATATGATACTCTGTACTACTTTGGCAACAATGAGGATTCTGATGGTGCTCTGAAGACCGGTAATGTATCTGTAAGCCTTGATGGTGATTCCTATCAGTTCCAGTTCAGCAAGACTGGCGGTGCTGAGGGTAAGGGCCGTGGTGTTAACGGTGTTGATGATGGCAAGTATATCTACAAGTTTGGTATGAAGGTTAAAGCTGACAGCGATGACAAGTACATTGTTGTTTACGCTGAGGGCGATACCGGAAGCAACAAGTTAGGTGAAGTTCATAAGATTGATACTTCTGTTCTGAGAAGCGCTTACTCTACCGAGGCTGGTCAGAATAAGGATGATGATACTGTAAGCTACGTTGGTGAGCTTGTTGGAAACTCTACCACCAATGGTAAATACTATCTGGTAAATACCAGTGGTACTATCGTTAAGAATAAGACCAGTGCAAAAGATGGCAATGACTGGTACTTCTATGTAGAGAAGAGTGCTATCAAGATGTACACCAACAACAACACTCTGTCTGTTGATTCTAAGAAGGCTGAGCTGAAAGATACTGCTGGTAACGCTCTGAAAGATTGGAAGACCAAATCTATTCAGGCTAAGGACAACGTATCTGGTACTCCGGCTGATGAGCTGATTGATGATGGTATCTAATTTTAATTAGGTATTGAATCTTTTGATTGCAACGCAAAAAAGACCTGTGTGAATTTCACACAGGTCTTTTTTTGCAAATATGCAATTATTTACTTAACTTGGAGAAATCAACAGTCTTCCAACCATTGCTGTTAAGCTTAGTGCCTTTCAGTTCTTTGCTGTCAGTGTACATAACAATCTTGTTATTGTTCATGTACCAATACATGTCATCACCATCTTTAACACCAGTCTTAGTGCCAGTCTGAATTCTACCGCTGGTATTTACTAAGTAGTATGCAGAACCAAAGCCATAGAAACCATTAACGGTTGCATCGGTACCAGTTACCTGGAATGCAGTCTTAGCAAACTCAGTTCTGATGTCCTTGCTCTCGTATACATCCACGGTAGCAGTATCGCTGTTAATGTTGCCTACAGCCTTAACAAGAATATACTTCTCGTCAGAATCAGCTTTTACTTTCTGACCATACTGATAAATGTACTTACCATCATCGATACCGTTCACGCCACGGCCTCTGCTACTAGCATCACCATTCTTCTTGAACTGGAACTGATAGGAATCGCCATCCAGATTGATGGTTACGTTACCAGTCTTCATAGCTCCATCGGTATCTGCATCATTACCAAAGTAGTACAGATATACATCACTGTTTGCCTGAGATTCGGTGCCATACTTATCCATGAAATCATCCAGACCATCAGCATCCATATCGTCATCGATGACATCTACAATCTTGGAACCGCTCATTTTCAGTGCACAAAGACCAGTCAGCATACGACCAGCTTTCTCACCGTCATCCGGCCAGAAGCCATAGTATTTACCTTTGATCTTCTTGATCTCACCAACAGCCAGACCCTCGTCATGGCCATTGGAGTAATACCATCTATCACTCTCGTCTTTAGAATCATTGTTTGCGAAAGTATCATCTACCTCTGCGAAAGAATTATCCTCAGTAGGCGGAGCTACTTTGAACCAACCCTTAGTGTAACGAGCACCATCTTCCGGACTGCTGAAATATGCCCAGTTAGAAGCAGACTGCGGATTGGTTGTACCAGAGGTAGCAATGTTGAACCACTCATAAACCATTACACCATACTGGTTAAAATGATAATATTTACCATTGGATTTCCAGGTGTCATTGTCTTCAGCATGGGTACGTTTTTTACCGTTTGCTTTGAAGTTGAACCAATAGTCATAATCATCATCCTTATCACTGGACGGATCATGAACAGTAATTTTCTGCCAGCCGGTCTTTAAGGAACCATCTTCCCAACCGCCAAAGTAGTAGTAAGCATCCTGCCACTCGTCTTCGCCGTTAGCCATAGTGCCGTCAGTTTTAACCCAACCATAAAGCATCTTGCCATCTTCATCGAAAGCATACTGCTTACCATCGATAGTTTTCTTGCTTAAGTTGTTGCCGTTACCCTTGTATGCTTTACCATTGGACTGCATATAGTAGTAACGATATTCAGCCGGATCATCATCCTCATCCTGCTCTTCGTTAACAACCTTAACCCAGGTGTTGGTAACCATAACACCGTTGCCATCTACATAGTAGGTGTTGTCATCATCCTCAACCAGTTTGTCGGTAGCCATTGCGCCACCCTCTTCAGAATCAAGCCAGAACCAGTTGTCTCCAGATTTTTTCCATGTGTCTTCTACTCTGCTACCATCTTTGTCATAGAAGTACCAGGTACCGTCTTCCTCAACCCAACCCTGAGCTGCGAAAGAGGTCATAGCACCACCGATAGCTAACAGAGCTGCTGCAGATGCAACTGCAACTACTTTAGTCTGCTTTCTCATAATGAATGCACTCTCCTTTTTACTTTTTTGAATTTGCTACGAAATTCCTAAATTGCATTACGAGACGATTATACTTCCTATAAGGCAAATTATTGAGCAACAAAAAACTGGCTGCCCAAGTTCATTGGCACAGCCAGTTTCTACCTCACTTTATATTTCCAAAAGTTTTTCAGCAATAACCTTGCATCGCTTTTTACAAAATGCCATTCCATACAGTAAAATGTTATGCCTGCCATCATTGAGCAAATACTCGGAATATCGTCGATCCTTGATTTGCTGTAAAGCTTTTTGACATGCCTGTTCCATATTTCTGAATTCCTTCGTATATTTCAATTCAACAATGATTCCGGTATTTGGATCATCTGTTTCCACAATAATATCTGCAAATCCTTCACCGGCTTCTATGTTTGATTTCACAAGCCAGCCGGCATTTCCGGTCAAAATACCGACCAGTAAATTATGATAGGAGCTCTCTTTTTCTTCATTTCGGGCTTTCGTGTCGAAAACACTGATGGAATTACTCAGTGTTTTCATCAGATAGTTTTCCATCCCTTCTGTATTGCCTGATTCAAAAGCGTTCCAAAACTCCTGCAATGGTTTTGTATTGGAAAAAATGCTCTTTTTAAACCAGTCCTGTATCTGCAGTTTGAATATTTCCCGAACTTCCTCATTTGGAATCATAAGCTTGTAAGCTCCGTCCGCATTCATTCCTGCCTGTGTCAGATATCCGGTTGTAAACAGAACGCTCCAAAGATTTTCGATACTATTGTCTATCTCATCATAGGTCAGATCCAGACGAAGATGTTTTTCGATAAATTCTCCGGCAATCAGCCGTTCAATTTCATTGCGTGTTGTTTTGCCCGCTTTGTCAATGAAGCGTTTTACCAGTTCGTTTCCGCTTGTGTTGATCCAATAACTTTCCGGTCTGGCAGCAGGATCATCTTTTATTCTGTCTACATGGTTTATGACATCCCAGGGACAGTATACATCTGCGTTTCCAAAATGATATCCGTCATACCACTGCTTGGTTTCTTCAAATCTCTGTTCCAAATGATAGTCCTTAAGAAGCTGTTTTACTTCCATATCTGTAAAGCCGAACTGTTCATCAAATCTGGAATCCGTAATGGATAAGATTTTAAAATTATTCAGACCTGTAAATATACTTTCTTTGGAGACGCGAAGGCATCCTGTCAATACAGCAAATTGGAGTGCGTCATTTGTTTTTAAGACATTGCCAAACAAAATACGCATCAAAGAAACCATTTCCCGATAATATCCGTGTAAAAATGATTTATCAAGTGGAACGTCATATTCATCAATGAGAATCAGCGCTTTTTTCTGGTAATGTTTATTCAGAAGCTCTGACAAAGTTTTCAGTGAACGTGACAGCACAGGTTCGCTCATCCAATAAGCACCTGATTTCATAGTTATGATAGCCTGGTACTGCTCTTTATCTTCAGGAGCAAGATTTTGACTGTCTAAAAGGAATCGAAACCGGCTTGCTTCGCTTCCGATCACATCCATAAATTGGCACTTTGCTTCCTCGAAGGAAAGGCCATCCACATTTTTCAGTGTAATGAAAATAACGGGATAACCGGCCATGTGTTCCCTGCACAATGTCTGATTCCGGGAAATATACAATCCATCAAACAATGCGCAATTTGTTCCGATTTCAAAAAAGTACTTTAACATACTCATATTAAGCGTTTTGCCAAAACGGCGGGGTCTGGTAAACAGATTTACCTTTCCCTGGTTATCCAGCAGCTGTTCTATGAGTTTTGTTTTATCAATATAGTAATATCCATCCGTGCGGATTTCTTCGAAATTTTCAATTCCGACGGGCAATTTCATTGAATTTTTCATATTGTGCCGCTCCCTTCTGCGTGCTCATATACGATTATGATAGCATGAAACGATTTTGCAAACAAGCAGAAAGCCTTCTTTCCAAGAATCTTAGACGAGCGTGGATACCTTAATTTCCGCTGCGATTTCGATATAATAATAAGACGGTATATTGTCTGTATATATTGAATTTTTCAGCCGCAGACAAAAAACGTCAATATTTTTTACAAAGGAGGCTCTCTATGGAAAAGGAGTTCAAAACGTATCTTTTAGACCAGAATTTGTCGAAAAACACGATCACATCGTATCTTTACGCACTTCGGCAGTTCGAAGAAAAATACGACAAGCTCACAAAGCAAAACTTGCGGGATTACAAGGTCTATTTGATTGAAAACTTTAAACCACAAACGGTCAACCTGCGTATCCGGGCCATAAACTGTTATCTGGAAAGCATCCAAAAAGAACAGTGGAAACTCCCATCCGTGAAAGTTCAGCAGAAACCGTTTCTTGAAAATGTAATCAGCGAAGCGGATTATCTGTATTTTAAAAATTGTTTAAAACGTGATAATGAAATGTACTGGTATTTTGTGGTACGTTTTCTGGCAGCTACCGGCGCCCGTGTCAGTGAACTGGTTCAGATCAAATGTGAACATGTACGGATCGGATATCTGGATCTGTATTCCAAAGGTGGAAAGTTGCGGCGGATTTATATTCCGTCCGCCCTGCAGAAGGAAACCTTAAAATGGATGGAGGAAACAAAAAAAGAAAGTGGATTCCTGTTTTTAAATAAATATGGGGAGCTGATCACCGCAAGAGGGATCGCTGTGCAGTTAAAGCACTTCGGTTCCAGGTATGGCCTGGATTCGTCAGTAGTGTACCCACATTCTTTTCGCCATCGCTTTGCGAAAAGCTTCCTGGAACAATGCAATGATATTGCCATGCTGGCGGATCTGATGGGACATGCCAGTATCGAAACTACCTGGATTTATCTGAGAAAAACCAGCACAGAACAGCAGGCTATTATCAATAAGATTATTGACTGGTAATTTTGAAAATAGTCTCATTCTAGCTACTTTTCCGCTTCTCAATAATTTGCCTTATAGGAAGTATAATCGTCTCGTAATGCAATTTAGGAATTTCGTAGCAAATTCAAAAAAGTAAAAAGGAGAGTGCATTCATTATGAGAAAGCAGACTAAAGTAGTTGCAGTTGCATCTGCAGCAGCTCTGTTAGCTATCGGTGGTGCTATGACCTCTTTCGCAGCTCAGGGTTGGGTTGAGGAAGACGGTACCTGGTACTTCTATGACAAAGATGGGAATAGAGTAGAAGATCAGTGGAAGAAATCTGGAGATAACTGGTTCTGGCTTGACGGCGAGGACGGCGGTGCTATGGCTACCGACAAACTGATCGATGATGACGGCGATACCTACTATGTAGATGGCAACGGTGTTATGGTTACCAATACCTGGGTTAAGGTTGTTAACGAGGATCAGGATGATGATGATGATCCGGCTGAGTACCACTACTACTACATGCAGAAGAGTGGTAAAGCTTACAAGGCTAGCGATAACAGCACCAGCACCAAGTTCCGTACTATCGATGGCAAGAAATATGCTTTCGATGCTGATGGTAAGATGCTGTACGGCTGGGTAACCGAGGACGGTGAACTGGCAACTGGTGATGACGGTTGGAAAGACGCTAAGTACTACTGCGGTTCCTGGGAAGATGGTTCCATGAAGACCGGCTGGCAGAAAGTGACCGTTTACGATGACGAAGACGGTAAAGATGATGATTACGATTACTGGTTCAACTTCAAGTCTAACGGTGAGAAGAGAGGCTGGAAAGACAGCGCAGGTAAAGAGAACTGGAAATCTAACGGTAAATACTACAGCTTCGATGGCCGTGGTGTTATGATTTATGAGTGGGCTCTTGCATCTGGTTCTACCAACGCATCTTCTGTTTCTAACTGGCGTTACTACAACAGCCCAGAGGATGGCGCTCGTCAGACTAAGGGCTGGTTCAAAGTAGTTGCAGCTTCCAGCGACAACGACAACACCTTCGATGAGGATCAGACCACTTCCTTCGCTCAGACTCATGCAAACGACGAGTCCGAGAAATGGTACTATGCAGGCGACAAGGGCGTTCTGTATGAGGGTATCATTAAGAACATCAAAGGTAAATATTATGCATTCTGGCCGGATGATGATGGTGCAGGTAAGGGCGGCGCAATGCTGACCGGTCTGTGCGTACTTCAGATGGAGAACGGAAGCAGCGATCAGATTGTTAAAGTCATCGATGATGATATTGATTCCGATGCTCTGGATGATATCCTGGACGGAACCTACAAAGGTCAGGACGCTTGGGATGAGAATGTACGTCTGTACTACTTCGGCAATAACGAGGATTCTGATGGCGCTATGAAGACCGGTAATGTAAACATCAACCTTGATGGCAGCTCCTACACCTTCCAGTTCCAGAAGACTGGTAATGCTAAGAGCGGCAGAGGTATGGGCGTAACTGGTATTGATGACAACAAGTACATCTACAGCTATGGCTGCAGAATCAAAGCAGACAGTGATGACAAATATCAGCTGGTTAGCGTAACCAACGATGAGGGTACTTCCTTAAATATCAATGCTGCTGGTGTTAAGGTAGAGAAATTAGATCCGAAGGATCTTGATAAGCAGTACACCAACAAGGATGATGAGGTTGTTAACTACACTGTTCTGAGTGATGATAGCTTACGCCTTGTTAACGTAAGTGGTAACATCCAGAAGAGCAAGACCGGTGCTAAAGATGGTAACGATTGCTACTACTATGTAAATAAGAAGTACGTTCCGCAGCTGTACACCGACAACAAGACTCTGAAGTCTGGTAAAAACTCCGAGAAGGAAGTTAGCGATTGGACCGATCTGTTAAAGTAAGATTTATTCGAATGAATGAAACTTCACTTGAATAGTGGACATATCACAAAAGGGCTACACGCAAATTGCGTGTAGCCCTTTTTGTGATATAGATTCTGCTCAATGAGTAGTTTCTAAAATTTAGATACCATCATCAACCATATCAGTATCAAGAACATCACCAGCGATACCATCGGAGATCAGTTTGGACTCAACATTCCAATCCTTCTTCAGGTCCTCAACGCCACCGGTTAAGGTGTTGTTGTTGGTGTACATCTTGATAACCTTGTTATCTACATAGAAGTACCAGTCATTACCGTCTTTAGCTGCGGTCTTATTCTTAACGATAGTACCGCTGGTATTTAACAGGTAGTAGTTAGAAGAAGCCTTACCAGATACTAAGGAACCAAGAGTACCGTAAGCGTAAACGGTATCACCATCTTTGTTCTGGCCTCTCTCAACTGCATCACGTCTTAATGCTGCAGTATCAATCTTATGAACAGTTACATCACTTGCACCAGTATCGCCATCAGCGTAAACAACAATGTACTTGTCATCGCTGCCAGCTTTCAGCTTCATACCGAACTTGTAGATGTACTTGCTGTCATCAATACCATTCAGACCACGGCCTTTGCCCTCAGAACCACCGGTCTTGCTGAACTGGAACTGATAGTTATCACCATCGAGGTTTACGCTAACAGAACCGGTCTTCAGAGCACCATCGCTATCCTCGTTGCTGCCGAAGTAGTACAGAGTATCATTGGTATCAGAACCGAAACCAACGAAATCACCCTCACCGTTCATAGCATCATCCAGATCATCAGAATCCATGTTTCTAGCCCACAGCTTAGTGATGTTACCGCTGTTATCTACTCTCAGAGCACACAGACCAGTCAGCATAGAACCAGCCTTATTTCCTTCCGGAGCGAAGCCATAGTATTTACCTTTGATCTTCTTGATCTGACCTACATACAGCTCACCATCGCTATTTGCGTAGTACCATCTCTCGTTCTCATCCTCAGCATCGCCCTTAGCGAAGGTCGGATTCTCAAGATTACTGTAATCTTTGAAGGTGTTGTCATCGCCATCTTTATCCGGAGCAACTACCTTGAACCAACCCTTGGTAGCACGAGCGCCGTCCTCTGGGCTGTTGAAGTATAACCAGTTAGAGATGGTAGAAGCATCAGAAGTAGTAGTCAGGGTCCACTCGTAGGTCATAACACCACGATTATCGAATGCATAGTGCTTACCGTTGATCTTCTTCTCTAAGATATCCTTGGAATCGCTCTCGTTGAAACGCTTCTTACCGTTGGACTTGAAGTTGAACCAGTAATCGTAGTCATCATCCTCATCCTGATCATAAACGGTAATCTTCTGCCAACCAGTCTTTAAGGAACCATCTTCCCAGGAACCCATGTAGTAGGTTGCAGTCTCCCAATCAGAATCATCGCTAGCCAGGGTGGAATCATCCTCGTTTACCCAGCCATACAGCATCTTACCATCCTCATCGAAAGCATATTTCTTACCATCGATGGTTTTGAATTTGGTCTTACCGCTGTCGCCAGCCTTGTAAGCTTTACCACTGTTCTGCATGTAGTAGTAACGATACTCAGCCGGATCATCATCATCATCCTGATCCTCGTTTACTACTTTAACCCAGGTATTGGTAACCATAACACCGTTAGCGTCTACGTAGTAGGTGTCATCGTCATCCTCAACGAGCATATCGGTTGCCATAGCACCGCCCTCGTCGCCGTTAAGCCAGAACCAGTTGTCTCCAGATTTTTTCCACTCGTTCTCTACTCTATTGCCATCTTTGTCATAGTAGTACCAGGTACCATCTTCCTCAACCCAACCCTGAGCTGCGAAAGAGGTCATAGCACCACCGATAGCTAACAGAGCTGCTGCAGATGCAACTGCAACTACTTTAGTCTGCTTTCTCATAATGAATGCACTCTCCTTTTTACTTTTTTGAATTTGCTACGAAATTCCTAAATTGCATTACGAGACGATTATACTTCCTATAAGGCAAATTATTGAGAGGAGCTGGGGGACGTATTGGCTGATGCCTGAGCCTGAAAAAGGTGAAAGGTCAGTGATAATTTATTTATGGCAACGGGTATGGAATTTTGAAAATGGGCATAATTATAAAAGAAAAATAATACATTATGTATTTAAATTCCATGAACAGTATGGTATAGTACAAATTACATGGAGGAAATGGGAAAATGAAAAATATATATTTAGTGAACTATTCTGTTAAAGGAATCAAAACACTGGATGAACTGATTTCTCTGTCATTTTATAAGAAAACTATTACGCGCAACCTGGACACGCAAGAATATAATGTAAAAGGAATTTATGGAATGAATGGTTCTGGTAAATCTGCTATTGTGACATCTGCAGATATACTCAGGAATCTTCTTACCAATCCGGGGTATTTGAATAATCCGATTGTTCAAAAAAATTTAGAAGAACTAATTAATAAAAAGCTGGGTGAATTGTTTATATCTGTTGATTTTCTTGTTAATTTGAATAAGCAAGAAAACTCTATACCAGTGTTGATGCGTTATATGGTGACAATATCTCAAAATTCCAATGGGAAATATGCTATTTCACATGAAAAATTATCTTGCAAGAATGCGTGCAGAAAATCGGATTTTATGTTTAATGTATTTGAAACGCAAAAGGGAGATGTTATTTCGGTAATAGATGAAGCGGAGAATCCTTTCCTGAAGAGATTTCTTGATAAAACCACAAATCTGTTGGAAGACAATTCGATGTGTGTATTGTTTTTTGATAAGGTACTGATGGATATGGCAAAAGATGAGACGGATAAAGATTATCCAATTTTGTTCTATCAACTTCTATCACTTTGGATTTTTGGAAAAAGCATACATGTATATTTAGATCAATCAGATGATCACAGCGATTATATTTTTAATAATACAGTTGGTGACTGGAGCAATGTGAAAGCGTCCAAGGAGAAAAATGATTTACTGGACCATCTTGTTGCGCTGGATAGTGATCATCTCTTTGTATTATCAGTTGCAAATAACTATATTGGAAAAGAAAATTACCAAAAATTTTCACAAACAATAGAAAAACTGGCACAGTTCCTTCGCATTTTTAAATCAGATTTAATCAGGATTGAAATCGACAAAAAAGAGGATCATTCTCTTTATATTTGTAATTTGGTTATGGTATATGAATCTTATAAAATTAATGCAGAATTTGAGAGTACGGGTGTTAAGAAACTCATTAAATTATTTGCCTATTTGCGGGAAATGGTTCGGGGAGGTATTGTTTTTCTTGATGAATTTGACTCCAATCTTCATGATGTATATTTGTGCGCGTTGTTGGAATATCTGATGGAATATGGAGAAGGGCAGCTTTGCTTTACAACTCACAATGTGGGACCGATGGATGTTTTGAAACGCCATAAAAAATCGATTGATTTTTTATCTACCGATCATAAAATTTATCCATGGACATCGAATGGAAATTATTCCCCTTCAAGGCTATACAGAAATGGCATGATTGAGGGGTCGCCATTTAATGTGGATTCCGTTGATTTTATAGGAGTATTTGGCTCTGGTTCGGAGGATAATTAATGGGAGTTCAATACATTTTTGTTGTAGAAACAAACAGCAAATGCAAATCGGACTGGATTTATATAAGGGATACTATAGAATGATTCTATCAATGGAATCAACCGCAAATCAAACTTAGTGTTGTTTATATGAATGGAAAGGGCAATTATAAAAATAAGGAAAAGGATATAGAAAGCCTGAGCAAACAGTACCGGTCTGCCGGAAAAGGAAATCAGTCCAAGGTCATGCTTTGTTTTGATTGCGATGAATATGAGAAAGACGTGTATGACAGAACATTTTTGAAGGATGCCAGACAATATTGCCAAAACATGGGGTATGAATTTGTGTGGTTCTGTAAAGATATTGAAAGCGTTTACCTGGGACACAAGGTTGATGACAGCCAAAAAAAGAAAGAGTCTGCGGTGTTTAAGGCACAGAATGGTATCAATCATGTTGATGCAAAAAAACTTTTAGCCACAGCATATCGAATTAACAGCAGCAATCTTATGTGTATCCTTGATAAATGCTTCGCAAGAAAATAGAAAGTATGTTATAATCAGAGCATGTCTGAATGGCGGGAAGAGCCATTATATGGATAAACAGCGAATGAGGAGATTTTATGGAGAAAAAAACAGTTACAAATAAAGCCGACAGTTTTGCGTCAACTTGTTCATCGGTAATCAGCGGTGTGATCAGTGTGTTTTTGCTAGTTGCAGTGGTTGCAGTGCCGCTGATTTATGATAATTCTTACTTCAACATACTGGAAACAAAATATAAATGCTTTTACATGAGTGTGCTCGTGATGCTGGCAGTGCTTCTGATACTGAGCCTGGTGCTGCTGGGAATTGATCTGAAAGAGTTTCAGGGGGCGCATGTGAAGCAACTCTTTGCAGTGTTGAAACCAGCTAACTGGAAACAGACATTCCGGCTTGCAGATGCAGCTGTGTTGGTTTTTTGGCTGGCATCCGTGATATCCACGCTACAGTCTGAATACCTGTATGAATCTTTCTGGGGAAACGAAGGTCGGTACAGCGGTCTGTTCCTTATGACACTTTATGTTGTGATGTATTTTGTGGTAAGCAGATTCTGGCACAGTAATAAACTTGTAATGCAGGCGTTTTTCGTTGCAGGGCTTATCGTATGTTATATTGGTATTACGGATTATTTCCAGCTGGATATTTTACATTTCAGAGGGAAAATAAAACCGGAGCAGTCCACGATTTTTACTTCCACCATTGGGAATATTAATACTTACACGGCATATGTAGCATTGATCATGGGAGCGGCAGCAGCGATGTTTATGACTGCAAAAGACTGGCTAAAAACATGCTGGTATTATCTTTGCATGGTGGTTTCGTTTTTTGCAATTGTTATGGGATGCAGTGACAATGCCTATCTGGCTCTGGGTGCACTGTTTGCGCTGCTTCCGCTGCTGGTATTTCGAAACAGACAGGGCGTGGTCCGGTATCTGGTTATGGTGGCAACCTTCGCAACCGTGATTCAGTGCATTGATTTTCTCAATCAGGCCTATGCGGATATGGTAATCGGTCTGGATAGTTTGTTCCAGATTCTGGTCAACCTTCCGGGGCTTCTTGCGATTGTAGTGGTGTTATGGTGTCTGTCTGCTGGTGTGGCAGTTTATTTCAGAAAGCAGGAACAGGCAGATGTGACAGCACTGTTGGCTGGAAAAAGACAGAAGTTAGAAGGAAAATCTAAAATTACACTGGTTCAAATCTGGCTTGGGGTGCTTGCGCTGGGTGTAGCTGTGCTCGTTATCATGCTGATTGACGCAAATGCGCTTGGCCATGGCTCTCGTTATGGGAGTCTCGGCAATTATCTTGTGTTTAATGATGGTTGGGGAACCATGCGTGGATACATCTGGCGCAAGTCTCTGGAACTGTATGCGGCATTTCCGTTTATGCATAAGCTTTTTGGCTTTGGGCCGGATACATTCGGAATTATGACAACTCAGTACTTTATGAGAGATATGGTTGGCACGACAGGGCAGGTGTTTGATACGGCCCATAATGAATATTTGCAGTTTTTACTGACCATTGGACCGGTTGGATTGCTGGCATATCTGGTTTTCCTGCTCGGAAATGCCTGGAAGATGGCAAAATACTGGATTAACCAGAATACACAGAATCCGAAAACACCTGGAGCATCAGGCGCATCCAGAGAGAGCGCCTGCGTGATCGGGTGCCTGTTTGCAGTAATCTGTTATTGCGCTCAGGCTCTGGTTAACTTAAACCTTCCAATTGCAACACCAGTGATGTGGGTTGTTATGAGCATTGGCGTGGCAAGCTGCGGGAAAAAGTAAAAGAGATGAGGAGTCGAAAATGACTCCTCATTTTTGTGATTAAAATCCTTCTAATTCAATTGTGTGAAAATAGATTTCTTAAGTTGCATTTCAATAGTAGTATGGTACAATAGTAACACAGGATAGTTGGGAGGAATGGATATGAATGAAGAGTTAAGGAGACTAATTAATAACTTAACGCAGGATATCATTAACATCTATGATATACAAATACCCATTCAGAATATTAATGATGTTGTGCGTCAGCTTGGTGGCTATATAGAGGAAAATGTCATGCCAGATAATATGGTAGACGGAAGCATACGAAAAGAAAATGATAGCTTTGTTATATCGGTATCTCCTTTTCAAAGCGAGGAACGACGCAAATTTACCATAGCACATGAATTGGGGCATCTTTTTCTTCATATGGGTTATATCATTTATCCGGAATTATGGAGCAGACAGAGGGATGCAACATATTATCGCTCAGGGGATTCTCTGGTTGAATATCAGGCAAATGAATTTGCGGCAGCGTTTTTGATGCCGAAAGAAAGATATAAAGAAATTATGGATCGATATACCATAGGAACAAGTGTCGAAACGCGAAAAATAGCAGAATATTTTGGTGTTTCTGTTTCGGCGGCATCAAATCGAGGAAAATTTCTGGGGTATTTGCAATGGTAGAAAGCAAAGAAAAACTTCAGCAGCGTTATATGGGCGCTCTTGGCGCCCTGGAAAAAATTAATGATTCAAAGAATGAAGGGAAGAAGTGTTCCAGAACAGTGGAACTTTTCTTCTCTTTTGATATAGTAAATTCATCAGCTTATAAAGATGAGAATTATTTTGGCTGGCCTGTTGTTTTGACCTCATTGCTGACAGAAATTCAGAGGAGTGTAGCCGGGAAAATACCACAGGCTCAGTTGTGGCGTGTACTTGGAGATGAAATAATATTTTTTGTGACAATAAAAAATATTGATGAGATTTATGCAGCAATTAATTCTGTATACAGTACACTGGTTAATTTTAACCTGCAGCTGCGAACGGGGCGTTTTTTTGAAAATCTTGAAAATAATAGTAAAGAGACAAAGCAGTTTACAGAATCGGGCTGTATAGAAAAAACTGGAATAGATATGCTGAGGGTCAATAATATTATTGCCGTGCAGGCAGCGGCCTGGCTTGCAATTGTGATAAATGGAGATAAGGAAGAATTCCGACCATACGATAATGTGTTTAAACTCTATAATATCAATGAAAGCCAGCAGATTCATGAATTTCTTGGTCAGGACATAGACACGGGATTTCGTATAAAAAAAGAAACACAGGACAGGCGGTTAGTTGTAAGTGTGGAACTTGCAAAAATTTTAAGTGACAGAACTCAGTATTCATCAAGACTGAATATTGTGACATATAAGTCTTTGAAGGGTGTTTGGAAAGAACGTTTATATCCTATCATATGGTATCACGATAGTGAAATAAGCGGTGTCGTATTTGAGGAAAGTTTTTATTATGATGAAATAACGAGTAGTCCATTATCAAGAGCATATTTCGAAAATCGAAAAAACAAAGGCGGAGATTTGCCGGAATATATGTTTTCGAATGTACATAAGGCCTTAAATAAGGTGATTCACGATCAGAATCTGGAAGAAAAAATGAAACTGATCTGCGATATTATCAACGAGACGGAAAATGATGAAAGGACAATGGAAAACGAGTTCTCCAGCAAGCTGCTTGAATTTCATTGTGCGGCTGTTTGCTGTGATGTGGAAAATAAAAAGGTACTTATTGCCAAGCGCAGTGATAGAAAGTTTTATCCGGGATTGTGGGAATTCGGATGTGCGAAAGCAAATATAGAAAAATCACTATGTGAATCCATTGCGGAAGATTATAAAAATGATTTTGGCCTTAATGTCGAAGTGATCTGTGATAAAAAGAGAGAAGATATGGAACCTGTTCCGGTTGCGCTGTATCAGGTGGATAAAGCAGATAAACTGCAAAAGGGAGTTATTGTTGTAGCCAGGGTAATAGGTGCTGCAGATCGGTTGGGAGAAACAATTAAACTTAGAAAAAAACATGAGGCGTATAGATGGATAGGTGAAACAGAAATTGATGATTTTGCGGAAAATGCGATTCATGATTTTAAAGATACATTAAAACGTGTATTTTCTATGTGGAATGATATATTTGGAGATTGAACAATGGATGAATATTTAGAAAAAAATTTCGCTAATGTAAATATGTGGCTGCATTTTGCAGAAGCAAAGAATGCTGCAAATATAGCTTTGGCTATGGCTGCAGTAGTAGGACTTCTTGGACTGGATGAAAAGAATGTGCTGATATATTTTATTTGTATTATCTTTTGCTGTTCGGGAGGTGCTTCTTTGGTGTCTTTTTGGCCTAACCTCGGTGATGTGGCTCATGGTGGGAATAAAACAAGCACACCTAATCTGCAGTTTTTTGAGCATATCAAGAATTATTCTGGAAAAGAATATGTAGAGGAGGTTAACAAAGTATATTTCCGGAATTCCTCACAAAAAGTAACTCAATATCAGGAAGATTTGGCAAAAGAGATTGTTTATAATGCAAAGATTGCAAGCCGAAAATATAAATTGTTTAAGATAGCATTTTATGGTGATTTGATAGCATTTCTATCAATAATTTTATTTTTGATTTGTGCATAAAGAAAAATCAGCTTAGGTGAATGAATCCTTTGAGAGTTAGTTCATCCGAGCTGATTTGTGTTTTGGACTATTTTGCATGGATTTCCAGCGCATTTCTTTCCGCAAAAGTTGCGGAAAAAGGCCATAGGTGTTATACTGTACAAAGGTTTACTCTGCGTAAATACGCGCTATGGGCTAATCCGAGAAGGAGAATCTTACGATGGACAAACACTATTCCGTACTGATGTCTGTATATAAGAAAGAACGGCCGGAATATCTGTATGCGGCTTTGAAAAGCATAATCGGGCAGTCATGGAAGCCTTCGGAGATTGTTCTGGTCTGCGATGGTCCTTTGACCAGGGATCTGGAGACAGTCCTGAGAGAGGAAGCATTTCAGAACCTTTTGAAACTTGTAAGGCTGGAAGAAAATGCCGGCCTTGGAGCAGCGCTAGCGAAAGGATTGCCGGAGTGTACCTGCGAGTGGGTGGCACGTATGGACAGTGACGATATTTCAGTGGCAGACCGCTGTGAAAAACAACTGCAATATCTGGAATCTCATCCGGAGACAGATGTTTTAAGCGGTACCATTGCGGAATTTCAGGGGGAAGCCCGGACAGAGTGGGAAGCAAAATCCTGTGTGGTATCAAAAAAATGCGTACCACGGACCCAGGACGAGATTGCATCCTATATAAAAATGCGCAATCCGGTCAATCACCCATGTGTTATGTTTCGCAGGGATAAAGCACTGGCAGCAGGCGGATATCAGCCATGCCTATTGTTTGAAGACTACGATCTCTGGGTGCGGATGTTCCAGGCAGGATACCAGTTTGCGAATTTGCCGGACACGCTCCTTTATATGCGTGTAAATGATATGCACAGGCGCAGAGGCGGCATATCGTATGTAAAACCAATCTGCCATTTCTGGACAGGCATGTACCGAAAGGGAATGCTGAACTTTGCGCAGTATAGTTTTGTGCTGCTATCCAGAATTATGGTCAGTCTGATGCCAAATGGTATCCGAAAAATGATCTACGACAAGAAATTAAGGAATCACGAAAGTAATGAACGATAAAAACACAAATCGCAGTTTTGAGCAGTACAAGCGTCTGGTGAAATTTACCGGATCAGCGGTCATTGTGCTTCTGGAACTGGCCATCTATTATTATGTGTGGATGAACTATTACAACCGGAATATGACAGTAGCCTTCTGGAGACGTGGAAACTGGCTAATTGCTGGAGAATATCTGGTTCTGTCGATGGTACTGCACCGGCTGTATGGCGGTCTTAAAGTTGGAATTTATAAATACTGGGGACTGGTGTATTCTCACATGCTTTCCATTGTGGGGGTGAATGCCTTTTCCTATGTACAGGTAGTTCTGTTTGATAAAAAGATGCATAACCCGACAGCGCTGCTGGCGCTGACTGTGGTGGATTTTGCATTGGTTCTGATCTGGGCACTGGTATTTAAAAAACTGTATGCGGCGCTCTTTCCCAAGAGACGCCTTTTACTGGTATATGGAAAAACACCCATGTTTCATCTTGTGAACCGGATTGATACCCGCGATGACAAATACGAAATTGCGGAAAATGTGCCGATTGACATGGGACTGGAGCGAATCGTAAAGCAGGCAGAAGATTATGACGGTGTCATTATCGGCGATATTCCGGCCAGAGCCCGCAATCAGCTGATGAAGCTTTGTTACGCAAAAAATATCCGAAGCTACACAGTGCCAAAGATCAGTGACATTTTGCTGAGAACATCTGTGGAACTGAATATCTTTGATTCTCCTCTTTACCTTTCCCGCAATGATGGCGGTCTGGCCTGGGATCAGGCAGTGGTAAAGCGGTTGGAAGATCTGATGATTGCCGGAGCAATGCTGCTGGTGACCAGTCCGTTTTTCCTGATTATAGCGTTCCTGATCTGGAATACGGATAAGGGACCGGTGTTCTACACGCAGGAGCGGCTGACTTTAGATGGAAAGATATTCCGCATTTATAAATTCCGTACCATGATTGTAGATGCGGAAAAGAAAAGCGGCCCGGTAAAAGCCGGGGAGAAAGATCCACGTATCCTTCCGGTAGGACGATTCCTGCGGGCAACCCGTATGGATGAACTGCCGCAGCTCTTAAATATTATCAAAGGTGATATGAGCCTGGTCGGTCCGCGGCCGGAACGGCCGGAACTGGCGCGCGTCATCACCAAAAATATCCCGGAATTCGAATACCGCATGAAGGTAAAAGCAGGACTCACGGGATACGCACAGGTGCATGGACGTTACTGTACCACAAGCTACGACAAATTAAAGCTCGATCTGACCTATATACGGAACTATTCCATCTGGCTTGATCTGAAACTGATTCTGATGACGCCTAAGGTTCTTCTTATGAAGGAGTCAACAGATGGTTTCGAGGAAGGCCTGTGGGAAGACCCGGCTTTAAAAGAATAGAATGGATTAAGATATGGAAAAAATATTAACTGTAGTTGTCCCAACTTACAATGCGGAAAAATATCTCCGGGACAATCTGGAATCTTTTGAGATACCAGAACTGATGCAGGATATTGAAATTCTCATCGTAAATGACGGATCAACGGATCATTCCCTGGAAATTGCCAGAGAATATACCGAGCGCTATCCGGATACGTACCGGGTGATCACTAAGGAAAATGGCGGTCATGGGTCCGGTATTAACTGCGGCATTGAGCATGCCAAGGGAACCTACTTCAAGGTGGTCGATGCCGATGACTGGGTAGGAAAAACAGCATTTATCAGTTTGGTAAAGACTTTAAAAGCCAGTGATGCAGATGTGGTGTATTCAGGTTTCCTGTGGACTTATGATAACGGAGAAGCAGATAAGACTAAGTTCCAGACAAAAGCAGAGATAGAAATTCCTTTTGAAGGCGTAGAATACCAGAAAACGTATCAGTTTGACGATATTGCAGACCGGCTTTATATGAAAATGCACAACATGACCATCCGGACGGAAATTTTGCGGGAGCATCAGATCCGCATCGATGAGCACTGTTATTATGTGGATACCGAATATATTTTGTACCCCATTCCCTATGTGAAGACAATCAGTTTCGTGGACGCTTTCGTCTATTATTACCGCCTGGGACGGGAAGGACAGAGTGTGGGGCTGGAGAAGATGCAGAAGAATGAACAGAATTACGATAAAGTTCTTTCATCGCTTCTGCGGTTTTATCAGCAGCTGGGACAACAGTTGCCTTGCACGGACATCAAAAAGCGCTATATCGCTAGGCTGATTGCCCGGGTAATTGCAGGCAAATTTAAAATTATGCTGAGCTTTCCGCCATCCGCAGAGAAAAAACAGCAGCTGCAGCAGTATGACAGAACCTTAAAAGAACAATACCGCGATATCTACGACAGCAACATCAACAAAGCAGTTTCATTGTTGCGGAAAACGCAATATCACACGTATTATCTGGCAAATATGCTGGTTCGGCGTACATACCGTTAAAGAAGAATACAGAGAGGTTTTTATGGACAAGATCGTATCGTTTATCATACCGTCCTACAACGTAGAAAAATATCTGGATGTCTGTCTTACATCTTTCCTGAATCCGGAAGTGCTGGACCAGATTGAAGTCATTGTTGTAGATGACGGTTCCAAGGACCAGACGGCGCAAATTGCCCGAACTTATATCGAACAATATCCTCAGGTCTTCCGCCTGATATCCAAAGAAAATGGCGGGCATGGATCAGCAATCAATGCAGGAACGGCACAGGCAGTTGGCCGTTACCTGAAAGTGATTGACGCCGATGACTGGGTTGTAACGGAAAATCTGAAAGAATTCGTGGACAAACTGGCAGACTGCAGTGCGGATGTAGTGTTGAATCCATATCATCAGGTAGATATGAAAACGGGTGAAAAGACCGTATGGAAGATGTTCTTAGACCACTACGAAACGGTCTATACACTGGAGGATGTCGTGCAGAACTGGAAGAATTTTGACCGCTGTTTTGCTTTTCACGGCATCTGCTATAACCGGGAATTCTACCAGAAACACCGCTATGAGCTGCCGGACAAAATCTTCTACGAGGACCATGAATACACCACAATTCCATGTTCGTACGCAGCAACTATTTACCCCATGGATCTGTATTTATACCAGTATCTGGTAGGCAACGCAGAACAGAGTGTATCGGTAACCAACCGCTTAAAACGGATGAGCCATGTAGAAAAGGTGACGGAAGATCTGATTCGCCACTACATCGCACATCCAGAGCTTTCCGATGCGGCTAGGGAGTATATTTACAAGAAGACAGAAGGCGTTATTTTAAGCTATTATGTGGCAGGCTGCATCATGAATCCTGATAAAAAGAAAGGCCGAAACGACTGTCTGCGATACAATGAAATGATTCAGAATCTGAATATAGAATTCTGGAACCGAGTCAGCAAAAAGTTCAAAATGTATCTGTGGATGAATCGGTTAGGGATCTCATTCTCTATGTATGAAAAGATGCTGCATTCAGGAATTTATAACCGCTTAAGGCACAATCAGAAGATAGAATCAGAGAAGTAAACAAGAAAAGATGAGGCATTATTTATGAAATTATGGGTAGACCGAATTAATACATTTTTGAAATATAAAGACCTTCTGATCCAATTGGTGAGCAGAGATATTAAGTTAAAATACCGGAGAAGTTTTCTGGGCTATTTGTGGAGCGTATTGAATCCATTATTTGTTATGCTTATCATGACAATTGTGTTTTCAACAATGTTCAGCCGAAATATCCAGAACTTCCCGGTATATTTATTTACGGGAAAGATGTTGTTTGATTTCCTGTCTACATCAACTATTCAGGCTATGACTTCTGTAACTGGTAATGCAGCATTATTGAAAAAAACCTATGTACCAAAATATATCTTTACATTGTCTAAGGTAACAAGCTGCATGATCGATCTGGTGTTTTCCCTTGGGGCGTTGCTGATTGTTATGCTTTGTACCAGGGCAACTATATACTGGACTTTCTTGTTATTTCCGCTGGTTATTGTTCAGATTTATATTTTCTGCTGTGGACTTGGCTTTTTTCTTGCAGAATTTAATGTGTTTTTCCGGGATGTACAGTATATTTATCATGCAGTTATGACTGCATGGATGTATCTGACACCGATTTTCTATCCGGTGGAATCTTTACCAGCAAGTGTTGGCTTTATAGTAAAGGTGTTAAATCCTGTGTATTATTATGTCGCACAGTTCCGTGATTTGGTTTACTACGGCCAACTTCCGGGTCCGAGAGTATTTTTCGGTGGATGGATTCTTGCATTTGCAATGCTTGCATTCGGTCTTCTGATGTTCAAACGGAAACAGGACGATTTTATTTTGTATATTTAATTGGAATAGGTGACGGTATGAGTGATTACGCTGTTGAAGTTAATAATGTGACAATTCGCTTTAATATGGCGAGTGAAAAGATTGATAATTTAAAAGAGTATGTCATTAAATTAATAAAAAAAGAACTGATTTTCCAGGAGTTTTTGGCAGTAAAAGATGTGTCTTTCAAGGTGAAGAAGGGTGAAGCCTGGGCGCTGATTGGCGTGAATGGATCCGGAAAATCCACTATGTTAAAGGCAATTAGCGGCATCTTAAAGCCTTATAAGGGCAGTATTACGGTTAATGGTGAGGTGGCTCCGCTAATTGAACTTGGAGCCGGGTTTGATCCGAATCTGACAGCGCGTGAGAATATTTATTTGAATGGAACCGTGTTAGGACATTCAAAAAAATATATGGATGAGCATTTTGATGAGATTGTAGATTTTGCAGAATTGTGGGACTTCCTGGATACTCCGATTAAAAACTTCTCTTCCGGTATGACGGCCAGACTTGGTTTCTCTGTAGCAACCATGGTGGCACCAGATATCCTGATTTGTGACGAGATTTTAGCAGTAGGAGATTACCTGTTCCAGCAGAAATGTATGGAGCGCATGAATCGGATGCTGAGCGGAGGAACGACACTGCTTTTTGTGTCACATAATGTAGAGACAGTTCGAAAACTATGCGATCATGCAATCTGGCTAGATCATGGAGTTGCAAAGATGGCAGGAGAAGTGAATGAAGTTTGTGATGCTTATATGAAGTTGCATAAGTAACCGATTGAAAATTACAATATATTAGGGGAAAAGAATGGAAAGAGAAGTTTCTGTAATTATACCTGTGTATAATATGGAGCCTTACTTAGAACAATGCTTGGATAGTGTGTGTAATCAGACTTTAAGAAATATTGAAATTTTATGCATAAATGATGGTTCAACAGACAGTTCTGGGCAAATTTTAGAAAAATATGCGAAACTTGACAAAAGAATTATAGTGATTCAGCAGGCTAATTCTGGGGTAGCCGCATCAAGAAATCTAGGGATAAAAGAAGCACAAGGCGAATATGTGATTTTTATGGATCCAGACGATTGGTATCCGGAAAACGATATTCTAGAAGTGTTATATCAGAAAGCAATCAAAAACAATGCGTTAATATGTGGGGGGGAATTTTCAGATTATAATGATGCGACTGGGCAATATGGATATGATTTTTTAGAGCGTTATTATGGTTATACATTTAAAAAAGAAGGGTTTATTGATTATAAAGATTATCAATTTGATTTTGGCTACCAGAGATTCATATTTCAAAGGGAAATGATAATTGAGAATCAATTATCATTTCCTTTATTGTTAAGATTCCAGGATCCACCATTTCTGGTGAATGCTATGATAACAGCCGAAAAATTTTTTGCAATTAAAAAAGTAACGTATTGTTATAGATATGGACATCGCGGAAATATTTGGACAAACAAGAAGGTAGAAGACTTGTTAGAAGGTTTGTATTTAGATTTAAATTTGGCAATAGACAAGAATCTGGAAAAGTTGGAATCGTTAACAATTACAAGGTTGAATGAAGAATTTGTTGGTGTTATTCGTGATTCACTAATGCAAGGAAATTGGAATGTCCTTGAAAAAATAAATCAAATTTATCACATATCAAGTGATGCACAGAAAAAGCAGATTCAAAAAATTCAATTAGAAGAGTTGTTACAAATAACTATTCAAAGCAACTTGGATTTACAAAGCAAAAATAACGAATTAGAAACAGAAATTTTAAACTTACGAAGGTCAAAGACTTTTAAGATTGGTCAGTTGTTAATATTTGTACCGCAGAAAATTTATTGGTGGATAAAAAATAATTAAGGAGATGCGCAATGGCAAAAGTATCAATTATAATTCCGACATATAATGTAAAACCGTATTTAAGAGAATGTTTGGATAGTGTTGTTGGACAAACATTAAAGGATATTGAAATTTTATGTGTTAACGATGGTTCAACAGATGGTTCACTAGAAATTATTGAGGAATATGCTCGAAAAGATGATCGTATTATTGTAATTTCGGGTTCAAATGGTGGATATGGAAAAGCTATGAATAAGGGACTCCATCAAGCTACTGGAGAATATATAGGAATTGTTGAGCCAGACGATTATATTGCACTAAATATGTATGAAGAACTTTATGAAAAAGCAAAGTTTTATGATGCTGATATCGTGAAAGCGGATTTCTATCGATTTACACGAAATGATGATGGTAATATGAATTTAGTGTATAATCATTTGTCAGAGTTTACAGATGACTATAATAAAGTTATTTGTCCTGTAGATGAGCTACGCAGTTTTAAGTTTATTATGAATACATGGTCTGGAGTTTATAGACGAGAGTTTATTGAAGAACATAAAATTCGCCATAATGAAACGCCGGGTGCATCATACCAGGATAATGGTTTTTGGTTTCAGACATTTGTGTATGCTAAAAGAGTCGTTTTTATTGATAAACCATATTATCGAAATCGACGTGATAATCCATCCTCTTCCATGTTTAGCAAAACGAAAGTCTATAGCATGAATGTCGAGTATGCATATATTAAAAAGCTTTTGATGAATCAGGCTGATGTATGGGAAAAAGTGAAATATATATATACATATAAACGATATCAGAATTATATAGGAACTATTAATAGAATTGCAAATGAATTTAAACGACAGTATGTATTGGATATTAGCGAAGAATTTAAAGAAGCAGAAGTGGATGGGGAATTATCTTCTGAAGTATTTTTACCTGGAGAATGGAATAGTTTACAATTTATAAAAAATGATCCTGAGAATTACTTTTTATTTAATGTCCTAAGAGGAGATACAGAGAAGCAGATTCAAATAGATTTGGACAGAGCTAACGAAAGAATTTATGAATTAGAACATTCAACTACATTTAGAGTTGGAAAAGTATTTATGTTTTTGCCATGCAGAATTAAAGACTTTTTCACAAAAAAATAAGCAATTTTGGGAGTATGTAAATGAGAACAGTTGCAGTTATAATTCCAGTATATAATATGGAAAAATATTTGGAAGAATGTCTGGACAGTGTATTAGCACAAACACTGAAAAATTTTGAAATTATATGTATCAATGATGGTTCATCAGATGCTTCATTGAATATTTTGACGAGATATGCCAGAAAAAATGAATGTATCACTGTGATTGATCAGGAAAATCAAGGAGTGTCAGCAGCTAGGAATGCAGGATTGCAGTCGGCAAATGCTGAATATGTATGTTTTATGGATCCAGATGATTTTTATCCAGATGACAAGGTACTGGAAGATTTGTATGAGGAAGCTAAAAATCATAATGCTTTCATTTGCGGTGGGTCATTTAGTCGATATAATGATAAAACAAGAGAAAAAACAGTACAATTTGATGGATTTTACAAACAGTATACATTTTCAGAAAATGCAGTAGTATCATATGCTGACTACCAGTACGATTATGGATACCATAGATTTTTGTATTCATTACAGTTGCTAAAAACGCAAAAAATTGAATTCCCTCCATATAGGAGATTTCAGGATCCGCCGTTTTTTGTCAAAGCTATGATTGCTGCAAAAGAATTTTATGCAATAAAGCGTATTGTGTACTGCTATCGAGTTGGACATCAGACTGTAAAATGGAATGAAGAAAAAGTTTTAGCTTTTATGCGGGGCGTTTGCGATAATTTGCAGATTTCTGCGGATTATTGTTTGAGTAATTTGCATGCAGTCACGGTACAACGAATTATTGAACAAAAGAAAGCATTTGAATTGAACAAAATTGAAAATATGTCAGAAGAGTTTAAAAATACTTTCTTTAAAATGTTGTTATGTATTCGTATGGATTTGCTTGAAAATAGTACATACGATATTAATGTAAATCAATTATTTAGAGTATTAAACGGCATTTTATTACAGCAGGATATTTACAGAAAAGAGCTTGAAGACTGGAAATATCAATATAATTGTATAAGAAATTCCAGAACCTTTCGTGTTGGTGAAGTCGTATTGTGTATACCTAAGAAATTGTTTTCTATTTTAAAACATTAACGATGAGGAAAATATGAATTTAAATAAATTAATTTTAATGTTGAAAAAAAACTTAAAAATATATGAGAATATAGAAAATTTAACTGAGTCTTTTGAAGAACAAAAAAAATCAACTGATAATGAATTGGAAATTATAAAACAAAATATTAATCATTCATTGGACATGAATAATTATATTCTTAGAAGAGTGAAGCGAATTCAGGAATTAGATGAGTATATTTTGAAGCGAAGTGAAAAAATTCAGGAATTGGATGAGTATATTTTAAAGCGGAGCGAAAAAATTCAGGAATATGCAATGAAAACTTCAAGAGCTGCAAACGAAAATATATGGAGTAATGTGTTTCACGATACTATATGGGATAGTAAGTGGCTTTTGAATAAAAAATTTTCTCCTGGAAGGTGGGCCGTTGGATATCAGTATTTGTATGTATTATATAGGATTTTAGAATCAGTTCAACCGCAAAGTATATTGGAACTCGGCTTAGGGCAAAGCACTCAAATGATGACACAGTACGCAGAATATGCAGAGGATTGCCGACATTATATTGTGGAGCATGATCCTGCGTGGATTGAGTTTTACAAAAAAAACAACGTAATATCTGATTTTAGTACAATTGTTCAATTGGATTTGTGTAAAAAACAAGTTAAACAAGATGAAGATGTCACAGGATATAAAAGGTTTTCAGAAACATTTTTAGGGAAAAAATTTGATTTGATTTCTATTGATGCTCCATTTGGAAGTCCATGTTATATTTATGCAAGAGCAGATATTTTAGAATTGTTGCCACAATGCTTGAAAAAGAGTTTTGTGATTATCTTGGATGATTATAATAGGACGGGGGAACAAAATACCGTTAAACTGTTAAAAGAAAAATTAGATGATGAGAAAATAATGTATTGTGAAGGTGTGTATTCAGGAAATAAAGATATCTTTGTTATTACGTCAATGGATTATAAATTTCTTGTTTCTTTATAATCAGAGATTGTATGATATTTAAATTTCGATTGGGGAAGTTATGACATCGATGAAAAAAATAGGTAATATAGGAGCTGCTTTTATAAGCTCGTTGGCAATGGCAATTTTGATTAGAACAAAAATTATTTCTGAAGGAAGTAATTTTTTCCAATATATAAATGGTATAGTGCAAAATGCAAGTTTGGCTGATGCATATATATTTTTTTCGTTGCTATATTTTTATATTAAATCAGAAATTTGCTACAAACCATTAATCATTGGGACGGGGGGGTGCTTTTCTGTATTTGTAATATTGGGAAAAAGTTATTGGGAACTGGGATCATGGGATTTCCTTTTTGGCAATAAGTATCAGCTTGTAATAGCTGTTATTTGCTTTATAGGGTTGTGGTGTTTTTTCGTGTTTTTGCTGAGCTATGGGAAACGTTGTTTGGATAAAACACATTCTTTAATGTTTAGTGATAAGAAAAAATGGAGATTTTTAGAAACACATTTTGAAATAAAGTGTTTTTTCTTTTTATTGTTATGTTGGTTACCATATATTTTGATTAATATGCCAGGAAGCCTTCCCTATGATGGTTACAGACAATTGAATATGGCGTTAGGTATTCAAGAAATGACAAATCATCATCCATATTTAGTATCCATATTTTTAGGTAAAATCTATATGTTAGGCCAGAGAATAGATGATAATTTTGGTATATTATTAATTGTGTTTTTTAATGCTTTGTTCTCTGCGGGAGTATATACGTATATAGTGAAACGCATAAAACTTTGGGGATTCAAAAAACAAATATATTTGGGTACATTATTGTTTTATGCTATTTTACCGATGTGGGGGAGCTTTGTACAGGCGGTTATAAAAGATACAATATATTTTCCTTTGTTTTGTTTATATTTTGTAGCATATATAGATTTATTTGGAAAGATAAAAGATAGACAAGGGTTGAAATTGTCGATGCTGGTTCGTTATATGATTATATCAGTTTTATTAATGTGTGCCAGAAATAATGGCTTTTATATTGTTTTTCCAGCGACAGTAATGTTTTTATTGATTAGTGGTAAGAAATATATCTTTTCATTAATTGTTATGTTACTTGCGCTTTTTTCATTTAATTGGGGATATTATAATGTGTTGTTGCCAATAAATGATGTACAACCTGGTGGCATTCAGGAAATGTTGAGTGTACCTTTTCAGCAGACAGCAAGATTTGTAAAATATTATGGAGATGAATTAAGCGAGGAAGATAAGGAAGCAATAAATCATATTTTAGATTATAATCAATTAGCAGAAAAATATAATCCAGATAAATCAGATCCAGTGAAAGATACAATTAGAAAAGAAATTACGAAAACGGAATGGAAAGCTTATATTAATGTTTATCTTAAGATGTTAAAAAAGCATCCGGGAGTTTGTATTCAGGCAACTCTCAACAATGTATATGGCTATTTTTATCCGTCGTATAAATGTAGAGTATTATTATCATACAATTATTATATAGAAAAAAAACCACAGGTAGCTACAGGCGATTTAAATATTCATTATTATAATTCGCATAGTGTATGGCGAGAATGGTTAATTGCATATTCTGATTTTTGGCAATTGGCACCAGGATTTGCAATGTTACAAAGTCCGGGATTTTACACTTGGCTTTTAATAATTTCAATAGTAATCCTGCTTGCAAGCCATCAATTTAAGGAATTAATAGTAATGTCTGTACCATCGCTTCATTTAGCTATTTGTTTGGTATCACCAGTTAATGGTTTATTACGTTATGCAATGCCTTTGATGGCAATTATGCCATTAGTATTGTCTTGGACGTTGAAGATGTTCGATAAGGAGAAGCAAAATGTTAAAGCAGAATGAGAAAATAAGCTGTATTGAAATACTGAGAATAGTTTCTATGATTTCTGTTGTGTTATTACATATAACATCTACAGCTTGGTTTTATGTAGAACAAAATACGGCAACTTGGTATATTTATAATGCTATGCGTTGTACCTGCAAATGGGGCGTTACTGTGTTTGTTATGATAAGTGGCGCAGTGTTTTTGCGGAAAGAATATATTAGCATCAGGATGTTATGGGGAAAATACATTAAACGTATTGCAGAGATATTAATATTTTGGTCGTTTGTTTATGCAATATTACCTTTATTTAAAACAATTATGTATAATGGCAATATGGAAAATTGGAATATCTGGGGGGGTGTGAAATCTTTTATTTTAGGTGAGAATCATTTATGGTATTTATATATGTGTATTGGATTATATATGATGATCCCATTTATGAAGGAAATATCAAACGATAAAAATTTATTAACTTATTTTATTATACTAAGTATTTTGTTTACGATAATAATACCATCTTGTCAGAAAGTATCGATCTTTCGGGATAGTGTGTGGAATCAATTTATAGGTAAATTTTCGATTCAGATGGTGATAGGCTATCCATTGTATTTTTTTCTAGGATATTACTGGATATTTACTGGAGCTAAAAGTAATTGGAGATATTTGTTGTATGTTTTTGCTGGGATGGTTTATTTGATTTCCATTTTTTTAACCGCAAGATCGGGGGGAAAACATTTTTTGGTAGATGGAACTATGTCTATTGGTAATTTTATTATAACGAATGCCGTATTTGTTTTTGGAATGAAATTATCAGAAAGATTGATTTATTATAGAAAGTTGCAAATATGGATAAATAAAGCAGCTTCATTCTCCTTGGGAATATATTTGGTTCATATGCTTTTTGTACGAAGCGTAACTAAATGGGTAACAACAAGCTTTACCAACCCGTGGTTAGTGGTGGGGGTAATAACGATAATTGTAATGGGTGGTTCATTTGTTATGTGTTATATAATAAAAAAGATACCAATTTTATGTAAATTAGTGTAAAAAGACAGATTAATTCGGAGAATGTAAATGGGTATAGAAAAGAAATTTTGGAGTGTTACAATAAAAGTATTGATGCTTTTTGCGTTTTTTCAGACATTTATATGGAGTAAGCATATGACGTTTATAAACGTTATGATTGCTATTGCACTTTTTGGCAGTTTGCTGCAATTATATAAAATGGTGTGCAAGGTGTATTTGTTGCAAAAATGGAATATATTTGCGGCAGTAGTTTTTGCCTTAATAAACACACTTGGGAAAACGGAATATTATAAAGGAAGTTTGCAGTATTGGTGTAAAGGGTGGGATTTGGAACACATTTTTCTTATTGTAAGTGCGATAGGAATGATGATTGTGTTTTATTATGTTTCAATATCTGTTTTTGCGTTATTAGACGAAAAAATCGTATTATATACAAATTTATCGTCGTCGTTTACATATGTATGGAATACTTTTATAAAAAAACATGTATTTTGGATGAGTTTTTTTCTTATTATGATAGGCTGGTTACCATGGCTGATTGTGTACTACCCGGGTTCCATAAATTGGGATATGCATGGACAACTGGCGGAGTTCTTTCATTTATCTAGTTTGGCTAATCATCATCCGGTTTTTTCTACGCTTATAGTTGGCACGTTCTGTTTGCTTGGAGAAAAAATAGGCAGTTATAATGTAGGTATATATTTGTATATCCTTTTTCAAAGTTTTATATGTGCTAGTGTATATGCTTATATGGTTTATTATCTGAACAAACTTGGATGCAATAAATGGATATGCACTATAACTACACTCTGGTTTGCTTTTTTACCTTTGTGGGGGGGATGTGCACAGTTTGGTGATAAAGATATTTTATTTTGCGCAATATTTTGCATATTTCTAGTGCAAACTTATGCTTTTATTTGGGAGTTGAAGGCGGAAAAAAACTTTAGGGAAATTTTTATCTATGTATTTACTGGCACAGTCAGCTGTTTAATGAGAAATAATGTAATATATATGGTTATTGTTTCAATCCCATTTGTAATATTAGGAGTACGAAAACAAAAAATAAGAGTATTTGCTAGTAATATGCTTATTATATGCTTGGTATTGTGGTTAGTGCAAGTAGTCTATCCAGTAATGGGAGTTGTTCCAGCATCAAAGGCAGAAGCGTTTTCTATATTATTTCAACAAACAGCGAGAACTGTGAAAGAACATAAAGAAGAACTCTCAGATGAGCAAAAAGAGCATATTGATAATGTCTTGGATTTTGAAAATATCGGATTAGTTTATAATCCGGTTTTATCAGATCCAGTAAAGAAAACATACAAATTGAAAAATAAAAAAGATAATAACTTAATTAAAGAATATATTAAAACTTGGGCAGAATTATTTGTGGAATATCCAATTACTTACATAGATGCTACATTTGGAAATAGTTTTGCGTATTATAGTTTTACGCCACCGATAGATGATGAGCATCCCGCTCCGAGTGAACGCTTTTTCAATAAAATAGTTGGACGAGCTGCATATATGGAGAAATTTAATTTTCATTATATATTTGATGAGAAGTTAAGAACTGGATTATTTGATTATTCAGAGTATATGAGGAAGAACTATTTTGTGGGATTTTTTTATCAATGTGCTTTTTATAGTTGGTTTTATGCAATTGCTATATTATACTTAATTAAGAAAAAACGAATAGATAAGATAGGCTGTGTAATATTACCTATATTGACAATAGGTATATGTTGCATATCTCCAGTAAATGATTGCTTTCGGTATTTTGTTACGGTAAGCGCATTTTCACCTATGCTGTTGGGGCTTGGAGCGGCAGTAAAAAATGTAACAGTCAAACAGGAATAAATTTAGAGGAGGATATCTGTGTTATGAGAATTACTGTAGCAGGAACAGGATATGTAGGATTATCGAACGCCGTTTTGTTAGCACAAAATAATATTGTAACGGCGGTGGATGTAATAAAAGAAAAGGTAGATTTAATTAATTCAAAAAAATCACCTATTGTTGATAAGGAAATAGAAGATTATTTATCTACAAAAGAACTGAGCTTAATGGCAACACTAGATGCGAAAACGGCATATCAGAATGCAGATTTTATTATTATTTCTACGCCAACAAATTATGATCCGGCTAAGAATTATTTTGATACATCTTCTGTGGAGAATGTAATAGAACTCGTATTAAAAGTAAATCCACAGGCCATTATGATCATTAAGTCTACGGTCCCTGTTGGATATACAAAGAGTGTGAGGGAAAAATATCATACAGAAAATATTTTGTTTTCGCCGGAATTCCTTCGGGAGGGACGAGCTTTATATGACAATCTTTATCCGTCCAGAATTATTATTGGTGTCCCGTTAGATGATGAGCGGCTGGTGGCAAAGGCACACGAATTTGCGGCTTTATTGCAGCAGGGAGCAATCAAAGAAAATATTGATACTTTGTTTATGGATCCTACAGAAGCAGAAGCTGTGAAACTGTTTGCGAATACTTATTTGGCAATGCGGGTATCTTTTTTTAATGAATTGGATACCTATGCAGAGGTTCGCGGGTTAAATACAAAGCATATTATTGAGGGTGTATGTTTGGATCCAAGAATTGGGAATCATTATAACAATCCTTCATTTGGATACGGTGGGTATTGTCTGCCTAAGGATACGAAACAGCTTCTTGCCAATTACAATGATGTTCCGAATAATATTATTGGAGCAATTGTGGATGCAAACAGAACCAGAAAAGATTTTGTTGCAGAACGCATTTTGGAAAAAGCTGGTTATTATGGAACGGGAACAGCAGGGCGTGATGGTACGCCTGGAAAAAATTGCGTAGTGGGAATTTACCGGCTCACCATGAAGTCACAGTCTGATAATTTCCGCCAGAGTTCGATTCAGGGTGTTATGAAACGGATAAAAGCCAAAGGTGTGGAAGTGGTTATCTATGAACCGACATTGAAAGATGATACATTTTTTGGCAGCAGCGTGATTCGGGATTTGCAGGAGTTTAAAAAAGTATCGGATGTAATTGTTGCGAATCGAAAGAGTGAAGAGTTAAGTGATGTAGGAGATAAAGTGTATACCAGAGATTTGTATACCAGAGATTAAATGTAAAGAATAATAGTACGAGGTATTGATAGAATGTATTTAAAATTACAGAATCTGTTGTTCCCAACAGGAAGTAAATTTGAGACACAATGGAATTTGTTTTATCGTGGCGAGAGAATGAGATATGATGTGGAACAGGGTATTTTGTGTGTGCCAAAATATCGAGTAGCAGATTTTATGTCATATTTAAATGCATTCTCATTGCATAAATGGAGAAAGTATACAAATCTGCAGTTGGTAAAACTACATTTACAGTTGCAGGGAGAATGTTTGGTACGCCTTGTTGGTTATACGTTGGATGTGCATAGTCCGGCTAAGACAGTGCTTGCAGAACAGAAATATGTTTTGAATGAATCTGGTGAGATTGTAATGAATTATCCGGTTTCAGACAGTACGTTGTTGGCATTTGAAATTGAAACGGATTCAGATTGTAAATTGTTGGGAGGTTGGTATGAAGGCTGCTTTGTTGAGGCAGATCAAAGAGTGGTTAATCTTTCCATTGCAACAACAACCTTTAAAAAAGAAGAGTTTATTCAGTCAAATTTGAAATTATTGCAGAATGAGTTATTGAATAGTGATGATGAAATCAGGAATCATTTATGGATTCATGTAATCGATAATGGGAGAACGCTGGTGTCGGAACAGTGGAATTCAGATAAAATTACAATTCATCCAAATAAGAATGTGGGTGGCGCCGGCGGTTTTACACGTGGTATGATCGAGTCAATGGAACAGCCAGAGAATATTACACATGTGCTTCTGATGGATGATGATGTGATTATACTGCCGGAAAGCATCAGACGAATGTATTGTCTGCTGAGTATGTTGAAGTCGGAATTTGATGAATACTTTGTCAGTGGAGCTATGCTTTGCTATGAAGCGATGAACATCCAGCATGAGGATGTTGGCTTTGTACATGCAGATGGCTCTTATGGTCCACAGAAGAGCGAATTAGATCATACACTGTTGCGGGATATTTTGGAATGTGATCAGGAATATTTGGATCGTCAGCATATGTATGCAGGATGGTGGTTTTGCTGCATTCCAATGAGATTGATCAAGAAGAATGGTCTTCCCCTTCCGTTGTTTATTCGGGGCGATGATGTAGAATTCAGCCTTCGAAATCATGCAAAATTTATTACTATGAATGGAATTTGTATTTGGCATATGGGTTTCACGTATAAGTTTAATGCTTCTATGGAATTATATCAGGTTCATAGAAATAGTCTGATTCTACAGGCTGTTAGTGGAGTATGCCAGAATGTGGATTTCATAAATCGTATGACAAAATTGTTCCGTGCCCGTATGCTGTCCTTGGATTATAATGGAGCAGAATTAATTCTGGATGCGATAGAGGATTTCTTGAAAGGCCCGGAGTTTATTATGCAGGATCAGGGCGAGCAGATCATGAAAGAGAAGAGCAAGAAGAATGAGAAGATGGTTGATCTACGGGAATTCGCTAATTTGGATATCGATTTAGATGAGGTGTATCAGGATCCGCCAAGAACTTTTTTGCGTAAATGGCTCTATCGTATTACCTATAATGGCCATCGCTTTTGTTCGGAAAGCCGTTTGAGGGAAGGACCGGGAATTGTTGCGTATGACTGGTTCTATTCACCGGAACATAACTTCTGGTACAAAAAGCTGTTAGCAGTGAACCCGCATTTGAAGATGGGAAGTATGCGGGTGTTTAGTAAAAAAAGGTATCAGGCGCTGCAAAGCAGAAGCAAGGTATTGTTAAGTCGGTATCAAAAAGAACACACTGCGGTGGAACAACGGTATCAAAATAGTAAGGGGAAAATGACATCGGTTGTGTTCTGGAAGGAGTATTTGGAAATTAAATAATAAATGTCGATGGAAATGAAGGAGATACGGATGGATAAGATAGCAGTATTAATTCCATGTTATAATGAGAGTAAAACGGTAGAAAAGGTAGTCAGTGACTGGAAAAAAGAACTGCCAGAAGCCACAGTTTATGTATATGATAATAATTCAAAAGACAATACTGCAGAACTGGCGAAAAAAGCAGGGGCAGTTGTACGGCATGAGTATCAGCAGGGAAAAGGCAATGTAATACGAAGAATGTTCCGTGAAATAGATGCAGAATGTTATATTATGATTGATGGAGATGATACATATCCGGCAGAGTATGGACGTGAGATGGCAAATCTTGTATTAGAGAAAAATACGGATATGGTCGTGGGTGATCGCTTGTCATCGACATATTTTGAGGAAAATAAGCGCCCATTTCATAATTTTGGAAATAGTCTGGTGAGAGGTTCTATTAACCGCTTGTTTAAAACGAATATTCGGGATATTATGACAGGCTATAGGGCATTTAGCTATTTGTTTGTAAAAAGTTTTCCAGTGTTATCAAAAGGCTTTGAAATAGAAACTGAGATGAGCATTCATGCAGTTGAAAAGAATATGCGGATTGAAAATGTGATAATTGAATATCGTGATCGCCCGGAAGGCAGCGAGTCGAAATTGAATACATATTCAGATGGAATGAAAGTTCTAAAAACCATATTCCGGCTATATAAAAACTATAGACCAATGGGCTTTTTTGGCGGAATGGCAGCAATTTTGACAGTGATTGCGGCAGGTTTGTTTATTCCGATTTTGATGAAATATATTCATACAGGATTAGTACCCAACTTCCCAACATTAATTGTCTGCGGTTTTATTGAAATGGCAGCAATTATCTCATTTTTTGCTGGTTTAATTTTGGCAACAATTGTAGAAAAAGATCGTCAGCAATATGAGTTTAGGCTGAATATGATTGATTCACAGTTTAAACAGTGTATGTGCAATGATGAAAAATGAGTGAGGAAATTAAATAAAAAATCATATGATTAAACACGTAACAAAAGTGGTATTATTTGTTGTTATTTTAGAAATGACTATTTTTAATTTTCGACATTGGGAATCTAAATTTTTTCCTGAAGTTAATCAACCACTAATAGAAGTAGCCGAAGGAATTGAAAAACTAGATGATACCACATATAAGGTAATTGATACAAATAAGGCGTTTATAAATTTAATTGATATACAAGGACAATTCAAAAATTTATATTTGCCAATAATCCCTAAAACTGGGATAACAACAAATATTACTATTTTTTCAAATGATGCGGCAAATAATAATGGATTAAATTTAGGGGATGCAACGGTTGTGGCATCTGTACCACAGAGTAGCTATTTGCGGCTCCATTTAAACGGTGTTTCTAATTATATTCGTGTAAAGATTAACCAGGAAAATAATTTTCTTTTCTCTATGGATTTACCACAAATCAATGCGGGTGTTCCTGTTTATTTTTCGTGGATGCGAATGATTTGTATATTTATTATAGTATTGCTTATTTCCATTTTTAAACCAGGTTCATGGATTTATAAAGAAAAACTCAGACTGGATAGCAAATGGAAAAAAGGGGGACTGGTAGCATTTGTATGTTTGCAGTTGATTATTATATGGATAATTGGTCAATTGATTGTTCCGAATAAATCAATCCAGAATTTGGTGGATAGTGGTCAATGGCCGGCGCACGGACAATATAATGAACTTGCAAATGCGTTTATAGAGGGAAGAACTTATTTAGACAGACAACCTCCAGAAGCATTAAAGTTAGTAAAGAATCCGTATGATCCAACTCTTCGTGCGGAAGTTTTGAGTGCTCATAATGAGACATATGATATTGATTATGCATATTATGCGGATCATTATTTCTCCTATTTTGGGCCTATACCGGCACTCGTTTTTTTTGTACCATATAAATTGATTACGGGACATGATTGTGCTACTTGGAATGTAGTTACGCTGTGTACGATGTTGTTCTGTATATCGTCTTTTTATATGTTATATGTCTTTGGAATACGTTATTTAAAAAATGTAAGTTATGGAATGTATTTGTTAATGTCTGCTTTTTTCTTTTGGGCAAGTGGAACGACATATTTAGTGTATACAGGTAATGTTTATTCATTGCCGATAATTTGCAGTTTATTATTTGGAACAACAGGAGTAACTTGTTGGTTGCTAGCAAAAAGTGAAAAATTGCAAAAAAAACTTTTGGTGTTAGGTTCCTTCTTCGTTGCTTTGATTATAGGAAGTAGGCCGCAATTGGCACTAATACTATTTTTGGCGTTTCCAATTTTTGGGAAGCAAATTATACAAACAAGGGAATTTTTTTCAAAAAAAGGTATTGTAAATACGGCATGTGTGATATTACCGTTTCTGTGTATTGGATGTGCTATGATGTATTATAATTATGTGCGATTTGATTCGCCATTTGATTTTGGCGCAACTTATAATCTTACAGGAAATGATATGACTCATCGAGGGTTTGATTTAGATCGAATCCCTTTGGAGATTTTTTGTTATTTAATACAACCACTAAATATTATACCCCAATATCCATTTATGCAGACGGTAAATATCACAAATGATTATTTGGGATATACGAGTGCAGAGCCATTATTTGGTGGCTTTTTTATGATGAATAGTCTGGCTCTGTGCAGCTTATTTGTTGTTGTTTGCAAGAAAAAATTGAAAGAATCTATGACTTATGGGATAAGTATAGGTTGTATGATCATGGCAATTATTATTATATTGTTGGATATCCAAATGTCAGGTTTAACACAGCGATATATGAGTGACTTTGGATGGTTATTGCTACTACCTGCAATATTAGTACTTTTTTCTTTAGAGAATATTTTACGAAGTTATAAAGTATTCGTAAATGTCTTTTACAGTGCAGTATTTTTATTTGTGGGTGTGAGTATTACATTAAATTTATGGAGTTTACTGATAACCGGTCGTTATTTTAGCCTGATTTATACACGCCCTACATTATTTTACCTAATTAAAGCACTTATATGATAAGAAAGAGGAAAGTACATTGGCACAGCAACATGAAGATTGGATTGATAGTGCAAAAGGATTCGCAATACTTTTAGTAATTGTTGGTCATGTTAATGGTGGAGTGTATGGCCTCATAAATTTAAGATTTGTGTATGCTATTCATCTGACAACATTTTTTATATTAAGCGGATACACGCTAAAACCAACATTTCCAACAAAAGCGTATATAGAGAAAAAGCTTAAGAGGTTGATGATTCCATATATTGTTACTTGTTGCGCTATAATAGTTATGGATTTGATTAACCTTGTTCATTTTGATCATATAATGCAGGCAGATGTATTAACATTTAGTGTGGCGAAAGATATAATACGTAGTTTTTTTGCATCAGGAGCGAGAACAGATTTTACCAATATTAATGTTGGTGCAAGAATTGGTGCAATTTGGTTTTTGCCCGCAATGTTTTTTGCATTGATTATAACACAATTTGTATTACTTTCAGATAATAACTACAGCATAAGATTTTTTCAAGCCATGTTAATGTTTATTATGGCATACATTTCGGCCAGATATATATGGATGCCTTATAGTATTCAATCTGCATTGTTTGCTGTAATTTTCATATTAATTGGAAGATTTTTTCGCGAAAATAATATTTCCTTGAATTTGAATTGTAAACAATATTTACTATTAATGATTTTATTTTTGATAGGAAATCATTTTGGGTATGCGTTTATGGGATATGTTGATGCTTGGTGTCCCAATCTCATTTTTGCGCCTGCTGTTTCAGTAATTGGTGCTTGTTTACTGATTGCTTTTGCGAAGAAGGTAGATAAAAATCGATATATAAATTTTCTTGGAAAAAATTCGTTGAATGTTTTATGCATGCATTTATTTTCGATGGAAACAATGGGGCGATATTATCAAGATATTGTCTCAAGGCTGAAAATCAATAATTTAACAATTATGTGGATAGCGTATTTATTTCTTGAAATTTTATTTGCTTCTGGCATGACAAGAATCTTATTGAGTATAAGAGAGTGGTTTGCAAGGGGGTATAGAATAAATCAAAACGTTAAAATATTTATAGATGAAATGAAACAAACTGTATTTTTATTAGTTAATATTTTGCTTTTGTGTTTCTGCAATGTAAGTAATATATTAAAAGCTATGGCTGTAATTGCAATTCCCGGAACAATTTATTTTATTACAAATAATTATTCTGGAAAGGTAATGGCAAAATGGCAAAGAAAGTTATTTGTAGCTTGTATTTGTATTATTTATCTTCTGACAATAAAATTAGAAAAATCTGTTGGTATTATTGTGTTAAGTTTATTGCTTGGATATTTTAGCTCGAAATATTTAGATAAAGTAGGTATAAGCAAATGGTGCAGAGACAACAAAACAGTTGCATTCCTAATTGTAATGATTGCGGCATATATGAGTTTTGTAATATTTGAAAAAATTCAGACAGAAACCAGACAATCTTTTGCAATAGTTTTGCTTGGAGAAATTAGTGTATATATTTTGGAAAATTGTGTTTTTAGAAAAGGACATATGCAAATTACGGAAGATGGAGAAAAAACTGTTCATGAAAAAGTGTACTAAAGAAATTATTCGTTATTTGATTGTAGGTGTTTTGACTACTGTAGTAAGCCTTGGCGTTTATTATATTTGTGTCTTGACTGTTTTAAATCCACATAGTGCTCTGCAGCTTCAGATAGCAAATATTCTTTCTTGGATTGCGGCAGTTACGTTTGCCTATATTATGAGCCGTATTTTTGTATTCCATAGTAAACGTAAGGATTGGTGGCAGGAAGCAATAGCGTTTTATTCGTCAAGATTGATTACATTATTTATGGATATGGTTATTATGTTTATTATGGTGACTGTATGTGGAAAAAATGATAAGTTAGCTAAGTTAGTGGTACAGGTTGTGGTTACAGTGGCAAATTATATATTTAGTAAATGTTTTGTTTTTCGTGTCCATAAGTAAGCGTAAGCAGATAAATCATAATATCATGAAATTGGCAAAATGATTCATGATGTTATGATTTTTACTTTAAATTATAGAAAATTGGATTAGGATTGGAAAGATGATATATATATGGATTTTTGTAGTAGTATTGTGTACTACAATCATAGTAGCTTATCCGTAAACGCTATGCAGCGTTTACGTTTATACCAATGATATCAGTGCTGTTGAAGACATTTGATTTTGCCATATGGAAAGCAGTGCTTCTGATATTGACTTTCTTTGGATTTGGAACAACCGTGATAGACCTGTTTTATAAGTCATTGCACGGCGGTTCATCACTGGGGATGAATGCGGTGTTTCCGGTATTTATGGGTGGAATTTATGGTGTTTATATAGTATTGGGATATTTTATAAAAAAGGGATTTTTTCAGAAAACGCCGATATGGAAATTAGTCGCTGGGGGGGACTTCGTTCATTGTAGCAGTGCTTTATCAGTTGTATCTTTATGGAAAAAACATACAGTACAATATCTGGTATAGCAATCCGCTGCTTTTAACAGCAGCAGTTCCGCTTATGGTATTGATGCTAAGATATCCAATAAAAAGTGAGCAGGTACAAAAGGCAGCAAAATACATTGCCAAATGTTCGTTTGGAATTTTCCTGGTTCATTATCTGGTGATTTTTGCTATAAGAGATAAAGTTGAAATTGTAAGATTATTGCCGGTCCGTTGTGCATTGTATTTTGTGATTGCGTCCTTGGGAAGTTTCGCAATTGTAGCTGTGTTGGGCAAAAACAAGATTTTTGGTAAGTGGTTATTTTTCATGAAGTAGGGGGCGAGATAAGATGGCAAAGAAACTGGAGACTTATTTGAACCTCACAGTCACCACGGCTTTAGGGATAGCTGGTGCGGTGACAGGAAATGTGGGACTTCAGATAGCAGCTTTATGTCCGGCAGTTGCCTGTCAGATATCTGGCGATATCGGGGAACAATTTTTGGCGGATAAAGAATTACGGCATGATTTGACGGAATTGATTAAAGCGGCAGGAGAGTCAACGGAAAAAAAAATGCCATATCAGGACCAGAAAGATTTACTCCACGCTTCGATATCACAGATAGAAACAGCGCTTGATCATAAGGGAACTGTTGAAGAATACATAAAAACAGTGTTGAATGAAATGAGTGGAGAATTTAACAAAGCAGTTGTAGATAAGACAGACCTTGATGAAATAAAGACATTTTTTATAAAGGAAATTCTTATACAAATGCCCTATCATTCGAAAGTCGAAGATATGATTTTTCGTGTGGTATTGCTTGACCATGAACAAAGAATCACCCACCTGGAAGAAAAAGCATTGCCGGGTATAGTTAGGAACACTATAGTGGCAACAGAAATATCGGATGATACGCAGTACTACTGTGACAAATTTGAAGAGCCATTGTTTCTTCATCGTGGACTTCCGAAAGAGAAAACAGTTTGCTTGAAAGATGTATATATGTTGCCTGAAATACAGGTCACTAATGATTATCAATGGTATCAAATATTAGCTCGGCAAAGTTTGGTTACGGAATGTGATGTAGTAGAAAATGATAGCTTGATGGAGGGAGTCAGGAAGTTTTTGGAGTATGCACCTCAAAAACCAGGAGAAAGAATAGTTGATATTCTTTTTATAGAGGGACATGCTGCAATGGGAAAAAGCAGCTTTATATCGTATCTGAGCTGGCTCTATAAGAATAAAAAAGATGATCAATTAAGCTTTTTTAAAAACCGAAAGCTTATCACAATTCGTCTTCGCGAAATTCCACGGAGCGGCGAAACGTTGTTAAATATTCCGCATCCGTTTTTGCAATTATGCTCATATTTGTTAAAGATGAAGGAGAAAGATTTACAGAATGTTCCAGGATGGGAGAAAAGCGCTAAAACGTTTTTAAGTAATACAATTCTGGTTTTGGAAGGATTTGATGAATTGTGCATGATGGAGGGAATTATTGGAAAGGGAAAAATACAGTATTTTCAGAACCTTTATCAGGAATTAAACTATCTGGATTGTAATTGCAAAGTTATAGTAACAACAAGACCGGAATATATAAATGTGGAGGCATTTGATTTCCCAAAGGCGCACATGATGATTTGCCCATTCACAAGGAAGGAACGTGATTGTTGGTTAAAAAAGTATGAAATTATATATCAGGTTCCATTAGAATTGCGGGAAATATTGGTTAGTGGAACAGTATCGTCATTGGAAGGTATAGTGGATTGCCCATTGACGTTGTATATGATTGTCGCAAAAAATATTTTTATTACGGAAGATTCTAATTTATGGTATATATATCATCAGATTTTTGCAGAAGAAATTTACGAAAGAAATTATGAAAAAGGGTCTCCACATGCAATAAATGAATACAAGGATGTACTATTCCGATTAACTACAGAAATAGCGAATGTGATATCAATGGAGCATCGCTTTTGTATTACTGTTCAGAATTTGCTGGATATAGGAGAAATAAGAAATCTTCTTTGTCAGGTAGAAGAGAAAAAGGATATACAGGCTATTCTGGAAGATTGTTTTGGATTGGCCAGCTATTTTAGAATTACGGATAAAGAAAGTGATCCTGGGAAAATAATAAGTGCAGTAGAGTTTTATCACAACAATATCAAAGATTATTTTTATAGTGAGTATTTGTGGCTGAGTATAAAGGAAATTTATGAAAAAATCCCTGCCGATTTAAAAGAACAAGATGCTTGGTTCATGAGTTCTTATCAGGAACTTTTTCAGTATTCGGATATTTTAATGGATAATGCGAATGGACATAGCAGAGTATTAGAGTTTTTTAGGAGTAAGATTAGCTATTTAAAGGAAAATGAAACCCCGGTTAATTTTATTCGGATGGAATTGAAAGAAAGATACTTTAAACGCTTTTTTGGTAAAATGCTGCAGACCGGGGTCCTTCACCATTATACATATACAGAAAAAGAAAATATTTTAGATCTTATAACAAATATTTACAATGCAGTTTTTTTAATCTATCATGAGCTTTATTGTATTTATCTGCCTGAAGATGCGAGGATGGAGCTGGTGGAAGATGATTGTGTAGATTATATTAATGAGAGCTCTTTGTATTGTATTTTAGTTTCGTTGACAAGTATTTATGATTATACACGCATAAAATTTGATAAAATTTTTTTGAGTGAAATTCAATTTATGTTGTGTAACTTTCAGAATAGCAGCTTTAAAAACAGTGTGTTAATTGATTGTAGTTTTTCCGACTGCAATTTGTGTGGTGTTGATTTTTCTGATGCTGTTTTAAACAATGTAGATTTTAGCCAGACGATAATGGACAAAAACACAATTTTTTCAAAAGGTACAAAATTTAGAGGTGTCAAAATCAGAAAAAACCAGGTGAGTTACTTTAATGATCTGGTAAAAGAAAAAGAGTTTTTAGAGAAAGAAGGGGAAATCATATACGTGGAAAATAAATGACATGGTTATTTGGGAGAAAACAGGGAGTGCCGTGTGATAACAGAGAAAAGCAATATCGACAAAAAAAGTGAATTATTGTATTATGTAATACAGGTGTAAGTGAAAGAAGATACAGATATGAATGATTACTATTCCGCATATCATGATAAACAGATTCGATACGAATTAAAGTGATATAGAGAGCATATGCTGGGTAGCTTGGAGATATTTAAAATATGATAAAATGCACAGGTAAAGGTAAAATCATAATCATAAAAAGTATTTTAGGAGATTAAATATGGCTGTAATTGAAATTAACAATTTAGGTCCTGTGAAGCATTGTTGCATGACATTGGAGGACTTTTGTGTGCTGACTGGTCCGCAGGCATCCGGAAAAAGCACCATTGCAAAGGCAATTTTCTTCTTTCGTACAATAAAGGATGACTGCTTGTCTTTATACAATAAAGATTTGGCAGGAATGGGAAACGGAGACTTGTCTCGCTTGTTAAAAAAGCATTTGCGGGGGAAATTTATGCAGATGTTTGGTTCAAGTTGGGGCATGAGTATGGATATGAGAATGTCCTATCAGTATGGTGAACATACTTATATTAAACTCGAACTGAAAGAGAATTTTTATCCTAGTGCGCAAAATTATATTGATTTTAGATTTTCAAAGGATATTCTGGACCTTTTGAAAAACCTGAGAACAGAGGAGGATACTCGCGATCAGGTTTTAAAGAGACTGCAGGGGGTGTTTCAGGATGATTTTGAAACCGTTTATATTCCGGCGGGCAGAAGTCTGATTACATTGCTGACTACGCAGTTGAATTATATTTTGTCAGCAATGGATGATGGTCAGAAAAAGAGCATTGACTATTGCACACAAAATTATATGGAGCGGATATTACGGCTGAAACCGTTGTTTTCAGAAGGTATGCGAAATATGTATTATAACAAGATATATATGACGGCAATACCGTTGAAAAAACCAATCCTTAAGAAATTAATGGATATGATAGATGGGATATTAAAGGGAAAATATGAGTATGCAGGTGGAGAAGAACGTTTGTATATAAGTGATCATCAGTATGTGAAATTGAATTACAGTTCTTCTGGTCAGCAGGAAGTAATATGGATTTTAAATTTGATGTTTTACTATATACTAGAAAATCGGAAAATTTATCTGATTTTGGAGGAGCCGGAATCACATTTATATCCGGAGGCACAAAGCCAGATAGCCGAGGCAATGGGACTATTTTTAAACGCAGGAAATCATATGCTCGTAACAACACATAGTCCTTATATTTTAGGCTCAATTAATAATTTGATGTATGCGGGGGCATTGGTACAAAAAAGTCCAGAACTTGTGGAGAAAATTATTGCCAGAGAGAAGCATATGCATTCGGAATATACAGCAGCTTATTATGTTAAAGAAGGAACGCTGAAAAATATCATGGATGATTCGGAACCGCTGATTCAGAATAGTGTAATCGATGGAATTTCTTTAAAAATAAATGATCAGATGGATCAGCTCCTTCAGATTGATATGGGAGAATAGACATATGATGTTGGAGAAAGCGGTTTCCATATGTGAGGAAAGGCAAAAGCACATTGTTTCCAAGGATGCAAAAAGCAGCTGCGAACATAGAGCGCATAATTTGGATGAAAATTTGGTTCGGCATTATCGGATAGATGGTATTGTAATAGCGGGTAACACAGAAAAGAAATGTGATTTTTTATTGTTGAACGATGATAAGAAAAATGCGTATCTGATTGAATTGAAAGGAACTCATATTTTGACAGCTTTGAAGCAACTGGAGCGGACGGAAGAACTCTTAAGGGAAAATCTAAAAATATACACGTTAAATTATAGAATTGTGTATAAGTCCAATACTCAGGCAATTCGTAGCAGTGAATACACAAAATTCTGCAAAGCAAGAAAAAATCGGGTAAAGGCCAGCACGAATATACTGGAAGAGACAATATAGAGAAGATATTTCATGAAGGAGAATGCAAATGAAGAACGTAACATTAGTTGTCATGGCAGCAGGAATTGGAAGTCGTTTTGGCGGCGGTATTAAGCAGTTAGAGCCGGTTGGTCCGAATGGTGAAATTATTATGGATTATTCCATTCATGATGCTTTGGAAGCGGGATGCAACAAAGTGGTATTCATTATCCGCAAAGATATTGAGGAAGATTTTAAGGAGATCATTGGAAAGCGGATTGAGAAACTGGTTCCGGTAGAATATGCGTATCAGTCTGTAGATGAGCTTCCTGGAGGCCGTAAGAATACCTGGGGCAGAACAAAGCCATGGGGAACTGGCCAGGCAGTGCTGTGTGTCAAGGATCTGGTGAAGGAACCGTTTATTGTGATCAATGCGGATGATTACTATGGAAAAGAGGCATTCGTAAAATTATATCAGTACATGACAACAGAGATGGATGCGGAAAATCCGGTTTATGATATCTGTATGGCTGGTTTCATTCTTTCTAACACGTTAAGCGACAATGGCGGTGTGACTCGCGGCGTCTGTACGGTAGATGCCAATGGATATCTGCAGCGTGTAACAGAGACTTACGAGATTCAGATGAAAGATGGTGTGCTGACGGCCTGCAATGAGGAAAAACAGCCGGTTTCCGTGAGCGCTGGCCAGCATGTATCTATGAACATGTGGGGACTGCCACCGAGATTTCTGGAACTGCTGGAGGGCGGCTTCGCTGAGTTCCTGGATAACCTTGGCGATAATGCGATGAAGACAGAGTACCTGCTTCCGAAGATTATTGATAAGCTTCTGGCAGAGCAGAAGGCCCGTGTGAAGGTTCTGGAAACCGGAGACCGCTGGTTTGGTGTTACCTATAAAGAGGACAAGCAGGTTGTGGTGGATTCCATTCAGGCATTGATTCAGAAGGGTGTTTACAAGGAAAAATTATTTTAAGCAGGAGGATGTTGCATAATGTACGATTATCTGGTAGTAGGAGCCGGCCTTTATGGTGCGGTATTTGCGCATGAGGCAAAGAAACATGGAAAGTCTGTTCTGGTGATTGATAAGCGACCGAACATTGCAGGTAATGTTTATACCGAGGATGTGGAGAAGATTCACGTACACAAATATGGCGCCCACATTTTCCATACTAACAACCGTAAGGTCTGGGAGTATGTAAATCAGTTTGCAGAGTTCAACCGTTTTACAAACTCCCCGGTAGCAAATTATCATGGAGAGTTATATTCTCTGCCGTTCAATATGTACACCTTTAATAAGATGTGGGGCGTTGTGACTCCGGAAGAGGCTGCGGCGAAGATTGAAGAACAGAAAAAGGCAGCAGGAATCACCGAGCCGAAGAACCTGGAAGAGCAGGCTATCAGCCTGATCGGTACCGATATTTATGAGAAGCTGGTAAAAGGCTACACCGAGAAACAGTGGGGCCGACCGTGCTCTGAGCTTCCGGCATTTATCATCAAGCGTCTTCCAGTTCGTCTGACCTTTGATAATAACTATTTCAATGCGTTATATCAGGGCATTCCGATGGGCGGCTATACAAAGATGGTTGCCAATATGCTGGAGGGCATTGAGGTAAAACTGGGTGTAGATTATCTGGCTGAGAAGGAGGTTTATGATAAGCTGGCTGATAAAGTCATCTATACCGGTGCGATTGACGCGTATTTTAACTTTAAACTGGGGGCGCTGGAATACCGCTCCGTGCGTTTTGAGACGGAGCTTCTTGACAAGCCGAATTTCCAGGGCAATGCAGCAGTAAACTACACCGATGCAGAAACTCCTTGGACCCGTATCATTGAGCATAAGTGGTTTGAGTTTGGCAAGGATGATGAGGGCAATGAGATTTCGAAGACTGTGATCAGCCGCGAGTACAGTTCCGAGTGGAAACCGGGAGATGAGCCGTATTATCCGGTAAATGATGAGAAGAATGGAAATCTTTACGCAGAATACAAAAAACTGGCGGAGCAGGAAAAGAAGGTTGTTTTCGGCGGCCGCCTGGGTGAGTATAAATATTATGATATGGATGCAGTCATTGCTTCTGCGCTGGATATGTGCGAGAAGGAACTGGGCTAATCATTATTACGTTTTTTTAACATTTATCTTAGTGCAAAGTCATAAAATCTTCACTTTTCAGATAGTTGTAGAGAACTTTGATTTATGGTATGCTTCTATATGTTAAGAAACATATATGACGGAAAGATCGATTGACAATCATGAAAAGGAAAATTACATTGGAGGTAAATTCAATATGAGAAAGAAAGCACTTGGTATCGCAGCAGTTGCTGCAGCTATGACCTTATCTACTGGTATTACCGCATTTGCAGCAGGCTGGGTAACAGAGAGCACCCCATATGGTGATAAGCAGAAATATGTGTATGATAATGGAAACTGGCCGTCTGGTAATTGGTTTACCGATCCGGATACTCAGTTAGTATATCACCTTGATCCGGATGGCTATCGTATGACAGACACAACTGTAGACGGATATTGGTTGAATTCCGAAGGTGTGCGCCAGGAAAAAACGCAGGAAGAGATTGACCGCGAGAACAGAGAGGCAGCAAGGAAGGCAAGCAAGCCGAATCCTGGCAAGACCGTAGCAGCAGCAAAAGTTGCAGCTTCCGAGGCTAAGGAGAAGGATGCAGCAGTCAGCACAACCCGCAGAAGCTATATTTCTGAACTGAAGGTAATCATCAACAAGATCACAAGAACCCTTGCAGCAGATCGTACCGATGATTCCGTACAGATTCTTACAACGGAGGACAACCTGGAAGTATCCCGTACTTTCCGCGGCAGCAATTCTGTAGAGTTCTATAAGTTCAGCATGTGGAACAGCGCAAAGGATAAAGCAAATGCAGTAGATCTCGTTTTCATCTACGATGCAGCACCGGAAGCAGATCGTGAACTGTACAACACCGCATATGAGCAGAGTGTTGTTGCAGCACTTGGGGAGACCGAGGGCAAGGCAGTTACCGATTATGTACAGGGCCAGCGTGAACAGGGCGTTACCGATCTCACCCGTGAAGGTAACACCGACAGCGGAAACAGCTATTCCCTGACTTATAAGAACAATAAGATCCAGATCAGCGTAACCTGCAGCGAGGTAACCGCAGACGATCAGACCGAGGAAGCAGCAGCTGAGACAGCAGCAGAAGAGACAGCAGCTGAAACTACTGTAGCAACTTCCAAGACCATTACGGTAGGTGTGGCAGCGACTGAGACAGCAGCAGAGGAGAGCACAGAAGCAGCTGATAATGGCGAGGCTTCTGAGGCAGCAGCTGAGTAGGAATAAGAAATAAATCATGAAATTAAAAAATCTGACCGGCAGAGTGATATCTGCTGGTCAGATTTTTTGTTGGGGAATTAGTCTTCAAGTACTTTAAAGTATTTTTTGTTTTCCAGAAACTCTATGTTTGCAGGGCGAAGGCAATAAGCTGGATAAACGGAGGTGCGATAGCCGTTTTTGCTTAAAATTGCAACGATTTTGTCTTTACACTTAATATTATCTTCGAGAGTAAGTTCCAGACAAGTTACTTCATTGACGTATGGAAACCTCATGCGAACTAACTGTGTGCCTGATGCTAGCGCTTCTGTTCTGTTGGCGGAGACAAGAGATCTGTTTGTGATGTCTTTTAGAAGCTGCTCTAAAGTGTCTTGGTTGGTTGGAGAAAATGGGTTCTGCTCATTGAGTATTTCAATTTTAAATGTAGGATATTTCACATATACCAGGTGTTCCATAGTTGAGATGAAAGCTGGCATTTTGTCTGAAAAGTACGCTGTTTCAAAAATACAGCCCTCTGTATGCAGCGTCCTCCAGCAGTCTTCGGAGTATTGTTGCAAAAGCTCCATATTAGTGGATGAAATCATATCTTCGAAAGTTCTGCTGGAAACGAGTGGAATTAGTTCTCGGAGGATATCCGATTTTGATTTTCCCGTTAAAGACGCAGCTGTATCCAGCATAGAAGCGGTTTCATCGTTCACGCTTACTTTGATGATATTGTTGCAATCATCTTTTTTGGGTCTTCCTGAATTTGCCATAGTAGACCTTCCTTTCTAAAATATAGTACTATAAAACATTAATAGCACCTTATATTTAAAATAGTACAATAAAAATAAAATGTCTACAAAAATAAAAACATGTAATTATTCAGCTGCGGCGAAGCCGCCTGTCCGGAAAACCGAAAACCATCAGTTCGGATAGGCGGAAACCGCTTAAGTTTATTGATATGTGTGGCGAAGCCGCACGTATGTCATTGTGTGTCAAACCACTCGCCTTTCACTTAATTCATTTTTAGTGTATACTTGAGAAAAACAATAGATTTTTTCAAGGGAGGACTAAAGACTATGGATCAGTGCACTCATGAAGTCCGTGCAGAATACTGGAAAAAGATCATTCAAGCTTGTGGTCAGTCAGCAAAAAGTTGGATGGATGGGAATGGCATTTGCGAGCAAAGCTACTATCACTGGCAGAGACGATTCCGAAAAGAGGCTTATGAAGAAATGAAGGGAATTGCTTCAGTTCCCGCTGTGCCAGAGAAGACAAGAAGTTGCTTTTGTTGAAATTCTATGCGCTGCTTCTACGGAAACAAATACCTACATGGTTTCCGGTAAAACGGTTGCAACAATCCGTACTGCAGCGTTACAGATTGATATTTCCAATGAAATCTCTGATGCTCTTCTGCGTCTGATTATCCAGGAGGTGTCACATGCTTGAAGATGCTGCTGGCATTCGCCGTGTTGTTCTTGCCCGTGGCACAGTTGATCTGAGAAAAGGCATTGATGGGCTGGCAACGATCATCGGCGATAAGTATGGTCAAAATCCATTCGAGAAGGGAATGCTATTTTTGTTTTGTGGGAAGCGTTCCGATCGGTGCAAAAGACTTTTGTGGGTGGGGACCGGATTTTTACTTCTGTATAAACGCTTTGAAGCGGGGCGGTTATCCTGGCCAAGGAATATACAGGAAGCAGCGGACCTTGCCGAGGAACAGCACAAATATCTTATGATGGGTTTAAATCCCCTGGATCCAAAAATCAAAGATGTCGATCCGAAAAATATCTATTGAAACGTTTGTACAAAACAGAGAAAATATATTTTCTGTTTAGATACTGAAAAGAACTGTTATCGTTTACAATGGATGACCGAATCAGAACAATTTGTTCGCCTGCTATCAGGCAGACACGATGCAATTGCACCTTGAAAACCATATATTGTCTGGAAGGCAGTCTCAAGATGAAAGAAATCAGCTACATTCATTCCGAGGCTTATGCAGTCGGCGAACTCAAACACGGAACCATTTCCCTGATTGAAGACGGTACTCTGGTCATTGGCGTGCTCACTCAGCCAGATCTCTACGAAAAGACCGTCAGCAACATGGTAGAGTGCAAGAGCCGCGGCGCGTATCTGATGGGCCTTACCACCTATGGAAACTATAACATGGAGGACACCGCAGACTTCGTGACTTATATTCCGAAGACGGATCCGCATTTTGCTACCTCACTGGCAGTGATTCCGCTGCAGCTGATGGGCTATTATGTGTCTGTAGCAAAGGGACTGGATGTGGATAAGCCGAGAAATCTGGCGAAGTCGGTGACGGTGGAGTAATAAACTCTGATACAATGGAATAACCAAAGTCAGGAGCGTACAAAAGCATGAAGAATATAACCTTAGTAATTATGGCAGCCGGTATCGGCAGCCGCTTTGGAGGCGGTATCAAGCAGTTGGAACCAGTAGGCCCAAATGGTGAGATCATCATGGACTATTCTATTCACGATGCGCTGGAGGCCGGCTGCAACAAAGTCGTATTCATCATCCGCCGCGACATCGAAAAAGATTTTAAAGAGATCATCGGCAGAAGAATTGAAAAACTGGTGCCAGTGGAATATGTATACCAGTCCGTGGATGAATTACCGGCAGGAAAGAAAAACATCTGGAACCGCGCCAAACCCTGGGGAACCGGCCAGGTAGTTCTCTGCATCAAAGATGTAGTAAAAGAGCCATTCATGGTAATCAACGCAGACGACTATTACGGCAAAGAAGCCTTTCAAAAGCTGTATCACTATATGACCACGCAGATGGATGCTTCAAAGCCCGTATTTGACATCTGCATGGCCGGTTTCATCCTTTCCAACACCTTAAGCGAGAATGGTGGTGTAACACGCGGAATCTGCGAAGTAGATTCCCAGAACCATTTGCAGCGTGTCATCGAAACCTATGACATCCAGGAAAAGGATGGCATGATATCCGCCCGCAACGAAGAAAAGCAGGAAATCACCTTACAGCCAGACCAGCACGTATCCATGAACATGTGGGGCCTCCCACCGCAGTTCCTGAATGTGCTGGAATCCGGCTTTGTAGAATTTTTGGATAACTTAGATGAAAAAGACGCAGAAAAGAAAGAATATCTCCTGCCCAAAATCATCGATCAGCTGCTGGCAGAGAAACGGGCCGAGGTAACCTTGCTGGAGACACCGGATAAGTGGTTTGGGGTTACTTATAAGGAGGATAAGCCGCTGGTGGTGGAGGCAATTCGGGGGTTGATTGAGGCGGGGGTGTATTAGAACGCATTTCTTGAGTGACGAATGCCCGGCTGTAGTAAAAATAATAAGAATGGGAAATGATTATGAAAATTGGAGTAACGCAAAGCGTTGAAGAACGGATCAAAGCAACACCATTGGAACTGGTAGAAAAGGCTCCGCTGGTATTTTGCTGGGAAACGCATCTGCTCAAGGTGAAGCACAGGAATGTACTGCTGATCATGAATGCAAGCAGTAACTATACGATTGCAATGACAGACATAGAACCACGCAACTGGAATTATTATACGCTGTATATCGGAAATGTGATCCGGGGAATCATGCGGAGCATGGGCTATTCAGAAGAACAGATTCAGAAATATTTTGAACTCTCAGGCAGGTCAGTAGTGGCAAAACTGTGTGAAAGCGGTATTACGGTCAGCATGGATGATATGGTTTCATGCGTAGGACGTTTTGATAAGAAACTGGAGTCCGGAGTGAAGTATCAGTGGGAATTAAGCGAGTTTCTGAATCGTAACTGGTGCAAAGCGGAAGGTTTTGACGCATACGGCTATCCACAGGAGTTTTTCAAGCTGGATATGGAACGGCTTGGGATAGTGGGGAAGAGGAAGAAGGCGAAGGTGATTCGGATGGAGGAGTATAGGCGGGAGAAGTAAGGGTATGTATTAATGTGCAGATGTGTTTGTTGAAGGGTGAAAGATCTGAGTTGGTTTTTCATCCTTTTAAATTGGGGAGAAATGGGGATGGTGGGAGTTGCTTTTGGAAGTTTCAAAAATGAAAATAAGGATATTATAGTATTTACACAAGTACAGAAATGATATATAATATTTAAGAAAAAATACAAAAGCTTACATTTAAACATATTAAACATTTTTTGAACAAATTGAACAAATAAAGAGGAATATTATGAAAATATCTACGGCTGAAATAAAAATGCTAATAAGAAAATGTGTGGAGTCTGAAGGGTTCTACACCGCAGATGATTTTAAAAAATATATAAATTTGCATAGTAAAAAAGAGTTTACTCGCGGCCAAATTTCTGGAGCATTAGCCCAATTGGTAGATTCTAAAGATATTTCTAGAATTGACCGTGGATTATATTCAAAAAACAACAAATTGGATTCTGATAGTCAATATATCTCTTATAATGCACAAAATGCGATAACCAAAAAAGAAATTTATAATGCTGTGTGCAATGCAGAAACTAACTTTGAAAGAGCATTTAAAAATATTAACATTTGGGAATTGAATAATGATTTTGAACTTATATCCCGAATACATGATTTGAGAACTTCCATATCTGAAATAAAAAAAATATGTAAACCTCAATCCTAAAACTAATCCATCAAAAGTTGTCTTGAAAAACAAACGACGAATATTTAGATTCAGAAAGAAGATTTTTATGGGAAATAAATTTGATAAACCCAAGAAAACTGCTCGGCAATTAATTATTAAAATGAAAGATGAAAAGGGTATTCAATTTAAATATACCTCTGAAAATGATGCAGAAAACTATCTAATTAATATCAATAATTATCTCCGCACAGCTGCTTACCGCAAAAATTACCAAAAGAACCAAAAAGGTAATAATGTTGGTAAATATATTTCTTTAGATTTTGCCTATTTGCAGGAATTATCTACGCTGGATATGCACTTCCGTTTTGTTATCTCAAAAATGTGCCTTGATATTGAACATGATTTGAAAGTTAAAATGTTAAAGGATATTGAAAGTGATTCTTCTACAGATGGTTATGATATAGTAAAAAAATTCCTACTTCAAAATGCCTATATTCTTGGAAAGCTTGAAGCCAATAGCGCCTCTCCTTTTACAAGTGATTTAATTCATAAGTATTTTACGGTTCAACGTACATATGATTTAATAAAAGGGAAATATGTAAATAAAATTTCTGCATTTGATGATTGTCCTGCATGGGTTTTACTGGAACTGCTTACTTTCGGGGATTTTATCAGATTTTATGAATTTTATTATTCAAGTAGAAATCTTTCCAAACTTTCTACTTCTGTTATAAATTTAGTAAAAAGTCTTAGAAATGGAGCCGCACACAACAATTGTATTTTAGCAGATTTGGCACATGGCACATCGCGCCCACCACAGGAAATAAGTCAGGAAATCGCTAAAATCAACTCTATAAATTCAAATCAACGGCAAAAAAAGTTATCTTGTCGCCCTATGCTAGAATTTACCTGTTTGTTATATGTATACAAATTAATAGTATCTGACAAAGTAAAATATCACAGAATAAAAGAATTGAAAAGATTATTTTTTAATCGCATGCTGGAGAAAAAGGAATTTTTTAAAAATAATGAATTGATTAAAAGCAATTATGAATTTGCTTGCAAAGTTATCACTGCGTTCTTTTAACAATCCAAAATCCAAAACCATTTACTCTGAATCTCTTGACAAATCGGCTCGATGCACATATAATAATTCAAGAATCATAAAAACCTATGCGTTTTTGTAAGGACGGCGTTGCGACGGCGTTCTATTTTTTTGGATAATCAAAGTTTTTGAGAGCTTGATTATAAAGACAATATAGTTGCTGAGGGTTCTTCGTGAGGGTTTTCATGAGGACGAAGATGAGGGTCTGGCGAAAGCCAGACCCTTTGCGCTATATAGCTATTATTCGGATGGATATAAGATTCCGCAACTATGTGGATTTTAGCCACGTTCACGGCTTTGCCGTGAATAATTCAGGTTAAAGCAATAACTTGCCTCACAACCTTTGTTTGTCATAAAAATTTCTCATCTCTTATGTCTTGAATTTTCAAGAAACACCATGGCAAGTAATAGCTGCTCTGTGTTTTTCTTCCTTTTCTGCTATTTCAGATTAATCGCCGCTACTTTTTGCTTTCTGATATTTTTAGCTCAAAATCTTAGCAATTTGTATAAATGCAATCGTTATACCAGTCTTGCTTTTTCTTGTTACTGAAACGTTCAAAATGTAATTACTGAATTCCGAGATAGGAAAGATATGAGCTTTCTGATATAATAATTATTAGAATGATTTTTTCACAAATAATAGATTTTACGTGGTGCGATAACGCCATGTTTAACGAGAAGTTACTCATCATTTTACTGAGGAGGAGCAGAAATTATGTTAAATACATGGAAAGAGATATTGGCTTTAGCATCTCCGGTAATAGATTCTATAAAAATGTCTGCAATCTATGACATAGGGAAATTTGGTTTGGGACAGATTCACAGACATATGTTTTCTGAAAAAGAGAAATCAACCACCGAGCCCCCTTGTGAGATGCCTGGTCATATTCTGCGTTTATGTACAGATCAGGAGCATCCAGAAATGGGAAATTCTTATGCGTTTTCTTTACTGGACTGTTGTATGGAGCATCCGTGTGTTGCCCTTTTAGGAGAAGCTGGTTGTGGAAAAACGCAGGAACTGCAGTGGATTGAGTATTGTTGCTATAAGGATGCAAACCTTCCACGAACTGTACGAATTCGGCTGCGGACATATACGAATGAGTCGATGATTCAGTTGGCCGAGCAATATGGAGTGGAGCCTGAAAATCGGGAAAATCTTTTGTTTTTGATTGATGGATTCGATGAAATCGCAGGGGTCCATAAACAGAATTTTCTGAAACAGGTGGAGTTATATCGGAATGAAAATAAAGAAGCTCGTTTTTTGATTTCTACGCGAAATCATTTTTACCGAAATGGAATTTTTGGAGAAGAGTTTAAAGCGGTATGGTTGCAGCCGCTAACCGAAGAAGATGTAAAAGGTTACATAGAGAGTCTGGATATTTCTTATGAAAATTGGAAAAATCAGATTGAACAGCAAAGGCTGACAGAGGCTATAAAAAATCCGTTTTACTTGGTAGAATTGGGGCAGGTTTATTTGGAATGTGGTGCAGTGCCAGAACGAAAACAGCTGATGCAGATATTGACCGAGCGGAAAATAAGCCAGGATCTGGAGAAGTATCGGATGACTGGAAAATTGGAATTTCAGGAAACAGTCGAGAAAATGGAAATATTGTTGGAGCGGTTGGCGGTGGCTATGCATGCTATGGATACCCGTGTCTTTTCGGAAGCAGAATATGAACAGTTAATTCCATGTTTAGAAAAGCGGGAATTGTTGAAGTATAGTGGAATATGGGTACAGCGGGACGGTAACTGGGAGTTTTCTCATAACAATTTTGGCGAGTATCTTGCAGCAAAATATTTGACTGGATGTTCACTTTCAGATATTCAGAAACTGGTATGTATGGGGTATCCGGAACTTGGTGTTAGCCGAAACTGGTACCATGTGCTATCATATTTAATTTCTATCGGTGACATAGAAGTGAAGGACTGGCTTTTACAGCAAGACTTTACGCTGTTTCTGGATACGGACTGGACAAATATTCCGGCATCGGATCGCAGCATGATTTTGCTTCAGGAATGGGAACAGATAAAACAAAGACATATTTGGCCTTGGAACCAGAATTACCGGATTCGGGATTTGGTAGAATTTGGAATGGATTATACAGCTATAAGGGTATTTATAAAGGAAATTCATAATCCTCAGGATACGATGTCTTTGAAAAATGCAATTCAGATTCTTGGTTATAGTCCAAGTCTGTATGGTTGTCAGTTGGAAGTCAGGGAGATGTTGCTGTCTGTTTTGTTGACAGAACAGCAGGACAAGTGGGCATTGGAATATACACTGGCAGCCTTGCTGAATCTTCAGTTGATGGATGCAGAAATGTTATCTACGCTGTTGAAATATTTTTGGAACAGTGATGTGTCGGAGGTGCGCTATCCGCTTTATGTGGCAATCCGGGTTTTAGGACAGGCTGACACGCAGATTGATTTTCTGTTGGAGGGTATTCCATATATTGCTGGAATGCATCAGGAACGATTGGGAAATGAAACATTGGAGTTACAACGGGCATTGCTTTCGATAACTGGAGTGCCTGCGGCCAGAAAACTTTTGGAAGCATTGATTTCTAATCATAAATATGGCCATATGTATGGGAGTGAAAAGTTAATCAATTGTGCTGTCACTTGTATGGAGAATGCATATACCGGTCAGAAAGATGAAAATTGGTTTGCGATGGAACGCTATTACTGTACCTTTCATTTATCTGCAGTTCATTCTGTGAAAGAAACTATCATGCCTTATTTTGAGCATACAGGGACGAAATGTGAACTGTTTTATGATTTGCTGAAAAAAGTGGGGCAGGAAACGGATCGCTATACACAGATTCAATTTTTACTTCCGTTGTTGGATGAGAGAATATCAGAATGGATCTTTGAACAGTATCAGAAGCAGACGTTAAATGACACAGAAGCAAAGTGCTGTCTGGGGCTTATCACAGTAGAGAATCCCGTTTTTGAGAAGTTGCGCACATTGTACCAAAATCGAACAAATACGCAGATGGAAACGCGGGGGTTTTACGATCATGAAACATGCGAACAGGACGGAACGACTGTGTATGATCAGGCTGTTACAGATCGAAATGCGTATATTGGATTGTTGGAGACATTTTTAAACATTATGAATGTGGAAGATGTGAGCATGGAAGAAGTGAAAAGGTCAGATGAGGTTTTGCGTCGGATAGCGTATCGTAGAGATTTGCAGAATGTGCTCGCAGATTATCGTAGATATGCAGATAAGCGAGATACGGTGAGACAGTGGATTGAATTGCTACTCAAACAGGATGATGTATGGGAATGGCTTCAGGTGAAATTTTTAGTGGAATGGATGTCCCAGGATCCAAGGCGTGAGATTCCAGCGGCTATGGAAAAAATTGCCAGGACTTTTTATGAGAAGTACATTGACCAAGTGGATTTTTCTACATGTCAGATTTGGAATGATCATGAACATTTTCAACCAGGAGACTGGAAGTGTGAATATTTGATTTATTTTGCCGATCGCCTGGATTTACATATGGATTTAGAAAAAGCAAAGGGCTTATTACGTTATTGCAGCTATCGCTTAAATCTGAAAATGAAGAGCATTATACAAAAATCTCTGACCGAAGAAGTACTGTGTCAGGAAATATCCCATAATCTTTTGGAAAAAGATTTAAAAGGTTATCCGCTGAGCGTGCATTTAAGATTATGTGGAAAATACGGGTGCGAAGAGTGCGTTGAAAAAGTCAGACAAATTGCTTTGAACCAGGATATTCCAGAATATATCAGAGAAGATGCAGTAGACGCTTTTATGAAACTTACAGATGAATTGGCGGTGTGCAGTATGATACTGCCAGAATTGAACGGTCATTTATGGAGACATACAGCGGAAAATCTTATACAAGTTATACTGGAGAAAAAGGTAAAGAATACAGCATCCGAAACGGTCTGGAAGCGGTTACTCGCTGATCAGATATGGACAGTTAGTCAGAATGTTGAAGAGTATCGTATGACTGCTTATATGTGGCTGATTCAAATGCAGGATATTCGAGGCTTGCGCGCTTACCGGAAATTACTGGAGCAAAAAATGGAAGTACCAGGGCGGGATGGTTACGCTGGACCCGTTGAGGCAATAGCTGTTGCAGAAAAACTGGAACTTTGGCCGGAATTAGCTCGCCTGACAGAACTGTGCTTTCGACCGGAATTTAAAGATCGGGAGTATGGAGGCCTTTTCAATAGCTTGAACCGTGCATGGACGAAGGTGGCCGCTGGGAGTGAGAAAGGGTATTTATTAGTGCGAGATGTCCTGGATGGCCTGAAGAGTCAATACGAAGGAGATCTGAACAGAGAAGCATGGATCAATAAGTGGATTTATCATGTGGAAGAAGCACGGAAGCAGAGAATTCAGGAGCGGTGGAGTGTGACGCAGGTGCTGCAGTGGTTAGAAAGATAGAATAAGAACTTGGGATTATTTCAGACAAAAAACTCAGAAATTTTTGTGTTATGCAGTAAATTTAATATTACGGACATATCCAGACATGAAAAGATAATTGGCATGGCAGTTGCGCAGGCGCATGGAACGATGGGAGTTTTTATGGAAAATGCAAATGGTGAGGTAAAGCGCCTGAATGAATCCGGAAGAAGATGCATCGCGAGGTGCCAGATATAATTCTGCAATAAGATATATTACGTTTATATTGTGATTGTTTCAGAAGATGGGTATGTGAATTGTTTTTTCACTATACCGTGCATGAAGAACTAGATGATTGTATTTGGAATTAAAAATGGAGGGGATACATTGCCAGAATGTATATTTTGCAGAAAAATCGAAGATGAGAAAATGTTTAATGCGGAGCATATTATTTTAGATTCGTTAGGTGGTAATGGAGAAGAAAATATATGTAGGAATGTTTGTATAGAGTGCAATTCTTCACTGGGAACTCGTGTGGATGCAGGCATGGTGAATGAAACGATTACAAAATATGTGCGCTATTTATTTAAAATCAAAGGAAGAACTGGAATTCCTAATCCCTTTAAGAAGATAAAAATAAATTATGCAGATTCCCAAATAAAAGGAGAATTAAAAACTAATAAAGATGGAGAAATAAGTGGATTTGTAGCAGATCATCAAGTTATTGAAGAACAGGGGAAAATATTAATAGTTGGTCCGCGACGCGGATTTGGTGAGTATGCAAAGTCTGTTATGCAAAAAACGTATGGGGAGGAAATATCAGAAGATGACGTAAAAAATAAGAGAGTTTTTTTTGACACTTCGTTGGTCCCAAGAATAAAATTTGTAAAAATAAGTGAAGAGGCGATGGCTGATTATCAAGTAAAGGTAGTCCCTGTTATATTAAAGATGGCATGTTTTGTTGGAAATGATGGAATCCCTGACATTATAATTAACCCACCCTCATCAATACGGGTAGAATTGATGAGGGTGAAGGTTGGCAATTTAGTTGATATGTAAACGTCGGGCAATTTTACATTCCGAAATACCACCCAGGTGATTGAAAAAACTATGAATAGGTGTTGGAACCAGGTCACATTGAAGCCGATCATTGCGCTCATGCCAGGAATAATGGTTGTGCTTCCGATATTCAGAAACAAGGTGCCTTGTCCATTCATGACAACCTAAATAATCGGTCTGATTCCATAAATCCGCGCATAACTGATCACACAAGGCAAAGTTTTTGTAGCGCTTGATAGACATAGGCGATGTTAGAATTACAGTGGCAATAGCACAAAACCGAAAATCAGCTATGGCATTTATGTAAGTGATACCATTTAAACCAAAACTATTAAGAAGAGATAGCAGTTTTACATGTTCTGGTTTTACGACATAAGTGGAATTACCGCGTGGGCCATCCCAATATGCTTTTCCTGGTCTGTTTTTGGGGGTGTGCTTCATGCGCTCTTTTAAGGTGCTGAGCGGTGGGTGTAAATTTAATGTTTTTGTCATATGAATAATCCTCCTTGACTGTGTATTCTCCGTTTGCGAAGACAAAATAAAAAAAGAGTGCGAAAGCACTCTTTTTTTGTGTATAAATTATGGAAAGCGATAAGACAGATAAATGCGAAAAATGGAATAGGGGAACCTGAATTAGAAAATTTATTGATATAGAAAATGAGGTATGTCGTTATTTGAGGATATATAGAATTTTCTTAATAGATGTAGTAAGATGGAATTAGTTTATTCGGTGTGTAGTTTCAGAAAATAAAATGAATTTTTAAGATTATGTATGAACGTCAAAAATTTATAGAAAGCAGGAATACGATTTGAAACAAGAGCAGGAAACCATAACGAAAACCATAGATGAAACACTTTTGATACCGATTCTTGGAAAAGGAAAGAAATTGTATCACTATACATCAGCTGCTGGCTTACAGGGAATTTGTAGTGGGGAATTTTGGGTCACAGAAAGAAGTTTTTTAAACGACACAATGGAATTTCAAGTGGCGACTAAAATTTTTTGTGAAGTGATAGATAATCATATGAAAAATAAGGAACGCGCTGAAAAGTTAAAGAAGAAAACCTGCGATGAAATTGAAAGGCTGACAAAACCTGGAATGCTGGGAGAAGAGGTAGCGTATTCGGGTGATTATGTCATTTCATTTAGTTTGGATAATGATAGCATCCTTATGTGGAGTGAATATTCGGATTTTTATGGATATTGCATGGAATTTGATTTTGAAAAATTAGTAGCAGGAATTCAAAAGAAAACGAGCTATGAACTTTTGCATGGCCAGGTTATATATGATCATAAAGAACAAGTATCTATCATTGAGAAAACCATAGAAAATGAAATCATAAAGCATGCGCCAGGGTTTGAATATTTAAATTCATGGGAAGAGTTGGACAATCTGACAGACGAAAATATAGAAGATTTGTATGTATGGTTATCAGTGTTGATTGATGCATATAATATGTTTTTTAAGTTGGATTGCTTTAAAGGTGAGAATGAATATAGAATGGTATTTTGCTGTATTCATGATGGAGGTAGAGTAAACGATGACGGAAGAGAAGAACAATATTTCAGAATAAAAAATGAAGTTATGATACCATTTGTTAAGAAAAGACTTGTAAGTTTGGAAGCGTTAGAATCGGTTATGATAGGTCCTAAGAATAAAAGCGATATAGCAGAAAAGGGATTGCAGTATTTCTTTAGAAATAGGAAGATGGATGTTAAAATCCATAAATCTCAAATGCCTATACGATATTAAAAAGCATCTGCAAAGTGGTATGTGGAATTGAAGGATGGTATAAAAGCAGAAAGGACGGTGTAGATCAGCTATGATTTCAGCAAAGCCAACAGAAAAACTTACGGGAATTACCTTAGAGGGTGATTATGATGATTTTCATGAGATCGTGGACAGTATCCATGGAATGAGCGGTCTGGAAGAGGACGTTTGCGATGAGTATTATGCTGTTAAAAATATGCTTCTCAGTGTGTGTTATGAGATAAGGCATGCGTTTATGGGATATCGAGATGTGAAGAAAGTTGATAACGGGGTTCACGATGAGATGGTAAAATGGCATTCTATGAAAATGCCCAAAACAGAAGTGCATTTCAGTGTGAATCTCTTATTTCCTGAAGCAGTGTTTGTAGCATTATCATCGTCAGAACTTTACGTCCGGGCGCGGCGTGATTACGGAATCCGCGCAAAAAGGAACGAGGAAACAGAAATGCTTCCAGCCTTTTCTTATGCAGACTACATACGGGACAAGGCAGTCATAGATAAATTATCTGTGACAATTCTTGGTGCACTGGCAGAAGTAATCGGGGACGAAGAATTAGAAAAGCTGATGAAATTAAAGGAAAACTGTTATACATTTCTTTTTTGGAATTATGCAGAGCAGTATGTATATAAATGCAATATTGAATATTTGAAAACGGTCGTGGAAAAACGGAAAGACAAGATTCGCAACATTGCAAAGCGTTTCCTTAAGCAGCCGGATTCATATAAAAGATTGAAACAGGATCTGGAATATTCAGCGAAGGTTTATCATTGCAGCGTTCATGAACTGGAAGATCCGAAGCTTGAATATCCAGAAGAGATTGAGTGGTAGTATTTTGGGGAAAATTTGGCAGATGCAGGTCTTGCAGTATCCATGATTGAAGAGGGGATGAAAATCATGAAAAAATATAAAAACCTAATTATCGTTGGCAATGGCTTTGACCGTTGGCAAAATCTTCCAACCTCTTATGAAAACTTTCGCCTTTATTATCAGGATCACATTATAAGCGCGGCTGAGGCCTTGGGCTGTTCCTTTTATACAGTGACAGATAAGACTGGAAAAGAACAGAAATTAACAGCCGTGGAACTTATATATGGAGATATTCTGAATCCAGAAAAACTGGAGGATGAATTTTTCTGGAATCTGGAAGCGCGGATGGACCGCATGAATGACCAGGCAATTAATCTCCATTTTGGAAGAAGTGAGGAGGGGCGTAAAGCCTTAAAAAAAGCCGTGAGTGAAGCAACATTATTGTTGCGAAAGCTGTTTTGTGACTGGGTTGGAACGATTGAGATTGAAGAAAAAAACAGTGGTTTTGTGTTTGGAGATGACTGTTTCGTTATCAATTTTAATTATACGGATACTTTGGAAAAACGGTTTGGAGTGGATGCCAGAAATGATTTCCATATTCATGGAAGTGCGTCGGATTTAAATTCTATTGTAGTAGGTCATGCCAGTCATCCGGAGAAGCCTTTTTCAGAACTGATTGAGCATCGGTTTATTCGTTCGGAAGATCCGAAGAAGGGGTTACCGCGGCTGGAAGGTCTGTATGCAGTGGAGGCGGCTTTATACGAGACTGATAAACACGTAGTGGACCGCATGGATGATCTGTGCGTGGCTTTTATGGAAAACGGAGTGCACATGGAAGACATTGAAAATGTTTATGTTTTAGGGCATTCCTTTGCTCCGGCAGATTTGGAATATTTTGAATTTCTTCATGCAGTTACTCGGTGTAACTGTAACTATGAAGCAATATCTCCGGTTGGACATATGGATATGGAACTGTTTGGGGCCATGCTGAATGGAAATGACGAGGTACTTATGGCTGGAATTATCCTGAATCTGCAGTATGCGGAAAGACACAGCAACAGACTGAACTCGAAACAGGAGGATTGGTTTACATACCTGGATGAGGGACGCGATGATAAAATGCCGTATGATGAAAAATGGAGCAGACTAGCGGTGAAGCAGCGTTTCTGGATGGAACAGGCAGAGCGGACTCAAAATAAACTTGAAAAACTAGCCGAAAAGTATGGGAAAAAAGTCCCGGCAAATTGCCATTCAATTCTGGGGTACATGGAATATGTAGATGGGGGACATATGGAAAGAAAACATAGTGCGAACTGGCATATTAGCTGCTTCTCAAGCGAAGACCGAAAGCGGATCAAACGGGTGACAAGAGACTTACATATAAAAAACGTAAAGTGTTATCAGACAATTGACGCATGTATTGGTAAATTTGCGGTTGAAGGTTCTGGTAATATAGAAAATCCATCTTAGGAGCCAGAAAGAGGCACAAAGGAGAAGAATATGACGCTGGGAATGGATCATGTAATTGTTGTGGTCAAAGGGGACATCACAGATAAAAAACTGCTGAAAAAGCTGAGAGTAGATGCGATTGTCAATGCCGCGAATCCTACGCTGATGGGAAGCAATCAGGGCGTGGATGGAGCTATCCACGCAAAGTTGCCGAAACTGAAAAAGCGGATTTGTAAGGAGCTTGGAACGGACCGGCTGGCGAACCGGCAGCGCTGTGGGCGGGGAAAAGCGGTGACAACCTCTGATGGGGAAAAAGGAAAGAAATTGTGCCGTTATATTATACATACGGTGGGATCCAAGTATGACGGAAGCGGAGAAATATGCTCCAGTTCCCGGATACAGACACTGGAAAACTGCTATCATTCTGTAATCGATGAGGTGAAAAAACATCCGGATATTCGAAATGTGGCAGTGCCTGTCATTGGCGCTGGGGATTATGGCTTCCCATTTAAACTTGCTATGGAAATTGCGGTCTGCAGCATTAACAACGCGATTTTGGAGTGGCGCCAGAAAGATTCAGAACTGTTTGAAAAGGCAAAACTGGAACGGGTCTACATTTTTATTTTCCATCCTTCCAAGGCAAAAACGGATGAAAAATTTCAGACGGCAAATTGGGTAATGCAGAAGTACCATCAACTGTTGATGAGTAACCGCAAGATTACGTATCTGACCTCGTGGCAGGCGCATCTGAGCTACTGGAAGGAAATACGCATGTATGACCGGGAACGGGGATATTTTTCTATTGCGCGCACGGTACGGGAAATCTTAATGCTCATTCGGATGCTGTTTCTTCCGGTAATGTTTCTGAAAGATTTATTTGGCGGAAGAGACTGGGAGAAACGCCGGAGTTTTGTGGAATGGCTAGTTGCGTGCAAGATAGCGCTGCCATTTGTGAGTCTGCTGTTTCTGAACCGGATAACGGCAAAATGGCTATTGGTAGGATTGTCGGCATTGATCGTGTATAGCCTGGCGGATACGCTTACCTATTTGCTAATTCTGATGATGATGTCAGACATCCAGAGACCATCAGCAAACCTAATTCGGACATGGCTCATGCTGTTTATGAACTATATGGAGGCAGCGTTGGATCTTTCGGTGCTGTATGGATGCTTTGAGCGTTGGTTCAGCTGGGGCCATGGTGGTCTGATCTCGATTAGAGCAGCGGGAAAGTGTGGTCTTCTGGGCTTCCAGAACATACCAGAGCATGTTTCATGGGCGGAAACACTTCCCTGGATGTCAGATGTATTTTTATATGCGGATTCGGCAATTAAATTCTTCTTCTTTTCTCTGGTGCTGGTATACCTGGCATCGCATATGAAGCAGAAGGAGTTTTTGAGTTAACCAAGAGAAACGAAAGGGAGAATGTATGAATATTTCTGTATTTTTGAGTTATCCAAAACCACATTTAAAAAGTCAGAAAGACTTTGTTAATAAATTAAGAGAGTATTTGGAACAGAGAGGATTGCAACCGAGAACATTAGGTGTAACAGATTATGATATGGAGGCACCATTAACTGCAATACGGAGATTGATGTTGGAATCAAATGGACTAATAACTGTAGCATTTAGACGAAATCGGATAGAAAAAGGTTCGGGAAAACCAGATAGTGATATCGGCGAAAAAGACTATGATTTGTCCGGAAAATGGTTGACAAGTCCATATTGCCAAATTGAACCTGCAATGGCTTTTCAACTAGGTTTGCCGGTATTGATACTGAGAGAGCAAGGCGTTCTTGAAGAGGGAATTCTGGAAAAAGGGGTATTAGGAATGTACATGCCAGAATTTAGTTTAAGTGGAAATTTGAATGATTATTTTAAATCAGATGAATGGATACAGCTAATTGGAAAATGGGAGGTGAATGTGAGAAAAGTAGTGGAAAATAAAGGACGGCCACCTATGCTTTATTAAAGACAGTTGTTGGTGCTTGACAAGTGGATGGGAAACTGAGAAAAAGTTACGTGCAGGGAAGTGAATCGGAGATTATTTATATAAGGTAGATAGGAAAGAAATTGTTGCTGGTGTGGTGGCGTTTTCGGAGAATGGTAGTAGATGCAGAAGCAACGAAGAAATATGATGTATCATTATTGTAATGAGGAAACTGTTTTTAATATACTAAGAAAACATACCCTATGTAATTTACAGATTTGATATTTATAATATAGAAATATCCAGATCAGGATCATTATATAGCTACAGATGAACAGGAGGCTGTTATGAAACCAACATCACCCCTTATGGGATACATTGCATATATGGAGAAAGAATATCCATTCCTGTTTGAGGATGGAATCTTACGTTTGTTTCCACCGACCAGGGAAGACTGGCGGAAACGCAGGAGAAGTTTGTTTCAGAATTTGCAGGAATTAAAGGCCAAATGTCAGGCACAGGAGTGGGTTGGACATTCACGTTTGAAAGGGCGGACACATGATGGAGATAGTATTGTGTTTTCGGTTTCAGACCTTTCTTCAAATGATAATGGATTTGAGAGCTTTTCAGTTGATTATCACTTTAAATATAATGTCTCATATTTAGACGACGAGCAGATTTATGGTTTTTCTTTGACAGGAAAAGACGTAGATCGTTTTTATAATCCGAGGTGTGTGTTTACTACGGACGTATCGTGCGATGAATTGGGGATACAGAGAACTGGGGTATATGTAGAGAATAAGAATGATAATGGGGCAGTTTGTGCAGGAAGTTATAGATATGGAGATACAGAAATTACTGTTTCTTTTAGAGCGGTTCCAACGCTTCACTTTCGTTCAGAGGCACCATTATCTGCGCACAGCCGGATGATAGTTTCCTTTTCAAAACCGCAGAATCTGGAGTATTTGCTTCAGGTTTATGAGCATTGCTGCAGGTTTTTCTATTATGTGTGTTACAGGCGCAATATAGAACTGGATTCCCCGGATATATACGGCATGCGGGACGGAAGAAAATCCAACGAAGGTATTTTGTGGTTTCCACAGAATGATCTGGCAGGGGAAGTTGAACAAAAAGACGCGGAAGAGATGATTGTATATGATGATCTTGGGGAAAAGATGATGGCGCTGTTTCCGCCGCTTGCAGAAGACCAGATTTATCTGGAACATTTGTGCCCTTCTGTTGCGGACCGGCGTTCCTGGGGAATCAACCATATTATTTTGATGTTTGTGGCTTTTGAGCGGGAGTTCCGTAATCTGTATGATGATACGATTGTACGTTCAGATATGTACGTTGAGGTGCGCGCGGAAGTAATGAAATTTCTGGAAAATTTGAAGGAAAATAGCCATGGAAAGAAGAAAAAGTATATTGGGGAGATGGAACGGACTTTAAGTAAAACAGAAAATAAATATGCAGACCGCATGGAGAAAGCAATGCGTGACTGTGAGGAAATTCTTTGCCCTTTTTTGAAGTATTATTATCGTGACGATCAGTCAGATGATTTGATTGAAGATATTTGTGCCAGAATGAATCAGCTGAGGAATGACGCAGCGCACGGCAATATCGATCTGCAAATTGATCCGGTTCATATATCCGATTTTGCGATTCTGGAGAGTTTGATTTATGCTATGCGTTTGAAGGCAATTGGTGTAGAATTAGAGAAGATACAAACATGTCTTCAGACGATGAAAGGGACACGGATGATACTGGCATAAAATGGAGGCGTCAGCCTCCATTCAGCACCGTAAGTCCATGCGCTGCCAGTTTATCATTGATCTGATCGATATCAAACTGTTCCTGATTGATCGCGGTGGCAATGATGATATCCCGTGGATCTTTTACATAGATTTCTCTGAGCTGAAACAGTTCCAGAGTGCGGCGGGTTTCTTTCCAGTTCATGTGAGCGGCGAGACAGAGCATCAGGACGATATCACGGGAGGGCTGTGTTTTTTGACCGTTTAACAGATCATAGATGTAGGACTTGGAAATCAGTCCTTTGCAGCGACTGACAATTTCAGCGGTTGTGATGGAATGACTGGCGAAATATTCATTGAAATAGTCTTGGATGGAAGGCGTGGATGCGTGTCTGGATAGGTAGCGCTCCATGTCTTTTTCCGTGCGGACTTTGGAGAAAAGATGGAGGAGTTCAGTGGTATCGGATTGCGGCATAAGGATTCCTTCTTTCGTGTGTTTGAGACTATTATAGCAGAGGATTACAAAGGGGAAAAGAGTTAGGGTATGACATTACAGGAAGAGTATGAATTATCCTGTTACCGGGTATTGGACCGTCTGTGGGATGATAAAGAAGTATACCTGGTGCGCCATGTGGAAACGGGAAAGCTGTTCATTAAAAAGCAGATTGACCTTTATAACCAGCGTGTTTATGAACATCTGAGCAGGCTGGATATTTCTGGTGTTCCGAAAATTTATCTGTGTGTAGAACAGGAGAAGAAACTGGTTGTAATAGAGGAATATATTCACGGAGAAACGCTGGAAGAATATCTGGAAAAGAAGGAAATCATGGGAGAAGATGAGGCGGTTTCCATGATTATCCAGCTTTGCAGGATTTTGAAGCAGCTGCACCGCTGCCGGTCGCCGATTATCCATCGGGATCTGAAGCCTGCCAATATTATGATCAGCAGTGATGGTGTGGTCAAACTGATTGACTTTAATGCAGCGAAGGAATACCGGATGGGGCAGATGGAAGATACCTGTTTAATGGGAACCAGGGAGTATGCGGCACCGGAACAATATGGCTTTGGCCAATCAGACGCCCGTACGGATATTTATGCTTTGGGCGTTATTTTAAACAGGCTTTTGACAGGTGATTTTCCGAAAAATAAGTTATATGAGGGCAGATTAAAGCCGGTCATTCAAACGTGTATCCAGATGGATGCGGATGCCCGTTACCAGAGTGTGGAGCTGCTGGAAAGGGCATTGGAAAGTGGTAAAAATGAAAAGCAGCGAAAGAAAAATACGGGAAAAAGAATGGTTTTACATCTGAAAAAACGGTATTTACCCGTTGGTTTTCGAACAGGAAAAGTATGGAAAATGTTTGCAGCAGGGTTTGGTTACTGGCTGATTACGTATTGCTGTTTGACCATGAATTTTCATGATAGAAGCGGCGCAGTTCAAATGGGATATGCATTGTGGTTAAACCGGATTGTCGTGTGGATTTATATGATATTTTCTGTCTTTTTTGTGGGAAATTATGTTGGACTGCGCAGAAAATTTCCGGGAATGAAGGGAAAATTGTGGGGACAGTTTTTGTTTGGATGTGGGTATCTGGTGTTGTTTTTTTGCGTGGCGGCAGTGGTTGTGGGGCTTTTGGAGTAATGAAAGAGTATATAGCCTGAACGGAAACATAACAGATCGTGAGGAGGAAAAGTCCGCTGGCAGCGGACGAAAATAGAAAGGACATGTGGTAACCTGATGGAAAAGAAGGAGGTTATCACATGAGAGAGAACGTGACAGAAAGAGAACATCTGGTATTGCCGGTTTACTTAAATGAAAAGGTCGTGCTGGATATGCTTGCAATCCTGCAGGATGGATTTTCTATGGTTAGTGAGATCAGTACAACGTCTCAGGAAAGCAATGATGTGAGTGGAACAACAAAAGGAGAAATGAGTTCTGGCAGTTTGCTGAATCGGGTCTTGAAAATCAAACTTGGGGCGGAGGTTTCTGGTGAAAAAAAGCAGGAAGAACAATGGGTAAGCAAGGAGGCCAGATTTCATACTAGTGCGTCCTTGTTTTCAGAGTTTCGCAGACAGCTGATTGAGCATGATATGCTGACCTGCATGGCATCGGATTCGCTGGATATCCATGAAATACAGATTGGAGATTTTATCGAGGTTGAGGGAGCACTAATGAAAAATCCGCTCATCGATATTTTGGAAAAATTTATTTCTGTATACCGTATGAGTAAAATTTTTTCAGAGCCAGTGGCCGTTGGGCATAAGAAGCAGGCTTCACAGAAGGAACTGGCTGAGGATGCGCAGATACAGCAGATGAGGGCACTGTTAGAGGAACTTCGTGTTACAGGAACATTGGACTTTGTGCTGAAAAGTGATCGGGCTTCACTGGTGTTGTCCGCACAGGAGAAATATCTGGAAAATGATAATATCTCTGAACTGATCGGAGGAAATTTCAAAATTCTGGGTAAAGTAATTAAGATTTGTGCAGAGAAAGATGAGGGAATCAGCCTGGTGCGGAAAACACCGCTGGACATTTTAGACGCGGATTCGCTGGATGGTTTGATTCAGGCGTTTGAGAGCAATGATCTGAAACAACTGCATCTGCCGGAGGTAGAAATTCAAATCAGTGCGCCGGCAGCAATTGTGATTCCGGTAGCAATTTATGTGTAGTTTGAGGATGCGAAGATAGCAGCAGGAAAGCGAGAACAGATAACGTTTGCGGAAACCTTCCAACTGGAGTAAGATAGATATATCAGTTGGAAGGTTAATTTTATATCGGAGAAAATTCCAAGCATACGGGACAATTAAACAGAAAAGAACTGAACAGGCAGGGGGGAGAAAAGAGATGCTTAGAATCTTGCATTTATCAGATATTCATCTTGGAAAAACATACAAAGATCCAGAGAGCATGGCGTGTAATATTGCGGCGGATATTGATCATAATGGCCTGAGCAATATTGAGTGTATTGTAGTAACCGGCGATATTTTTGACGGACAGGCACAGCTTGGGAAGGATAATTTACCGGAGCTGATTCATATTGCAGCAGGATTTTTCCAGACTTTATTGGATGAAATAAACAGCAATCAGCCAGAAACCCCGCTGTGCCGGGAAGATGTCATTTTTGTACCAGGTAATCATGATATAATACGAACGGATGATGTGGCTAAGAGATGGGATAAGTATCGTGATTTTCTGAAAAAATTTTATGGGGAAATACCTTCCTGGTATGATCTGAAAAACTATTCCTTATGCAGAGAATATAAGCGTAAAAAGGTTGTTTTTGTTGGGTTTAATTCCTGCGAAATTGAAAAAAGAAAGCTCTTTGATTCTGATTATATCCGGACTTTTGAAAAGTATATGGGCGAAGAAAAACTGGAAAGTGTTGAAAAGCAAAAAGTCATTGAGGCAATGAAGGCTGTGACCGCGAGCAGTTATGATGATTATGGAAGGATTCCAGTGTCTCAGCTTACGGCTATGGCACGGAAAATTCGGGGGATGGATGATTATACAGTGGTGGCGTTATTTCATCACCATTTTTATCTGTTCCCGGAAATTGCACAGCGTTTTGGCGACAGCAGCCTGATTCGGAACTATGCAGAGGTAATGCAGCAGCTAAGCTATATGCATGTGAGTGTAGTGATGCACGGACATAAACATTATGCGTTGGAGCGTCCGTTTATCACGGAAGGCTATTTTGAATCTCCTGAGAATATCATAGACGTATTTGCCGGCGGTTCTGTCGGGACAGATCGGAAAGACGAGCATACATTTGGTGTACTGGATTTGTATGGGAAGGATGATGATATAAAACTTCGGCATTATAAATTCTGTTATAAGGATGAAAAACTGGAGCCAATTAAGGAAAAACAGGTGCCTCCGAAGAAAACAAGTGGACGGGTTGTAAAACTGCTTGAAATATTGGAGATGCTGCGGCCTGAAAAATACAAAACGTATGTAACAACTTCAGAAAAAGCATTTTCGTCGTATGATTATTGCAAGGACATCATAAACTGGGTGAGTGCGGCAATCACAGGATTTACGGATGCGTACAGGTATCTGGAGCATGATTATCACAATATTTTGTTCCTGCTTTATGCGATAAATTACAGAGTTATCAGTTATATGAAACTGGTAGGAAAAGCGGATTCCTATTTTGAATCGGCATCTAAAAACTGGGATGCTTTCTATACGGAGAATTTGGAAAACAGTGGATTTTCTGTTTCGAAAGAAGAGTATCATCAGTTGTTTATGCAGAAAAGACTGAAGGATGTAGCAGCACATTGTGATAAGATTTTAAACCGGTGCGGCAATAAACCATCTCAGGTTTATCTGGCGTTTACGATGTTAGGAATATTCTTTTCAGATCTGTATATGGTGCTGACCAGGTACGCGGATGATTTTAAAGAAAGTATTCAATACAAGGTAAATATTAAAATCGAAGAAAACAAATTCCATGAAAATGTACCGGCTCCCCGCATTGTAATCCGCTCAGATGCAGATAGGAGAAGCGCGTATGTAGAGTTGTTGTGCAATGAAGCTACAGCACATAAAATGGCGGTATTGTTTGTAAAAGAGTTTGATCTGATGATTCACAAATTTGAGGATTATTTCAAACTGATTGGGTTAAAACTATATTATTTACTGCCTAAAATCGATAAGGATGTGATGAAGAACACGCTGGATAATTATAACTTTGAAGCGTATATTCCAACCCTGATTCCGCTGCTGACTGGCGACAATATTTACTCCTCAAAGACGGCTTTTGCAAGAGAACTCATTCAGAATGCAATTGATGCAATTGCGGTGAGGGCAGAAAAAGATTCCAGCGAGTTTTCGAAAGAAATTCTGATTGATATGAACAAAGATGAGCAGGGCAGACGATATTTCCGGATTGTGGACCATGGTACCGGGATGGATAAATACAAGATAGAACGGTATTTTACCAGCATTGGCCGGAGCTTTTATTCTGGAGAAGAGTATGAAGATCTGAACATTTCCTATAAGCCAATCAGTAATTTTGGCATTGGTTTCCTGTCATCGTTTATGGTGTGCAGGGAAATTGATGTTAGGACCAAATATTACACGGATAATTCGGAAGGATTAAAGCTGCATATTCCGAATTATGATGGATGCTTCTTTATTGAAAGAGATGAAAAGGCGGAAATTGGTACGGAAATAAAATTATATCTGGAGACGGATATTGATGATACCCAGATTATGAAATACATAGAGGAGGCGATGCGGGATATTGCGTATCCGGTAGAGCTGCATTGGAAGAATTATAAAAACTATTCAATGGAAATGAAGATTGAATCTCATGCAATGCGGAGAGCGGTTGCTGCAGAAACCTTTAAGTTCTTTGTGCCGTTTTACGAAGATGGTACAATCGGCGAAGCCGATTATGAACAGGATATTCTTAGCGGCAAGTATGTTGAGAAGTATAAGTATGGACTGCTGCTTGGCAAAAATAAAGAAAATGTAGGAAACAGTGAGATTTTTAATTCTGGAATTGCGGTGGAAAAAGTTTCGGTTGCAAGTTTGTTTCACTGGCATTCAAAAAAACATGACAGTGGGTTTAGAGACCGTCATTTAGGGTGGAATAATAAAATCTGGATTAATTTTCCATCAAGCTGGCTTCAGTTGGATGTATCCAGAGAAAATATTACAGGTTTTAGCGATGTGGTTACAAAGGGAGAGAATCAGGACAGAGTGGTTCTTGACAGATTGGGACACCGGATTGCAGAAAGCATGTATAAGCAATTAAAACAGTTCATGGAATATGCGGAAAAAGAAGATACAGAGGTAGATGTGAGAACATTGTACCTGCAGGATGCAGCAGAGCAGGCCTTGATGCTTTGTGGAGAAAATGCGGGTGAACTGGTAGATAAATTGAGGAAATTGCAGTACGAATTAGTAATAGAATTTACAGAAACCGGGCTCAGCTATTACTTAGAACATAAAAATATACAAAATAAGCAGAGAATCCGATTTTCAAGTGATCAGGCAAATGCTGAATTGAATAAGCGGAAGAACATGATCAATAGTGGAAAGGACAAACAGAACCATATAACAAAGCATGGAAAGGATACAGTAGATATATGGAAAAATAGATCAGTGATGATTGATTATATGTGTTATTTATATTCGACAAAGGAAAAACAAGAAGTAAAACAACTATCAGATGTTAATTTTGAACACCGGATAATAGAACGGGATATATTTAAAGAAAAACGAGGAAACTTTAAAATTTTTTCGACATTGCTTTTGGTAAAGGACTTGAATGCCGCAGATGACGCGTTGGATATACTAAAACAAGATAATCCTATCACAGCTAGCATGGAGCGGTGGCTTTTAAAGAATACAAGTGTGGGGAAAGAGGATGAGACAAAGGTGGTAATTTCTTACGAAGAGCTGTTTCGCAGTGAGGAAAAGTCTTTGAAGGACAAAAAATAACCGTAAGTAATCAATTGCGGGTACCATCCAAAGCGAAACCCCGCATAGCTGCGGGGTTCAAGACTTCTTATAACGACTTGGACATTTTTCCTGAATTCCTGGTGCCCAGGGAAGCAGTTCATCCAGAAAGCTTAAATTTGTGTTATTCATATGTTTGGGAATTTCGGTGAGAAGCAGTTCTAAATACTGGTATACATTTAGGTAGTTAGCTTTTGCTGTTTCAACCAGGCTGTAAATCATGGCGCTGGCACGAACACCATCACACAGGCATCTGCAATGCAGGAGCAGTATTTGCTGCAGATGAATGAACTGAATCAGGAACTGAATGATGAAAACGGGAAACTGCCTGCTTCTCAGGATGAGATAGACAGTCTGGAAACGAAAATTTATGAGAATGGCAGAAAACTGAAAGAATTTCAGGCGAAACGGGCAGCAATTGAGGCGGAGAGACAAAGATTAGAAACGGAGCTTGCTGCTGCGGACAGGAAAGTGAAGGAGCAGAAAAAACTTCTTGAGAAAGCAAAATTGAGTTATCAGAGCCGGGATTCTTATGAGCGTGGCTTTGTTTTGGACCGTCAGTTTATCAAAGATGTTTTGTCATCGGATATGGATGTCTCAACAAAGGCGCAGCTTAGAAATCCATGGATTTCAGAGCACTACAATCGGGAACGTGAAAAACTGTTTTTATATGCGCTTCAGATGACAAAGGAATTCATTCTTGGATCAAACAAGTGCCGGGATAATTTTAAGCATCTGGACTGTCTCTGGAGCGGAAGCTATGGCGATGCGGATCCGGTGAGGTTTGCGGATGATGACCTGCAGGCGTGTACGACTGCGGTCTATGAGACGCTGTTTTTACTGATCCCGGTTGTATCTTCTACATTTGCGTCCGTACAAAGATTATTAAAAAATGTCAAAGAGGATATCATTGGAACGCTGATTGTGGACGAGGCCGGACAGGCTTCTCCTCATATGGCGATTGGCGCGCTTTGCCGGGCCGGAAAAGCGGTAATTGTGGGGGATCCGAAGCAGGTGGAGCCTGTTGTTACGGATGACCAGGATGTACTGAAGCAGACGTATACAGAGGATATGTTTAAGCTCTATGCGGATAAGACAAACTCTGTTCAGCGTTTTGCGGATCTTATGAATCCATACGGAACCTATCTTGAGAATGACCAGGGAGCACAGGAGTGGGTAGGCTGTCCGCTGCTGGTGCACAGAAGATGTATTGCTCCGATGTATGATATTTCCAATGACATTTCTTATAACAATATTATGAAACAGCAGACTGCCCAGCCTAAGGCGGAGAAGCTGGCCACATTCATAGCCGCGCAGTCGCAGTGGATGAATATAAGCGGAAAAGAAGCGGGAAGAAAGAGACATTTTGTGAAGGAACAGGGCGATAAAGTGATCGAAATGCTGGAAACCGCTTTTTCAAAGAATCCGTCTCCGGATCTGTTTATTATAAGCCCGTTTACAACTGTGGTATCGGGAATTAAGGATTATGTGAAGAAGTATGCAAAAGCCTGTCAGAACAGCCACAGGGAGAGTGTTCTGCTGAAGTATGAGCCGTCACTTTCTGGCTGGCTGGACAAAAATGTGGGAACGGTACACCGGTTTCAGGGAAAAGAGGCTGCGAAGGTCATATTTCTGCTTGGCTGCGATACGTCATCGAATGCCGGGCCGGCAATCCGGTGGGTCAACAACAATATCGTAAATGTTGCTGCAACACGGGCAAAATACAGATTCTATGTGATCGGAGACATTCAGGCGTGGAAGCAGTCAAAATGCGTCAGCATGGCGAAAGAGATTATAGACACCTATGCGTTTGAATGCCTGGATCGCGAATTACAGAAAGCGCAGCCGGATCAGGAAAAACTGAAGCATTTATGCCTGCAGATTCCGGGCGGAACAACATTTCCTGTTCAGCATGAGCAGGGCGAAAGCGAAGAAGAGGAAGAATATATCCCGTCGACGGAGGAAATGATTGGCGAATTAAGCAGAAGCAGTGTCATGTCGAGAAAGCTGACGCAAGAGGAGCTGTCCAGATTTGGTTTCAGCAGTATGGAAGAGATTTCGAAATTCGGACCGAAAATACAGTCGAATCTTATCTGGGGTATGAAACTGTACCTGCTTTTGGAGCGTGCCTACAAGCAGACAAATGCGGAAATCGATGCATCCTGCTGCGGAATCCTGTTTTGTAAGGCAATTGAGGCGCGGATGCAGGAATGCTTTGCGGACGCGTTAAAGCATTATTTCCCGGATTATCAAATGCGTGCAATGCGGACTGCCGGTTCTCCGGATCAGCGTATCCGGTATCTGAAAGATGCCAGCCCGGAGGAATTTACGCTTGGCTGGTATCCGACCTTCATTAAGCATAAGAAAAATAATCTCGGCAGCATTATGGCACAGCTTGGCTATACGGCGTATGACAGACAGTGGTGGGATGATTTCCGGGCGAAATTATTCGAATGCAAAAACCGGCGAAACGACTGCTGTCATACGAAATTGTTCCGGTGGGAAAATCTTGAAACTTTGCTGGAAACCATATTCGCAGCATCGGAGTCAGAACATCATAACCGGATTGATGGGCTGATTTATGAGAGTAAGGTTGGATTGCTGATGAAGGAGGGGGAGCGGTAGGAGTAAATGATATATAGATACAAATTTGCAATTGTACATAAAACATATTCGTTTTATAATAAACATATTATTTCATTCGGGGGATAAGAAATGGCTGGCAGCGGCAATAATACCAGAAATCCACAAAATGCAAACGACAATTATCCGGCGGCAGCATTACGGCATTTTCATGATGCGGAGATTCTGAGAGACGCAGATGCGTATGAAAATGCTCTGTGTCATTATGCATTCTCAGTAGAATGTGCGCAGAAGGCATTGTTATACTGGAAATATCAGCTGAGGCCATCTGCGCATGGCATAGATAAAGACTGGACACAGGTTTCGTCTCTTCTGAATGCCTGGGCCGCTATAGATAGCGGACTTGCTTCTGCTATGCCAATGGGGATAATGCCACCAAAACTCTACAAGGATCATCCATCAAGACGATATCAGCGGTGCTTTCCTGTTACGGAGCAGGAGATGGCTGATTGCCAGGCATTTGCCCAGAGTATGGAGCAGGTGATTATGAATATGCTAATGGATGGGCTTATAACAATATGAGGCAGGAGGGCGAATAGTTGGTCAGTTTTGAGAATGCATTGGATACAGCAAAGAGCAGGATCGCGAGATGGAATGATTTTGCCGGACTGGATGAAGTAAATCTTGTGCGGGATGCAAAGGGAATGATTTCTGTTTATTTGGTACTGCAGAATCATTATACAGTGGCAGAAAACAGTGTGGATGTGTTGAAAAATGATCTGACGATAAATATGGGTGGATTTTTTTCAGACACGATATTTGTAAAAGGCGCAGAGGACTGGACGAAGGATTTATTTGATAAGATTTACGAACTGCGTGTGGAGGAACAAAATCCACCATCTGGGGCAAATGCGTCTGTAAAGTGGTATGTGGTAGAACGTGGAATTGCAAAGAAAGCATGGATTCAATGCTGTCAGAAGGAACGGGCAGCGTGGCCTTATGGAGATACGCTGCCAGAAGCTTCAGAAGTGCTGCCTAAGATTGTAACCTTTTTCTCTTACAAGGGTGGTATGGGAAGAACAACAGCGTTAACGGCAGTGGCATTGGAATTGTTGAGGCGAAAGAAGAATGTCTTGATGCTTGACACAGATCTGGAAGCACCGGGATTATCAACCTTCTTTTTCCCGGTTGATGATGCGGGCTATATTAGAAAAGGAACGGTAGATTATCTGCAGGAAAAGAGCATGAATCCGAATACTCCGGTGAACATGTCAGACTATATTATTCCTCTGACCAGTCCTGTTTACATGGAGAATGGTATGGGAAATCTGTATCTGGTAAGCGGAGGGAAACTGAACGATGAATTTTTGCTGAAGCTTGCAAGAATAGACAGTCAGGAATTGGTGGGAGAAAATTTAAAAAAGAATTTGGTTCAGCTTCTGAAAGATTGCTGTGAGGCTTTGAAGGGCAGTGGTGGCATTGATTATATTTTGATTGATTCCAGAGCAGGCTTTCATGATATGGCTGGAGTGGTTACGGCACAGATCCCTCATGGCATAGTGCTTTTTGGAAAAGACAGTTTCCAGTCGTGGTTTGGAATTCAGCAGGCGGTACGAACCATTGCAACAAGTCAGGCTGACAAGCCGTTTGCGATTATGGTGGACAGTGCCTGTGGAGTGAATGGAATCGTGTCTGAGGAAGAAAAAGAACGCTTCCGGCAAAAATCGTATGAAGTATTTTGCGCAGAGTATTATGACAATGATATGCAGCCAGGAATCCGGGCCAGCAGAGAAGCCCATGATCCGGTGTTTGTCCGGTACACGTCCGCTTTGTCGGGGGATATTCCGCTATATGACGAGAATAGAGCAGAAGATTTGAAAACCCAGTTGTCTGATCAGCCTTATCGGGAGATAGTGGAACGGATCATGGAACGGTTTGGGGAAACTCAGGAAGGAGATGCGGAAAACAGTGGACAGGACAGTTTTGCTTGAAACATTTGAGCAGCTCGGTGGAACAACTGAATATGAGATGGAGGATATCCGCAGTTTCCTGCAGGTAAAGCAGTATCAGGAATTGCAGGATCCTACAAAGTTTCTGATCGTAGGAGGACGAGGCGCTGGAAAGACCCGGGTATTTAAGACATTTGTAGGTGAGGATGGATTTCGTCGTGTAATCGGAGATAGAATTTATTTTAATAGGCCGAATTATAAAAATACGGATGTTTTGGTGGGGTATTCGAAGGAAGATAACAGTTTGCCAAATCAAAATGTTTTAGGAACTCTTCAGGAAGATAAGGACACAATGGCATTTTGGGTTGGTTCTATTGTATTGAAGCTGTTAGCCTTTTTTGCAAATGATACGGAAATTTGTGCAGTGGCAGAAGAATTTTTTTCGCAGCAGGAATTAGAACTGTTTGAAAAGAAAACCACATTAAAATCTCCGGGCAAATGGCTCTCGCTTTACCAGGAACACCCGGAAAACTGGGAAAACTTTCTGGACGAGGTGGATGAAATTCTTGCGCGAAGAGATCGTTGGTTAATTATGGCCTATGATCAGATTGATCGGATCAGTCCGGACCATGACATCATGTATTCTTATATCCGCACACTGATTATGTACTGGTTTTCGGTCAGCACACGCTGGCGCAGGCTGAAATGCAAGATTTTTATCCGTACTGATTTGCGGAACTCAGAAAGTTTGCAGTTCCCGGATGCATCAAAACTGGGAAGCCGTCAGATTGATTTAAGCTGGAATACGCTTTCTTTATACCGTCTTTTAATTCGTCGGCTTGCTAATGCAAAAACGGAGGAGCAGACGAGGGAGATGATAGAATATATGTCAGCAGTTCCGGGACTTGTTCAGGAGAATTCATCAGTTGGTTATCTTCCAACGGAAAAGGAAGAAATCATCAGAAAATTCATTATTTATTTGATAGGACGTTATATGGGCGCATCCCCGAAAAAGGGAGACAGTTATTCCTGGGTGCCGAATCACCTGCAGGATGCGAATGGAGACCTGGCACCGAGATCTTTTTTAAAGTGCTATGCCTGTGCTGCGAAGGTAATGCTACAGAATCCTAAGACGCAGCCAACAACAGCCTTATTGACAGCATCTTCGATTCAGGGAGCAGTTCAGGAGGTATCTGCAGACCGTGTGGCCGAATTGAAAGAGGACTTTCCGTGGCTGGAAAACTTGAAGACGGTTCTGGAAGGAGAAACATTGCTGATGCCGGGGATGGAGTTCAGAAAGAAGATGAAACAGCTTCTTGATATGGATACGAAAGTGAAACCTCCTGTTAGAACGGTTGAAGAATTAATGAATCTGCTGATGTCTTTGGGTATTATACAGAAAAACACGGATGGAAGAATCAACATGCCGGAAATCTATCTGCATGGATTTGGCTTGCGCCGAAAGGGTGGATTACGGAGACCGAAATAGGAAAAATTATCCATCAAGACGATATCAGCAGTTTTGGGGAGAAGCAGTGGATATTATGGCAATATATGGTAAAAAAATAATTCGTCTGTTTTAACGAAATCAAAATCCAGAGAATTGATTGCCCGGGATGGAGAACTTTGCGACTTTAAAGATGGAGAGGCGAACAGCTTCCGGATCTGGCTGGAGATGAAGGAATCCGGAGAAAATCTGCTTGGTTATATGGTTAAAAGCGGAATTGAAGGTCTGGAAAAGAAGAATGGAATCGGAGAGAATGGGATTTCACAGGCTACACTGTGACAAAATTTCATCAATGCCTATGGCAAAACAGCCATGGAATTCCCGTTTCTCCGTGGCTTCTTTGTGCGAACTTCCGAATCTTTCAAATACGTTTTACAAACATATTTCCCTTTAGTATAATGAGTTCGTTTTATTAATAAGGTACGTGATTTTCATTTGGGGAGAATAAGATAACAGTATGAGAAATGCGTTAATTTTTGATGATAATAAAATCCTGGCAGAGCTTATTCAGATGAAGGTGGAGGCACTGTTTAGAAAGTACGATCTGGAATTTGAAGTGGACCGTATGAGCAGACTGAGTCAGCTGGAGGCATGTGATAAAACGTATCAGCTTGCATTCATGGACATTGTGCTGCCGGAGCAGGACGGAATTGATATTACAAGACAGTGGAAGAATTCCGGACGCTTTGAGGAAGTGGTTTTTGTATCCGCGTATGATGACAAGGTGTTTGCTTCTTTTGACACCAATCCGCTGTATTTTGTAAGAAAAACGAATCTGGATGAAGATCTGGAGCAGGCAATTATTTCCTATAAAAGAAAGATTTCCGCAACGCAGGTGATCGTGCCGGAGGGCGCGAAATACCATGTGTGGGATGTGAACGAGATTATGTATCTCGTCAGCCGGAACCATTACATTGACGTGTATATGGCGAATGGCAACAAGCCTCTGATCCGCGGCAAGATGGATGACATCGAGAAGATTCTGCAGGATTACAATTTTGTGCGGGTTCAGGTCAGCTATCTGGTCAATCTGAAATATGTAGATGCGGTTAAGAGTCAGATGATTCGCTTAAAGAATGGCGAGACATTCCGCATCAGCCCGAAATACCGCGAGAAAGTGGCATCCCGTATGGAGGCCGGCTGGTAGAAGGCTTTGCCGGGTAAGTCCGGGAAGTAAAAATTGGTCATTGGCTGTTCTGAAACAGGTATTATCCGTTTCTGGACACCGGCAAAAGGTGACAAATAACAGGAAAAGTTGACAGTGAGGTGTCTTTTTTCGGAAAACTACAGTAAAATAAAGGCATTACATTACAAAAAGACAGTCTGAAAAGAGCTGTCTTTTTCCGTTCATGGAAACAGCGCTCTTTTTGGCGGATTAGGGGGGATGACAATGCCGGTACTGAAGGACAGACATGTTGTGATCAGCCGTGCGAGAAATGGCCGTGAGATTTATGATACAGTGTGTGAGTGGCTGAATACAACAAATTATTTTAAGTGGACCGATGATTCGGTGAGTTACAACAATGAGCTGGAAGAACTGGACCGAAAACGCCGGATGCTTCTCCTGCGCCGCAAGATTTCGGAGTGTGGCTGTGTGGTACTTTTTGCGGAGATGTATGGGAATTATAAAGAGTGGATGGATCTGGCAATCGACATTGCCAACGAAATGCACAAGCCACTGATCGGTGTCCGGGACTGGGATGCTTCTCCTGTGCCGAAGCGGATGCAGATTAACTGCCGGGTAACGGTAAAATGTGAGCGCAACGCCATTGTAGCCGCGATTCAGGAGTATTGTCTGTAAAAGCTGCGCTTCACAGGCAGAAATTTTCTTGCGTTCTTTCCGCCTTCTCCGTATAATGAAAGTATTTGAAATGTTGTAACTGGGAAGAGGAGGCAGTCTGGATGGAGAAGAAACGGGATATGGCCTGGAAGGTGTTGAACCGGAAAATTGTGTTTCAGGATACCTGGGTGCAGCTGGAGGCATCGAGCTGCGAACTGCCGGACGGGCGGATTATTGAGCCTTTCTATATTCACCGGGATCCGAATTTTGCGGTTGTAGTTGCGGTGACAAAGGATCAACGTCTGGTGCTGGTGCGCCAGTACCGTCATGGCGCGGAGAAGGTGCTTGTGGAGCTGCCGGCCGGCGCGATTGAAAAAGAGGAGGATCCTCAGGCAGCAGCCGCGCGGGAACTTCTGGAGGAGACCGGGTACAGGGCCGGAAAGCTGGAGTTTCTGATGAAGACAGCGCCGAACGCAGCCAATTCTACAGCGTATGCTTACTGCTATCTGGCAACGGATGCAGAGTGGGTGGCGAAGCAGCATCTGGATGAGATGGAAGATGTGGCGGTGGAGTTCATGGATTTAAAGGATGTGCGAAAGGCATTGCGGGATGGCGTGTTTGAACAGGCTGTGCATGTGGCGGCCCTATACGCGGCGTTAGATATTCTGGACGGGAGGAATGACGGATGAATCTCTCAAAAGAAGATCAGGAATTTGTGAAAACCTACGATGATTCCAAATACGCGAAGCCGTCTGTGACGGCAGATATGGTCATTTTTGCCCATAGCAGTGAAGAGGAACATCTGGAGGTGCTTCTGATTCAGCGCGGCCGGCCGCCGTTTCGCGGTCAGTATGCGCTGCCGGGCGGCTTTGTAAACCCGGATGAGTCGGTGGATGATGCGGCCGCGCGGGAACTGAAAGAGGAGACGGGCGTGGACTGCGGATGCTTGGAGCAGCTGCGCACGTTCAGTACACCGGGGCGGGATCCGCGGCGCTGGGTGATTACCTGCGCGTATCTGGCACTGGTTGAGAAGTCGGAGATTACTGTAAAAGCGGGAGATGACGCAAAGGCAGCGGAGTGGTTTTCTGTAAAGCTGGAGCAGCTGCCGGATGCGAGTGGACCGGGCGAGAAGGCCGGGAATAGAAGAAAAGAAGAACTGCAGCAGGTTCACCGCTGGGGACTGGAACTTTGTGGGAAACAGGAAACAATTCGCATTCCGTTTCGTTCGGAACGGCTGTCAGGGCAGCTGGAACCGCGGCTGTATCTGGAAACGGAAGAGAACGGGCTTGCCTTTGATCATGGTCTGATTCTGGCATACGCAGCAATGAGGATTTCCAGGGCTGCTCATGAAGGATTGGCGGTTGTCTGACTGGACTGCGGGCTGGCTGGAAAAATAAAAAATGGCAATAGCAATGGCGATGGCAGGTACCATCGCCATAATTTTTTTCAGTGTTTTCATAAGATTAGCGCATGGCTTCCGAGATTTCTTTCCACAGTTCAATATCTTCGGAACTGAGGCGCATATTGGTGACGAGTTCCTGGCCGTCCGGGGAGGTGACTTTGAATTCAAAAATGGTGCCTTCCTGGATGCCTTTTCTGACGATTGCGTTTAAAAAGAGGGGAAATTTCGGATGGTGTGCCGCAAAGCGGGACCAGGCATTTTTCATTTTCATTAATTTCATCGGATTGATCATGGTGTCTCACTTTCTTATATCAAAAATTTTTTTATCAGCTGGTGTCTTTTTTGCCGCTCTTTGGAGCGACAAACTGCATGTTGTTGTTCACACGTTGTGCAAACAGCAACATTCCAAGTATATCCCAAATTTGCTTCCGTGAAAAGTAATACTTGTAAATTCACGGCAAAATATGTATCATAAAATTATTGTTTCTGCCTCGTTCAGGTGACAAATGATGAAATTTATCAACAACGGGAATCTGAAGAAATCAAGGTGGAACTATGCAGAAAAAATGTGCGGAAAGGCACAGCAGAAACAGAGGATAAGGATATGGGAATGTTTTCACGGAAAGATCTGATCCGTCTGTTTGCCCCGCTTCTGGTGGAGCAGCTTCTGGCTGTTTTGGTGGGCATGGCAGATGTGGTGATGGTAGCGGCTGTTGGCGAGACGGCGGTTTCCGGCGTGGCACTGGTGGATTCCATCAGTGTGCTGGTAATTCAGGTGCTTTCGGCTATGGCAACGGGCGGCGCGGTGGTCTGTTCGCAATATATAGGAAAGAAAAAGCCGGATCAGGCGTGCCGGGCGGCCGGGCAGCTGGTGCTGATCACAGCGGCGCTCTCGCTTTTCATCGCGGCGGTGGCATTTATCGGAAACCGGCATTTGCTGCGGCTGATCTTCGGTTCGGTGGAGACGGCGGTTATGGACAACGCGCAGACATACTTCTGGTTCACCGCTATGTCGTATCCATTTCTGGCGCTTTACAATTCCGGGGCGGCACTGTTTCGGTCCATGGGAAATTCCAAGGTGTCCATGAAGGTTTCTCTGGCAATGAATGCCATCAATGTGGCGGGCAACGCGCTTTGCGTGTTCGGGCTTCATATGGGAGTGGAAGGCGTGGCAATTCCTACCCTGGTCTCACGTCTGTTTGCGGCAGTGGTCATGGTGTTCCTGGTGCGGAATCCGAAAAACAGCATTCGGGTGGACCGTCTGGGGCAGATGATTCCACAGCCGGATATGATCAAAAAGATTCTGGCGGTGGGAATCCCGAGTGGTCTGGAAAATGGCATGTTCCAGTTTGGAAAAATCGCGCTGCAGAGTCTGGTTTCGACGCTTGGTACGGCATCCATTGCAGGCTACGCGGTGGCCACCAACCTGGTGACGTTTCAGTATCTGCCGGGAGTGGCGCTGGGACTGGGGCTCATCACCATTGTGGGCCAGTGTGTGGGCGCGGGCGAACCGGAACAGGCAAAGTCCTACACGAGAAAGGTCATTGCGGTCAACTATGGACTGTTACTTATCATCTGTACCTGCATGGCGGTGTTCCGGAGCCGGGTGGTGGGAATTTACAACCTCTCACCGGAGGCGTCGGTGCTGGCACAGAAACTTCTGCTGGCACATTCCTGCGGTATGGTGCTCTGGCCGCTGGCTTTCGCACTGCCGAATACGCTGCGTGCAGGACTGGACGCGAAGTTTACCATGATGGTTTCGGTATTTTCCATGTGGATGTTCCGCATCGGACTGGGCTATGTATTTGTCAGGGGACTTCACATGAGCGTGCTGGGAATCTGGTACGCCATGTTTGTGGACTGGATCTTCCGCCTGGTGGTCTTTGTATGGCGGTTTAAAGGATTTACAGCGCGGGTGCGCCAGGTGTGAGAAGACTACAGTTGCACAGCGTGTAAGCAGTAACGAGAAGGAGGAGCGGAGTATGAAACGGGCATGTGGTATGCTGCTTCCGGTGGCGAGTCTGCCGTCGGAGTATGGAATCGGAGCATTTTCAAAAGAGGCTTATGCCTTTGTGGACCAGCTGGCTGCGGCGGGGCAGCGGTACTGGCAGATTTTGCCGCTTGGTCCTACCGGTTATGGGGATTCCCCGTATCAGGCGTTCAGCGCGTTTGCGGGAAATCCGTATTTTATCGATCTGGAAACGCTGATCGCGAAGGGACTTTTGACGAAGGCGGAATGTGACGCGGCGGACCTGGGAGAGAACCCGCAGGATATTGACTATGCGAAACAGTATTTCCACCGTTTTCCGCTGCTGAAAAAGGCATTTGGAGTATGGAAAAACCAGCAGCAGGAGAAGGGGCGCAGTGAGAAAAAGCTGCAGGAATTTTTTGCGGATGCGCTCACGGAGGATACCCGGGAATACTGCTTTTACATGGCGGTCAAGAATCACTTTGACGGAAAGAGCTTTCTTCTGTGGGACGAAGAGATCCGCACCAGAAAGCCGGATGCGCTAAAGCGGTACCGGGAGATCTGCCGGGATGAGATTTTCTTTTATGAATTTTTGCAGTATGAATTTCAGGAGCAGTGGGCGAAGTTAAAAAGTTACGCGAATGAGCATGGCGTGAAGATTATTGGGGATATCCCGATTTATGTGGCCATGGACAGCGCGGACAGCTGGGCGCATCCGGAGCTGTTCCAGTTTGACGCAGATGGCCAGCCGGAGGCGGTAGCCGGGTGTCCGCCGGATGCGTTTTCGGCTACGGGCCAGCTGTGGGGCAATCCGCTCTACCGCTGGGAGCGCCATAAGGAGAACGGCTATGCCTGGTGGCTTGCGCGGATGGAGTACAGCTTCCGTCTGTATGATGTGGTGCGGGTGGATCATTTCCGCGGATTTGATGCCTACTATTCGATTCCGGCAAAAGACAAAACCGCGGAGTTTGGCCACTGGGAGAAGGGGCCGGGCTATGGCCTCTTTAAGGCAATGAAGAAGCGGTTTGGCAAGCTTCCGATCATTGCGGAGGATCTTGGTTTCCTGACTCCTTCTGTGCTGGCGCTGGTGAAGAAGACCGGCTTCCCGGGCATGAAGGTACTGGAGTTTGCGTTTGACGATGAGGGTGCCAGCAGCTATCTGCCGCACCGGTATCCGAAAAACTGTGTGGTTTACACGGGAACCCATGATAATATGACGCTGCAGGGATGGTATCACAGTCTTTCTCCGGCGTCAAAGGCATTTGCGCTGCGGTATCTGGGAAATGCGTATACACCGGAGGGAGAGATCCATTGGGATTACATCCGCCTGGCGCTGGCCAGTGTGGCGAAGCTGGCGGTGATTCCGGTGCAGGATTATCTGGGCCTGGGAAACTGGGCGCGCACAAATGAGCCGTCTACTCTGGGGAAAAACTGGCGCTGGCGTATGAAGAAAGATGATATGACGCCGGAGCTGGTCGCAAAGTGCCGGGAGATGGCGGAGACTTACGGACGGGCAAAGAAGGTCCAGGCCGATGCGCCGGAAAAGGATCAGGCAGATCAAGGCGTGCAAAGCAGCAAGTGATATCCGCGGAGCGTGGCACGGAGTACACAAAAAAGAAAACGCACGGGTTACAGAGATGATGCTGTAACCTGTGCGTTTTTCGTTTGAAAAATAAGGGTTCCATGATTACGGAAAGACTACTGAACGGAAACCTGTGTAGCAGCTGCGGCCTGAGCACTTGTGCCCGCTGCGGCACTGTCATGTTCCTCCGGGTCGACTGCGCCGCCCTCCAGGGTTTCTACGCTGCCCTCTTTGTGGGAGGTGAAAGTACCCTGCACCTCATTGTCGGCCTTGTCGCGGGCGTAAACATGAAGTCCGGCCGGGTCCATCTCGAAGGAGAGGGTGTTGCTGGCGCGGTCCACGCTGGTGGGCTCTACGCGTTCTCCGGCAGAATCCAGAGCGTAGATGGAATCAAAATTGATGCCGGACTGGCTGTCGGATAAGGTGATGGTAACGACACCGTCCTGAATATCGGTGCTGGAAAATTCCGGCGGATTGTCATCTAACACGTTCACGTGCTCGAAGACAGTGGCCGGCATGCCGTTTAAGTTTACCACGCAAGACTCGATGGAGCCGTTTTTGTAAACGGTGGCTGTGTATGTACGGTGCTTGCCTTTTTCCAGCTCCAGCGGTTCGCCATCTAATGTCATGCTGACGGATTTGGTCGGGAAAAATGACTTTACGGTCAGGACGACATGGGTGGAAAGGTAGTCGTTGGTGTCTTCTACCACAACGTTCAGCTTTGGCTTCGCGGTGAGACAGACAAATAAGATGCTGTTAAATACAAGGAACGGGAGCACATAAAATAAGAGGATGTGCGGCCATTCACTTTGTTTTTTCCTGCGGTACCGGTGATCCCGGCGGGACGCAGATGGCTGATTCTGTTCCATAAAAAACTCCTTTTATCGCAAGGCAAAATGCCCGATGATCTGTCCATTAGCATAACAGAAAAACCACGGATTTACAAGACAACTTTTCTTACGATTCCATGAGTTAGACCCTTTCGGGAAGCCTGGGAGTATGGTAGAATGAAAATATCAGGTGGTTTGGTGACTGTGAAGATGGAACGGTTCCATGGTTTGGGAACGCGGATCGCAGAAGAGGAGATGCTGCTGAAGGGTGTTTTCCGGGTGGAAAATAACAGGTCAGCGGTAAAACGGCATATGAATGAGGATAAACAGATGATTCAGAAAGCGGCGGTATTTGCGGCAAAGGCCCATGAGGGCATGATGCGGAAGGGGAGCAGGATTCCTTATATCTATCATCCAATGGAAGTGGCGCTCATTGTGGCGCAGATGACCGATGATTCGGAGGTCATTGCCGCGGCGTATCTTCACGATGTTCTGGAGGATACCAGTGTGACGCCGGAAGAACTGGAAGAGGCGTTTGGGAGCCGGGTGCTGTCGTTTGTGAAGGCCGAGAGTGAGGACAAGTCCCGTACCTGGCGGGAGCGCAAGGCCAGCACGATTGCCCATTTAAAGCAGGCACCGCGGGAGGTGAAGCTGCTCACGCTGGGGGACAAGCTCAGCAATATGCGCAGCACGGCCCGCGATTATATGGTGATCGGGGATGAGATCTGGCAGCGCTTCAACGAAAAGCACCGGGAATGCCACCAGTGGTATCTGGAGGGAATTATGGATGGCCTGCAGGAACTGCGGGATCTGCCGCCATTTCAGGAACTGGAGCGGCTGTATCATCTGGTATATGAATCATAGAGCTGAAGCATTGACAAAATCAGACACCGTTCAGGATAACGCATAAGCGGTGTCGATTTTTGCGGCAGAGAGAACAATAACCGGGCCGGAATGCGCTTGACGCGTGTTCCGGCCCGAAGTAAAATAGGCGTAAGAAATGCGGTGTGAACAGTCAGCAGACACACCGTTTCGCACAGTTCGCCGGTTCCGGCATGTGCAGACAGGCCTGCCTCGTTCGCGGCAGGAATTCCGGTATCAAAATGAGGTTACAGTTGTGTCATAAGGGAAGAGGCAGCAGCTTAAGGTTTCAGGGGGATTTGGGTGACAAAAGAAAAAGCAAAGGGAATACAGACTGCGCTCTGGGCGGCGCTGGTGCTGGTGCAGATGAGCGTAGTCGGTGCGCTTGAGGTGCGCGCGGAAACCGTACGGCGGGAAGTGACATACGAAGCAGTAGAGGGAGAGGCGGCGCTTCCGGATGAGATTACGGTTTCGGTGCTGGCCGGGAATGATGAGGAACTGGTGCGGTGCCGGGCGGTGGAGCAGGTGGAAGAAGATGCTTACTGGCGGGATGATTTTTCCTTTCCCATCACGTTTTATGAGTATGGGGCCGGGGAATACCAGCTTGGTGAGATAATCGTAGGGGGAGCAGAGCTGACAGATTTTACGCAGCTGACAAAGCTGGCGCAGCAGTATGGAGCAGAATTGCTCCGTAGCATGGGACTCTCCGAAGAAGAATATGAAGTAGAAGAGATTGTCTGGGCAGGAACGCCCTATGAAAATGAGGATAGCATTGTGTGCCGGGATGCGGTGGCCCGCGGAAACCGGCTGCTGCGGGATTATCAGGTCGTGTATGAAGGGGTTGTGGAGCCGGAGCGCTGGAAGGAACTGAAGCGGGGCGGCGCGCCGGGAGAACTGGATGAGGCTCAGATGCAGGAAGAGCCTGCTTGGGAGGAAGCGGAGGAGACAGCCGGGGCAAAGGTGGAAACGGAGGCAGCGCGGCCGGAAGAGGCGGAGAAGCAGCCGGAAGTAAAAAAGTCCGGGCTGCAGGAATTTCTGGAAAAGGTGACCAGAATCCTGCTGATTGCGGTGGGAATCGGAGCCATCTTCTTTTTTGGCGGACTTCTGGTGCTGGCGCTGCTTTGGATTTACCGGAAGCTGCGGGAGTGGCATGCGCGGAGACGGTAAAAGAAAGGCTGGCAGCAGGCAGGAACATGGGGTTCGCATAGGAAACGGCAAACAAGTACTGAATGACCGGACTTTTACATATGATAGAGCAGAATGGTTTCGGGCATGGGGGGAACGCGCGGGACCTGAAAATTTCCGGGAGCGCGGTGGCAGAATGAAAACATGGTATCAGATGACGGCAGAGGAAACCCTGCGCGGGATGGAGAGCAGTCACGGCGGACTTTCGTCTGGTCAGGCCAGGATGCGGTGTGGCCAGTTTGGGGAAAATGTGCTGCAGGAACATGCCGGAAAAAAGCTCTGGCAGGTGTTTCTGGAACAGTTTCAGGATCTTCTGGTGCTGATTTTGATTGCGGCGGCTGCCATTTCCATTCTTTCCGGCAGCGGGGAGAGTGCGGCTGTTATTTTTGCGGTAATCACCATGAATGCGGTATTGGGAACGATTCAGCATGAGAAGGCAAGAAAGTCTCTGGAAAGCCTGAAGAAACTGTCCGCGCCGGTCGCGCAGGTGCTGCGGGATGGAAAAAGTCAGGAAATTCCGGCGGCGAAGGTAGTGCCGGGAGATATTGTGCTGCTGGATGCGGGGAGTCTGGTGGCGGCAGATGGCCGTCTGCTGGAATGCTACAATCTGCAGGTGAATGAAAGCTCGCTGACCGGAGAATCGCTTCCGGTGGAAAAACGGGCGGGAGTGATTGGCACCGGACCGAGGAACCGTGCGGCTGGAGAAAACAGGACGGAAAAGGCTGGCATGGAAATTGCAAAAATGGCGGGGAGAAAGCCGCGGGAACGAGATGGCGTGGCAGGAGGGGAAGAACCGGCAGGAATTCCGTTGGGGGACCAGTACAACATGGTCTTTGCCGGTTCACTGGTGACGGGCGGCCGCGGTGTGTTTGTGGTGACGGCCACCGGCATGGAGACGGAACTTGGAAAGATTGCCCGGCTTATGAACACGGCAAAGGAGAAGAAAACGCCGCTGCAGGTGAGTCTGGATCAGTTCAGCACGCATCTGGCGGCACTGATCCTTGGAATCTGCGCACTGGTCTTCGGGCTGAGCCTGTACCGGGGAACCGGCATTCTGGAATCTCTGATGTTTGCGGTGGCGCTGGCGGTGGCGGCCATTCCGGAGGCGCTTGGCTCCATTGTGACCATTGTGCAGGCCATGGGAACGCAGCAGATGGCTCGGGAACACGCCATCATCAAGGATCTGAAAGCGGTGGAGAGCCTGGGCTGCGTGTCGGTGATCTGCTCCGATAAGACCGGAACCCTGACCCAGAATCGCATGACGGTGGAACAGGTACTGGTGGATGGAAGGGTTTTGCAGCCCGGACAATTGCGACTGTATGATCCGGTCCAGCGGTATTTTTTATATGGGGCGGTTCTGGATAATGACGCGGTGGTACAGGGGGAGACCTGCACGGGGGATCCGACAGAAGCAGCACTTCTGGCCATGGCACTGCGGGCCGATGTTTCACCGGAGGCGCTGCGCCGGGAGATGCCGCGCCTGGGGGAGCTTCCTTTTGATTCCGGGAGAAAGCGGATGAGTACGCTGCACCGCTGCGATGGAAGCTGTGTCCTGTTTACCAAAGGCGCTCCGGATATTCTTATGGAACGGACAGACCAGATCCTTACAAAGAGCGGGATAAGGCCCCTGTCGCCGGAACAGAAAAAACAGATCCGGCAGCAGAATGAGCGCTGGGCAGCCGGCGGACTTCGGGTGCTGGCGGTGGCGTACCGGCCCCTGGAGCAGATGCAGGCCTGCAGTGTGGAAATGGAGGATTCCTGCATTTTTCTGGGGATGGCAGCCATGCTGGATCCGCCGAGGCCGGAATCAAAACCGGCGGTACTGATGGCGAAAAAAGCGGGCATCCGTCCGGTTATGATCACGGGAGATCATCCGGTTACGGCTCTGGCAGTAGCAGAAAAAACCGGCATTCTGGAGCCGGGGGACCTGACCGTAACCGGGCAGGAGCTGGAGCGGATGACAGACGGGGAGCTGGATAGAAAGCTGGCCTCCATCTCGGTTTACGCGCGGGTCTCACCGGAGCATAAAATCCGCATTGTGGAGGCTTGGCAGCGGCAGGGAAGGATTGTCGCCATGACGGGGGACGGCGTGAATGACGCGCCGGCCCTGAAAAAAGCGGACATAGGGGTTGCCATGGGAATCATGGGAACCGAGGTGTCCAAGGATGCGGCCTCCATGATCCTGACGGATGACAATTTTGCCACCATGATCAAGGCGGTGGCCAATGGCCGGAATGTGTACCGGAACATCCGCAATGCAGTGCAGTTTCTGTTGTCCGGCAATATGGCCGGTATTCTGTGCGTGCTGTACACGTCTCTTCTGGCTCTGCCGATGCCCTTTGCACCGGTGCATCTTTTGTTCATTAATCTGCTGACGGATTCGCTGCCGGCCATTGCCATTGGCATGGAGCCGCAGGAGGAGGGACTTTTAGACCAGCCGCCGCGGGATCCCAAGGAGGGAATCCTGACTGCCGCGTTTTTGTTGCGGCTTGTGGTGCAGGGAATGCTGATCGCGGTGTGTACGATGACGGCCTATCACGTGGGAATGGATACTGGAGGAGCCGGGACAGCCAGCACCATGGCATTTTCCGCCCTGACTCTGGCCCGGCTGTTTCACGGATTTAACTGCCGGAGCGGCCATTCGCTTTTAAACCTTGGAATCCGGAGCAATATGTGGAGCGTGATGGCATTTGAAACGGGAACACTGCTCCTGGCGGCAGTGCTGTTTTTGCCTGGGCTTCAGGTGCTGTTTGCGGTGGCAGATCTGAGCGCACGGCAGCTGGCAACGGTGCTGGTCTGCGCGTTTGTGCCGACGCTGCTGATTCAGGCAGTGAAGATGCTGGGAGAAGCGGCCGCATAGGAAGATAATATTTGACAAAGAAGGGATACATTTGGCAGAAAAATAGTCATTCAACCTAATAAAAAGGCTGATTGTATAAAAACAGATACCTGGAATATATTGAGAAAAAAACGCAAATATACCGCTTGCAATTTAGAAAAAATATGATATTCTATATGCAGGTCAGATGAATGGCCTGCTATAGAATGAATCGTTATGATTTTAACAAAACATGACGGTATTGATGTATACAGAGAAGCTGCTAATCTCCCAAAACAGACAGCGGCAGATGACGGACAGACGATGTAACTAATCAGATGGCAAAATATTTGAGAGGTTATATTTTTTTCTGGCACGCATGTATACAGTATTCAAAACACAGTACAATTTTAAGGAGGAAAACACCAAATGACTAACTTTGATCAGTGGGATGGATTTGACGGCCGCCTCTGGAAAGAGGAAGTAAACACCCGTGACTTTATCCAGCATAACTACAAGCCGTATGACGGCGATGAGTCTTTCCTGGCTGGCCCGACTGAGGCTACCGACAAACTGTGGGGAATCCTGCAGGGTCTGCAGAAAGAGGAGCGCGCAAAGGGCGGCGTTCTGGATATGGATACCCACATCGTTTCCGGTATCACTTCCCATGGCCCGGGCTACATCAGCGAGGCTGATAAGGACTTAGAGCAGATCGTTGGTCTTCAGACCGACAAGCCGTTAAAGAGAGCTTTCATGCCGTATGGCGGTATCAAGATGGCTGAGCAGGCTTGCCAGAACTACGGTTATGAGCCGGATCCGGAGCTTCACAAGATCTTCACCGAGTACTGCCGCACCCACAATCAGGGCGTATTTGATGCTTACACTCCTGAGATGAAGAAGGCTCGTCACAACAAGATCATTACCGGTCTTCCGGATACCTACGGCCGTGGACGTATCGTAGGCGACTACCGTCGTGTTGCTCTGTACGGTATCGATTTCCTGATCCAGGAGAAGCAGAATGATTTCGCTAACTGTGGCGATGGCACCATGACCGATGACATCATCCGCCAGAGAGAAGAGCTGTCCATGCAGATCAAGGCTCTGAAGGATATGAAGGTTATGGCTCAGTCTTACGGCTACGATATTTCCCAGCCGGCTAAGACCGCAAAAGAGGCTGTTCAGTGGCTGTACTTCGGATATCTGTCCGCAGTTAAAACCCAGAACGGTGCTGCAATGAGCGTTGGCCGTATCTCTACCTTCCTTGATATTTACATTGAGCGTGACCTTGAGAACGGTACCCTTACCGAGGCTGAGGCACAGGAGCTGATCGACCATCTGGTAATGAAATTCCGTATGGTGAAGTTCGCAAGAATCCCGTCCTACAACCAGCTGTTCTCCGGTGACCCGGTATGGGCTACCCTGGAAGTTGGCGGTATCGGCGTAGATGGCCGTTCTATGGTAACCAAGACCGACTATCGTTTCCTGCACACCTTAGAGAACATGGGACCGAGCCCGGAGCCGAACATGACTGTTCTGTACTCCTCCGCTCTGCCGATGAACTTCAAGAAGTATGCAGCGCACATCTCCATCAACACCAGCTCTGTTCAGTACGAGAACGATGACGTGATGAAGCCGGTATGGGGCGATGACTACTCCATCTGCTGCTGCGTATCTGCTACCCAGACTGGTAAAGAGATGCAGTTCTTCGGCGCACGCGCAAACCTGGCTAAGTGCCTGCTGTACGCTATGAACGGCGGCCGCGACATGAAGTCCAGAGAGCAGGTTGGTCCGGAGTTAAGACCGATCACCTCCGAGTATCTTGACTACGATGAGGTTATTAAGAAATACGATGTTATGATGGACTGGCTGGCAGGTCTGTATGTAAATACCTTAAACCTGATCCAGTACATGCATGATAAATACTTCTACGAGGCAGCTGAGATGGCTCTGATCGATACCGATGTTCGCCGTACCTTCGCAACCGGTATCGCTGGTTTCTCTCACGTAGTAGACTCCTTAAGCGCAATCAAGTACGCTAAGGTAAAAGCAATCCGTGATGAGGAAGGCATGATCATGGACTTCGAGACCGAGGGTGACTTCCCGCGTTACGGTAACGATGATGACCGTGCAGATGACATCGCTGTATGGCTGTTAAAGACCTTCCTTGAGAAGTTAAAGAAACGCCACACCTACAGAAATTCCGAGGCTACTACCTCTATCCTGACCATTACCTCTAACGTTGTATATGGTAAGGCAACCGGTAACATGCCAGACGGAAGAAGAGCAGGCGAGCCGTTATCTCCTGGTGCAAACCCGTCCTACGGCGCAGAGAAGAGCGGTCTTCTGGCTTCCCTGAACTCTGTTGCAAAGCTTCCGTACGAGTGGGCTCTGGATGGTATCTCCAATACCCAGACCATCAACCCGGATGCACTGGGCCACGACGCTCAGGAGCGTATTGACAACCTGGTACAGGTTATGGACGGATACTTCGATCAGGGCGCTCACCACTTAAACGTAAACGTATTTGGTACCGAGAAGCTGATCGATGCTATGGAGCACCCGGAGAAAGAGGAGTACGCAAACTTCACCATCCGTGTATCCGGTTATGCAGTTAAGTTCATCGACTTAACCAGAGAGCAGCAGATGGATGTAATCTCCAGAACCTGCCACGCTACCATGTAATTTACGGACAAACGTCCGATACAGCTGAATGGATTCGCTGCAAAAAGCAGAAACTGTTTTATGGAGTGGATCCGCAGCAGACAGAAAACGCGTCACCGGCGTGTTTCCTGAATGATATGGAAAGACACTCCGGCGGAGTCATGGAACGTTTTCCTTGGCTCCAGACCGGAGTGTTTTCCTGTTTCATAGGAAATATTGTTTAACCGAAAAGTGATAGAAAATCAGGAGGTTGAGTTCATGGATACCGAGAAAAAAGCACTGGTGGGTCACGTGCATTCCCTGGAAACCTTTGGTCTGGTAGACGGACCGGGTGTCCGCACCGTTGTATTTTTACAGGGCTGCCGCATGCGCTGCCGTTACTGCCACAACCCGGAGACCTGGAGCATATCCGGCGGCGAGGAGTGGACCGCGAAGGATCTGTTTAACCGGGTTTACCGCTATCGCACTTACTGGAAGAATAACGGCGGTATTACTGTCAGCGGCGGCGAGCCGCTTTTGCAGATCGATTTCCTGCTGGAGTTCTTTGCGTTGGCGAAGGCGAAGGGCATTCACACCACACTGGATACCGCAGGCAATCCGTTCACCAGGGAAGAACCGTTCTTTGGCAAATTCCAGAAATTAATGGAACTTACCGATCTGGTCATGCTGGATTTCAAAGAGATGGACGGCGCGCGCCACAAAGATCTGACCGGATGCAGCAATGACAACATTCTGGATATGGCAAAGTATCTTTCCGATACCGGAAAAGATATGTGGATCCGCCACGTGCTGGTACCGGGACTCACCGACCAGGAAGATGATCTTAAGGCTATGCGCGGCATGCTGGACGAATTGAAGACTGTGAAAAAGGTAGAGATCCTGCCATACCACAGCCTGGGCCTGTTTAAGTGGCAGAACCTGGGAATCCCGTATACGCTGGAGGGCGTACCGGCTCCGACAAAAGAAGAAGTGGAGCGGGCGGAGAAGATTCTGGGGATCGTGAAAGCAGAGTAAAAATAAAATACGGGATGAAGTTCAGCTGCGATAACTTATCGCGATGAACTTTATCCCGTATTGCTATTTAGATATCCATTTTACTTAATGCCGCTTCATCTGCTACAATCGTGACATCATTATGCAGCTGCAGGATCGATGCCGGTACCTGTGGGGTGATGGGGCCGCAGATCGTAGCTTTTAAGGCGTCGGCTTTGTCTTCTCCGCTGACAACAACCAGAATCTTTTTTGCTTTCATGATGCTTCCGATGCCCATAGTGTAAGCCTGTCTCGGGACATCATCTTCGGATTCGAAGAAGCGTTTGTTGGCGTCTATGGTGCTTTCGGTCAGGTTGACGCAGTGGGTTTCGCGGGCGAAAGCGTCTGCCGGTTCATTGAATCCGATGTGACCGTTGCGGCCAAGTCCCAGAAGCTGTAAGTCCACGCCGCCGGACTTGCGGATGATCTCTTCATATGCTGCGCATGCTTTTTCCGGGTCTGGCTCCAGACCGTCCGGTACGAAGGTGCGGGCTTTATCGATGTTGACATGGTCAAACAGGTTGGTGTTCATGAAATAGCGGTAGCTCTGCGGGTTCTCCGGGCTTAAGCCTTTGTATTCATCCAGGTTGATGCTGGTGACCTGGGCGAAATCCAGATCGCCTTTGTTGTACCATTCGATCAGCTGTTTGTAGGTGCCGATCGGTGAAGAACCGGTGGCCAGGCCCAGCACACAGTGCGGCTTCATGATGACCTGGGCGGAGATGATGTTGGCTGCTTTGCGGCTCATGTCCTGATAGTTTTTTGCTTTGCAGATGTTCATAGTAAGTAATACCCCCTTATTTATTGTAAAATACCCCTTCCATCTTAAGTATATCGGTTTTCTGGGGAAATACAATAGAAAAAAGAGTTTAGGGGAAAACTATTGTAATTCTGCGCGGAGTCAATTATACTACGCCCATAGGGGGTGCATACGCATGATTATTAAGAATGTACAAGTTTACACAGAAGAACAGAAATTTGTACCGGGGGAGATTGTGGTCCGGGGGGACCGGATTGCAGAGGTGCATACAGCGGTAGAGAAGGAAACAACGGGCGCAGAATGCCTGGAAAAGAAGGTTTCAGAAAATGAATGCTCAGAAGATGAAGAAATCGTGGTAGATGGAGAGGGCGCTTACGCCATTCCGGGTCTCATCGACCTGCATTTCCATGGCTGTATGGGTGCGGATGTCTGTGACGGGACACCGGAGGCGCTGAAAAAGATTGCGCAGTACGAGGCTTCGATTGGTGTGACCGCTATCGCACCGGCTACTATGACGCTGCCGGTGGAGGAACTGGAGCAGATTTTACGGAATGCGGCGGCTTACAAAAAGACGCAGAAAACAGGAGGATTTGAGGCAGATCTTCTCGGCCTAAACATGGAAGGCCCCTTCATCAGCCCGGTCAAGAAAGGCGCGCAGGATGAGAAGAACATTGTTCCATGCAATGTGGAGATTGCGAAACGGTTCCTGAAAGCATCGGAGGGCCTGGTGAAATTCATCGGTATCGCACCAGAGGAGAGCAGTGAAGCGGTTGCCTTTATTAAGGAAATGAAGGATTCTGTAGATATTTCTCTGGCCCATACCAATGCGGACTACGATACTGCCATGGCGGCATTTGCTGCCGGGGCAAACCATGCAGTACATCTGTACAATGCCATGCCAGCCTTTACCCACCGGGCGCCGGGCGTGATCGGTGCGGTGGCGGACAGTAAGCATGTGATGGCGGAGATTATCTGTGATAACGTACACATTCATCCGGCAGTGGTTCGTGCCACCTTTGCCATGATGGGCGCGGACCGTATGATCCTCATCAGTGACAGCATGCGTGCGACTGGCATGCCGGACGGCACTTACACGCTGGGCGGCCTGGATGTCAACGTGAACGGAAACCGGGCAACCCTGGTGGATGGAGGCGCGCTGGCAGGTTCTGTTACCAACCTGATGGACTGCATGCGCACAGTAGTAAAAGTGATGGACATTCCTCTGGAAACTGCAGTGGCCTGCGCGACGGCGAATCCGGCAAGATCACTGGGGGTATACGATACCTACGGCTCTATTTCCGAAGGCAAAAAGGCGGATATTGTTCTGCTGGATGAAGACTTGGCCCTGAAGATGGTCATCAAGGACGGTCAGCTTCCATTTCTGTAAAATAGCGCCACAGAGTGGAGCGGCTGACGCCCAACTGTTTTGCCAGAAGGCTGCGCAGCCGCGTGAACATGAAGATCGGTTACGGTGAATCCATGAGAAATGGTTTTGCTTTTGAGACCTACGCAGAGAAGGGCGTGGATCATCTGATGCCGTTGGTCGGCCGTATGAGCAAGATGAGCGACCTGATCAAAATCCGTGACCTGGCAAGGGAGAAGGGACTGGAGAAGCGCGGCGTGATCGAGAGTGTGAAGTATTTCAAGGTGGATGAAACACGGAAAAGTTTTGCGGTGCGTGCAGCGTATTAAGGAATAAAATTTACAGAACACAAAAAGGACTTCATCGAATGTTGTTTTCAGTGTTTTCATCCGATGAGGTCCTTTTGTTTCTTTATTTATAAAGCGATATTTACTTCCAGATCATATTTAAGATCAGCAGCTCTACAATACCAACACCCGTCATGATGAAGGATACGGCTGTCTTACAGCGGAGCTGGTCCTTAATCTCGGTCAGACCGAACATACCGTTGAACACCCAGAAACCACTGTCGTTGAAGTAGCTGAATGCGATTGCGCCGATACAGGAAGCCTGTGCCAGCAGAACCGGATTTAAGCCAAGAGTGGTGATGAGCGGAGCGGTCAGGGATGCTGCGGTGGTGATGGCTACGGTTGCGGAACCCAGAGCCAGACGCATGAGTGCACCGATGAGAACCGGGATCAGGATAGCCGGGATCGGCCAGGAAACTACGGTTGCACCAAGTACATCGCCGATACCGCTGACTTTGATGATGTTTCCAAGGGATCCGCCTGCACCGGTGATCAGCATGATCATACCGGTATCTTTGATGCTGTCGCCCATGATGTTCATGAGCTTATCCTTCGGGATATCTTTACCGATGCCGTAAACAGCAATGGTAGTACCAAGACCCAGAGCTACGATCGGGGAACCTAACAGGGCAACAATGCTGTAGATGAAGCTTTCTTTATCAACACCTACGAAATCACATACGGTCTTGCTCAGGATGAGTACCAGCGGAATCAGGATCGGAGCAAGGGACTCGCCCAGACCCGGAAGCTCTTTTGCGCCCATGATCTCATCTAACTGATCCATGGTCTTTAAGTACTCTTTCTTGAACTCTTTGCGGTCGTAAGTACCATCCTCACGCGGAATCTGGTAGATCTTTTTGCCGATCCAGTTTGCGTACAGCATTGCTGCGATAAGGATCGGAATGGACATCAGGGCACCTGCGATGATCATCTGGCCAACATCAACGCCCATCATGCCGGCAGCGGTTAACGGACCCGGAGTCGGCGGAACCATTACGTGGGTACACTGCAGGCCGCAGGCCAGAGCCAGTGCCAGAGCGATAACAGATTTACCGGTTACGCGGGACATTGCCTTACATAACGGAGCAAAGATTACAATTGCGGAATCTGCGAAAACCGGGATGGATACCAGCCATCCGGTGATACCAAGGGCAAGCTCCTCTTTTCCGCTTCCGATCTTTTTGATGAAGGAAAATGCCATACGCTCTGCAGCGCCGGTTTTCTCGAGGATACCGCCCATCATAACGCCGAGGCCGATGATGATACCGGTACTTTTTAAGGTGTTTCCGAAGCCATCCTGGATTGCGGTAATGGCATCAGACGGGGACATTTTGCCGATCAGACCTGTGATCAGTGCAGCAAGCAGCAGCGCGATAAACGTGTGGGTTCTGGTCTTCATAACCAGGAAGATCATGATCGCGATGCCTAAGAACAGGCCAAGCAGCATCTGGGTTTCATGTGACATATTCATACCTCTTTCTGTAGTGTGCTCACTTTTCCTCCCTGTTATTCCGAAAACACAGGAAAAAATTTCCAGCAGAAAAGTGAGTTTCGGTACAGGAATTTCACGCATCAAATGTTGGGGGATGCGGCCGCAGATCCCTTCTTGAAAGGTTCGGCGGGAAGTGATAAAATTATGACAAGAGGCATTATAACGAAAACTAATACATAAGTAAAATTAACTGTACTTAGCCATCTCTTAAAAAAATTAATACATGCTCACAGAATTAATAGAGTGGAGCGGAATTTTCCCAGTACTCCCGTGCCAGGCGGATAAACTCCTTTGCGCCGGAGTTTAAGTAGCCATGTTTCTGGCAGCTGATGGCAATCTCCCAGGACGGACGGTCCGGCAGGGAGAAGCAGGCCACACCTTCGGTGAGTCCCAGCGTATAGTAGCGTGGGATGATGCCGCAGCACAGAGTGGACTGAACCATGGCGGCAATGCCTCCGGTATTGTTGGTTTCAAAGAGAATATTTGGAACGAATCCGGCCTTCTCAAACAAAAGATCGCAGGAGGAGCGCAGGGTGGAGGTTTTGTCCATCAGCACAAAAGGTTCATAGCGAAGCTCGTTTAAGTCCATCGTGGCCAGTGGTTCGCCGTAAGGCGCGGCTTTTTCCGCCAGTGGATGTCCGGTAGGGATGATGAGGACCAGCTCTTCTTTTTTTAACGGGTAGTAGGTATCGCTGGTCTGGTCCCTTGGGGCGAGGGTCATAAGGCCTACATCGATCTCGCCTTTGGCAATGGCATCCTGCTGGGCGCGGACCCGCATTTCTATGGGCCGCACGTCCAGATTTGGAAAGCTTCGGTGCAGTTCCGGGTAAATGGCGGTAAACATGCGCAGGCCTCGGCCCGGAGTCAGTCCCAGGGTCAGGTGGCCTTTGCGGGCGCTGACCACATCGTAGATTTTGTTGTACGTTGTATTTTTAATCTGAAGGGCAGCTTTTGCCCCTTCAACATAGATTTCTCCGGCTTCCGTCAGGCGCCAGTTAGTGCGGGAACGGTGGAAAAGAGGAGTGCCCAGTTCTTTTTCCAGTTTTAAAAGCTGCTGGTTTAAGGCAGACTGGGTGATGAACAGTTTTTCCGCAGCTTTGGTGATATTGTTCTCCTCTGCGATTTTTAATATATATTCGATTTGTTTGGTATCCATGAAAACCTCCCATTGCAAATGCGCCAATCTGTGTTTCTTCTATAAATAAGGATAAAGCACATTGATTATAACAGGTTCCGGATGGAAAATAAACAAGAAAAATTATTAAGAGAAATATAAATACTATTAATTTTACTTATTTGCATCGAAGTGCTATGATAGCATCAGTAAGAGATACAAAGAACTTCAAAATATCATTTATATATTATTTAAGGAGGGTATTCAAATGAACGCAATTCCTACAATTACCAAGATGGAAGTTTTCCCGGTAGCAGGACATGACTGCATGGAGCTGAACTTAAGCGGCGCGCACGCTCCGTACTTCACCCGTAACATTGTCATCCTGACCGACAGCACCGGCAACGAAGGTATCGGTGAGGTTCCGGGCGGTGAGAAGATTACCGACGCATTAGAGAAGATCAAAGATCTGGTTATCGGCTCCAGCATTGGTGATTACAAGCAGACCTTAAACAAGATCCGTGCATGGCTGTCCGCTAACATCAAGGACGACAAGCGTGGCCTGCAGACCTTCGACCTGCGTGTTGGCGTACATGTAGTTACCGCAGTAGAGGCTCCGCTTCTTGACCTGCTTGGCAAGTTCTTAAACGTTCCGGCTGCAGCTTTAATGGGCGACGGAATCCAGAGAGACAAGGTTCGTTTCCTGTCTTACCTGTTCTATGTTGGTGACCGCAAGAAAACCAACCTGGAGTATGAGGAAGAGCCGGATGCAGAGTGCGACTGGTACCGTCTGCGTCACGAGGAGGCTATGACTCCGGAAGCAATCGTGGCACTGGCAAAGGCTACCAACGAGAAGTACGGCTTCGAGGACTTCAAGTTAAAGGGCGGCGTTTTAGCTCCTCAGGAAGAGGTAAAGGCTGTTACCGCAATCAAGGAAGCATTCCCGAACGCACGTGTAGACCTTGACCCGAACGGATGCTGGAGCTTAAAAGAGGCTCTGGAAGTTGCTCCGGACTTAAAGAAGGTTCTGGCTTACTGTGAGGATCCGTGTGGTGCAGAGGATGGCTTCTCTGGCCGTGAGGTTATGGCTGAGTTCAGAAAAGCAACCATGATGCCGACCGCTACCAACATGATCAACACTGACTGGCGTCAGATGTGCCACGCAATCGCTCTGCAGAGCGTAGATATCCCGTTAGCAGATCCGCACTTCTGGACCATGGAGGGTTCCGTACGTGTAGGCCAGCTGTGCAACGACTTCGGTCTGATGTGGGGCTGCCATTCCAATAACCACTTCGATATCTCCCTGGCTATGGTTGTACAGTGTGCAGCAGCAATCCCGGGCAAGATGAACGGTATTGATACTCACTGGATCTGGCAGGAGGGCCGTGAGCGCCTGACCAAAGAGCCGATGCAGATCGTAGGCGGATGCATCGACCTGCCGAAGAAGCCGGGTCTTGGTGTAGAGGTTGACCGTGACCAGGTTATGAAGGCTCATCAGCTTTACATGGACAAGTGCTATGGCAAGGGCGCTCGTAACGACGCTGTTGGCATGCAGTTCCTGATCCCGGGCTGGACCTTCGATAACAAGAAACCGTGCATGGTTCGGTAATCGCATAAGACGGTATTCTAAAACACGATATAAATAAGAAATGCCTGGTTCTGGCGGAATGTCCGCGGAACCAGGCATTTTTACGTTTTTGGATGACCAGAATCAGGTTTCTGCATGCCGGGGCAGCTTCTGGCTTTTCCAGTAATCCCGGCATAGTTCCAGAAAATACTGCTCCGCCTGGCTTAAGTAAGCTCCCTTGCGGCAGCACATGGTGACCTCCCAGGCCGGTTTCCCTTCCAGACGGAAGTAACGGAGCCCCAGATCCGGCTTTGCGAAAAATCCAGGCAGCAGGGCGCAGCCCACTTCCGCCAGAACCATGCGGTATTTGCTCACATTGCTGCTGGTGGAAAAGAGCACCTGGGGTTCAAAACCGGCTGCGGCAAAGAGGGATTCCTCCAGCTGGAACATGGTAGAACGGCGGGTGATGAGGATGAAGGGATCCTGGGAAAAGCGGGAAAGGCTGATCTCAGGGGCAGTATCTGCCTGTTCGCTGCCGGAGACCGCCAGTGGATGACAGGATGGGACTGCCAGGAAAATTTCTTCGTCTTCCATATGAATGTAGGTGTTTTCATCTTTTTGTGCCGGAGCCAGCGTGATGAGGCCTAAATCCAGTTCATTGCGCGTGATGAGATTCTGCATGGTCCGGACGTTGCACTCCACCGGCTCAATCCGGATGTCCGGGAACTTTTTGTGAAATTCCGGGTAGATGGCGGTGAACATATTGACGCCGCGTTCCGGGATGAGCCCCAGGCTGATGCGCCGGTTTCCGCTTTCTTTTAAGTCCTGGATCTGGCTGTAGGCGTCTTTTTTCAGATTCAGGATCTGCCTTGCGGTATTGACATAAATTTTCCCGGCGGGGGTCAGCTGCCAGTCGGAGCGGGTACGGATAAAAAGGGCAATTCCCAGCTCCTTTTCCAGTTTCTGCAGCTGCTGGTTTAAGGCGGACTGGGTAATGAAAAGTTTCTCCGCGGCTTTGGTGATGCTGCGTTCTTCGCTGATCTGTATGATGTATTCCATCTGTCTGGTATCCAAGGCTGATTTCTCCTATATGTTAGAAAAACTAACACAAATATTATTTATATAAATTTGACTGATATACGAAGCTATTATACAATGTGATTATCAATAAGACAAGCTGCGGGCGGAGTGGAGATTTTCGGCAGCAGTTTCAGGAGAAATGAGAAAGTGAGGAAGGGTCAGTATGATGTCCTATGATGTGATCGTGATCGGCGCCGGCGTTGTCGGTTCAGCTGTGGCGCGGGAGTTATCCCGTTACCAGTTAAAGGCTGCGGTGCTGGAGAAGGAACTGGATGTGGCATGCGGAAACAGCAGCCGCAACACCGGTATGCTTCACGCCGGATTTACCTATAAACCGGGAAGCTTAAAGGCAGAGTGTGCCGTAGAGGGAAACCAGGAGTTTGACCAGGTGGCAAAGGAGCTTGGTGTTCCGTTTAAGCGCACCGGTAAGCTGGTGGTTGGCTTTACCGACCATGACCGGGAAAATATCTTAAAATACAAAGCCATTGGTGAGGAGAACGGTGTCAAGGGCATGCGCATGATCGATAAGGATGAGATCAACCGCATTGACCCGAACGCGGGCGGTGAGTTTGCGATGTATGTGCCGTCTTCCGGTATTCTGGATCCGATGCAGTACACCATCGGCCTGGCGGAGAATGCTTGCCAGAATGGTGTGAAGTTTCATTTTGGCCAGAAGGTGACGGGCATCACCCGGGACGAGGCGAAGGATGTCTGGGTGGTAAAGACCGAGAACGATACCTTTGAGACCAAATGGGTCATCAACTGTGCCGGCATGTATGCATCTGAGATTTCCGAGATGCTGGGCTATCCGAATTACCCGGTGAAGGGCTTTAAGGGTGAGTATTATGTGCTGGATAAAAAGGCAGGAAAGTTCCTTTCCATCCCGGTTTACCCGGCTCCGAACGATAAGGGTGGTTTCTCTACCCATGCAACTCCGACGGTGGACGGCAATGTGCTGGTGGGACCGGATTCCTATGTGACCGAAGACCGCGAGGACTATGTGGTAACCAAGGAGCATATGGACGGCTTGTTCCGTGATGGCAGCAAGATGTTCAAGCAGATGAAGCGGGAATACTTTATCCGCAACTTTGCCGGAATCCGCTGGAAACGCTACAACCCGGAGACCGGAGAAATCCTGGATTTCCTGTTAGAGTCCGATGACGCGCATCCGCATACGGTAAACCTGGTGGGCATTGAGTCTCCGGGTGTGACCTGCGCCCTGCCGTTGGCACGCCGTGCTGTGGCATTATTAGTGAAGAAGGAGCAGCCGCAGAAGAATGAGAACTTTGACCCGGTACGTCCGGTGAAGAAACGCTTCCATGAGATGAGTCATGAGGAGCAGATGGCAGCCATCAAGGAAAACCCGCTCTACGGCGAGGTGGTATGCCGCTGTGAGACCGTGACCAAGGCGGAGATTCTGGACGCGATCCGCAATCCGCTGGGTGTCTGCACCGTGACCGGCATTAAGAACCGTACCCGCGCCACCATGGGACGCTGTCAGGGCGGTTACTGCGAGACCCGTATCACCGAGATGATCGAGCAGGAGAAGCATCTTGCTCCGGAAGAAGTACGCTACTCCAAACGGGATTCTTATATTTTCACAGGAAAGGTCAGGGACGTAAAATGAGAAATGTAGATGTAGTAATTATCGGCGGCGGCCCGGCCGGACTGGCAGCTGCGCTGGAGCTTTGGAAAAAGGGCATTCATGATATTCTGATCCTGGAACGGGAAAAAGGACTGGGCGGCATCCTGCGCCAGTGTATTCACGATGGCTTTGGCCTGACCCGTTTCGGTGAGACCTTAAGCGGCCCGGAGTACGCTTCCCGCTTCGCAAAGCAGGTAAAAGAACTGGGCATTCCGTACATGACGGATACCACCGTACTGGAGCTGACACCGGACAAGCAGGTGTTCGCGGCATCCCCGGAGGGACTGCTGGAGATCCAGGCAAAGGCTGTGATCCTGGCTATGGGCTGCAGAGAGCGTACCCGCGGCGCCATCAGCACACCGGGTACCCGTCCGGCGGGCGTGTACACCGCCGGGGTGGCACAGGCTTATATCAACTTGAAGAACCGTATGCCGGGCAAAAATGTAGTCATTCTTGGTTCCGGTGATATCGGCATGATCATGGCAAGACGTATGACCTTAGAGGGAGCGAAGGTACTTGGCGTGTTCGAGATTCAGCCCTACGCTAGCGGACTTCCGAGAAACATTGAGCAGTGCCTGAACGATTATCAGATTCCGCTGCATTTAAGCCATTCCGTAACCGAGATCCGCGGCGTGGACCGTCTGGAGAGCGTTGTGATTTCTGAGGTAGATGAGAAGCTGCAGCCGATTCCGGGAACCGAAAAAGAGTACCCGTGTGATACCCTGATCCTTTCCGTAGGTCTGATCCCGGAGAATGAGCTGACCTGGATGGCCGGCGCAAAGCAGGATGAGGGAACCAAGGGTGCATCTGTGGATGAAAATTTCCAGACCACCGTTCCAGGTGTGTTTGCGGCAGGCAATGTGCTCCATGTCCATGACCTGGTGGATTTTGTTTCCATGGAGGCAGAGGAACTGGCAGACGGAGCAGCCCGCTATATTCAGGAAGGAACCCTTCCGGAGTGTGGACTTGCTATTACCGGAGACAATATGGTAGGCCAGCTGACTCCGGCCCGTTTCAGCGGTACAGGAAATGTAACTGTGTCCTTCCGTATGAGAAAACCGGTGAGAAACTGCACCGTAGAGCTGTGGCAGGGTGACCACCTGGTAAAACAGAAAAAATTCCCGAAGGCCCTTCCGGCAGAGATGATCCAGATAGCCTTAAAACCGGAGGAACTGAACGAGAAGGATAACCTGGAGGTGAGAGTGGTATGTTAAGAACCTTTACCTGTATTATGTGCCCACAGGGCTGTGAGATTACCGCGGAGGGAAGTGAAGCGCCGTATTCCGTCACCGGAAACAAGTGCAAACGCGGCTATGAATATGTAGAGCAGGAGCTGGTAAACCCGATGCGAAACATCGCGACTTCCATTCTGGTGGAGGGTGGTGAGATGCCGCTGGCCAGCGTCCGCTTAAGCGCTCCGATCCCGAAGGCAAAGATCTTCGATGTCATGAACGAGATCCGCAAAGTAAAACGCACCGCGCCGGTTCATGAGGGCGAGGTTGTGATTGAGAACGTGCTGGGACTGGGAAGCAATGTCATTGTGACCAGAACGGTGGAAGCAGAATAAGAAAAAAGAATGTACAAATAAAAAGTGGAGCCCGGCGAAACGGGGCTCCATTTTTTTATTTCTGGGGCGAGATGGAGTATTTTTCTGCCAGATAAGGCTGTTCGGTATTGCCTTTGAAATAGTTTAAGATCAGGTCCAGGAAGGCCTGTTCCGGCTCATTTAAGATCCAGTCTTTGCGGCGTACCACAAGGTTTAAGCGTTTCATGGACGGGGAAAGCGGATAGTAGGCAATATTTCCCCGGTTCACGGAACAGGATTCCGAGATAAAGGCGATGCCGGCGTTCTGTGCGACCATGCTGCGGGTGGCAGAGATGCTGTTGGTCTCGCACACGGCGCTGGGCCGGAAGCCGCAGGAATCAAAGAACTGGTCTCCCAGCATCCGCAGGGAGGAGCCTTTTTTGGCGAGCAGGAAGCTGTCACCGGAAAAGTTCTGGCGGAAGCTTTCTGCGGAGACCGGGGTTCCTGGCGCGTGGGCAATGGCATAGGGGTGGAACATGGAGACTGCCAGAAAAATTTCTTCCTCCCGGAGAATCTGCACCAGGCGGCCATAGGCGGCGGTGGAGATATCGGCAGCCAGGCCTACATCCAGATTTCCGGCATTCAGCGCGTCTTTGAGATCCGGGGCATTGTTTTCCGTGATCTCAATGAGGACGCCGGGATACTGCTCGCGGAACAGCGGGATGATCTCGGAGAGCATACGAAGTCCCCATTTGGAGGTGACGCCGGTGCGGATGCGCCCCTTCTGGCTTAAGGCGTCGATGCTGCGGTAAAGCTCTTTCTGTATTTCGATGACCTTTTGGGCGGCTTCCACATACAGAGTGCCCGCCGGAGTCAGAGACAGTTCATTTTTGGAGCGCACGAACAGGGGCGTGCCGAGCTCCTGTTCCAGTCTGGACAGGTACTGGCTGAGGGAGGACTGGGAGACAAACAGGTCTTCCGCGGCCTTGGTCATGTTGTGCCGGTTCGCGATAGCAAGAATATAATTTAAGTATTTTACATCCAAGAGAATCCCTCCATTGTATGGGTATTAGAAAAAGTGATTGCAGGAATTATTTATATCTATTGGACAGATTTCCTGCCTTATCCTATGATAATAGCAGAATGAATGGTACACAGCAAGTACAAGGAGGAAATAAAATGAACAAAGGAACCCCTACCGTAACAGAGATGCAGGTCATCCCGGTTGCCGGATATGACAGCATGTTAATGACCCTCAGCGGATGCCACGCTCCGTATTTTACCAGAAACCTGGTGATCTTAAAGGACAGCGCAGGCCACACCGGAATCGGTGAGATCCACGGCGGCGATTACACCTGCGATGCGTTAAAGAGCTGCATTCCGCTGGTTGTAGGACAGCCGGTTGGCAAATACCGCGCGATCCTGGACAGCATCCACAAAGCATCCACCCGCGCCAAGGAGGATGACGGCGAGGGCATCCAGAGCCTGGATATCAGCAAGCTGAAATTCGTAGTCAAGGCAGAGTGGGCCATTGAGTGCGCGCTGCTCGACCTGCTGGGACAGTACCTGGATCTGCCGATGTGCGAGCTGCTTGGCGATGGCAAGCAGAGAGACAAGGTAGAGACCCTGGGTTATCTGTTCTATGTCAGCGACAAGAATAAGGCCAAAGAGCTGAACTACCTCGATGAGAGCGACAGCACAGACCCGTGGTATAAGCTTCGCCGCCAGGAGATGCTGACCCCGGAGCGGATCGTAGAGCAGGCCCAGGTGCTTCATGAGAAGTACGGCTTCCGCAACTTCAAGTTAAAGGGCGGTGTCCTGAAGGGCTCCGAGGAGATGGAAGCAGTGCGCGCGCTGAAGAAGGCATTCCCGAACGGCCGCATCAACATTGACCCGAACGGCGCGTGGAGCCTGGCAGAGGCCATTGAACTGTGCAAGCCGATGGAGGGCATTCTGACCTACATTGAAGATCCGTGTGGTCCGGAGTCCGGATTCAGCAGCCGTGAGATCATGGCTGAGTTTAAGAATAAGGTCAATCTTCCGGTGGCTACCAACATGATCGCAACTGACTGGAGACAGTTTTACCATGCCGCATCCATGAAATCTGTGGATATCGTTCTGGCAGATCCGCATTTCTGGGGATTCGGCGGCAGTGTCCGCATGGCACAGATCTTAAATGACTGGGGTCTGACCTGGGGCAGCCATTCCAACAACCATTTCGACATCACCCTAACGGCCTTTGCCCATGTGGCAGCAGCAGCACCGGGCAATCCGACCGCTCTGGATACCCACTGGATCTGGCAGGACGGCCAGAACCTGTTAAAGGATACCCCGCAGATTGTGGACGGTTATCTGCAGGTTCCGACAAAGCCGGGTCTGGGCGTTACCATTGACATGGACCGCGTGATGGAGGCCAATAAGCTGTACAACCAGCTTCCGAGCCACGACCGCGACGATGCCATGGCCATGCAGTACCTGATCCCGAACTGGAAGTTTGATTCCAAGAAACCGGCACTGGTACGCTAATCAGTCTGTTTGTTAATTAACAACCCGAAATTCTTTCTCCCTAAAAGGAAAAACGGCCTGAAACCAACGAGTTCAGGCCGTTTTTTCGTGCATTCCTGTCATAGGAAAGATGCACATTGTACGAAAATCAAAAATACTTGATGCCTTTTTAACTTAACTTGTATACAGAATACAGTGGGTGTAAAATAGGGGCGAGTTGAGAAAAATGTTTAAATAAAAGGGAGAGATACGTTATGGCAGTACATGTAATTAATGAAGCAAACCGTTGTCTGAATTGTAAGAAACCGATGTGTATGCAGGGATGTCCGATCCATACCCCAATCCCTATGATGATCAAGGCATTTAAGGAAGGAAATTTAAATGAGGCGGGGGAGATGCTGTTTGAGAATAACCCTATGTCCATGATCTGTTCCCTGGTCTGCAACCATGAGAATCAGTGTGAGGGTCACTGCGTGCTGGGCCGCAAGGGCGAGCCGGTGCACATCAGCAGCATTGAGAATTATGTTTCCGATACCTATTTTGATAAAATGCAGATTCCGTGCCAGCCGAAGAATGGCAAAAAGGTGGCGGTCATTGGCGCGGGCCCTGCGGGCATTACTATTGCGATCCTTCTGGCAAAGAAGGGCTATGGCGTGACGATCTTTGATTCCCGGGATAAGATCGGCGGCGTGCTGCAGTATGGCATTCCGGCGTTCCGTCTGCCGAAGTCCATTCTGGAACGCTACAAACTGAAACTGCGCGAGATTGGCATTAAGATCCGGCCGAACACCACCATCGGCGGCGCCCTGGAAATCAAGGATCTGTTCCGGGACGGCTACCAGAGCATTTTCATTGGTACGGGCGTATGGAGACCGAAGACCCTGGGCATCAAGGGCGAGTCTCTGGGAAATGTGCATTTCGCGATCGACTATCTGGCAAACCCGGATTCCTATGATCTGGGCGATAACGTGGCAATCATCGGCATGGGCAATTCTGCCATGGACGTGGCAAGAACCGCCCTGCGCAAGGGCAGCCGCCGTGTGACGCTGTATGCGCGGGGACTGACCAGCCAGGCAAGCGACCATGAGACTACTTACGCAAAGCTGGACGGCGCGGAGCTGGCGTTCGGCTGGCAGCCGGTAGAAATCAATGATGACGGCCCGGTATTCAAAAAGATTCTCTTTGATGAGGAGGGCAATCAGACTGGAATAGATCCGACTCCTGTGCAGGTGCAGGCAGACAGCGTGATCATCTCCATCAGCCAGGGACCGAAGAGCAAGTTGGTCAACACCACGGAAGGTCTGAAGGCATCGGAAAATGGTCTGCTGGTGACCAACAGCTTCGGTGAGACCACGCACCCGGGCATTTTCGCAGCCGGAGATGTAGTGCTGGGTGCCAAGACTGTGGTGCAGGCGACGGCTTACGCCAAGAAGGTAGCCGATGCCATGGACAAATATATGCGCGGGGAGCTTGCAGACGCGTCACAGGCCGAGTAAGCAGGCAGACATACATGAAAACAGTTGCCCATCAGCACAGCTCCAACGCCCCCCAGTATTCCTTTGCCAGCTTGATAAAGGCGTGGGCGGCATCGGTCAGATAGCTGCCGCGCTTGCAGCTGACGGTGATATCCCAGACGGGATGGGATGGCATGGAGAAGAAGGCCACATTTTCGAAGGTGCTGCGGTGGGCACCGGCGGCGAAGAAGGCCGGAACTACCGTGCAGCAGATGCTGGCGGAGACCATCTCCAGGGCGTTGACGGAGCGCTGGGTATAGAACAGGGTTTTGGGCGAAAAACCGCAGGTTTCAAAATGACCGGCCAGCATACGGAACATAGTGGACTGCTTGTACATCATGGCAAAAGGGTCGCTTTGCAGGAGGGAGAGATCCAGCTCCGCATAGCGGCTCTTTTTTGTTTCCCGGGCGTACCGGCAGGCCGGATGGGAGGCGGGGACAGCTAAAAGCAGCTCTTCCTTTGCCAGCGGCGTGTAAATGTCATCGGTGCGCTGGTCTTCCGATAAGGTGAGAAAGGCCAGGTCCAGTTCGCCGCTTCGCAGCATCTGCTGCTGGTCCCGGACACTGTTTTCGTAGATGCTGATGGTGATTTCCGGGTAGTCCCGGTGAAACAGCGGATAGATGTGGGTGAACATGGAACTGCCGTGCTCGGAGGTGATACCGACGGTGAGGGTGCCGCGGCGGGCGTTCACTAGATCCTGAAGGCGCTTGTCAGTCTCATGGCGGATCTGCAGGATCTCACGAGCGGATTTTAAGTAGACATTTCCAGCTTCAGTGGGCGTCCAGCCGTTCCGGGAACGGTAGAAGAGCGGCGCGCCAATCTCCCGTTCCAGGTTGGCTACCTGCTGGGTCAGGGCGGAGGGTGTGACGAACAGCTTTTCCGCGGCCCGGTTCAGCTTCTGTTCTTCCGCAATGGTGACAATGTATTCGATTTCCTTGAGGTTCATATGGGATGCGGCTCCTTTCTCCGGTCAAAAAATATCACGGAAATGATATAAAAACAGTATAATCGGAGTAGCCGGAACAGGCAAGGCTTATATTTAGAAAAACTAAACAAAACAACAGAAGGTTTAAATTTACTTTCCTATATAGGACTGATATGATAAAAATATCAGAAAAAACAAGAACTGTAGCAGATGCTTTTTATAAATCAGGAGGTTGCTATGAAAGAGATTCAGTCAAACGGCAAAGTTTCAGAGTTACTGCGCGATGTGAGCATTCCGAAAATGTTCCACGCAAAACAGACATTCCCAAGAGAAATGATCCGCCCGGAGGACATTCCGGCAGTGGTAAACCGTGAGATGGGCCAGGAGCAGTTCTCCTCCCTCATCAAACCGGGCATGGAGATTGCCATCACCGCAGGAAGCCGCGGAATCCGCAATGTCGACATCATCACCAAGGCAATTGTTGATTTCGTAAAGGCAAAGGGCGCGCATCCGTTTATCGTTCCGGCTATGGGAAGCCACGGCGGTGCCACCGCTGAGGGCCAGCTGGAGATCCTGGCAGGCTACAACATCACCCCGGAGACCATGGGCTGCCCGATCAAATCCTCCATGGAGGTTGTAGAGCTGGGGGTTTCCGAGCGCGGCAGAACCGTATATCTGGATAAGAACGCTTATGAGGCAGACGGCATCATCGTTTCCTGCCGCTTAAAACCGCACAACGCGTTCCGCGGCCCGTACGAGAGCGGCCCGTGCAAGATGATGACCGTAGGCCTGGGCAAGCAGAAGGGCGCTTCCCTGGTACATACCGACGGTATGGATGTCATCTCCAAGAACATTCCGACCATGGCAAAGGTTGTTCTGGAAAAGGCCAAGATCCTTTTCGCCATCCCGTGTATCGAGAACGCCTATGATGAGACCTGCAAGATCGAGGCAATCCTGGCAAAGGACATCATGACCAGAGAGCCGGAGCTGTTAAAGTTCGCTTTCTCCAACATGCCAAAGCTGCTGGTAGAAGAGACAGATGTTCTGGTTGTCGATGAAGTCGGCAAGAACTTCAGCGGTACCGGCGTGGACCCGAATATCACCGGAACCTTCTCCACCCCGTACGCAAGCGGCGGCATCAAGGTACAGCGCACCTGCTTCCTGAACTTAAGCGAGGAGTCCCACGGCAATGCGCTGGGCTGCGGTCTGGCATCTGCCATCACAAAGAAAATCTTTGACGAGATGGATGTAGAGAAGATGTACCCGAACTGCATCACCAGCACCGTACTGGCATCCGCACGGATCCCATGTATCGTTGCCAACGACAAAGAGGCGATGCAGATCTGCGTCCGCACCTGCAATAAGATCGACCGCGAGCACGCAAGAATGGTGCGTATCGCCAACAGCCTTCACATCGGTGAGATCATGCTGTCCGAGTCTTACTATGAGGACGTCAAGAACGGCAAGTATCCGGGCGTGGAAGCACTGGATGAGCCGAAGGCTATGGAGTTCGATGAGAACGGCAACGTGATCACTCCGGTAGAGCTGGATAAATAAGCATTTCCATACAGAATATGACAGAAGGAGATTCCATGAAAAATGGGGTCTCCTTTTTGTGTCTGGAAAACACAAAGAAATATTTAGAGAATTCTAAAAACTATGAGTTTTACTTATAGTAGTAAGAACGCTATACTATTCTCAGAAACAACAAAGCAACACAAAACACAGGATAGGGGTAGAGAGAAATGGAAAAAATCGTATTAGATACCGCAATCAAATTTGGAGCAGGAAGATACCGTCAGGAACAGGGCCTTCTGGAGCAGTGCGGCGAAGAAGTAAAGCGTTTCGGTAAGAAAGCTTACATCGTTGCAGGTCCGCGCGCGTTTGCAGCAGTCAAAGAGCGTCTGATCCCGGGATTTGAGAAAGCAGGTCTGGAATACGTGGTTGAGATCTACGAGGGAGCCTGCAGCTACGAAGGCGCAAAAGAGTATGGTGACAAGTGTCTGGCAGCAGGTTGTGATGAAGTTGTCGGCGTTGGCGGCGGCAAGATCATGGACTTTGCAAAGGCCGTTGGTGAGTCTGCAGGCCTTGGCGTAGTCAATATCCCGACTTCCATGTCCACCTGCGCACCCTTCACCACCATGAGCGTTATGTACACCCCGGAGGGCGCAAAGAAGAACTGCTGGAGATATGAGCATGAGATTGATGCAGTCCTGGTGGATATGGATGTCATCGCCCAGTGCCCGATCCGCTACAACGCGGCAGGTATCCTGGACGCTATGGCAAAACGGATTGAGATCCAGAACGGCAAGCCGGTTATGAGACTGGAGGACAGCCCGTATGACCTGTACATGGCATTCAAGATGGCGGAGAACACCTACGAGGTTCTGGAGAAATACGGCCAGCAGGCCATCGAGGATAACCGCCAGCACAAGGTAACCAAAGTGTTAGAGGAAGTTGCTTTTGTCAATATCGCGGTAACCGGTGTTATCGCCAACATCACCAAGAGCTTCAGCCAGTCTGCTCTGGCTCACATGATCTACGATGGAACCCGCACCTTCTTCACCCAGGAGGCAAAGAAGGCCCTTCACGGTGAAATCGTGGCAGTCGGCCTGTTCGCGCAGCTGTACTACAACCATCTGATCGAGGAGAAGGATCAGTTAAAGGCTTACATGAAGTCCATGGATATGCCGCTGACCTTCGATGAGCTGGGCGTAGAGAGCACCGACGAGAACTTAAAGATCCTTGAGGATTACCTCATCGATTCTCCGTATGTAGAGAAGAGCGAGGAGAGCTACGCATGCCTGCATGAGGCAATGCGCCAGATGCGTTAATTGAACGATTGTTTATAGAAAAAGAGTCAGGATATGCCGAATTGTGTTTGGCGTATCCTGGCTCTTTTTTTAACATATGTAGAATGTCTTTGCAATCTCAATAAACCGCTGCGCTGCCTGGCTTAAGTAGCGTCCTTTCTTATAGCTGGCCGCGATCTGCCAGCAGGGGTGGGACGGCATGGAGAAGATGGAAATTCCGGTTAAGTCTCCCTGCACGTAGTAAGCCGGGATCAGGCCGCAGCAGATTTTCGCGCGGATCATGGTGAGGATGGTGTTGTTGTTCTGGGTCTCGAACAGGATGTTTGGCTCAAAGCCGGATTCGTGGAAAATGCGTTCCACCAGGCTCCACATGGTGGATTTCTTGTCCATGAGAACAAAGGGCTCGTAGCGCAGCAGGCTTAAGTCCAGCACCGGCCAGTGTCCATCGGAAGGGGTGGCGGACTCGCACAGCGGGTGTCCGTCCGGAACCGCCAGAAGAATCTCCTCGTTGGAGAGGCTGATGTAGTTGTCTTTGGTGCGGTCGTATTCGTTCAGGGTCATGAAGGCCACATCCAGCTGGTCTCCGGCAATCATGGTCTGCATCTCTTTGACACGCTTTTCTACCGGGACCACGGTGATGTCCGGGAATTCCCGGTGGAAGATGGGATAGACATTACCGAAGATGGCAACGCCCCGGCCCGGGGTAAAGCCGATGGATAACACACCCTTCTGTCGGTTGGCCACATCCCGGATCTGCTCGTAGGTATTCTTTTTAATCTGAATGATCTGTTTGGCATTGCGCACATAGATCTCTCCGGCCTCCGTGAGCCGCCAGTTGGAGCGGGAACGGTGGAACAGCGGGGTGCCCAGTTCCTTTTCCAGTTTCAGAAGCTGCTGGTTTAAGGCGGGCTGTGTGATGAACAGCTTCTCTGCCGCGTGGGTGATATTATTCTCTTCCGCAATTTTCAAAATATATTCAATCTGTTTTAAGTCCATAGAAGTATTTTCTCCTGAATTGTATCGTGTTATGTCTGAAACTGCCGTAACTGAAAATTTCTGTTCATTAGGAATTATACCACAGGGAATATAGAAAGACAATTTAATCTAAGAAAAATTTAGAGAAAGCTAAAAATAATATATTTTACCTATAGACAATTATGCAATATAATCAAAATATGCCAGCGAAAAACACAAAATATTGTGCAAAACTATTAAAAATACGTAAAGAAAGAAAAAACTGGCGTAAATAAAATGTAAAGACAGCTGTTAAGAAATCTTGTCAGACCCGTCTTAAGAGACGGATCTGGCAAGGTCAGCCAGGTAAGAAAGTTCCGGGAACGGATCGAACCCGAGAAGTTTTTCGGTTGGCTTCTGTGTCAGTGGGAGAGCGCGGGTCAGAAAACGGCCGCGGATGAACACATCCATGGAGGAACCGTGAACACTTACCGCAACGTATCCCGGGGTGTACTTCATGAGAGCCTTTAAGCTCTTGCAGAAGGAGTAGGATGGCTGCTGCTCCGTTCCCATAGGACGGTAGAGAACACAGTGTGTTTTCAGATCATTGTCCTCAAGGGGAGCGTTCTCGTAGCTGATGCTCTTTGAGAAGTATTCCATACGGATGGGCGTTGGAACAGAGGTTTCATCTAACAGCCGGAAATGCATTCCGGAGTCGGAGGGCAGAGTGATATGAGCCCAGACACCGGCGTTGAAGTGGACACGCGGCTTGCCTTTCTCAGCCAGCTTAAAGCTCTGGGGAATGGTGGCATCGCAGAGTGTGACCGGGATTCCCTTGATGGTGCCGCTTACTTCCCAGCGGAAGAGCGGAGCGGATTTTTCACTGCCGCCCGGCATCAGACGGGCCTGTTCAATGGTTTCTTCGGTGATGTTCTGGTGAGCTTTTTCCAGGATTGTGTCAGTACCGAGCTTTTTGCAGACGGTCTGCCGCAGATTGGCCTTTGAAAACGCGTCAGCGTAGGCTTTCTGCTTTGGCCGGAGCACAAACAGGTGGAACACCACGGCGATGGCCAGCATGACGAACACCAGTGGACGCATGATGAACATCATGGCCAGGGTGGCGATCAGGAAAAGCAGCATGGAAAGTACGCACAGCCGGAACTGGCGGTAGTACCGTGTAACAAGTGTCAGATCTTCTGAGATCATTGTGAATATCTCCTTTCGAAAAAATTGTGTATTCATTCTAGCACAGTTGTTTCGAAAGGTGAAGATATTAAAATTTTTCTTAACAGGAAGGGAGAAAAAGATGAAAAAGACATTCAGGAAAGTATTAGCAGTTGCGGCATCTGCAGCTATGGTGATTTCCATGGCAGGCTGCGGAGGAAAGGCAGAGGCTCCTGCAGCAGATAACGGAAATGGTGGAAGCAGCGCGGAGGCTGCAGCAGATGCCGGCGCAAATGCGGGCGGCGGAAACAGCAGCTTAAAGGGACAGAACGTCCGCGTGGTCATCGGTTCCACTTCTACCTCCGGCGATTCTTATATGATCGCTGACCTGGTAACCCGTTACTTAAGTAAGGAGATGGGCTTTAACGGCAAGGTTGATGCCATCGGAAACGCAGCAGCCCTGGATGAGATGCAGAACGCGAAGGGCGATGGCAAGACCGTCATGATCTTCCATGATATGACCTACTTAAGCGTGCTGTTTGGTTCTGTAGATGAGCAGTATGCGCTGGAGAACATGACTGTTGGTCCGCGTGTCGGCCAGAACCCGGGCGCATGCTTCGGTGCTGCGGCTGAGAAAGGCTGGAACAACTTAAGCGATATTACCAAGTATCTGCAGGACAACCCGGACGCTACCGTATCCTTCAATATTGAGTCCGGAGCAACCTCTCATCTGGCATTTGTTGCTTACTATCTGTATGTAAAAGATACTTATGGTGATGATGTGGCAAACCGCATCAAGGCTATCGTTGGCGGCACTACCGCTGAGAAGCTGCAGAGACTGTGGGATCGTAACGCAGATGTCATCTATGGTGATACCTCTTCCTTTGAGCAGTACACCCAGGATGGTGTTGAGGACCAGTTAAAGATGACCATGTTTGGTTCTTGCGGCGAGGTTAAGGGTGTAGAGATCGACTCCATGGCAAAAGATGGCGTTACCTTTGATGGCAAGCCGTTTGATTTCGCAAAAGATTTCTGCATGTATTTCCCGAAAGATATGGACGCAAACGTACTGGCTGAGTACGAGGCAGCTATGCAGAAGGTAACTGAGGATCCGGCCTTCGTAGCAGATATGGAGAAGCTGTACTACAACGTGCTGAGCGCGGATGAGGTTGGCGTAGAGGCTTCCAAAGAGTTCATCTACAACAAGCGTGAGATGTGTAAAGCATTGATCGAGCAGGCTCCGTCTCTGGATACCCTGACCCAGTAAAACAGCAGTTATTTGAAAAGGAAGACTCCGCCGGGGTGATCTCCGGCGGGGCGGAAAGGGGAAACTATGATACATATTGTTTATTCTACACAGCACTGGATCGTGCCGAAGATCGTCATTGGAATCCTGATCGTATTCCTGGCAGCAATCATCATTACCGAGGGCATGGCCCGGGTGAAAGCGGGCGAGCCGTTCTTTAAGAAACCTGGCAGATTCTTCAATGACAACTGTGACTATGTAAAACTGTTTGGTACCCTGATCCTGTTCATTGGCTATATTGCCTGTCTGAATGTGATCGGATTTACCATCACCAGCATCATTTTCGTGTTCCTGTTCAATGTGCTGTATGCCGGAACCGCGCCAAAGTCCCTGCTCATCAGCATTCTGATCGCAGTGATCAGTTCTATGGTGATTGCTGTGATGTTTGGTGTCATCTTTAACATTACCCTCCCGAGCGGAATCTGCACCATGCCGTTCCCGAACTGGGGCTTTACATTATATTAAGGAAAGGAGAGCTTGATTATGATTTCATTAGCTCATATACTCATCGCACTGCTTGGTGTGGTAGCAGGTATCATATTCGGAGCGATCCCTGGAATGACCGCTACCATGGCGGTAGCTGTATTCCTGCCGATGACTTACGCCTATGACCTGAATATGGCCCTGTATCTGCTGCTTGGCCTGTATGTCGGCGGTATTTCCGGCGGACTGGTTCCGGCGATCCTGATCAATATCCCGGGTACTCCGTCTTCTATCACTACTACCTTTGATGGTTATCCGATGGCAAAACGCGGCGAGGGCGAGCGTGCCCTGAAAATCGGTATCCTGTCCAGCTTTATCGGCGGTATGATCTCTCTGATCTGCCTGTGGCTGTTCACCCCGATGTTAAGTGCTGCAGCCCTGAAATTCAGTGCCGTTGAGAAATTCCTCATCATCCTGTTCGCCCTGACCGTTATCGCGGCTCTGTCCAAAGGCCAGATGCTCCGTGGTGTATTTGCCGGTTTCCTCGGCGTACTCACCAGCCTGATCGGTATGTTCAGCGTAAACAATGCTTACCGCATGGTTCCGGCCATGTTCAAGTCCAAAATGCAGGACGGCTTCCAGCTGCTTCCGGTTCTGATCGGTCTGTTCGCGATCGCCCAGATCTTCGAAGAGGCAGAGGAAGGCATGCGCTTCAAGATTGACAAAGTAGACGGCGAAATGAACGGCAACACCAAATTCTCCCTGAAGGATTTCAAGGGACAGGGCGTGAACCTGGTTCGTTCCGCACTGATCGGTACCTTCATGGGCGTACTTCCGGGCGTAGGCGGTTCCGCTGCCTCCATCCTGGCATACGCGCAGGCAAAGAACTTCTCAAAACATCCGGAACTGCTTGGTACCGGTGTAGCAGAGGGACTGGTAGCTTCCGAGACATCCAACAACGGCCTGACCGGCGGCGCGCTGATCCCGCTGTTAAGCCTTGGTATTCCTGGTGACTCCACCACCGCAGTCCTGATCAGTGCATTCATGCTTCAGGGCGTGCAGGTAGGACCGCTGTTCATCACCCAGAACCCGCAGACCTGGAACACTATCCTGCTGGCGCTGCTTACATGTAATATCCTGATGTTCATCTGCATGTTCTACCCGATCAAGTGGATCAGCAAGATCATCTACATTCCGCGTCAGAGAATGTACCCGGTTATCATCATGATCTGTATCGTTGGTGCATACGCAACCAAGAACGGCCGTATCTTCGATGTATGGGCACTGCTCATCTTCGGTATTGTCGGCTATATCTTCGGCAAGATCAAGATCCCGGCATCCTGCTATCTGATCGGCTTTATCCTTGGTAAAGACCTTGAGAACTACTTCATCCAGGCTGTATCTGCATCCAACGGAAGCCTCGGCGTATTCTTCACCAGACCGATCGGTCTCTTCATCTGGCTGCTGATCATCATCTCCATTGCATATGCGATCTATGATGACAGAAACACCAAGAAAAAAGCAAAACAGGCGAATGCGTAAGCAATCGTTTTAACTGCATAATCCTCTGAAAAAAGACAGGGACTCCACAAAAATGGGACCCTGTCTTTTTTACATACATACTTAATAAAATTAACTGAACTCGTAGAATAATTAAATTTACTTTGAATGCAAATGATAATATAATTATTAACAGAATCTAAACAAAAAATGAATGGCATCTTTAGATCCGGCAAAATACCATAAGAAAAATTTAGAGATAACTAAAAATATAGTATTTTACGAAAAAAAGACTATGCGATATGATAAATATGTCGTTAAAAGATGATAATATTTGTTAAGAAAAGATAAATCATCCTTTTTAGATTCTTTTTAGAATATCCCCTCTCCGGTTCCGGTGACCGCGCAGGCACAGGACGGAAGATGGTAAAGATATTAAACAAAACTTTTCATTTTTACATTTATGAAGGGAGAAGGAAAAATGAGAAAAGTATTCAAAAAAGCAACAGCAGTAGTAGCAGCTGCAGCAATGGTTATGTCCATGGCAGGCTGCGGAAGCAAGGCAGCTACCGAGACCACCGCTGCAGCAGCATCTGAGGCAGCTCAGGGCGGCAGCGAGACAGCAGCAGAGACCGAGGCAGCAAACGTTGGCGGCGGCGAGAGCAGCTTAAAGGGCCAGAACGTTCGTGTCGTAATTGGTTCTACTTCTACTTCCGGTGACTCTTACATGATCGCTGATCTGGTAACCCGTTACTTAAGCAAAGAGATGGGCTTCAACGGCAAAGTTGATGCTATCGGTAATGCAGCAGCTCTGGACGAAATGCAGAACGCAAAGGGCGACGGCAAGACTGTTATGATGTTCCACGACATGACTTTCTTAAGCGTTCTGTTCGGTTCCGTTGATGAGCAGTACTCTCTGGAGAACATGACTGTTGGTCCGCGTATCGGCCAGAACCCGGGCGCATGCTTCGGTGCAGCAGCTGAGAAAGGCTGGAACAACTTAAGTGATATTACCAAATATCTGCAGGACAACCCGGATGCAACCGTATCCTTCAACATCGAGTCCGGTGCAACCTCTCACCTGGCATTCGTTGCTTACTACCTGTATGTTCAGGAGACCTACGGTGATGACGTAGCAAGCCGTATCAAAGCAATCGTTGGTGGTACCACCGCTGAGAAGCTGCAGAGACTGTGGGATCGTAACGCAGATGTTATCTACGGCGATACTTCCGCATTTGAGCAGTACACCCAGGACGGCGTAGAGAATCAGTTAAAGATGACTATGTTTGGTTCCTGCGGCGAGGTTAACGGTCTTGAGATCGACTCCATGGCAAAAGATGGTGTTACCTTCGATGGTGAGCCGTTTGAGTTCGCAAAAGATTTCTGCATGTACTTCCCGAAAGATATGGATGCAAGTGTTCTTGCTGAGTACGAGGCAGCTATGAAGAAAGTTACTGAGAATCCGGATTTCATCGCAGATATGCAGAAGCTGTACTACAACCCGCTTACCGCAGACGAGGTTGGTGTAGAGGCTTCCAAGGAGTTCATCTACAACAAGCGTGAGATGTGTAAAGCCCTGATCGAGAAGGCTCCGTCTCTGGATACCCTGACTCAGTAATTGGTCTGGAACAGGACAATTAAGAACTGAACAGTGCCCTGCGCAGGCTTGCATCAAGCATGGAGTGTGTGCAGGGCATATTTTGTCTGAATTTATTTTAAGAAAAGGAAAGGGATAACTATGATTCAGGTCGTTTATTCAACCCAGCATTGGATCGTTCCTCACATTGTCATGGGCATTCTGGTTGTGCTTCTGGCAGCCATCATCGTGACTGAGGGTATGGCTCGTGTGAAAAACGGTGAGCCGTTCTTCAAGAAACCGGGCAAATTCTTCATTGACAACTGTGACTACGTAAAACTGTTTGGCACCCTGGTATTATTCATCGCATTTATCGCATGTCTGAATGTGATCGGTTTTACCGTAACCAGTATCGTCTTCGTATTCCTGTTTAATGTACTTTACGCAGGTGTTGCTCCGAAGTCTCTGTTAGTCAGCATCATCATTGCGCTGGTAAGCTCCATTGCGATTGCTGTTCTGTTCGGTGTTGTATTTAACATCACCCTGCCGAGCGGTATCTGCACCATGGCATTCCCGCAGTTCGGATTCACTTTATATTAAGGAAGGGAGGAAAACATAAATGATTTCAATTGCTCATATTCTGATTGCAGCACTTGGCGTTGTTGCAGGTATCGTGTTCGGTGCGATTCCTGGCATGACCGCAACCATGGCAGTAGCAGTTTTCCTGCCGATGACTTATGCATATGATCTTGAGATGGCTCTGTATCTGCTGCTTGGCCTGTATGTCGGCGGTATTTCCGGCGGACTTGTTCCGGCTATCCTGATCAATATCCCGGGTACCCCGTCTTCCATCACCACCACCTTCGATGGTTATCCGATGGCAAAACGAGGCGAGGGCGAGAGAGCTCTGAAGATTGGTATTCTGTCCAGCTTCGTTGGTGGTATCATTTCCCTGATCTGCCTGTGGCTGTTCACCCCGCTTTTAAGTGCAGCAGCTCTGAAGTTCAGCGCTGTTGAGAAGTTCCTGATCATCCTGTTCGCACTGACTGTTATCGCAGCTCTGTCCAAAGGCCAGATGCTTCGTGGTGTATTCGCTGGTTTCCTTGGTGTACTCACCAGCTTAATCGGTATGTTCAGCGTAAACAATGCTTACCGTATGGTTCCGGCTATGTTCAAGTCCAAAATGCAGGACGGCTTCCAGCTGCTCCCGGTTCTGATCGGTCTGTTCGCAATCGCTCAGATCTTCGAAGAGGCAGAGGAAGGCATGCGCTTCAAGATTGACAAAGTAGATGGCGAGATGGATGGAAAGTCCACCTTCTCCATAAAAGACTTCAAGGGTCAGGGCATCAACCTGGTTCGTTCTTCCTTAATCGGTACCTTCATGGGCGTACTTCCGGGTGTAGGCGGTTCCGCTGCTTCCATTCTGGCATACGCACAGGCAAAGAACTTCTCCAAACATCCGGAACTGCTTGGTACCGGTGTTGCAGAGGGTCTGGTAGCCTCCGAGTCTTCCAACAACGGTCTGACCGGTGGTGCGTTAATCCCGCTGTTAAGCCTTGGTATCCCTGGTGACTCCACTACCGCAGTCCTGATCAGTGCATTCATGCTGCAGGGCGTGCAGGTAGGTCCGCTGTTCATCACCCAGAACCCGCAGACCTGGAACACTATCCTGCTGGCGCTGCTTACATGTAATATCCTGATGTTCATCTGCATGTTCTACCCGATCAAGTGGATCAGCAAGATCATCTACATTCCGCGTCAGAGAATGTACCCGGTTATCATCATGATCTGTATCGTTGGTGCATACGCAACCAAGAACGGCCGTATCTTCGATGTATGGGCACTGCTCATCTTCGGTGTCGTTGGCTACATCTTCGGTAAGATCAAGATTCCGGCATCCTGCTACTTGATCGGTTTCATCCTTGGTAAAGATCTTGAGAATTACTTCATCCAGGCTGTATCCGCAGCAAACGGAAGCCTTGGCGTATTCTTCTCCAGACCGATCGGTCTCTTTATCTGGGTACTGATCATCATCTCCATCGCATACGCAATCTACGATGACAGAAACACCAAGAAAAAAGAAGCTGCAAAGAAAAATAACGCAAATGCTTAATTGAATACGATACGATAGAAAAAGCCGTCCGCGTGGGAAACTGCGCGGGCGGCTTTTTGCGGTGTGGGAGATTAATTCTGATTTTCTGCGTTTTTCAGAAGCAGCAGGATCAGGTCCCGGACTGGGCCGGTCAGGACATTGCTTTTAGGGTAGGCAATCACAATCTGAAATTTGACCGGAGTATGGAGCGAAAACAGACGGCAGCCGGTGATGTGACCGGAGACGGAGCGCGGGAGAAAGGCGATGCCCTTCTGATTGGCCACCATATTTGCTGCAGCGCTGACATCACTGATCTCACAGAGAATATCCGGCGCATAGGGGAGACCTGCAAGAAGATTCTGCTCCAGGGAGCGGAAAAAACTGTTGTGCTGGTTCAGGATGAAGGGTTCATTGAAAAGCAGTGAAAGATCAGCCCCTTCTTTTTCAAATGATGAGACTAACGGATGGGAGGAAGGAAGAGCCAGCATCAATTCTTCCTCCCGGAGCGGGATAAATTCCAGCATGCTGTGGGCAGCTTCTCCGGTGGCGGCCACAGCCAGATCCGCCATACCGTTGGAAAGATAGTCTTTGGCAATGGCTGCATTGCCGTGGATGGTACTGATCAGAGTGTGGGGATGCTGTTTTCGGAATTCCGGGAGAATATTCACGGAAAAGTTTGGCAGCAGAATGTTGTTATAGATGAAGGTGATCTGGCGCCGACCAGACTGGGAGAGTTTATGGATATCCTCCAGGGCACGTTCATGGATGTTCTGGATGGAGCGTGCTCCATTGACATAGATTTTCCCGGCATCGGTCAGGCGCATTTCGTTGTGTTCCCGCACGAAAAGCTTTGCGTCCAGCCGGTCTTCCAGACGTTTCAGCTGACGGCTTAAGGCGGGCTGGGAGATCAGAAGACGGTCCGCGGCACGGGATATGGAGCGTTCTTCGGCAATCGCGATGATATAATCCAGGGTTTGAAATGTCATGGTAATATTCCTTTCTTATTCCGTATGGAATTCGTTCCAGATAGCACGGGCGGCCTCGTTGAAATCCGGGGTATAGTAGGGATCGCCCAGGTCATTGAGCATCATCAGGTAAATGAAGTACCGTTCACTTTCGGTCAGTACGGTCCCTTTTTTCAGAATGATGCACAGGTCCAGAAAAACGCGGGGGGACAGGGAAAGGTATGCAATATCCGGATCATTCAGCCGTGCGAGGGAGCGGGGCTGAAATCCGATTCCGGAACCGCCGCTAACCATGTTCTGTACAACGGTATTGTTGCCGCTTTCATAGACAACAGTAGGCGTAAATCCGGCCTGAGCAAAAATATAATCCGATATTTTTCGTATGCTGGTGCCGGGGGTCATGAGGATAAACGGAGAGTCTGAGAGCTCCAGGGGTTCTGCCTGCGGTAGTCTTTTGGTGGGATTCCCGTGCGTGTCTGTGCAGCGAAGCGCCAGTGGGTGGAATGACGGAACGACAATGACAACTTCCTCACGAAACAGGGTAATGTAATCGAATTCCGGGGATTCCGTATCAAAACAGGTACCGAGGGAAAAGGAACAGGTGCCGTCGAGGACCATTTTTCTCAGATGGCTCATGTAGCCATCCATCAGACGCAGACGAACATGCGGGTACCTTGAAGAAAAGCGGGAGAAAATCTTGGAAGCAATTTCGGAACCGCGCAGCGGAGTAACCCCAATGCGGATTTCGACAGGAGCAGCGGTACCAAGCTGCCGGATGGACTGAAGCGTGCGCTCCTGGGTGGCCAGAATCCGTCTGGCGGCATCCAGATAGATGCGTCCGGCCGGTGTCAGAAGCAGTTTCTTTTTGTCACGGATGAACAGGTCCATGCCAAGTTCCTGTTCCAGGTCAGATAGAAAGACGCTTAAGGTGGGCTGCGAAATTCCCAGGCGTTTCCCGGCACCGGACAGGGTCTGGCATTCTGCCAGGGCGATGATATAGGACATATTCTTAATCTGCACAGTGGGTCTCCTTTTCCTTTATTTCTTTTCTGAGAATATCTCATAATTTCGAAAATGTCAATAAAGTATAGTTTTTTGTAATATTATATATAGCGAAAGATGGATTGTGCATTCTGTAACGAAATGGTACAATTTCTCCATAATCAAGAGAGATAAAAGAAGATACAGCCGTGCCCTGTAAGGCCAATGATCATGAACAGCGCCAGCAGTCTATCCTTTTTTATCAAAAAATGTAATGAGGGAGAAATTGAGATGAATGTACAGATGATGATGGCATTATGTATCCTGGTCTTTATGGTTGTCATGCTTCTGACCCATAAGCTGCCATATGGCGTTACAGCAATGATCTGCTGTGTTTTGTTTGTGTTTACCGGAGTGTTAGATTTAAAAACGGCCTTTTCCGGCCTTTCCAGCAGTACCACGCTGATGATCGCACCGATGATCGTTGTGGCAAGTGCCCTTGGAAAAACGAGTTTGATCCACCGTCTCAGAGGCGTGATGGGCAAACTGCAGGGCAAGAGCGGCCTGCTTCTGATTGCGGGCATGTGTGGAATGACCATTCTTCTGTCTCAGTTAATGGGCCAGGTTGCATGTATTTCCGTTATGCTCCTGTTCATCCAGACCTTTGATGAGGATAGTGAGTATGCTCCGTCCAGACTGTTATTCCTGGTTGCAACCATCAACTGCCTTGCAACTTCCAAGTTCCCGATCGGTATGGGCGCAACCATGCCGGGAACCATTACTTCCTATTATCAGGGACTGGTTGGCCCGGAGGATTATCTGGCTATTACCGATTTCTTCAAAGCTGGTATTCTTCCGCTGATCGTAGGAACTATTTACTGTGTTCTGTGCTACCGCCTGATTCCGAACGGTTCCTTTGACAAGACTCAGGTAAAAGATGTAAAAGACGCAGCGCCGATCTCTAAAAAAGATGAGTACATGATCTTCGGCGTATTTGCCGTGATCATGCTGGGCTTCATGTTCACCAACCAGCTGGGAAGCGATATTACCAACGTTATCCCGTCTGCCGGACTTCTGGTTCTGATCGTATTTGGCGTACTGGAAATTCCGGAGGTTATGAAGACCCTGACCTGTGATATGGTATGGATGGTTGCCGGAATGAGCGTTGTTTCCACCGCACTCTCCAAAACCGGTGTCGGTGAGCTGATCGGTCAGACCGTTCTGAACATTCTTGGCGGACATCCGAGCGGACTGTTTGTAAGTATTGTATTCTGTGTTGCATGCGCACTGATGACCAACTTCATGTCCAACATGGGAACCATGGCCCTGATGAGCCCGATTGCGGCATCCACTGCACTGGCAGGCGGTATGAACGTAAAGGCGGTAGTTCTTTGCTGCTGCGTATCCGCATGGCTGGCATTTGTTATGCCGACCGGCTGCTCCGGTACCATGATGGCATTTGGTATCGGCAACCAGAATCCGATGAAGACATTGAAATTTACACTGCCGCTTCTGGCACTGACTCTGGTGGCACTGATCATTGGAATCAATATTTTCTTCCCAATTTATGGTTAAGGAATAGACAGTTACAGATATGGCAAAATGAACGAGGAGAATGAACTATGAAAGCAATTTTTAACCCGGGTACCAGCAAAAAAGCGCTGACCCTGATGGATAACATCGTGTATTCCACAGTGAAAGATCTGGAAGGCAATCCGCTGGAGCTGAAACTTTCCGTGCTGCTCCAGAACGGAAACAGCGAGATGCGTGCTGCTGTCGGTGAGGATGATCCGAAAGAGGATCATTCTCCGAAGCCTGCGCTGGTATGGATTCCGGGCGGTGGCTGGAGGGGCTGCGATAAAAACCTGATGCTGGGAGAGATGACAGAGTTCGCAAATGCCGGTTATGTAGTTGTGTCTATCTACTACCGCAGCAGTGCCGAGGGGCATTATCCGGACCAGCTGATCGATGTGAAGACCGCAATCCGCTTTGTCCGTGCCCATGCGGCAGAATTTGAGATTGATCCGGACCGGATTGGAATCTTTGGACGTTCTGCCGGCGGACATCTGGCTGCAGCGGCAGCTATGAACCAGGACGGCTTTGACAGCGAGGAGTGCAGCGGTTATTCTTCCAAGGTTCAGGCCTGCTGTGACATGTTCGGACCGGTGGATATTCCGGCGCTGATGGAAGTGGAGGAAAAGAAATTTTCCGATCCGAACTTCCGCTGGCATAAGGTAGAGGAGACCCATGGCGGCTGCCTGTTGGGCGGAGACCCGGCGACCATGAAAGAGCGTGGAGCAATGGCAAGTCCGGTGAATATGGTGAATCCGGGTATGTGCCCGATCCAGATCCTTCACGGCGACAATGATCCGATCGTGCCGGTTGAGGCCAGCAGTGAGCGTCTGTATCAGAAAATTGTGGATGCAGGCATGGAAGATAAGGTGGAATATTATGTGATTCCGGGTGCAGGTCATGGAACCAGAGAGTTCTTCCAGGATGCGACCAAGGAGCTGCAGATTGCGTTCTTTGACAAGTATTTATAAAATAGAATAAAAATGTTTTGCAGAAAGCCTTTCTGGCAGAGATAACTCTTCCGGAAGGGCTTTTTATGTTGTCCGAAAAACAGTTGTTAGAAAACCGTAAAGAATTTATAAAATATTTCCGGAGCTCTTGACAATGCGACAGGCTGTCATTATAATATGACACGTTGTCACACTGAAAAGTGAAAGATTGTCATAAAATAAACAACATGAACTATTTTTACAAAAGAGAAACGGGGAGGAGGTGCTTAACATGCCTACGGAACGATTTTATCGTCTTCCGGAAGCGAAAAAGCAGGTGATCCGGCAGGCCGCCATCAAGGAATTTGCGCGAGTTCCCTTTGAGAAGGCCTCCATCAACCAGATCATACAGAACGCGGATATTTCCCGCGGAAGCTTTTACACCTATTTTGAAGATAAGCAGGATGTGGTCCGCTATATTTTTGAGGACAATGCGAGACAGATGCAGGAATGCTGCGAAAGGGAGCTGGAAAGAAATGGCGGTGATCTCTTTGGCATGCTGGAGTGGCTGTTTGAGTTTACGATCCACAAGCTGGAAGAGTCGAAGGAGATGATCGAGCTGGTGCGCAATGTCTGCTCCTACCAGGAGAATACCAGGGCCATGGGCTTTGAAATCGGATACAGACCCCCCATGGGAAGCCCGGGAAAAGAAGAAACGGCCCAGTGGCTCGCAAAGCGGATCCGCATGGAACAGTTTACAAGACGTTCGGAGGAGGAACTGAATGTTGTGCTGCAGCTGGGGGTTACATCCCTGATCTTAGCGGTGCGCTTTTACTATGAGCAGCCGGATCAGCTGGATCAGATCCGGAAACGTTATCTGGATTCCCTGGAAGTGATTAAGCATGGAGCCCTGATTTCGTAATAAGTATGAAACAATCACGATCATAAAAAGTGGAAAATAAGAGGAGACAGCTATGAAAAAGAAAGTAGTAATTGCAGGAGTGGTAGTAGCGGCGATTGCGGTTGTGGCTGGTATCAGCGCAATGCGCAAGAAGCCGGTGGAAGAGGAAACCCTGATTCCGGTAGTAAACGTAGAGAACCCGCAGATGGGAAGCATTGAACTGTACCGCAGCCTGGTGGGCAAGGTAGAGCCGTCTGACGTGGTTTACATTTACCCGAAGGCAGCCGGTGAGATTACTGACGTGTTCGTAAAAGCCGGTGATATGGTGCAGGAGGGACAGCCAATCTGCAAGATTGATACCAAACAGGTAGAGGCAGCGAGACTCCAGATGGAATCCGCGCAGCAGGCCATGAACGATGCCAATACCAACCTGGGACGTCAGCAGGCACTGTTTGCGGCAGGCGATATCGCCAGTGTGGCATTTGAGCAGGCCCAGACCCAGGCGAAGAACGCCCAGATCGCATACGATTCCGCAAAGCTGAATTATGATTATCAGGTGGAGTTCGCGAATGTAACCGCGCCGATCTCCGGCAAGGTAGAAACCTGCAACGTTGAGGTTCACGACAACGTGGCTTCCCAGGTGCTTCTGGCCGTGATTTCCGGCGAGGGCAGCAAGTCCATCACCTTCTCGGTTCCGGAGAAAGTGGTAGCCGAGCTGCATGTGGGTGATCCGATTTCTGTAGATAAGAACGGCACGGATTACCAGGGTACCATCAACGAGGTCAGCAGCATGATCGATGATGCCACCGGACTCTTTAAGGTAAAGGCTTCTGTGGAAAACGGTGACGCCCTGCCGACCGGTTCCACCACCAAGCTTTCCGTCATTTCTGACCGTGCGGATAATGTACTGACTATTCCGGTTGACGCCGTTTACTATTCCGGCGGCGATGCTTATGTGTATACATATGACAACGGAACCGTGCACTACGTTCCGGTCGAGGTTGGTTTATATGATTCTCAGAAGGCACAGATCCTTTCCGGCATCAACGCTTCCGATGAAGTGATCACCACCTGGAGTTCCGAGCTGTATGAGGGTTCCCAGGTTCAGAAGGCAGATCCGAACGCTGCGGCAGATACCCAGGCAGCAGGAGAAAACGCAGCAGAGACTTCTGCTGACGCGCAGGGCGCAGACCAGGCAGAGGGTACAGAGGCAGCAGAAACCTCAGCAGCAAGCGGCAACTAGTGTGAGAGCAGAAGGAGGAAAACATCAATGGGATTAACTAAATCAGTCCTGAAGCGGCCGGTTACCGTGGTCATGGTAATCCTGTGCCTGATCGTGTTCGGTCTTCAGTCTGTTCTTGGCGCGAAGCTAGAGCTGATGCCGACCATGGAAATGCCGGTACTTATCGTGTATTCCGTATATCCGGGAGCCAGCCCGGAGGATGTAAACGATCTGGTAAGTACGAAGATCGAGAATGAGATTGGTTCTTTGAGCGGTGTTGATACGATTCAGTCCCGTTCCATGGAGAACGTATCTCTGGTTATCATCCAGTATGATTACGGTAAAGATATCGATGAAGCATACGATGATTTAAAGAAGAAGATGGACGCCCTGGAGGGAGATCTCCCGGACGACTGTAACTCCCCGGTGATCATGGAGTTAAACATCGATGAGATGGATACCGTGTCCCTGGCGGTCAACAACAAGGCCGAGTCCGACCTTTATAACTATGTAGACAATAAGATTGTTCCGGAATTTGAGAAGATCACCACCGTTACGGATGTCAGCATCAGCGGTGGACAGAAGGAGTATATCCAGGTCCAGCTGATCCCGGAGAAGCTGGAACAGTATCATTTAAACCTGGCTTCCGTGGCCACCGCCATCGGCAGCGCAGACTTCACTTATCCGGCCGGCGACACCATCGTAGGCGGACAGAAGCTTTCTGTCAGTGCCGGAACCCAGTATGATACGGAAGAATTATTAAAGTCCATTCCGTTAAATCTTGGAAATGGCAATGTCATTTACCTGTCCGATATCGCGAATGTTCAGATGGCGAAAGAGGACGCCAGCAGTATTGCCCGCTATAACGGCGAGGATACCATCTCCATCGGTATCAAGAAACAGCAGAGCGCATCCGCGGTGGATGTTTCCAAAGAAGTAAAGAAAACCATCAAGAACCTGATGGACGCAGATGAAAATCTGGAGATCATCACCGTAAGTGATACCAGTGATGAGATCAACTCTTCCTTAAAGAGCGTTATGCAGACCATGGTGATGGCAGTCGTGGTTTCCATGCTGATCATCTTCCTGTTCTTCGGTGAGATTAAGGCATCCCTGATCGTTGGTACTTCCATCCCGATCTCCATCCTGGCTGCCCTGATCCTGATCCAGGCCATGGGCTTCTCCTTAAATGTCGTTACCTTGTCGAGCCTGGTACTCGGTGTTGGTATGATGGTAGATAACTCCATCGTAGTGCTGGAGAGCTGTTTCCGTTCCACCAAAGGAAAAGGTATTGTGGGTTACCGGGAAGCTGCCCTGGAGGGAAGCGGCATTGTGCTGCAGTCCATCATCGGCGGTACCGTGACCACCTGTGTTGTATTCCTGCCGCTGGCTCTGTTACAGGGCCTGACCGGCCAGATGTTTAAGCCGTTAGGATTTACCATCATCTTCTGTATGGTGGCATCCTTAATCAGTGCAATGACCATCGTTCCGCTGTGTTACTGCTTCTACCGTCCGCAGGAGAAGGAAGAATCTCCGGTGGGAGGCATTATCCGTGCCATGCAGAACGGCTACCGCAGCATCATGAAGGTGCTGCTTCCGAAAAAGAAAACGGTTATCTTCACTTCCATCGCATTGCTGGTGGCTGCCTTCTGGATGGCTTCCCAGCTGCGTATGGAGCTGATGGTTTCTGACGATACCGGCGAGATTTCTGTATCCATTGAGACCCGTCCGGGCCTGACTCTGGAAGAGGAAGATAAGATTTACGAGCAGGTTGAGAAGATCGTTACCGCGGATCCGGATCTGGATTCCTACATGTTAACGTCCGGCGGAAGTGGTATGTCTGCCATGACCAGCTCCGGTGCAACGCTGACTGCCTACTTAAAGGATGACAGAAAGCGCGAGACCAATGAGGTCATCAAAGAGTGGAAGCCGCTGTTAAACCAGATCGCAGGTGCGAACATCTCTATGGATGTGGCATCCTCTTCCACCATGACCAGCAGCACCTCCGGTATTGAGTACATTTTACAGGGTACCCAGTACGATGAACTGAAGCGTGTATCCGACCAGATCACCAAGGAACTGCTGGCGCGCCCGGAGGTTTCCAAGGTGCACAGTACCCTGGAGAATGCGGCTCCGGTTGTCAAGCTGAACATTGATGCTGTAAAAGCAAATGCGGAGAATATCACCCCGATCCAGATCGCCAGCACCGTCAGCAGCATGCTGGGCGGCAAAGAGGCAACGACCTTAAACGTAGACGGTGAGGATGTCAGCGTTATGGTCGAGTACCCGGATGATGAGTATGACACCATTGATAAATTAAAAGGAATTGTTCTTGCAAATAATGCAGGCGGCTCCGTGGCTCTGGCAGATGTGGCAGACATTGTCTTCCAGGATAGCCCGAACACTATCACCAGAAAAGATAAGCAGTATCAGGTGACCATTACCGGTGATGTTCCGACCGATGATGCCCGCCAGATCGACGCGATCGAGAACAAGTTATACAATGAAGTAGTAAGCAAGCACCTGACCCCGACCATCACCCGTGGATTGAACTCTCAGGATGAGAGCATGAAGGAGGAGTTCGGAAACCTGGGAACTGCCATCATTACGGCAATCTTCCTGATCTTCGTAGTCATGGCAGCGCAGTTTGAGTCTCCGAAGTTCTCCCTGATGGTTATGACCACCATCCCGTTCTCCCTGATCGGTTCCTTCGGTCTTCTGTATCTGGCCGACTGCCCGATCAGTATGGTATCCCTGCTGGGATTCCTGATGTTAGTTGGAACCGTAGTTAACAACGGTATCCTGTATGTCGATACCGTAAACCAGTACCGCAGTGAGATGGACCGCGACACCGCCCTGATCGAGGCCGGTGCGACCCGTCTGCGCCCGATCCTGATGACCACCCTGACCACGGTCGTATCCATGATCCCGATGGCGCTGGCCTACGGCGACAGCGGTAAGAGCATGCAGGGTCTGGCCCTGGTAGATGTGGGCGGCCTGGTGGCTTCCACGATCCTGGCACTGTTAATGCTGCCGATCTACTATGAGGTCATGAGCCCAAAACGCAAACCGGAACCCCATTATGATTAATAAGCCAGACGGCTTCGGAGGATGTTAGATGAAACGATTAAAACAGGCATTGTCTCTGGGACTGGCCGGAGTGATGATGACGGCGGCGCCGATGACGGCGCTTGCCAGCCCGGAGTTCTCCCGCAGCGCAGAGGAATGGGCCAGATTACAGGATAACAAGATCGAGTATGATGAGATTGCGGACCTGATCCACGAATACAATGCGACCGTCCAGAAAAATGCCATTGACTTAAGCAAGTTCCGCAAGGATTACGGCGAAAGCAATGATGAGTGGGCAAACCGTTACCGGGAACTGGCAGATGATCTGCAGTCGAGCCTGAGCTACCCGGATGTGGATGATTCGTCCTACGCAACGATCATGACAGCCATTGTAACCAGCGAGATGCAGATTGATAACTGGAGAAAAGCAGCCGATGAGGCAGTGGATGATTATATGACTTATTACTATAATTATGCTTCCGCCGAGGCGATGCTGACCTCCAATGCGCAGCAGCAGATGATCGCGTATTATGTAAACCAGCTGCAGCTGGAGCTGGACCAGAAAAATCAGGAACTGTTAAATGAAACCTATCAGAGTGTTCAGACTCAGCAGTCTCTTGGCATGGCAACCGATGTGGATGTGCTGTCTGCGGAGGAAAACTTAAGAAATGCCAACAAGGCAATTCTGGATGACCAGAATACCATTGAAAACAATCAGGAAAAACTGTTTGTTGCCCTGGGCTGGAAACACGATGACCGGCCGGAGGTCGGCGAGCTGCCGGATCCGGATCTGAACCGGATCGCATCCATGAATCCTGCAGTGGATAAAGAGCAGGCAGTGGAGAACAGCTATACCATGAAGGTAAACAAGCGGAAACTGGAAAACGCAAAGAGCAGCGATACAAAAGAGACTCTGGAAAAGACAATCCGCGAGGATACCCAGAGCATCGGGGCTTCCGTGACCAGCAGCTATCAGAATGTACTGGCAGCGAAGGCATCCATGGAGCTGAAGCAGGCACAGGCACAGCTGCAGGAAAAGAGCATGCAGACAACGGAGCGCCAGTATCATCTTGGCATGATCGGAAGACTGGATTATCTGAACAGAAAGTATGCGTACGATTCTGCCGTGATCCAGACTCAGATTGCAAAGTATAACCTGCTTCAGGCAATCCAGTCCTATGAGTGGGTACTGGACGGACTGGCAAATGCATCATAAGGCGGTGAGAAGGATGAGAAAAAATTGCAGCCGGAAGGCGTATCTGAAACGCGTGGGAGCAGCGGTGCTTGCCGGCACCATGCTTCTTGCGGCAATGCCGGGGACTGCGTTTGCGGCGTATGCCCCGGTCACCGGCAACCCGGAGGACACCTATGATGCAGAAACCTGGGCAAAACTTCAGGACAATGTGCTGGAATACGATGAAATCCCGGATCTGGTGCATGTCTACAACAGCAACATTTCAGAAATCTGGAAAAACCTGAGGGAAACGAAAGAAAAGCTCGACCGCAATATTCAGGAACTGGACAGCCTGAGCGGCAATATGAAACGCCTGAAGGATGACGCGAAAGACCAGGGAAATATGATGAATTATGGTAATTACACCATGCAGGAAATCATCCTTGGAAAAGTTGCGTCGGGTCTGCGCAGTACGGATCTGTACAGCCAGAAAACTGTGGCCAGCATTCAGAAAGGCGAAAAGCAGATTACGAAAGCGGCTCAGTCCCTGATGATCACCTATGATTCCTTGTTAAAGCAGCGCAACACACTGGAAAAACTGCAGGAGCTTTACGCAAAGCAGTATCAGATTGCGGTGAACAAACATGCCCTCGGCATGGCTACCGATCAGGAGGTCCTGACGGCCCGGACGAACCAGCTTTCCGCGGCGAGCTCCGTGGCATCGCTGGATGGCGGACTGCTGCAGTTAAAGCCGAACCTCTGCACCTTGACTGGATGGGCAGCGGATACTTCCCCGGAGCTGGCTCCGATCCCGGAGACCGATGTGTCGCTGATCGACCAGATGAACCTGGAAGAGGACACGAAGAAGGCCATCGGCAATAATACCACGCTGATCAGCCAGCGTACCTCTGCCAAGGGTACCAGCAATGCCAGCATTGAGGGCCGCCTTGGCATTATTGAGGAAGGCGAGCAGAAACTGACCATTGAGATGAAACGTCTGTATAACGATGTGTATACACAGAAAGAAGCCTTTGAAGGCGCAAAGGCCGGATTCCAGGCAGCCCAGAAGACCCATGACAAGTATACCCGCATGTACCAGATGGGACTTCTCGGAGAGTCTGATTATATTGGAACCGAAATTTCCTATTATCAGGCAAAGAGTTCCTATGAGAGCGCGGATACCGCGCTGCGCCTGGCTATTGAAACCTACAACTGGGGCATTGAAGGCCTGGCAACTGTAGAGTAGAACAGACTGTTTCAGCGCCAAAGGCGAAACAGCATGCCAAAACAAAACAATCAGCCGCTGCTGTGTGATGGCAGCACCGGCTGGAGCTCAGGAAAAAAGAAAAAACGGATTTTGATATCAGGGCGGTGATCCTCAAGCAGGGGATAATCGCCCTGATTCAGTTTATCCTGAAGTTCCCGGCGGCTTTTTTCGGGAATCTCTTTGCAGACTTCATCCAGAAAGCAGAACCGCGGGTAGAGGACGCACCACCAGTTATGGCCTTTCCCTTTTCCGAGGATGACCCGGGCGGCATCGTAGGTGCCGCAGGGGATGACCAGGTCATTGTAGATTCTTGTGGGAAACCAGGTGCGTTCCAGGGACAGGCGCGCGGAGTAGGGCATCTGTTTTTTTGTGAGAAACCAGGTGGCGGCTGTTTCCAGGTTGCGTTTGTTTTCGGAAAGCCAGGTGATGACGGCTTCCTTGCTGTTTGCATGTTCTGGCAGCCGGTCCTGGATGTAATCTAACAGGAAGCTGCGCACCTCCAGCTTCACGGCCTGATCCTCCCGGGAATCACTGTTGGCGAGGATGTGGAAGCGCAGGATGGAAGGGGCAATGCGGTCTGCCAGTGCTTCCCGGCTTTTCTGCAGGTTTCCCATGGTAAGCAGCAGGAAAAGAAGAAGGAGAGATAAGAACAGGATCCGGCGTGCAGCAGGAGCGTAATCCGGTGTGAGCGGACCTGAAGGTGCACGGAATTTTGGTTTCATGGAAAAAGCCTCCTTCTGCCAGGGAATTCTTTGTATTCTTGTGTACCCTGTCACTTCTTAAGTGTTGACAGATATGTTATAATTAATCAGATATTTTGGAAAAGAGAGGGAATCTGTTATGAGTAAAAAGAAAATTGCAGTCCTGTTTGGCGGGCAGTCTTCGGAACATGTAGTATCCTGTGTGTCTGCGGCAAATGTGATTGACCAGATAGATAAAGAAAAATACGACCTGCTCCTCGTCGGCATTACTGAGGAAGGCCACTGGGTGAAGGCAGACAGCGTGGAGGATATCCGCTCCGGTGCCTGGAGAGAGAGTAAGGTGGATGTCGTTATCTCCCCGGACGCAACCAAGAAGTGCGCCCTGATCACCGAGAATGGCGTGACCAGAGAAGAGAAGATTGATGTGGCATTCCCGGTACTCCATGGCCTTTATGGCGAGGACGGCACCGTTCAGGGCCTGTTCGAGCTGGCAAAGATCCCGTATGTAGGCTGCGGCGTGCTGGCTTCCGCAGTATCCATGGATAAGCTGTACACCAAGATCATCGTAGATACCCTGGGCATCCGTCAGGCAAAATACGTTCCGGTGATGCGCTGGGAGATGGAAAAAGATATGGATATCCCGGTGGCAGCGGTAGAGACTCACTTTCAGTACCCGGTATTTGTAAAGCCGTCCAACGCAGGCTCTTCCCGCGGTGTCAATAAGGCAGAAAACCGGATGGAGCTGATCGCGGCCTTAAAAGAGGCTGCAAAGCATGACCGCAAGATCCTGGTGGAGGAGACTATTGTGGGCCATGAGGTAGAGTGCGCGGTTCTTGGCGGCGGCCAGAAACCGGTAAAGGCTTCCAGCGTCGGTGAGATCCTGGCAGCAGCAGAGTTCTATGATTTTGACGCAAAGTATAACAACGCAGAGTCCCGTACCGTCATTGGACCGGAGCTTCCGGGCAATTCCGCGGAAGCGGTCCGCGAGGCGGCAGCAAAGATCTTCAACGCGGTAGACGGCTACGGCCTGTCCCGCGTAGACTTCTTTGTCACCAACGACGGTGAGGTGATCTTCAACGAGATCAACACCATGCCGGGCTTTACCGCCATCAGCATGTATCCGATGCTCTGGGAGGCAGCAGGCATCCCGAAGCCAGAGCTGGTAGACCGCCTCATCGACCTGGCATTTGAGAGGTAAGAATCATGATCGACAGAAACGCGCCGGTTGGCGTATTTGATTCCGGCGTGGGTGGCCTGACGGTAGCGAGAGAAATCATGCGGCAGCTTCCGGATGAGCGGATCATCTATTTCGGAGATACCGCCCGGGTTCCCTACGGAAGCAAGTCAAGAGACACCATCCTGCGTTATTCCCGCCAGATCATCCGCTTCCTGCGCACCAAAGAGGTCAAGGCCATCGTCATTGCCTGCAACACGGCGACGGCGCTGACCCTGGATACCGTGGCGGCAGAGTCGGACATTCCGATCATCGGCGTGATCAATGCCGGTGCCCGGACTGCGGTAGAGTCTACCCGTAATGGGCGGATCGGTGTTATCGGAACGGAGGCCACCATCGGCAGCGGCATTTACACGGAGGTTATGAAAAAGATGAAACCGGGCATTCAGGTGTTCGGAAAGTCTTGTCCGCTGTTCTGCCCGCTGGTGGAAGAGGGCTGGCTCCATGATCCGGTGACGGATGAGATCGCGTCCCGGTATTTAAGTGTGCTGAAGGAAAAATACATTGACACGCTGGTGCTGGGCTGCACGCATTATCCGCTTCTGCGCTCTACCATGCGGCGCCTGATGGGAGAAGATGTGACGCTGGTAAATCCGGCTTACGAAACGGCCATTGAACTTCGGGGACTTCTTGCGGAGAATGGCCTGAGCCGTGATCCGTTTGCGCCATTTGCCGGCGAGAAGCATCAGTTCTTTGTCAGCGACCTGGCAGAGAAATTTACAGACTTCGCCAGCTCCATCCTGCCGGAGGATGTAAAGGAAACCAAGAAAATCAATATCGAAGAGTACTGATCCTGCGCCGCGGCAGGACAAAACAAGATATGCCATAAGAGAGTTGAGAATTATGACAAGAGATGTACTGATCCGCTTAAGCGGCCTCCAGGCCATGGAGGACGACGAGGGCGTGGTGGAAGTGATCACCGCAGGGGATTACTTCTGGAAGAATAACAAGCATTACCTGATTTACGATGAGGTGATGGAAGGAATGGACGGAACCATCCGCAATACCATGAAGCTGACTCCGGAGAAGCTGGAGATTAAAAAGAGCGGACCGGTGTCTGCCAATATGGTGTTTGAGGTGGACAAAAAGACTCAGACCCACTATGCCACCCCCATGGGAGAGATGCTGGTGGAGATGACCACCAGCCGGATCGGCTTTGAGGAAGAGGATGATCACTTAAAGGTTGAAGTGGAGTATTCCCTCGATATCAACTACGATCACGTTTCTGACTGCCGCATTGTCCTGGATGTGACATCGAAGGGCTGCGCAAAGCTGGAATTATAAAAACTTAAAAAAGAAGAGGCAGGCGCGTTCGCGCTTACCTCTTCTTTTTGCTTACCTGATTTAATTTTCTTTTTTAAATCTTGCAAAGAAACCTTTTTTCTTCGGTGCCGGCGGGATTGCTCCGCCGCGGACACTCTTGATCTCGGTAATGTAAAGACCGCTTACAACCACTTTTGCCTCGGTCTTAACCGGGAGTGATGCAAATACACGCTCGTCTGCCATCAGGGTCATAACCTTCGGACCTACCTTCGCCTTTACAACCGGAACCTTTGCCCAGCGCATGTACTTCGGGGTCTGCTCGTAAACGATCTTTGGAAGACCGGAATCCTTGATCTTCATTTTCTTTTTGTCGATGACCAGCATGGAAACAGTCTGTTTGGACATTTCCAGAAGCTGCTGCTGCTCAACCTGACGCTTTTCGAGCTTTCTTCCTAAGAAGTACAGAACCGCAAGAGCGATCACTGCGATTACCAGAATCACCAGCAAAACGTTTAAAAAAGTCTGCATGGGGCATACCTCCATTAGGTTCTTTTGTGTAACAGGACACACCTGTACGAAAAGTATAGCATTTTTAGCAAAAAAAATCAAGGAAAAACTTGACACCTTGACAGACGTATGATATTATGGAGTGTGCACTATTGTGGCGTTCTGGGCTTTTTGCGCCCAAAAATATGCCAGAAATTAGATTAGAAAACAGGGGTGAAACGTCAATGGAGAAAAGCAGAATGCGCCCGGTAACATCGGGAAAGAGCGTTAGAATGAGCTACTCAAGACAGAAAGAAGTTCTTGAGATGCCAAACCTGATTGAGATTCAGAAAGACTCCTATCAGTGGTTCCTCGATGAAGGATTAAAGGAAGTATTTGAAGATATCTCCCCAATCTCCGATTTCGCAGGTCATTTAAGCCTCGAATTCGTTGATTTTACATTATGTAAGGATGAAGTCAAATACAACATCGAAGAATGCAAAGAACGCGACGCAACTTACGCTGCACCTTTAAAGGTAAAGGTAAGACTTTACAATAAGGACAAAGAAGAGATCAACGAGCACGAGATCTTTATGGGAGATCTTCCGCTCATGACCGATACCGGCTCATTCGTAATCAACGGCGCTGAACGAGTTATCGTAAGCCAGCTGGTTCGTTCCCCGGGTATCTACTACGGAATCGGACACGACAAGATCGGTAAGGAACTGTATACCTGTACCGTAATCCCGAACCGTGGTGCATGGCTGGAGTATGAGACCGACTCCAATGATATCTTCTACGTTCGTGTAGACCGTACCCGTAAGGTTCCGGTAACCGTACTGGTGCGTGCACTGGGCTATGGCACCAACGCGGAGATCATTGATCTGTTCGGCGAAGAGCCGAAACTGCTGGCAAGCTTTGGAAAAGATACTGCAGAGAGCTATCAGGATGGCCTGTTAGAGCTCTACCGCAAGATCCGTCCGGGCGAGCCGTTATCCGTTGATAGTGCAGAAAGCCTGTTAAACAGCATGTTCTTTGACCCGCGTCGTTATGACCTGGCCAAAGTCGGCAGATATAAATTCAATAAGAAGCTTCACTTCAAAAACCGCATCAAGGGCCAGATCCTGGCTGAGGATGTGGTAGACGAGACCACCGGAGAGATCCTGGCAGAGGCTGGCACCAAGATCGACAAAGAGCTGGCAACCACCCTGCAGAACGCAGCTGTTCCGTTCGTTATGATCCAGGCAGAGGACCGCAACTACAAAGTCCTTTCCAACTTAATGGTTGACCTGGCTGCTTACGTGGACTTCGATCCGAAGGAAGCCGGTGTTACGGAATTAGTATATTATCCGGTATTAAAAACTATTCTGGAAGAAGCTGGCGATGACCAGGAAGAGTTAAAGAAACTGGTTCATAAGAACATCACCGAGCTCATTCCGAAGCACATCACCAAGGAAGACATCATCGCTTCCATCAACTATAATATGCATCTGGAAGGCGGCATCGGTACCCCGGACGACATCGACCATCTGGGCAACCGTCGTATCCGTGCCGTTGGTGAGCTGTTACAGAACCAGTACCGCATCGGTCTGTCCCGTATGGAGCGTGTGGTAAGAGAGCGTATGACCACCCAGGATATGGACGGCATTACTCCGCAGTCCTTAATCAACATTAAGCCGGTTACCGCAGCGGTGAAGGAGTTCTTCGGAAGCTCCCAGCTGTCCCAGTTCATGGACCAGAACAACCCGCTGTCTGAGCTGACCCACAAGAGACGTCTCTCCGCACTGGGACCTGGCGGTCTGTCCCGTGACCGTGCCGGATTTGAGGTTCGAGATGTACACTACACCCATTACGGACGTATGTGCCCGATCGAGACTCCTGAGGGACCGAACATCGGTCTGATCAACTCCCTTGCAACCTACGCAAAGGTAAACGAGTACGGCTTCATTGAGGCTCCGTACCGTGTTGTAGATAAATCCGATCCGGCTAACCCGCGTGTAACCGACGAGGTTGTATACCTGACCGCAGACGAAGAGGATAACTTCGTTGTCGCACAGGCAAACACCCCGTTAGACGAGGAAGGCCATTTCGTAAACAACAACGTAGCCGGCCGTTTCCGTGAGGAGACTTCCGAGTTCCAGAAGAGAGCCATCGACTTAATGGACGTATCTCCTAAGATGGTATTCTCCGTAGCAACCTCCATGATCCCGTTCCTTCAGAACGACGATGCGAACCGTGCTCTGATGGGATCCAACATGCAGCGTCAGGCCGTTCCGCTTTTAAGAACCGAGGCTCCTGCAGTTGGTACCGGTATCGAGGGCAAGGCTGCGGTTGACTCAGGTGTCTGCGTTGTTGCAAAGCATGCCGGCGTTGTTGAGCGTTCCGCTTCCAACGAGATCATCATCAAGAGAGATGACAACGGCGCGAAAGATGTTTACCATCTGATCAAATTCTCACGAAGCAACCAGTCCAACTGCTACAACCAGAAGCCGCTCGTTTACAAGAACGACCATGTTGAGGCAGGCGAGGTCATTGCAGACGGTCCGTCCACCAGCAACGGTGAGATCGCTCTCGGTAAGAACCCGCTGATCGGATTCATGACCTGGGAAGGTTACAACTACGAGGATGCGGTTCTCTTAAGTGAGAGACTGGTTATGGAAGATGTCTACACCTCCGTTCATATCGAGGAGTATGAGGCAGAAGCCCGTGACACCAAGCTCGGACCGGAAGAGATCACCCGTGATGTTCCGGGTGTCGGCGACGACGCGTTAAAAGACCTGGACGAGAGAGGCATCATCCGTATCGGTGCTGAGGTTCGTGCCGGTGATATCCTGGTTGGTAAGGTTACCCCGAAGGGTGAGACTGAGCTGACCGCAGAGGAGAGACTGCTGCGTGCTATCTTCGGTGAGAAGGCAAGAGAGGTAAGAGATACCTCCTTAAAAGTACCGCACGGTGCTTACGGCGTCATCATCGACGCAAAAGTATTTACCAGAGAGAACGGCGACGAGCTGGCTCCTGGCGTAAACCAGACTGTCCGCATTTACATCGCTCAGAAACGTAAGATTTCTGTAGGTGATAAGATGGCAGGACGTCATGGTAACAAGGGTGTCGTTTCCCGCGTACTTCCGGTAGAGGATATGCCGTTCCTGCCGAACGGACGTCCGCTGGATATCGTGCTGAACCCGCTGGGCGTACCTTCCCGAATGAACATCGGACAGGTCCTGGAGATGCACTTAAGCCTTGCATGTAAGGCACTGGGCTTCAACATTTCCACCCCGGTATTCGAGGGCGCGAACGAGGTAGACATCATGGATACCCTGGAAATTGCCAACGATTATGTAAACACCTCCTGGGAGGAGTTTGAAGAGAAATACAAAGATACCCTGAAACCGGAAGTTATGGATTACTTAGGCTCCCATCTGGAGCACCGTGAGCTGTGGAAGGGCGTTCCGCTCCGCCGCGACGGTAAGGTAAGACTGCGTGACGGACGTACCGGCGAGTACTTTGACAGCCCGGTAACCATCGGTCACATGCACTACCTGAAGCTGCATCACCTGGTTGACGATAAGATCCATGCACGTTCCACCGGCCCATACTCCCTTGTTACCCAGCAGCCTCTGGGTGGTAAGGCACAGTTCGGCGGACAGCGTTTCGGTGAGATGGAGGTTTGGGCTCTGGAGGCGTATGGCGCATCCTACACGCTGCAGGAGATCCTGACCGTGAAGTCCGATGATGTTGTCGGACGTGTGAAGACTTACGAGGCTATCATCAAGGGCGAGAACATCCCTGAGCCGGGTATTCCGGAGTCCTTCAAGGTACTGTTAAAAGAGCTGCAGTCCCTGGGTCTGGATGTAAGCGTACTGCGTGACGACGGAACCGAGGTTGAGATCGGTGAGAACGTAGATTACGGCGAGACCGATCTGCGTCACATCATCGAGGGCGACAGCCGCTACAACCGTGACGAGTCCTTTGGCGACTACGGCTATCAGCAGCAGGAGTTCAAGGATGGCGAGCTGGTTGGCGTCGAGAGCGACGATGACAGCAGCGATGATTTCGAGGGGGAATCTGACGACTACACCGACGATTCCTTTGATGAAGAATAATAGAAGGGAGTAACGCTCATGCCTGAGACAAATGAAACTTATCAGCCATTGACATTTGATGCCATCAAAATTGGCCTGGCTTCCCCGGAGAAGATTCTGGAGTGGTCACACGGCGAGGTAAAGAAGCCGGAGACCATCAACTACCGTACCTTAAAGCCGGAGCGCGACGGTCTGTTCTGTGAGCGCATCTTCGGACCGAGTAAGGACTGGGAATGTCATTGTGGTAAATATAAAAAAATCAGATACAAAGGCGTAATCTGCGACCGCTGCGGCGTTGAGGTAACCAAGTCCAGCGTCCGCAGAGAGCGTATCGGCCACATCCAGCTGGCTGCTCCTGTATCTCATATCTGGTACTTTAAGGGTATCCCGAGCCGTATGGGTCTCATTCTGGATATTTCCCCGAGAGTACTGGAGAAGGTTCTGTACTTTGCGTCCTACATCGTTCTGGACGCAGGTCAGACCGGCCTGCAGTACAAGCAGGTGCTCTCTGAGAAAGAGTACCGCGAAGAAGTGGAGAAGTGGGGCTACGGCAACTTCCGTGTCGGAATGGGTGCCGAGGCTGTTCTCGAGCTTTTAAAGAGCATCGATCTGGAGAAAGAGTCTGAAATGCTCAAACGCGAACTGAAAGAGTCCAGCGGCCAGAAACGTGCAAGAATCATCAAGAGACTGGAAGTTGTAGAGGCATTCCGCAATTCCGGAAACAAGCCGGAGTGGATGATCATGACCGTAATTCCGGTTATCCCGCCGGATATCCGTCCTATGGTACAGCTGGACGGCGGCCGTTTCGCAACCTCTGACTTAAACGATTTATACAGAAGAATCATCAACCGTAACAACCGTCTTGCCCGCCTGCTTGAGCTTGGCGCTCCGGACATCATCGTCCGCAACGAGAAGCGTATGCTGCAGGAGGCAGTCGATGCCCTGATCGATAACGGCCGCCGCGGCAGACCGGTAACCGGTCCTGGCAACCGTGCCCTGAAATCCCTTTCCGATATGCTGAAAGGTAAGCAGGGACGTTTCCGTCAGAACCTGCTCGGTAAACGAGTTGACTACTCCGGCCGTTCCGTTATCGTCGTTGGACCGGAGCTGAAGATCTACCAGTGCGGTCTCCCGAAGGAGATGGCAATCGAGCTGTTCAAGCCGTTCGTTATGAAGGAGCTTGTTCAGAACGGAACCGCGCACAACATCAAGAGCGCGAAGAAGATGGTAGAGCGTCTGCAGTCCGAGGTATGGGACGTACTTGAGGATGTCATCAAAGAGCATCCGGTTATGTTAAACCGTGCACCTACCCTGCACAGACTGGGTATTCAGGCCTTCGAGCCGATCCTGGTAGAGGGTAAGGCAATCAAGCTGCATCCGCTGGTATGTACCGCGTTCAACGCAGACTTCGATGGAGACCAGATGGCAGTACATCTTCCGCTTTCCCAGGAAGCACAGGCTGAGTGCCGTTTCCTGCTCCTGTCTCCGAACAACCTGTTAAAGCCGTCTGATGGTGGTCCGGTAGCCGTTCCTTCCCAGGATATGGTACTTGGTATCTACTATCTGACCCAGGAGCGCCCAGGCGCTGTTGGTGAGGGCATGATCTTCAAGAGCGTGAACGAGGCAATTCTTGCATATGAGAACGCTGCTGTGACCCTGCACTCCCGCATCAAAGTAAGAGTAACCAAGACCATGCCGGACGGCACCGAGAAGACCGGTGTTGTAGAGTCCACCCTTGGCCGCTTCATCTTCAACGAGATCATCCCGCAGGATCTGGGCTTCGTTGACAGAAGCGTTCCGGGTAACGAGCTGGTACTTGAGGTTGACTTCCATGTAGGTAAGAAGCAGTTAAAGAAGATTCTGGAGAAAGTCATCAACGTGCATGGCGCTACCCAGACTGCTGTTACCCTGGATGATATCAAGGCAATCGGTTACAAGTATTCTACCAGAGCAGCTATGACCGTATCCATCGCGGATATGACCGTGCCGGCATCCAAACCGCAGCTTCTGGCAGACGCTCAGGCAACCGTTGACCGCATCGCAAAGAACTTCCGCCGTGGCCTGATCACCGAGGAAGAGCGTTATAAAGAGGTTATCGATACCTGGAAGACCACCGATGACCAGCTGACCAAAGACCTGTTAGGCGGTCTGGATAAGTACAACAACATCTTCATGATGGCAGACTCCGGTGCGCGAGGATCTGATAAGCAGATCAAGCAGCTGGCAGGTATGCGTGGACTTATGGCAGATACAACCGGTCACACCATCGAGCTTCCTATTAAATCCAACTTCCGTGAGGGTCTTGACGTACTGGAGTACTTCATCTCCGCTCATGGTGCACGAAAGGGTATGTCCGATACCGCGCTGCGTACCGCAGACTCCGGTTACCTTACCCGTCGTCTGGTAGACGTATCCCAGGATCTGATCGTACGTGAGGTAGACTGCTGCGAAGGCAAGGATATCCCGTACATGGAGATCAAGGCATTCACCGATGGCAAAGAGACCATCGAGAGCCTGGAGGAGCGTATCACCGGCCGTTACATCGCTGAGACCATCACCGATCCGGAAACCGGAGAAGTGGTTGTAAAAGCAAACCATATGTGTACTCCGAAACGTGCAGCTGCTGTTATGAAGGCGCTGAACAAGATGGGCCGTGACTCTGTCAAGATCCGTACCGTCCTTAGCTGTAAGTCTCACATTGGTGTCTGCGCAAAATGTTATGGTGCCAACATGGCAACCGGCCAGCCGGTACAGGTTGGTGAGGCAGTCGGCATCATCGCTGCACAGTCCATCGGTGAGCCTGGTACCCAGCTGACCATGCGTACCTTCCATACCGGCGGTGTAGCAGGTGGAGATATCACACAGGGTCTTCCTCGAGTAGAGGAGCTGTTCGAGGCTCGTAAGCCGAAGGGTCTTGCGATCATCACCGAGTTCGGCGGTGTTGTAACCCTGAAAGATACCAAGAAGAAACGTGAGATCGTAGTTACTGATCCGGAGACCGGCAACTCCAAGACCTATCTGATCCCGTACGGTTCCAGAATCAAGGTTCAGGATGAGCAGGTAATCGAGGCAGGTGACGAGCTGACCGAAGGTAGCGTAAACCCGCACGACATCTTAAAGATCAAGGGCGTCCGCGCCGTACAGGATTACATGATCCAGGAAGTACAGCGTGTATACCGTCTGCAGGGTGTAGAAATCAACGATAAGCACGTTGAGATGATCGTTCGTCAGATGTTAAAGAAAATCCGCATCGAAGAGAGCGGCGACAGCGATGTGCTGCCGGGCGTATCCATGGATGTTCTGGACTTCAACGAGATGAACGAGGCTCTGATCGCAGAGGGCAAGCAGCCGGCAGAGGGCAAGCAGGTTATGCTTGGTATTACCAAGGCATCCCTGGCTACCGATTCCTTCCTGTCTGCAGCATCCTTCCAGGAGACCACCAAGGTTCTGACCGAGGCGGCTATCAACGGTAAGGTTGACCATCTGATCGGTCTGAAGGAGAACGTCATCATTGGTAAGCTGATCCCGGCTGGTACCGGTATGAAGCGTTACCGTTCCGTAAAGCTCAACACAGATGTAGAGCCGCAGGATGAGATTGCTCTGGAGGATGACGATGAGATCCTGCTGTCCGGAGACAATGAAGAAGATGACGACATGGCGGACGAGGCTCCGGAAGTGTTCGACATCGACGACAGCGAAGAGTAAAAAGTTAATATAGCCTGACAGTAGTATCAGAAGGTCCGGGCATGTAAGAAAACGACTTCCTATATTTTCACATATCGTTGTTTGCTTGCTTTCACAACAGATGTTCGCCTGCATCGGATTTGCATCCGCTGCATTCGGACATCTGTGTTCAAAATGCAAACACTTGATATGCTGAAAATACCGGAAGTCGTTTTTATGCATGCCCTGCGGTATTGGCTGTGTGAGAACTTTGGGGGCGCAAATGCGCGTTGCTGTTTGCGCGGTGAGGTTTGATGTGATTAATGTGCGTTGGTGTTTGTACGGTGCATGATCGGTAACAGTTTGTAGAAAGTATGGGTATTGTATGAGTCAGTTACGTGGGGGAGAGAATTCGAATTTGAACAGGAATTCTGGAAGAAATACAGGTGGAAACGCACCGCAGCACCCTGGCCGGAGGGCGGGACGTCCGCTTAGTGAGCGGGAAATCCGGGAGATGCGGGCGAGGAAGGCACGGAAGATGAAGCTGATGCGCCGCCGCAGACGGATTCTGCTTCTGGGCCTGCTTGCAATCTGCATTCTGACGGGAGTGCTGGTGGCTGCGGTTTCCGGGGCGGTACGGAAGCGGAAGGTGGAGAAGGCGGCTATGGAGGCTGCGGCTTTGCAGGAGAGCATGAGCGCATCTGCGGCAGAGGAGGAAAGCCGGGCTGCCGAGGAAAAGCAGGCATATCTGGCATCTCTGCCGGATATGGGGGCCATTTATGGAATTGCTGTAAACGGAGTTGGCTGGAGCCATTTCTTCGCGGACAATTCCTACAGCATGGCACCGGCAAATTCTTACATCACAGCGATCCGCGCAACCTTAAGCGGACAGCCGGAGGGCATGAGCGGCACCATCCGCTACCGGGTGAACTTAAGCGGCACCGGCTGGCTGGACTGGCAGGAAGATGGAAATGAGGCAGGAGATTCAGCTGGCAGCGCGCCGCTGGAGGGCATTGCCATGGAATTGACTGGCGACCTGGGGACCTATTATGAGGTGCTTTACAGTGTATTGCAGGATTCCCAATGGACCGACTGGGTTTCGGACGGAACGGAAGCCGGAGCGGTTGGCGTGGGACTTCACGTAGACGGTGTGCGGATTTCTGTAGTGAAGCGGACCGGCAGCGAGGTTTATGCGGGAAATATTGATCCGAACCGGCCAATGGTGGCACTGACCTACGATGACGGCCCGTCGCCGACGGTAACCCCGCGGATCTTAAAGTGCCTGCAGGATAACGGTGGCCGTGCTACCTTCTTTATGGTGGGGCAGAAGGTCATTAAGAGCCCGGATGTGTTAAAACAGATGGTAGCCCAGGGCTGCGAGGTAGCAAACCACACCTTTGACCATACGCTGATGACCAAGGTATCCCCGACCGATCTGGCGAATCAGCTGGTGGCAACGAATCAGGCGGTTTCGGATGCCTGCGGCATTTCTCCGGTGCTGATGCGTCCCTGTGGAGGCGCAAAGACGGATGCGGGCATGAACATAGCAGGCGCGATTTCCATGCCGGCTATTCTCTGGAGCGTTGATACCTTGGACTGGAAAACCCGGGATGCTTCCCAGACGATCCAGACAGTGCTTGAGAACGTAAAGGATGGAGACATCATTCTGATGCATGATCTGTATGACGCGACCGGGGATGCCAGTGAGACCATCATTCCAGAGCTGGTAAGCCGTGGATTCCAGTTAGTAACGGTCAGCGAACTGGCTTCGTACCGGGGCGGTATGATCCCGGGAAAGAGTTATTCCCAGTTTCGTCCGTTAAGCGCAAATTAAATCAAAATCTTTCATTTTCTGGGCATAGTCCAGGGAAAGCTGAATCAGGTACTTGTCTGCGGAGGTGAGCATGCGGTCTTTGGAGAAGATGATGTACCATTCCCAGCTTGGAATCTGATCCGGATAAAACCAGACGGAGCTGTTGCCCTTCTGCACATAGGACTGGGGCATAATGGTGCAGCAGAGCCCCGGAAATCTTTTCAGAAACACTGGAGGTTTAAAAAAAGAGTGGCAAAGTTTCCAGAGCAGATCTGGAGCGGCTGGAGACTGTGTTAAAAAAGGCTGGAGTGCGCTGAAGACCGGGAAACTTTAACTTGCGGATGCTCCCTGTATATGGTATAATCAACGCGAAAATGTACCGTTGCAGCCAATCGGGTCAGATCTGAAAAAGGCGGCAGCGGAAAACGACAATACAGGAGGCAGACATTATGAAACACGTAAAGACTTTAAACAATAAAACTCTGAAGGAGTCCATGAAGAAGGGCGGATGCGGCGAGTGCCAGACTTCCTGTCAGTCTGCATGCAAGACTTCCTGCACCGTTGGCAACCAGAGCTGCGAAAACGCAAACAGATAATTATAACTTTATTTTCTGTAAAACTGGAATAGTTACACGGTAAAAAAGATGGCAGAGGTAGATGAAGGTTCCGGAAAACGGAACTTTTATCTGCGTCTGCCTATGTGTGTGTTAGGGACTAGATTAGATTAAGGAGATTTTGAGTGATTCATCAGTATAAGAATAACGGATATAATATCGTCATGGACATTGCCAGCGGCTCTGTGCATGTGGTAGACGATGTAGTGTATGACGCGGTTGCAATGTTAGAGCCGGTCATCGGAGAGGTGATGTCTCCGGTGCAGATTCCGGAGACCGCAAGAAAGAACGCGGAGGCAGAGCTCTCCAGAACTTACCCGGCAGAGGATGTAAAAGAGGCACTGGACGAGGTTCAGGAGCTGATTAATGCAGAGGAGCTGTACACCAAGGACATCTACCAGACCTATGTGACAGACTTTAAAAAGAGAAAGACCGTAGTCAAGGCGCTGTGCCTGCACATCGCGCATGACTGTAACCTGGGCTGCAAATACTGTTTCGCAGAGGAAGGCGAGTACCATGGCCGTCGTGCCCTTATGAGCTTTGAGGTTGGTAAGAAGGCACTGGATTTCCTGATAGCCAATTCCGGAAACCGTCACAATCTGGAGGTTGACTTCTTCGGCGGCGAGCCGCTCATGAACTGGGAAGTGGTAAAGCAGCTGGTGGAGTACGGCCGTTCTTTGGAGGAGCCGAACAACAAGCGCTTCCGCTTTACCATCACCACCAACGGCGTGTTGTTAAACGACGAGATCATGGATTTCTGCAACCGTGAGATGAGCAATGTCGTTATGAGCCTGGACGGCCGTAAGGAAGTAAACGACTACATGCGTCCTACCAGAAACGGCCACGGCAGCAGCTATGAGATTACTGTTCCGAAATTCCAGAAGTTCGCGAAGAGCCGTACCGGCAAGGACTATTATGTCCGCGGCACCTTTACCCGCAACAACCTGGATTTCTCTGAGGATGTGAAGCATTTCGCGGATCTCGGCTTTGACCAGATGTCCATTGAGCCGGTAGTCGGCGCGGAGGATGAGCCGTACGCCATCCAGAAAGAGGATCTTCCAAAGATCATGGAGGAGTACGACAAGCTGGCCGTTGAGTACATCAAACGCAAAAAAGAGGGAAGAGGCTTCAACTTCTTCCATTTCATGATTGATTTAAACCAGGGGCCGTGCGTGGCGAAACGTCTTTCCGGCTGTGGTTCAGGCACTGAGTACCTGGCAGTTACCCCGTGGGGAGATTTTTATCCGTGCCACCAGTTCGTAGGTCAGGAAGAGTTCCTGATGGGCAATGTAGACACCGGCATCACCCGGACCGATATCCGGGATGAGTTCAAGCTCTGTAATGTCTACGCAAAAGAAAAGTGCAGAGACTGCTTCGCGAGATTCTACTGCAGCGGCGGCTGCGCAGCCAATTCCTACAACTTCCACGGAACCATTACCGATGCTTATGAGATCGGATGCGAGATGCAGAAAAAGCGTATCGAGTGTGCGATCATGATTAAGGCGGCTCTTGCCGACGAAGAATAAAAAGGAGAAAAAAGATGAAGAACAGCAAAGTAAAAGGTCTTCTCGGCCTGCTGGTCCTGCTGTTCGCAGTAGGACTGTTCGGATTCTTCGGCTATGATACCATGGATGACATCAAGCTGGGTCTTGACCTGGCTGGCGGTGTCAGCATCACGTATCAGGCAGTCGATGAGAATCCGACATCGGAGGAAATGTCCGATACCATTTACAAGCTGCAGCAGCGTGTACAGAACTACAGTACCGAGGCTGTCGTGTACCAGGAGGGAAGTGACCGGATCAACATTGATATCCCGGGTGTTTCCGACGCGAACGCAATCCTGGAAGAGCTCGGTAAGCCGGGTTCCCTGATCTTTACCGATGAGACCGGTAAGACCATCTTAACCGGTGACCAGGTGGCTTCCGCAAAGGCGGGAATCATTGAGCAGAATGGTCAGAAATCCTATGTGGTAAGCCTGACCTTCACTGAGGAAGGAACCAAGGCATTCGCTGACGCGACTTCCGCAAACGTAGGCAAGCGCATTGCGATTATCTACGATAACCAGATCTACTCCAACCCGGTAGTCCGTGAGGCCATTACCGGAGGCCAGTGCCAGATCGACGGCATGACCGACTACACCGAGGCTGAGAACCTGGCATCTACCATCCGCATCGGTTCCCTGTCCTTAGAGCTGCAGGAGCTGCGTTCCAACGTAGTCGGAGCACAGCTTGGTCAGCAGGCTATTTCCACCAGCTTAAAGGCAGGTGCCATCGGTTTTGCCATCGTAGCCGTATTCATGATGGTGGTTTACTTAATCCCGGGTGTGGCAGCTGTCATTGCCCTGGCTCTGTATGTCGGCCTGGTACTCATCATGCTGACTGCATTTGATGTTACCCTGACCCTTCCGGGCGTGGCTGGTATCATCCTTTCCGTTGGTATGGCAGTGGATGCGAATGTTATCATCTTCACCCGTATCAAGGAGGAGATTGGTCTTGGACACAGCGTAAAATCCGCGATCAAGGCCGGTTTCTCCAAGGCACTGTCCGCAATTCTGGATGGCAACATCACCACCCTGATCGCAGCAGCAGTCCTGTACTTCCGCGGTTCCGGTACGGTTAAGGGCTTTGCAAGCACTCTGGCGATCGGTATCGTGCTTTCCATGTTCACAGCGCTGTTCATCACCAAAGGCGCTCTGTATGCTCTGTATACAGTAGGCTTTGAGGATCCGAAGTTCTACGGAACCAAGAAGGACGGCAAGATCATCAACTTCCTTGGCAAGAAGAACATCTGCTTCATCCTTTCCATCGTTATCATCGTGGCAGGCTGGGCAGGCATGGCTCTGCACAAGGGCCAGACCGGCTACATCTTAAACTACGGTATGGACTTCACCGGTGGTACTTCCACCAACGTCACCTTCAACGAGGATATGAGCCTGGATGACATCTCCGCAAAGGTTGTTCCGGTTGTCTCCAAGATTACCGGCGACGCAGACGTTCAGACCCAGAAGGTTGCAGGTACCAACGAGGTTATCATCAAGACCAAGACTCTGGATGTGGAGCAGAGACAGCAGTTAGAGGATGCCATGGTTGAGAACTTTGGCGTTGACGCTGAGAAGATCACCGCAGAGAGCATTTCCGGCGCAGTCAGCACCGAGATGAAGAAGGATGCGGTATGGGCTGTAACCATCGCAACCGTCCTGATGCTTCTGTACATCTGGTTCCGGTTTAAAGACATCCGCTTTGCAGCCAGCGCAATCCTTGCTCTGGTACATGATGTTCTGGTAGTTATCACGTTCTACTCCCTGGCGAAGTGGTCCGTTGGTTCTACCTTCATCGCATGTATGCTGACCATTGTCGGTTACTCCATCAATGCGACCATCGTTATCTTCGACCGTATCCGTGAGAACCTGGCCCTGAAGAAGGCAGGCAGCAAGCAGACGCTCGAGGAGGTCGTAAACTTAAGTATCACCCAGACTTTTACCAGAAGTATCAATACTTCCCTGACCACCTTCATCATGGTATTTGTTCTGTTCCTTCTGGGCGTATCCTCCATCCGTGAGTTCGCCCTGCCGCTTATGGTTGGTATCGTCTGCGGAACCTATTCTTCCGTATGCGTAACCGGTGCTCTCTGGTATGTTCTGACTACCAGAAAACAGAAAAAGGCTGAGAAGTAATTATGAGATATAAACTGATCACAACGGACGGACGGGCCAAGCGCGCTGAGGTTGAGACCGTGCACGGCACTATCCAGACTCCGGTTTTCATGAATGTAGGCACGGTGGCCGCCATTAAGGGCGCGGTTTCCACCGATGACCTGCGCCAGATCGGCACTCAGGTGGAGCTGTCCAACACCTACCACCTGCATGTGCGGACCGGCGACAAGCTGATTAAGCAGTTTGGCGGACTTCACAAGTTCATGAACTGGGACAAGCCGATCTTAACCGATTCCGGCGGCTTCCAGGTATTCTCTCTTTCCGGACTCAGAAAGATTAAGGAAGAGGGCGTAACCTTCCGTTCCCATATTGACGGACACAAGATCTTTATGGGACCGGAGGAGAGCATGCAGATCCAGTCTAACCTGGCTTCTACCATTGCCATGGCCTTCGATGAGTGCCCGCCGAGCCATGCGGAGCTTTCTTACATCCAGCACTCCGTAGACCGCACCACGCGGTGGCTGGAGCGCTGTAAGAAGGAGATGGCAAGATTAAACTCCCTGCCGGATACCATCAACAAAGAACAGCTTCTGTTCGGTATCAACCAGGGCGGCGTGGTGGATTCCATCCGGATTCAGCACGCAAAGACCATTGCGGACATGGATTTAGATGGCTATGCGGTAGGAGGCCTTGCCGTAGGCGAGACTCATGAGGAGATGTATCACATCCTCGATGTGACCGTTCCGCATCTTCCGCAGAACAAGCCGACTTACCTGATGGGCGTTGGAACTCCGGCAAACATCCTGGAAGCGGTGGACCGCGGTGTAGACTTCTTTGACTGTGTATACCCGTCCAGAAACGGACGTCACAGCCATGTATACACGAACCACGGCAAGCTCAATCTGTTAAACCAGAAGTACGAGCTTGACCCGCGTCCGATTGAGGAAGGCTGCCAGTGCCCGGCATGCCGTTCCTATTCCAGAGCATACATCCGCCACCTGTTCAAGGCAAAGGAAATGCTGGGAATGCGTCTGTGTGTCTTGCATAATCTGTATTTTTATAATAAAATGATGGAAGAGATCCGCGACGCGATCGAACAGCACCGGTACGCAGAGTACAAGGCTCAGAAGCTTGCCGGTATGGAGGAAGGCCCACAGGAATAGTTTCATACATTCAGGGGTAAAACAAAAACGAATCAGGCTGGCCAGAGCGAGGCGCAGGCACAGCCGCAAGGAGGACAACATGTTATTAGCAACTGCAGCAGCAAACCCGACCATGATGATCGTGTTATACGTGGTAATCTTTGGTGGTATCTTCTACTTCATGGGCTACCGTCCGCAGAAGAAGGAGAAAAAGAGAGTAGACGAGATGATGGCAAGCCTTGCTATCGGAGACAGTGTACTGACCAGCAGCGGTTTCTACGGCGTGATCATCGACATGACCGATGATACCGTAATCGTAGAGTTCGGCAGCAACAAGAACTGCCGCATCCCGATGCAGAAGGCAGCAATCGTACAGGTTGAGAAGCCGGAGGCATAAAATTAACAGCAAAAATGGGAGACTTCCGAATTGGAAGCCTCCCATTTTTCATTGTTTTATGCGGAAAGATTAACCAAAGTATCTCTTTAACAGGCCCTCAAATGCCTTGCCGTGTCTTGCTTCGTCTCTTGCCATCTCATGAACGGTGTCATGGATTGCGTCCAGGTTCGCTGCTTTTGCGCGCTTTGCCAGGTCGAACTTGCCCTCGGTTGCGCCGTGCTCAGCGGCAACTCTCATCTCCAGGTTCTTCTTGGTGGAGTCGGTTACAACCTCACCTAACAGCTCTGCGAATTTTGCAGCGTGCTCAGCCTCTTCGTAAGCTGCCTTCTCCCAGTAAAGGCCGATCTCCGGATAGCCCTCTCTGTGAGCTACACGAGCCATAGCCAGGTACATACCAACCTCAGAGCACTCGCCCTCGAAGTTTGCTCTTAAGTCTGCTAAAATATCTTCGCTGACGCCCTGTGCAACGCCTACTACGTGCTCTGCAGCCCAGGTCATTTCGCCAGCCTGCTCTTTGAATTTGGATGCCGGTGCCTTACATACCGGGCAGAATTCCGGTGCAGCGTCTCCCTCGTAAACATAACCACATACAGTACAAACCCATTTCTTCATAACTCGTTTCTCCTTTACATGTGAAATATAGTTTTATTGGTGTTGGCGGGCTGCCGGCACTGACCTGCCTGCAGTCTGACCAGTGATACTCTGAGTAATACTTAATGACTTTCCTTCTTTAAGCAGTCCGCGCAGCGGCCGAAAAAGAACACGGTGTGGTCTTCCACCTGGCCTGCGGTACAGGCCTGCGCTTTCTGGTCGATGTCGGAAAGCGGCTCCATGGGAAGGTCGATGACGGCTCCGCAGCCTCTGCACACAAAGTGGTAATGCAGGCTGGTGTCTGCGTCAAAATGGTCCTTTCCGTCTCCAAAGGTGAGCTTCTGGACCTCTCCCAGTTCTACCAGAAGGTTTAAGTTCCGGTACACGGTACCGAGACTGATGTTCGGGAACTCCTCGCGAATGCTTGCGTATACGGCGTCTGCGGTCGGATGGTCCTTACGGCTCATGAGACTTGCTTTGATGGATTCCCTCTGACGACTGTATTTTAATGTTTTCATTGCAGCTCCTTTTCATCAATAAATAATAGTAATTATTACTATGATTGGATTATAACAAATGCGGAGCAGGATGTCAAGGCCTTTCTCCGCATTTTTTTGCAAGATGCTCCTGATCCTGGCGCAGTGCTTCCTCAAAGCCGGCCTGCTGAAGCTTTCGGTCCTGGATGACGGAAACCTCATCATTGGTTTTTCGCATAAGCTCCGTTGGCTGGGGAGCCTGTCTTTCCTGGTGCTTGTTCATACCTGGTATGTAGGAAGCTCCTATATGGTTTCTTTTGCGGTTTGTATGAATTCTTTGGTGGCCTGTGACATATAATGGCCTTTGTGGTAACCGATCGCCAGAATGCCGTGGGCCTTTGGATGGTCCAGGGAATAGAAGTTTAACGGTCCCTGCCCGCTTTTCAGCTCCTGAACCTCTGCCTGTCCGGAAATGAACATACGCGGGTAGAAGGTGATGCCCATGCCTTTTTCAGCCAGGGCCAGCACCGTCTGGATGTTTTCGGTTTCCAGTACGATATGGGGCGTGATCTGCGCTTCTTCAAACATTTCATCCGCAATGGTGCGCACACGGTTTCCCTTGTTGATCAGAAGGAACGGGCAGTTTGCCAGAAGCTTTAAGTCAGTGTGCTCTGAGAGCTGCCGTTTGATCTCTTTTAAACGGCCGGGGAACATGTGCTCCAGAACGCTGTCCGGCACGGCCAGCAGAATTTCCTCCTCGCAGACCGGCACGGTCTCGACGTTTTCCACTTTAAATGGAAGCATGTCAATGATCAGGTCAATGTTGCCGTGCAGGAGGTCATCGGCCAGCTCGGAGGAATTGCCTTCCACCAGCTTTAGGTCGATGTTTGGATACCGTTCCTTGAAAACCGGTAAGATCTCCGGCAGGATGACGCGTCCGCGGGTGTGGGAAAGCCCCAGGGTAAGCTGGCCCACGGAGAAATCCTTGATGTCGGCAAGCTCGCGGTAGGTCTCGTCCCGCAGCTCCAGCATCTGTCGGGCCTTGGTCTTCAATGCCTGACCGGCATAGGTTAAGGTCAGGGGCGTGGTGCGGTTAAAGAGGATGACATCGAACTCTTTTTCCATGTTGGAGATGTGGTTGCTTAAGGACTGCTGGGAGATGAACAGCTTTTTGGCGGCTTTGGTAAAGTTTAATTCCTCAGCTGCCACCAGAAAATATTCCAGATTTAAAAAGTTAATCATGGGCCTGTCCTCCCAGATAGAGTGGTTTGTTTAAATACGGGATATACTCTGCCGCCTTTTCGATGGAAGTGTTTACCACCAGCTCTTCCGGGAATCCAATTTCTTCCAGAAGTGCCCGGGCGCGGGTGTGGTTGCCGACATCGGCATCCGCGTGGGCGTCGCTGTCCATAATGATGGACACTTTGTGCTTCCGGCACAGCTCCAGCATGGTGATGTAATTTTCCCTCGCGTTTAAGCGGTGGCATTCCGGATGCAGGGAACTGGAATTGACCTCCAGAAGAACATGATGCTCTTTGGCAGCGCAGACCAGAGTCTCGTAGTCGATGGGGAAGCGCCCGTCGTCCGGGTGGCCGATGATATGGACGGCCGGATGTTTCATGGCGCCAAGGTAAGCAGCCGTATTCTGAGCTACGGTTCCGCTGTCATAGCATGGCTCATGGATGCTGGCAATGCCATAGTCCAGACCGGCAAGATAGCGCGGCTCCAGGTCAATATGGCCCTCGTAGTCAATGATGTTTAACTCGCAGCCCAGCATCAGCTTTACGCCAAACTGTTCCCGCGGAACCACCTTAAAGTTGATGAAATAAAACGGGTGGCAGGCACCGGGGATGCGCGGGGCATGTTCGGTGATGCCAAGAAGTTGTACGCCCTTTTCGGACGCGGAGCGGATCATTTCCTGCATGGTGTTGTAGGCATGGCCGCTCATGATCGTGTGGGTATGAAGATCTAAAATATCGTGGATCATGGACATTTCTCCTGATAAAAATATCGTAAATGAATCATTAAAATTATAACACGCTTTCTGGCAGAAAACCAGAAAACTATGGTAAATTCAAAGGAAATATGGTAAAGTGAATAGTATTGAAGCGTTCTTTCAGAAGAGCGGGAAAAGGAGTAAACATTATGAGTGAAGTAAAAGAAACAATGGAAGATTTTGCCAGCGAGCTGGAGGCATCTTATAAGGAATATGACGCACGCCGCAACAACGCGTACCAGGATCAGGAAGGCCCGGACGCAGAGAAGTGGGCAGAGCTTGCGCAGCAGATGGAAGATAAGACCGTATTAAAGGTAAAGGTAAAAGAGGCAGTCAAGGGCGGCTTGGTTGCTTATGTAGATGACATTCAGGGCTTTATCCCGGCATCCCAGGCAGCAGACCACTACATTGAGAAACTGGAAGATCTGGTGGGCCAGCATCTTGAGGTAGTTCCGATCACCGTAGACATGGAGAAAAAGAGACTGGTTCTTTCCGCAAGAGCAGTCCTGCAGGAGAAGAAGGCCGCAGAGCGCGCAGAGAAGCTGGCTTCTGTTGAGGTTGGCTCCGTTGTGAACGGTACCGTAGACAGCTTAAAGGATTACGGCGCATTCGTAAATCTGGAGAACGGTTTAAGCGGACTGTTACACGTATCCCAGATCAGCAACCAGCGCATCAAACATCCGGGCGTGGTATTAAAAGAAGGACAGAATGTAACTGTAAAAGTAATCGGCGTCAAAGATGGCAAGATCAGCCTTAGCATGAAAGCACTCACCGCAGACGGCGAGCCGGAGGAGCCGGTAGAAAAATTCGATTACAAAGAGACCGGTGAGGCAACCACCGGACTCGGAGCACTGTTAAAAGGCCTGAAGTTCTAGAAATTACTATCCGGCTGCAGCGCATCAATCGTTATTGTACAAGGAGGGATAGAGGTTGGTATATATCCCAAATGCCTACAGTCAGCTGGATCAGTGGAATTCCGTTATGTTTCTGTATGAATCAGCACTGAAGGCAATCAACACCAAAATCGAGATCTTAAACGAAGAGTTCATTCATATGTACGGGCATACGCCCATTGAGCACATCAAATCCAGGGTCAAGACCCCGGACAGTATTGTCAAGAAGATGAAGCGCAATGGCTACGAGGTCACCATTGAGAACATGGTGGAAAAGCTCAGCGACATTGCGGGCATCCGCATCATCTGCTCCTTTAACCAGGACATTTACCAGATCGCGGACATGATCGCACGCCAGAAGGATGTCACAGTCCTCTATGTGAAGGACTACATCCGAAAGCCCAAGCCAAACGGCTACAAGAGCTATCACATGGTGGTGACCATCCCCATTTATCTGACAGAAGGGCCGGTGGAGACGAAGGTCGAGATCCAGATCCGCACCATTGCGCAGGATTTCTGGGCCAGCCTGGAGCATAAGATCTATTACAAGTTTGAAGGAAGCGGTCCGGACTCATTGCAGGCGGAGCTGAAGGCATGTGCCGACATGGTGGATATGCTGGACGCAAAGATGTTTTCTCTGAATCAGTCCATTCTGGAGACCCGAAAGGCCCAGGAGGATGAACCGGAACCGAAAGAGTAATCTATGAAGATATTGACAAAAGATACCTGGCAGATCATACGGCAGAACTGGAAAAATATTCTTTTGTTCGAACTTCTATACCGTGGAATCACAACACCGGTCTATATGCGGCTTGTCAGCCGCGGAATCCGGCTTGCGCTGCAGGCGGCGGGGTACAGCTATCTGACACCGGCTAATATTGGGAATTTTCTGATACGGCCGGTGACACTGCTCATCTTTGCCGCAGTGGCTTTTGTCGGGATTCTGATCCTGTCACTGGAGACGGCCGGCCTGATTACCGTATTTCAGGGGTCAGCCTATTATCAGAAGCTGACCCCTTTGCATATTCTGTGGGGCGGCCTGCAGAAGCTGAAAGATGAGATCCTGAAGCGCAACTGGCGGCTGCCGCTGTTTCTGACGGCCCAGTATCTGCTGATCCATCTGCCTTTTATCATGCGGACCATCGTCCGCTACAAACCGGCAAATTTTATTTTTCAGGAACTGAAAAAACAGCCGGTGGCTGTGGCATTTCTGGTGGTTTTGCTGATATTTGGAATTCTGGCGGCAATTCCGCGGTCTCTCACGGCCTATGGCTGTATGATCGAACAAAAACATTTTCACAGCGGCGTGGTGCGCAGCTGGCAGATGACCCACAAACGCAAGTGGAAGATTTCTTCCCTTGCCATGTTCTGGGAGCTGGCGGTCATTCTGCTGGCGGTGGCCGTGTATGCGGCTTCCGTGTGCATTGCCGCGGTCTGTGTGGTGCGTTTTTCCAGGCAGAATCTGGCCATGGCAGTGCTTCTTTCCGCGGCAGACCGGCTGGAGACCGGAATCATATATCTGGCCTCCATTCTGGCAACGGTGGCGGTATATGCGGCGCTGTCTGTGGCGTATTACCAGTATGGAAACCGCAGGTTTCACACGGAACGCTGGGACTTTGGCTATCCGGCAAAGGACAGTGTAAGCCGGAAGACCATGGCGGCTGTCTTAAGCATCGTGGTCTGCGTCGGCCTGTTTTATATTTATGATCTGGTCCGCAATGGCTCGGAGCTTTCGGAAGAACTCCTGATCGAGACAGAAATCACGGCACACCGGGGCAGCTCGAAGACGGCTCCGGAGAACACGATCCCGGCTATTGAAGCTGCCATGGAGGAACTGGCGGACAGTGTGGAGATCGATGTCCAGATGACCACGGACGGAGTCGTTGTGCTGGGGCACGACGCCAGCTTAAAGCGGGTGGCAGGCGTGAACCGCTCCATTGCGTCCATGACCTTCGAGGAGCTGGAAAAACTGGATGTGGGTTCCTGGTTTTCTCCGGAATACGCGGGAACACGCATTCCGGCCTTAAGCGAGGTGCTGGAGCTGTGCAGTCAGAAAACCAGCCTGAACATCGAAATCAAATATGTAGGAAAGAACAGTGAACTGCCGGAGAAGACGGCGGAGATGGTCAAGGAATACGGCATGGAGAACCAGTGCGTGATCACGTCCACAAACCTGTCTTACTTAAAGCGGGTAAAGGCAGTTCTGCCGGAGGTCCGTACCGGCTACATCATTTCCGCGGCCTACGGAAACTTCTATTCCAGTGAGGATGTGGATTTCATCAGCATCCGCTCCGGGTTTGTGACGTCCGCGCTCATGCAGAACGCCCATGAACAAGGTAAAGCGGTCTATGCCTGGACCGTGAATACCAAGAGCGAGCTGGAGCGCCTGACCCTTCTGGGGGTAGATGGTATCATCACGGACCGGCCGGTGCTGGCCCGGGAGATTGTCTACCGGGAAGAGGCAACGGAGTCGCTGTTTGAATATCTGAAGCTGGTGCTTCGGTAAAATAAGTGAGTGACAGGAGATACAACCATGCGTGTAGTTTTACAGAGAGTGACACAGGCCAGTGTCAAAGTAGATGGCGAGGTCATCGGAGCCATTGGCAGCGGATTTCTGATCCTGCTTGGCGTTTCGGATGAGGACAATGAGTCTGTGGCAGATAAAATGGCCGACAAGATCTGCAAGCTGCGGATCTTCGCGGATGAGAACGGAAAAACCAACCTTTCCCTGACTGACGTTGGCGGGGAACTTCTGGTGGTGAGTCAGTTTACCCTGTATGCAGACTGCCACAAGGGCAACCGCCCAAGTTTTGTGAAGGCAGGCGCGCCGGATAAGGCGAACCGGCTTTACGAATATTTTGTGGAGCGCTGCCGCCAGTATGTTCCAAAAGTGGAGCATGGAAGCTTTGGCGCGGATATGAAGGTGGAACTGTTAAATGACGGTCCCTTTACCCTGGTACTGAATGCCGATGAAAACGGTATTGTTTCATAGCCGGGCACAGGGATGGATACGATAGAAAAATGGCGGTTTGACCTGAGCGGGGTCAGGCTGCAAAAGGAGAACGAATTATGAGTGAGAATGAAAAAACCGCAGGAAAGCTTTTGGAGGAGCAGCTGACCTTCCGTTTCCCGCATATCGGGAAGGAGGCACCGCATCAGGTGGAAGAGGCTGCGGAGTTCTGTGAGGGATACAAGGCATTTTTAAATGAAGGAAAGACCGAGCGTGAGTGCGTGGAGGCGGCTGTAAAGCGCCTGGAGGCAGCAGACTACACCGCCATTGATTTCGCGAAGCAGTACCAGCCGGGCGATAAAGTGTATTTTATCAACCGCAAAAAGGCCATCATCATGACCACCTTCGGCCAGAAGCCGGTGAAGGAGGGCGTCCGCATCAACGGCGCCCACATCGATTCCCCGCGTTTGGATTTAAAACCGAATCCGGTATACGAAAAAAACGACATGGCATACTTTAAGACCCACTACTACGGTGGCATCCGCAAGTACCAGTGGGGCACCACACCACTTGCCATGCACGGTGTAGTCATTAAGAAAAATGGTGAGATTGTAAAAATCTCCATCGGTGAGCAGGAGGGGGATCCGGTATTCTGTGTCAGTGATCTGCTTCCGCATCTGGCTGCAAAGCAGAACGAAAGAAAGTTAAGCGAAGGATTAAAGGGCGAGGAGCTGAATGTGATCATCGGTTCCGTTCCGTTTGTGGATGACAGCGTGAAGGAGCCGGTGAAGCTGATGGCATTAAAGCTGTTGCATGACAGATATGGCATTACCGAAGCGGACTTTTACCGCGCGGAAATTGAGATGGTTCCGGCCCACAAGGCTGTGGATGTTGGTCTGGACCGCAGCATGATTGGCGCGTACGGACAGGACGACCGCATCTGCGCTTATACGGCCATGATGGCAGAGATGCAGGCAAAGGCTCCGGAGTACACCACCGTGACGGCTCTGGTAGATAAGGAAGAGATCGGCTCCGAGGGCAACACCGGCAAGAATTCCGATTTCTTAAAGCATTATCTGGAGCGCCTGGCCCAGATGCAGGGCGCGGATGTAAAGGATCTGTGTGAGCATGCCCTGTGCCTTTCTTCTGATGTAAACGCGGCCTACGATCCGACCTTTGCGGATGTCTTTGAGGCAAACAACTCCTGCTATATCAACAAGGGCTGCGTGCTGACCAAATACACCGGTGCCCGCGGCAAATCCGCATCCAACGATGCCAGCGCGGAGACCATGGCGAAGGTCATTGGCATCATGGAAAAAGAAGGTGTGTACTGGCAGGCCGGTGAGCTTGGCGCGGTAGACCAGGGCGGCGGTGGAACCATTGCCAAATATGTGGCGCACTTAAACATTGACGTGGTAGACCTGGGTGTACCGATCCTCTCCATGCACGCGCCGTTTGAGCTGTCCTCTAAGCTGGATGTGTACAATACATACAAAGCGTTCTGCGCATTTTACAAATAATGGAATGATTCATAAAAATTTATGAATTTATGCGGAAATGCTTTTTTTAACGCCCGCGATATGCTATAACTGTAGGAAATAATGAGAAAGACAAAATGAGGAAGACATTTATGAAAAAACATGTGAGACTGACTCTTTGCTGCGCGGCAGCAGTGATGCTGGCTGCAGGATGCGGCAAAAAGTCTGATACAGAAGAGACAACCACCGCGGCAAGTGAGACCCAGGCGGAGATCACCGACAAGGGTGAGGTAACAAAACTCGGCGAGTACAAGGGTATGGAAGTCACCAAGGAAGACACCACGGTGACCGATGATGAAGTGGAGACACGCATTCAGAACATTCTGGCAGCAAACCCGGAGATCATCGAAATCACGGACCGTCCGGCTCAGGAGGGTGATACCGTAAACATCGACTATGTCGGTATGAAAGACGGCGTAGCGTTTGATGGAGGTACTGCAGAAGGTTATGATCTGGAACTGGGTTCCGGCGTGTTCATTGACGGATTTGAGGATGGACTGATCGGTGCGAATACCGGCGAGGAGCGTAGCCTGAACTTAACTTTCCCGGAGAACTATGGCAACGCAGACCTGGCAGGACAGGCTGTTGTATTTGATGTAACCGTCAACAAGATCGAGGAGAAAAAGACCGCGGTTCTGGACGATGCATTTGTACAGCGTGTTTCTGATTTCTCTACTGTAGATGAGTTCCGCGCGGATACGCTGGCTACCCTGCAGAATGAGAAAGAGCAGAGTGCCGAGCAGCAGATTCAGAATGACGCATTTGAAGCAGCCATGAACAACTCCGAGTTCAACGTGAACGAGGCAGCGGTTGACCAGTTATATGAGAATCAGCTCAGCTATTATGAGAATATGTTCTCTTACTACGGTTTCACCATGGAGAGCTATGCGCAGATGAATGGCCAGACTGAGGACGAGTTCAAAGCACAGTTAAGAGAAGATTCCGAAAATGGAATCAAACAGCAGCTCCTGATTGATGCGATCGCAGAGAAAGAGGGCCTTACTGTCGACGATACAGACCGTGAAAATCTGGCTGAGCAGTATGGAACCGATTTAAAGACCCTGCAGGATTCCTACGGAGAAGATGGTTTGGACGAGAGAGCCATGATCTACAAAGTAGTTAATTTTATTGCGGATAACGCAGTAGTAAAATAAAACAAAGCAAGAAAATCCAAACACAAAATACCAGAAAATATAAGGGGGATATCCAGATGCAGCTCTTAAAAGACAGAATTCGTAAAGATGGAAAGATCAAGGCAGGAAACGTATTAAAGGTGGACAGTTTTTTGAATCACCAGATGGATACCGATCTTTTCGTAGAGATCGGCAAGGAGTTTAAACGCAGATTTGCGGACTGTGAGATCAACAAGATTCTTACGATTGAGGCATCCGGGATCGGCATTGCCTGCGTAGTAGCCCAGCAGTTCCATGTGCCGGTGGTATTCGCAAAGAAAACCCAGACCAAAAACATTGCAGGAGATGTTTATACCAGCAAGGTAGAGTCCTATACCCATGGACGTGTGTATGACATCATCGTTTCCAAAGAGTTCCTTGGAAAGGGCGATAAGGTTCTTTTAATTGATGATTTCCTGGCAAACGGAAAGGCGCTGGAAGGACTGGCAGCTGTAGTTGAGGAATCCGGAGCAGAGCTGGTAGGCGCAGGAATCGTGATCGAGAAAGGATTCCAGGTAGGCGGAGACATCATCCGTTCCAAGGGAATCCGTCTGGAGTCTCTGGCTATCGTAGACAGCATGGATGAGGAGACCGGCACCATTGTGTTCCGTGGAGACGAAGCGTGAGTAAGAGAAAAGCATTATTCTTCGATATTGACGGCACCCTGCTCAGTGAAGTAACAAAAACCGTTCCGGAGAGCGCGAAGAAGGCCATTTCCATAGCGCGTTCCCTGGGACATCTGGTGTATATCAATACCGGACGTTCTTATGGCGAGATTGGTCAGGTGCGCGATATTGCGGAGGTAGACGGCTGGCTTTGCGGCTGCGGAACGTACGCAGAGTCTGAGGGCAGGACCATTTTAAACCGGCTGATGCCGGTGGAACAGGTGCAGCGCATCGCGAGGCTTGCGGTGGATTCTGATGCCGACATTTTTCTGGAGGGACCGGGCGTCTGCTATTACTGCAGTAAGTCCGGACGCATGCCCTTTGGACAGCAGCTGCGGAAAAATTTTGGAAACACCATTGAATGGCTGGAGCCGGAGGCCGTATGCGGTGAGGTGAACAAGTTCTGCCTTCTGACCGATGAGCAGAGTGACCGCGTCGGACTGTTCCGGAATCTGGATCTGGATATTGCAGTGATCGACCGGGGCGAGGGCTTTTATGAGTGCGTTCCGGAAGGATTCACCAAGGCTACGGCGATTGATGTAATTCTGGAAGCCTACGGCCTGACTCTGGAGGATGCTTACGTTTTTGGAGACAGCACCAACGATATTGCCATGTTCGAGCACGTGCCGAACGCGGTGCTGATGGGCAGACACAGCCCGGAGCTGGAGCCTTATGCCAGCTTTCTGACCAAAACCGTGGAGCAGGATGGCATCTGGTATGCCATGGAGAAACTTGGATTATTAAGTGAGGATGTATAAATGAATAACAACACATTGCGGATCGGTACAAGAAAAAGCCGGCTGGCAATGGTTCAGACGGAAATTGTGCGGGAAGAAATTCTGGCACATTTTCCATTTTTAGAGATCGAAATTGTGCCGATGAGCACAAAGGGGGATCAGATTCTGGACCGTTCGCTGACCAGCTTTGGAGGAAAAGGCGTATTTACCAAAGAACTGGAGGAGGCACTTTTAAAGGGTGAAATTGATATGGCGGTTCACAGTGCCAAGGACATGCCCATGGAATTTCCGAAAGGGCTGGCGCTGGGGGCAGTGCTGTCCCGGGAGGATGCTTCGGATGTGCTGGTAACAACGGACGGCACACCGGTGAAGGAGATGGCACCGGGAAGCATCATTGGTACAAGCTCTTTGCGCCGCCAGATCCAGATCCGTCAGATGAATCCCCAGGTGCAGGTAAAGCTTCTTCGGGGAAATGTGCAGACTCGGATTGAAAAGTTAAAGAACGGCCAGTATAACGGGATTCTGCTGGCAGCGGCAGGATTGAACCGGCTGGGAATTTGTGGAACAAGTCTGGCAGCAGAGCATGGACAGAAGCTGGTTGGTGAGGCGTGCATGACAGGAATGCAGGACGAAGCAGCAGATTCCCTGTACTTTGAGCATCTGCCGATGGAGCAGTTTGTTCCGGCGGCCGGACAAGGCATTCTGGCGGTGGAGATCCGACAGGGAGAGCTGGCGGAAATTATGAAAGCCATCCATTCGGCAGAGACTGAGGCGGAACTGACGGCCGAGCGGGAGTTTTTAACGATTCTTGGCGGCGGCTGCAACGCGCCATGCGGGGCGCACTGCAGGCTGGATAAGGAAACGGGGAAGCTTTCCATGCATGTGATGTATGCAAAGGATGGTGTGCATCCGGAGTACCGGAAGAGTGAAATTTTCCTTTATGATGATATATTAAAAGATGCGAAAAAACTGGCCCATGACCTGGCCGTTCTGGTGCGCTGCAGGCCGGTGTATCTGGTGGGCGCAGGTCCCGGAGACGCAGGACTCTTTACCGAAAAGGGCCTGGACTGTGTGCGCCGGGCGGACGTGATTATCTATGACAATCTCATTTCCGGCTCCATCTTAAATGAAGCCCGGCTGGATGCGGAACTGATCTACGCAGGCAAGCGTTCCGGAAGCCATTATATGAAGCAGGAGGAAATCTCTGCGCTGCTGGTGAAAAAGGCACTGGAGGGCCACCGGGTGGTGCGCTTAAAGGGCGGTGATCCATTTATCTTTGGCCGCGGAGGTGAGGAAGCACTGGAGCTTTCTAAAATGGATATTCCTTTTGAGATCGTGCCGGGGGTTTCTTCCTCCTACAGTGTTCCGGCCTACGCAGGAATTCCGGTGACCCACCGGGGCCTGGCATCCTCCTTCCATGTGGTAACCGGCCATGAGGATGGAAATAAGACGAGCTCCGCGCTGGATTATCGGACGCTGGCAAAGGAAGAGGGAACGCTGATCTTTCTGATGGGGCTTAAGAATCTGGATAAGATTGCCGCAAACCTCATCGCAAACGGGAAAGACCCGAAGACTCCGGCGGCGGTGCTGGAGCGGGGAACCATCGCAGCGCAGAGAAGCGTAAAGGCAGATCTGGAACACATCGCGGAGGCGGCAGAAAAAGCCGGAATTCAGACACCGGCTATTTCCGTGGTTGGTTCTGTCGTGGAATTGAAAGATAACCTGTCCTGGTTTGGCCGGGGCATACTGGCCGGAAAACGGGTCATGGTTACGGGAACCAGAGCCTTTGCGCGGGAGATGGACGAGGCATTCCAGCCGCTGGGGGCAGAACTGGTGGCGTTAAGCCTCATTGAGGTGCGTCCGCTCTGGAATGAGGTGATCGAGACGGCGTTAAAGAAGCTTGGCAGCTACCAGTGGATCGTGTTTACCAGCGGAAATGGCGTGGAGCTGTTCTTTACCCTGCTCCGGGAACAGGGCATAGATCTGCGCAGGCTGATGCAGGTGAAGTTTGCCGTCATTGGGCGGAAGACTGCGGATGCACTGCTGCAGCATGGATTTCAGAGTGATTTTGTGCCGGAGCAGTTTTCCGGGGCAGATCTGGCGGCAGAGTGGATACCGACGCTGAAACCAGATGAGAAGGTGGCGCTGTTCCGCGCGGAAAACGGATCGCGGGTACTGACGGAGGCACTGGCGGAAGCCGGAATCGTTTACGATGATATAGGACTGTATGAGACCTGGACCGATCTGCGGCGTCAGGAAGAATTAAACCGTGCAATCCGGGAAGTGGATTACGTGACGGTGGCCAGCAGCTCCGCTGCCCAGGCGCTGGCGGCCATGCTGGAACCGGAGCAGAGGGAGAACCTGACTGCGAAGCTCATATCCATAGGCCCGTCCACCACAAAGACCATGAAACAGCTTGGCCTGTCGGTATACGCGGATGCCGTGGAGTACACGGCAGAGGGCATGGCAGCCGTGATCCAGGCAGATGTGGAGGGAATGTTTTGAATTTTCCCTTGTTTATAGATCTGAAGGACAAAAAGGTGCTGATCGTGGGTGCCGGGGCCATTGCGGCCCGGCGCGCCACGGTGCTGGTGGAATTTGGTGCGAAGGTGACAGTGGTGGCTCCGGAGGAAGGACGCGGAGCGTGGACGAACCACGTTGCGGAGCTCAAAAGTTCTGCGGCAGCAAGGGGGGCTGTATCAGCGCAGAGTGCGAAAATTGCAGAGGGAAAATCCCCCTGGGAATGCCAAACAATCCAGGTGCGCGAGCTTGCGCAGACGGGGCGTCTTGCCTGGAAGCAGCACGCATTTTGCGAGCAGGATCTGGAAGAACTGGAACAGTCTTTTCTGGTTATCGCTGCCACCAGTGATCCGGCGGTGAACGACTACATCGCCCGGCTCTGCCATGAGCGGCACATCCCGGTCAACCATGCCGGTGACCAGGGCCAGTGTGACTTCCAGTTTCCGGCCATTGTGCGAAAGAATCCGGTGGTGATTGGTGTGAATGCCGGAGGAAAAGACCATGGGCTGGTAAAGCGGGTAGCTGCGGGGCTGCGGGAGTGGCTGGAGGGTGTGTTGTAATTAAGGAACTGGCAAAAACATATCAGCATGAAGAATTGTGATGGTAACATAAAAAAGCTGCTCCCGCTTTGCAGATAGGGAACAGCTTTTTTATGTGGTTACAACACACCCACGATTCTCAGCGAGCACCATACCAGAAGCAGGGCCATGACTGTATTCATGAGTTTGTAATGCCTGGTATAGCAGCATTTCAGCATATTTCCGGCAATGGCCCAGATCAGATTTCCAAGAGCGCCCAGAATCATCAGGTATACAGCAAATGCAAACAGCATGGGGACTCTAGCTTCGTAGGGCAGAATATATGCGGAAAACATGGTAAGTCCGTAAATGATAATCTTAACATTGATCATCTGAAGAAAAAATCCCATTTTCCATGTGGGTTTCTTCTCTTGAACCTGATTTGATGGCGGAAGCCTGAGCCAGGTCTGCCAGGCCAGATACAGAATGTAGGCGGCACCCAGGTATTTCATGACTGGCTGAATTCCGGGAATAATTGCGCCAAGCGTACTGCAGAACAGCCCGGAAAGGCACATTAACGTCAGAGACCCGCTCCAGATTCCGGTCATAAAACGCAAATTGCCACGTATGCCATATTTGCTTGCGCTGGACAGCAGCAAAATATTATTGGGCCCTGGCGACCACACAGTAAGAATGGCTGAGAGCGTCATTTCAATAAAAACAGAGAAAGGCACAGTGTACACCTCTTTTCACGGATTACAGTTTTTTCTTTTCTTCATACTGTCTCAACAGCTCCAGAGCCTCTTTCGACATTGGATACAACACCGCAATATTAAACAGGGTCATAAGTCCGATGCCTACATCGCCAAGATCCCATACAACGGTATACTGCTGGAGTCCGCCGATAAACAGCATAATGAGGGACAGTACCTTGTAAGCGGTCTGGTAACACCAGCGGTTCCCGAAGAGATACGCCACGTTGGAACGGGCATAGAACAGGATGCCGATGAAGGTGGAAAAGCTGAACAGGGCCAGGGTTACGGCAATAAAGATGACACCGGCATTGCCAAGATGGTACTGCATGGCGGCCTGCAACAGATCCATGCCGGTGAGGCCGTTTGTCAGTTCTTCCGGGGCCAGCAGCATGATCATGGCGGTGCAGCTGCAGATCACGATGGTGTCGATGAGAACTCCCAGGGCCTGGGTCAGACCAGTGCGGACCGGGTCTTTACTTTGAGCCGCTGCAGCCGCGCAGGGCGCGGAGCCGGAACCAGCTTCATTGGAAAACAGGCCGCGCTTGACTCCGTTTAAGAGTACCGCGCCGAAGCCGCCGGATACGGCCTGGCGAAGACCGAAGGCCTCCGTAAAAATGCGGCCGAATACCGCTGGAAGCTTCGGCAGATTCATCAGGATGATAAACAATGTAAGCAGGAAAAAACCAACAGCCATCACCGGGACAACAATGTCCAGGACTTTTACGGTTGCGTTTTTCCGGAGTACAATGACGGCAGAAATAATGACCAGAATCACCGTGGTAGTAATGGGTGGAATCTGGAACGCATTCGCAAAGGCGGAGCTTACGGAGTTGCTGATGACCTGACTGATGCCGCACCAGCAGATGAGGCCGGAGATGGCAAACAGGGAGGCAAACAGGGAACGTTTGACGGTTCGTCCTGTTTTGACTTCCACAAAATGGTGAATATAGTAAGCGGGGCCGCCGTGATAGCCGCCGTAGAGCGGGTCTGGTTCTTTATATTTCTGTGCCAGAACAGCCTCCACAAAGGCGGTGGAAGCACCCAGAAGGGCTGTGATCCACATCCAGAAAATTGCGCCGGCGCCGCCCAGAGATACGGCAGCTACTACGCCCACCAGGTTTCCCATGCCTACGCGGGTAGCCGTGGAGATGATGAGGGTCTGGAGGGAGGAGAGGCTGTCCGGCGTCTCCTTTTTCTCTTTCAGGGCTTTCATCATGTCAGAGAACAGGCGCACCGGAAGAAGTCTTGTGCGGATGGTAAAATAAACTCCAGCCGGGATAAGAAGCAGGAGCATCAGGGAGATGCCAACAGAACTTCCCATGACCGGAATGGTGAACAGATCGCCCCACAAAAAGGCGTAAACGGTTTCGATAAGCTTTATGATCAAGATAATGAGTCCTTTCTATCGTATTGGCTGCAAATGCGGCATGTCCTGCTCGTGACTTCGTCACTTGCCTGCCTCGTCGTTCGCCATAACCGTGCACGCACGTTTCTGGCTTTCTTGCACTCGTTATATTATATAATTGAAAGAAGCGTTTGTAAATCGAAATTGAAGCGGCTTGTCTTTTTGCGCACCGCCCTTTATAATAGTATGGCATCATCAGGAACGAAAAAAGAAAGAGAGATTACTATGAACAGCAACAGCATGCAGATTCCTGCCCATGTGGAGCAGATCATTCATACCTTAAACAGCCACGGCTACGAGGCCTTCGCGGTGGGCGGCTGTGTGCGCGACACCTTGCTTGGACGGAAACCGGGGGACTGGGATATCACCACTTCCGCAAGACCGGAGCAGGTGAAGGCACTGTTCCGCCGCACCATTGATACCGGCATTCAGCACGGCACGGTAACCATCATGATGGACCGCACCGGCTATGAGGTAACAACCTACCGCATTGATGGCGAGTATGAGGATGGACGCCACCCGAAGCAGGTGGAATTTACCTCTGACCTTTTAGAAGACCTGCGCCGCAGGGATTTTACCATCAATGCCATGGCCTACAGCCATGCGACCGGCATTGTGGATGCCTTTGACGGCATGGCGGATTTAAAGGCCCGCCGCATCCGCTGTGTGGGCAATGCCATGGAGCGGTTTACCGAGGACGCGCTGCGCATTTTGCGGGCTATCCGTTTTTCCGCCCAGCTGGATTTTGAGATTGAGAAAGAAACCTTTGAGGCCATCTCCGTGATCGCGCCGAATCTGGCGAAGGTCAGCAAGGAGCGTATTCAGATGGAGCTGACCAAGCTTCTTTGCTCGGATCATCCGGAAAAGATCCGGGAAGTGTATGAGACTGGCATCAGCACCTATGTGTCTCCGGCTTTTGCAGTGCTGGACTGGCAGCATGCCCAGGTATCCGCAGAGCTTCCGAAGGAAAAGTATGTGCGCTGGGCGGCATTCCTGCGTTGTGGTCAGAGTCCGGAGACTGCTGTGCGGGTGCTTCGGGATTTAAAACTGGATAACGAGACCATTTCCCGGGTAAAGACTCTGGTGACCTGGGCGGATGTAACGCCTGCGGCGGATGAAGCCGAAGTGCGCCGCATGATGAGCCGCATGGAGCCGGAGGTCTGGGACAGCCTGATGGAGTTAAATGGTTATGGGCCGGAAATTCGTGATCTGGTCACTACAATCCGTAAGCGTGGTGACTGCTTAAGCTTAAAAGAGCTTGCCGTAAAGGGGCAGGATCTTATAGCCGCAGGAGTAAAACCGGGCAAAGAGATGGGCACGATGCTGCATGAGCTTTTGGAGCATGTGCTGGAAGTGCCGCAGGATAATGAGAAGGAGACGCTTCTTAAGCTTCTCGCAGATATGCACAGATAGGAAATCGTTGCAGAGGCGTATAATCCCTGAAATCTTTTCATAGGTTGGAGAGTAACAATAGTTCGGCAGGTGTGTTTTGTCTGTCCTGCCGGACCGCCGCGCATGAAGTGGAGGGGTGAGCGTGAACGACAGCTATCTGGAGGTTTTAAGGCAGTACGAGGGGGAAGTGACGGGTGTCCGGCGCGGACGGGGAGCCTGGATCTGTGAGTATCCGGACGGACTTAAGCTCCTGAAGGAATACCGGGGCACGGTAAAACGCCTGGAGTTTGAGGACGCAGTGCTGGGGGCGCTGGAGCAGCAGGGTATCTGCCGGACAGACCGCTATGTGCGGAATCTGGAGGACGGACTGGTGACGGCCGGACCGGACGGGGTGAAGTATGTCCTGAAACGCTGGTTTTCCGAGCGGGAGTGCAGCCTGCGGGACCGGAAGGAGATCCTGTTTTGTACCAGGCAGATCGCGGCGCTTCACCGGGGACTGCAGGAAATTCCGTGGCAGGAGGAATGGAGCCTTGGCTCTACGGTCGTCCCGGCTCTTTCGGAGGAGATGGCGCGCCACAGCCGGGAGATGAAGCGGGTGAGGGGATTCATCCGGGGAAAACGCAGGAAAACAGAATTTGAATTACGTGTCATGCAGAGCTTTGACGAGTATTATGGTCAGGCGCTGGAGGCAGAAAAAGGGCTGGAGCCGCTGGATCAGAATCAGGCGGAAAACCGGCTCTTTTTGTGTCACGGGGATTTAGACCAGCATCATATTCTGCCGGGAAACCAGGAAGCTGTGTTCATTGAATTCAGTCAGATGCATCTGGGACATCAGGTGAGCGATCTGTACCGGTTTATGCGGAAAGTAATGGAGAAACATGGCTGGGATGAATATCTGGGCTGTGCCATGCTGGATGCCTATGATGCCATGCTTCCCATGAGCCGCAATGACCGGAGCTGCCTGTATTTTCTGTTTCTGTATCCGGAGAAATACTGGAAGCAGTTAAACTATTATTACAACGCCAACAAGGCCTGGATCCCGGAGAAAAATGTGGAAAAATTAAAGACACTGGAGTCGCAAAAGGAGGCAAGAAGGCGATTTCTGTCGAGAATAAAATAGATGCCGCAGACAGGTTCATCTTCCTTTTTTTTCCTCGCTGAGGTATAATAAAATCAGTTTTAAATATGAGGGAGCACAGGAGGAACGTATTTTTATGAAAGATTACATGAAGATTTACCGGGAATGGCTGTCCAATCCATATTTCGATGAGGATACCAAGGCAGAACTGAAGGCAATCGAGCATGATGAGAACGAGATCAAAGAGCGTTTTTATATGGATCTGGAGTTCGGTACCGCAGGCTTGCGCGGCATTATCGGCGCTGGTATCAACCGCATGAACATCTATGTGGTACGCCGCGCAACCCAGGGTCTGGCAAACTATATCATTAAGCAGGGCGGCAGCAGTAAAGGTGTTGCCATTGCCTACGATTCCAGACATATGTCCCCGGAGTTCGCGGATGAGGCAGCCCGCACTCTGGCAGCAAACGGCATTAAGGCCTACAAGTTTGAGTCCCTGCGTCCGACTCCGGAGCTGTCCTTTGCAGTGCGTGAGCTTGGCTGCATTGCCGGCATCAACGTAACCGCAAGCCACAACCCGCCGGAATACAACGGCTACAAAGTATACTGGGAGGACGGCGCACAGTTCACTCCGCCGCATGACAAGGGCGTAACCGAAGAGGTTCTGGCCATCGAGGATCTGTCCACCGTAAAGACCATGAGCGCAGAAGATGCTATGGCAGCAGGCCTCTACGAGGTCATCGGCAAAGAGATCGATGACAAATACATTGCCCATGTAAAAGCACAGGTCGTAAACCAGGATGCCATCGATAAGATGCAGAAAGACATTACCATCGTTTACACTCCGCTTCACGGAACCGGCAACATCCCGGTACGCAGAGTGTTAAAAGAAATTGGTTTTGAGAACGTATATGTGGTACCGGAGCAGGAGCTTCCGAACGGCGACTTCCCGACTGTAAGCTATCCGAACCCGGAGGCAGCAGAGACATTTGCTCTTGGCTTGAAGCTGGCTGAGGAGAAGAACGCAGACCTGGTTCTGGCAACCGACCCGGATGCAGACCGTCTTGGCGTTTATGTAAAAGATACCAAGTCCGGCAAGTACATTTCCCTGACCGGCAACATGTCCGGTTCCCTGCTGTGTGAGTACGTGCTGAGCCAGAAAGCAGCAAAGAACGCTATCCCGGCAGACGGCGAAGTAGTCAAATCCATCGTCAGCACCAACCTGATCGACGCAGTGGCAGCTTCCTACAACTGCAAGCTGGTAGAGTGCCTGACCGGATTTAAGTGGATCGGCCAGCAGATTTTAAAAGAGGAGCACACCGGAGTGGGCCATTACATGTTCGGCATGGAAGAGAGCTACGGCTGTCTGATCGGCACCTATGCCCGCGATAAAGACGCCGTATCCGCAACGGTTGCCCTGTGCGAGGCAGCTGCATACTACAAGACCAAAAACATGACCCTGTGGGATGCTATGGTGGCTATGTATGAGAAATACGGCTACTACAAAGATGCCGTGAAGTCCATCGGCCTGTCCGGCATCGAGGGTCTGGCAAAGATCCAGTCCATCATGGAGTACTTCCGTAACAACACGCCGGAAGGCTTTGGCGAGTACAAGGTACTTTCCGCAAGAGATTACAAGAACGACACCATCCGCAACATGGCTACCGGCGAGGTAACCCCGACCGGCCTGCCGTCCTCCAATGTGCTCTATTACGACATGAACGACAACGCATGGCTGTGCATCCGTCCGTCCGGCACCGAGCCGAAGATCAAGTTCTACTATGGAATCAAGGGAACTTCCTTAGAAGACGCAGACGCGAAGTCCGAGGCACTTGGAAAAGCATTGATGGCAGAAGTGGACAAGCTGCTGTAAAAATTTAAAGAATATTCACGAAAGGTCCGAAGCCGGTAATCCCGGCATACCGCTGCGCAAAATATGGGTATTGTGTTCGGACGATGCAGCTGACAGATGTTTGCGGATAGTCGGACAAGATGTCCGCCTACCTCAAACACCAGTCGCTGCATAGCCGGACACGTATACCCATATTTATGCTCCGCGGAATGCCGTGATAACCGGCTTCTACTGTATTGGCCCCGCTACGAGAGAAATAAAATCAGCCAGAACGGTACTGATAAAAGCCATGATTTCCAGCTTTTACCAGTACCATTCTGGCTGTGTTTTTTATCACCGTAGAATAGCCAGGAAAGCAGAAGCAGGACGGGGTGGTATCCTGCGTAGCATAAATATAAGTGCAACGTGTCCGGCTATGTGGCGACTGACGTTTTCGGGAGGCGGACATCTTGTCCGACTATCCGCAAACGGCTGTCAGCCACATCGTCCGAACACGGCACTTATATTTTGCGCAGCGGGATATCACCTCGGCCTGCTTCGGACCTTTCGTGACTATTCTTAAATTGTTATTTTGCGATTCGTTTGGCTTGTTTTACTGTGGCTTCGAAGAGGGTGCGGATTGCGTATACCACGGTCTGGTCGATGAGAAATCCGCAGACCAGGGAGGCGGCGATTACGAAAAGGATGGTTCCGGTGAAGGTCAGGGGGTGCCGCCAGGTGATGTCGAGGTTCAGGGTGTAGATGGCGAGGTGGTAGAGCACCCACCAGTGCAGGAGCAGGATGGTGAAGCTGTGTTTGCCGAGCATGGTGATAAGCGAGCTCCAGTAGTGCTTCTTTTCCGGTTTTTTGTGCAGAGCCAGGGCGAAGATGCCGCAGGCCATGAAGATGGAAAGTGGTGCCATGTGCACATAATAGTTGACATAACTCTGCCAGTATACATAAGGGTTTACGGACAGCACTACCTTCAGGAAGGACAGGGCTGCGAGGATCCAGATCCACCGGTCGTATTTCCGGGTCTCGGGGCGGGATACCCAGTAGCCGATCATGGCAATGCCAATCCACTGGGCGAAGAAGGGCAGCAGGTCGGTGGTCATGAGGGTGTAGGTTTTCAGGAACATACACACAAGAACGACGGCAGAGAGACTGGTCAGCGCCCGGTAAGGCATTGCTTCAAACATATACTGGAGAAATGGCACGGCCACATAGATGGAGAGGGTCATGTAGACCAGCCACAAAAAAGGGCAGTCCTCCTGGATGGAGCCGGACAGGATGCGGTGGAAGGCTTCTCTGAGTGTGTCAGCACATACCGGATTCAGCCGTCCGTTCTGCCACATATAAAAGAAAAAGTAAATGACTGAGGTCAGCACCACCTTGGAGAAACGCCGTTCATAGAAGGAAGCGATGCCTCCTTTTGTGCCTCTTCCGAACAGCAGGGCACCGGTCAGCATGAGAAAGCAGGTGTTTCCCAGATAGAGGCAGGTGTGCAGGACGGCAGCCGGTTTCAGAAGCAGCGGTGGGATTTCCTGCAGTAATGCCAGGGTTTCGTCAGTGATCTCCATGGATAGCTCCGGCATGGCAATACCAAGGCAGTGGAGCAGGATGACACAGAATACCGCAAAGAGACGGATATAGTCATAACGGATATCGTAGGACGGATTGCTGTTTGTAAAGCCAAGGGTGTCTGCCAGGGAAAATGGTCTTGCTGTGGAACCAGTCTGTTTTCCTGCGGATGGCAGTTTTCCGCTCATGGTTTGTCTGTCGGTCTCATGTTTCAGATGCAGAGCAAGAGAAAGAACCACCAGTGCTTCCAGAAACAGGATCTGCTTCGGATTGATGGATCCGTAGGCTTTTCTGGCACACCAGATCAGAAGTGCGGAAGCGCATATCGATATCAAAAGCCAGAACAGGAAGCTGGCATAGAGACAGGAACGTTTCTTATCATTCATAAAGACTCCTTATAAAAGAAGCCCGGAACAGCAGCCGCGAAGCGGCCGTTCCGGGCCTCTTTTGTTTTAAGTTATTTACTGATTCTGGAACTTCGCGAGGATGCGGGCAGTCTCCGCATTGATCATATCCTGTGTTACGTTCGGGTCAGTCGGATCCCAGGTCTGCTCAAACGGGATCTCGTACGCAATGGTCGGGCGTTCAAACGGTCCTGCAACGGAAGAGTTGTAAACCTGAACGGTGGTTCCCAGGGCGCAGTGATCGTAAACCCATTTTGCGTCGCCGCTTACCAGACGGATGCAGCCTGCGGAACGGGCGATACCCATGTTGTTGTAGGTGCTGGCCCATACGCTCATCGGGTTTGCCGCATCGTAGATAATGGAGTGGATCAGGATCGGAAGACCTGCGCCAAGACGGGTTGCGTACTGGGTGTAAACGTCATGGATCATCAGTCTCCAGCGGTATTTCTCCGGAGTCTTAAAGGTTCCGACCGGAGTGTCATCACCAACGGAGGTCAGGAAGGACTTCACCGGGATGATATAGCCGTTGCCGCCATCCTGTGCGTAGATGGTCATGCAGTTTAACTCTTTGTTGATCTTGATGAGGTACGGGCCGTTGCTGCCAAGCAGGGATTCGACATCGCTCCACATCTTGCCATCTTCTCCGAAGTAGTATTTCAGACCGTCAATGTACTGCCAGCCGGTTACCGGAACGGAATCCTTGAAGTAGTAACGGTCGTTGCCAATCCAGCCCCAGCCGGTGTAGTTGTCGCCGTTGCCGTGGATGTAGCGCATCTGGCCGTCTACATACTGGATGCCGTCTGCGTGGGCAGATACAAGGGCATTGGAGGTATTTAAGCCGGAGGCGGTATTCTTTGCGAAGAATGCAAGGCGGAAACCGGTTAAATGAAGGCCGGTGTTCATGGTGCCGACGGTCTCGCCGTTTTTGCCCCAGCCAGTCTCAGTGCCATCGCTTAACTGTGCGCAGTAGTAGATGTCGTACTGGTCATTAACCGGGCCTGCGAAGCGGTACTGGATCGCCTCAACCGGATACCAGGCATTGCCATCGAAGGAAGTCTGCTGGCCGCCTACAGCCCAGCCGGTCCAGCCGGTGGTGGAGTTGTAGGTGCGGTAACGCACATCACCGAAAATGTTTTCGAGATAGGTACAGATGGCAGTAAAGCCACCGGCCTCGGTGGTGATCTGCTGATCGTTTAAGTATGCGCCGGACCAGTTCTTGCTGTCGTTGGATAAGATGGCAGTGGTCAGACGCGGCTGGCGCAGCGGAACAGAAAGCGGGCCGGTGTGGTTGGCTTCGGCTTCTGCCTCAGCAGCGGCTTGCTCAGATTCCAGCTGGTTTGCCTGATCCTGGGTCAGGGCGTTGTCCTGGCCGCTTGTGGCATCCTGGGAACTCTCGGCGGAAGCACTGGTTTCCGGTGCGGAAGTCTGTGCGTTTCCGGTCTGGGAAGTATCAGATGTCTGGGATGCGTTGGAACCCGGAGCTTCGGTGGAATAGGTATGTCCATCGGAAGTGGTTTCCGTGGAAGCTGCGGTGCTTCCTGGTCCGGACACCTCCGTCTTTTTGGTTGTGTCAATGACGCCGCTTGTTGCTGCCGTGGCCTCTGTATCCGCGAAAGCGCTGGTTACAGATCCGGCCATCATCATGCCGGCCATCAGCAGTACAAGTCCTGCTTTTGTATGTTTGCGCATGGATATAAAACCTCCTGAAAATAATAAATAAACCAATCAATGTTAATCTATCATAAATGAGGTAAAAAGACCATATCTGATTTACAATTTATTGGCAATCATGTAAAATAAAAGGGATTGTAAATAATTTCGTAATAGAATTGTCATAGAAATGGGAATAAAAGGAAACGGACGGATCATGATGGAGCAGAAGGAAAAAGCAGGAATCAAAAATAGGATGCAGGAGTGCGTTTCGGGAGCGGATCGCGAGGATTCTGACATTATGGTCAGCATCTGCTGCATCACATACAATCAGGCTTTTTATATCCGGGACGCGCTGGAGGGTTTTGTAAACCAGAAAACGGATTTTGCCTATGAGGTTCTGATTCACGATGATGCCTCTACCGATGGAACGGCAGACATCATTCGCGAGTATGCAGACCGGTACCCGGACCTGATCTTTCCGATTCTGCAGACCGAAAACCAGTATTCCAAGGGTCTCACCAATGTCAGCGGTACCTTCAATTTTCCGCGGGCAAGAGGGAAATACATTGCCATGTGCGAGGGCGATGACTACTGGACAGATGATCGGAAACTTCAGAAGCAGGTGGATTATCTGGAGGCAAATCCGGGCTGTTCCCTCTGCTTTCACAGCGCAAAGGTGGAGGTGCAGGGAAAGGCACTGACGGAGCATGCCATGCGTCCGTACAAGGGCAGCCGCATGGTCTCCCCGGAGGAGATCATTGACAAAACTTCCGGGTATCCGACGGCATCCCTGATGTTTTATCGGGAGATGGTGGCAGATCTGCCGGAGTTTTATAACAATGCCCCTATCGCGGATATTCCACTGCAGCTCCTTTGCGCGAACCGGGGCTGGGCCTGGTATCTGGATGAGCCTATGTGTGTGTACCGTCTGGGGGGAGCAGCCTCCTGGACTACGCTTATGAAACAGGGAGATTACGAGAAAAAACAGCAGGATTACGCAGATTCCATGACAGCTATGTACCGGGGCTTTGACGCGTTCAGCAGCGGCCGGTTCCACAAGACGGTGGAGCATGCCATCCGGCGGCTTACGTTTTTGACACGGGTAAACACCAAGCATTACGAGACTGTATTAAATAAGGAAAACCGGGAATTTTACCGGGAACTGAATGCAAGAACACGGTTCTTCATCCGGTTTGAGACTTCGGCACCGAAATTGTATGACTGGCTGCAGAAGCAGTTCCACCGGGCATAAGCACCATGGACCGGAGCGGTAGAAGAGGCAGGCTGGGCGGCAGCGGATTGCCGTGAGCAGGAATCTTCAGAGAAACACAGAACAAGAAACAGGATTTGAAAGAGATTGTTTATGAATGAAACAGGAATGAAAAATAAAGTGGCGAGCGGACTGTTTTGGAAGCTTCTGGAAAACGGAGGCGCCCAGGGCATCCAGTTTGTGATCGCGATCCTTCTGGCCAGACTGCTGACTCCGGCGGAGTATGGCGTGGTCGGAATCATCATGATCTTTATCACCATTGCGAATGTATTTGTCCAGAGCGGCTTTTCTACGGCTCTGGTGCAGAAAAAGCAGGCTGACGAGGTGGATTTCTCATCGGTCTGCTATTTTGAACTTGCGGCATCGGTTGTATTTTATGTGCTTTTGTATCTGGCGGCGCCTGCCATTGCGGAGTTTTACGCGATTCCGGTGCTAAAGCCCATTGTGCGGGTGCTGGGCATTGTGCTGTTCCCGGGGGCAGTCATCTCGGTTCAGACAGCCTATGTATCCCGGAACATGGAGTTTCGCGGACTGTTTTTCTCCACACTGGCTGCTTCCGCCATCTCTGGCGTCATCAGCATTTTCATGGCGTACCGGGGCCTGGGCGTGTGGGCTATGGTGGGGCAGCAGATCAGCTATTACATCAGCCTGATGATCGTGCTGTTTCTCACGGTTTCCTGGAAGCCGGGGCTGTTTTTTGCCTTTGACCGGATCCGGACCATGTTCGCGTTTGGCTGGAAGCTTCTTTGCGCGTCTTTGCTGGACACGGTATTTAACAATCTGTATGGACTTTTGATCGGAAAGATATATAATGAAGAGTTGTTGGGCAGCTACAACCGCGGAGAGCAGTTTCCAAAGCTGATTGCCACCAACCTGGGCGCAGCCATTCAGGCAGTGCTGCTTCCGGCCTTTTCTGCCTGTCAGGATGACAGGGACAAGGTGCGGGATATGGTGCGCCGGGCTATCCGCTTAAGTTCCTTTGCAGTGATCCCCATGCTTATGGGGCTGTTTGCGGTGGCGGACACGCTGGTGCTGGCCATGCTTGGAGAAAAATGGCTGATCTGTGTGCCATTTTTACGGATTATGTGCGTTTCCTACTGCTTCTGGCCGATTCATATCACAAATCTGCAGGCCATCAACGCAGTGGGACGCAGTGATATTTTCTTAAAACTGGAGCTGGTGAAGAAGGCTTTGAGTATTCTGGCTCTGGTCATCGGCATGCAGTTTAACGTGTTTATCATGGTGTGTATCAAGGCATTTCAGGATTTTGTGTGCACCTTTGTCAATGCGGCGCCGAACAAAAAGCTGCTGGACTATGATATTGCTCATCAGTGGATGGATGTGGCTCCTCCGGCTGCGTTATCGGTGGTGATGTGCGGGGCCGTGATGGCCTTTGGCGCATGGCTTCCGGCCGTGTCGGTATGGCTGAAACTGGGACTGCAGATTGTCTGCGGCGCTTTTGTATACATTATGCTGGCGGCGGCCTTCCGCCTGGAGAGTTTCTGCTTTTTAGCAGGTATAGTGAAGGAACGGCTGAAAAAATGACGGATGCAGGTAACTGTTCAGTAGGTCTGCGCATTCACTGCGCTGACCGTATGAAAACATGGGTTTGCAGGCAAAAATCCCATTGCCGAAGGCAATTTTTAATGGATTTTTGCCCGTAACTGTGAGGGTACTGAACAGTTACGGCTGTAGTTCGTAAGTGGAAATTTTCTGAATGGAATCTGCAGGGAAAGCTCCAGCACAGAGGAGGGTTAAAAATTATGAAAGAAACAGTGATCGTAACGGCCATCGGGTCGTTTTCTGCCCAGAACGTGATTTCTGCCTGCCATGCGGCGGGCATGCGGGTTGTGGGCTGTGATATATATCCGGCAGAGTGGGTGGTAAACTCCCGGGATGTGGAGGTGTTCTACAAGGCACCCTATGCCACCGACCGGGAACAGTACCGGAATTTTATCAAGGAACTTTGTCGGAAAGAACAGGCCAGTGTGCTGATGCCGCTGACCGATGTGGAAATCGATGTGATCCAGCAGTGGAGAACGGAGCTTGCGGAAGATTTTAAAGCGCTGGGCGCAGAGGTCTGGATTTCCGATGTTTCCGCAATCAGCCTTTGCCGGAATAAAGAGAAGATGGAAGCGTTCTTGCGGGAGCGGAAGCTTTGCCGGACCATTCCGGGAGTGCGGCTTGCAGAGCTGAAGGAGAAACTGGGGCAGGGATGGCGTCCGGACTTGCCGGATGCGTTTCTGGCGAAATTCTTTCTGGCAGCAGACCCAGCAGCCGGTATGGAAACCAGCATGGATTTTTCGGATCTTCGCTATCCGTTGGTGGCGAAGCCCCTTGACGGCCGGAGCAGCCAGGGCCTGCGGATCCTGGAATCTAAAGAGGATCTGGAATTTCTCCTGCATACCTGCAGCGAAGAGCAGAAACAGCAGTATCTGGTGCAGCCAAAGATCGGCGGTCATGTCATCACCGTAGATGTGGTGCGGAATCCGGAGACCGGACAGGTATTCTGCCTGCCGAGAAGAGAACTTCTGCGTACCTTAAACGGCGCGGGAACTTCGGTCTGTGTATTCCGAAGCGGACTGCTGGAGCAGCAGTGCCGGGACATCGCGGAGGCAGTGGGCATCCGGGGCTGTGTGAATATGGAATTTATTGAGGCAGACCGGGAAGCTGGGGAGTATTATTTCCTGGAATGCAATCCGCGGTTTGCGGGCGGCGTGGCATTTTCCGGCGCGGCAGGCTACGATATGGCTGACGCCCATATCCGCTGCTTTACCGGGGAGAAGCTGGATGAACTGTCCGTGAATGGCGAGCAGTATATTGCAAGGCGGTACACGGAGTATTCCATGAACGGCCGGAATGAAGCGGCTGGCGCAGAACAGGCAGACAGCCAGAGCAAAACAGCTGGCGCAGAACAGAGTTCATGCCATGCAGCCAGCATGAGTCAGGCGAAGGGAGAGAATGACAGATGATAAAACGACATGAAGAGCCGGTTATGGTGACCCGTTCATCACTGCCGCCTCTGGAAGAATATGTGGAAATGTTAAAGCCCATCTGGGACAGTGCCTGGCTGACCAATATGGGAGAATACCATGAAACCTTAAAGGAGAAACTGAAAACATACTTAAAGACACCGAATCTGGAGCTGTTTGTGAATGGCCATATGGCGCTGGAGCTGACGCTGCAGGCCATGAAGCTGACGGGCGAGGTCATTACGACCCCGTTCAGCTTTGCCTCCACCACCCACGCCATTGTGCGAAACGGCCTGACTCCGGTATTCTGTGATATTAATGAGGAAGACTATACCATTGATGTGGACAAACTGGAGAGTCTGATCACGGAGAGAACTTCGGCCATCGTTCCGGTCCATGTATACGGAAATCCCTGTGATGTGAAACGTATCCAGGAGATTGCGGACCGCCATGGCTTAAAGGTCATCTACGACGCGGCCCACACCTTTGGTGAGGAGATCGATGGCGTTGGCATCGGCCAGTTTGGTGATGCGTCCATGTTCAGCTTTCATGCCACCAAGGTGTTTCACAGCATTGAGGGTGGAGCGGTTGCGTTCCATGACCCGAAATTAAAGGACCTGCTGTATCAGCTGAAAAACTTCGGCATTACCGGCTATGAGCAGGTAGAGTATGTGGGTGCCAACGGAAAGATGAATGAGTTCCAGGCGGCCATGGGCCTCTGTAACCTGCGTCATGTGGATGCGGACATCGCGAAGCGCAAGGTTCTGACGGAGCGTTACCGGGAGCGTCTGGGCGGCGTGGAAGGCATTCGCCTCTGCAAAGAAAAGGAAGGCGTGCGTTATAATTATGCCTACATGCCGGTGGTATTTGAAGGCTACGGGGCAGACCGGGATGAGATCTTTGCGGCGCTGAAAGAGTATAACATTTTTGCGCGCAAGTACTTCTATCCGTGCATCAACGATTACGCATGTTACCGAGATCAGTTTTCTTCCGACGACACGCCGGTGGCAAAGCGGATCGCCTCTGAAGTACTGACGCTGCCGTTATACCCGGATCTTTCCCTGGAAACGGTGGATGAGATCTGCGATATCATACTGAAATGTGGAGAAAAGACGAAATGAACAAGGTGCTGATCGTAATTCCCGCCTACAATGAGGAAGCGAACATCGAGAATGTGGTACGGGAACTGGAGGATAAGTATCCGCAGTTTGATTATATTGTGGTCAATGACGGCTCCAGAGACCGAACGGCGGTCATCTGCCGGGAACAGGGTTTCAACCTGCTGGATCTTCCGGTAAACCTGGGGCTTGCTGGCTGCTTTCAGGCGGGCATGAAATACGCTTACCATAAGGGCTATGAGTATGCCATTCAGTTTGATGGCGACGGGCAGCACCGCCCGGAGTTCATTGAGCCTATGATGAAAAAAATGGAAGAGGGCTATGAGATTGTCATTGGAAGCCGGTTCGTGAATGCGAAAAAGGACTGGTCCATGCGTATGGTGGGAAGCCGCCTCATTGAGATGGCTATCCGTCTGACAACGGGCGTGACGGTCAACGATCCAACCTCCGGCATGCGGATGTTTAACCGGGAGATGATCAAAGAATTTGCCCTCAACTTAAACTACGGACCGGAGCCGGACACGGTTTCCTACTTGTTAAAGCAGGGGGCGAAGATTGCGGAAGTGCCGGTGCACATCGCGGAGCGGGCCGGCGGCGAGAGCTACTTAAAGCCGATGGTGGCCGCGCGCTATATGGCGCGGATGCTGCTGTCGATTCTGCTGATACAAAATTTCCGGAATAGTTCAGCCATGCGCCGTGACAGACAAAAAAAGGCGATGTAAGCTGGCTTACATGAGCCTTTCTTTGCCTGTCATGGCATGGCTGAACGGGAATAACTAGAAAACATAGAAACAACGGAGTACAAACATTATGAAACACTGGACGCGCCTTCTCATGCGCACAAGGCTGAGCCTGGAAAAAGAGAATATGATCTGGAACATGACCGGAAGCTTCTTCTACGCCTTTGCCAGTATGGTGCTTTCCTTTCTGGTGCTGCGCATCGCGGGGGAGGAGCAGGGCGGCATCTTTTCCTTCGGATTCAGTACCGTGGGGCAGCAGATGTTCCTGCTGGCTTACTTTGGTATCCGACCGTTTCACATTACAGACGGGGCGAACCAGTACCGGTTCGGGGATTACCTGCATCACCGGTATGTGACCTGCGCCCTGGCGCTGCTTCTTGGTGCCGGGTATCTGGCGGTGATCGGCTATTCCTGGCAGAAGGCGCAGATCATCTTCCTGCTGATCGCCTACAAGGTGATCGATGGTTTTGCCGATGTGTATGAGTCGGAGTTTCAGCGGCAGGGGTGCCTGTACTTAACCGGCCGGTCCAATACCTTCCGTACCATTCTTTCGGTCGGCGTGTTTCTGGTCACCCTGGTTTCCGGGGCGGGGCTGTTTACCGCCTGTGTGGCTGCGGTGCTGGGACAGATGGCGGGTGTAGTCCTGTTTGATATTGTGGTTTTAAGAGAACTGAACCAGGTGGATTACGGCTGGAGCGCGAAGCAGGGCGTGTCTTTAACGGCATCGGCCATTTTGCTGTTTGTTTCCGTATTCCTGGATTTCTATATTTTTTCGGCAGCGAAGTATGCCATTGACGCGCATTTGGGCGATGCGGCCAGCGGCTATTTCAACGTGATCTTCATGCCGACCTCCGTCATCAACCTGGCGGCGGGTTTTGTCATCCGCCCGTTCCTGACGTATCTGACGGACTGCTGGAATGAACACCGGTTTTCTGATTTTAAAAAGAAGCTTCTCACCATAATGGCAGTCATCGGCGGCCTGACGGTATTGGCGGCAGGCGGAACCGTGGTACTGGGAAAACCGGTGCTGGCACTTCTGGAGTGGCTGCTGGGGGCGTCCTACAGCGGAACGCTGACGGCGTTGTGGCCGGCCTTCATCATGATCGTGCTGGGCGGCGGCTTTTACGCGGTGTTAAATCTTTATTATTACGCGCTGGTCATTCTGCGCAGGCAGAAGCTGATCTTTGGCATTTACGTGGTACTCACGGTGCTTGCGGTTATTCTGGCACCGAAGCTTACAATCGCGCTTGGAATATTCGGCGCGGCCCTGGCCTACCTCATCTTAATGATCGTGATGGCAGCGGGCTTCGTTGGAGGAGCGTGGATTGAAATACAGAAAGAAATACGGGAGGTGCGTCATGACGGTTGATGTTTTGATTCCGGTGTACAAGCCGGACCGGCGGTTTGCGAGACTGCTCCAGATGTTAAAAAAGCAGACGGTGCTGCCGAACCGGATCATCATTATGAATACAGAAAAAGCTTACTGGAACGCGGACGGATACCGGGATATTCCGGGCATGGAAGTCCATCATCTGACAAAAGAAGAGTTTGACCATGGCGGCACCCGCAACCTGGCGGCCTGGTATTCCGAGTCAGATATCATGATCTTTATGACCGATGACGCAGTACCCCAGGATGAATATCTGATCGAGAATCTCTTAAAGGGACTGGATCAGACGGGGCCGGAGGGCGAGACGGTGGCAGTGGCTTACGCAAAGCAGCTCCCGGCAAAGGACTGCCGTACGATTGAGCGCTACACCCGCTCCTTCAACTACCCGGACAGGCCCATGGTCAAGACGAAAAAAGACCTGGAAACCATGGGAATCAAAACCTATTTTGCTTCCAATGTCTGCTGTGCGTACCGCAAGGATATTTTTCGGAAGCTGGAGGGCTTTGTGAACAGCACCATCTTCAATGAGGACATGATTTATGCAGCCACGGCCATGGGTGCCGGTTACGCGGTGGCGTATGTGCCGGAGGCGAGGGTGGTTCATTCCCACAATTTAACGCCTATGCAGCAGTTTCACCGCAACTTTGACCTGGCAGTATCCCAGGCGGAGCACCCGGAGGTGTTTGCGGACCTGAAATCTGAGGGCGAGGGCATCCGCCTGGTAAAGCAGACGGCAAAATATCTGCTGACGCATTTCCGCGGCTACCTGATCCCGGAGCTGGTGGTCGGCAGCGGCTGTAAATATCTCGGCTACAAGCTGGGAAAACAGTATGAGAAGCTTCCAAAGAAGATGATCCTCTGGTGCAGCATGAGCCCGCTTTACTGGGAAAAGAAATGGAGAAGAAAATCATGATGACCACAACCTTACGAATCGCGCTGATCCTGGTGTCCCTCGGGACCTTTTCCATGATCATGCGCAAGATCCGCCAGTCCCGGATGCAGATTGAGAGCGCGATCTTCTGGATCGTGCTGGCCCTGGTATTGGTGGTATACAGCGTATTTCCGAAGGTGGCCGATGCCTGCGCCAGCCTTCTGGGAATCTATGCGACAACCAACTTTCTGTTCCTGTTTGCGATCTTCGTGCTGATCTTAAAGGTATTCTTTATGAGCATCCACATTTCCCAGTTGGAAAGTAAGATCAAGGAACTGGTACAGGCGATGGCTCTTGAGGAGAAAAAATATGAAGAAGAGAAGCGTTAGCCTGGGCCTGATCACCGGAATCCTCTGCCTGGCAGCTGCGGCAGCCTGGCACAGCCTGGATGTGCGGGCGGGAATTCATGAGACCGGCGCTTCCTGGCAGATGGGCCAGTACGTATTCTTAACGGTGCTGGTGGTGGTGCTGACTACGGTTTGCGGCTATTTTCTGATAGAAAAGAACATTTTCAGTTCAGAAAATGCCTGCCCACGTACAGTAACTCTCTGTTCCCTGCCGAAGCTGGCGGTGCTCATGGCTGGCGGGCTTGGCATTTTGTATCTCTTTGTGCTGCCGCCTCTCGCGGCGCCGGATGAGATCAGCCACTACGTCAGTGCTTACCGGCTTTCCTCCCAGATGACCGGGCAGCCCCAGCGGGACCGGTATGGCCGGGTGCTTCTGCGGGCGCAGGACGCCTGGGTGGAAGACCTGGACGGGGATTTTGTGTATGAGCCGGATGAAGACGGCAACCTGCAGGTGACGGCTGAGAGCCGGGAGCAGGCGGTGAAGCTGGGGGAAACGCTGGACGAATCCACCTACGAGCTGTTTCATACTCTTGGCGTCAACGGGCAGTATGCTCCGGAGCGTACCGCCGAGATTCAGAGTATGGGTGCGTATGTCAGCTCCACCTATCCGCCGGTTACCACCACGCCCCTTGCCTATGTGCCCCAGGCCATCGGCATCAGCCTGGCAAGAATTCTGGGACTGAACACAGTCTGTCTCTTATATTTTGGACGGCTCTGCAACCTGATCTTTTTCGTGATCATGCTGTATCTGTCCATGAAGCGGATTCCGTTCGGAAAGGAAGTGCTTCTCGGCGTGGCAGTGCTTCCCATGACACTGCATCTGGCGGCTTCCTTTTCCTATGATGTGATGATTCTGTCCTGCATGTTTTTGCTGACGGCGGTTTGTCTGGATCTGGCCTATGAAAAAGAAACGGTCCGGGTGCGGGATGTGGTGCTGCTTGCCGTTCTGGCGGCGGTGGCCGGTCCCTGCAAGATGGTCTATGCGCCGATGCTGGGCCTGTGCCTGCTGATCCCTATGCGGAAATTCGGCAAGGTGCGAAACTGGTTTATCAGCGCCATTGCAGTGGGGATAGCCTGGGGCATGGCCATGTATCTGGTCAACAGCCAGGTCATCACCACCTACGCAACTGCAACGGAAGCTGACAGCTATGTGGAATGGGCGGAGGAGGCGGGCTTTAGCATAAGCCTTCTCATCCACAATCCGGTGCTGCTGGTGCGGATGTTTTACCAGACCTTATTGTGGAATGCCAAGGACATGCACATTACCATGATCGGCGGCTGGCTTGGCAACCTGGACCAGGTACTGGATGTGCCGTATCTGGCTGTCTGGGCTTTCTCGCTGTGCCTCATCGGCCTGGCATTAAAAATTCCGGGAGAGCAGATCCGTATGACCGGGCGGCACAGAGTCTGGATCGGATTTTTATGCGCGGCCTGCGCGGGTCTTACCATGCTGTCCATGCTGATTGCCTGGACACCGGTCAGCTCCCGGGTGATCCTGGGGGTTCAGGGACGGTATTTCCTGCCATTTCTGCCAGTGCTTTTACTAGCTCTCAAAAATTATACTGTGGTTTTGACAAAGGATAAAAACCGTAGTATATTGTATCTGATGTGCTGTCTGAATGGCTACGCCCTGGTGCGTCTGTTCAGCATCGTGTGCATCCGGCTTTAAAACTTAGATGAATGAAAAGTGAGGAAGAAAACAATGGGAAAGATCAAAGTGACATCCTGCGACATAGAAGGACTTTATGTGATCGAGCCAACCGTATTCAAGGATGAGCGCGGTTACTTCGTAGAGACTTACAACCAGAACGACTTCAAGGAAGCCGGTCTGAACATGGTATTTGTACAGGACAACCAGTCCATGTCCGTGAAGGGCGTACTGCGCGGCCTGCATTTCCAGAAACAGTATCCGCAGGGCAAGCTGGTGCGTGCCATCCGCGGTGCAGTCTTTGATGTAGCAGTAGACCTGCGTGCCAATTCCAAAACCTACGGCAAGTGGTTTGGTGTAGAGCTGACTGCAGAGAATAAGAAGCAGTTCTACATTCCGGAGGGCTTTGCGCACGGTTTCCTGGTACTGTCTGATGAGGCTGAGTTCGCTTACAAGTGCACCGATTTCTATCATCCGGGCGATGAGGGCGGACTGGCTTATAATGATCCGGAGATCGGCATTGACTGGCCGTTTGAGGAAGGCGTAGAGCTGATCATCTCTGAGAAAGATAAAAAGTGGAGTGGTCTGAAGGACACCTTCAAATTTAATGAGGAAAAATAACGTATGAATTATGTAATTTCTCTGATGAAAGAAATCGTCGGGAAACGAAAACTCATCTGGGATCTGGCCAAGGCCGATTTCCGGAAACGCTTTGTGGGTTCGTACTTCGGCATCGTCTGGATGCTGGTGCAGCCGATTGTTACGGTACTGATCTATTTCTTCATCTTCCAGGTGGGATTTAAGAGTGTGCCGCCGGTTCCGGGCGTTCCCTATGTGCTCTGGCTGATTCCGGGCATTGTGCCGTGGTTTTACTACAGTGAGGCCTTAAACTGCGTGACCGGGTGCCTGCAGGAGTACAGCTATCTGGTGAAGAAGGTCGTGTTCCAGGTAGAGATCCTGCCTATCATCAAGCTGATTTCCTGCATGCTGGTGCATGCGTTTTTCGCTGGGATCATGCTGGCGGTGTTCTTATGCTACGGACGCCTGCCCATGGCTACCTGGATCCAGATCCTGTATTACAGCTTTGCGGCTTCCATGCTGGCACTGGCCTTTGGCTATCTGACGTCTGCGGTCAATGTCTTCTTTAAGGATATGGCGCAGATCGTGAGCATCTGCCTGCAGTTTGGCATGTGGCTGACCCCGATCATGTACCAGGAGACCATGTTTGCCGACAAGGCGCCGTGGTTTGTGACCATCTTAAAACTGAACCCGTTCTACTATGTGGTAGCCGGTTACCGTGACAGCATGCTGACCGGAAACTGGTTCTGGGAGCGGCCGAAGCTCGGCATTTATTTCTGGGTGGTGACTCTGGTGATCGGACTTGTGGGCCTTCGGGTATTTAAGCGGCTGCGTCCGCATTTTTCCGACGTATTATAGCAGGCAGATGAATCCGGAGTCCGGCTTTCCGGACCGCCGCCTGATAAAATGTATGACAGACGAGGGGGAATCATATGACCGAGTTAGAATTTCGCAACAAAGTCACATGGTTCTCTTTTGCGCTCAGTCTTCTGGTGATCTGGGTTCATTCCTACAACGCGGAGCTGTTTCTGGGTTACCAGGCAGCTACGGGAACGGTCTATGTGCTGGAGCACCAGATCGGAGACTGGTTTGGCCAGATTGCGGTACCGGGATTTTTCATGATCTCCGGCTATCAGTTTTACCGGGATTTTGACTGGGGAAAGTTAAAGGGCAAATGGCAGCGGCGTGTGAAAAGTCTGCTGGTTCCCTATATTGTCTGGAATTTTCTGTATTACCTCAGCTATGTCATTGCAAGCCGCATTCCTGCGGTAGGGGATGTAGTTGGGAAAGGTGTGGTGGAATTTTCCCTTGCAGCCATGGTGGATGCCGTGGTGGCCCACACCTACAACAATGTATTCTGGTATCTGTACCAGCTTTTGTGGCTGGTGGTGCTGGCGCCGGTGCTCTATCCGCTCTTAAAGCGGAGATGGAGCGGCCTCTTACTTCTGGCGTTTTTCTGGATTCTGGTGCGGGTAAATCCGAACAGTTTCCCGGTGAATCCGGACGCGCTGATTTATTATGGAAGCGGAGCCATGATTGCGCTTCACTGCCGGGAGGCGGCGGAAGGCGCGGAGAATGGAAAGCGTCTTGCAGTGGGACTTTTGAGTCTTGCGGCAGCAGCGGTTATTTACTATATCGGGCTCTGGCGGGCCCACACCCCATCCTTTGTCCTGTGCCGATTATGCGCGGTAGTTGGACTCTGGCTGGTGCTTCCGGGAAAACATCTTCCGGCGGCAAAAGATTTTATGAAGCATAACTTTTTCCTGTACGCCGTGCATTTTGCCTTTGTGCGGCTGATCAACAAGGGGGCGGCCATGCTGATGGCCCAAGCAGTGCCGGAATGGTACGGACCGTTTGGCCTGTTCCTGGTGATGCCGCTTCTGGTGCTTCTGATCAGTACCATGATTGGAAAAGTCCTGCGGCGGTATGTACCGGGGCTTTGGAATCTGCTGACCGGAGGCCGGTGATGCGAGGCGGCCGGTTGACGCAACGGGGAAAGTTTGTATCACAGAATGGTATGAAAATAACGGGAAAGGAGAAGGAAGATGATCAAAAATATCGTATTCGATATGGGAAAAGTCCTTTTGGATTATGAATCCATGCGCGCATGCCGCCATTTTATCGAAAATGAAGATGACCAGAAACTGGTCTGCAGTGCGGTGTTCGACTCTCCGGAGTGGATTCTTCTGGACATGGGACTCATCTCAGAAGAGGAGGGGCTTGCGAAGATGTGTGCCCGTCTGCCGGAGCGTTTGCAGGAAGCTGCAAAGCAGTGCTTCGCGCACTGGCCGGAATACTGCATGTGGAAGATTGACGCCATGGAGACTCTGGTGCGGGAATTGAAGACAAAGGGATATGGCCTTTATATCTGTTCCAACGCGTCCATCCGTCTGCCGTCCATCTGCATGGATGTGATCCCGGCAGCGGAATGCTTTGACGGCATGCTTTTTTCCGCAGAGATCAAATATTTAAAACCCCAGAAGGAAATCTATGAGCATTTGTTCCACCGGTTTGGATTAAAGCCGGAGGAGTGCTATTTTATTGATGACCTGCCGATGAATATTGAGGGGGCGAAAGCCTGCGGCATGGACGGCCACTGCTTCGCAGATGGCAGCGTAGAGAACTTAAGAAAGGATTTAGAGAAGGTATTAGCATGAGCAAAGCAAATTTAAACTTTGACAAGATGAATGAGGAGTTACTGGCATTTCTGGATCACAGCCCGAGTGCGTTCCACGCAACCGCAAATATGTGTGAGCTGTTAAAAGCAGCTGGATACACCCGCCTGTATGAAGGCGAAAAATGGAACCTTGAGGCAGGATGCGGCTACTATGTAACCAGAAATGATTCTGCCCTGATCGCCTTCCGTATTCCGAAACAGGATTTCACCGGTTTTCAGATCATGGCAAGCCACAGCGATTCCCCGGTATTCAAGATCAAAGCCAACGCGGAGATCGAGGTGGAGAACCAGTATGTGAAGCTGAACGTGGAGAAATACGGCGGCATGATCTGCTCCACCTGGCTGGACCGTCCGCTTTCCGTAGCAGGCCGCGTGATCGTGCGCACCGCTGACGGCATTGCCACAAAGCTGGTGAATGTAGACCGTGACCTGATGATCATTCCGAATCTGGCTATCCACATGAACCGCCAGGTAAATGACGGCTATGCCTTCAATCCGCAGAAGGATATGCTTCCGCTGTTCTGTGAGGCGGCAGAGAAGCAGGTAAAGGGCTGCTTTACCGAGCTGATCGCGAAGGAGGCCGGCGTAAAGGCTGAGGATATTCTGGATACTGACCTGTTCTTATACAACCGCATGACCGGTACGCTGCTGGGCGCAGATGGCGAGTTTCTGGCAAGTCCGCACTTAGATGATCTGCAGTGCGCGTTCTCTTCCTTAAAGGGATTTTTAGCGGCAGAGCCGAAGGACAGCGTAGCTGTTCATTGTGTATATGATAACGAGGAAGTGGGAAGCGGCACCAAGCAGGGCGCAGAATCCACCTTCTTAAAGGATATCCTGCACCGCATCAACACCGGTATGGGCCGCACCGAGGAGGAGTATCTGACCGCGCTGGCATCCAGCTTCATGGTATCCGCAGACAATGCCCATGCCATTCATCCGAACCAGCCGGACAAGGCAGACCCGACGAACCGTCCGTACTTAAACCAGGGTATCGTCATCAAGTACAGCGCAAACCAGAAATACTGTACCGATGCCGTCTCCGCCGCTGTATTCAAGACCATCTGCGAGAAGGCTGAGGTTCCGTACCAGGTATTCTTAAACCGTTCTGACATTCTGGGCGGCTCCACCCTGGGCAACATTTCCGGCACCCAGGTAGCGCTGAACACTGTAGATATCGGCCTGCCGCAGCTGGCGATGCACTCCAGCTATGAAACCGCGGGAAGCCGCGACACCGCATACCTCATTGAGGCCGCAAAGGTGCTCTACTCCGGAAGCTTTGCCGGAAAGGGCGATGGCAGTTATAAAATTGGTTAATTAAAAATTTATCTATAAACAAAGGAGTTTCTATCATGACAAAGATCAGAACAAGATATGCACCGAGCCCGACCGGCCGCATGCATGTAGGCAACTTAAGAACCGCGCTGTACGCATACCTCATCGCAAAGCATGAGGGCGGCGATTTCCTGCTGCGTATCGAGGATACCGACCAGGAGCGTTACGTAGAGGGCGCTACCGAGATCATCTACCGCACCCTGGAAGAGACCGGACTCATTCACGATGAAGGCCCGGATAAAGACGGCGGCTGCGGCCCGTATGTACAGAGTGAGCGCCAGAAAGCCGGCATTTACCTGGAGTACGCAAAGAAGCTGGTAGAAAAAGGCGAGGCATATTACTGCTTCTGCACCCAGGAGCGCTTAAACTCCTTAAAGAAAACCGTCAACGGCGAGGAGATCATGACCTATGACAAGCACTGCCTCCACTTAAGCAAGGAAGAGGTAGAGGCAAACCTGGCAGCAGGCATGCCATATGTCATCCGTCAGAATAACCCGACCGAGGGAACCACCACCTTCCACGATGAGATTTACGGAGACATCACTGTAGACAACTCCGAGCTGGATGATATGGTCCTGATCAAATCCGATGGCTACCCGACCTATAACTTCGCAAACGTAGTGGATGACCACTTAATGGGCATTACCCATGTGGTGCGCGGCAACGAGTATCTGTCTTCCTCTCCGAAGTACAACCGTCTGTACGACGCCTTTGGCTGGGAGGTTCCGGTTTATGTACACTGCCCGCTGATTACCGATGAATTCCACAAGAAGCTGTCCAAGAGAAGCGGCCACTCCTCCTTCGAGGATCTGATCGATCAGGGCTTTGTATCCGAGGCTGTTGTCAACTACGTGGCACTGCTGGGCTGGTCCCCGACCGACAACCGGGAAATCTTCTCCTTAGAGGAGCTGGTAAAGGCATTTGGCTACCACAACATCAGCAAGTCTCCGGCTGTATTTGATATCACCAAATTAAAATGGATGAACGGCGAGTACTTAAAGGCAATGGACGCAGACCGCTTCTACAAACTGGCGGAGCCGTACTTAAAGGCTGCCATCACCAAGAATCTGGATCTGAAGAAAATTGCAGGCATGGTAAAGACCCGTATCGAGATCTTTCCGGACATCGCAGCCCAGGTAGATTTCTTCCAGGAGCTGCCGGAGTACGATGTGGCTATGTACACCCACAAGAAGATGAAGACCAACTCCGAGAACTCTCTGGAGGTATTAAAAGATGTGCTGCCGATCCTGGAAGCACAGGAGGACTTCACCAACGACGCGCTTTACGCTGCATTATCCGCTTATGTATCCGAGAAAGGCTACAAGACCGGTTTTGTAATGTGGCCGATCCGTACCGCGGTATCCGGCAAGCAGATGACTCCGGCCGGCGCAACCGAGATCATGGAAGTGCTGGGCAAGGAAGAGTCCCTGGCCCGGATCCGCAAGGGTATTGAGATGCTGAGCGCAGTAAACGCGTAAGAGGTTGTACACGGTGTCCGCATCGGATGCTTTCGTGGCGAAGACATCCCGTGCGGATTGAATGAAGAAAGGAACCGCATACATGGCGTTTCATGAAACACAGCTGCAGGCCATCCATCACAGGCAGGGTCCGATGATGGTGCTTGCAGGACCGGGATCCGGCAAAACCACTGTCATTACCCACCGGGTGAAATACCTGGTGGAGCAGTGCAATGTGGAGCCGGGCAGCATTCTGGTGATTACATTTACAAAAGCCGCTGCGCAGGAAATGCGGCAGCGATTTGAAAAGCTGACGGAGGGGCGCAGGCTTCCCGTCAGCTTTGGTACGTTTCATGCAGTATTTTTCGCAATCTTAAAGCGGGCCTACCGCTATGACGCGTCGAATATCGCGCGGGAAGAGCAGCGTACCCAGATGATTCGGGAACTGGTGGACAAGCTCCAGATGGATGTGGAGGATGAGGCGGAATTTACCGCCCAGATCCTCTCTGAGATCAGCCTGGTGAAAGGCGAGATGATGAATCTGGATTACTACTATTCCAAGAACTGTTCAGATGAGCTGTTTAAGAAGCTGTACCAGGGCTACGAGAAGGCTATGGTGGACAAAGGGCTTCTGGATTTTGATGACATGCTGGTGCTCTGTTACGAGCTGTTTACCCAGCGAAAGGACATTCTGGCGGCATGGCAGAACAAGTACCAGTACATTCTCATCGATGAATTTCAGGACATCAACCGGATACAATATGAGATTGTCCGGATGCTGGCGGCACCCCAGAACAATCTGTTCATCGTGGGCGATGATGACCAGTCCATCTACCGGTTTAGGGGCGCGAAGCCGGAAATCATGCTGGGCTTCGAGAAGGACTATCCCCAGGCAAAGCGGACGCTTTTGGGGATAAACTACCGTTCCACCTCGAATATTGTGGATTACGCCGGACGATTGATCCGTCATAACAAGACCCGGTTTGAGAAAGAAATCCGGGCGGCAAGAGGCGCAGGCAGGCCAGTGACGACCTCCGGCTTTGCCGATGCCCAGACTGAGACGAAGATGATTGTAAAAGAAATTCAGGACTATGTGCAGATGGGATATCAGCTGTCTGACATTGCCGTGCTCTACCGCACGAACCTGGAACCGCGCCTTCTCATGGAGCGGCTGATGGAATACAACATTCCGTTTCAGATGCGGGATGCTCTGCCAAACATTTATGAGCACTGGATTACCCAGGATCTTCTGACATACATCCGTATGGCGTCTGACCCATTGGCAGAGAAGCATCAGGCAAAGCGGGCGGATGTGCTGCGCATCATCAACCGGCCGAAACGCTACATCAGCCGGGAAGCGCTGGACGGGCAGATTATCTCCTGGGACAGCGTGAAATCCTGGTACCGGGCGAAGGACTGGATGGTGGAACGCATTGAAGATCTGGAGTATGATCTCAAAATCTTAAAGAAGCTGGCGCCGGTGGCGGCAGTCAACTACATCCGAAAGGCCATTGGCTATGACGAATATCTGAAGGATTACGCGGAGTACCGGCGCATGAAGCCGGAGGAACTGTTTGACCTGGCGGACCAGATCCAGGAGAGCGCATCCGGCTATAAGACTATGGAGGCCTGGCTTCTTCATATGGAAGAATACGGGGAGCAGTTAAAGCAGCAGGTCCAGAACCGGGGCGAGCGGGACCTGGACTGTGTTGCCCTTATGACCATGCACAGCTCCAAGGGTCTGGAATTTCCGGTGGTTTATATCATGGATGCCAACGAGCGGGTAACGCCCCACCACAAGGTGGTGCTGGAGGCGGACCTGGAGGAGGAGCGCCGCATGTTCTACGTGGCCATGACCCGGGCCAAAGACCGGCTTCATGTGTATTATACAAAGGAGCGGTACGGAAAGCCTCAGGAACGGTCCCGGTTTATTGATGAATACCTGTATCCCGACGGTGCGCCGCTGGGGGAATTTCGGCCGGGACCGCAGCAGAACGGAGTTATGAGAAATTATAATGGAAAGGTGGTACGGTGATGGAGAAAAAGAAGCATGGCCTGGTCCACATTTACTGTGGCAATGGCAAAGGCAAAACCTCCGCGGCTGTGGGACTTGCAGTCCGCGCGGCCGGCCGGGGCATGAAAGTTCTGGTGGTGCGGTTTCTGAAAACCGAAAACTCCGGGGAAGTGGAAGTGCTGCGAAGCATTCCCGGCATCACTGTAACACCCTGCGACTGCACCTTCGGTTTTGTATTCCGCATGACGGAAGAACAGAAACAGGAAGCAGCCCGCTACTACCAGAGCCGGTTTGAGACCGCGGTGACAGAAGCCGTGGAGAACAATTACGACCTTCTGATCCTGGATGAGATTCTGGCATCCTGCAATTATGGCATGGTAAACGAACAGTCTGTCACGGAATTTTTAAAGAACCGGCCGGAAAATCTGGAAGTGGTGCTGACCGGGCGGGACCCATCAGAAGCACTGCTGGAGCTGGCCGATTATGTGTCGGAGATCTGCATGCGGAAGCACCCATACCAGAAGGGCATCCCGGCCCGCAGAGGAATCGAATTTTAGATATTGCTTTTGCGGCGGCTATCTGATAAAGTGGAGAGGTAATATTTTTTTCAACAGACGAAACCATTGTAAACCAATTTTAAAAGTGAGGTACATTTTATGGCAAAGAACCAGAACGAAGAGATGGATTTAGAGCAGGAGGAGATGACTGTCACCCTGACCTTAGATGACGACAGCGAGGTAGAGTGCGTTGTGCTCACCATCTTTGAGGCAGGCGACCGTGACTATATCGCACTGCTCCCGACCGAGGGCGCAGAGGCAGAAGAGGGCGAGGTATACTTATACCGTTACGAGGAAGACGAGGACGGCAACCCGAGCCTGGACAACATCGAGGACGACGATGAGTACGAGGTAGTAGCAGACGCTTTCGATGAACTGCTGGACGACCAGGAGTTTGACGAGATCGTAGGAGAAGACGAGCTGGACTAAAATAAAAATTTATTGTGGCACAGAAAATGCCGGGCAGGCGCCAAATGGCGCCACCCGGCATTTTCGTTACTTTATCATATTGCTATTTATATAGAATCGAAAGAAAATCGTCAGATAATCGCCCGGCAAATTCGTTGACAAATGCCCTTGGAAAAAGGTATCATAAGCTATAGCAGTAAGAGTGTTCTGACTGAAAAAGGAGAATGATCGTTATGAGAAAAAATATGTTTAAGGTTATGGCGCTGAGCCTGGCTATGGCTGCGTTATCTACTACAGCTGCATTTGCGGCAGGCTGGGGCAAGGTTGGCAGTGAATGGTATTACTATCAGGAGGATGGCAATGTTGCAAGAAACACCTGGATCAATACGCTGGTCAGCAATGATGAGTCCGGTGAGCTCAGCTATCAGGTCGGCAGCAAAGACTTTGTGACCGAAGAGGGCAAATCCATTGCGGCTTCCTACTGGGTACAGGGCAATGGTGTTATGGCAACCAGCTGCTGGGTAGCAGACGGAGATGCCTGGTACCGTGTAGATGGCAAGGGCCTCATCATGAAGGATCAGGTTTACACCGAGAACAAAGATATGTACTATCTTGGAAAAGATGGCAAGATGGTGACCAATGACTGGTACCAGAACGAGGAAGGCAAGTGGTATTATCTTGGAGAAGACGGAAAGGCAGTTAAGAATGGCTGGAAGACCATTGATGACGCAGAGTACTACTTCTTAAAGAGCGGCACCATGGCAACTGACGTAAACATTCCGGGCGGCGGACACGTTGGCGCGGATGGAAAGCGCGACCGCTAAAGAAAGGACAGATGCATGAAGATGACGGGATTTATGAAACGTGCGGCAGTGCTTTGCATGGCAGTGCTGCTTACATTGTCTTCTGCATTCTGCAGCTACGCGGAAAATGGCTGGAAACGCAGCGGAAATGTATGGAATTATTACTATTCGAACGGAAAAATGGCGAAGAACACCTGGGTCAAGAATGGGGATGTCCTGTTCTGGATCGAGGAGGACGGCGCTATGGCTACCTCCAAATGGCTTGAGCAGGACCACATCTGGTACTATCTGGATGCCAGCGGGGCAGCCGTGTCCGGCTGGAAGGAGATAGACGGTAAATGGTACTATTTCCAGGAAGACCATGCTATGGCTTCGGATGAGACCATAGGGAGCTATTACGTTGGCAAGGACGGAGCCTGGGACAGCCGCAGATAGACTGGATTCCAGCATCAAAAGCATAAAACAGGAGCATCGCCGGAGGGGATATGCCTTCCGGCGATATTTTTGTCCTGCTTTATAACCCTGAATTATAGGGTTAATTCCAATCTCGTATAGATGTTTCTGAATAAATTCCGGCCGATTGGTTGAAAAATGGAAATAAATGCGTTAATATGGGAAGAAACGTGTTATTGTTCATACATAGCGCAAACAGACAGATACCCAAATCCCCTTCGGTCAGAGCGGGATGGATCAGAAAGAGGTAAGACACCATGAATTGTAATATCGTAACAATCCCCGGAGATGGAATCGGACCGGAAATTGTACGTGAAGCGTGCAAGGTCCTTGATAAAGTAGGAGAGGTATACGGACATACCTTCCAGTACACAAAAATTCTGATGGGCGGCTGTTCCATCGACGAATACGGAGTTCCGTTAACCGATGAGGCACTGGAAACCGCAAAGAAGAGTGACGCGGTTTTACTTGGCGCAGTTGGCGGTAATGTAGGAAATTCAAAATGGTACGACGTGGCACCGAACTTAAGACCTGAGGCGGGGCTGCTGGCAATCCGCAAAGGCCTTAATTTATTTGCGAACCTTCGCCCGGCTTACCTTTACAATGAACTGGCAGATGCCTGCCCGTTAAAGAAAGAAAATATCGGTGACGGCTTCGACATGATCATCGTGCGCGAGCTGACCGGCGGCCTGTACTTTGGCGAGCGTCATACCGAAGAGGTAGACGGTGTGCTGCAGGCAACTGACACCCTGACCTATAACGAGAACGAGATCCGCCGCATTGCCATCAAGGCATTTGACATTGCCATGAAGAGAAGAAAACACGTCATCAGCGTGGACAAGGCCAACGTGCTGGATTCCTCCAGACTCTGGAGAAAGGTCGTTGAGGAAGTGGCAAAGGATTATCCGGAAGTAAAACTGGAGCATATGCTGGTTGATAACTGCGCAATGCAGCTTGTCATGAATCCGGGCCAGTTCGATGTCGTTCTGACTGAGAACATGTTTGGTGATATCCTTTCTGATGAGGCCAGCATGATCACCGGTTCCATCGGCATGCTGTCTTCCGCAAGCTTAAACGAGACCAAGTTCGGCATGTACGAGCCGAGTCACGGTTCCGCGCCGGATATTGCAGGCAAAGACCTGGCAAACCCGATCGCAACCGTTCTCTCCGCAGCCATGATGCTTCGTTATTCCTTCGATATGGATAAAGAAGCAGATGCCATTGAGGCAGCTGTACAGCAGGTACTGACCGACGGTTACCGCACCGGAGATATTTATTCTGAGGGATGCAAGAAGGTCGGAACTATCGAGATGGGCAACCTGATCGCAGCACGCATCCGCTAAAAAACGTATAGAATTTACAGGCTGGTGCCCGTTTTTGCGGGCATCGGCATTCACATGAGGAGGAGTCAGATATGAGAAGTGATAATGCAAAAGCAGGCATGCAGCAGGCACCGGCCCGTTCCCTGTTCCGTGCGTTAGGATTAACCGATGAAGAGATGGAGCGCCCGTTAGTCGGCATTGTAAGCTCCTACAATGAGATTGTTCCGGGACACATGAACCTGGACAAGATCGTGGACGCAGTAAAACAGGGTGTTGCCATGGCAGGCGGTACCCCGATCGTATTCCCGGCCATTGCAGTGTGTGACGGTATTGCCATGGGACATGTGGGAATGAAATACTCCCTGGTAACCCGTGACCTGATTGCTGACTCCACCGAGTGTATGGCTATGGCACATCAGTTTGACGCTCTGGTTATGGTTCCGAACTGTGACAAGAACGTTCCGGGACTTTTAATGGCAGCAGCCCGCTTAAACATCCCTACCGTGTTCGTCAGCGGCGGCCCGATGTTAGCCGGCCACGTAAAAGGTGAGAAACGCAGCCTTTCCAGCATGTTTGAGGCAGTTGGCTCTTATGCGGCTGGCCTTATGTCTGAGGAAGATGTTAAAGAGTTTGAATGCAAGGTCTGCCCGACCTGTGGTTCCTGCTCCGGTATGTACACCGCAAACAGCATGAACTGCCTGACCGAGGTCCTCGGCATGGGCTTAAAGGGCAACGGTACCATCCCGGCCGTTTACTCCGAGCGTCTGGTTCTGGCAAAGCATGCAGGTATGGCTGTTATGGATATGTTAAAGAAGAACATCCGCCCGAGAGACATCATGACCGAGGCAGCATTCCGCAACGCCCTGACCATGGATATGGCTCTTGGCTGCAGCACCAACAGCATGCTGCACCTTCCGGCTATTGCCCATGAGGCAGGCGTGGAGCTGAATGTGGATATCGCAAACGAGATCAGCGCAAAGACCCCGAACCTGTGCCACCTGGCACCGGCCGGACATACTTATATGGAAGACTTAAACGAGGCAGGCGGCATCTACGCAGTCATGAACGAGATCAGCAAGCTTGGCCTCTTAAATCTGGACTGCATGACTGTAACAGGCAAGACTGTTGGCGAGAACATTAAGGACTGCGTCAACAAGAACCCGGAGATTATCCGTCCGATCGACAATCCGTACTCAAAGACCGGCGGCATCGCAGTTCTGCGCGGCAACCTGGCACCGGATTCCTGTGTGGTAAAACGTTCCGCAGTTGCTCCGGAGATGCTGGTACACGAAGGACCGGCCCGCGTCTTCGACAGCGAGGACGATGCCATCGCAGCCATCAAGGGCGGCAAGATCGTAGCAGGTGATGTGGTCGTTATCCGTTATGAGGGACCGAAGGGAGGCCCGGGCATGAGAGAGATGTTAAACCCGACCTCCGCCATCGTCGGTATGGGCCTTGGCTCTACCGTAGCCCTGATCACCGACGGTCGTTTCAGCGGCGCATCCCGCGGCGCTTCCATTGGCCATGTGAGCCCGGAGGCAGCAGCAGGCGGCCCGATCGGCCTGGTGGAAGAGGGCGATATCATTGCCATCGATATCAATGCCAATACCATCAACATGAAGGTATCCGATGAAGAGCTGGCAAGACGCCGCGCGAACTGGACCCCGAAGACCAAAGAGGTCAGCGGATACTTAAAGCGCTACGCTGCACTGGTAACCAGCGCGGACAAGGGCGCAATCTTAAAAGGAAACTAAGTGTAAACCGTACCAGAGATAGATAAGGAGTGTTTTAACATGGCAGAAACCAGAGTATTGAATGGATCAGAAATCCTGATCGAGTGTTTAAAAGAACAGGGTGTAAAGACCGTGTTCGGTTATCCGGGAGGAGCCATCTTAAATATCTATGATGCGCTTTACAAGCATCAGGATGAGATTACCCACATCCTGACCTCCCACGAGCAGGGCGCGTCCCATGCGGCAGACGGTTACGCGAGAGTCACCGGAAAAGTCGGCGTATGCCTGGCTACATCCGGCCCTGGCGCTACCAATCTGGTAACCGGTATCGCTACCGCGTTCATGGATTCCATCCCGATGGTAGCCATCACCTGCAACGTTGGCGTGAGCCTTCTTGGCCGTGACAGCTTCCAGGAGATCGACATCACCGGCGTGACCATGCCGATCACCAAATATAACTTCATCGTAAAAGATATCAAAAAGCTGGCAGATACCGTGCGCCGCGCGTTCACCATTGCCCAGAGCGGCAGACCGGGCCCGGTCCTCATCGATATCACCAAGGATGTGACTGCGGCTGAGTATGAATATACTCCGCAGGAACCGGCTCCGATTGAGCGCCAGACTGATACCATCCGCGAGGAGGACATTGAGACTGCGCTGGAGATGATCCGCAAGAGTCAGAAACCGTTCATTTTTGCAGGCGGCGGCGCCGTACTTTCCGGCGCATCCGAGGAGCTGAAGGTGCTGGCTCACAAGATTCAGGCACCGGTGGCCGATTCCCTGATGGGCAAGGGCGCGTTTGATGGAACCGACGAGCTTTACACCGGCATGGTGGGCATGCATGGAACCAAAACTTCCAACTTCGGCATCAGCGAGTGTGATCTCCTGATCGTGGCAGGTGCCCGCTTCAGTGACCGTGTGACCGGCAACGCATCCAAGTTCGCGAAGAACGCGAAGATTCTCCAGATCGATGTAGATCCGGCGGAGATCAACAAGAACATCCACACCCATGCAAGCATCATCGGTGACTTAAAGGTAGTTCTGCGTAAGCTCAACGCCCGTCTGGATCCGATGAATCATGAGGAGTGGCTCCAGCACGTAGAGCGGATGAAGGACATGTACCCGCTGCGCTACGACAAGACCCAGCTTACCGGCCCGTTCATCATGGAAACCATTGATGAGCTGACCAAAGGCGACGCTATCATCTGTACCGAGGTTGGCCAGCATCAGATGTGGGCTGCCCAGTACTACAAATACAGAAAGCCGAGAACTCTTCTTACCTCCGGCGGACTTGGCACCATGGGCTACGGCCTGGGCGCTTCCATCGGAGCCAAGATGGCCTGCGGCGATATGGGACATCCGGATACTCCGGTGTTCAACATTGCCGGAGACGGCTGCTTCCGCATGAACATGAATGAAATCGCCACCGCGACCCGCTACAACATCCCGATCATTCAGGTGGTAGTGAACAACCATGTGCTCGGCATGGTGCGCCAGTGGCAGAACCTGTTCTACGGAAAGCGGTATTCACATACCGTATTAAATGACGCAGTGGATTTCGTGAAGCTGGCTGAGGCCATGGGCGCGAAAGCTTACCGCGTGACCAGACAGGAAGACTTAAAGCCGGTTCTGGAGGAAGCCATCGCATTACAGGCACCGGTACTCATTGAGTGCCAGATCAACTGCGATGACAAGGTATACCCGATGGTATCACCGGGTGCCCCGATCCAGGATGCCTTTGATGACACCGATCTGAAAATTAAATAGCAGGATGACTTAGAGAGCAGAGAAAAAAGTTAAAATGAATGAAGAAGGAGGAAGAAACAATGGGAAGAGTCTACAATTTCTCAGCAGGACCAGCCGTATTACCGGAGGAAGTCCTGAAGGAAGCCGCAGAAGAAATGCTTGATTACAGAGGCACCGGCATGTCAGTTATGGAGATGAGCCATCGATCTAAAGCCTTTGAGACCATCATTGAAGAAGCGGAACAGGACCTTCGGGATCTGATGAACATTCCGGATAATTACAAAGTGCTGTTTTTGCAGGGAGGCGCCCATCTGCAGTTCTCCGCCATTCCGCAGAACCTGATGAAGAACGGCGTAGCCGATTACATCATCACGGGCCAGTGGGCGAAGAAGGCATTCAAGGAAGCGCAGAAATACGGAAAGGCAGTAGCTGTTGCATCAAGTGAAGACAAGACCTTCAGCTACATTCCGGATTGCTCTGACCTGCCGATCGACGACGACGCGGATTATGTATACATCTGCGAGAACAACACGATCTACGGCACCAAATACAAAACCCTGCCAAATACCAAGGGGAAAACGCTGGTGGCTGACATCTCTTCCTGCTTCCTTTCTGAGCCGGTGGATGTAACAAAGTATGGCCTGCTTTATGGCGGTGCCCAGAAGAATGTAGGACCGGCAGGCGTGGTCATTGTGATCATCCGCGAGGACCTGATTACTGAGGATGTACTTCCGGGAACACCAACCATCTGCCAGTATAAGGTACAGGCAGACGCCAAATCTCTTTACAATACCCCGCCATGCTACGGCATTTACATCTGCGGCAAGGTATTCAAATGGTTAAAGAAGCGCGGCGGTCTGGAAGCCATGAAGGAGTACAACGAGAAAAAGGCAAAGATCCTCTATGATTTCCTGGATCAGAGTAAGCTGTTTAAAGGAACCGTGGCCAAAGAGGACCGCTCCTTAATGAACGTTCCGTTCGTGACTGGAGACAAGGATCTGGACGCAGAGTTTGTCAAAGAGGCAACCGCAGCCGGATTTGTAAACTTAAAAGGCCACAGAACCGTAGGCGGCATGCGTGCCAGCATTTACAATGCCATGCCGATGGAAGGCGTGGAGAAGCTGGTTGAGTTCATGAAGAAATTTGAGGAGGCGCATCAGGCATGAGAAAGATCCATTGCATTAACGCCATTTCCAAGTATGGCACAGACCAGTTCACAGAGGACTATGAGCTCACCGATGAGGTGAATGAGGCAGAGGGTATTCTGGTCCGCAGCGCATCCCTTCATGAAATGCAGTTTTCCAATTCCCTGCTGGCCATTGCCCGTGCCGGAGCCGGTGTCAACAACATTCCGTTAGATGCCTGCGCCCAGGAAGGTATTGTGGTGTTTAACACTCCGGGTGCCAACGCAAACGGCGTAAAAGAGCTGGTGCTGGCCGGACTGTTCCTGGCATCCCGTGATATCGTGGGCGGTATCGAATGGTGCAAAGAGAACAAAGACGACGCAAACATCGGAAAAACCGCGGAGAAGGCCAAGAAAGCCTTTGCCGGCTGCGAAATCAAAGGCAAGAAGCTTGGCGTGGTAGGCCTGGGTGCCATCGGTGCAGAGGTTGCAAACGCAGCCATTGCCCTTGGCATGGAAGTATACGGCTATGACCCGTACATTTCCGTCAACGCGGCATGGAGACTGTCCCGCGATGTCAAGCATACCACCAGCCTGGATACCATCTGTCAGGAATGTGATTACATCACCCTGCATGTTCCGGCAGTGGATTCCACAAAGGGCATGATCAACAAGGCAGCCATCGACCAGATGAAGGACGGTGTGGTAATCTTAAACTTTGCCCGTGATGTTCTGGTCAATGAGGATGACCTGGCTGAGGCCTTAAAGTCCGGCAAGGTGAAGAAATATGTGACAGACTTTGCAAATCCGAAGTCCGTGGCTATGGAACATACCATCGTGATCCCGCATCTGGGTGCTTCCACGGAGGAGTCCGAGGACAACTGCGCGAAGATGGCAGTCCAGGAGATCATGGATTATCTGGAAAACGGCAACATCCGCAATTCCGTGAACTATCCGGCCTGCGATATGGGCGTGAAGAAGACGGCCTGCCGCGTAGCGGTATTACATATGAACATTCCGAACATGATCGGCCAGATTACCGGAGTGCTGGCAGCCGGAAAGATCAACATTTCTGACATGACCAACAAGAGCCGCGATAAATTCGCGTACACCCTGATGGACCTGGAGCATACGCCGGATGACATCATGGTGCAGAAGTTAAATGCCATTGAGGGCGTGTTAAGAGTCAGACTCATCTGATTTTGCAATTTTCGTAACTGTGAGGGTACTGAACAGTTACCAATTTTCAAAAATATGGCGGCGGTTTTGTGGCCGCTGCAGCGACATACTATTTCAGAAGGCTGGGGATATCAAGAAGTCCCCAGCCTTGCTGGTTTCTGGGGAGGCCAAGATCCACGGCACGCTCCCGCAGAAAAAGCTTCACATCCCGGTTGGACATTTCCGGATGCTGCTCTAAAAGCAGGGCAATGGCTCCGGACACGTAAGGAGTAGCCATGCTGGTGCCGCTTTTTACAGCGTAGCCGCCGGGCTGGTTGCTGCAGCTTGTGATGGCGGCTCCCGGAGCGACAATATCCGGCTTGCAGATGCAGGAGCGTGTGGGGCCGCGGCCGGAGTAGTCGGACATGCGGTTCCCCATGACATTTACTTCCTTATCGTCATCGGAGCAGCCTACGGTAATGACCTTGCGGCTGATGCCGGGGGTGGTGATGGTCCCGCTTCCGGGTCCCATATTTCCGGCGGCGACCACGACCACAAAGCCGGCGTCCCAGATCTCCTCCACACCCCGTACCAGAGCGGAATTCTCGCTCATGTTCCGGCCGGAGAAGGAACCGACGGAGACGTTGACGACGCGGATATTGTAGTGGTCCCGCTGCTGCAGGACGGTGTGAAGTCCGGAAAGCACATCCGAGACATAGCCGCCGCCCCGTTTGTCCAGAACCTTGACCGGGATCAGGTGGCAGCCGGGCGCAACACCGCAGAAGCGGCCGCCGCTGGCACTGCCGTCTCCGCCGATGATGCCACAGACATGGGTGCCGTGGCCGTTGTCATCGTAGGGAAGCCTGCGGCGGCGCACCATATCGAAAAAGGCCGCGATCCGGCCTTTGTAATCTTCGTGGGGAAAGCAGCCGGTATCCAGCACGGCCACGCCGATGCCGCGCCCGGAAGGGCGGGCAGAGCCGGATCCGGAACCGGGAAAATGTGCAGAGGGAGTCTGGCCCATGGGAAGCCTCGGAAGCTGTTTTAGTGTTATGATATTCAAGGGAAGCGCGCGTGGTGAGCTTTCCATATTTAAGAATATCTTCATAATCTATTTAAACATTATACAAACATTTTCGTAAGGCATATGTTATACTAAAATCAGAAAAAAGATAAACATCTGAACTCCTTAAAACTTTTTTGAAATCGATATGTAAGAAAAGAAACCTGTGCAACCATCACGGCATAGGTTTCTTTTTGTTTTTTGGTTTGACATGGTGCCCTGCGGCATGCTATAGTGAAAGTGCAGTCCGGACGGTGCTTCTGTTCCGTCTATTTTCAAAAGAATCATCCGGCATCTCGCCAGAATCCCGGAAGAAATTAAGGTAATTTATTGACATTTGAATCAGTTTATACTATGATTAGAACATCGAAAAGAACATTTGTTCGCAGCTGCAAAAGCGACTGTAGCTGCGCTGGTTCTGCATTTGGAGGAAAATATGAATAAAGACGATAAATTAAAAGCCCTTGACGCTGCCATCACACAGATTGAGAAGTCCTATGGAAAAGGTTCCATCATGAAACTCGGTGATTCCGGCGCCAACATGAATATTGAAACTGTACCGACTGGTTCCATCAGCCTGGATATCGCGCTGGGCCTTGGCGGTGTGCCGAAGGGCCGTGTCATTGAGATCTACGGACCGGAGTCCAGTGGTAAGACCACAGTTGCGCTCCACATGGTAGCTGAGGTGCAGAAGCGTGGCGGTATTGCCGGTTTCATCGATGCGGAGCACGCCCTTGACCCGGTATACGCAAAGAACATTGGCGTAGATATTGACAACCTTTACATTTCCCAGCCGGACAACGGTGAGCAGGCACTGGAGATCACCGAGACCATGGTGCGCTCCGGCGCGGTAGACATTGTCATTGTGGACTCTGTTGCAGCCCTGGTTCCGAAGGCTGAGATTGACGGCGAGATGGGTGATTCCCACGTGGGCCTGCAGGCACGTCTTATGTCCCAGGCACTGCGTAAGCTGACCGGTATCATCAGCAAGTCCAACTGCTGCGTCATCTTCATCAACCAGCTGCGTGAGAAGGTCGGCGTTATGTTCGGCAACCCGGAAACCACCACCGGCGGCCGCGCGCTGAAGTTCTATTCTTCCGTCCGCATGGATGTGCGCCGTGTCGAGTCCATCAAGCAGGGCGGCGAGGTCATTGGTAACCACGTCCGCGTGAAAGTTGTAAAGAACAAGATCGCTCCGCCATTCAAAGAGGCAGAGTTTGACATCATGTTTGGCCAGGGCATCTCCAAAGAGGGAGACATTCTGGACCTTGCCGTGAAAGATGACATCGTGGAGAAGAGCGGCGCATGGTATGCCTACGGCGGCGCCAAGATCGGCCAGGGTCGTGAGAATGCCAAGTCCTACTTAAGAGAGCATCCGGCAGTCTGTGCCGAGGTTGAGACAAAAGTCCGTGAGAAGCACGGGCTCCCGGCAGATGAAACCGTAGCAGCCCTTGCTGCAAATGCGGCAGAGGAAGAGGCCCAGGACGCAGCATTCGCTGCGGCTGAGCTGGAAGATGCAGAGTAAGCCATGAAAATCTGGAATGTACAGGGCGGAGAAGTACAGGTGCAGAATCTGCCCCTGGAAAATCTGAAGTCCGGAAGGCCGCAGAATCCGGCGGGAAAGGCCAGGAAAACAGGCAGTCAGAACAGAACAGTCCGGGAGTGCGCCCTCGCACTCCTGGAGTTTCGTGACCGCACGGAGCGGGAACTGCGCCAGAAGTTAAAAGAACGCGAATACAGCGCCGGGGAGATTGAGGAGACGGTACTCTTTTTAAAGGAGTACCGTTATTTAGACGATGAGGCCTATGCAGGGCGTTACATCCGCTCCTGCGCCGCAAGAAAAAGCCGCCGCCAGATCCGGGCGGATCTGGAGCGCAAAGGAGTCTCCCGGGAGGTTATTGACCTGCAGCTTCAGGAAGAAGCGGTGGACGAGGACAGTCAGATCCGAAAGCTCCTCCAGAAGAAGGGCTATGAGCCGGGAAAGCGTTTGGAAGCAACAGAGTACAGGCGCATTATGGGGACTCTGGGCCGGCGCGGATTTTCCGGGGAAGCCATCCGCAGAGTCATGGAAAGCATGCGGGAAGAACAGGAAGAATTTTTCTGATTCGTGACGTGGGATGCGCAATGAACTTCTACAGAGTTATTGACGTTGCTGCGTACACGTTGTGTAAACAGCAACGCGATTTTGCCGATGCTTCGCATTCCAAATCGGCAAAATCTGCAGCCACCACTGAATCATACGGAATTTTCAGTTCAGAAAATTCCTACGCATGAAAGGTATCTTATTGACATAGTGCACAAAACAGTTTAAAATTGTAGTGTTGTATTGGTGTACAATGAAAACTAAATAAGGAGGTGCTCCTGTGTCAACGATAATAGCAGTTGTAATTACACTGTGTGTTGTGGCGCCTATTAGCTGGGTTGTTGCTACCGCGCACCGGAAGAATGCTTACGAAAGCAAGATCGGAACCGCGGAAGAAAAAGCCAGGGAAATAATAGATGAAGCGTTAAAGACGGCAGAGACAAAGAAGCGAGAAGCTCTCCTGGAGGCGAAGGAAGAGTCCTTAAAGACTAAGAATGAGCTGGATAAAGAGACAAAGGAAAGAAGAGCTGAACTTCAGCGCTATGAACGACGTGTGCTGAGCAAAGAAGAGAACTTAGACAAAAAAGCAGAGAACATGGAACGGCGGGAAGCCGGACTTGCATCCCGTGAGGAAGCCTTAAACAAGCGTAACAGCGAGGTCGAGGCCCTTTACGAAAAAGGGATACAGGAACTGGAGCGGATTTCCGGTTTAACCTCCGAACAGGCAAAAGAGTATCTGCTCAGATCCGTGGAGGCAGAGGTCAAGCATGACACTGCCAAGATGATCAAGGATCTGGAGAACAAGGCAAAAGAAGAGGCTGACAAGAAGGCAAAGGAGTATGTGGTTACTGCAATTCAGAGATGTGCTGCAGACCATGTGGCTGAGACTACCGTATCTGTAGTACAGCTTCCGAACGATGAGATGAAGGGCCGCATCATTGGACGTGAGGGACGTAACATCCGTACCCTTGAGACTATGACCGGTGTGGAGCTCATCATCGACGATACGCCTGAGGCAGTCGTATTATCCGGTTTTGATCCGGTACGGCGTGAGGTGGCAAGAATTGCCCTGGAGCGCCTGATCGTGGATGGACGTATCCATCCGGCGAGAATCGAAGAGATGGTAGAAAAAGCACAGCGTGAGGTTGAAGCAAATATGCGTGAGGATGGTGAGGCTGCAGCCCTTGAGGTTGGCATCCACGGTATCCATCCGGAACTGATCAAACTGCTTGGTAAGATGAAATTCAGAACCAGTTACGGTCAGAATGCGTTAAAGCATTCTATCGAGGTTGCACAGCTTGCAGGTCTGTTGGCCGCAGAGGTCGGAGCAGATGTGCGTCTGGCAAAGCGTGCTGGTTTACTGCATGACATTGGAAAATCCATCGACCACGAGATGGAGGGCTCTCATGTACAGCTTGGTGCAGACCTTTGCAGAAAGTACAAAGAGTCTCCTACTGTTATCAATGCAGTAGAGTCCCATCATGGCGATGTTGAACCGCAGGGCCTGATCCCTTGCCTGGTACAGGCTGCAGATACCATTTCCGCAGCAAGACCTGGCGCAAGAAGAGAAACTGTGGAGACATACACCAACCGATTAAAACAGCTTGAAGAGATCACCAATTCCTTCAAGGGAGTTGATAAATCCTTCGCAATCCAGGCTGGCCGTGAGGTTCGTATCATGGTTATCCCGGAGCAGGTAAGTGACGACGACATGGTTCTGATGGCACGTGAGATTTCCAAGCGCATCGAGGATGAACTGGAATATCCGGGCCAGATCAAGGTCAACGTGATCCGCGAATCCCGCGTAACCGATTACGCAAAATAAGAAACAAAAAAGACTGATGTTTGAAAAAGCATCGGTCTTTTTTCTTACATTTTTATGAGAAAACTTACGAATCGGAGCGTTGTCTTGACATTGGGAAGAAGATGTAATAGAGTGAAACTGTAATAATCCAATTCGATAGAAAAAGCGTGACTGGAAAAATATAAAACAGTTGCGAAAGGCTGGGAAGACAGCAGCAAATTATAGAAAAGAGAGTGGGGAAGATGATGAGTAAAAAGAAAATCATTGGCATGTTTACAATTGCGGCGCTCATGGCAGGACTTATGGCTATGCCGGTTATGGCAGCCAGCAAAAAGAAGATCAAATCCGTGAACATCAAGGTTGAGGCAACCATTACGCCGGACACCCGTATGGGTTCTGAAGATGTGGACGTGGAGGTAAAAGATTCCAGCAAGTACTATTATGACACCTATGAAGTGAACAATACAGGGCGTGGCTGGTCGGCGGATGACGTACCGGAGCTTGCCATCTATCTGCGCGCGGAGGACGGATATTACTTTACCCTTACCAAGCTGAGCGACGTAAAAATAGACGGCGCGACTCTGGTGAAGGCTTCCAAGCAGGATTCTTCCGAGACTCTGAAGCTGGTGGTAAAACTGCCGTCCCTGTCTGAGTATGTGGCAGATTTCAATGAAGAAGAAACGGTGGAGCTGACGAATAATGGTTTTGCGGTCTGGAACCCGATTGCCGGAGCTGGAAGCTATGAAGTCATGGTATACCGCGATGGCAATGCTGTAGGTGTTACGGCCCGTACAACCACGGAGCCGAATTACAACATAAAGAATGAAGTGACCAGAGCGGCAAGCTATCAGGTAAAGGTACGTCCGGTCAATGGAGAGAACGCCTCCAATAAGGGCAAGTGGGTAGAGTCCAATGTAGTTTCCTATAGCGCGGATCAGGTAAAGGCAATCCGTGCCGGAGAAGCAGGCGGTCTGCCGGTTTCCGGAGAGTGGAAGAGCGATACAACCGGCTGGTGGTATCAGCACAGTGACGGAACCTACACGAAGAATGCCTGGGAAGAGATTGACGGCAAATGGTATATCTTCGATGAGAACGGTTACATGAGAACCGGCTGGGTTGACTGGAACGGAGAGGCATATTACTGTGACAATTCCGGCGCCATGCTGAAAAATACTACGACTCCAGATGGATACATTCTGGATTATGATGGAAGAATTAAGAGAAACTGATCGCGATAAGAGTTAAAACAAAATAGAGGATCAGAAATAAAAACAGCCCAGTTTAGAGTAACTGGGCTGTTTTTGCAGACAAATATCTGAGGAGCAGATGCTCTGTCCATTTTTATCGGTTTTGAATCAGGAAAGCGCTAAGATATCCCGGTCTTCCGGAACATAGAGATTTCCATGGTAGTAAGCTTTCCCTTCTGCCATATAAAGCTCTTTTCTCTTTCCAACGGATTTGTCTTCGGTGTGCCAGAGTACCAGATTCGGGATCTGGAGGCTCTCTGCCAGCTCTGCGGCGTCTTTTACGGTACTGTGGTGCTTCTCGTAAGGTTTGAAGCGGTCGCGCTCGTCGTAGAGGCAGAAGGCTTCGTGGAGCAGCCAGTCACTTCCCTTTACGTAAGGCTCGCAGTCCGGATTGTAGGGCTCATCACCGGCGCAGGTGAGTTTTTTGCCGTTTTTCAGAACAGTGGTAAAACCGAACTGGCGGGCTTTGGTGGAGTGGATGTCGAAGAAGGTGACATCGTAATCCAGAATGTGTAAGGTTTCACCGTCGTGGACTGGAATCAGGTGGATGCGGTCACCGATGAGGCGGTAGAATTTGTCCTGCAGGGTCAGCTTGCAGAAGGTGTCGATGGTGGATACCAGGCCGTCATGGCAGTAAATCTGGAAATCACCGTCGTATTTGCCATTTTTCATGCGGGTAGCAATGAAACGGACCAGCCAGATGACACCGAGAATGTGGTCGGTGTGCTCATGGGTCACGAACAGGTGATGAATCTGCGGATAATCAATCTTCATATCTTCCAGGATCCGCAGGATTCCGTTGCCGCCGCCGGCATCGACCATGAAATACTGGCCGCCGTCACGCAGGGCAAAACAGGTATTGTAATAATGGGTGGCATTGGCGTTGCCGGTGCCGAATACATAAAGCTCTTCCATAGGATTTTATACTCCTTATCATTACGTAAAAACTTTGCAATTTGCCGTATTTATGGTACTATACTTCTAGAAAAAAAGCAACCTGAGAGGAGGCAGACAGATATGAGCAGAGAAGAATTCCTTCGGGGACTGGAGAACGCGCTTTCCGGCAATGTTCCGCCGGCAGTTGTGCGTGACAATCTCCGCTATTACGATGATTATATCCGTTCCGAGCGTCAGAAGGGACGGTCTGAAAATGATATTATGGACGAGCTGGGCGATCCGCGCCTGATTGCCCGCACCATTCTGGATACTACGCCGGAAGCGGCAGAGGGGGAGTACGAGGAGTATCATCCGTTTAGCAGCTTTGCCGGAAACAGCGGCAGAAGCAGCCAGCAGGAGAACGCGCAGCAGACCCAGTCCGAAAATTACGGTGGATTTGGCAATATCCATTACTATAACTTAAACAAGTGGTACTGGAAGCTGCTGGCGGTCGTGGTTGTGATCTTATTCTTTACACTGGTGCTTACGATCATAGGCGGTATTCTGACATTGCTGATTCCGCTGCTGCCGGTGATCGGCATTGTGGCACTGGTCATGTGGCTGGTGCGCGGTCCGCGCGGCTAAAACAACAGAAAATGGAAACGTGATCCTGTCAGGGCACTGCCGGATCACGCATTTCAAGAACCCGGGAATATTCTTTTGTTTCCGGGTTCTTTTTTGTCTCGGAGCGGTTCAGCTGCAGAAACTGGATAAGCTGGTAGCAGTCGATCCAGATTTCATTGTTTCCCTCTTTCTGGGATTCGTCGAAGATGAGCTGGAGACCGAAATGCAGATGTGGCTCGTCGATGTTGTTGGTATTTTCCGTACGGCTGTAGCCGGTGCGGCCCAGATAGCCGATTACATCACCGGCCTGGACGATGCTTCCTTCCTTTAAGGATTTATGGTAAGGGTAGTTTTTCCGTAGATGCGCATAGTAATAATAGCGTTTTTTGTCAAAACTGCGGATGCCGAGCCGCCAGCCGCCGTACTGGTTCCAGCCGATAGCTTCCACATAACCGGATTCTACGGCAATGACTGGGGTACCCACCTGTCCCATCATATCATGTCCCCGGTGCTGCCGTTTATAGCCGTAGCTGCGGGAAACTCCGAAATCATCGTAATCCTGGTAGGGAAAGTTTTTTGCAATGGGAGAAAAGGCCTTTAAGCCGTATTTGGCAACCCAGGACAGGCTGCCGTCTTCGGCGGGTTCCTGAATCTCATAAGTGCCTACCATGCCGCCCAGAACCGTGGTGTAGGCCTCCAGATAGTAGGCGTAGTATTTCATGTTCTCCGTGAGGGATTCCATGGAATTGCCGCCCTTTATGCGCTCTGCCAGCGCGTCCATGTCCGCGGCCCGGTAACGGGAAAAATCTCCGCCATAGCGGGCGGCCAGATAAGCCAGGAGTTCGATCCAGTTCAGATGACAGTCGGAGGTGAAGCTGTCTACATCCAGCCGCAGGGCCTGACGCAGCGCTTCGTTGGGAACGGTGAAATCGACCCATTTGATAAAACGTTTTTCTGCGGATTTTGTGGAGTCGGATGGAGTGGCCTGATTCGTACTGGAGAAGATGGTGCTGGCGGCGGGCATCCGGGAAAAGATAGAAAGGCAAAGGGCCGCGAGAATCAGAATTTCGGCCGCAGCCACGAAGCGGAGAAAACGGGAAAGGGCATACTGAAACAGGAGAGAAGACTTCATGGGGCTGTTCTCCTGACTTTTTAACCATTTTATGGAAAAATTTATACAGATATCACAGAAAATTTAAGGAAATTATTAAGAAAAAGTAAATTCTGCCCAGATTGCTTGACTCAGAAGTGTCACACGTGTATAATTAGTTTGTAACATAGTTAACAATTATGTAATATTTAGAAATAAAGTATTCACGATTGGAGAGCGGTTCATGAAGAAAACAGTATTATACATAGCAGCAGTGCTGGCAGTATCAGGCGGTTTGATGTGGCAGAAACCTATGGTTGCACACGCAGAGCCGGAGGTTATCCAGGAAGCTCCGGTTTCTACGGTACTGGAAGTTGCGACGGAAGAAGACTCTGACGAGGACAATGGACCGGCTCCTGAGATTCAGGCTGCAAAGAAGCTGGAAGAAGAGCTGGCAGCGCAGGAAGCAGCAGCTGCTGAGGCAGCAGAAGCAACAGCCAATGCCCGCCAGAATCTTGTGAACTACGCCCTTCAGTTTGTGGGCGGCCCGTACCGCGCAGGCGGCAACGACCCGCGTACCGGCGTTGACTGTTCCGGTTTTGTGCGCTACGTCATGCAGAACGGCGCCGGCATCAGCATGAACCGTTCTTCCGGTTCCCAGGCAACTCAGGGCTACGCAGTCAGCTCCAGCCAGATGCAGCCGGGCGACCTGTTATTCTACTCCGGCGGTTCCGGAATCAACCATGTAGCCATGTACATTGGAGACGGTAAAATTGTGCATGCTTCTACTTACGCGACTGGCATCAAGATTTCCAAATGGAACTACCGAAATCCGGTAAAGATTATAAGCATGTTTTAAATTACATTGCTTTTTCCAAAGATATCCAGTATAATGAAGCGGAAGAATGCTGATCCCCTTAAGTCACATTCTTCAACCTTATTAATTATTTATACTCCCTAAGAAAAGCCAGACAGCTCCCCTGTCTGGTTTTTTACGTGTGCACTGGCTGTACACGTTTCTGGCCGGCACATAATCTGCAAAAAATCTGGAAAAAACAGACAGAACCGCGCCGGTATATTTGATTCTCAAATCCGCATACTAATCCCGTAACAAATTTACAAGTCCAAACAGGAGGGAATCATTATGAGAGATCATTACAGTGATATGGATAACAGCAGAAACTGCCACACATCCAATTCCATGGATTCTGAGAAGAACAGCACCCAGAATACCAGCCGTAACTCCAGCCAGAACAGTACCCAGAACAGTACTCAGAACAGCAGCCGCAATTCCAGCCGGAACAAAGCGCAGAACTCCAGCCGCAATTCCAGTCAGAATAAGACCCAGAACTCCAGCCGGAACAACATGGATAACAGCAGCAGAAATTAACAGGCTGCGGGACCGGCAGAGCGAAACGAAAAATCGAACACGAAAATCAGGATCAGCGGACGTACTGCAAATGCGCCCGCTGATTTTCTTTTTCATCAAAATGCTATGGCAAAAGTGCATAGTTTTTTATCTAAAAATTGTCAAGAGTGCTGAAAGTGAAAGAAACACCCGGAAAAATGGAAAACTGGAATTGACGTTAAAAATATAACATGTTATATTTTATAAAAACATAACGCGTTATATTTTATGAGGGCACAAAGGTCCGCAGCAATCCGTTTCATAAAACACACAAGGAGAAGGATAATGGAAAGAAAAAAGAATAAGGCAGTCTCTTTCTTTGCTGCCTGTATGGCAATTCTGATCGTGTGCTCAGTCATGATCTGGGGATTCCAGACCGGATGGGGCAGCGTAACGATCAAGCGGCTGAATCTGACCAGCCAGGATGGAACAACAGTAAGTTCCCTGATCTACATACCGCAAAACGCAACGGATGAAACACCGGCACCGGTAGCCGTGATCTATCATGGCCGTTCCAACCATGCCCATTCCAACGACACCTGGAGCATGGAGCTGGCACGCAGAGGTTATGTGGTACTTTCACCGGATCTGCAGGGCGGCGGAGAGTCTGATCCGTCCGTAGACCGTAGCATTCAGGCAAAGACCGTTGCGGAATACGCAAACAGCCTGTCTTATGTAGAAAAAGACGCGATCAATCTGATCGGTTATTCTGCAGGAACCCAGACGGTTCTCCAGACTTATAAGGCAATGCCGGAACAGATCAAGAGTATCTGTGAGGTCTTTGGACCATTCATGATCCAGATGGCGGGCGGCATTGATGAGGTAGACACCAATTTCTGCCTGATCAAGTCTGATGCGGATCAGTACGACTATTTCTTTATTGGTGATCCGCAGGCCTGCACCGAGTATGTGACAAAGGCATCCGGCCTGCCGGAGGTTGTTTCCGGTCAGGACTACGACCGGAATGGAAAACTGTTCCGTTATTCCGAGATTGGCGGAACCCTGCACCAGACCGGAAACATCAGTGGTGAAACCATTCAGGCGATTTTGTCCTTTGAATCCGCAGTTAACGATGAGCCTGTGGTCCGTCCGGCAGATGATACAGCATGGTTCCCGCAGCAGATCTTTTCCGGAATTGCCTGCGTGACTATGATGTTCCTGCTGGCAGCACTGGTTAACCTGCTGATGCAGAATCCGTTCTTTGCGTCTGCAGCAAACCCGGTTCCGGTGAAAGCACCGCGCAAAGGCGCAAAGGCCTGGGTACTGGATGTTTTATTTGCAGTTGTGATCCCGATGATCCTGTTTGTACCGGTATCCGCTTACGTTATGGTATGGACCGGAGCCGGAACTCCATGGTCAAAATTCCTGACCTCCGCAAACTTAAACGGAATCATGGGATGGCTGCTGGTAGTAGCTGCAATTGGCATTGTGCGGATGATTCTTGCCGCATCCAAACGGAAAAAAGAAGGAAAGCCGATGCATCTGTCCGAGTATGCCCTGGGCGGAGCCGCAGAAAGTCGGATCGACTGGAGTAAGCCTGCAAAAGGCCTCCTGATGGGCCTGATCTGTGTAACCTTTGTCTTCGTATGGCTGGGCCTGATGGAAGGATTTCTCGGTATCAACTATCAGGTATGGAATCTTTCTACCTATTTAAAGATGAGCCCGATGCGCATTCTTCGCGCAATCCCGTATGTGCTGATCATCTTTACCGTTATGTTCATTGGAAATATGAACCAGCGTGTGCTGCCGTCTACCGGTAACGCGCGCAAGGATATGTGGATCGCGGTTGCGGTGAATACAGTCATGACTGCGTTTGCGCTGTTCCTACTGCTGCTGATCCAGTACGGCGGAAGCATGCTCCTTGGCACCGGCCAGACCCTGATCCCGCAGATCGATGTATATGGAACCGGCAAGAATACCAGCTGCGGTGCTCTGGATTTTGCGTTTGGATACTGCTATATGATGGGCGGCACCACGGGTGTGGTAACCTATCTGTACCGCAAATTCGGAAATATCTGGGTAGGAGTCATTCCGGCGGCTATGTTTGCCGGTCTGGTAACCCTGTCCGGATTTACCCTGATTGCCTAACCGTTTCTTTTCAAAATACAGAAAGTACGCTATAATGATTCTATCTATTTGTGTGACGGGAGAAACGGAATATGAGCAGGATCAGGCAGCAGGAGAAGGCAAGGCTTTCCAGGGAAAAGCTGCTGGCAGCAGCGGATGAACTGTTTGCCAGGCAGAAGATTTCAGAGGTAGGGGTCCGGGATATTGCCTCAAAGGCAGGCGTTACGACGGGAACTTTTTACCATTATTTCACGGGAAAAGACGATATCCTGGACCAGATCTACCGGAATCGTGACGCGGATATGGGCGGCATGCTGCATGACCTGGCTCAGGACGCAGACAGTTATTGCATGAAAATACAGAGTTTCTTTGCGGGCAGGCTGGCGGGTACGGTTTTATCAGATGGCCGGGAATTTACCTGCTACCGGGTGTTCCAGATGCGAAAGCACAGCAGTGATGGAAACAGCCTGTACATCGGCATGCAGGAACTGATCAGAAAAGCAATCGACGCAGGGGAATTTCGCAGTGATGTTTCCGCAAAAGAAATCAATGATTATCTGTTTGTGGTTTTCCGTGGTGTTCTCTATGAGTGGTGCCTGTGCCCGGCAGATCAGGTGTTTTCACTGGAGGAGCGATTAGAACGCCTGATTGGTTACGCACTGAAGTCATTTCAGTAATGTTTGGAAAAATAGGAGGAGGTCCTGCCTGGCGGGGCTTCCTTTTTTCATGCCTGAAACCAGGTATCTGCCGGCTGCCAGGTGTGGTGATTGTCCAATGGGTGCATGTCTGCATAAGATAAAGTAAGAAACAAAGACAGGCGGATGCTTATGTGGGATCTGATCAGCGGGGCACAGCTGGATGAATACCTGAATCAGGGGAAACCTTTGTTTCTGGTGGACATGCGGGATGAACGCGCGTACCGCAGGGCTCATATCCGGGGAGCCGTCAATATTCCGTACGGGGAGCTGCGTGACAGGGTCTGGGAGCTGCCGCAGGACCGCCTGATCGTGCTGTACTGCTATCATGGCCCGAACAGCATGCGGGCGGCAAGGTGGCTGGCTTCCCTGGGCTATGAGACGGCAGATGTGTACGGCGGGATCCAGGCCTACCGTGGAGCGTATCTTGAGTGGGAAAGCGTTGACAAGTCCATGGGCGGGTAATAAAATAATGATATTAATTCCAAGAAAGAAACGAGGAGAATCTACTATGAAATACATGTTTGCATCAGATATTCACGGTTCCGCCCACTACTGCCGGAAAATGCTGGAGGCTTACCGCCAGTCCGGCGCTGAACGCCTGATTTTGCTTGGTGATCTTTTGTATCATGGACCGCGCAATGACCTTCCGCAGGAGTATGCGCCCAAGCAGGTCATTGCCATGTTAAATGAGTACAAAAACGAGATCATTGCCGTGCGCGGAAACTGCGAGGCTGAGGTAGACCAGATGGTTCTGGAGTTCCCGGTTATGGCGGATTATGCCATTCTGGTGCTGAACGGCCTGACCTTCTTCGCAACCCATGGCCATCTGTTCAATCAGGACCAGATGCCGCCGTTAAAGGCAGGAGATATTCTGGTGCATGGCCACACACATCTGCTGAAGGCAGAAAAAGTGAACGGACATTACATCTTAAATCCGGGTTCCACCTCCATTCCGAAGGGCGGCAATCCGGCAACGTACGCAATCCTGGACGAGCAGGATTTTAAGATCTTCGACTTCGACGGCAATGTGGTCAAAGAGGCGAAATTAGGTTAAGGAAAGGAACGGTATGGCGACAAAAGTATATGAACTGATTGCACCCTGTCATTTTGGCCTGGAGGCAGTCCTGAAAAAAGAAATTCTGGATCTTGGATACGAGATTTCCCAGGTGGAAGATGGAAAAGTAACCTTTCTTGGGGACGCGGAGGCCATCTGCCGCGCGAATATTTTTCTGAGAACGACAGAGCGCATTCTGTTAAAGGTAGGAAGCTTTAAGGCAACAACCTTCGAGGAGCTGTTTCAGGGAACCAAGTCACTGCCGTGGGAGGAGTACATCCCGCAGGACGGCCGTTTCTGGGTCAAGAAGGCCAATTCCATCAAGAGTAAGCTCTTCAGTCCGTCCGATATCCAGTCCATCATGAAAAAGGCCATGGTAGACCGCATGAAGCAGGGCTATGGGGTGTCTGTGATCCCGGAGACCGGTGCGGACTACCCGGTGCGCGTATCGCTGTATAAGGATATCGTTACCGTTGCGCTGGATACCACCGGTGAGTCCCTTCACAAGCGCGGCTACCGCAAGATGACCAGCAAGGCACCCATTGAGGAGACTCTGGCGGCAGCCCTCATCATGCTGACTCCGTGGAACAAGGACCGCATTCTGGTGGATCCGTTCTGCGGAAGCGGAACCTTCCCGATCGAGGCAGCTATGATGGCAGCCAATATGGCGCCGGGCATGAACCGCTCCTTCCTGTCAGAAAACTGGAAACAGATCATTCCGCGCAAGTGCTGGTATGAGGTCATGGATGAGGCCCATGAAATGGTGGATGATACCGTCAGCGTGGACATTCAGGGTTACGATCTGGATCCTGAGGTCATCAAGGCAGCCAGAGCCAACGCAGAGCTGGCCGGTGTGGCTCATATGATCCATTTCCAGCAGCGGCCGGTGGCAGAGCTGAGCCATCCGAAAAAATATGGTTTCCTGATCACCAACCCGCCATACGGCGAGCGTATTGAGGATAAAAAGAACCTTCCGGCACTGTACACCCAGATCGGTGACCGCTTTAAGGCACTGGACAGCTGGTCCGCGTTCATCATTACTTCCTATGAAGATGTCGAGAAGTATATGGGCCGCAAGGCGGACAAAAACCGTAAAATCTACAACGGAATGATGAAGACCTATTTCTATCAGTTCCTGGGGCCGAAGCCGCCGAGAAGAAAACCGGAGGCCGCGCCGAAAAATCAGGATCGTGAGCAGTAAATCCTCATGGAACAAAACGAACTGGCAGGGAGAGTCTGAATTGAACAGGAAGTTTTCATGGACAGGCATGCTGCTTGCCCTGGTGGTGTCGGTACTCTTTACAGGCGGATGTTCGGCGGTGGCTGCTCCGGGGCCGGAAGGACATCTGGAGTCAAAACAGTCCCGGGAAAAGGAAACGTCACGTCTGGAGCCGGAAATCTCCCGGGAAACGGAAAGCACGGTTTCTGCTAAGGAAACGGAGCCGTCTGCTGTGGAAATTCCGGCGGGCGGATCAGAGCTTCCCTCCCGTTATGACGCCCGGACGGATGGTCGTACGGCACCGGTAAAGAATCAGGGGGATCTTGGCACCTGCTGGGCCTTTGCTTCGCTTCTGGCGCTGGAAAGCAGCCTTCTTCCGGAGGAATCTTATGATTTTTCCGAGGACCACATGTCCCATGACCCGAATTTTCTGTTGGATCAGAAGAGCGGCGGCGACTACATCATGTCCATGGCGTATCTGCTTTCCTGGCGGGGACCGGTTCTGGAAGAGGAGGATCCTTATGGGGATGGAATTTCACCGGAGGGACTGACAGCGGTAAAACATGTGCAGGAAATCCAGATTTTGCCGGAGTATGACCGGGATGCCATCAAAACAGCAGTTTACCGCACGGGCGGGGTGCAGAGCGCGCTTTATACGACCCTGCAGGGGCAGCAGGACAGCCGCTACTATAAGGAAGAAAACGGTGCCTATTACTATTCCGGGACGCTCCCGCCCAATCACGATGTGGTTATTGTGGGCTGGGATGATGATTATCCGGCGGAAAACTTTTCAGAACTTCCACCGGATAATGGGGCTTTTCTTTGTGAGAACAGCTGGGGAACGGAGTTCGGAAAGGACGGATTTTTCTATGTTTCCTATTACGATACCAATCTTGGCAGTACCAATCTGGTTTATTCCGGTGTGGAGCCGGCGGACAATTACGAGCAGATCTACCAGAGCGACCTGTGTGGCTGGCTGGGACAGATCGGTTACGGCAGTGAGAATGTATGGGGGGCCAATGTTTATACGGCTTCTGAGGGCGCACAGCAGATTCAGGCGGCTGGATTCTACGCAGTGGACGCAGATACAGAATATGAGATCAGCGTGGTCACGGACGTGCCGCAGAATCCGACGGATGCAGACTGGCTCCGCTTAAAGCGCAGGAAGTCCCAAATGGTATCCGGGAAGCTTTCGTATGCGGGATATTACACGATCCCGTTTCCGGAACCGGTAACCGTACAGGCGGGGGAGCGTTTTGCCATAATCGTGGAGCTTCGCACGCCGGGGGCGGTTCATCCTATGGCGATTGAGTACGATTCCGGGGACGGACGCTGCCTGGTGGATATCACGGACGGCGAAGGCTATTTAAGCGCGGACGGGGATGTCTGGGAGCGGGTGGAGACGGAGCAGGAGTGCAACCTCTGCCTGAAGGCGTATGCGGTTATGAGGTAAAAAGAGGAGGGGAAGGCATGGGCCTTTCCTATATGCAGGAAAACAAAGGACGGCATCCAGGCATGCCGGAGGAGAGAATATGAAAAAACACAGAATCGTATTTGCAACCGGCAATGCCGGAAAAATGAAGGAGATCCGCCTGATCATGGCAGATCTGGGCTGTGAGGTGGTATCCATGAAGGAAGCCGGAGCAGACCCGGAAATCGTGGAAAACGGCACTTCCTTTGCGGAGAACGCGGAGATCAAGGCCCGGGCAGTCTGGAACTGCACTGGTGATATCGTGCTGGCCGATGATTCCGGCCTGGTGGTGGATTACATCGGCGGTGAGCCGGGCATTTATTCGGCCCGTTACATGGGGGAGGATACATCCTACGAGATCAAGAACCGGAATATCATTGACCGTCTGGCAGACGCAAAAGGAGAGGAGCGCAGTGCCCGCTTTGTCTGCAACATTGCGGCAGTGCTTCCGGACGGACGTGTCCTGCACACCGAGGCGGCTATGGAAGGCCAGATTGCCATGGAACCGGCTGGATGCGGCGGTTTTGGCTACGACCCGATCCTGTATCTCCCGGAGTTTGGCATGACTTCCGCGGAAATTACCATGGAGCAGAAGAATGCGATCAGCCACCGCGGAAAGGCGCTGGAGGCCATGAAGAAGGAATTAGAGCATTACTTTGAGGAGGAATCCCGATGAAGATACTGATCGTGAGTGATACCCACAGAAAAGACGGAAATCTGTACGATGTGATTGAAAAGGAGAAGCCGCTTGATATGCTGATCCACTTGGGAGACGCAGAAGGAAGCGAAAACGTGATTGCGGACTGGATCAACGAAGACTGCGAGCTGGTCATGGTCCAGGGCAACAATGATTTCTTTTCCTCCCTGGACCGGGAAATCGAGCTGGATCTGGGGCCTCACCGCGCTTTTCTGACTCACGGCCATTACTATAACGTATCTCTGGATGTGGACCGCCTGTGGGAGGAAGCAAAGGACCGCGGATGCGATATTGCCATGTTTGGCCACACCCACCGTCCATATCTGGAGGAGCGGGAGGGCATCACCCTCTTAAATCCGGGCAGTCTTTCCTATCCGCGCCAGGAGGGCAGAATGCCGTCCTACATGATCATGGATCTGGAGGAGGATGGAACCACGAAATATCACATGATGTTTTTAGGCGATTAAGCCGGTCTGAAAAACAGTATGAAAAATTTGCGAAAAAAGTTTGCAAAAACTGTTGACAAATGAAGACCTGTATTATATAATTACTCTCGCGTTGTTCAGTAATGCTCTGTGAGAGCTGATGGACATACAGGTTTTCAGTGATCCGGGGTGTGGCTCAGCTTGGCTAGAGCACCTGGTTTGGGACCAGGGGGTCGCAGGTTCGAATCCTGTCACCCCGATTTAATTGAATATGCGGGTGTAGTTCAATGGTAGAACACCAGCCTTCCAAGCTGGATACGTGGGTTCGATTCCCATCACCCGCTCTTGAAAAGTTCATCTTTTCAAAAGTGAGTCTGTAGCTCAGCTGGATAGAGCAACGGCCTTCTAAGCCGTGGGTCGGGGGTTCGAATCCCTTCAGGCTCGTTTCTTTCACAAAAGTGAAAGAGAAATTTCATAATGGTGGGTATAGCGCAGCTGGTTAGCGCGCCAGATTGTGGCTCTGGAGGCCGAGGGTTCGAATCCCTCTATCCACCCTGATTGTTGGATCCTTATGCAGATATGCGTAGGGATTTTTTACAATCTGTATATTCACATACGGCGTCAGCTGACGCTGAATGAAAAATTCGTATCCGCGGGCATGGCGGAATTGGCAGACGCGCCAGATTTAGGTTCTGGTATCTCTGATGTGCAGGTTCAAGTCCTGTTGCCCGCACTGAAAAACCCCGGTGATTGGTTTCACCGGGGTTTTTTGTGCTGACGGCCATTGTATGAATGCCGTTTTTATTTGGTTAAGGTACCATTGTCGAAGTAGTCGATCTTCATGGAATGACGTACATCGGCCAGGGTCTTTGCTGCAGTTTCCTTTGCACGCTTGCTGCCCTCTTCAAGGATATCGTAAACATCCGGAAGACGCTGTTCCCATTCTTTTCTGCGCTCGCGGATTGGTGCCAGCTCGGACTGGATGACGTTGTTTAAGAACTTCTTGACTTTGACATCGCCCAGGCCGCCGCGGCGGTAATGATCTTTTAACTCGTCCAGGTTGTTGTAATCCGGCAGGAACTCTGCGAAGTGCTCCGGACGGCTGAAAGCATCGAGGTAGATAAATACCGGGTTGCCCTCAACCTTACCCGGATCTTCCACACGAAGGTGGTTCGGATCGGTGAACATGGACATGATCTTCTTGCGGATATCCTCTGGCTCATCGGATAAGTAGATGCAGTTCCCCAGAGATTTACTCATTTTTGCCTTGCCGTCGATACCCGGCAGTCTTAAGCATGCCTGGTTCTGCGGGAGGAGGATCTGCGGCTCAACCAGGGTCTCACCGTATACGGAATTGAATTTGTGTACGATCTCGCGGCACTGTTCGAGCATCGGCATCTGGTCCTCACCAACCGGAACGGTGGTAGCCTTGAATGCAGTGATGTCGGCTGCCTGGCTGATCGGGTAGCAGAAGAAGCCAACAGGAATGCTTGCCTCAAAGTTGCGCATCTGGATCTCAGATTTTACGGTTGGGTTTCTCTGAAGGCGGGAAACGGTAACCAGATTCATATAGTAGAAGCTGAGCTCAGTCAGCTCCGGAACCATGGACTGGATGAAGATAGTGGACTTCTCCGGGTCGAGGCCGCAGGAAAGGTAATCCAGAGCAACCTGGATGATGTTGTCGCGTACCTTTTCCGGGTGTTCTGCGTTGTCAGTTAAAGCCTGCGCATCGGCGATCATGATGTAGATCTCATCGTATTTGCCGGAATTCTGCAGTCTGACACGCTCTTTTAATGAGCCAACATAGTGGCCAACATGAAGACGGCCGGTAGGACGGTCGCCGGTCAGAATGATCTGTTTCATAAATGATAGGACTCCTTTGTTCTTTGTGCGGCTCTGCCGCTGATTCTTCTATTATAATATCTTCGCTGGGACGCGTCAACCAAATCGAAGGTTTCGGGCTGGGGATTTTGCTGATTTGGAAAGCAAAGCTATTGCTTTTTTAGCGGGAATCAGATATAATAAACAGGCGTTTATATTCCTATAAACCATTGGGCCATCGCCAAGCGGTAAGGCACAGCACTTTGACTGCTGCACTCGAGGGTTCGAATCCCGCTGGCCCAGTTGAAAAAAGAACAGGACATGTTTGGTTGAGAAACATGTCCTGTTCTTTTTTATGGAATAGGAGAAAATCGGTTTTGGTTTTCTCCATATTCATGATTTGTACGTAACTGTTCAGTACCTTCACAGTCACGAGCAAAAATCCATTGAAAATTGCCTGCGGCAATGGGATTTTTGCTTGCCAGCTCATGCTTTCTTACGGTCAGCGCAGCAAGTGCGCAGACCTATTGAACAGTTACATTTGTACAACAAAAAACACCAGAGCAAATGCTCTGGTGTTTTCCCGCTTTGATTCTTGATTCTATGACCTCATCGGGAATCGAACCCGAGTTTACGCCGTGAGAGGGCGTCGTCTTAACCGCTTGACCATGAGGCCAGAATCGAGGCGACAAGATTCGAACTTGCGACCTCTGCGTCCCGAACGCAGCGCTCTACCAAACTGAGCCACGCCTCGAAGCGACTCCAATAATATAGCATCATTCGGGAAATAATGCAAGCACTTTTTTTGGAAAAATTGAAAAAAGTTTTTTGCGGTCGGATTCTGCGATGGAGAACCGGTGGAAAAATGCCGTGTATACAAGAAAAAACAAGGTTTTGCGCCGTTTTATGCAATTTGCTTATTGATAAAAATGTGTCAATATGAGAAAATGAATTTATAGTATGCGCATTGTGCGCATTTGGGTCATTATCTGTCAATAACAGTTAAATTTTGGAGGATTGGGTTATGAGAGTTACGATCTGTATCGGAAGTGCATGTCATTTAAAAGGATCAAGAGAAATCATCCAGCGCCTGCAGGAGCTGGTAAAGGAACACGGAGTTTCTGATAAGGTAGATTTAAACGGAGCATTCTGTACCGGAAACTGTGTCAACGGTGTCTGCGTGACGGTAGACGGAGAACTGTTCTCCTTGAAGCCGGAAACTACCGATGACTTCTTTGCAAAGGAAATTTTAGGGAGACTGTAAGTATGGCAATTATTGACTTTAAAGCAACGAAATGCCGTCATTGTTATAAATGTGTGCGTAACTGCGAAGTCAAGGCCATCATGGTAAAAGACGGGCGTGCGGAGATCATGCCGGATAACTGTATTCTTTGCGGGCGCTGCCTGCAGATCTGCCCCCAGTCGGCCAAAACGCTGGTCAGTGACCTGAGCCTGGTAAAAGGCATGGTTGAGGCTGGAGAGAAGGTTGTCATTTCCATTGCGCCGTCTTATATGGGACTCTTAAAATACCACACCATCGGGCAGGTACGCTGTGCGCTGATGCGCTTAGGGTTTGCCGATGTACGGGAAACTGCGGAGGGAGCCGCTCTGGTAACGGCGGAGTACGCGAAGCTTCTTTCCGAAGGAACCATGGAAAACATCATCAGCACCTGCTGTCCCAGCGTGAACGCGCTGATCGAGAAATATTACCCGCAGCTGATTCCGTATCTGGCTCCGGTGGTTTCTCCGATGATCGCCCACGGACGGATGATCAAACAGCAGATGGGAGCGGACACCAAAGTCGTTTTCCTTGGCCCCTGCATTGCGAAAAAGCAGGAGGCACTGGATCCACGCCATGCGGACTGCATCGACGCGGTGTTAAACTTCAATGACATCAACCGCTGGCTGAATGAAGAGGATATCGTCATCGAGGATTGCGAGGATACCCCGTTTGAGCGGATGAACCCGCGGGTAAACCGCCTCTATCCGGTGACCAGCGGCGTGATCAATTCGGTGGTGGCTACACAGTCCGGACAGGATAATTACCGGAAGTTTTATGTACATGGTGAGAGCAACTGCATTGATCTGTGCCAGAGCATGGTACGCGGCGAGATCACGGGCTGCTTCATTGAGATGAACATGTGCTCTGGCGGCTGCATTAAGGGGCCAACTGTTAATGACCGTTCCATTTCCCGGTTTAAGGTGAAGCTGGATATGGAAGAACGGATCAGCCACGATCCGGTGCCGGAGGAAGAGACAGCTCCGGTGCTTGAGGCGGTATCGCTGAATAAGGTATTTTTCGACCGTACCCCGCATGATCCGGTTCCCTCTGAGGAGGAGATCCGCCAGATTCTTGCAAAGACCGGGAAAATGCGCCCGGACGATGAATTAAACTGCGGCGCCTGCGGTTATCCGACCTGCCGCGAGAAAGCCATTGCGGTGTATCAGAAAAAGGCCGAGCTTGATATGTGCATTCCGTTCATGTACGAGAAATCCAAGTCCTTCGCGAACCTGGTTATGGAGACATCGCCAAATGTGGTCATGATCGTGGATCAGGATATGAAGCTTCTGGAGTATTCCGCGGTGGGTGAGAAGTATTTCGGCAAGACCCGGGCGGAGGCGCTGCAGATGTATCTGTACGAGTTCATTGACCCGGCGGATTTCCAGTGGGTATTTGATACACACCAGAACATTCACGGCAAGAAGGTCCATTATCCGGAGTTCAAGCTGGACACCTTACAGAATATTGTATACATACCGGAGCAGAATGTGGTGCTGGCCACCTTCATTGATATTACAAAGGAAGAGGAGCAGGCACGCCTGGAGTATGAGCGCAAGTTAGATACCATCGACCTGGCGCAGAAGGTCATCCACAAGCAGATGATGGTAGCCCAGGAGATCGCGGGCCTTCTCGGCGAGACAACGGCAGAGACCAAGACGACGCTGACGAAGCTTTGCAGATCCCTTCTGGAGGACGGAAGCGACAACGGAGGTAAGTAGTATGGCAATTACCGTAGATGTTGCTTATAAGAGCCTGAATAAATTTACCGAGGTTCTCTGCGGAGACAAGGTGGAGCTGCTGAAAACTGAAGATTCCAACATCATGATCCTGGCAGATGGCATGGGAAGCGGCGTAAAGGCCAACATCCTTGCCACCCTGACCTCCAAGATCCTGGGAACCATGTTTTTAAACGGCGCTACGCTGGAAGAATGTGTGGAGACCATTGTGGAGACGCTGCCCATCTGCAAGGTGCGGCAGGTAGCCTACTCCACCTTCAGTATCCTTCAGGTATTCCACAGCGGAGATGCCTATCTGGTAGAGTTTGACAATCCCAGCTGCATTTTTATCCGGAACGGCCAGCTTGTGCCGATCCCCCAGAACATCCGGGAAGTGCAGGGGAAAAAGATTAATGAGTACCGTTTTACGGTCCAGCGGGGCGATGCGCTGATCCTGATGAGCGATGGAACCGTCCACGCTGGCGTGGGGCAGCTTCTGAATTTTGGCTGGCTCTGGGAAGATATTGCCAAATATGCAGTGAAGCAGTATGCCCTGACTATATCGGCCATGCGCCTTGCGGCATCCATCTGCCAGGCCTGTGACGAGCTTTACCAGTACCGCCCCGGGGATGATACCACGGTGGCCTGCATGCGCATCATCAATGCGAAGCCGGTACACTTGATGACCGGCCCGGCCCAGGATCCTTCCATGGATGAGGAGATGGTACGAAGCTTTATGTCGGGGGACGATTCCACTAAGCGGATCGTCTGCGGCGGAACCAGCGCCACCATCGTGTCCAGAGTCCTAAAGAAGAAGCTGGACGTGTCTATGAATTATGTGGATCCGGATATCCCGCCCATTGCCTATATGGATGGCATTGAGCTGGTAACGGAGGGCGTGCTGACCTTAAACCGTGTGGTGCAGCTTCTGCGGCGCTATGCGAAGAATGAAACGGTTTCAGAGGATTTCTTCCTGGAACTGGATAAGCAAAATGGTGCTTCCATGGTAGCCAAGATGCTGATCGAGGACTGCACTGAGCTGCATTTATATGTGGGAAAAGCCATCAACAGTGCTTATCAGAACCCGGGCCTGCCCTTTGATCTTGGCATCCGCCAGAATCTGGTGGAGCAGTTAAAGACTGTGGTGGAAGAGATGGGAAAACAGGTAACCGTAACCTATTATTAGGTTTTTTATACAAATACAAAGAAAATAAGAGTTGAGCAGGAGATCCGTTCTGATGCGGTCTGCGCAATGCGCGGCTTCCATCAGGAATCTTTGCGGAGTGGGTCTCTGGAAATGAGGAGGAAAATCATGGTAACAAATGACGCAACAATCTTACGCATCAAACACGACGTACTGTACGAGGTAGCAAAGCTGGCATGGGCTGGTGAACTGGATGAGGAGCATAAGAACCAGGTTCCGTACACCATCATCCCGGGACCGCAGGCGCAGTTCCGCTGCTGTATCTATAAAGAGCGCGAGATCATCCGTCAGCGTGTCCGCCTGGCAGAGGGCAAATGCCCGACCAGCGGCAAGGATTCAAGAAACGTGGTTCAGGTCATCGGCGCAGCCTGCGAGGAGTGTCCGATCGCATCTTACACCGTAACCGATAACTGCAGAAAATGTATGGGTAAAGCCTGCCAGAACTCCTGTAATTTCGGTGCTATCAGCATGGGAGACACCCGTGCCCACATTGATCCGAACAAGTGTAAAGAGTGCGGCAAGTGCGCAAATGCCTGCCCGTACAACGCTATCGCGCATCTGGAGCGTCCGTGTAAGAAGGCATGTCCGGTAGACGCTATTACATATGATGAGTACGGCGTATGCGAGATCGATGAGAACAAGTGCATCCAGTGCGGCGCCTGCATCCACAGCTGTCCGTTCGGAGCAGTCGGCTCCAAGACCTTCATGGTAGATGTCATCAACATGATCAATGCAGGCAAGAAGGTCGTAGCAATGGTGGCACCGGCAACCGAGGGCCAGTTCGGACCGGATATCACCATGGCAAGCTGGAAGACGGCGTTAAAGAAGGTTGGTTTCGCAGACATGGTAGAGGTTGCGTTAGGCGGAGATATGACTGCAGCAGCAGAGGCTGCTGAGTGGGCAGAGGCTTACAAAGAGGGCAAGAAGATGACCACCTCCTGCTGCCCGGCATTCGTAAACATGATCAAGCAGCACTTCCCGCAGCTTCTGGATAACATGTCCACCACCGTTTCCCCGATGTGCGCAGTCTCCAGAATGCTCAAAGAAAAAGACCCGGAGACCGTTACTGTATTTATCGGACCGTGTATCGCAAAAAAGAGTGAGACTCTGGACTTAAATATCAAGGACAACGCCGACTATGCGATGACTTTCGGTGAGATCCGTGCCATGATGCGTGCGAAGGATGTAGAGCTGGAGCCGGAGGAGAACACCTATCAGGAAGGTTCCGTATTTGGTAAACGCTTCGGTAACTCCGGTGGTGTAACCGCAGCCGTGGTAGAGTGCTTCAAGGAGATGAACGAGGATATCGCTCCGAATGTCATGAAGTGCAACGGCGCTGCTGAGTGTAAGAAAGCACTGCTGCTCATGAAGGTTGGCAAGCTTCCGGCAGACTTTGTAGAGGGTATGGTCTGCGTAGGCGGCTGTGTAGGCGGCCCGAGCAAGCACAAGACCGAGCTGGAGGTCAAGAAGGCAAGAGACCTGCTGATCGGCCAGGCAGATGACCGCGAAGTGCATGCAAACTTAAAGAACCTGGGCGTAGATCAGGTGGCAATGCACAGACACTAAAAAGCAATATTGAAGCAAAAGTAACTGTGAGGGTACTGAACAGTTACAAGCAAAACTAATCAAGAGTCCGGGCGTGTGGGAAATTGAATTCTTACATTTTCACATATCCGTTGTTTGCTTGCTTTCGCTGACACATGTTCGCCTGTGTCGGATTAACATCCGCCACATTCGGACACGTGTGCTCAAAATGCAAACATCTGGATATGCGGAAAATTCCAGAATCCAATTTTCCGCACGCCCTGCTTTATTGACTCCGCTGCAAAAAAAACGATAGCTGCTGGCATGTATTGGCTTGCCAAAAACGTAAAAGATATGCAGCCATAATCAGGATTTACGCTTTCCAAAACGTAGCGAGATGCGGGAATTTGGAAAAGTTTATAATGGAAAAGATGATGTTTAGTAACTGTTCAGTAGGCAATGTCATTTAGTTAAGCATAGGACATTCAAATTGCTGGCTAAGTCGTGTTTCGTGTTGTCCTGTGTTTTTACAACAGCATGAGCGGTTACAAGTTCACAAAAATTGTATAGGATCATACGGGCATATCGCGAAGCCGATTCATGTGGAGGAGCTGTTTGCACTGATTGCGGAGCTGGTAGAGTAGGCCAACTCCGTTTTTGGTGTTTAGTTCCGCAAAGATTCCGTCGTAATACTTGAATTTTTTCCTAAAATATGGTATTCTCACTTTCATATTGTAACAGTGCGTCGCGCCTTATTTTTTTTGCATTGGCGCTTTGACGCTTTAAACCGACAGAAGCGAGAGAGTATATATGAATCAGGCGGAAAAATTACTGGAAATCAAAGATCTTTGTGTGGAATTTAAGACCATGGCGGGAACCGTGCGGGCGGTGGATCATTTAAGCTACAGCCTCCGCAAAGGGGAAAAGCTTGGCATTGTGGGCGAGAGCGGAAGCGGAAAGAGCGTTTCTTCCCTGGCTATGATGCAGCTCATTCCGAATCCTCCGGGAAAAGTGACCGGGGGTCAGATCCTTTATAACGGAAAAGACCTGGTACAGCTTTCAGAGCGCGAGATGCAGAAAATCCGCGGCAACGAGATCTCCATGATCTTCCAGGAACCAATGACTTCCTTAAACCCGATTATCCGCTGCGGCAAGCAGATCGCGGAATCGCTGAAGCTGCACCGCGGCATGAAGAAGAAAGAGGCCATGGAGGAAGCCATCCGCATGATGGAGGCGGTCGGCATTGCAAATCCGTCCATGCGTGCTTACGAGTATCCGCACCAGATGTCGGGCGGTATGCGCCAGCGTGTCATGATTGCGATGGCGCTTGCCTGCCAGCCGCAGATCCTCATCGCGGATGAGCCGACCACGGCGCTGGATGTGACGATCCAGGCACAGATCCTGGACCTGATTCGTGACTTAAACCAGACCATGAACACATCGGTCGTTTTTATCACCCATGATCTTGGTGTGGTGAGCGAGCTGTGCGACACCGTTATGGTTATGTACAACGGCCGTATGGTGGAGAAAGCACCGGCACAGGAGATTTTTGAATCTCCGCTTCATCCGTATACGCAGGGACTTTTAAATGCGATCCCGCGCATTACCAAAGAGCGCGCGCCGCTCTCCACGATTGAGGGCATGGTACCGAACCCGACGGAGCGCATTGAGGGCTGCCGTTTCTGGCCGAGATGCCCGAAGGCAACTGAGCAGTGCAAAAAGCAGGAGCCGCCGGTATTTGAGGTGAGCGACTCACGGCAGGTACGCTGCTGGCTCTGCGATCCAAATGAGACAACAGGAGGTGACGGCAATGGAAACTAACAAGAACGTGCTGGTCCATGCCGATCATGTAAAGGTATATTTTAAAGGAAAAGATAAAAAATCCGGAGCAGTCCGGGCGGTCGATGATGTGTCTTTCGACATTATGAAGGGTGAGACATTTGGCGTGGTTGGTGAGTCTGGCTGCGGAAAGAGCACGCTGGGCCGCACTCTCATCAAACTGATCCCGGCAACGGATGGCCATATTTACCTGGACGGGGAAGATATTTCCGGTTTAAAGGGCAGCGCCTTAAAGCAGATGCGAAAGAAAGCCCAGATTATTTTCCAGGATCCGTCCGCCTGCTTAAACCCGAGGCGCACGGTGCGCCAGATCATGATGGAGCCGTTCGAGATTCATCATATGACCGGGAAGATGGGTGTGGATGCCCGCATTGAGGAGCTTTTGCATCTGGTCGGACTGGACACCTACCATCTGAGCCGTTATCCGCATGAGCTTTCCGGCGGACAGAAACAGCGTATCGGCATTGCCCGCGCGCTGGCACTGGAACCGGAACTCATCATCTGCGATGAGGCGGTTTCCGCGCTGGATGTATCGGTGCAGGCGCAGGTGTTAAACCTGCTGCAGGAGTTAAAGGAGCGTCTTGGACTGACGTATTTCTTTATCTCGCACAACTTAAATGTTGTGTATCAGGTCAGCGATCGCGTTGGAGTGATGTATCTTGGCAAGATGGTTGAGATCGCCGCCTACGACCAGCTGTATGCGAAGCGGTACCATCCGTACACGGAGGCACTGCTCTCCGCAATCCCGCAGGTTGACGCGGTGGACCGCCAGGAGCGCATTCACCTGACCGGCGAGGTTCCAAGCCCGTCCAATCCGCCTTCCGGCTGCCGGTTCCACATCCGCTGCCCGAAAGCGTGCGATCGGTGCGCAAAGGAAGTGCCGGAGTTAAAAGAGGTAGAGCCGGGACATTATGTGGCCTGCCTGTTATATGACTGATACCAGGGTCAAAAGGTCAGAAGTTTGACGCAAGCTTGCTTGCAGAAAAACTTTTGACCCCAACATTATATGAATAATGAATGAGCTGGTCTTTTCTGGAAGGACCGTTCAGATAGAAATACATTAAAGAGGAGGAAAACATTATGAAAAAGAAAAAAATCGCAGTCCTCGCTCTCTCCATGGCTGTAGCAGCAGGTCTTATGGCATGCGGCGGCGGACAGAGTGCAGATGGCACCACAGCAGCAGGAACCAGTGGAAGCGCTGAGACCGGAAGCAGCACCGATGGAAATGGAAGCACCGTCATCATTGCCATGGGTTCTGGATTCTCCACCCTGGATCCGGGTTATGTGTACGAGAAGTACCCGCAGCTCATTGTCAATGCCTGCTATGAGAACCTCTTTAAATTTTATGAGAACAACGGAACCCCGCAGCCGTGCCTTGCTGACTCCTATGAGTTTTCCGAGGATGGCCTGACCTTAACCGTTACCTTAAAAGATGGCCTGAAATTTGCCAGCGGCAATGATATTACTTCCGCGGATGTGGCATTCAGCATCAACCGTACCAAGAACTTAAAGGGCAACCCGTCCTTTATCTGCGACACCATCGAGAGCATTGAGACTCCGGATGACAAGACCGTGGTATTCCACTTAAATCAGCCGGACAGCGCAATTCTTTCCAAGCTGACCTACAGCTCCCTGGCTGTTCTTGACAGCGCAGTCGTAAAAGAGAACGGCGGAACCGACGCGGAGGATGCTTCTTCCACCGATGCCGCTCAGAGCTTCCTCGACAGCGCAAGCGCAGGAAGCGGCATGTATGTGCTGACCAGCTACACTCCGGATGAGGAAGTGGTTCTGGAGAAGAACCCGAACTACTGGGGTGAGGCAACCAACGTAGACAAATACATCTTAAAGATCCAGCCGGATGCGAACACCCAGATGATGACCCTGTCCACCGGCGATATTGATGTGGCACTGAACCTGACCGATGACACCATGGATGAGCTGAAATCCGCAGACAACGTGGAGATCGTGGACGGAACCACCAAGATGATCGGTTTCGTGATGATGAACATGGATGAGCAGTACGGCGGCCCGGTTTCCAACCCGGATGTACAGAAAGCAATCCGCAAGGCACTGGATTACTCCGGCATCCGCATGATCTGCGGAGAGGGAACCCTGACTCCTTACTCCATCATTCAGGATGGCTTTATGGGAAGCAAGGGCGAGCGTCCGGACGACTACACCAACTTAGACGAGGCAAAACAGCTTCTGGCAGATGCAGGCTACCCGGATGGATTTGACGTGGATATGACTGTTTCTGACCTGGATATGGAGGGTATCCTCTTAACTGACCTGGCTCAGAAAGTAAAAGATGACTTATCCCAGATCGGCATCAACGTGAACATTAAGACCGAGGCATGGGCAGCAGGCTACGGCGATGAGTACCGCAACGGCACCCTGGGCTTCACTGTGATGTACTGGGGCGTAGACTACAGCGATCCGAACGTACAGCTTGAGTTCTTACCGGGCGGCGTAGTCGGAAAGCGCGCAGGCTGGACCGCAGACATGAATCAGGATCTGGCAGCCCTCTATGAGGACGCAATGGCAGCAACCGACGATACCGAGCGTGCAGACGTACTTGGAAAGATCCAGGACGAGATGTATGAGGATGGCCCGTTCATCGTCATTGCACAGGCTCCGGCGCACATCGCGCACAGCAGTCGTCTGGCAGGCGTGGACATCTTCGATGCCTACACCATCGACCTGACTGAAATCAATGTAAAATAACAAAGGAAAGATACCAAATGGGAGAGTTGAAATTTATTGGAAAACGCGTGGTTTATCTGATCGTCATGCTGCTTGGTGTTGCTACGCTGGTGTTCATCTTAACCAAGATGATCCCGGGCGACCCGGTGGTGGCGAACTTAAGCCAGAGAGCCTTAAATGACCCGGAGATCGTAGCGGCCTACCGGGCAAGACACGGACTGGATAAGCCCCTGATCGTGCAGTATTTCTATTATATCCGGGATCTGCTGCATTTTGATCTGGGAACATCCATCCGCACGAACCGGCCGGTCCTCGACGACCTGGCGCGGTGCTATCCGGCAACGCTGGAGCTTGCTCTGTTCTCCATCGTGATCGCGTCCCTGTTCGGCATCCTGTTTGGTATTATTTCTGCCATTCGCCGAAACAGCGTGATCGACCAGTTTGTGCGTGCTGTCTCCGTAACCGGTGTCAGCATCCCGGCATTCTGGTTTGCCCTGTTAATGCTGTATTTCTTCTACTATAAACTGAAGATTTTCCCGGGACCGGGACGCTTAAGCAACAGCTTTTCCGCGCCCCAGACCGTGACCGGCATGTATGTGCTGGACAGCCTGTTAGAGGGCAACACCGCAAAGGCGATGGACGCAGTGCGGCATCTGATTCTGCCGAGCATCGTGCTGGCGGCATTCACCATGGGCCTTATTACCCGTACGACCCGTTCCAACCTGCTCGATGCGCTCTCAACTGATTACATCCGTACTGCAAAGGCGAAGGGCCTGAGCAGCTTGGGGCTCATCATTGGACACGCGCTTGGCAATGCGCTGATCCCGGTTATGACCGTCATCGGCCTGGGTCTTGGAAACCTGCTCGGCGGCATGGTTCTGGTTGAGACGATCTTTAAGTGGCCTGGTGTTGGCCAGTTTGCTTACGAGTCCGTCATGGCGGCGGATTATCCGGCAATCATCGGCGTGGCGCTTCTGATTGCGCTGAATTACATGATCATTAATACGGTGGTAGATATTCTGTACGGAATCATCGACCCAAGAGTGAGGTGCAGCTAATGATATATTCCCTGAAAAAATTACTGAAATCCAATTACCTGTTTACGCTGGGAATTGCGATCTGCCTGGGATGGATCCTTGCGGCTGTCTTTGCTCCGGTTATTGCGCCGTATGATCCGATCGCGCAGGACCTGACTCTGCGTTTAAACGCGCCGTCGGCCCAGCATCTGTTTGGAACCGATAACTTTGGACGCGACATTTTCAGCCGCGTCATCTACGGCGGACGGTATTCCCTGCTTGCCGGATGCCTCTCCGTGACGATTGCCGGTGTCATCGGCACGTTTTACGGCGCGCTGGCAGGTTATGTGGGCGGCTGGCTCGACAACGTTATGATGCGTTTTTCCGAGATGATCCTGTCGTTCCCGTCCCTGATCCTGGCGATGATCATCAACGCTGTGATGGGTTCCAACCTGTTCAATACCATGTTCGCGCTGGTCATTGTATCCTGGCCGACTTATGCAAGACTTATGCGAAGCGTGGTCTTAAGCGTTAAGGAGAATGAGTACGTCAATGCGGCAGAGGCGCTTGGAGCGTCCCGCATGCGCATTCTGATGAAAGAGATCATCCCAAACAGCGTCAGCTCCGTGCTGATTATGGCGACAACGGACATCGGAAACAAGATCCTGATGTTCTCCACCTTAAGCTTCTTAGGGCTTGGTTCCGCGCCGCCTACTCCGGAGTGGGGCATGATGGTGTCCGACGGTGTGGATTACTTTAACAAATTCTGGGTATCCGGTTTCCCGGGCCTTGCGATCTTTACCATGGCGGTGGGCGCGAACTTCATCGGCGATGGCCTGCGCGACCTGCTGGATCCGAAGCTACGCACCCAGTTCTAAAATTTAGTTTACAGAAACAAAAAGAAACAGTATGATGGAAGTGGCGTCGAGGACCTGTCCGGTCTGAGGCGCCCCTTTTGGCAAGTAGCGGTTTATTGGGAAAAAGTAAATAATACATGAGGAGGTTTTTACTATGAACGAAGCAAGAGCAAAACGCATTCTGGATGAATTGCAGAAGCAGGGAGTCAGCCAGATGCTGATCACGGACCCAATGTCCATCTGTTATCTGACTGGTGTTTCCATGATGCCGATCGAGCGTTTTTACGCATTATTATTGAAAGCAGACGGCCATCATGTCTACTTTTTAAATCATCTGTTCCATGTGCCGCAGGAGGTTGGCGTGGAGAAGGTGTGGTACTCCGACACCGATCCGGTTGCTGAGATCGTGGCAAAATACCTGGACAAGGACGCAGTTCTCGGCGTGGACAAAGACTTAAAGGCACGCTTTTTGCTGCCGCTCATGGAGATGAAGGCGGCTGCAGGTTTTGTGAATGGTTCCCCGGCCGTGGATGTGACCCGCGGCGTGAAAGACGCAGAAGAGCAGGAGAAGATGCGTGTGGCATCCGACATCAACGATAAGGCCATGGCACAGTTCAAGGCACTGATCCATGAGGGCGTGACCGAGCAGGAAGTAGCAGACCAGATGTTAGACATCTACCTGAGCCTGGGCGCTGAGGGCTATTCCTTCCCACCGCTGGTTGCGTTCGGCGCAAATGCGGCAGACCCGCATCATTCCCCGGATAACACTGTGATAAAACCGGGTGACTGCGTGCTGTTCGATGTAGGCTGCATCAAGGACGGCTACTGCTCCGATATGACCCGTACCTTCTACTTTAAGACGGTCAGCGACGAGCACCGCAAGGTTTACGAGACCGCAAAGGCAGCAAACGAGACTGCCATCAGCAAGATTCATCCGGGCGTGGAGATCCGCAATCTGGACAAGGCAGCGCGCGACCTCATCACCGATGCAGGCTGGGGCCCAAACTTTACCCACCGTCTGGGACACTTTATCGGCATGTCCTGCCATGAGTTTGGCGATGTTTCTTCCGCAAACACCTGGGAGACCAAGCCCGGCATGATCTTCTCCATTGAGCCGGGCATTTACTTAACCGGAGACACCGGCGTGCGCGTGGAGGATCTGGTACTGGTAACTGAGGATGGCGTGGAAGTGCTGAACCACTATCCGAAGACCCTGCAGATCATTGAGTAAGGAGGGCTTTTGAGCATGAAACATCCAATCGCAACCCTGCATATGGCAAATGGAGCCGACATCGTGATCGAGCTGCTGCCGGAGTCCGCGCCAAATACCGTGAACAGCTTTCTCTATGCGGCATCCCACGGCTATCTGGACCATCATGCCATTGAGCGCATTGTGCCGGGCAACTGGGTCGATATGAGTTACACGGCGTTTGGCCATAAGGAAATGCAGTACCTGATCCCGAACGAGTTTGCCTTAAACCCGGACGTGACACCGCTCGATTCCCATCCGGGTTGCGTCTGCATGGGCGGTTACGGCGACGCGGGACTGGCAAGCTGCGAGTTCTTCTTCCCGCTGCGTGACTGCCCGGACCACAAAGGCATTTATCCAGTGTTCGGAAAAGTTATTTCCGGCATGGAAGAAATTCTGCGGATCGCAAAGGTTCCAACCGTTCCGGTCGATTTCCCGATTCCTGACGTAGAAGTAAACCGCCCGGTAGAGCCGGAGATCCTGGATCATGTGGAGCTGGAACTGTTCGGGGAGAGTTACCCGGAACCGGTGCGCGTGGAGAATCCGAGATTGCCGAAGTGCTGGCCGAAGTAAGATAGAAATTGAGTTGAAAAATGCAGCTTCCGGAGTATGTTTGGTACCGGAAGCTGCATTTTATTATGATAAAAAAACGCCCTGCTATAGGAAAGATTAAATCTCGTTCACTTTTCTCTTCACATAAGTGGTATGTAACAGATGATGTGCTTTCTGGCTTCCCGGTTCTCCGAGGAAGGTTGCGTACAGCTCCTTGATGGCCGGATTCTCATGGGATTTGCGGATCGGGTTGTTCTTGTCGGAGTCGTAGAGGACTTTGGCGCGCAGGCCGCGGATATCTACGGTGTTGCGCACGTAGCCAGGCTGCTGCGGCTGGCCGCCGCCGTTGATGCAGCCGCCCGGGCAGCCCATGATCTCGATGAAGTGGTAGTCTGCTTCACCGGATTTGACTTTTTCAAGCAGCTTCTTTGCGTTTCCAAGGCCGGAGGCGATGGCAACCTTGACTTCCAGGCCTGCCACCGGGTAGGTAGCTTCCTTGATGCCTTCCATGCCGCGGACATCGGTGAAGTCCAGATTCTGTAATTCCTCGCCGGTCAGGGTTTCTACTGCGGTGCGGAGTGCTGCCTCCATAACGCCGCCGGTGGCGCCGAAGATCACGGCTGCGCCGGTTCCAAGGCCCAGAGGTGCGTCATACTCTTCATCCGGTAAGGTGTTGAATTTCAGGCCGACCTTGCGAATCATGCGGGCCAGTTCTCTGGTGGTTAAGGAGTAGTCTACATCCGGGACACCGTTTGCCGCCTCATTCGGGCGCTGAATCTCAAATTTCTTTGCGGTGCACGGCATGATGGAAACGGAAACGATATTTTTCGGATCCAGGTGCATCTTCTCTGCGTAGTAGGATTTTGCAATGGCGCCGAACATCTGCTGCGGGGATTTGCAGCTGGATAAGTTCTCGGTCATATCCGGGAAGTAGTGCTCACAGTATTTGATCCAGCCCGGGGAGCAGGAGGTGATGAGCGGAAGCACGCCGCCGTTCTGCACGCGGTCTAAGAATTCATGAGCCTCTTCCATGATGGTTAAGTCGGCACTGAAGTTGGTGTCGAATACTTTGTCAAAGCCGATGCGGCGCAGGGCTGCCGCCATCTTGCCCTGTACGTTGGTGCCAATCGGGTAGCCGAATTCCTCACCCAAGGCGGCGCGGACAGCCGGAGCGGTCTGCACGATAACGTGTTTGTCCGGATCTGCAATGGCTGCCAGAACCTCGTCTACCTGGGATTTCTCCTGCAGGGCGCCGGTCGGGCAGACTGCGATACACTGGCCGCAGGAGACACAGGAGGTCTCGCCCAGGCCCATATCGAAGGCGGAGCCGATAAAGGTGGCAAAGCCGCGCATGTTGGCGCCGATGACGCCGATGCCCTGTACCTTCTCGCAGACTGCGGAGCAGCGGCGGCACAGGATACACTTGCTGTTGTCGCGGATCATGTGAACGGCGCTGTCATCGATGATGGACGGAGTGCGCTCGCCATCGTAATAGCCTTCATCGGTAACACCGAGTTCTTTACAGAGCTGCTGCAGTTCGCAGTTTCCGCTGCGGACGCAGGATAAGCACTTGCGGTCATGGTTGGAAAGCAGAAGCTGCAGGGTTTTTCTGCGGGATTCCAGCACCTTCGGGGTGTTGGTCCAGACTTCCATGCCATCGTTGATCGGGTATACGCAGGAAACCACCAGGCTTCTTGCGCCTTTTACTTCCACAACACAGATGCGGCAGGCGCCGATCTCGTTGATGTCTTTTAAGAAGCAGAGGGTCGGAATTTCAATGTGTGCCAGGCGGGCTGCCTCCAGAATGGTGGAGCCTTTCGGGGCACTGACTTCCATGCCGTTGATTTTAATTGTGATATTCTCCATAGCCATTCTCCTCCATTACTGTTTGTAGATCGCGCCGAATTTACATTTCTCCATGCAGGCGCCGCATTTAACACACTTGTCGGTGTCGATGATGTGTGGATTCTTGACGGAGCCGATGATGGCGCCAACCGGGCAGTTTCTTGCGCACAGGGTACAGCCCTTACACTTGTCTGCGTCGATGTGATAGGAGAGCAGTGCCTTGCAGACACCTGCCGGGCAGCGTTTCTCTTTGATGTGGGCCTCGTACTCATCGCGGAAGTAGCGGAGGGTGGAGAGAACCGGGTTCGGAGCCGTCTGGCCAAGGCCGCAGGCAGAGTTCTCTTTCACGTAGTAGCAGAGCTCTTCCAGCTTATCGAGGTCTTCCATGGTAGCGGTGCCCTTGGTGATCTTGGTAAGGATCTCCAGCATGCGCTTGGTGCCGATGCGGCACGGGGTACACTTACCGCAGGATTCTTCCACGGTGAATTCCAGGAAGAATTTCGCAATGTCTACCATACAGTCGGTCTCATCCATAACAATGAGGCCGCCGGAGCCCATCATGGAACCGATGGAGATGAGGTTGTCGTAGTCGATCGGGATATCGAAATGTTCTGCCGGGATACATCCGCCGGACGGGCCGCCGGTCTGGGCTGCCTTAAACTTCTTGCCGTTCGGGATGCCGCCGCCGATCTCCTCAATGACTTCGCGGAGGGTGGTACCCATCGGAATCTCCACCAGGCCGGTGTTATGGATCTTGCCGCCCAGCGCGAATACCTTGGTGCCTTTGGATTTCTCGGTACCCATGGATGCGAACCACTCCGGACCGTTTAAGATGATCTGCGGGATGTTCGCGTAGGTCTCTACGTTATTTAAAATGGTCGGTTTGCCAAATAAGCCTTTCTGTGCCGGGAACGGAGGACGCGGTCTTGGCTCACCGCGGTTGCCCTCGATGGAGGTCATGAGGGCGGTTTCCTCGCCGCAGACGAAGGCTCCTGCGCCCAGACGCAGGTCGATATCGAAATCAAAGCCGCTGCCGAAGATGTCTTTTCCTAAAAGCTCCATCTCGCGGGCCTGGTTAATGGCAATTTTCAGACGCTCTACCGCAATCGGATACTCCGCGCGCACATAGATGTAGCCCTGGTTTGCGCCGATGGCGTAACCGGCAATGGCCATAGCCTCCAGGACTGCGTGGGGATCGCCCTCCAAGACGGAGCGGTCCATGAATGCGCCCGGATCACCCTCGTCGGCGTTACAGCAGACGTATTTCTGGTCCGCGTCGTTCTGCTTGGCCAGCTTCCATTTGAGACCGGTGGGGAATCCGCCGCCGCCGCGTCCGCGCAGGCCGGAATCCATCAGGCACTGGATGACGTCGTCTGGGGTCATCTCGGTGAGAACCTTGCCCAGAGCTTGGTAGCCGCCGGTTCCGATGTACTCTTCAATGACTTCCGGGTTGATGATACCACAGTTGCGCAGGGCAATGCGGTGCTGCTTTTTATAGAAGTTGGTGTCGATGAGGGCTTTTACGCCAGCCGGGGTAACCGTCTCCTGATAGAGGAGTCTGGTAACGACACGTCCTTTTAATAAATGCTCCTGAACAATCTCAGGAATGTCTTCTACCTTGACCATGGAGTAGAAGCTTGCGTCCGGGTACACGATCATGATCGGGCCCAGGGCGCAGAGACCGTGGCATCCGGTCTGGACTACAGAGACTTCCGATTCCAGTCCGGCTTTTTTGATTTCTTCTTTTAAGGTTTCCATAATCTGCTGGCTTCCGGAGGAGGTACAGCCTGTTCCGCCGCAAACCAATACATGTGAACGATACATCTGTTGTCCTCCTTATTTCAGATCTGCAGAATTTAAGGTATATTCTTCGACAATGTGTCCGCCGATGAGATGGCGTTCTACTATTTCGGCAGCCTTGTCCGCATTCATTTTGATGTAGGTGACCTTCGGTTTGCCCGGTTCCATGACCTCTACAATAGGCTCGTACTGGCAAAGGCCGATGCAGCCGGTCTGGGTAACGGAAATTTTATCGGTCAGGCCCTTCTCCTGAACCAGAGTGGAAAGGGCGTTTAAAACCGGTCTGGCACCGCTGGCGATGCCACAGGTAGCCATGCCGACCACAACGCGGGTGTGGGTGTGGTCTTCCGCACGCATGCTGACCTGACTCTGCATTCTCTCGCGGATTGCTCTTAATTCTTCAAGACTTTTCATGTTATGTTCGTCCTCCTGTTCTGACGGTGGTTTCTGTTCGGCTTCCGGCTTCTGGCATGAAATACTGTGCTGGAAAACAGCGCAGATCCTGCAGTCATGGAAACTGGTCAGTAAACGGTTCCTCCGTCGGTTTCGAGTTTGTTTTCGGTCAGATAGTCTTTGATGTAACTGGAAATTTCAGGTGTGTCAAAAGGAACGTCTCCTAAAATGGCGCGCATTTCGCGGGTATCCAGGGAAAATTCCCTTTCACTGCAGCGGTAAACGTAGAGAAAATCGGTGTCCGGGTGGCCCTGGATCAGGGTGTGGATGGTGGCGGTCATATCGCCAAGGGGCATCCGGTCTATGTGGTTCAGCGTAAAGATGGCTGTGACCGTGGTTCCTTTTCCGGGTTCCGATTCGATGGAAAAGCTTCCGCCGGTACTTTCGGCAGCGAACTTGAAAAACGGAACACCCAGGCCTACCTTTCTTGTGGTGCGGCTGGTGTAGAAGGGGTCGGTGACCCGTTCAACCTGTTCTTTTGTCATGCCGCAGCCGTCATCCGTGATAATGACGGTGAGTCTGTCCGCATCCGGCTGTACATCTACTGTAATCTGCACCAGGGATGCGTCGGCGCGGGTGGAATTTTCTGCTACGTCAAGGATGTTTAAAGAAATTTCCGGCATCATAGGCTAATTGTATTTGGCAAGAATGCCAGGAATGTCGTCCGGGGTAAGCCGTCCGTAAACTTCGTCGTTGATCATCATGACGGGGGCCAGTCCGCAGGCGCCGACACAGCGGCAGGAATCCAGCGAGAAACGTCCGTCCGGGGTGCATTCTCCGTTGGTGATGCCAAGAAGCTCCTCCAGTTTGGAAAAGATGGCGCCGGAGCCCTTTACATAGCAGGCAGTACCGAGGCATACGGAAATCTGGTACTTGCCCTTGGGCTGCAGCGCGAACTGGGAGTAGAATGTGGAAACGCCGTAGATTTTCTCTAACGGGATTCCGGTTTCATCGGAAATCATAGTCTGGACTTCAATTGGCAGGTAGCCGTAAATATCCTGTGCCTGCTGCATGATCGGCATGAGCGCGCCTTTAGTGTCCTTCAGTTCCGCGATCACCTTTTTCAGCGCAGCTTCCTGCTCCGGTGTTCCGCTGAAAGGAACCGTCTCTTTTTTACAAGCCATGTGAACCCTCCTCTTTATTGCGTTTGTAAAATGCTTATAATATATTAACATGAAGACGAGAAAAAATCTACATTTTCTCTCCGTTAATTTAAAGACACAATAAATGTTTTTGTTGATTATGAACAGAAATAATGATATTATTACCCTATAAAACTGTATGGTTTGTCAAAAGTATGACGAAATTAGCAATGGTAAAAATGGCTCAACCAATAATGCGAAAGCCATGTTTCATTTATTTTATGACAGGGGGAATCTGCCTATGACAGCAAGAGATGTTCAGAAGATCCTCGGTGCCCGGGTGCTTACGGGGGAAGAATTTCTGGACCGCGAGATCACAAGTGCCTGTGCATCCGACATGATGAGCGATGTGCTGGCCTTTTCCAAGGATCATTCGGTTCTGATCACAGGGCTTTGCAATCCGCAGGTGATCCGCACGGCGGAGATGTTAGACATTGTCTGTGTGATCTTTGTACGGAGAAAACATCCGGATGAAACCATTCTTACTATGGCAAAAGAACGTGAATTGATTGTCATGGAAACGGGACACCGGATGTTCTCTACCTGCGGCATGCTCTACAGTGCAGGACTTGGTGGAGGTGCAGTCTGATGGAAAACGCGATCGTACTACAGTATCATGTTTCGGCAGATGATTTTACCCGGGCAGGAGAAGCCAGCAGCGATGTAAAGGGGAAATTAAAGCAGCTTGGCATCAGCCCGGAGGCCGTGCGCAAGGTAGCCATTGCCATGTATGAGGGCGAGATCAACATGGTGATTCACGCAAATGGAGGAGAAATTACGGTGGAGATTACACCGGAAAAGGTGCGGATGGTCCTGGACGATGTGGGACCGGGCATCCCGGATATTGATCTTGCCATGCAGGCCGGTTATTCCACAGCGCCGGATGAAGTGCGAAATCTTGGATTCGGGGCCGGAATGGGCCTGCCGAATATGAAAAAATATACCGATGACATGAAGATAGAGACCAAACTTGGTGTAGGCACGAAGATCACGATGGAAGTGAATCTGATATGAGTATGTACCGGGATGCAGTGGCGAAAGTCAGGCGTTCCCAAAACACCAGAAAATGACATTTGGAGGTGAAAGGCGGTATGGATAAGTTTTACCATTCCGTGCGGCTGGATGAGGAATTATGCAAAGGCTGTATCAACTGTCTGAAGCGCTGCCCCACCCAGGCAATCCGCGTGCAGGATGGCAAAGCCCGGATCAACAAAAAATTCTGTATTGACTGCGGTGAGTGCATCCGGGTATGTCCTCATCACGCAAAACACGCGATTTATGATCAGATGGAGGAGATGGAGCGCTTCCGCTACAAGGTGGCGCTTCCGGCTCCTTCGTTATACAGCCAGTTTAACAATCTGGATGATATCAATATCGTGCTCCATGCGCTTTTGCTCATGGGTTTTGACGATGTATTTGAGGTAAGTGCGGCAGCGGAGCTGGTCAGCGAGGCTACCCGCGCATATCTGACGGAGCATGAGGAACAGCTGCCTCTGATCAGCACGGCGTGTCCCAGCGTGGTGCGGCTCATCCGAGTGCGGTTTCCAAACCTGATCCCGCATCTGCTTCCCTTAAATCCGCCGGTGGAGGTGGCGGCTGGCCTGGCCGTGAAAAGGGCTATGGAAAAGACGGGGCTTCCCAGAGAGGACATCGGCATCTGCTTTATCTCTCCGTGCCCGTCCAAGGTGACTTACGCGAGATCACCGATTGGAACGGAAAAAAGTGAAATTGACTGTGTGCTTGCCATTAAGGATGTGTACCCACAGCTCTTGAAATATATGAAGCAGGTAGACGAAGACCCGGAGAATATCAGCATTTCCGGCAAGATCGGCATCAGCTGGGGGCACAGCGGCGGCGAGGCAGGCGGACTTTTTACGGAGAGCTATCTGGCGGCGGATGGTATCGAGAATGTGATCCGGGTTCTGGAAGATATGGAGGACCAGAAGTTTACCAATCTGAAATTTGTGGAGCTGGATGCCTGCAGCGGCGGCTGCGTGGGCGGTGTGCTGACGGTGGAAAATCCCTATGTGGCCGAAGTTAAACTGAAGCATCTGCGCAAGTACATGCCGGTGGCAAGAAGCCACATGGATGCGGAAACAGAGGAAAAAGCAGAGGAACTGATGACATGGACTGAGAGCGTGGAGTATGAGCCGGTCTACAATCTGGGTGAGACCATGCTGGAGAGTTTTGTGCGGTTAAGCCGGATTGAAGCCTTAAGCAAGCAGCTTCCTGGCCTGGACTGCGGAGCCTGCGGCGCGCCGTCCTGCAAAGCGCTGGCGGAGGATATTGCCCGGGGCGAGGCGAAGGAAGAGGACTGTGTTTATATTATGAAGGAGCGGCTCAGGAAGCTCATGGAGCAGAGCAGTCAGAGCGAGCAGGCGGCAGTTTTGACAGAGCTGCGTGACAGAAAAAAGGAGGAGAGTACGTGAAGGTAAAAGATCTTCTGGACAGTGGAAAATTTCAGGTGATCCATGCGGGAGAGGATCCGGAACGGGAAATTACAACCCCGTTCTGCTGTGATCTCTTAAGCGTGGCCATGGGAAAAGCCCCGGCGGGCTGTGTCTGGGTCACGGTCATGGGGAACATGAATACGCTGGCGGTTGCAACGCTGGCAGATGCCGCCTGCATCATTCTGGCGGAAGGCGCTGCGCTGGATGAGACCGCCCGGAAAAAGGCAGAGCAGCAGGATATCATGGTGCTGGCCACCGAGGAGCCGGTGTTTGAGGCGGCGCTGTGGGTGTGGCAGCAGATGCAGGGAGAAGCGCATGGAGTGTAAACGAACTGCTATGCAGCGGGACTTGGGACAGGAACATGAGGACCTGCAGCCGGACCGCCAGGAATTTGTGGAATTAAGTTATGACCTGCACATCCATTCCTGCCTTTCTCCTTGCGGGGATGATGACATGACTCCGGGAAATATTGTGGGGATGTCGGCCATCAAAGGCTTGGATGTGATTGCGGTGACGGACCATAACTCCTGCCGCAACTGTCCCGCGGTGATGAAGCTGGCCAAGCAGTACGGTGTGCTTGCCATACCAGGCATGGAGCTGACGACCGTGGAGGAAGTCCACGCGGTCTGCCTGTTCCCGGAACTTTCCGCGGCGATGGAATTTGACCGGTTCGTTTACGAAAAACTCATGAAATTTCCAAACCGGGAAGAGATTTTTGGAAAGCAGCAGATCATGAACGAGGAAGATATCTGCATCGGCACGGAGCCGAACCTGCTGATCAACAGCACAGAACTTTCTTTTGATGAATTGTGGGATATAATAGCCGGGCAGTACGGCGGTGTTATGATCCCGGCCCACATCGACAAAAACGCCAACAGCCTCATTTCCAATCTGGGCTTTGTGCCTCCGGAGAGTAAATTCCGGACGGCAGAGTTGCACGACATGGCAGCATTATCGAAATTGAAAAAGAGCGATCCCTATCTTGAACAGTGCCGCATCATTTGCGATTCCGATGCTCACTATCTGGAGCATATCCATGAGGCAGAGTGGAAACTGAAGGTGCGGGAGAAAAGTGCAGCGGCGGTGATTGGGTATCTGAAGGGAGAATAATGTTATAGTGAGATTCAATTTTTGCCAGGGGCATTCTGCGGATTCGCAGGGTGCCTTTTTTCAGTGCTTGCGGAATGCTATCATTTCGATTAAGATAGAGATTAGAAATCAACCAGAAAATTAGAGGGGAATTTCGGAAAAAGGAGGAAACTTTAAGTAATCAAAATCATTGCCAATAGTGATTAAAGGTGTTAGAATATACTCATGGAGGATATTGTTATGAACACATCTAATATCACTAATTACAAACCAAAAGATTTTGCTGAATTATTGGGCGTCTCAGTCAAAACGTTACAACGTTGGGATAGAGAGGGGATTCTGAAAGCAAATCGGACTCCGACTGATAGGCGTTATTATACTTATGACCAATATCTTCAGTTTAAGGGCATAAATACTGAAAACGATAATCGTCAGATTGTTATTTATGCCAGAGTATCTACAAGAAACCAAAAAGATGATTTACAAAACCAAGTAACTTTTTTACGTCAGTTTTGCAATGCTAAAGGTATCATTGTAGATCAATGTATTGAAGATTATGGAAGTGGGCTTAACTACAATCGTAAAAAGTGGAATCAATTATTAGATGAAGTAATGGAACAAAAAATCAAAACTATCATAGTTACACATAAAGATAGATTTGTCAGATTTGGCTATGATTGGTTTGAAAAATTCTGTATGAAGTTTCATACAACCATAGTGGTAGTGAATAATGAAGAACTATCACCGCAAGAAGAACTTGTACAGGATATTGTATCTATACTTCACGTTTTTTCTTGTAGATTGTACGGTCTTCGTAAGTATAAAAAACAAATAGAAGGGGATGAGGAAATTGCTAAAGAGCTTCAAAACGGAAATAAATCCGACAGTCGAGCAAAAAATCAAGATTAACAAGACTATCGGCACTTGTAGATATGTTTACAACTTCTATCTCGGTCACAACAAAGCTTTATACGATAAAGGTGAAAAGTTTATGACTGGCAAGAGTTTTAGCGTATGGCTCAATAATGAGTACATTCCTAATAATCCTGAAAAAGTATGGATGAAAGAAGCGTATTCAAAAGCTGTAAAAAAGTCTATTGAAGATGGATGTACTGCATTTACAAGATTTTTTAAACATCAAAGTGCTTTTCCTAATTTCAAAAAGAAAGGTAAATCTGATGTAAAAATGTATTTCGTAAAGAACAATACTAAAGACTGTAGATGTGAGAGACATAGGTTGAACATACCCACTTTAGGTTGGGTACGCATTAAAGAAAAAGGTTATATACCAACAACTAAAGACGGATGGAAAATCAAAAGCGGTACAGTATCCGTCAAAGCAGACAGATACTATGTGTCAGTTCTTGTAGAAATTCCCGACGTTAAGATTGCTAATAATAGCAATGGTGGTATAGGAATTGACTTGGGTTTAAAAGACTTGGCGATTGTTTCCAATGGTAAAACTTATAAAAATATCAATAAGTCAACAAGAATTAAAAAATTGGAAAAGAAACTGCGTAGAGAACAAAGATGTCTCTCACGAAAATATGAGAATTTAAAGAAAGGAGAGTCCACTCAAAAGAATATACAAAAGCAAAAGCTCAAAGTACAAAGACTTCATCATAAAATAGATAATATCCGTACTGACTATATCAATAAATCAATAACCGAGATAGTGAAAGCCAAGCCATCTTATATAACGATTGAAGATTTGAATGTATCCGGAATGATGAAGAACAGACATCTATCAAAAGCCGTTGCATCACAAAAGTTCTATGAATTTAGAACTAAGCTTAAAGCGAAGTGTGATGAAAATGGTATTGAATTAAGAGTCGTAGACAGATGGTATCCATCATCCAAAATATGTCATTGCTGTGGTGCTATCAAGAAAGATTTGAAGCTTTCAGATAGAATATATCGTTGTGATTGTGGCTATGTTGAGGATAGGGATTTCAATGCTGCTCTTAATCTAAGAGATGCTTTAACTTACGAAGTTGCATAATAAACGCAAACGTAAGTATGTACTGCGGGCTATCGCAGGAATTTACGACTGTGGAGTGTACAAGAACTTGTGAGTAGCGTATTGTTTATAATCGCCAAAGCATACACATTGAAGCAGTAAGAAGTATCCGCAAGGACTTCAATTTCTCGATGTGTTTGAGTCTATTTCAACACATTTTGAGTGGCAGAGTGTATTATGAAGTACAGAAAATGGATGACAGTAGGTGCCGCACTGGCATTTTTGTTTACCGCGCAGCCGGTTTACGCGGCTCCGGTGATCGTGGCGGGGGCTGGTGCCCCTGGAACGGAAGGTACACAGACTGCAGGGGAGCAGCAGGCGCAGGAAACTGTGACTCAGGCGCCGGGACAGACAGCAGAAAGTGGTGTAAGCCAGGCGCCGGCACAGACAGCAGAGAATCCGGCACAGAACGAAGCGGCTGCAGTGCAGTCTCCAACGGTTGTATCCGGACAGGGACAGAACGCACCGGGCAGCACCGGCAGTGATAGCGGCGCTCCCACATCGAACGGCGAGGTGACCGGCATTCCGGAGGGCCCGGGCGGTATCAAGAGTGAGCCGGTGGATCCGGTAACGCCGGAGGAGCTTGCGGCACAGGAAGCAGCCCAGGCGGCAGGCACCCAGCAGTCCACAGCCCAGAGCACAGGCTGCATTGATCCGTCCAGACCGATGGTGGCCCTGACCTTTGATGACGGCCCGCAGCCGTCAGTTGGCAACCGCATCATGGACTGTCTGGCCCAGTATGGAGGCAAGGCAACCTTCTTCATGGTAGGCGAGCGCGTTGGCTCTTACAAAACAGAAGTGCAGCGTATGGTGGCGGAAGGCCATGAGGTAGCCAACCATACCATGAACCACAAATATCTGCAGAAGCTTGGCGCAGCCCAGATTCAGGCCCAGGTCAACAACGGCAATGACGCAATCCAGGCAGCCTGCGGCGTGCGCCCGACTTTACTTCGTCTTCCGGGCGGAAACCATAACGCCACAGTCGTTGCAAATACTGGCATGCCGATGATCCAGTGGAACATCGATACCCTGGACTGGAAGACCAGAAACGCAGATAAGACGGTGGCAGCCGTGTTAAATCATGTAAAAGACGGAGACGTCATCCTGATGCATGAACTTTACGGCGCAACCGGAGATGCGGTCGCACGCATTGTACCGGAACTGCACAAACGCGGATTCCAGATGGTAACGGTAAGCCAGATGGCAGCTGCAAAAGGAAGAACACTGGAGGCAGGAAAACTGTATTCCAGCTTTAACTAGGAGGCCGGGGATAAATGAAGATACTGCATATCGGAAATGTAAAAAATGTTGAGAATTACACAGCGAAGACGCCGTTTACGGAAAGCGCGGAGGTAGTGAATGCGCCTTTGGGACTGACGGATGACGCATATGCGCAGATGGCACCGGACGCCGAGGTGATCATTGTAGACGCAATCACAGAAATCTCCGAAGGGCTGATGGAAAAACTTCCGGCCTTGAAAATGGTTCATTCAGAAGGTGTCGCATTCAATAAAATTAATTTGGCAGCAGCCGGAAAGCGCGGCATTTACGTCTGCAACTGCGCAGGCATGAACGCAAGGGCAGTGGCGGAGCAGACCCTTCTTCTGATGCTTGGTGTAGTCAAAAACGTGGTTTCCGGTGACCGGGCTGTGCGGGATGGCCGCCAGATGAAAGTCAAGATGGGCTACATGGGAGCCGGAAGCCTGAAGGAACTGGCAGACTGCAAGGTCGGCCTGATTGGTTTTGGGGCCATCGGCAAAGCAACGGCGGATATGCTGCATGCCTTTGGTGTGACGGTGTATTACACGAAACGTCACCGTCTGGATGCGGAGGAGGAAGCCCGGTATCAGGTGCAGTATCTTCCGATGGATGAATTGCTGAAGACCTGTGATATGTTAAGCCTTCACGTTCCGGTAACCGGAGAAACCATGGGAATGTGTAACCGTGAGTTTTTCGCAAAGTGCCGGAAGGGAAGCTATTTCATCAATACTTCCAGAGGGGAACTGGTGGACGATGAGGCGCTGCGTGAAGCTCTGGAGAACGGAACCATTGCCATGGCCGGACTGGATACGCTGGATCACGAACCGGTGCAGAAGGATCATCTGATCCTTTCCTGGCCGCAGGAAACAAAAGAAAAGATCTTATTCAGTCCGCATATCGGCGGCATCACAGGCAGCAGCTTTCGCCGCGGTTATGCGATGATCTGGGAAGATATTGAGAAAATTTCCGGAGGAGAAACACCGGGACATATTGTGAATCAGAAGGAACTGAACCTGGGATAAGTCAGAGTCAGAACATGCAAAAGAATAAAAAAGATTCGGGAGAAGCCATGAGATCATAGCTTCTTCCGAATCTTTTTGCATTTTGCTGATATTATACCTGCTCTGCAATTTCGTACAGCAGACGCTCGGAATCTTCCCAGCCAAGGCATGGATCAGTGATGGATTTGCCGTAGCAGTGCTCGCCGATCTTCTGGTTGCCCGGCTCAATGTAGCTTTCGATCATAACGCCCTTGACAAGTTTGTTTAAGTCTGCGGAGTGTCTGCGGCTGTGCAGGATCTCCTTGACAATGCGGATCTGTTCCATGTACTGCTTGTTGGAGTTGGAGTGGTTGGCATCCACGATGCAGGCCGGATTGATGAGATCACGTTTTGCGTATAATTCGTGGAGCAGCATCAGATCCTCGTAATGGTAGTTTGGCAGGCACTGGCCGTGCTTGCTGACTGCGCCGCGCAGGATGGTGTGGGTGTACGGGTTTCCGTCGGTTTTTACCTCCCAGTCACGCATAATGAATTCGTGGCTGTGCTGGCCGGCCTGAACGGAGTTCATCATAACGGATAAGTCGCCGCTGGTCGGGTTTTTCATGCCGACCGGAACGTGACAGCCGCTGGATACCAGACGATGCTGCTGGTTCTCTACGGAGCGGGCACCGACTGCGATGTAGGACATGATATCATCTAAGTAGCTGACGTTGTCCGGGTAGAGCATCTCGTCTGCGGTGGAGAAACCGGTCTCTTTTAAGACGCGCATGTGCAGATGGCGGATGGCGTGAAGACCCTCAGCCATGCTCGGACGCTTTTCCGGATCCGGCTGATGGAGCATGCCCTTGTAGCCGTCACCGGTGGTACGCGGTTTGTTGGTGTAGACACGCGGTACAATGACAAGACGGTCTTTGGTCTTTTCCTGAACATCGATCAGGCGGCTGGTGTAATCCAAAACTGCGTCTTCGTTATCTGCGGAACACGGTCCGATGAGTACCAGGAACTTATCACTTTCTCCGCTGATGACTTTTTTTACTTCTTCATCACGTTCTGCTTTGCGAGCTACGAACTCCGCCGGAAGCGGGAACTGCTCTTTGATCTCTGCCGGGGTCGGCAGCTTGTTTATGAATTCGAATGCCATAATTGTTCTCCTCGTTTTGTAAATAATGCGCCGCAACAGGCTGTGCGGCAGTTCGTTTGTTATCATGATCGTGCGAATGAATTCGCACGTTGACGCATTAAAGTGCATTATAGTATGTCCGAGACAAAAATGCAAGCCCAAAATCAGCCAGATGTGGATATCATGTCTGCTTTGTGGTTTGTTCCGTTTTCAGGAATTCCATAATCCGCTGCGCGGTCAGTTGTGGTGTGCGGTCATTTTTTACCGTAAAGTCTGCATAAGTCCGGTAAGAAACCGCGCGTTTTTCGTAGCGTTCCCGCAGCTCCTCTTTGGTATTGTTTTTGATGAGCGGCCGGTCTGGGTTCTGCATGAGACTGCGGTAACAGGCTTCAAATGGCCGGTTTAAGTAGACAATGGTTCCTGCCTGAGAGAGCAGTGTTCCATTGCGCTCTGAGGTCAGCATGCCGCCGCCCGTAGAGATGACGCAGGGGGGATAGTCGGCAGTCTGCAGGGCAATCTCATGTTCCAGATCCCGGAAATAAGATTCTCCCTTTTCTGCAAAGACTTGCTGGGGCGTCTGTCCGGCTTGCTGTTCTAACAGTTTGTCGGTATCAAAGAAAGGGACGCCAAGCTGTTTTGCCAGTTCCTTTCCCACAGTTGTTTTTCCGCTGCTGGTATAGCCGCACAGAAAAACCGGTTTTGTTATCATGACACGATTCCTCGCTTTGTTTTAGAGTCATTAAAAATCATAACATTTTTATGGAAAGAATACAATCCCCCGGATTCTGTCTGAAGTTTTGAGAACGCGAACGAATAACTGCTATAACTAACTATTATAGTTTAAAGCTTTAACTCGACAAAGCTTTTGTTGAATCCGGCATTCTCCTGTGCTATAATCGAATCTGGCACTGCATGGCGCGGATGTATGTTCTGTACGTATCCGGAGGACACCGTGCTGTGGGGGAAGAACGTAACAAAATAAAAAGAGGAGCGTAGTAACTTATGAGAAAAATCATTGCACTGGCTACGGCAGCCGCAATGTGCCTGTCCATGACGGCATGCAGCGTTTCCGTATCCACATCCGAGACCACGAAGGCAGAAGAGTCTGCGGCAGAGACAACTGCGGCAGAAGCAGCAGAGAGCAGTGAGGCAGCAGACAGCGATCTGGTTGCAACTGCAGATTATCCGACCAAACCGATCAACATGATCATTCCTTACGGCGCAGGCGGTACCACCGATGTGTGGGGCAGAAAGCTTGCAGCCCTTCTTGAGAAATATTTAGGCCAGTCTATCACCGTTACCAACCAGGGCGGCGCATCCGGTTCTATTGGCTGCCAGTCCGTAAAGGAGCAGCCGTCTGACGGCTACACCCTGTTAGTCTGCGCAGAGACCATGGGTACTTATCGCACCATGAACATCTGTGACCTGGATTATGAGGACTTTACCGTTATCTCTCCGTTAGTTGGTGACCCAAAGGTACTGGTAGTCGGCAAGGATTCCAAGTACAACACCCTGGAAGAACTGCTGGATGACATCAAGGCAAATCCTGGAAAAGTAACCATGTCTCATTCCGGCCCTGGCGGAAGCGGCCACAATCAGGGACTTGTATTAAAAGAGCTTGGCTACGATGTCGCAATGACCAGCTTCGATTCCGGCAACGATGCCCTGCTTGGCGTTATCGGCGGACAGGTAGATTTCACCAACCCGAACATCTCCACTCTGGGCGGTTACATTGAGAGTGGTGATGTAAAACCGTTAGCAGTATTCTCCAATGAGAGAATGGAAGCGTACCCGGATATCCCGGCCTTCACCGAGGTGGTTCCGGAATCCGAAAAATACTTAAACATTCCGTATACCCTGTTAAGCTTTGTTGTAAACAATGACACTCCGCAGGAGGTTGTGGATGTATTAAAGGCAGCTACCAAGAAAGTATTCGCAGATCCGGAGTGGACTGATTTTGTAAAACAGAACGCAGCAGATCCGGTATTTGAGGAATACACCGACGAGGCATCCATTAAAGAATTCTACGATAACTGGAAATCTGTCATCTGCTGGCTGCAGTACGATAACGGTGTAGCAGAGAAGAGCCCGGAAGAGTTCGGTATTGCGAGAATTGAGGAGTAATCCATGAAAAACAAAGTATCTTCGTTAATTGCAGAGGGTATCTTATTTTGCGGGAGCGGCATTTTGCTGCTCTCGTATTCTCTTATGTCCTATGCAAAATCGTTTAATAAAGCCTGGAGCCAGTCTCCGTATCTGTTCCCGGCCCTTGTAGGGGCGGCTCTGATCGGACTTTCTGTCTGGATCATGGGTCAGGGCGTCCTGGAGATGAAGCGGGCCGCAGCCGGAACAGCGCAGAAAGCTGCCGGGCAGCCGGTACAGGATACTGCGAAAACGCGCAGCAAACTGCTTTCGGTTCTTGTGGTCCTGATTCTTTGCGTGCTGTATTATCTGGTGCTGGGCGAGGTATCCATCCCGCGCGTCACCATCGGTATTTTATCCTTCAGCATTACCATCTCTATTTTTGAGGTGGCAACCGTGGTATTCCTGATTGCCATGATGGCATTCATGGGTGTGCGGAAGGTGCCAGTGCTGATTCTGGTGCCGGTGTGCACTTCTCTGTTTTTGAGTATTGCGTTCCGCACATGCCTGCATGTGATGCTGCCATAGAAAGGAGAAAAAACCGATGTTAGAAATGTTATCGATCGTAGATCTGCGGTTCCTCCTGATGGTCCTTCTGGGATCTGTGGCAGGACTGTTTGTCGGCGCCATTCCGGGCCTTTCCGTATCCATGGCAACGGCGCTTTTAGTTTCCATCACCTATACCTGGGATCATTCTGATGCTCTGGCCATGATCATGGGCGTGTATGTGGTCGGCGTGTTCTCCGGCGCGGTTTCCGCAATCCTGATCAATATTCCGGGCGCTCCGTCTTCCGTGGTAACCACGCTGGACGGCTACCCGATGTCTAAAAAAGGACAGTCTTATAAGGCACTGTTCACCGCAACCATTTATTCCTTCCTGGGAAGCGTATTCGGCTTTATTGCCCTGGGACTTCTGGCGCAGCCGGTATCCGCCATTGCGATCAAGTTCACCAAGATGGATTACTTTCTGCTGGCGCTGTTTGGTCTGGTGACCGTTGGCTCTGTCAGCACCAAAAATTATGCGAAGGGCCTTGTTAGCGTTATGATCGGCCTTGTCATCAGTATGATCGGCCTGGACCCGCTCATGGGCACCAAGCGCCTGACCTTTGGCATTCAGAATCTGGCGGGCGGCATCAGCACCGTTCCGGCCCTGGTTGGATTCTTTGGTTTCGCGGAAGTCTTAAGTGTTGTATACAATCTGGGCCAGGAGCAGAACGTCCTGACTATGGAGAAAACAAAGGTCAGCTTAAAGGAAGTGCTAAAGCACTGGAAGCTGTCTCTTTACACTTCCACTATCGGAATGCTGGTGGGTGCCCTGCCGGGCGCGGGCGGTCCGGTGGCGTCCTTCATTGCCTACAATGAGGCAAAGCGTATTGTGAAGAATCCGGAGGTGCCCTTTGGCGAGGGTGCGGTGGAAGGCATCATGGCCAGCGAGTCCTCCAACAACGCCTGCATTGGCGGTGCGCTGATCCCGATGCTGACCCTGGCTGTTCCGGGTGACGCGGTTACGGCTATTATTCTTTCCGTGTTCTATGTACACGGACTGCAGCCGGGCCCGATGTTTATCCGCAAGAATCCGGAAGCGTTTCACGCCATTCTGGTGGCCGGTATCATTGCCTGCTTTGCGCTGCTCCTTCTGGGACTTTTGGTGGCACCGCATATCAGCCGTGTGATCACTATTCCGAAAAATGTCATGATCCCGGTGGTAACCAGCCTTTGCGTGATTGGCTCCTTTTCCTGCAACAACCGCCTGTTTGACGTGGCGCTGATGTTCCTGTTTGGCCTGATCGGCTTTTTGATGCGCCGGTTCGATTATCCGGTAGCACCGCTGATTCTGGCTATGGTACTGGGACAGATGATGGATTCCAATTTCCGTCAGGCCGTGTCCCTGGCTTCCTCATCCGACCACCCGCTCATGTCTACCTTCGGACACTGGCAGACCATTCTTCTGGTGATCTGCATTGCCTGGGTGCTGCTTGGCAATATTCCGTGGACGAAGCCATATATGGAGAAGCTGACGGGGATGTTTAAAAAAGAGAAAAAGAAATGATTTGTGAAATTCGTGCAAATGGCATGGAGATTATACAAAAGCGCTACAGAAATGCAATAGAGGAAATCATAACAATCTTAAGTAAGCAGAAAAAATATTTTTTGTGAGGAGGATATGATGAAACTTACATGGCTTGGACATTCCTGCTTTAAAATGGAATCGAACGGATACACAGTAATTCTGGATCCGTATGAGGATGACTACGTGCCGGGACTTGCGCCGGTGCGGGAGACCGCAGACGCGGTATTCTGCAGTCACGAGCATAAAGATCATAATGCAAGAGCGGTTGTGACTCTGAAACAGGACCAGACACCGTCACCATTTACCATCACGGAAATTCATACCTGGCATGACGAGGTGCAGGGCGCAAAACGAGGCGAAAACTGCATTCGTATTTTCGATGACGGAACCTACCGCGTGGCTCATCTGGGAGATCTCGGATGCGAGCTGGAGCCGGAGCAGATTGAGCAGTTAAAAGGGCTGGACGCGGTGATGATCCCGGTGGGCGGTTTCTACACCATCGATGCAACGCAGGCCAAAGTCCTCATCGATCAGATTCAGCCGCGGGTTACCATTCCCATGCACTACCGCGGGGCAGATTTTGGCTACGATGTCATCGGAACCCTGGATGAGTTCACGAATCTTTGCGACTGCGTCGTAGAGTATGCGGGAAATTCCATCGAATTGAATGGGGAGATGCTGCAGCAGGTGGCAGTACTGAAGCTGAAATAGCAATATGATAAAGTAACGAAAATGCCGGGCGGCGCCAAATGGCGCCGCCCGGCATTTTCTGTGCCACAATAAATTTTTATTGTGCGTCCGCTGCATCCTCTGGCATGGCGCGGAAGAATTTCACTACCATTGGCAGTGTGATGGCTGCGGCAACCGCATCTGCGATTGTTTGGGCCATCTGGATGCCGAGAAGTCCTATGGTTTGGCTGAGAATCCACAGGACCGGGATGAAGACCAGTCCGCTTCGGATCATGGAGAGAAACGTCGCTTTTCCACTTTGTCCGATACTCTGGAACATCATATTTCCGCACAGGGAGAATGGCATGCAGAACAGGGCAAAGCACTGAATCCGCAGGGCAGTGATGCCGATGGTGATGACTGCCGGGTCATCCCGGAATATACGCACGATGGGAGCCGCAAACACGATTCCGACCAGGGCGGAAATGCTCATGACAATGAGACTGCTGCGGATGCTGAACCAGAAGGCATCCCGCACGCGGCTGTATTTTTTCGCGCCGTAGTTGAAGGCGCTGACCGGCTGGAAACCCTGGCCAATGCCGAGGGCAATACAGAACAGGAACATGATGATTCTTGTTACAATGCTCATGGCCGCAATGGCGGCATCGCCGTAAGGGGCAGAGCACTGGTTTAAGATCATCACGGAAATGCTGTTGAGGCCCTGGCGCATGAGGCTTGGGAAACCTGTGGTGATGATGTTTTTTACATCGGCAAAGCTGCGGGTCACATAGCGGATGTGGATGCGGCTCTGTACCTTTCTTCTGAGAAACGGGCTGATGAGAATGGCCATGCTGATGTACTGGGAGACCGCGGTGGAGATTCCGGCGCCCCGCACGCCCAGGTTCAGCCCGAAGATCAGGAACATATCCCCGAAGATGTTGAGGATGCCGCCGGAAGCCAGTCCCAGCATGGCGAAAAATGCCTTGCCCTCATACCGGAGAATGTTGTTCATGACACAGCTGGAGGCCATGGCCGGAGCCGCAATAAGGATCCAGGTACTGTACTCGATGGCGTGGGGCAGAATAGAATCCGTGCTGCCCAGAAGCAGCATGAAGGGTGCATGAAATAAAAAGCCAAACGCGCCAATGACGGACCCGGCCAGCAATGACAGAAAGAAGCTGGTGGAGGCGAATACGCGGGCACTCTCCACATCGTGGGCGCCCAGCTTCCGGCTGATATTGCTTCCCGCGCCGTGTCCGAACATAAATCCGAAGGCGTTGATGATGGCCATCAGTGCGAATACCACGCCGGTGGCACCACTGACGCTGGTTCCAAGCTGGCTGACGAAAAAGGTGTCAGCCATGTTGTAGATGCTGGTCACCAGCATGCTGACGGTGGTGGGAAGCCCCAGCCGTAGCACCAGCTGGTGAACCGGTGTTTTTGTCATTTTGTCATATTGTTCCTGTGCACTGTCTCGTTCCATGTGTTTTTAACCCCTGTTTTATCGAAATTTGAAATTCTTCAGAATGTTATCCATACTCCGTTCAATGTGTTGTTCCATCTCTTTTCTGGCCTTTTTGGCATCTTTCTTTTTGATGCAGGTCAGGATATTAATGTGTTCCTGGGTAGATTTGATATAGTGATCCAGCTTCGGTGAAGTAAAACCGATGCTGGGGCCGTTCCACAGGTTGGAGAGCATCTTGTAAAGCCGCATGTTGTCGGCGGCGGTCCAGATGCCGGTGTGGACCTCAAAGTTCAGATCCTCGTATTCGCTGGTGGAGAGGGATTCCATGCGTTTCTGGGCGTCCAAGAGTTTTTCAATTAGTTTGTCTGCCTCCGGCATGCCGTTTTTCGCAGCGCGGGCCGCCGCCTCGGACTCCAACAGGATACGCATTTCATAGTGATCGGTGATGTATTTTTCATCAATCGGTTTAACAATAGCGCCCTTGTTCATGCGAAGTTCAATGAGTCCTTCCGCTTCCAGCGCCTGAAAGGCCTCGCGGACCGGAGTGCGGCTGACGCCAAGCTTTGCGGCAATGTCGGTAAGGCTTAATTCATCGCCGCTCTTGTATTCTCCCGAAAATAATGCTTTCTTTAAAATCGCAGTGATCCGGACACGTGCCGGCAGCAGTTCCATACTTTCCATAAATCTTTTATCCTTTCAATGCGGGACTTCTCCGCAAGTTCTACTTTTTTACTTTGATGATACCATTTCACAAAAATTGTGTCAAACATATCGTATACGATATTCAGTTGATTTTCATAAAAAACGAGGTCCGAAAATGTGAATAACTGCCAAAGATCTGGAAATTGGCGAAAAAGGCTTGAAAACTAGTTTGGAACGTGATAATCTTTGAATCACAAAATGTATATCGTATACGATATTCAAAATACGAAATACGAAATCGAAAAACAGGAGGAGTTAAGATGCACGCTATTGAAAAGATTCTTGCGAAAAACAGTGGGCGCGAACAGGTAAGCACAGGGGAAATCGTTACAGCTAAGGTTGATTTTGCGGAGATCAACGATCTGTATCTACAGACAGTCTATTCTTTCTATGAAATGGGCGGTGAGAAGGTATGGGACAGCGAGCGCGCGGCGTTCGTATTCGACCATTACGCACCGGCACCAGACATCAAGAGTGCTGCAAACCATGGCGAAATGAGAGAGTTTGCAAAGAAGAACAATTTAAGATTCCATTTTGATACCAACTGTGGTGTCTGCCATCAGGTAATGCCGGAGGCCGGCGTGATTTACCCGGGCATGATCGTAGTAGCAACCGACAGCCACACCACTACCCACGGTGCCTTCGGCGCTATGGGAACCGGCTGCGGAGCAACCGATATGGCAACCATCTTAATGACCGGCGAGCTGTGGTTCCGTGTTCCGGAGATTATTGAGGTACGCCTGGAGGGCGAGACCAAACCGGGCGTATATCCGAAGGATGTCATCTTAAGCGTTCTCGGAAAGATCAAGGCAGACGGCGCGGTATACAAAGCAATCGACTTCACCGGAAGTTATGTAGAGAACCTTGGCGTTTCCGGACGTATGGTTGTCTGCAACATGGCCGTAGAGATGGGCGCAAAGACCGCTTACATGCAGCCGAACCAGGCAGTTCTGGATTACGTTTCCAAGCGTGCGGTAAGACCGTTCGAGGTACAGTACACCGATCCGGACTTTAAATATGAAGAGAGCTATGTTTTTGACGTATCCGAGCTGGAGTCGCAGCTGGCATGCCCGCACAGCGTAGACAACGTGGCACCGATCAGCGAAGTCATCAAAGACAAGACCATCACCTTAAACCAGGGTTACATCGGAAGCTGTACCGGCGGCCGCGAAGAGGATATTGCGCAGGCAGCAAAGATTTTGGAAGGAAAGCATATTCCGAAGTATGCAAGACTGATTGTTGTTCCGGCATCTGCTGAGGTTATGCAGGCCTGCATGGAGAAGGGCTACATCCAGAGCCTGATGGCAGCCGGCGCTACCATTACCACTCCGGGCTGCGGCGCATGTCTGGGCGCGCATGAGGGCATTCTGGCTCCGGGCGAGACCTGTATCACCACCACCAACCGTAACTTCCCGGGACGTATGGGTTCCACTGAGGCAGACATCTACCTGGCAAGCCCGGCAACCGTTGCTGCAAGTATCTTAAACGGCTGCATCACCGATCCGAGAAAATATTTATAAGGGGGACTATCCGTCATGAAAACAGAGATCACAGGAAACATTATTGTAGTTGGTAACAATATTGACACCGACCAGATCTACCCGGGCCGCTTCCTGGCTATCACCGACCCGAAGGAGATCGGAAGCCACTGTCTGTGCGGCGTGGATGAAGCCATTGCCGCAAACTTCCCGCAGGGAGGCATTGTAGTAGCAGGAACCAACTTCGGCTGCGGTTCCAGCCGTGAGCATGCGCCGATTGCGCTGTTAAACATGGGTGCAAGCGCCGTCATCGCGGATTCCTTCGCCCGGATTTTCTTCCGCAACTCCATCAACTTAGGCCTTCCGCTGATTGTCTGCAAGGGCATCAGCAAGGAAGTGAAAGATGGTCAGGAGCTGACTCTGGACATTGAAAAGGGAACCGTAACCGTAAAGGAGACTGGCAAGGTATACACCTGCGACCGTCTTGGCGACCAGGCTATGAAGATTCTGGAAGCAGGCGGCATCAAACCGATGATGCGGGCACGTATGGAGAAAGAGAAAGCCGCACGATAAGGGGCGGAAACAGGAGGATTAAATTATGCCAATGGAGTTTGTATTTATCATAGGAATGGCGGTGCTGCTGATTCTTTGTGTCAAAGTAAAAGCCAACGCGTTTATTTCACTGCTGGCAACAGCGCTGGTTATGGGACTGCTTTCCGGTATGAGTGGTGCAGACACCGTAGCTGCCATCACCGGTGGATTTTCCGGCACGGTAAAGAGCATCGGTATCGTCATCATTTTTGGTATCATGTTAGGAAACTATCTGGATGCGGCAAAGGGAACCAACCGCATGGCCCTTGACGCAGTACGTCTGGTAGGCCAGAAACGCGCAGGCCTTGCCATGGCCATTACCGGTTATCTGGTATCCATTCCGGTATTTTCCGACGCAGCATTTGTTATTCTGACACCGCTTGTAAAAGCAATCCACAAAAAGACACGGATTCCGCTGGCAATCCTGGCAGTAAGCCTGTCAGCCGGACTCTTATCCACCCACGTATATGTGCCGCCGACACCGGGTCCGCTGGCTGCAGCCGGACTTTTGGGGATTGACATTGGACGCGCAATCCTGTATGGTGCATTTGGTGCTATTTTCATGACACTTGCCGGCTGGATCTTTTCGGAAATTTATTTCCGCAACAAGCCGGATTCCTATTACAGTTTCCGCGATGAAGAGGAGCAGAAAAAAGACGAAGCTCTGAGCATAGAAGATGATACTGATCTGCCGGGAACTCTGGCAAGCCTGTTACCGCTTGTTGTGCCAATTCTGCTGATCCTTTTAAATACGACATGCGGAATGCTGCTTCCGGAAGATTCACCGGTTATGACCGTGATCTCTTTTGTGGGTGATTCCAACATTGCGCTGGCCATCGGCGCAGTACTGGCAATCATCACGCTGGGCAAACGCCTTGGCGGCAAAGTCATCATTGATGTGATGGACAAGACCTTAAAGGACGCAGGTCCGATCGTGTTCATTACCTCTGCTGGCGGCGCCCTTGGTCAGGTGTTAAAAGTATCCGGCGCAGGCGACAGCCTTGCGCAGATGGTACTGAACACCGGTCTCCCCTTCATCCTGATCCCGTTTGTGATCTCAGGTCTGTTAAAGGTGGTACAGGGTTCCGGTACGGTCGCTGTAACTACCGCTGCAACCCTGTGCGCTCCGATTGCCGCAAGTCTTGGTCTGGACCCGATCCTGATCTTCCTGGCATCCGGCGCAGGCGCACGTCTCTGCTGCCACGTAAACGACAGTTACTTCTGGGTATACACGAACTGTATGGGATATGATATGAAAACAGGACTGAAGACATTGTCCATCAGTAATGTTGTGATGTCCCTGGGCGGCCTGGCCGCAACCTTTATCTGCAGTCTCTGGCTGTAATGTGACCGGATCCTGCAACGCGCCGATGGAAGAAATGAGGAGAATGAATATGAAGAAAGAAAAAACAGGTTTTTTGGAACAGAAAATTTTCAGCAATCATTCCCGGGCGGGGCAGCTAATAGGTAAACAAGAAAAATAAAAAAACAGGAAGCTGGTTGTTATATAAGTCAGGCCGGTGAAAAGTAAAAGAAGCGGATCGGAGGAGATACCGCTTCTTTTTTAATAGAATTATAGTGTTGCAGGTTTTAGTCATTCAGCTTCCAGTTCTCCAGAAGCTTTAATTCGATTTTGGTTCCATTTGGAAGGAAAAACCAGTGGTCATTGATGGCGGTGGTTGGATATGCTTTGATCTTCTCCATTGTTTCCTCTACAGAGTCTACTGCGATGGAGATGTGATCGTAGCCGTTCTGGCCGTCGGTGTTTACGTTCTCCACTTCACAGAGCTGAATCCCCTCTTTATACCAACATTTGCGGGTCGGCTTTTCACCGATTTCCCGCCACATATGCATTTCAAATACATCTTCAAAAAATTTCTGGGCGTCCTCATAAGAACTGGTGCGGACTGCCGCATGGTCAATTTTTGCCATAGCTTATTTTCTCCTGTTGTTTTTTCTTTAACGATAACGCGTTTTCAGAAAAAAGGCAAATAGAAATTGCCATATGATTTCTATTCAGACTTTGTTATAATGTAACGAGTGTAAGAGCGTGACAACGTCACGGGAACGAGAATTCTGTTTGGGAGAGATGATGGTGGAACAAGAAATAAAGTGGGAGTGGACAGACAGCACAGTGGAGATGATCCCATTTGGCCTGCTGGCCGGTTTTTATGGTGAAAAGGAAATCCGTATCACGAAGCTGGCGGAGGATGGTTTTTGCTTTCGAAGTGTGGAGAAGTTTTGCAGTTTGGAGAAGTCATTCCGTCTTTGTTTTTATGATCTGAAGCAGGGCCGGTATCGGGAAATTCCGGTGATGCCTGCCGCCTGGCGGACAGAGCAGAAAACAGAATTTTTTGTCAGTTATGCAGTGGCAGTACAGCAGGAAGACTACCGGAAGGCAGTGCGAATGCTGTTTGGTCAGTATGACCGCTATATCCGGCTGAAACTGGCGGAGGATGACGGCGGCCTGGCAGAGCAGATGACCGGGTATCCGGCAAAAGAGGATGAAATTTTTGCGGATTCTTTTCGGGAGCAGATGGATGCGTGGTTCGGAAACGGCAAAAACAGGGAAAATTGTGAAGGAACGGAGCAGGCAGAGACTTGGAAATATGCAGTGATGGAACCAGCGCTGGCGCTGGAACTGGACCACCCGAGTGTATACACACAGTTTTTAAAGCAGAGCATAGACGAGTTTTTGGCAGATTATCAGGAACGGTATCCGGTTTTTCAGGACTGGTTTCGGGAGAGAAAAGTGGAGCGGATCTATATTGGAAATGCCTTCTGCCATCTCCTTTTCCCAGAAGAAACAACGCTGTTTTCTATGCTGGACAAAGCCTATAAGCTGGGGCTTAAGATAACGGTTACCTTCTCTTATGTGCGGGAATATCAGTTGAAACACATGGAGAAGCTGCTGAAAAAGCTGGAGCAGTGGTGCCGGGAAGAAAACACAAAACTGGAAATTGAAGTTAATGACTGGGCTATGGCAGATATGCTGAAATACAGTCTGCCAGATCTGATCCCATGTTATGGAAGAATGTTAAACAAGCGGAAAAAAGATCCGCGCATGCCATATAAAAAGGGCAATGTGGAACTTTTGCAGGAGAACAATCTCAATGCAGAGTTTTACCGGGAGTATCTGGAACAGGAGTTTGGAATCCACCGTTTTGAGTGGGAAAGCTGCGGCTATGAGCAGAAATTCCCAGAGCCGGCCGCCGGACGGAAGATGGAAAATCACCTGCATCTGCCCTTTTACCAGACCAACACTTCCCAGTACTGCACGCTGTATGCAGGGAGTGTTTATGGAGACCGGAGCAGGCAGCAACTTGTGACCAGCTGTGACCGGCGCTGCGAATGGCAGGCGTATCTGTATCCGCGTCATCTGAACATGGTGGGACATTACAATTCTCTGTTTGGAAAGGACTCTGAGATTTTGGAGCGGACTGGGATTGTGCCATATAATATGGAGAAAACAAGAGTATTTTGCAAAGAAAATCAAGTGGGAAGGCTGGTGCTGCCATGTTGGATGTGATGAAAATCGTGGCCGGGCTTGGTTCTCTGGATGAATATATCCGGTTTTGCGATGCCGGAGCGGACGAGTTTTTTGCCGGGTATGTGCCGTATGAATGGAATAAGAAATATGGAACCGTACTGCCGCTAAACCGTAGGGAAGTGCTCTGCAGCAATGTGCAGCTGGGGGCTTTTTCGGAGTTGGAAATTCTGGCAGCGATGGTGAAAAAATATGGGAAACCAGTGCATCTGACCTTTAATGCCCTGTATTATATTCCGGAGCAGTATCCGGAAATTGCGAAGATCATCCGGCAGTGTATGGAACTGGGATTTCAAAGTTATATTCTGGCAGATCCGGCCCTGATCTGTTATCTGAGACGGGAGCACATTGACTGCGAAATCCATCTGAGCGGAGAAAATGCGGAAGTGAACAGCCGGATGTTTTCTGTATTTCAGCGGCAGAAAATCCGGCGCCTGATCTTCCATCGGAAAAACAGTTTTGATGATATGAAACGCGTTGTACAGGCCGGGCATGGAGAGGAGTTTGAAGCTTTTGTATTAAATGAACTCTGCCATTTTACCGGCGCATTCTGCAATTCCCTGCACTGCGATGAGATGGGCTATCTCTGCCGGGTGCCGTATCGCCTGGGGCCGGTAAAGGGCGGTGACTGTATGGCGGATCAAAGTGGAAGTGCATTGGAGGGGGCAGAGCAGCTTCTTTACGACGAAGACGGCTATCTCTGCGGTTTCACCGGCTGCGGCCTCTGCGCCCTGTACCAGCTTCAGCAGGCGGGCATCACCCATCTGAAATTAGTTGGCCGGGGAAACTACACGGACTTTATGGAACGCGACATCCGAAATCTGCGAAAAGCCCTGGAAATTCTGGAACAGTCCGATTCGGAAGAGGAATATCAGAAAAAAATGAAGCAGACTTTATTTTCGAAAGGGTGCAGCGGCAATTGCTATTACCGGGAGTGAATGATGCAAAAAAAGAATGCGAGGCAGCGAAAACCATGCATTCCTTTTCTGCCCGATTCATCTGGTATATCAGCTCTGTCTGCTTTCCATACTCTGGTGGATCAGATTCAGCACGTGGGCCAGATCCTTTGCATCAATCTGTCCCGGTGCGGAAACTTTTCCGACTGCTCCAAAGGTTAAGGCAGAGCCGAAGACTTCCCCGCACAGACGGCTGATCATGCCAGCTGGCCCCATGGACATGGTGATGAGGGGCTTTGTGGTGCGCCGGTCCATCTCCTCTGTAGCGGAAAGCAGAGTCAGCACATCTTTCCGGGACTGGGGCATTGCGGCAATCTTTAAGATGTCGGCGCCCATCTGGTCCATTTTGGTAAGGATTTCCAGGATGGTTTCCTGGTCCGGGGTCTCATGAAAATGATGATTGGAGGCAACTACAGGAACACCTGCGCGGTGGGCAGCGGTCAGAATGGAACGGACGGTATCATCACCAGTAAAAATTTCCACATCGATGAGGTCTGCAAGGCCGCTTGCGGCTGCCTGGCAGTTTAACCGTTCATAGGCCGCGGCGGAAATCTCTTTTTCCCCGCCTTCCTTTTTGGTGCGGAAGGTAAAGAGGACAGGAATATCGCCCAGTACCTCATGGAGCGCCTGCAGAATGTGCACGGCGGCTTCCGGGTCTTCGGCCTGATCGAAATGGTCACAGCGCCACTCGACAAGATCCGGGCCGGATGAGATCAGGTTTCTGGCGGCAGCGAGAATAGAGTCTGGATCTTTTTCTACAATGGGGACACAGATTTTGGGAGTTCCTTCTCCAATCCGTGTATGTTTCACGACAACCGGCTGTTTCATATGGATTCCTCCTGAAAGGGTAATGTTTTTTATGTCCGCCGAAATAAAGCTGTATCAGCAGAATCTGTTCCGTCTATTATACCAACTGGAAGCTGGATTTGCAAAGAGGGAATCGGTCAGTCCATACAAGCATATTGTGAAAGGGAAGTCAAGTCTTGAATGAGAAATTTCTCTGCTATATAATGAGAATCCAGTGAAAACAATATGCAAAAACTGGAAACAGACTGCAAATTTAACGAACAGGTGAGGAATATGAACAGGAAGAATTTTGAAACCGTATTAGAACAGTATATCAGCCGTCTGGCAGGACTGGAGCAGGCAGATGACAGCGACCAGGTGTACAAGTGGCGCGCTGTAGGGTGTTTTAAGCAATTCTGGAATCTGGATGCGGCGGATTTTGCCGGAATGTTTGAGAAGGCCATGCGTGAGGCGGGAAACCTTCTGGATGACGCGGCTATGCAGCCGGTGGCAGGCCTTCGCATGCTTCTTGCGCGGGAAAATGAAGCTGAGTACGTGAGAGAGTGCTGCCGCTTTTTATTCAGTGATGACGGCGGAGATCTTCAGAAACGTCAGGACCGTGCGGATTTCTTTGCGGACAAGATCAACGAGCGTATCCGTTATTATGAGCGCGGAACCCGGAAGTATCTTCAGAACCGCGACCATGTGCTCTATTATCTGAATCTGTGGAAACCGGAAGAAAACTATATGTTTGACGCGGCCTCTGCTTCCGGCTGGGCTGCCTGTGTTGAGTATGATGGAGATTTCAGCAGCAAGAATTTTTCACTGGAAAGCTATTACCAGATGTGTGATGAGCTGCTGGATGCGATTCGTGAAAATGAAGAACTGACGGGGTTTTATAGCGACCTGTTTGAGGAAGAACTGGACGGCTACGATGACCAGATGCATATTCTTGTGTATGATATCATGGACTGTGCCAGCCTGTATCGTTACTATGCCGGCATGGACATCCGCAAAACTCCGTCCAGAGAGCGCACAAAAACGGCAGAGGCCAAAGTGGCTCAGGAGAAGCTGAAACAGGAAATCGAATTAAAAGAAAAACGCCTGAAAGAGCTACAGGACAAGCCGGTGAATCTGCCGGATGTGGTAGGAAAACAGGTGCGTCATAAGACCTACGGAGCCGGAGTGGTCCAGTCCAATGACAACGGCACGCTGCTGGTTCATTTTGAAAAAGCAGATAAGAAGTTTAAGTATCCATCTGTATTTACCCAGGGCTTTTTAAGCTTTGCCGGTGAGGAAAACCAGACCGGGGAGATGGCAGAATTTGAGGCAGATCAGAAGAAAAAAGCGGCCCTGGAAAAAGAAATCGCGCAGCTGAAAAAATCTCTGGGAAGCATCATGGCATAAAAGCCGGACTGAAAGATAGGAAAAAGTTCATATAGGGTATGAATAACGGCAAAATAAGAGCAGGTACCTGAAAAATCAGGCGCCTGCTTTTGTTTTACAGCTCTTTATTTCTGTTCCATTTTTCGTTTATAGCAGTCCCTGGGCCAGCCAATGAGGCAGATCAGGGCGAAGGTAGCCGTGGTCAGCGCAAAGGTGGAAAGCCTGGTGGGCATCCATTCCATGGGCTTTAATTCTACTCCGGTGGTGCGCAGGATCAGCTCCACAAAGAAGTAGAGGGCGAAGCTCTGAATGGAGAAAAGAAGCATGGAGCGGCGTCCGCAAAACTGCCAGAACCGGGAAAATACACTGCCGGATACAGCCGGGAGCGCGGCCAGCTTTGCGGTGAGAAGCAGTGCGAAGATACCGGAAAAAGCAGCACCAAAATAGTAAGGCGGCGCAGTGTAGCGGCAGTCGCAAAGATTTACGTAATCACTGAGTTTTGGACCGAAAAAGAAGCTTAATACCGCAAAAAACGGAATCAGAAAACCAGCGTATGGCATCATTTTTTCCAGAAGTTTTGTGCGATTTGCGTAGTATCCGGCAATCAGGAATACGGCAGCACAGAGGGCGGAATCTACCTTCCAGGGGAGGCGGTTCATGACTGGGATTAACGGGTCTGCCAGGCGGATATAAGTCCCTGCCAGTATCAGGGCAACAAGGGCATAGCAGCGCACCGTAATGCTTTTTTTGTCAAAGAACCGCAGCCAGATCAGGGCATATAGTCCGGCAAAAAACAGCGCAGGCAGAAACCAGAGCTGGCCCACATAGATCTGCTGGGGCTGGCCGTAATAAAAAATCCATTTCAGAATGTGCTTCCAGCCGTATTCATCAATTGCCAGATGGTAGTAGGGCCGGATCGTGCAGATGGCCAGCGCGGTCATGGTAATGAAAAAATAGGGAAGGACGAGGGTGCGCCCCCTTTTTTTGATGTAATCCAGACAGGATGAATATTTTTCCGGCCGGAATGTCATGCCGGAGAGAAAGAAAAAGGCCGGCATGTGGAATGCGTAAATCCATCGGAAGATGGTGTGATGCATGGTTACCACATGGCCCAGCACCACCAGAAACAGGGCAAAGCCCTTGGCAATGTCAATATCGCTTCTTCGATTCGTACTCATTGGTAAATCCCCTTATTTTGCTAACATGATGCAGGATGCGCGCAGCTGTCCCGCTCAATCAGCCGGTGCGGCACCAGGATCTTGGTGGCAGGAAGTCCGGGATGCTCGATATGGCTGATCATCTGTGCGGCGGCTTCAATGCCAAGCTGACAGGAATTGATATCGATGGAAGTCAGCTGCGGCGAGGTGAGCCGTGCGAACAGTGAATTATTAAAAGAAAGAATGGAAATGTCGCCCGGAATGGAAAGCCCGGTTTCCATGCAGATACGCTCCAGGGTCAGGGCCAGGATATCGTCACTGACGACAATGGCGGTGGGACGGTCGGCAGACCGAAGCAGCGTATGTACCGGTGTGTCTTTATCGGCAGTGATGGACGGCAGCTCCACACAGTATTCCGGCTTAGGCATAATACCATGGCGGCTCAGCGCCAGCTGATAGCCGTTTCTGCGGTCAGCCGAAAAGACGAGGCTGTTGTCTACGCCCAGATAGGCAATTTTCCGGTGGCCAAGCTGGTAAAGATATTCGGTGGCCTCATCTCCTGCCAGCAGGTTGTCGTTATCAATGTAAATGGTCTGGTTGGCGTACTGGCAGGCTTTCCCAATCAGTACATAGGGAAGTTTTTCCCGGTGCAGGTATTCAATTACGGGATCGTTCTGGCGGGAATAGAGCAGGATAAAGCCGTCAGTCTGCCCGATGCGGGCCATGGAGCGGACGGCTTCCAGCACTTCGTCCTCATCCTGGCCGGTCACGATGGTGCTGATGTAATGCTGCTGGTTGCAGACCTGGCTGATGCCGCGGATTGCCTCCAGATAAAAGGAGTTTTCGTAGACCTCACGGGCGGATACCGGCAGGATAATGCCGATGGTGCGCGTGTTTCGGGATGCCAGGTTGCTGGCCTGGAAATTGGGTTCATAGCCCAGTTCTTTCATGGCATTTCTTACTTTGCGTTTCGTCTCTTCACTGATGGAAGGACTGTCTTTGCAGGTGCGGGAAACCGTAGAGGCAGATACACCAGCCAGTGCAGCCACATCCTTGATGGTCACGGACATGATTCCAGCTTCCTTTCTTTGTTAAAATATGGAACCGGATGGTTCGTCAGTTTCCTCTTATTTTACGGGATTGCGGAAAAAAAGTCAACGATGGCGTGCAAATTTATGCAAATGTTGCATGGAACATTGTTCGCAGGCACATGGACAATACGCACAAAAACGGCGCCAAAAAGTTGTGAAAAGTGGAGAAAGCACGGAGAAAACCAAAATTAGATTGCAATCCTCGAGCAAAACAGATATAGTTAATGCAAACGGTTGCATTAGTTGCGCAAAACAACACAGGAGAATCACAGGACAGCACACGGGGCGCAGAACCGGTAAAAGAACATGAGGGGGATATTTTTATGAAGTGCAGCAAAATTCTTTCTCCGATGACAGGAGAAGCCGTGGGACTTGGCGAAGTTCCGGATCCGGTATTTTCCCAGAAGATCATCGGGGATGGCATGGCAGTGATCCCGTCTGAGGGAAAACTGCTCAGTCCGGTGGACGGCGAGATTGTTTCCGTGGCAGATACGAAGCATGCCTTTGGCCTGCGTACGGCAGAAGGCCTGGAGCTTCTGATCCATATGGGGCTGGAGACCGTACATTTAAACGGGGAATGTTTTCAGGTTTTTGTAAAACCAGGTGACCAGGTAAAGGCCGGGGACCTTCTGGCTGAGGTGGATCTGGCATATTTAAAGGAACGCGGAATCAATCCCATCACACCGGTTCTGGTGTGCGGCGGCTTCAACGGACAGCAGTTAAACAGCACCGAGGGCCCGGTGAAAGCAGGGGAAACGGTGCTGATGGAGGTGCCAGAGAGCGCAAAGACAGCTGCGGACAACACAGAAAAAGCTGTAGACAGCGAAAAAACAGCTGCAAAGGCAGCAGAAAAGGCTGCGGATGGTGAAGAAACAGCTCCGAAAACAGCAGAAAAGGCTGCGGGGAACCCGGGCGGGAAGCCGTCACAGAAGCCGCGCCTGAATTTCAACTTTGATTTTCTGCAGAAGCTTGGCAAAGTCTTAATGACCGTCATTGCAGTTATGCCGGCAGCAGGCCTCATGATCAGCCTTGGAAAGCTGGTTCAGATGGCGGGAGCAGATCTCTCCGTGCTGATGACGGTGGGAAGCACGATGGAGAACATCGGCTGGGCCGTGATCAATAACCTGCACATTTTGTTTGCGATTGCGATTGGCGGCTCCTGGGCAAAGGAACGGGCAGGCGGTGCCTTCGCGGCAATCATTACCTTTATCCTGATCAACCAGATCACCGGTTCCATTTTCGGGGTGACCTCCGCTATGCTCAGTGATCCGGATGCGGTTACCCACACGCTGTTTGGCCAGGAAATCCTGGTAAACGGATACTTCACTTCCGTGCTGGGGGCTCCGGCGCTGAACATGGGGGTGTTCGTGGGAATCATTTCCGGTTTTGCCGGAGGCGTGATCTATAACCGTTACTACAATTTCCGGAAGCTGCCGGATGCCCTGGCATTCTTTAATGGCAAACGGTTTGTGCCGATGGTCTGCATTGCCTGGTCCGTGATCATTTCCCTGATCCTGGCCCTGGTATGGCCGGTTGTACAGTCCGGAATCAACGCGTTTGGTGTGTGGATCGCGAATTCTTCCTCCACATCTCCAATCCTGGCACCGTTCATTTACGGAACTCTGGAGCGTCTGCTGCTGCCGTTCGGCCTGCACCATATGCTGACCATTCCGATGAACTACACTTCCTTTGGCGGCACCTACACCATTGCAACCGGTGTGAACGCGGGAAGCCAGGTATTTGGCCAGGATCCGCTGTGGCTGGCCTGGGCAACGGACCTGATCAACTTTAAGAATGCGGGCAATATGGAAGCTTACACGAACCTTCTTACCACGGTAACACCGGCCCGGTTCAAAGTGGGCCAGATGATTGGAGCCACCGGCCTGCTGCTTGGTATCGCGCTGGCTATGTACCGCCGTGTCGATGCCGACAAGCGCCAGAATTACCGCTCCATGTTTTTCTCCACCGTGCTGGCCGTGTTCCTGACAGGTGTGACGGAGCCGTTAGAGTTTATGTTCATGTTCTGCGCGCTGCCGCTCTATGTGGTTTATGCGGTGCTGCAGGGATGTGCCTTTGCCATGGCCGGTGTGATCCATCTGCGTCTCCATTCCTTTGGAAACCTGGAATTTATCACCCGCATTCCCATGTCCTTAAAGGCTGGCCTGGGCGGTGACCTCATCAACTTTGTGATTTGCGTGGTGGTATTTTTCATCATCGGCTATGCAGTTGCTTACGTTATGATCGGAAAATTCGGCTTTGCGACTCCGGGACGCCTTGGAAATTATACCGATGAGTCGGCTCAGGAGGATGGCACGCAGACGGCTGGGAGCAGTGACGCGGGTGCCGGAACAAAAAAGGAAAACAGCCAGGCAGAACGCATCATTGCGCTGCTTGGAGGAAGAGAGAACATTGTGCTGGTGGATGCCTGCATGACCCGCCTTCGTGTTACGGTCAAAGATCTTTCCAAAGTGGCGGAGCTTCCGGAGTGGAAAGCAGAAGGAGCTCTGGGACTGATCAAAAAGGATCAGGGAATCCAGGCTGTGTACGGACCGAAGGCCGATGTGCTGAAATCCGATATCAACGATATCCTGTAAGAAAACAGGGGCTGTCGCACAATTGTTTCCGATACGTTCTGGAGACAATTGTGCGACAGCCCCGGGAGAAAAAGAGGACAGAACATGAAACTGATCACACTGAATACCCACAGCCTTATTGAGGAACATTACGAGAAAAAACTGCGTGCGTTTGCGGAAGTCATCCGGAAAGAAAAACCGGATATTCTGGCCATGCAGGAGGTGAATCAGCTGGCTGACGGGGAAATCTGGCCGGATGAGGAGCTGCCTGGATTTGTGCGCTGCAGCGGCTTTTCTCTCCCCGTGCGGAGAGGAAACCATGCGGCAAGGCTTGCAGAACTTTTAAATGACTCCGGGCTTTCCTATTCCTGGACCTGGATCTCGGCAAAGCTGGGCTATGACCGCTACGATGAAGGCATGGCACTGTTCAGCTTATCGCCCGTCGCGGATACGGACCAGTTTCAGATCAGCCGATCCTCAGATTACCATTACTGGAAGACCAGGCGGATGCTTGGCATCCGCACGGAGGCGGCCCCGGATAGCTGGTTTTACACCGTCCACATGGGATGGTGGGACGATGCGGAAGATCCATTTGCAGGGCAGTGGGAACAGTTAAACCGGATCCTGCAAAAAAAGGGCAGACTGGAACGCGGAACCAATGTCTGGCTTCTGGGAGATTTTAACAGCCCGTCCGCGGTGTCCGGTGAGGGCTATGACTGCATCCGAAAGACCGGGTGGCTGGACAGCTATGTTCTGGCGGAGCAGAAAGATGACGGCGCGACCGTGGACCATGTAATCGATGGCTGGAGAGACAGGATGGCAGAAGGGGAGAGCTGCCGCCTGGATTATATTTTCAGCCGGAATCCGGTCCGCATCGGTTCCAGCAGAGTCATCTGCAATGGAACACGGTATCCGGTGGTGTCCGATCATTTTGGTGTTATGGTAACGGTGTCAGTATAGTCTGACCCTTTGAAATCAGGATAAACAATAAGGGAGTATTGAACATATGAACAGATCAGCAGGAATTTTGCTGCCGCTTAGCAGTCTGCCGTCGAAATACGGCATCGGATGTTTTTCAAAAAGCGCTTATGAGTTTGTGGACTGGCTGAAGGAAGCCGGACAGAGTTACTGGCAGATTCTTCCGCTGGGACCGACCAGCTACGGGGATTCTCCGTACCAGTCCTTTTCCACCTTTGCGGGCAATCCTTACTTCATCAGTCTGGAAGCGCTGATTGAGGAAGGCGTTCTGACAAAAGAAGAATGTGATGCAGTAGATTTTGGAACGAAAGCGCGGGATATCGACTACGAAAAGATTTATCTGGGGCGCTATCCGCTGCTTCGCAAGGCCTATGAGCGCAGCCATATCCATACAAATCCGGATTACCAGAAATTTGTTGCCGAAAATAACTGGTGGCTTTCGGACTATGCCCTTTTCATGGCAGTCAAGGACCGGTTTGACGGTGTAGCGTGGACGAAATGGGCGGAAGACATCCGCCTGCGCTGGGGCAATGCCATGGATTACTACCGCAGGGAGCTGTACTTTGATATCGAATTTCAGCAGTATCTGCAGTATCTGTTTTACCGCCAGTGGAACCAGCTGAAGACGTATGCCAACGAGCGGGGAATCCAGCTGATCGGAGACATTCCGATTTATGTATCCATGGACAGCGCGGATGCCTGGGCGCACCCGGAGCTGTTTCAGCTGGATGCTGACAATGTTCCGCTTGCGGTAGCCGGATGCCCGCCGGATGGCTTCTCCGCGGACGGACAGCTCTGGGGAAATCCGCTTTACCGCTGGGATTATCACCGGGAGACCGGGTATCAGTGGTGGATCTCAAGACTGGCTTACTGCTTCCGTCTCTACGATGTTGTGCGCATTGACCATTTCCGAGGATTTGATGAGTACTATTCCATTCCGTACGGGGATACCTCTGCCGTGAACGGACACTGGGAGAAGGGGCCGGGCATCGATCTGTTCCGGAAGGTGGAGCAGGCCCTTGGCTGGAAGCAGGTCATTGCCGAGGATCTTGGGTACGTGACGGATTCCGTGCGCCGTCTGGTGCAGGAGAGCGGATTCCCTGGCATGAAGGTGCTGGAGTTCGCCTTCGATTCTCGGGATTCCGGCTGTGCCAATGACTATCTGCCGCACAACTATCCGGAAAATTCCGTGGCCTACACGGGAACCCACGACAATGAGACACTGGCGGGCTGGTGGAAGAGCATTACCCCGGAAGAGCAGAAGATGGCGCGGGATTATCTCTGTGACCAGTATACCCCGCAGACAAAACTTGGAAAATCCTTTATCAGCCTGATCCTTCGCAGCCGGTCAGTTCTCTGTGTCATTCCGATGCAGGATTATATGGGACTGGACAACCGGAGCCGGATCAATAAGCCGTCCACCGTGGGAACGAACTGGAAATGGCGCCTGACAGAGTCTGATCTGACGGAGGATTTAAAACAGGAAATCCGCGGCATGACCCTGCGCTATGGGCGGATGAACTGGAACTGATTTCCCGTGCCGGATGGAAAACAGTGGCTGGCTGCAGGAAAACATTGGTTGAAAAAGCGGGAAAAAGCCTGTATAATTAGGTGCAGACCGTGAAGCAACAGGAATGCGGTTGACGGAAAAAGACAGGCGGAACGCAGAAGCTACGATGTGGAACCGCGGACAGGAGTGTAACATGAGTGAGGGAAAAGACAGACTGCTGCTGCAGATGAAAGAGGCAGAGGGAGCAGTTTACGTACTGATATCCGGATTTACCAAAGAACCATATGTGGAATGTGACGCAGAAACCTATGATGATAAGGTGTTTGTATATCTGGCAGAAGATACGGCCAAAGCAAAAGCAGAAGAATTAAAGGAAAAGCAGATTCCGGTAGGAGCTGCCAAGATTCTTTCCAGCCATATGCTTTTATTCTTTACAAACCTCTATACCATGGGTGTTAATGCGCTGGAAATCCATTATGATGACAAGATGGATCTGATCCAGATCGATGAATTCGCAAAGCGCAGAGAAGATCCGCAGCTGGAAGAGGGCAAGCAGTGGATTGAGAATCCGCAGCTTCATCTGACGGCGCTGTATTTTGCCCAGGAAGTGCGCAGACCGAAAGAAGTTCAGGATGAAAAGCGCATGGCACAGCTCCAGGAGGAGATGTCTGCCGACTTTATGAAGAGCAAATTTATCTTTGCGCTGCAGCAGGATGGCAACGGAACTCCGTTAGTTAAGCTGAACACCGGTGACAAATACCAGCTGGTATTCACGGATGCCGTGGAATTCAGCCGTTTTAACCGCAACAAGGCATTTAAGCCGGTGATTGTAGACGCGGCGCAGCTTCCAAAGGTATTAGATAAAGAAGCAAAGGGTGTTGTCTTAAACATTATGGGCGTGAACCTTCCACTGGCAGTGAACCGTCCGGTTCCGGTACAGCAGGACCCGGCAGCGCGGGCTCAGGCAGCGTCCGACCAGGCCATTGCGGCAGCCGCTTCCGCAGCGCTTCAGAGACAGGCTGCTGAGAAGAAGAACAGCGAAGAGGCCTGAGGCAGTTAAAAATTTGTTAAAAACAGGAAAATCTATGGCAGTTATTGAGAAAATCTGCTAAGATGGATTTAAGGGAAAGGGAGTAGCTGACATGTTGCCGATAAAGGCAGATGTTTGCAGAACCGTCAGTACGATTGGAAGCAGTTTTGCCTGACGCGGCAAAACAGTGGAAAATCCGGTTTGTGACCAAGCAGCGAGACTTTCACCGTACAACGACAATGGTACGGTGGGAGTCTCGCTTTTCATGTTGTGGAAAGCGAAAATCTGACCGCTACTGGCAGAAGGAGGATATGCTTATGAAAATCATCATGGAACTATTGCTTTTAGCACTTGGCTTTGGCATGCTGGTAAAAGGAGCGGACTGGTTCGTGGAGGGCAGTTCTGGAATTGCGGACCGCTTTGGGGTCCCGCAGCTGGTGATTGGCCTGACCATTGTGGCCATGGGGACCAGCGCGCCGGAAGCCGCTGTCAGTATCACGGCAGCGCTGAAGGGAAACGCGGAGATCACCATTGGAAACATTGTGGGAAGCAATATTTTAAATATCCTGATTATTCTGGGAATCACATCCGCAATTGTGACCCTGGCCGTGGCAAAGTCTACGGTGCGGATTGAGATTCCGTATATGATCTTTATCACGGCTGTTCTGCTTCTGGCTGGATTCAGCGGGAGTATGGTGAGCCGCGGAGAAGGCGCGCTGCTGTGGATCTTGTTTCTGATCTATCTGGCCTATCTTTTGTATATGGCGATGAGCGGGCGGCAGGACAACGTGGATGCGCAGGAGCTCCAGCCGCTTTGGAAGCTGTTTGCCGGTGCGGTCATCGGCCTGGTTCTGGTAGTGGCGGGAAGTGATGTAACTGTCGATGCGGCAACGGCCATTGCAAAGATCATCGGAATGAGTGAGCGTTTCATAGGCCTGACCATCGTGGCGCTTGGAACCTCGCTGCCGGAGCTGTTTACCTCGGTGTCAGCAGCTTTAAAGGGAAAGGCAGATATTGCCATCGGAAACATTGTGGGGAGCAATATCTTTAATATCCTGTTTGTGGTGGGAACTACGGCCCTAATCACGCCGGTGAGTTTTCAGCCCGGATTCCGGGTGGATACATTTGTGGCAATCGGCGCAGCGCTTCTTTTGCTGCTTGGAACCGTCCGGAACCAGAAACTGACCAGAAAAACAGGAATCCTGATGCTGCTTTGCTATGCCGGGTATTTTGCCTGGCTTCTGAATTCCTAAAACCGTAAGAAAACCGTCAGGTGCATGTGCTTGACGGTTTTTCTGACTGCTTCTATAATGGGAGATACGATTGCAGCGAAAACGGATTTTGCCGGCCGGAGATAAGGCCGGCGCAAATAAGACATGCGGACGCGGGAGGATGGAATATGAAAAAAAGCTGGAGACGGAACGTGAAATGCATGGTGTTTGCCGCAGGGTTTGCCCTTGCGCTGTCCTGCACAGCCTACGCAGATGAAACGACCTTTGTGTCCGGAACCTCGGTGAATGGCCTTGGCATCAGCAACATGACGGTGGATCAGGCCACACAGCGCATTGCGGATTTTTACGCCAGCGATTACAAACTTACCATAAAGGAAAAGGGTGGAAAGACGGAGGTCATCACCGGACCGGAAATTGGCTACTCCGTGGGACTGCCGGAGGGATACCTGCAGCAGATTCTGGATCAGCAGAATGCGTCCGGACGGCTCTCTGGCCCGGATGCGGACAATAAGCACCGTTCTGATATGGCAGGCAGCTTTGACAGTGCGGCGCTGGACGTAAAGATTGGCAGTTTAAATGCCATCAGCGGCAGCAGCATTGTCACAACGGCAGACGCCTATGTGTCCGGTTATCAGGAAGGCCAGCCCTTTACCATTGTCCCGGAGGTGCGCGGCAATAACGTAGACCGGGAAAAGACCGCGCAGCTCATACGGGAGGCAGCATCCAAAGGCGAAGCAGAGGTGGATCTGGAGGCAGCAGGCTGCTATTATACACCGTCTGTGACCCAGGACGATGAAAATTTAAAAACGCTCTGCGACACCATGAACCGGTGCCGGGAGATGACGGTTACTTATACGTTTGGAGAGCAGAGCGAGGTGCTGGATTCCGCAACCATCTGTTCCTGGATCACAGGAAGCGCGGATGGTCAGATTCAGCTGAATATGGATCAGGTAAATGCCTATGTACAGACTCTGGCTGCGAAATATAATACGGCGGGAACTGCCCGCACCTTCCACACCGCCACCGGCCGGGATGTCAGTGTGACAGGACCCTTTGGCTGGAAGATTGACCAGGCCGGAGAAGCCCAGGCTCTTGCGGATGTGATCCGCAGCGCCCAGTCCCAGAGCCGGGAGCCGGTCTATGCATCCAGAGCGGTGGACCGCAGCGCGGCAGAATGGGGAAGCACCTATGTGGAAGTAGACCTTTCCGGCCAGCATGTATACATGACAAAAGATGGCGCGGTTGTCTGGGACGCACTGTGTGTAACCGGCAATGTCTCCAAGAATTACACGACACCGCCGGGACTTTACAGTCTCACCTACAAGCAGCGTGACCGTGTCCTGCGCGGACAGAAGAAGGCGGACGGTAAGTATGAGTACGAGACACCGGTTTCCTACTGGATGCCGTTTAACGGCGGAATCGGACTTCATGACGCGAACTGGCGCAGCAAATTCGGCGGAACCATTTACCAGAATGGTGGCAGCCATGGCTGTGTGAACCTGCCGCCGGAGAAGGCAGCAGCACTTTATGACCTGGTATATACAGGAATCCCGGTCATTTGTTATAATTAACAAGATATTGTATAGAAGGAATGAAAGATATTTATGGAAACAGAAAATCAGCGGGCTGGCCATGGGCGCAGCCGTGGCAAATGGAACAGGCAGAGACGGAAGGAGAATGTGGAAAAGAATCATCAGAGCAGGCTGAATGAGAATACGCAGAATCAGGGCGCACCGGATTCGGAAAACCAGGGACAGGAACGCAAAAGAACCGGCAGAAAAATTGCCGTAGCAGTCGGGGGAGCAGTCCTGACTGCGGCAGTTGCTGCCGGTGCTGTCTATGTGGGAATGGGACAGAAATACAAACGGGTCTATTTCCCCAATACCACGGTGAACGGATTGAATGTATCCGGCCTGACACCGGAGGAAACCAAACAGCGGATTACCGAAGAGACCAATGGCTATACCCTGATGATTCAGGAGCGTGGAGGAGAGACAGAAACAATTCAGGGCGTGGATATCGGCCTGCATCCGGAATTTGACGGGACGCTGGAGCAGATCCTGGACAATCAGAATACGCTGGCCTGGGGCTTTCATATTAGCCGGTATGTGGACTATACCATCGATACCATGGCAGCTTTTGATGATGCAAAGCTTTCCGACGCGGTGTCAGGGCTTAACTGCTTAACGCCGGAGCGGGCTGCGGCACCGCAGGACGCGTACATATCGGATTATATTTCCGGGAAAGGGTATGAGATTGTCCCGGAGGAACAGGGAGCAAGTCCGGACCCACAGCTTCTTTCCAGCGCGGTGCATGACGCAATCTTAAATTTCCAGGAATCCCTCTCTCTGGAGGATGCGGATGTTTACGAGAAACCGCAGATTACGGCGGACAATGAAGCACTGAATGCAGAGCTTGAGGCGTGGAACAAATACGTGCATACCACGGTTACCTACCGTTTTGGCAGCAAAAGCGAGGTGCTGGATGGCGAGAAGATCCATACCTGGCTGGTGAGCAACGGGCAGGGCGGTGTATCCTTAGATGATGCAAAGATTGGCGAGTATGTTTCCTGGCTGGCGCAGACCTACAATACGGCTTACAAGCCAAAGACCCTGAAAACCTCTTACGGACAGACGGTTACCATCAGTAAAAGTGTGTATGGCTGGAAAATCAATCAGAGTAAGGAAACTGCGGCCTTAAAACAGATCCTCCTTTCCTGCGAGAGTCAGGAGCGGGAGCCGGTCTACAGCCAGACGGCAGCTTCGCATGATGGGAATGACTACGGAAATACCTACGCGGAGATCAACCTGACAGCTCAGCACATGTTCTTTTATAAGGAAGGAAAGCTTGTGGTACAGTCGGATTTTGTGTCCGGCAATGAGTCCAGGGGCTGGAGTACTCCGGCCGGTGTATATCCGCTGACCTACAAGCAGCGCAATGCTACTTTAAAAGGCGAGAACTATGAGACACCGGTATCCTACTGGATGCCGTTTAACGGCGGCATTGGTATGCATGATGCTTACTGGCGGTCCAGCTTTGGCGGCAAAATCTATAAGACAAATGGTTCCCACGGCTGCATCAATCTGCCTCCGGCAGTGGCCAAGACCGTTTATGAGAATATTTCCGCAGGCATGCCGGTGATCTGCTATCATCTGGATGGCTCGGGAAGCGGCACGACCAGCACTACGGCCCAGAATGGCGGCGCGGTATCGGAGACGAAACCGCAGCAGACCCAGCCGGCAGCGGAGACAAAGCCGCAGCAGAGTCAGGCCGCGTTAAATAATCCGTCCGGGGCGCATGAGACAACGGCAGCCCAGAACGGAGGAAGTTCCCAGTCATCCGCTGCGGCGCAGCCGACGACTGCAGCTCCTCAGCCAACCACCGCGGCACAGCCGGCATCCCAGCCGACCACCGCAGCGTCTCAGCCGACCAGCGCGGCTTCCTCTGGTTCCGGTCAGGCGCAGGCTTATCCGGGACAGAACAGTTCCGGCCAGAGCTCTTCATCCGGCAGTTCTTCATCCGGTGGTCCGGGAAGCGGAGGTACATCCGGCGGCATTCAGAACGCACCCGGTGGTCCGGGAAGCAGTTCCGGTGGTCTGTCCGGTTCCGGTGTGAGCAGCACGCCGGGCGTATCCCAGACACCTGGCCCCGGGGCCTGAGACGGGAATGGGATAATTACTTAACAAAATAAAGCAATTGACAAAGCTACATACGGGTTGTATGATTAAAAAAGCTTATAAACAAGAATATGCGTGAAAAAGAAAGCAAAGGAGCCTTCAACCAAGGGGCTTCTTTACTTTTTTGTGACTGTTCAGGAACCTTTTTTATGCAAACACGAGGAGGAAGCATTATGAAAAAGAACGCAAAGAAACTGATGGCAGCCGCTATGGCAGCCCTGATGGCAGCATCCATGACTGCATGCGGCGGCAGCAAGACTGAGACCACCGCAGCAGCAGATACTACCGCTGCTGAGAGTGCTGCAGACGCAGCAGAGACCACCGCAGCAGGCGAGACCGAGGCTGCAAAAGATGGTGAGAAGAAAGTATTAAAGGTAGCTATGGAGTGCGCATACGCACCGTACAACTGGACCCAGCCGGATGATTCCAACGGCGCGGTTCCGATCGCAGACAGCAACGAGTACGCTTACGGCTACGATGTTATGATGGCAAAGAAGATCTGTGACGAGTTAGGCTATGACTTGCAGATCGTTCGCCTTGACTGGGATTCCCTGATCCCGGCGATCCAGTCCGGTCAGGTTGACTGCGTAATCGCAGGCCAGTCCATTACCGAGGAGCGTCTTCAGGCAGTCGATTTCTCTGAGCCGTACTACTACGCAACCATCGTTACCCTGGTAAAACAGGACGGTAAGTACGCAGACGCAAAGAGCGTTGCAGACCTGGCTGGCGCAACCTGTACTTCCCAGCAGAGCACCATCTGGTATCAGAACTGCCTGCCGCAGATCCCGGACGCAAACATCCTGGCTGCAACCGCAAGCGCACCGGATATGCTCATGTCCTTAAACGCAGACAAGTGTGACCTGGTTGTAACTGACCAGCCGACCGGTAAGGGCGCACTGGTTGCTTACCCAAACTTCAAGATGCTTGAGTTTGGCGGCGGCGATGACGACTTCCAGGTAAGCGATGAGGATATCAACATCGGTATCTCCATGAAGAAGGGCAACACCGAGTTAAAAGAAGCCATCGACAGCGTCCTCACCAAGATGACCAAAGATGATTTCTCTGCTATGATGGACGAGGCAATTTCCGTTCAGCCGCTGGCTAACTAATTCAGATTCCATGTGGGCGCACCGTCAGGCGCGCCCTTGATTTGCAGTTTTAATTTTCAGAGGAGAAAGTATTATGCCAACAGACTTTTTCGGCCGTGTGATGGTCGTATTCCAGAGATACGGAATGTCTATGCTGCAGGGTGCCGGAGTCAGCATCCGCATTGCGCTGGTGGGCACCATTGTGGGATGTATCATCGGTTTCGCAGTAGGTATCGTGCAGACCATTCCGGTTGAAGCAAAAGACAATCCGATCAAAAAGGCAGTTTTATGGGTGATCAAGCTCATCATGAATGCCTACGTGGAATTTTTCCGCGGTACCCCGATGATGGCGCAGGCCATGTTTATCTACTACGGTATGCTTCCGCTTTTAGGCTTGAATTTAAGCATGTGGCAGGCCGCATATTTCATCTTGTCCATCAATACCGGTGCCTACATGGCTGAGACAGTCCGTGGCGGTATCCTTTCTATTGACCCGGGCCAGACCGAGGGCGCAAAGGCCATCGGCATGACCCATGTACAGACCATGCTTTACGTCATTTTGCCGCAGGCACTGAGAAACATCATGCCGCAGATCGGCAACAACCTGATCATCAACATCAAGGACAGCTGTGTGCTTTCCGTCATTGGTGTGGCAGAGCTGCTTTACAAGACAAAATCCGCAGCAGGCGCCCTGTACATGAACTTTGAGACCTACACCATCACCATGATCGTGTACTTCATCATGACCTTTACCTGCTCCCGCATCCTGCGGTGGCTGGAGAACCGCATGGACGGTTCCGACAACTACGACCTGGCAACCACGGACACCCTGGCCCATACCAGCGGCATGTACCGTTATGAAGAGAAAAAGAAGGAGGAAGACTAACAATGGCAGAGAATCATGTATTGGAAATTCGTCATTTAAGCAAATCCTTCGGCAAGCATGTTGTCCTGCGTGACATTGACTTTACAGTAGACACCGGAGATGTAACCTGTATTATCGGCGCGTCCGGTTCCGGTAAATCTACGCTGCTGCGCTGCATCAACATGCTGGAGACTCCGACCACCGGAGAAATCCTCTATCATGAGAAAGACATCACCGATAAGGGCGTGAATGTCCCGGCTTACCGCTCCAAGGTAGGCATGGTGTTCCAGAGTTTTAACCTGTTCAATAACCTGACTGTTCTGGAAAACTGCATGATCGGTCAGACCAAGGTATTAAAGCGCTCCAAAGAGGAAGCGAAGAAAAATGCCATGAAATACCTGGAGAAGGTAGGCATGGCACCGTACATCAACGCAAAGCCGAAGCAGATCTCCGGCGGACAGAAGCAGCGTGTTGCCATTGCCCGCGCCCTGGCCATGGAGCCGGAAGTGCTGCTGTTCGATGAGCCGACCTCCGCGCTGGATCCCCAGATGGTAGGCGAGGTACTGGCCGTTATGCGTACCCTTGCAAAAGAAGGCATCACCATGATCATTGTAACCCATGAGATGGCCTTCGCCCGCGATGTCTCCAACCATGTGGTATTCATGGCAGACGGAGTCATTGAGGAGGAAGGAAAGCCGGCAGATATCTTCGGCAATCCGCAGAAAGCAAAGACCCAGGAGTTCTTAAGCAGATTTATTCAGGGTTAAAAAATAAAATAAGGTTCGGAAGTAATGAAAGAGACCGCTCTCCTTTATTTTCACATATCGTTGTTTGCTTGCTCTCACAACACGCGTTCGCCTGCATCGGATGAAAATCCGCTGCATTTGGACACGTGTGATCGAGAGGCAAACAACCAGATATGTGGAAAATACCGGAGAACGGTCTCTTTCACTTCCTACTGTATTGGCTCTGCCAGGAAAAAATTATTTTTTCTTTTGCTGCAACATTTCTCCGGGCTCATCTGTATATAAGGTAGAACGGCATAAAACAGCCGTGAAAAATTCAGAATGCAGAGGAGAATAAGATTATGATGAGAAAGATGAACAAGCGTGTGTATGGAGTGATGCTGGCAGCAATGATGGCAGCGTCAGTTTCTGTGACAGCCTGCGGCGGGCAGAAAAGCACCGGGGAGACCATGAGCGTGCAGACAGAATCACACGATGATTCCAGAGTATCCGAGATGCCGGTTCCGTCATCCGGGGCAGATCAGGCAGGTGTACAGGAAAATGGAAAAGAAACGGATCAGATTCCAGAAGAATCCGTGGGTATGCCGAATCCGTTTACAGACAATGCCACGCTGGAAGAGGCAGAGAAAAATGCCGGTTTTTCCATTCAGGTGCCGGACAAAATCGGTGGAGTTTCCGCGACAGCGTTCCGAAATTTAGGCCAGGAAATGCTGGAAGTCATCTATTATAATGGCGAGCAGGAAGTGGCAAGAATCCGCAAGAGCCTGGATAATAAGGACAACAGCGGCAATTATGTGGGATATGCTGAGATTCAAAACAAGAAAATCGGTGACCGGGATGTAACCCTGAAAGGAAATGATGGCAAGGTTGTTTTGGCAATCTGGAATGACGGAGCGTACGGCTATTCCATCTCTGTGGATGAGCCGGGTGTGAGCCTGGAGGAGATGACAGCGCTGGTTGAGGTCGTGAAATAAGAAAGTACGGGAGAAGTGAGTATGGATTTTGTACTTTGGAACGAAGGAACATTTTCGGAAAAGCTGTTTTCCGGAATCCGCTTCTGGATCAGATGGATTGCAGAGAAAGTGGGGAGCGGAAACAGAACTGCAGAGGGGGAAGCAGAGGAAGATGAAAAATCCGTCCGTGCTTTCCATCAGAATGCAGAGCGTCTGCTGGATACCCACGGCAGTGCCGTGCTGCGGATGGCTTATTCCTACCTGCACAACATGAGTGACGCGGAGGATATTCTGCAGGAAACCCTGATCAAATATCTGAAAATACAGCCGGAACTGGAGGGACCGGAGCATGAGAAGGCTTGGCTTCTCCGGGTGGCAGCAAACTTGAGCAAAAACCGTCTGGACTACAACCGCCTGCGGGATACCGATGAACTGGAAGAAACGCTGGTGAGCCAGGAGCGGGAGGACCTTTCTTTTCTGTGGGAGGCAGTGAAGCAGCTGCCGGAGGCAAACCGTGAGGTGATCCATCTTTTCTATTATGAGGGATATCCTACCGCTCAGATTGCAAAGATTTTGAACCGCCGGGAGAGTACGGTGCGGTCGGATCTGCGCAGAGGCCGGGAACGGTTGAAGAAAATTCTGAAGGAGGAGTATGATTTTGAGTAAGAAGTATAAAGAAATCATGGATCAGGTCTGGGTGACGGATGAGATGAAACAGCGTGTTCTTCAGAATGTGAAAGCAGAGATGGAAGCGGAAGTTATAGCGGGAATGAAAGCAGAAAGCAAAATCAGGACGATTCAGAAGCAGAAGTCTGGAGAAACGCCAGAGTCAGGAAAAATCATTCATAGCCGTTTTCTGACCTATGGCAAGACTTCTAAGTATCTCTCCATCGCAGCCGGTATTATGATGCTGATCATGGGTGGCATGATTGTACCGAAATATACTCAATGTGGTCCGCCTGTGAATCCGACGGAAACCGCAGTCGGGATAGCACCGGGTGAGACTATGGTGGGTTTTGATGCGCCCGGAGCAGAGGAGTCCCAGAATGAGGCAGGTGGCCAGGCAGGTGCCATGGTTGGAAACGGTATGGTGGAAGTGGATTCCCTTGCAGAACTTTCCAAGTCCATTGGTTTTTCGGTGCCGGAAGTGAAATGCATTCCATTTGAAGTGACCAGCACTGTGTATACAAACGGCTGGAACAAATTCGCCCAGGTGGAATACCAGGGGAAAAGCCAGGATGAAGCAGTGCTGTTTCGCAAAGCCAGAGGAACGGATGATATTTCCGGTGATTACAATACTTATTCGGATGTAACGGAGGTTACTGTAAATGAAGTGTCCGTGACATTAAAAGGCGACGACGGGCAGTATAAGCTGGCTATCTGGCAGCAGGACGGATTTGCATATTCATTGAATTATGAACCGGGTGGAAGTGAGGATGTGTTTGTAGAGATGATCCAGAGTGTTCAGTAAATTTTTGCAGACACATGGTTGACACCACATATGACACCACATATAATGAGTGTAGGAGGTATTGAAAATGTCAAAGTGGGATAAACTGATAGCGCGGATATGTACTTTGTCAAAGGACCTCCGATTTGACGAATTGCGGAAGGTATTGGAGAGTTATGGATATGAAATGTATGCCCCCAGGAGCGGAAGCAGTCATTACACATTCAGAAAAGCAGGCTGTATGCCAATTACGATACCGAAGCATGAACCAATCAAGAAAGTATATGTAGAAATGGTAAGGCAGATTGTAGAAAGTGAGGCGAAGAATGATGAAGACGCTGAATGATTATATGGCTATGTCTTATCGCATGGAAATTGTAGAAGATAAAGACGAAGGTGGATTTGTAGTTTCCTATCCAGACTTGCCAGGATGTATTACATGTGGCGAAACGGTAGAACAGGCGGTTGCCAATGCTCAGGATGCAAAAAAAGCATGGTTTGAGGCGGCCTTGGAAGATGGAGCTGAGATTCATGAGCCAGATAGTCTTGAAGGTTATTCGGGACAGTTTAAATTAAGGATTCCGCGCAGTCTGCACAGGTCACTGGCAGAACATTCTCAGAGAGAGGGAATCAGTATGAATCAGTATTGTGTGTACCTGCTATCAAAAAATGATGCAGTATTTTCAAAATAAAAGTATCAAACAAGGCACATGGAAGTCTGACAGAAGATTTCTGTGTGCCTTGTTTGTGTTTTATTGTATTTATGTTTGCGCCAGCTTCCCGGACATCACATCAACAATCCACACCAGCAGGATCAGTCCCAGAAGGATAGCTCCGGCCCTTGACCAGTCATATTTGTTCATGGCAAAGATCAGCGGGGCACCGATGCCGCCGGCACCCACCAGGCCCAGAACCGATGCCTCGCGGATGTTCACATCAAACCGGTAAAGAACGGCAGAGCCAAATGCCGGAGCAATCTGCGGAAGCACGGCATGGCGGATGGCGGCCAGCGGGGAAACACCCATGGCAGTCAGCGCTCGGTACGGGCCCGGATCCAGCATGTCAAGGCATTCTGAAAAACGCTTGGTCAGAAGGCCGATGCTGCACATGGCTAGGGTCAGCACCCCGGTGAAGGCGCCTGGGCCGGATACCCGGATGAAGATCAGCCCGTAGATCAGAAACGGGATGGAGCGGATGGCAATCACCAGCAGGCGGAAAACTGCGCATACCGGAGCCGGGACAAATCGGCGGGTGCCGCAAAAAGCAAAGGGAACGGCTAACAGTGCGCCGATTCCGGTTCCTACAATGGAAATACAGACGGTCTCAAACAGCAGGTAAAAGAGGCCGTCTTTTTTAGTGGAAAAGAAAAATGTCCAGTCGGCCTGCAAGAGACCGCTCACCATGCTTTTTAAGGTACCGGGGCTGGTGTGGGAAAAGTCCGGCGGTGTCTGGAGTGCGAGACAGACACAAAATATCAGGAGTGTTCCTATGCCAAGCAGCAGGAGATGCTGTTTGCGTTTAGGACCGGATGTGGCCTCTGTCAGGAATTCTCTTCGTATCAGCGCAGACAGATAACGGCTGATGGCTTCAATGACACAGACCGTCAGAAACAAAACCAGAAGGATGGCGCCGACCTTCTGAAATTCCCGCCAGGAAATTTTTTCGTTCAGGATCAGGCCAATACCCCCTGCGCCGACATAGCCCAGAATGGAACTCTGCCGCACGTTGGTTTCCAGCAGATACAGGGCATTGGTCAGATAGGAGGGCAGAATCTCAGGCAGGACCGCATGGATAAAGGCCGGGAATGGAGCGCAGCCCATGGAACGGAGCGCCCGGTAGGCCGCGATGTTCGCAGCATCCGCATCCTCATAAGTGAGCTTTGTCATGATGGCAAAGGTGTAGAGGGTAATGGCAAAGGTGCCCGCGAATGTGCCAAGGCCGAATAAAAAGGTGGCGAGCAGAGCCAGCACCAGAGCTGGGAAAGAGCGCAGCACCTGGATCACAAAGCGGATGAGTCTGCGCAAAGCGGTTGGAAAGCGCAGGGAAACCGCACCAAAAGGAGATGCAAGAAGCCCCAGAACAGATCCCAGAATGGTTCCGCAGACGGACATCTGCAGGGTGTAGAAAAGCGGCGTCAGGATCTTAGGAAGATAAGAAAGATCCGGCTGGATCATGTCGGAAACCAGGTCGGCCAGATGGCTTTTCCGTGCAAAAAAAAGCGCCGGATCGCAGCCGGTGAAGGCTGCGGCGGCAAAGAAGATGGCCAGAAGGAGGAAACAGCCGGACAGACGGTATGCAGTTTTTCGGTTGTGTCGTAAGGTCTGAGTCATGAAATAAGCCTTTTGGAACTGCCGTGCATCAGGCGGTTCCCCTTTCTGAATGTGGTGATTTGCCCGGGGAATCAGGCATCTTTCTCATAGATGCAATGGATCATGGTCTCATCCAGCTGGTCCGGCGTTCCGTCAAATGCCACGCTTCCGTCTTTGAGCCCAATGATCCGGTCAGAAAATTCCAGGGAAAGTTCCAGATTGTGGCTGTTCATCAGAATGGTGACGCCCTCGGTTTTCTGGATTTCCTTTAACAGCTCTAAAATCTGATGGCCGGTAATCGGGTCCAGGGATGCTGCCGGTTCATCGGCCAGCAATAATTTCGGGTGCCGCATCAGGGCGCGGGCAATGGCCACCCGCTGCTTCTGGCCGCCGGACAGTGCCTTGACGGGTTCGTCTGCTTTTTCGGAAAGTCCGACCCGGTCCAGAAGGTTTAAGGCTTCATTGCGGCGCTCATGTCCGTAAAGGCCGAAGACAGCGGGAAACAGTGGCATGTCCGGCAGACAGGCAGTCAGTACATTATCCAGGCAGGTGGAATTTTCTACGAGACAGAAATCCTGATAAATGGTGCCGATGGAACGCCGAATCTGCTTCTGCTCCCATTTTGGCATGGCATCCTGGCGCCTGCCGTCAAACAAAAGCGCGCCGGACGTCAGGATATCCATGCCGTTTAAAATGCGAAACAGCGTTGTCTTTCCGGCACCGGATGGGCCGATGACGGAGACGAATTCACCCTGGAAAACGGAAAGATTTATGTTTTTCAGGGCCACGGTTCCGCCGGGAAACTTCTTTCCGGAATTTTGTAATGTAAGTTCCATAGAAAATACCTGCCTGTGTTTTGTCTTTGACTGTGCCCAAACGGGGCAGCTGCGTTTCTGTTAGTCCAGCGATTTTAACAGCTCCTGGGCTGCGCGCTCGCCATCATAATTGGCATCGTCACCCCACTCATAGCCAATCTGGCTGAATACGCTGAAAATCTCTTTTCCCTCATCGGTTTTTGCAAGTTCAATAAAGGAATCACCCAATGCCTTGCGGAAGTCTTCATCCTGCATCAGCTCAGAGTTCTTGCTGTAGGCAATCATATCGTTGTAGATAGGTTCGGTTACGCCAATGATGCCGGTCTGTTTTACCATCTCATCGGTTCCGCCCAGCTTCTCCTGCCAGTCTTTGGCATTTTTTGTGCGGATGTGGCCAAAGGAAACCATCACATCGGCCTGGCCGGATGCAAGGCGTGCCAGGGAAGTGGTGTAGGAGTCGGACTGAATGGCATTGTCCAGGTCGGCAATGGTTTTTCCGTAACGCTCCTGTAACCACAGGGACGGGTAGATGTAGCCGGATGCGGAGGTAGGTCCCATGACAGCCCAGGTGGCGCTGTTTAAGTCATCCCAGGTCAGCTCTTCGCCGTTGTTGACTTTGGCAAGCAGTTCCTGGCCTTTTTCACTCGGACCGGCCAGAATAATGGAGCGGTAGTAGGTGCTCATCTGGTCGGTGTTTTCCTCAATGGTGCCGTCGTTCCAGTCCTTCGGATTCTCGGAATCCTTGTTGATGGCATAGCGAAGGGCGGTGAGGAGCACGTCACAGTCATCGGAGAACAGCACGTAGTTGCCGCCGGAGATGAAGCCGATGTCTGCGCTTCCCGCGCTTAAGGCCTCACCGACTGCGGTGTAGCTGGTGCCGACAGTCATATCAATATCAGCCACATCGTACCCCTTGGTCAGAAGTTCCTCTTTTAACAGATTCTCCAGCGGTTCTGTTGCGGTGGTGATGGTGTCCGCGTCCGCATAAGGGGAAAAGGCAATCTTTAAGGAATCCACGGTTTTCGGCTCGGTGGATCCGGCTTCGGAAGTTTCACTCTCAGAGCCGTTTGCGGTCGTTGTTTCTGCGGCAGAAGTTTCCGGAGCGGCCGGTGCAGATGTCTTGGAGGAACATCCGGTGACAAGTCCCAGGCAGAGTGCCAGGGAAAGTGCTGGTACAACAAATTTTCTCATAAAATAATACCTCCAATGGCCCGTTTCGGGCAGAATAAATTTGTGCGCACAGGCGCGATATTCTGCTGAAAGAGTTTCGGATTTGGTTCATCTGCAGGAGAAATCCTGCAAAATGAAAAAGGGCATGCCGCAGCATGCCTGAACGAGACCTTCAGACAGAATGCTGACAGCCCGTATCTGGACAGAGTACGGACAGGGGACGGTCGATCCTTCCTGGGATCCTCTCAGCCCGGAACACGGACTCCCTCGCAATCTGGTTTTCGTCATCGTGATAATTGTTTTTTGTTTCGGTTCATGCAGCGCAAAAACCGTATCGTTCTGATCGTAATGTCAGGGAGCTCCCCCTCACATTGCATTCCGTTAACCGATAAGGATTGTAGCACAGAAAGCAGAAAAAAACAAGAGAAGAACACCCCGGCAAAGTATGTGGACGCGTAACAGAAATGTAAGAAAAGGGTAAGCTTGGTGTTCTTGCGGAGAGGGTGACATCTTATATAATAAAAATAGAAGTGAATGAATGTTTACTCGTGACAGTGAAAATACGGAACTGTTACGAAAAGAGAAAACAGTGAAAGCGGAAGGAGGCGGCAGAATGAAACAGACAAAACACACCTGGTGGACATTTTCTCCCTGGGAGGCAGACGCACTGCGTCAGTATCTGGAACAGTTGGCTCTGGAAGGCTGGTATCCGGAAAGCATTGGCACAGCCGGCATGAAATGCCGCCTGGGTAAGCCGGAAAAGCGCCGTTATGCGGCGGTGCTGGCACCGAAGACCTCCGTACTGACCGGGGCGGATTCCTGGGACGCCGGAAAATTCCGGGAACGCTGTGAAGCCGCCGGATGGAAGCTTCAATGCAGCGGTATAAACTGGCAGATTTTTTATACTACGGATGAAACGCTGGAGCTCACAGAGGAAATGAGTGACGCAAACCAGTTTTTGATTCAGAAAGCCCTGGTATTTGGCTGGTCCACCCGTATTTTCTATCCGCTGATCGTGGTGCTGGAGTGCTGGCTGGTGTATCAGTACTTTCAGAATCCGGGAAAATTGTTTACCGATCCCTGGACGCTGTTTTCCATGACCCTCAGTCTGGTGCTTATCTTTTCTTATGGGATTCCCTATGTGCATCTGCTTCGCTGGGTGCGGGACAGTGCGTGCATGTTAAAAGAAGAAGGTCATCTTCCGGTTATGGATGTAAAGAAGCGACTGCGAAGCAAAAAACGACTGATGATCCTGCTTGGAGTGCTGATTTCTGTGTCACTTGCCATTGCATTTTCCCTTTCCATCCGCATGGTTGTCACCACGGTAACGTCCAGCCTGATTATCCTGGGAAGCGCATATCTGGTGCTTTACTGGCTCCGGAAGCATGGAAGCGGTGATTCCCGCGAAAACTGGATCGGTTACCTGGTCGGCGTGACTGTGCTCTGCATGATTCTGGTGCCGCTGTCCGGGGCAGTGATCGACCGTCTGCCTGGGGATGAAGAGGTACAGGAGAACCTGAAACAGACTGCATTTGCCAGTTATCAGAACAATGATATTCAGGTGGACGGGGCTGGAAATCAGGTGGTTGTGACGGTTTACAAAAGCCGCTTCTCCTGGATTATTCAGAAGACAAGAACGTGCTATCCAAAGAATATGTCCAGATGGTGGGATGTGACGGAGCTGGAAGTGCCGGAAACGTTAAGCGCACTGCCGGACGGTGTGACCATTTCCTGGTATCGGTACAACATACGCAAAGAGGATGAAAAAGAAAAAACGGAATCGCAGGAAGTGATAGCAGCAGACAGGAAAACTGCGGAGGAATTGCAGAAGGAACAGAATGCTGTGCAGGAAGCGGAGAAAGCGCCGGAAATTGTACTGGATGAGCTGATCTTAAGTGATAACAACCGCCTGGTCATTCTGGATTACGGCGGAGGAACCGATGTGTCCAGCGTGGAAGAGGCGGTGCAGGGATTTCTGGAACCGCTGATGAAGCAATAGAACCGAAATCAGATGAATAGAGGGCCAGTGCAGGTGTGAAAATCTGTTCTGGCCTTCTGTTATCATGAATCAACATCTGCAGGAATGCAGATAAAATCCAGATTATCCCGTGCACATTGTCCAGGGGAGATACGGCGGCCGGTTTTGGGACAAAAAAGGTCACGGCCGGGCTCCAGAAAGATCAGATCACCCTTCTGGAAGGTTCCGTCCGTGCAGGATTTGGTGACAAGATAAGGCCTGTCCGGCGTCAGAGAGAGACGCTGGATCGTATCTTTCAGAAGTGCTCCTTTTTCCAGCAGTTCATCCCAGGATAATAGTTTTTTATTAGAAGAATTCGGCTGATCCGAAGCAGATTCGTATTTCATTTGGATGATCTCCCTCAATGATTTTATCCTACTTTATCATACTTTATCCTACTTAACAATATCAAATCCGCCTTCATGCTATAGTACAAAAAAGTTTGCGAACACCGTGAACCGTACAAAAGTGAAGGAGGATAACGGCATGAGACCGCTAAAAGGGAAAGTCAGCATCACGCTGGACAGCGACATCATACAGACGATCAGAGATTACGCAGAAGAAGATGACCGCTCATTCAGCCAGTACATTAATATGGTATTGAAGGAATATATAAGCAGGCGAAGCAGGACTGATGAAACATAGTCTTGTCGGCGCCTGTTTTTATTATACAACGAAAATACGATATGACAAGACGGATAAATTGCATTATCCATTTGCGGACAATGTGATACTCCTGCAGACGGACAGGAATTTTCTGAACGGAAAATGCCGCATGACACCGTGATGGCAGCAGAACTGCAAAGAAAAAGGCCCATGGAAGCCGCCAGCAGGCAGCCTCTATGGGCTCTTTGTATTGTGGTTATGGTAACTGTGAGGGTACTGAACAGTTACGGGTTATGTAAAAATTTGCTTAGTTGAGTTTATCTCCAAGGATTCTGGTCCAGTAGTCCTTTGTTTCTGCCACGACCACACCGCTTAATGCCAGCAATGCAATCAGGTTCGGCAGTGCCATCAGGGCATTGAAGATATCGGCGATGGTCCAGACAGCTTCCACGGTCATAAACGGTCCGATGAAGATGGCCAGAATGTAAAGAAAACGATATGCCATAACGGCTTTCTGACTTCCGTTTGATAAGTACTCCAGGCAGCGCTCTCCGTAGTAGTTCCATCCGATGATGGTGGTGAAGGCGAAGAAGATCAGGCACATCATCAGCAGGAATGCGGAAAACTGTGCCGGTACCGGAAGTCCCATCTGGAATGCGCGGGTGGTGACTGCTACACCTTCCAGGCCAACGGTGTGGGAACCGGTCAGCACGATGCAAAGGCCGGTCATGGTACATACGATGATGGTATCGATAAAGGTACCGGTCATGGTAACCAGACCCTGACGGGCCGGTTCTTTGGTCTGTGCGGCAGCGGCGGCAATCGGCGCGCTTCCAAGACCTGCCTCATTGGAGAAGATGCCGCGGGCGATACCCTTCTGCATGGCAATTAAGACAGCACCGAGAGCGCCGCCGGCGGCAGCTCGCAGGCCAAATGCACTCTGAATGATCTCAGCAAACGCAGCCGGAATATGGGATGCGTTTAACACCAGGATCACGATGCAGGCCACAATGTAGAAGACAGCCATGAACGGAACAACAATGGAAGAAACACTTGCAATACGCTGAATACCGCCCAGCACAACCAGAGCTACACAGAGGGTCAGGATGATGCCGGTTACGACAACGGCAATGCTGTAATCGTGACCAAAGAGATGGATCACATGCTCTTTATTTGCGTCAAAAAAGTTTCCGGCTGCGGCAGTGATGCCGTTGACCTGGGTGAAGGTACCAATTCCCAGAAGACCAACTCCGGCGCCGAAGAAGGCGAAAATCTTGCCCAGCCAGCGCCAGTTTTTACCCATACCGTTTTCGATGTAGTAGAACGGTCCGCCAAGTACATGACCATTTTCATCGATGGTGCGGTACTTGATGGCCAGTACACCTTCTGCGTACTTGGTAGCCATACCGAACAGGGCCGCGATCCACATCCAGAACAGTGCTCCGGCACCGCCGGCAACCAGTGCCGTGGCCACACCGACGATATTACCGGTACCGATGGTGGCGGACAGGGCGGTACAAAGAGCAGCAAAGCTGCTGACCTCACCGTGGCCCTCGTCTTCATTCTGGAACATGTATTTACAGGCCATGCCCAGCTTGTGGAACTGGATTCCGCGCAGACGGATGGTTAAGAAGATACCGGTTGCGAGGATCAGGACGATCAGGGGAACACCCCATACAAAACCATCCAGCCAGTTCAGAAACGCGCTTACTTTACTTAACATAATACTCACTCTTTCTCCCGTGGGGGTGTTTATATAGAAGCTCTGGGGGAAGAAAACCAGTAGAAAACCGGTTTTTTGTAAACAAAAAAGGAAGTGTTCCAACTGCACCTTCGCAGATGAAAAACTCCCTCTAAAGAGTGTGGAAAGACGGATGCATTGCTGCATCAGACTGCTCTGTCCTTTTGCCTGAGAGATTGGCACATTCTGTGCTGTACACCTTCGGCGCTCCATACATGAGACTCTCCAGAGTTTGCTTCTTGAAAAGAAGCATAGACGATTTACTTTTGAAAAGCAAGTGTATTTTTGAAAAACGGGAAAAATTCTTCGGAAAAATACAATTTTATAAAGTGCAGCTTGCAGATCTTTATAAAATGTGTATAATGAAAATGATAAAATGTTCAAAAAAGAACAGTTTTATTTTGAAATAAATGACGGAACAAAGAAAAGAACAGAAGGAAGGAGAACATATGCTTCAGGCAACAGAATTTTTGCGTCTCATGCGCTTTATCACAAAATCTCATGAGGCGTGCATCCAGACCATCTGCAGGGAACACCAGCTTACCATGATGGAGGCCACCATCATCACCTTTCTGAGAAATAATCCCAGTGTGGATACGGCTGCAGATATCGCGGAACTGCGGATGCTGTCCAAGGGGCAGGTTTCCCAGGCAGTGGAGTCACTGGTTCAGAAAGGACTGGTGACAAGACAGCCGGATGCTTCAGACCGGCGCCGGATCCATCTCCTGTTATGTGAAAAAAGCATTCCTGTAACGGATTCCATCGATGCGATCCAGCGTCAGTTTCTTGCAGGCATATTTGATGGATTTTCAGAGAAAGAGATGGAATGCTTTGCCGGTTTTCATGAGCGGATCATGGAAAATGTCCGACGGTTATCTGAAAAAATGGTAACTGTTCAGTAGGTTTGCGCATTTACTGCGCTGACCGTAAGAAAACATAGGCTGGCAGGCAAAAATCCCATTGCCGTAGGCAATTTTAATGGATTTTTGCTCGTGACTGTGAAGGTACTGAACAGTTACAAAAAATGAGAGAAAGAAGGAATGCACATGAATAACGAAAAGGATTTTTTAGGGAAAGAACCCATTGGAAAACTGCTGCGCTCCCTGGCAATTCCGACCATTACCGCGCAGCTCATCAATATGCTTTACAACATTGTAGACCGGATTTATATCGGCCATATTCCGGAGTCCGGAGCCCTGGCTCTGACCGGTGTGGGTGTCTGCATGCCGCTGATTATGATCGTATCGGCGTTTGCGGCTCTGGTGGGAAGCGGCGGAGCGCCGCGGGCTTCCATCCACATGGGAAAACAGGATTATGACCAGGCAGAGAAAATTCTTGGTAACTGTTTCACGCTGCAGGTCGTGATCTCGGCCATCCTCACAGCGGTATTGTTCCTGTTTAACCGGAAGTTTCTTCTGGCATTTGGCGCCAGTGAAAACACGATTGAATATGCAGTCAGCTACATGAATATCTACTCATTGGGAACCATCTTTGTGGAGCTGACACTGGGCATGAACATGTTCATCACGGCTCAGGGATTTGCGAAAACCGGTATGCTTTCCGTGCTGATCGGAGCAGTCTGCAACATCGTTCTGGATCCGGTTTTCATCTTTGGCATGCACATGGGGGTTCGCGGGGCAGCGCTTGCAACAGTCCTTTCCCAGGCATGTTCCACCATCTGGGTGCTGGCCTTTCTGACCGGCAAAAAGACCCGCCTGAAAATCCGTCTGCGCAATATGGGACTGACTCCGTCTGTTATTCTGCCGTGCGTGGCACTGGGGGCGGCCACCTTTGTCATGCAGTCCAGCGAGAGCATTATTTCCATCTGCTTTAACTCTTCCCTGTTAAAATACGGTGGAGATATTGCGGTAGGAGCTATGACGATCTTAACCAGCGCCATGCAGTTTGCCATGCTGCCGCTGCAGGGACTTGGACAGGGCGCGCAGCCAATCATCAGTTATAACTACGGTGCACGGAATGCAGAGCGTGTAAAAGGCGCGTTCCAGCTTCTTTTAAAAGTCAGCCTGATCTATTCCACCCTGATCTGGCTGTTTGTACAGGTGGTTCCGCAGGCTTTTGCGGGAATGTTTACCTCGGACGCAGAGCTTCTGGCCTTCACTTCCAGGGCGCTCCGCATTTATATGGCCTGTGTCTTTATGTTTGGCATTCAGATCGCCTGCCAGATGGCATTTACCTCCATCGGCTTTGCGAAAGAGTCCATTATTGTGGCGGTGACCCGGAAATTTATCCTGCTGATCCCGCTCATTTATATCCTGCCGCGTGTGTTGACTGGCAACCAGACCTTTGCGGTTTATACGGCAGAGCCGGTGGCAGATTTTCTGGCGGTGACCTTTACGGCACTGCTGTTTCGGAGACAGTTTAAGAAGGCACTCAGCAGCCTGGTTTCGTAACCTGGTGGCATATTTCGCCAAAATTGCGGTGGAATATGCCACTTTTGTAGTTGAGAAAAAAGAGGAATGTTATATTGGATTTCATAGAAAAAGGGCACAGAGCCAGAGAAAAAGAAAGGCAGTTTTGCTATGGATCTAGGCGAATTCTATGAGAAACATAAGCAGTATTATTACTGGAAATTAAGCAGAAACATAAGTGGAACGGGACTTGCGTTTCATGCGGAAGACATCATTCACGATGTTGTGGTGAATATGATAGCAGACGAGAAACAGCGGACAAAGTTTGAAGGCCTCACGGAGCAGGAGGCAAAGGCGTATTTTGCGTCCTGCCTGCGGCATCGCCTGATCGACGTAGTCCGGCGGGAAAAGCGCCGCAGGGCATATCTGGAAATGCAGAAACGATATGAGAAAAGGCTGGAAACAGCGAGCAGCAGCGCAGAAACAATTGTAGTGGAACAGTTGGACTTTGAGAATAACCTGACGGGTACGTTCGCTCTTCTGAGTACCGAAGAACAGGAACTTTTGCGTCAGGTTTTTGTACAGAAACTGCCCTACCGGGAGATTGCAAAGCGGAGCCGTCTTAGGGAAAGCGCCATTGCCATGAGGGTGATGAGACTTCGGAGAAAAATCCTGAAAATCTGTCTGGAACGTGGAATTTTATGCGAAAAACCGGAGGAAAATCTATCCTGGACATGAGCATTCTGAGCGTAAAAGGAACCTGCTAATGGCTGTTCTCTGAAAAAAATTCAGCAGAAAAAATAAAATTTGGGTCTTGCCAACCGAAAAAACATGTGTTATTATGATGACAATTTTCAGAGAGATATCTCTGAATCTTAACCATAGAAAGGCAGTGAAGGAGACTCTTGCCAGCAGGACTTCGACAGGAAGAGGGCGTCACCGACTGAGAGCGCCGTCAGGTTGGACTCTGGCTCACAGGGAACACTCCGGAGCCGGTATTTCGAAACACACAGGCTTAAGAATCGGCTGAGTGCGTAGGGGTATCCGTCAGGCACACGTTACGTGTCTTAAAAGAGTGGAGCCGCTTTTGCTCAAAGGGGAGCAGGAGGCAGGTCTCAATGCGGGTGGTACCGCGGAACATAACAAGAGTATAGTGTCCCGTCCCGGAATATGTAACCGTATTCCGTGGACGGGATTTTTGTTTTTATCCCCGAAAGACCCCGGAATATGAAAAACTTCACATTCAGGTAAGGAGAGAGCAGCATGGAATTTTTAACAGGTGTCAAGGAGAAGGAAACAGTCAGTGTCAGCGAGATTTTAAGCGGGGATTATGTGGGAAAGACCGTCAAAATGAACGGCGCAGTCCATAACATCCGTGATATGGGCGAGTTTGCGTTTGTGATCCTCAGAAAGGCAGAGGGCCTGGTGCAGTGTGTATATGAAGATGGCAAAACCGACTTGGATTTAAAGGAGTTGAAGGAAGAATCCGCAGTGGAAGTCACCGGTGTGGTAGCGCTGGAAGAGCGTGCGCCGCAGGGCTTTGAACTCCGTCTTACCGGCATTCGGGTGCTGTCTCAGCCGGCGGAGACCATGCCGATCGCCATCAACAAATGGAAGATGAACACCTCCCTGGAGACAAGACTGAGCCTGCGCCCGGTATCCTTAAGAAACGTCCGGGAACGTGCGAAATTCAAAATTCAGGAGGGAATCGTAAGAGGATTCCGTGAGTTTTTATCCTCCCAGGGATTCACCGAGGTTCATACGCCGAAGATTGTATCCCGCGGCGCAGAGGGCGGCGCGAACGTCTTCAAATTAAACTATTTCAACAAAAAAGCAGAGCTGGGACAGAGCCCGCAGTTCTACAAACAGATGATGGTAGGCGTATTTGACCGGGTATTCGAGGTGGCTCCGGTGTTCCGTGCCGAGAAGCACAACACCACCCGTCACTTAAATGAATACATTGGCCTGGACTTCGAGATGGGCTACATCGACAGCTTTGAGGATGTCATGGCCATGGAGACCGGCTTCTTAAAATATACCATGGAGCTGTTAAAGAGGGATTACAAAAAGGAACTGTCCATGCTGGGCATCGACCTTCCGTCCATCAGCCAGATCCCGCAGGTACGCTTCGATGAAGCCAAGCAGCTGGTATCCGAAAAGTACAACCGCAAGATTCGCAACCCATTCGATCTGGAGCCGGAGGAGGAAGTACTGATTGGCCGTTATTTCAAGGAAGAGTACGACAGCGACTTCGTATTTGTCACTCATTATCCGTCCAAGAAGAGACCGTTTTACGCCATGGATGATCCGGCAGATGCCCGCTTTACCTTAAGCTTTGACCTGCTTTACAAGGGTCTGGAGATCACCACCGGAGGCCAGCGTATCCACGATTATCAGATGATCCTGGAGAAGATGGCAAAGCGTGGAATGGATCCGGAGGACATCAAGGATTACCTGATGATCTTCAAATATGGCATGCCGCCGCACGGTGGCCTGGGCATTGGCCTGGAGCGTCTGACCATGCGCCTCTTAGATGAGCAGAACGTCCGCGAGACTTCCCTGTTCCCGCGTGATGTGACCAGACTGGAACCGTAAGGAAAATGAAAATATGCCTGTTTGAAGGCGGCAGGGCCGGTTGACATGCGCAGCACAGCAGCATGGCCCGCTGCCGGGGCAGTGAAAAAGAACACGGAAAGGAAAGAAATCATGGCAAATATCATCAGTGATGAGACCATCGAATATGTAGGAATTCTGGCAAAGCTGGAACTCTCAGACGAGGAAAAAGAGGCGGCTAAGAAGGATATGGGCCGGATGCTTGATTACATTGACAAGTTAAATGAACTGGATACCAGCGGGGTAGAGCCCATGTCCCATGTATTCCCGATGACCAACGTATTCCGGGAAGATGTGGTGACCAATGGAGATGAGCGGGACAAGATCCTACTGAACGCGCCGGAGCAGAAGGATGGAGCCTTTAAGGTTCCGAAGACTGTGGAATAAGCGGATAGAAAACGAAAAACTGTGGAGAATCCGGATGGATTTAGAAAAAGCTGTGGAAAACAGCAGACATGAATGGAGGAAATAACGTGAGTATCCTGGATTTAACAGCGGTAGCGCTTGGAAAAAAGATCAAAGCAGGCGAGATCACGGCGGTGGAAGCCACCAGGGCAGCGCTGGCCCAGATCAAAGCTCTGGAGCCGGTTTTAAACTGCTACATGACCGTAGATGAAGAGGGCGCACTGAAGCGTGCCGAAGAAGTACAGAAACAGATTGAAGATGGAACCATGACAGGCCCTCTGGCTGGTGTTCCGGTAGCCATCAAAGATAATATGTGCACCGAGGGACTGTTAACCACCTGCAGTTCCAAGATCCTTTATAACTTTAAGCCAACCTATACGGCAGAGGCCGTCAAGAACCTGGAAGCAGCAGGTGCCATCATCCTGGGCAAGACCAATATGGACGAGTTCGCCATGGGAAGCACCACCGAGACTTCTGCATACGGCGAGACAAAAAACCCTTGGAACACCGAGCATGTGCCGGGCGGTTCCTCCGGCGGTTCCTGCGCGGCAGTAGCAGCCAATGAGTGCTTCTTCGCTCTGGGTTCCGATACCGGCGGTTCCATCCGCCAGCCAAGTTCCTTCTGCGGCGTCACCGGTATTAAGCCGACCTACGGAACCGTTTCCCGTTACGGCCTGATTGCCTACGGTTCTTCCCTGGACCAGATCGGACCGGTGGCGAAGGATGTAACCGACTGTGCCACCATTCTGGAAACCATTGCTTCCTATGATAAAAAGGACAGCACCTCCATCCAGCGTGAGGACTGTGATTTTACCTCTGCCCTGGTGGATGATGTGAAGGGCATGCACATCGGCATTCCGCGCGATTACTTTGGTGAGGGCCTGGATCCGGAAGTAAAGGATGCCATCTTAAAGGCAGCCAAAGTTCTGGAAGAGAAGGGCGCCATTGTGGAGGAGTTTGATTTAAGCCTGGTAGAATATGCAATTCCGGCTTACTACGTTATTGCTTCCGCAGAGGCCAGCTCCAACTTATCCCGTTTCGACGGTGTGAAATACGGATACCGGACGAAAGAATATGAGGGCCTTCACAACATGTACAAAAAGAGCCGTTCCGAGGGCTTTGGCCCGGAGGTAAAGCGCCGCATCATGCTGGGCTCCTTCGTCCTCAGCAGCGGTTATTACGATGCTTACTATTTAAAGGCACTCCGCACCAAAGCGCTCATCAAGAAAGCCTTTGATCAGGCCTTTGAAAAATACGATGTCATTCTTGGACCGGCAGCTCCGACCACTGCGCCGAAGCTTGGCGAGTCCTTAAGTGATCCGCTTCAGATGTATCTGGGCGATATTTATACCATTTCCGTAAACCTGGCAGGACTTCCGGGTATGACCGTTCCCTGTGGGAAAGACTCTAAGGGCCTTCCCATTGGCCTGCAGCTGATCGGAGACTGCTTCAAGGAGAAAAATATCATCCGCGCAGGCTACGCTTACGAGTGCAGCAGAACTTACGAAGAGCCGGAACTGGCAAAACAGGCAGAAAAGGAGGCACAGTAACATGAGCAAACAGTATGAGACCGTCATAGGTCTGGAGGTTCACGTAGAACTGGCCACCAAAACCAAAATTTTCTGCGGATGTTCCACCGAATTTGGCGGAGCACCGAATACCCACACCTGCCCGGTCTGCACCGGTATGCCGGGTTCCCTCCCGGTCCTGAACAAGCAGGTGGTAGAATACGCGCTGGCCGTAGGCCTTGCCACCAACTGTGGCATCAACCAGTACTGCAAATTTGACCGGAAGAACTATTTCTACCCGGATAACCCGCAGAACTACCAGATCTCCCAGTTATATCTGCCAATCTGCCATGACGGCTGGGTGGAGATTGACACCGCCGCAGGCAAAAAGAAGATTGGCATCCATGAGATCCATATGGAGGAGGATGCCGGAAAGTTAGTCCATGACGAGTGGGAGGACTGCTCTTTAGTAGACTACAACCGAAGCGGTGTGCCGTTAATCGAGATCGTATCCGATCCGGATATGCGCAGTGCCGATGAGGTCATTGCCTATCTGGAGAAGCTCCGCCTGATTATCCAGTATCTGGGCGCGTCTGACTGCAAGCTGCAGGAGGGCTCCATGCGTGCTGATGTCAACCTGTCCGTCCGCGAGGTGGGTGCGCCGGAGTTCGGCACCAGAACGGAGATGAAGAACTTAAACTCCTTTAAGGCCATTGCCCGTGCCATTGAGGGCGAGCGTACCCGCCAGATCGAGCTGATTGAGGATGGCAAGAAGGTCATTCAGGAGACCCGCCGCTGGGATGACAACAAGGAATCCTCCCATGCCATGCGTTCCAAGGAAGACGCGCAGGATTACCGCTACTTCCCGGATCCGGACCTGGTTCCGGTATGGATCCCGGACGAGTGGATTGAGCGGGTGAAGGCAGCACAGCCGGAGCTTCGCACCGAGAAGCTGGCACGCTATGAGAGCGAGTACGGACTGCCACAGTACGATGCGGAAATCCTGACCGGTTCCAAGCATCTGGCCGATGTATTTGAGCAGACGGTAGCACTCTGCGGCAAGCCGAAGGAGGTTTCCAACTGGCTCATGACCGAGGCCATGCGTTTGTTAAAAGAGCAGGAACAGGAGCCGGAAGACATGAAGTTTTCCCCGGAGAATCTGGCAAAGCTCATCAGCCTGGTGGAGAAGAACGTCATCAACCGTACCGTGGCGAAGGACGTATTTGAAGCCATCTATAAGGAAGACGTGGATCCGGAGCGTTACGTTGAGGAACACGGCTTAAAGGTTGTCAATGATACGGACGCGCTGTCAAAGACCATTGAAGATCTGCTGGAGAAGAACCCGCAGTCCGTTGCAGACTTCAAGGCAGGAAAAGAGAAAGCCATGGGCTTCATCGTGGGCCAGACCATGCGGGCCATGAAGGGCAAGGCAGACCCGGCTGTGGTAAACCAGCTGGTAAGAGAGCTTATGTCCAGATAAAGACAAACAGAAAAACGGCCAGTCTGTGCTGTCAGGGAGTCCAAACCGGACTTTCAGGTGGTGCAGAACTGGCTGTCTTACTGAAAAGAACAATTTTCACTTAGATGTCTTTGCAGGGAAACCAGTGACAGAAAAATAATATTTTATATGTAAAATTTGTGGGAAATGTGATTGTAATAACGATGTCTTTCGTGTAGAATGGAATGCAAACCGAGAACCCCGGGTGTCAGCGCCCGGGTGAAGAAAGGGAGTACACAGCTGATGAGGAGGAAAAAGAAGATGCAGCCATATGCAGAGATGAGCACAGAGGAACTGCAGGAGCTCAGAAAACAGCTTTCTGCTCAGTACAAAGAGTTTCAGGGAAAGGATTTAAGACTGGACATGTCCAGAGGTAAGCCAAGTGTGGAGCAGCTGGATCTTTCCATGGGAATGATGGATGTGTTAAGCAGCAGCGATGACTTAACCTGCGAAGACGGAACGGACTGCCGTAACTATGGTGTTCTGACCGGAATCAAGGAAGCCAAAGAGCTGATCGGAGACATGATGGAGGTAGCGCCGGATTACATTATCATCTATGGCAATTCCAGCTTAAATGTCATGTTCGATACCGTATCCCGTTCCATGACTCACGGCGTAATGGGATGTACTCCGTGGTGCAAATTAGATAAGGTAAAATTCCTTTGCCCGGTACCGGGTTATGACCGCCATTTTGCTATCACCCAGTATTTTGGCATTGAGATGATCAATGTGCCGATGACTCCGGAAGGTCCGGATATGGACATGGTAGAGAGACTGGTGGCAGAGGATGACAGCATCAAGGGTATCTGGTGCGTGCCGAAGTACTCCAACCCGACCGGAACCAGCTATTCCGACGAGACGGTTCGCCGATTCGCAAGACTGAAACCGGCAGCTCCGGATTTCCGTATCTACTGGGACAACGCATACGGCGTACATCATTTATACGACCACGATCAGGATCATTTAATCGAGATCCTGGCAGAGTGTAAGCGCGCCGGAAACCCGGATATGGTTTACAAGTTCGCTTCCACCTCCAAAATCAGCTTCCCGGGTTCCGGCATTGCGGCCATCGCAACCTCCCGCAATAACCTGGAAGATATCGAGAAACAGTTAAAGTTCCAGACCATCGGTCACGACAAGGTAAACCAGCTGCGCCATGTCCGCTATTTCAAAGATATCCACGGCATGGTAGAGCATATGCGCAAGCACGCTGACATCCTCCGTCCGAAGTTTGAGGCAGTCATTGATACCCTGGAGCGTGAGCTGGGCGGCCTTGGCATCGGAAGCTGGACCAAGCCGAAGGGCGGTTACTTCATCGCCTTCGATTCTCTGGATGGCTGCGCAAAGGCTATCGTAGCGCGCTGCAAGAAAGCAGGCCTGGTTATGACCAATGCCGGAGCAACCTACCCATACGGCAAGGACCCGCACGATTCCAACATCCGTATTGCTCCGTCCTACCCGCCGCTTGGCGATCTGGTTCTGGCTATGGATCTGTTCGCTCTGTGCGTCAAGATCGTCAGCATCGACAAGATTCTGGCAGACCGTAAAGGGGAAGAGCAGGCATAAACAGCAAAATACAATAAAACGAACATAAAAAAGCTGCCCGTGGGCAGCTTTTTTATGTTCGTATATAGAATGATTACTGACAGGTATAAACATTTGCAGCTTCGTCCAGTGCTTTCTGGGAAAGCTCCTGACCAATACCAGGACGGTCCGGAACCTCGTAAGCACCGTTGACCGGTTTGATGTCTTCGTACATACCAAGGTCACGCATATCTTTCTTGATTGCACCCTCGTGAACTTCATGGATTAAGAAGTTCGGGATAACAGCCTCAACCTGCAGGCTGGCAGCAGTAGCAATTGGGCCACCGCAGATATGGAGCTGTACGGCTGCATCATAAATGTTGGCCATATCACAGATCTTTTTGGTTTCGGAGATACCGCCGCAGATGGTAAGGTCAGGCTGGATAACCTGAAGGACATGTTTCTCAAGAAACTGACGGAAGCCCCATCTAGTGTAGATACGCTCGCCGCTGGCAAGCGCAATACGCGGAAGTGCTTTGTGAATTTCCAGCATATTGTCAACGTTTAATGGGTTGCATGGTTCCTCGTAGTAGTAGATGCCAAGAGGCTCAAGCCGCTCACCCAACTGAATACCGGTGTTCATATCCGGGTAGGAGTGAGTTTCGATGATAATATCAAGATCCTTACCGCCAACTTTTCTCATGGCTTCAGTACGTTTGTAGCAGGTGTCTAACATCTTCTCACTGAGTTTACCGCGCATCTTCCAGTTCGGGTTCATAGCTTCACGAGCCCATTTACCATCAGAAGTAACACCCATTGGATCCACCTTGATAGCATCGTAGCCATCTGCCAGAGCATCCTCGGTTGCTTTTGCATAATCATCCGGATCAGTTAAAAATAAATGTTCCGGCCCCCAGCCGAACTGCAGCTGGCTAGCGTAAGCGCGGATTTTGGAAGTGGTCTTGCCACCTAACAGCTGATATACAGGCATGTTGTATGCTTTGCCGGTAATATCCCACAGAGCGGTATCAATGGCACTCATACCAGCGTTGATTACGGTACCACCGCCCATGCCCCAGAAGGTGGATCGGAAGATGGTCTCCCAGATCAGCTCCGGTTTTAACGGATCCATTCCTATAATAAGCTGTCCGTAATCTCTCGCGATACCAACTGCTGCGTAGTGAGCTACTCCATAGGAAAGACCTACTTCTCCGTAACCGTAAATCTCGGTATCAGTGTTGATTCGTACGCAAACAACTTTGCCCATAACATTCGGTTTACATTCAATAACGTTAACACTTGTAATTTTCATATGATCGTACACTCCTGTTAATTTTTTTGACAGGGAAGACAGGATAGAAATCATACACAAGTTGTTATACAAGTATACTATCATACAGATAATTTGAAGTCAATCGTTAGATTTAGTCAAAATTACAAAAAAATAATCGTATAAAATGCCGAAATATGGAAGAAATATAAAAACTCTGTGAAAATGATGTTGATTTTTGTATAGAAAGGTGTTAATGTACTTGTATAACAGGAAGACAGGAATACAACTGAAATATAGCGTAAGAAATATCAAGAACAAGAATAAGTAATACCAAAACAAAACTTAAAAATGTAAAAAGGGAGAAACAAACTATGAGAAAAAGCATGAAACGTGTTGTATCATTAGGAATGTGTGTAGCAATGATGGCATCTGTGACTGCATGTGGTGGTTCTGGCAGCAGTAGTGCAAACAAGACAGCTGAGACCAAAGCAGCTGAGGCATCAGGAGAAAAGAAAGATGATGCAGCACCAGCTGCTTCTGATGATACACCGGTAAAACTCCGTATGGCTTCTGTTGTATCCGGTAACGAGTTAAATGAGCGTAAAACTGGTATGGCAGCAGGTCTGATGACCTGGATCGATACCGTACAGGAAGAGTCAGGTGGAAGCATTAGCATCGACTTATTCCCGGACAGTCAGCTGGCATCTGGAACCGACGCCATTGTAAATGGTATTACCAGCGGCGCATTTGAGGTTGCTCACTTCACCACCAGTAACTGGGGTGAGTATTCCAACGCATTTGCTGAGTTAAATGTACCGTATTTATTCAGCAACTACGATGACGTTGCGAAAGTACTGGAGGGCGATATCGGCCAGCAGATGAAAGACCGTCTGGAACAGGATGTAAACGGAGTAAAACCGTTAGCATACATTTATATCGGCTTCCGTAACGTAACTGCTTCCAAGCCGGTTCAGACAGTTGCAGATATGAAGGGATTAAAAATCCGTACCATGAATGATAAACTGCAGATTGCAGCTATGGAGGCTATGGGATGTGCCGTTACTTCCGTGCCGATCAGCGAACTGTACAGCGCACTGCAGACCAAGATGGTAGATGCAGAGGAGAACCCGCTTTCCACCATTTACTCAAACAAGTTCTATGAAGTAAACCCGTACTGCTGCTTAACCAACCATTCCTATACTTCCACTTTCGTATTCATGAACAGAGACGTCTATGATAAGTTATCTGATAACCAGAAGGCAGCTGTTGAGAAAGCAAACGAGGCAGCTATGAAGGCTTCCAAGGATGCAGCAGCTGTTGCAGATGATGAGTATGAGAAGCTCCTGACCGATGCCGGCATGACCATCTATGCTCCTACCGACGAAGAATTGAAGGGCTTCCAGGATGCAGCAAGCTCCTGCTGGGATCAGGCAAAAGAGATCATGGGTGCAGAGCGTTATGATGCACTGATGAAAGTACTTGGCAAGTAAGACGCTTTAAGGGCGGCAGCGGTAAATAAAAGCTGCCGCCTTCCTAAAAGAAAGGAAACCATTATGGATAGGGAAAACAAAGACTGGAAAAAGTTTCTTGTAAACATTGACCAGTATATCAGTGCAATATTGTTCATTGTGATTATGGTATTGCTGTTCTTGCAGGTAGTCAGCCGTTATGTGTTCCATCATTCTTTCACCTGGACGGAGGAATTATCCATTCTTCTGTTTGTATGGATGACCTACACCGGCGTTTCCAGTGCGGTAACCTACAGGAAAAACCTGCGTATTGATGCATTACTGAATGTAGTGCCGTTTAAAGTGAAAAAAGCGCTGCTGATTATCAGCGATGTTATTTTTATTGTGTTTAACCTGTATCTGATTTTCCCGCTGTTGGAACTCATAAAAAGTATCGGAACCTCAGAAACCCCGATTCTTGGTATTCCGAAGGCAATCACCTACTGGTTGATTCCGTTCATTCTGATTGTTTCTTCCATTAAACTGTTAGCAGATATCAAAAAGCTGATCCATGAGGATGAAAAACGTCTGGGCGCTTCCAAACCGACCATTGATTTGGAGGCTATGGAGAAAGAGTATCAGCAGAAGCAGGCAGCAAAGATGGGAAAAGGAGGAAATTAATTTATGGATCTTCTGGTTTTATTTGGAACCATGGTCATTTTCTTTGCCATTGGTGTACCGATCGGTATTTGTCTGATCTTTCCGTGCTTCCTTCTGTTGTTAGTGAATCCGGTTACATCGGCTTCTTTTCTGGCACAGAGCTTTTATACCGGCGTAGCATCGTCATCCATGATTGCGCTGCCGTTTTTCATGATTTGCGGCAACATTATGGATAAGGGTGGTATTTCTAAACGTTTGGTAGGTGCGGCAAACAACTGTATTGGCGGTATTACCGGTTCTCTTGGTATGGTAACCATTCTGGCTTGTATGATGTTTGGTGCAGTATCTGGTTCTGCCGTTGCAACCGTAGCAGCAATTGGTGCGATCATGCTTCCGGAGATGGTAAGAAATGGATACGATAAGTATTATGCAACCGGACTTTGCGCAACCGCAGGTGGTCTGGGCATCATTGTTCCGCCAAGTTATCCGATGGTTATTTACGGCGTTACCAACAACGAATCCATCGGTGATCTGTTCATCGCCGGTATTGTTCCAGCATTCCTGGTAGGTGGTCTCTTAATGCTGGTCAATTATCTGTACTGCAAGAAACATGGAATCAAAGGCGACAACAAGTTTGATCTGAAAGTAGCGCTCAAAGGTTTCTGGGATGCAAAGTGGGCGCTGTTAATGCCAGTCATCATTCTGGGCGGTATCTACAGTGGTATTTTCACTGCAACCGAGGCAGCAGTTGTGGCAACGGTTTATGGAATCATCATCGGATGCTTCGTATACAAAGAGGTTACTTTTAAGCAGTTATGGAATGAGTTTAAATCCACTGCCACATTCTCCGGCGGTATGATGTGGACCGTTGCACCGGCTACCGCAATCGGCCTGATCTTTACTTACATGGGCGTAAATAAGGGAATCGCGAACTTCTTCTTAAGCATTTCCACCAACACCTATGTGGTAATGAGCCTTGTTATCGTAATCTTGTTCTTCATTGGTATGTTCATGCAGACCACTCCGGCTATCGTTATTTTCAGCCCGGTTCTGTTAAACGTAGCTAAGACCGTTGGCGTAAGCTCCTTACAGTTTGGTGTTGTTATGACACTGGCTCTGGCACTTGGTTTCTGTACTCCGCCAGTATGTGCGAACGTATTTGTGGCACAGAGTATGACGGGCCTGCCTATGGATAAGATTGTAAAGCCTGCGATACCATTTATCGCAATGTTGATTGTGGCACTGTTCGCAGTGGCATTTGTACCGGGACTGTCTGTTGGGCTGGTTAATCTTCTCAAATAAGCAAAAAGGACGCGCATACGGCGCGTCTTTTTTGTCTGATAGAAAAAGAAGAGGCGTAAACAGCGCCTCATTGATAGTTAAAGATTAGGGTAATAAGAGATGGAACGTTCCCTGGAACCCATAATGGCTTTGGTGAATCGGTCCATATCACAGGCTTTGATGGATTCCACCAGTTCTTTGTGGTGTTCCATAATGCGGGAAAAACCCTGGAATGCAGCCACAGATTTTTCTACATTGTGGTGCATTACATCATCGGTGAGCTCAGCAATGGCATCGTAGATCAGAAAGAGCAGTTCATTGTTTCCGAGACTGCAGATCAGACGGTGAAAATCGCTGTCCAGCTCGTGAAATTTAGGAAGATCTCCCCGATCTGCCGCCGCTTCCATCTGATGAAAGAGTTCTTCTAGCTTTCCAATTTTCTCCTGGGAGATGGAGTCGGTCATGGCAAGACGGACACTTCCTAACTGGAGAATGGCGCGCATGTCGTTGATTTCATTTGGATTGCGTCCCAGGAGTTTTAAACGGTAGAGTTCTGTAAAGTAGGAACGCAGGTTGAAGTCCCGGACAAAGGTTCCTTCACCGACACGGGTTTCGGTTAATCCCATGGCACAGCAGCGCTGGATGGCACTGCGCAGGGACATACGACTGACATCTAAAGACACGGCCAGTTCCGTTTCGGATGGGAGTTTTTCCCCTGGAGCCCAGGTCCCTTTTAAAATTTCGGATTGCAGATAATCGAAAATCTGATCCACTAGGCTGGATTTTACAAATTTTGGCATGATAGTTTACTCCTGATTCTATATAATTTGAATGATTGTGTACAGGTTCCGATTTGCAGATTTTTATCTGATGTAGAAATGATTGAGTAATACTGTGAAGAACAAAAAGGAATGGTCTAGTTGTACGACAAGTGTATCTATAGACAAGTATAAAGAATAAATCGAGAAAATGCAATCAATTTATTTGAAATAGGATTGGAAGGGCATAATACACAAAAATTAGAGAAAAAATAGTTGAAAAATAACAAAAAAGTTGCAAAAACCTTTACGATATCATTATTGCTTCTTGAAAAAGAAGATGATAACATACTTGTATAACAGGAAGACAGGAATACAAGTAGCAAAACGATGACAAAGCAATGTATGATGATGGAAAAGGGAGAACGACTTATGGCAAAGACAATGACAAAGTTAGTATCACTGGGGTTATGTGTATCCATGGGAGCAGCGCTGGCTGCATGTGGAGGCTCAGGGAGCAATAGTAGTGAGGAAACTTCTGCCCAGACACAGGGAGCAGCCCAGAGTGAAGGCAGTTCAGAGGGAAATGTAGCAGCTTCCGATGATATTCCGGTTAAACTGCGCATGGCATCCGTGGTTTCCCAGAATGAGTTGAATGAGCGCAAAACCGGTATGGCAGCGGGCCTTATGACCTGGATCGATACCGTACAGCAGGAATCCGGCGGAAGTATTACTATTGACTTGTACCCAGATAGCCAGCTGGCATCTGGAACAGATGCCATTGTAAACGGAATTACCAGTGGTGCTTTTGAGGTAGCACATTTTACTACAAGCAACTGGGGGGAGTACTCCAACGCATTTGCGGAATTAAATGTTCCGTATCTGTTTAGCAATTATGAGGAAGTGGACAAGATTCTGGAGGGCGACATCGGACAGCAGATGAAAGACCGCCTGGAGCAGGATGTAAGCGGAATCAAGCCGTTAACCTATTTATTCATCGGCTTTCGCAACGTAACCGCTTCCAAACCGATTCAAACAGTAGATGATATGAAGGGCTTAAAAATCCGTACCATGAATGACAAACTTCAGATTGCAGCCATGGAGGCCATGGGATGTGCTGTTACTTCCGTTCCAATCAGCGAGCTTTACAGTGCCCTGCAGACCAAGATGGTAGACGCAGAAGAGAATCCGTTATCTACGATCTACTCCAACAAGTTCTACGAAGTAAACCCGTACTGCTGTTTGACAAACCATTCCTACACTTCCACGTTCGTGTTCATGAGCAAGGATGCCTATGACAAACTGTCTGATAATCAGAAAGCAGCGGTTGAGAAAGCAAACGAAGCAGCCCTGGCTGCATCACAGGAAGCAGCAGGAAGCGCAGACGAAGAGTATAAGAAGCTTTTAACTGATGCGGGGATGAATATTTACGAGCCAACAGCAGAAGAACTGAAGAAATTCCAGGACGCGGCAAGCTCCTGCTGGGATCAGGCAAAAGAAATCATGGGTCAGGAACGTTATGATGCACTGATGGCTGAAATGGGTAAGTAGAATACTGAGGAGAGAAAACAACATGGAGAGAAATACCAGAGGTTGGAAAAAAAATTTTGTAAACATCGATCAGTATGTTAGCGCGGTCATTTTTATCGTGATCATGTTCCTTCTGTTTTTGCAGGTGGTGAGCCGTTATGTGTTTCACCATTCTTTTACCTGGACAGAGGAACTGTCCGTACTGTTGTTCGTGTGGATGACTTACCTGGGGGTTTCCAGTGCGGTAACCTATCGTAAGAACCTCCGTATTGATGCACTGCTTAACGTAGTGCCGTTTAAAGTGAAAAAGGCAATGCTTATTGCCAGTGATATGATTTTCATCATCTTTAACCTGTATCTTATCATTCCGTTTTTGGAACTGATTCAGAGCATCGGAACATCAAAAACCCCAATCCTGGGAATTCCGAAAGCCATTACCTACTGGCTAATCCCGGTAATCCTGGTTATTTCTTCCATCAAGCTTCTTGTGGATATTAAGAAACTGATCCATGAGGATGAGAAACGTCTGGGCGCATCCAAACCGACCATCGACCTGGAAGCCTTGGAGGAAGAATACAGACAGAAACAACGTGTAAAGCTTGAAAAAGGGGGAAACTGATTTATGGATCTGTTGGTATTATTTGGAACAATGATTCTGTTTTTTGCCATCGGCGTGCCGATTGGCATCTGCCTGATTTTTCCGTGCTTTTTACTGCTTTTGGTGAATCCGGTAACATCGGCATCGTTTCTGGCACAGAGTTTCTACACTGGTGTAGCATCCTCCTCCATGATTGCACTTCCGTTCTTCATGATCTGCGGTAATATCATGGACAAGGGCGGTATCTCCAAACGTCTGGTAGGTGCAGCCAATAACTGTATTGGCGGTATTACCGGTTCTCTTGGTATCGTTACTATCCTGGCCTGCATGCTCTTTGGTGCGGTATCCGGTTCTGCAGTTGCAACAGTGGCAGCTATTGGAGCAATCATGCTTCCGGAAATGGTAAGAAATGGCTATGATAAATATTATGCAACGGGTCTCTGTGCAACGGCAGGAGGCCTGGGCATCATCGTTCCGCCGAGTTACCCAATGGTTATTTACGGCGTAACAAACAACGAGTCCATCGGTGATCTGTTCATTGCAGGCATTGTTCCGGCAGTGCTGGTTGGTGGCCTGCTGATGTTAGTAAACTATATTTATTGTAAAAAACGCGGCATTAAAGGCGAAAACAAATTCGAACTGAAAACCGCTCTTAAAGGCTTCTGGGATGCAAAATGGGCACTGCTGATGCCAGTCATCATCCTGGGAGGAATTTACAGCGGTATCTTTACCGCAACAGAGGCGGCGGTGGTGGCAACCGTTTATGGAATTATCATTGGCTGCTTTGTATATAAGGAAGTAACCTTCAAACAGCTCTGGGTTGAGTTTAAATCCACTGCAACATTCTCTGGCGGTATGATGTGGACCGTAGCTCCGGCAACGGCAATCGGCCTAATCTTTACTTACATGGGTGTCAATAAGGCAATCGCAAGCTTCTTTTTGGGAATTTCCACAAACACTTATGTGGTTATGAGTCTGATTATCATCATTCTGTTCTTTATCGGAATGTTTATGCAGACGACACCGGCTATCGTTATTTTCAGCCCGGTTCTGTTAAACGTAGCAAAGAGCGTAGGCGTCAGTTCTCTGCAGTTCGGCGTGGTTATGACTATTGCCCTGGCTGTTGGCTTCTGTACACCTCCGGTTTGTGCGAACGTCTTTGTAGCACAGAGTATGACGGGACTTCCAATGGACAAGATTGTAAAGCCTGCAATTCCGTTTATCGGAATGCTGATTCTGGCACTGTTTGCAGTGGCATTTGTACCGGGATTATCAGTAGGTCTGGTCCAGCTTTTAAAATAGCAAAACAGAACAAAAAAGCTATCGCAGGCGGTTTTACAAAATAAATAAGGAGAAGGACCATGGAACAGGTAAATAAGTTATTAAACGGGGTGGAAATCCCAGATATGGCACAGGTGCGTCAGAACTTTTCCGCACCGGTACTGGATGATCCGTGTGGAACATTGAAACAGCAGTTAGATCGTCCGGAAATTCGAAATCTGGTAAAACCTGGAATGAAAATTGCGGTGACTGTAGGCAGCAGAGGGATAGCAGAGTATATCCCTTTGCTTCGCTGCATTCTTGACAGCTTAAAAGAGATGGGGGCAGAACCATTTCTGATTCCGGCCATGGGAAGCCACGGCGGAGCATCGGCAGAAGGTCAGAAAAAGCTGCTTGCTGGATACGGGATTACGGAGGAGAGCGTGGGAGTTCCGATCCGGGCTACCATGGAAGTGGTGGCGGTGGATCAGACAGATTCTGGAGAGACGGTCTGGGTAGATCGTTACGCGAAGGAGGCTGATGGCATTGTCCTGTTTAACCGGATTAAGCCGCATACGGGATTCCGCGGAGATTACGAGAGCGGACTGGTGAAGATGGCTGCCATCGGGCTTGGAAAACAGAAAGGGGCAGAAACCGTCCATGATGGAGGGCCTGCTATGATGGCCAGCCGTGTCCGTGAGTTTGGTTGCCGGGCAATCCGAGCTGTGAATGTCTTATTTGGTGTAGGAACCGTAGAGAATGCCTATGAGAAAGTGAGAATGGTGCGTGCTCTGACCCGGGATGAAATTTTTACCGAGGAGCCGGAGATGCTGGCCGTGGCAAAGAGCGGAATGCCTTGTATCATGTTTGAGCATCTGGATGTTTTGATTGTAGACCAAATTGGAAAAAATATCAGCGGACCAGGCATGGATCCGAATATCACGCACACCTATCTGCCGGGGGCAGAAATTTCGGAAGAACTGCGTGCAAAGCGTGCGACCCGGGTGGTGATCTTTGATCTGACAGAAGAAACCCACGGAGCAGCTATGGGAATCGGTATGTCCGATATCACCACAAAACGGCTTTTTGAGAAGATGAATCTGGATACCACTTATCCGAACTGCCTGACTGGCGGGGTTACTGTATCTGCGAAGATCCCGATGATGTTTGATAGCCAGAAGCTGGCTATCCAGGCGGCAATCAAGACGTTAAATGGGGCAGATCTTGAGCATCTGCGCATCGTGCGTATTAAAGATACGCTGCATACCGAGTACATTGAAATCTCAGAAGCACTGATGCAGGAGGCAAGGGAGAATCCAGAGGTGGAAATTGTGTCAGAACCTGCCCCTCTGGTATTTGACGAGGATGGAAATCTGTTTTAAAAAGGCGGCCTACCGGGCCGCCTTTACTGCGTTCTGGATTGCCTCTGCCATAACTTCTGCAGCCAGTGTCCCGGCAACATTTAAGTCTGCTTCTACGGTTCCAATAGAGGCGGCATAGATGGAATCACCGTCGGCCATGGTGCCTACCGGGTTGATGCAGCGCGCGTAGCCGCTGCGGGCCATGGAAGCAATTTTGCTTAATTCTGCTTTGGAAAACGCGCCGTTGGTGATAATGGCACCGATGGTGGTGTTGGTTTTGCTGTTTGGATCGTGTTGGAACTGGTCGGTTCTCTGGCTGAATTTGTAAAGCTCTTCCAGGGTATCAAAGAATCCGCTGCCATCCGGTTTTCTTGGACCGGCAATTTTTTCGCCGGTAGCCGGATTATAAACATCGCCGAAGGCATTTAAGACTACAACTGCGGCAATCTTTAAGTCACCGATGGAGGCTGCATACATGCCGAGACCGGTTTTTGTGGCTTTGTCCCGGCCATAGATTTTGCCAACACTGGCGCCGGTGCCTCCGCCTAAGATGCCGGATACCGGATGCGGGTGTTCTGCATCCTGGCAGGCAGCATAACCCATAGCAGCATCCGGGCGGATATCAGAACGTCCAATACTCAGGTCGTAGATACAGGACTGGCAGACTAACGGAACCTTCGCAAATCCGGTTTCATAACCAATACCGTGTTCTTCCAGATAGCGCATGACCCCGTCACTGGCAGCTAGGCCGAAGGCAGAGCCGCCGGAGAGTACAATGGCATTGAGCGGATTGTCTGCAGTGATGGGGGATGTAAGTGGAGTTTCCCGGGAAGCAGGCCCACCTCCGCTGATATCAATACCGGCTTTTGCACCGTGGTCGAAGAGCAGAACCGTCACACCGGTCATGGCCTCATAATCCTGGGCGTTGCCGATGCGAAGACCCTCAAGATCAGTAATGGGAATCTCTCTGACAGAGTCGAATAATTTCATGATGAACCCTCCATGTTTGAAATAGTTAAGCCGCAGGGATCCTGCGGCTTATGAAATCGTGTTTCTTCTATTATATATAGCCCGTTTTTACTGGCGGAATGCTGCAGCCAGTGCGCGGGATACGGCGCTGCCCAGAATGGTGCAGGCAACTGCCTCAATAGCACCCTGAACACCGACAAACAGAATCACGAAAATAAGCGGATTCGTTGCGCCGAGCTTGGTAACGAGGCCCTGGATATACTCAGTATTATAGAAAAAGAGTACCAGAGAACTCATGAAGAACAGTGTATTTAACAGCGGGCAGGACAGGCTTGCCACGATGAATGCACCGTTTTTGGAAAATTTCTTTACCAGCTGGAAAATCAGACCGCAAATCCATCCTTCGAGGATTCGCGGAACCAGGCAGGTAAATAACAGGCCGAACGGATTGATCTGCATAAGTGCTGCACTGAATGCAGAGCCGCCGGTTAATGCCATAGCCACGCTGGTCAGGCCAAAGGCTGCGCCGCAGATGGCACCGGCTGTCGGTCCAAGGATGATGGCGCCGACGGCAACCGGAACGGTTAAAAAGGTAATGGTAAGACCCGGGGTACGTAAGTAGCCAAGCGGTGAGAAGGCCATGACGACGATGATTGCCACCATGAGGGCCAGCTTCACCATAAATGAAGTCCGGGCATGGGAAAGTTCTGAGTTGATGGGATTCCTTGTTGCTGTTTTCATTGTTTTCTCCTTCTTTCGCTGATAAAACGGCATGGTTTGCTGCGGACAAAGGCAGTCAGACCGGTGTCCCCTGTTTTTCAGCATTTGTTAGATTAATAATGGGGATACAATGAACGGAATCTTAAGAATGACAGACGGACAGGGTAGGATAGAAAACACATTGCCGTTCACAGCGCAGGAACGGTAATGAAAATACTGCTCCGATAAATCAATGAAATGAAATCGCAGAGGATGACTGTTGCAGCCGAAATGGTCCGCACGATTCTGCTCTTTCTACTATTATAAATACAGGCGCAGCTACTGCGTCCGAACTGTGATAGAATGATACATTTTCCTAAGAATAACGTTCAATCCTACTATAACATAAATTTCACAAACGGCAAGTGTTTCTGGAGATACATAGGAATTTTTTGTGTTTTGTGCTAAAATAAAAACGTATCTCTGCTAACCTGGAAGAAACAGAGCGGGTCCGTTCTGGGTTCTGACAGAAAAGAGGAATACGGAAAGAGAGGAAAGATTTTATGAAGAAAACAATGACAATGCTCCTGGCCTGTGCCCTGACGGCGGCGGCTCTGACTGGTTGCTCCGGGTCTGACAAGAACCAGACTGCGGCTGCGGAAACAACGGTAACCGAGACCGCAGCGGAAACAGAAGCCGCAGCTGAGGCAGAAACCAAAGCGGATGAAGCTTCCCCGGAAGAGACGAAGGCAGAAACCGATGCCAAAACGCTTCACGTTGGTTCCTTAAAGGGTCCGACTACCATGGGTCTGGTGTCTCTTATGGATAAGTCCTCCAATGGTGAGTCTGAGGGCAGCTATGAGTTTATCATGGCGGCAGATGCCTCTGAACTGGCAGCTCAGGTGGTCTCCGGTGATCTGGACATTGCGCTGGTTCCGGCAAACCTGGCCAGTGTTCTGTATCAGAAAACGAAGCAGGGCATTGAAGTGATCGATATCAATACCCTTGGCGTGCTTTATGTAGTTTCCGCGGATGATTCCATTCATAACATTGCGGATTTAAAGGGCAGAACCCTGTACATGACCGGAAAGGGAACCACGCCGGATTACGTACTCCAGTATCTGCTTGGCGCAAACAGCATGAGTGCCGATGACCTGACGATTGAGTATAAGTCTGAGGCCACAGAGGTTGCTGCCGTGCTGAAAGAGAACGCAGACGCCATTGGCCTTTTACCGCAGCCGTTTGTAACCGCGGCCATGGCTCAGAACGAGAACTTAAAGATGGTCCTGAATCTGACCGAGGAGTGGGACAAGACCCAGCCGGAAAATGGCAGTTCCCTGGTGACCGGTGTTACCGTGTGCCGCAAGGATGTGCTGGAGCAGAATCCGGAGGCGGTGGAAACATTCGTAAAAGAGCATGAGGAATCTGCAAACTGGGTAAATACCAATGTGGCAGACGCAGCCGAACTGGTGGCAGCAGCCGGAATCATTGAGAAAGCCCCGATTGCGGCGAAGGCCATTCCGTACTGCAGCATTGTCTGCATTGACGGGGATGATATGAAGACCCGTCTTTCCGGTTATCTGGAGGCGCTGTATGAACTGGATCCGTCTTCTGTGGGCGGACAGCTTCCGGACGATACTTTCTATTACTTGCATGAGTAAGCTGAAAAAACCGCTTATCATCTGCCTGTGGCTGGCATTCTGGCAGATCACTGCCGTCCTGGTACACAATTCCATTATGCTGGTGGGGCCGTTCGAGGCCCTGCGGGCATTGTGGGCGCTGCTGCCGTCCGCGGATTTCTGGAGATCGGTCACAGGTTCTTTTGGGCGCATCAGTACGGGCTTTCTGGCGGCGTTTATGGCCGGAGTACTGCTTGGAAGTCTGGCGTACACGGCCCCGCTTCTGGAAGAGACTCTGGAGCCTCTTATGCTGTTTCTTAAGGCAGTTCCGGTGGCATCGTTTGTGATTCTCGCCCTGATCTGGGCCGGTTCCCGCAATCTCTCCGTGGTGATCTCCTTTCTGGTGGTACTGCCGGTGGTCTATGTCAATACCATGGCCGGGTTAAAAAGTACGGACAAAAAGCTTTTGGAGATGGCCGCGGTATTTCGGATGCCATTGTGGAGAAAGATCCGCTTTATCTATCTTCCGGCGCTGGTGCCGCATCTGGTAAGCGGATGCCGCATTGCCCTGGGGATGAGCTGGAAATCCGGAGCGGCGGCAGAGGTCATTGGCCTGCCGGAGCACTCCATCGGGGAACACCTGTATATGGCGAAGATTTATCTGGAAACGGCAGATCTGTTTGCCTGGACTCTGGTTATCATTCTGGTGAGTGCCCTGTTTGAGCGGATTGTCTTGTTTCTGATTTCCAGGCTTTGTCCGCAGAAAGGAGAGGTGGCGCATGAAACTACAGATCCGTGACCTGAGCAAGCAATTTGATGGCCGCCCGGTGCTGGACCATGTCTCCATGGAACTGGAGAGCGGGCATATTTACTGTCTCATGGCGCCCTCCGGGAAAGGAAAAACCACGCTGTTTCGCATTCTGATGGGGCTGGAGTCCGCGGACGGCGGGCAGATCCTGACAGAGTGGGAAGCGGGAGACGGCAGAGAATTTGCTGGACGTACAGATGGAACGCGTCTGGCAGCAGGTGCAGAGACCGTTTGGAACCGCGGAAAAGCGGCATTATGCGGGATTCGTATTGCGGCTGTCTTTCAGGAGGACCGCCTGTGCGAGTCCTTCTCCGCAGTGGACAACGTCCTTATGACCGCACCCGCATCCATGGGTCGTGCAGAAGCGCACCGGGAACTTCTGGAACTTTTGCCTGAGGAGGTTCTGAACCGGCCGGTATCCAGCTTAAGCGGCGGGCAGAAACGCCGTGTGGCCATCTGCCGCGCGCTGTGTGCGCCATCGGATCTTTTGATTCTGGATGAACCTTTTACCGGCCTGGACGCGGGGACAAAGGCAGAGGTGGTCCGTTATCTGCAAAAAAAGAGTGCCGGGAAGCTTACGCTTCTCAGCACGCATCAGGAAGAAGATATTGTTGCCCTGAATGGAATTTCAATGACGCTTCCATAAGGGAAAGATGATATGTACAAAAAGGACATGCCTCCGAAACCAGAGGACATGTCCTTTTGCCTGTTCATTAGTATGCGATGATTTCGTAGCCGTCTTCTGTGACCAGAACCTGAATTTCCCACTGGGCAGACGGTTTTCCGTCCTCTGTGTATACGGTCCAGTCATCATCCGCGTCCACGAATACATCCGGCTTGCCCATGTTGACCATCGGCTCAATGGTGAACATCATGCCCGGTACCATGAGCATTTCGGTGCCGCGCTCGGATACGTAGCTGACCCACGGCTCCTCATGGAACTGGAGGCCAACGCCGTGTCCGCCAATTTCCCGGACTACGCTGTAGCCGTTTTCCCGGACAAAATCGTGAATGGCTGCGCCCATGTCACCCAGGAAGTTCCAGGGTTTTACTTCCTTTAAGCCGACCTCAATGCTCTGCTTGGTAATCTCCACCAGGCGTTTTTTCTCCGGGGAGACGTTGCCGATGCAGAACATGCGGGAGGAGTCGGAATAGTAGCCGTCTAAAATCGTAGAGCAGTCTACGTTGATGATGTCACCGTCCTGCAGTACGCGGTCCGGATCCGGGATGCCGTGGCATACTACCTCGTTGATGGAGGTGCAGACGCTCTTCGGGAAGCCCTCAAAGTTTAACGGAGCCGGGATGGCACCTCGCTTTGTGGTCTCATCGTAAACCCACTGGTCAATTTCCTCGGTGGTGACACCGGCCTTGATATGCTCCGCCACATAGTCCAGAACCGCAATGTTAACCCGGGCACTGGCCTTGATCTTCTCAATCTGCTCCGGAGTCTTGATCATACTGTGCTCCGGCACGATGCAGCCCTTATTCTCGTACATTTTCAGTTTTTCATCGAAATCATAGTGACATTTTTTGTATTTCAGTCCGCTGCCACACCAGCAGGGACTGTTTCTGTCGATCATATGCATGGGAAATCCTCTTTTCTTATTTAATCTCTGTTATCAAGCGTAGCATGGAAATGCAGTTTGTCAAGAGAAAATCCTGCTTTTGAAAAATATCAAATTGAATCTGTTCTTATTTTTTATTTCAGCTTTTTTCCGGTCAGCATTTCATAGCTCTGAAGATATTTGTCGATGGTTTTCTGTACGACTTCCTCCGGCAGGGTCCAGTCGTTGCCCGGGTGGGAGGTGAGCCAGTCACGTGCAAATTGCTTGTCGAAGGACGGCTGGCTGTGGCCAACTTCGTAGCCTTCTACCGGCCAGAAACGGGAGCTGTCCGGGGTGAGCATTTCATCGCCAATAACGATGCTGCCGTTCTCATCCAGACCAAACTCAAATTTGGTATCAGCAATGATGATTCCGTGAGCGTACGCATAATCCGCACATTTTTTGTAAAGAGCGATGGTGCAGTCACGAAGCTTTGCGGCATACTCTGCGCCCTTGCCCGGGAAGTATTTCTCCAGGTGGTCAATGCTCTGCTCGTAGGTGATGTTTTCGTCGTGGTCACCAATTTCCGCCTTGGTGGAAGGAGTGTAGATCGGCTCAGGCAGTTTCTGAGATTCCTGTAAGCCCTCCGGCAGCTTGACACCGTTTGCGGTGCCGTTTTCTTTATAGCTTGCCCAGCCACTTCCGGTGATGTAACCGCGGACGATACACTCCAATGGGAGCATAGTCAGTTTCCGGCACATCATGGTCTTGCCCTCGAATTCCGGAGAATGGAAATATTCCGGCATCTCGTTTACATCGGTGGTGATCATGTGGTTTGGCAGGATGTCTTTGGTGAGATCGAACCAGAACTTGGACATCTGGGTCAGGACCTTGCCCTTGTTAGTTACGGTGTTGTGGAGGATCACATCAAAGCAGCTGATGCGGTCGGTGGCTACCATGATCAGGCTGTCACCATTGTCATAGATTTCGCGTACCTTTCCTTCTTTAACAGGTTTCATCTCTTCATACCTCGCTGTGCATAAAATTTTAATTGTGTAGTTACGGTTGTGGGGACTGTCTGTGCATACAGACAGTTTCTGGTAATAGAATATACGCAAAACAAATAAATAGCAAGTCTTTTATTAAAAAAACTTATAAAATTTTCGAGAGGATGCCGGGACTGCTTTACAATTCAGGCTCTGTAGCCTATAATGGGGCATAAGTATGATTTAATGGAAAATGGAGAATATGATGATAGGTAAAATATGGAAGAAACTCGTAAACCGGGAGACCATTTCCTACCTGATCTTTGGCGTGCTGACTACAATGGTAGACTGGATCAGCTACTGGTATATGCGCCGCGCCGGGATTGACTACCGGCTTGCAACGGCGGGTTCCTGGGCGGCAGCAGTGCTGTTCGCTTTTGTGACCAATAAGCTGTTTGTGTTTGGCAGCTTTGATCTGCACCCGAAGAAGGTGTGGTCGGAGTTTGTGCCTTTTGTGGCCTGCCGGGCCGCAACCGGGGTATTCACCATGGTGGCCATGATTGCCATGGTGGACGGACTGGGGATCAAACAGGATTTTATCTGCAAGATTGTGGTATCAGCCATCTCTCTGGTGCTGAACTACATCTTCAGCAAGTGGTTTATTTTTAAGAAAAAAGAGTAACTGTGAGGGTACTGAACCGTTACAAAAAAAAGAATCGTAAGTAAGGAGCTGCATCATGCAAAGCAGGAAAGTCGCCTGTATTACGAGAGAACTAGAGGATCTGCTTATGATTGAAGAAGAAAGAGGCACACTTCAGAAAAAAAGTGGAAGTGTGGCGGATTTGCTGGCGGAAATGGAAACCGCGGTAGCGAAGGTGGAAGCACAGCGGGAACAGGCAGCCGGACAGCTGGCAGAAACGCAGCTGGAAGTACCGGCAGAGCGCACAGCACAGGAGCCTGTGCAGAGAACAGCCAAAGCACCGGAGCAGAAGCGGCCAGAACCGGAACCGGAGGTACCGAGAACACCGGAACCGGAATCACGGAAAGCGGCCGGAAAGCCGGAACCGAACCCATCGAAACCGCATGGCAGTCTAAAAGAGAAACCGCATCGCGCGACCCGTCAGGAGAAGCGCGCGAAGAAGCGCCTGCGCAGGCAGGAACGGGAAGACGAGGGGCTGCTGCACTCAGCAGATGCCCTGATCGCGGCTTTTGCCATCCCGGTGGTCATCATGCTGATCATTTTTGTGCAGCGCGGAATTTTCCCGTTTGGGGAGGAGACCTTCCTGCGCACGGATATGTATCACCAGTACGCGCCGTTCTTTTCCGAGTTCCAGTATAAGCTGACTCACGGCGGAAGCCTGCTATACAGCTGGGATGTGGGCATGGGCGTAAACTTCTCGGCCCTGTATGCGTATTATCTGGCGAGCCCGGTCAACTGGCTTTTATTCCTGTGCCCGAAGGGCCTGGTCATTGAATTTATGACCTACCAGATCGTATTAAAGATTGGCCTTTGCGGCCTGTCGATGGCATATTATTTAAGAAAACACTGCCGGACCAATGATTTTGGCATTGCCTTTTTTGGTATCTTCTACGCATTGTCCGGATATATGGCAGCTTACAGCTGGAATATTATGTGGCTGGACTGCATCATCCTGTTCCCGCTCATTGTCCTGGGACTGGAGCGGCTGGTGAAAGACGGAAAAGGAATGCTCTATTGCCTGGCGCTGGGGCTGTCCATTCTTTCCAATTATTATATCTCCATCATGACCTGCATTTTTATGGTGCTCTATTTCATAGCCCTGCTGGTGCTGGATGAGGAGATGCACTGGGAGAAATTTGTGGGCCGCGGGTTCCAGTTTGCGGTGTACTCTCTGCTGTCAGGCGGCCTGGCGGCGGTGGTGCTGCTTCCGGAGATTTTTGCCCTGCAGATGACAGCTTCAGGCGATATGAGCTTCCCGAAGACCTTTTCCCAGTATTTTCCGATCTTTGACATGATCGCCCGCCATATTGGCAATGTGGAAACGGAAATCGGGCTGGATCACTGGCCTAATGTGTACTGTGGCGTGGCAGTACTGATGTTCTTCATCCTGTATCTGCTCTGCAAACGAATCTCCGCGAAGGAAAAAGCGGTTTACTGCGTGATGCTGTTATTCTTTTTCGCAAGCTTTTCCTTCAATATATTAAACTTTATCTGGCATGGCTTCCATTATCCCAACAGCCTGCCCTGCAGACAGTCGTATATTTACATTTTCCTGGTGCTGTTTGTCTGCTACCGGGCCTATATGTATCTGCGGGACACACCATGGAAGTATGTGACGGCAGCGTTTGCCGGAGCGGTAGTCTTTGTGCTGCTGGCGCAGAAGCTGGTAACGGAAGACCATTTCCACTTCATCGTGTATTATGTTGCGATCCTGTTCCTGGCGCTGTACCTGGGCGCCATTGCCCTGTACCAGAAGGGGGAACGCTATTACTTCCCGGCACTGTTTTACGCGCTGGCGGTTGTTTCCATTGAGGCAGCGGTGAATACAGCGGTGACCAGTGTGACCACCACCAGCCGCACGGCCTACACCGACGACAACGCGGCCGTGGAGGAGCTGGTAGATACGCTCCAGCCAAACGATACCTTTTTCCGCGTGGAGAAGGTAACCAGAAAGACGAAAAATGATGGAGCCTGGATGCATTTTCCATCGGTTTCCCTGTTTTCCTCCACAGCAAATGTGGATCTGTCGGAACTCTTTAAAAAGCTGGGTTGTGAGAGCTCCACGAACGCTTACAGCATTACGGGCAGTACGCCGCTCATAGACGCGCTGTTTTCCGTGAAATACGGCCTCTACTCCGAAAAGCCGGAGGATACGTCCATGCGGACGGCGATTGGCGAGCAGGACGGCATCTGGCTGTATCAGAATAACGATACGCTGCCGGTGGGCTTTTATGTGGTACCGGATTTTGAGTCCCGCTGGGATCTGGAGACCGGCAATCCGGCGGATGTGCAGAACAGCCTGGCCGATGCCGTTGGGGCAGAACAGGTGTTGAATCTGGTTCTGGACACCACCACGGAGGGCAGTGACCTGACCTTCACCCCGGAAACAGGCGGTGAATATTACGCTTATGTGGGAAACAAAAAGATTGAGAAGGTAACAGCTACCACCTGGAAGGGCGCAAAAACCTTTACCAATGTGGACCGCGGCTATCTGCTGGAGCTTGGCTACTGTGCGGCGGGAGAAGCCGTAACACTGACTGCTGAGGACAGCAAGGAAGAAATGTGGGCCGATGTTTACCGTTTCTCAGAAAACGGCCTTGGCTCTGTAACAGCAAAGCTTTCCGCACATCCATGGAATTTAACGAGCTGGACGGATACCTCCTTAAAGGGAAGCATTTCCTGTGATCAGGAGGGCTGGCTCTTTACCACCATCCCGTTTGACGCGGGCTGGAAGATTACGGTAGACGGAAGAGAGCAGGAGCCGGAAAAAGTTCTGGATTCCTTTGTGGGAATCTGGCTGAGCGCCGGAAACCACACGGTGAGCATGGAATACACGCCAAAGGGCCTGATTCCGGGAACTCTGATTTCAGCAGCCAGTGCCGTACTTCTGGCGCTGATCGCGGCAGGCGGGCATCTGCTTCGCCGGTACCGGGAAGACCTGAAATATGAGCAGGACGCGGAAGCATACGATCCCTATGTGGATGAGGACGGGGTGCCGGAACAAACAGCACCATCCGGTTCTGAAAAAGCATATTCCGAACACCTGGAAACAGAACAAACGGAACCGGATCATCCGGATGAAAGGGAATGAGCAGCACACCATGCTGTGAAACATGGTAATTGCAAAGGAAATGAGCAGTTGTAACTGTTCAGTAGGTCTGCGCATTCACTGCGCTGACCGTATGAAAACATGGGCTTGCAGGCAAAAATCCCATTGCCGAAGGCAATTTTCAATGGATTTTTGCCCGTAACTGTGAGGGTACTGAACAGTTACGAGCAGTTGCGAAATAGAATAATACAAGAAGAGGAGACAAACATTATGAAATTATGGGGCGGACGCTTCACGAAAGAAGAAAATCAGCTGGTACACAATTTTAACGAATCCCTGTCCTTCGACCAGAAGTTTTATCATCAGGACATTCAGGGCAGCATCGCCCATGTGACTATGCTGGCAAAACAGGGCATTGTTTCTGAGGAGGACCGCAAGGCCATCATTGACGGATTAAACAGTATTCTGGCAGATATCGAGTCCGGTAAGCTGGTATTTACCAAAGAACACGAGGATATCCATTCCTTCGTGGAGGCAAACCTGATCGAGCGTATTGGCGATGCCGGCAAGCGTCTCCACACCGGCCGCAGCAGAAATGACCAGGTGGCTCTGGATATGAAGCTTTACTGCCGTGACGAGATCGACGAGATTGATGTTCTGGTAAAGAATCTGTTAGAAGAGCTGTTAAAGATCATGGAGGAAAACCTTGACACCTACATGCCGGGCTTCACCCATCTGCAGAAAGCGCAGCCGGTTACTCTGGCTCACCATATGGGCGCTTACTTTGAGATGTTTACCCGCGACAGAAGCCGCCTGCACGACATCCGCAAACGCATGAACTACTGCCCGCTGGGCTCCGGCGCGCTGGCTGGCACCACCTATCCGCTGGATCGTGCTTACACCGCCCAGCTGCTTGGCTTTGACGGCCCGACCTTAAACAGCATGGATTCCGTATCCGACCGTGATTATGTGATTGAGCTGTTATCCGCGCTCTCCACCATTGCCATGCACTTAAGCCGTTTCTCTGAGGAAATCATCATCTGGAACAGCAACGAGTACCGCTTCGTGGAGATTGATGACGCTTACAGCACCGGCAGCAGCATCATGCCGCAGAAGAAGAACCCGGATATTGCCGAGCTGGTACGCGGCAAGACCGGTCGTGTATATGGCGCGCTGATGTCCATCCTTACTACCATGAAGGGCATCCCGTTAGCATACGACAAGGACATGCAGGAAGATAAGGAGCTGACCTTTGACGCTATTGACACCGTAAAGGGCTGCCTGGCTCTGTTCACCGGCATGATCTCCACCATGACCTTTAACAAGGAAGTAATGGAGGCAAGTGCAAAGAACGGATTCACCAACGCGACTGACGCAGCTGACTATCTGGTAAATCACGGCGTACCGTTCCGTGATGCCCACGGCATTGTAGGCCAGCTGGTACTGTTCTGCATCAACAAGGGCATTGCGCTGGATGACATGACTCTGGATGAGTTCAAGGCCATCAGCCCGGTGTTCGAGGAAGATGTCTACGAGGCCATCAGCATGAAGACCTGCGTGGAGAAGAGAACCACCATCGGCGCTCCGGGACAGGAAGCGATGAAGAAGGTTATTGCGGTTTATAAAGAACAGTTACAGAAATAAGAGATAAAATGAATAAGTGGGCTGCCGCAATCGATTTTTGCGGCAGCCCACTTTTGACGGTGCGGGAGAAATCAGGTATTATCTGGAACATCCTGTCTTGGTATATTCTTTCAGCTTCTGCCGCAGCACTGCATCCTCTGGATCCAGAAACTGCCTCAGTTTATCGTAGAGCACTTCTTCTGGTTTCAGTGCTGCACGGTATTCCGCCGGGGTGCGCTGCAGCGTGGAGCGGAAGCGGGCGGTCAGGGTCTTTAAGTCCGGAAAGCCGTTTTTTAACGCAATGTCCGTCAGGTTTTCTTTGGTGTAAGTCAGGTCATTTAAGGCATGCTGGAAGCGCACCCTTGTGAGATATTCATGGAAATTGATTCCCACCATCTGCTTAAATAAGGTAGAAACATAAGTCCGGTTGTACTGGGCGTAGTCCGCCAGGTCCTCCAGGGCTAGTTTTTCTGCGTAATGTTCTTCTACATAGGTCAGCAGAAGGCGCATGGTTGCGCGCCGCTTGTCTTCCTCCGGGATCAGGTTAAGCTGCTGTGGGCCAAATTCGGTAAAAAGCGTGACGAGAAGCAGTTCCAGGTTTGCCTTGGCACTCAGCTGGGCATAGGTGCCGCCGCATTCCAACGCCTGCCAGATCTGACCAGCATAGAAACGGATGCGGCAGAAACGTTCCTCATAACGGCTGCTTTCACTGGAGAGGCAGGAAGGAAACTGATAGATATATCCCTTTTTTACCAGAAACTTCAGGGCACTGGCAGGAAAATGCAGGACGAGCGCGCGGGTGCCGGGCTGTCGGCGCATGGAGGCGTGGCCGTTGCCGGGCGCGGTCAGAATGAGGTCGTCCTCGAAAAGCGAGTGCGTTTCCGTGCCGCGGCAGTATTCCTGCGTCCCCTGCAGAACAATGCTGAGCTCGTATTCGTCCGGATGCCAGTGATAGCGGTAATTCATGATGGTGTGCGCGAAGCAGCGCAGGTGGATATTTTCGCGCAGCAAATCCATTTCATAATTGGTTCCTTCCATTTTTTACTCCTTTAAAATCCAAATATTTTCCCTGTTATAAAATTCAGAAAAAATGAAATGCCATTTGTGAACCTGATCTCAGGATAGCGGGGAATATGGTTTTTGTCAACGATTGTTTTCGCATAAAAACAAAGAAAAAAGATTGGAAACTGGCAGAACGCACAACTGCGTTAGCGGAAAACCGACAACATGTACAGGGAAAATATTTGGATTTTAAATGAGATGGGAGCGTGGACAGAAAAAACAAAAAACAGGAGCGGGAGAGGGAGATCGCAAAAAGCTGCGAATATTTGCAGTGACAAAAAAACAGCCTTCTGTTAGGATAAGCATAACGACAACAAGCCCCGGCCCGGGCAGCTAAGAGCTTATGGAGTTTTCAGACTATGATGTTATAATGGAAGGGAAAAAATATGAACACTCAAATGATGATCTGCATGGTGATCTTTGCGGCAACGCTCATCAGCTATATGCTGAATAAGATTCCAATGTGGCTGACGGCAATGATCTCTCTGACGGCACTGTATTTTACCGGCTGTATCGACGCAAATGGAGCAATGGCTGGTTTCTCCAACGTGAATACGATTCTGATGGCAACGATGTTTATTGTGGCATCCGGTTTCCGCCGGACCTCCGTTGTGGATGTAATGTGCAGCGCGATCATGAAGCTGACACACGGAAGTTTTCTGACAGCGTATTTCGGCTATATTCTTCTGGCAGTTTTGCTGACGAACTTCATCGCAAGCCCGATGGTTGTCTATGCGATTGTAAGCCCGCTGCTGGCAGCACTTTGCGATAAGACAGAGCATAGCCGTACCCAGTACATGTTCCCGGTTATGGTAGTCTGCGTGGCATGCTGTGGTATTCTGCCGCTGTCCACCGCAATTCAGCAGGCCGGACAGTTTACCGGATTTATGGAGTCTTACGGATTTACCGGCATGAGTATCCGTGCCATCGACTTCACCATCGGCACCTGGCCGATTCTGGTTATTGTACCGCTCTGGGCGTTGTTGATCGGACCGAAATTTACCCCAAAGACTCCGGCTGTGCCGATTGAAGCCCTGGAGAACAGAAAATCCGGAAAGCAGGAGCAGAAACTCAGCCCGTTTGTGGATAAGGCCGGCATCGTGATTTTCTTTGGCACCATTTTATGCCTGATTTTTTCCAGCCAGCTTCATCTTACGACCTGGTCTGTTGCATTGACCGGAAGCCTCCTCATGGTTCTGTTTGGTGTTGTAGACCAGAAATCCGCCCTGCGTGATATTCCGTGGGATATGCTGATGCTGTTTGTGGGCGCGCTGGCTCTTGGTACAGCCCTGACAAACACCGGAGCGGGCGACCTGATCGGAAATGCGCTTGCGTCAGCAGTTGGCGGCACTCACAACAACTATGTACTGGGCGCGTTATTCTTCCTGATTCCGTTTTTACTGACCCAGTTCATGCTGAACCGTTCCGTTTCCGCAGTATTTGTACCGATTTGCCTTCTGACCTGTTCCGCTTTGGGCGCAAACCCGACCGGCCTGGTGCTGTTAGTCAATGCCGGTTCCCTGACCGCGTTCCTGACTCCGATGGCAACTCCGGCTGTACCGATGTGCATGGCAGATGGAGGTTACGACTTAAAAGCAATCTTTAAGAGCGGCGCTCTGATCACGCTGTTTCTGCCATTTATCTATATCTTTTATACTATGACCGTGTTCCCGGCATTTTAAAGGAGGCAAAGCCGTACGATAAAATAGAAAAGGAGAACTTGTGACAATGAAAATTACAGATGTAAAGCTGCGTTTTGCGAAACATTACCTGTTTGTACAGATTTACACCGATGCAGGAATTACCGGTCTTGGTGAGGCTGGCAACTGGGGTTATCTCCAGGCTACGGCAGCAGCCATTGAAAAATTTGCGGATTATTTAATTGGAAAAGATCCGTTCCGCATTGAAGATTTTAATCAGAATTTCCTGCGTTCCGTGTATTTCCGCGGTTCTGTCATTGTGAGCGCGATTTCCGCGATCGACATTGCGCTCTGGGATATTAAAGGCAAGGCGCTTGGGGTTCCGGTCTATGAGCTTCTTGGCGGAAAGACCCGCGACAAGGTGCGTGTGTACGCGTCGGTCATGCATCTGACGGAAGATAAGAACGAGCTGGCAGAGCAGTACCAGCAGCTGAAAGAGATGGGCTTTAGCGCAGCAAAAATCTTCTGCAACGGCCCGGTCAGCGCGCCGGATGGCAGGGGTGAGTTTTTCTCCAGCCGCATTGAGCGCGAGGTGGAGAAGGTACGTGTCTGCAGGGAAGCGGTAGGAAACGATTTTGATTTCGTGCTGGAGGTGCACCGCGGCATGACACTGCCGGAGGCAGTTGCGTTTGGGCGCGCGGTGGAGCCGTACCATCCGATGATCCTGGAAGATCCGGTTCCGCCGGACAATGTAGACACCATGGCCGAGGTGGCGTCCAAGGTCGGCGTTCCGATCGCGACTGGAGAGCGCTTTATCAACCTGCGGGAGTTTGAAGTGCTGATGGCGCGCCATGCCTGCCAGTATATCCGCCCGGATGTCTGCGCGGTCGGCGGCATTACGACCAGCAAGAAGATCTGCGCTCTGGCAGAGGCACACGATGTGCTCGTAATTCCGCATAATCCGCTTGGCCCGGTATCGACCGCGGCCTGTCTGCAGATCTGCGCGTCCATCCCGAACCTGGGCATTCAGGAATTGCCAGGCTTCTGCTTAAATGGTGCGGAAGATAAGATGGTAAAAGAGCCGCTCCGCTTTGAGAACGGCTGCATGCTGATCCCGGAGGCACCGGGCATTGGTGTGGAGCTGGCAGATGATGCCGAAGAACGGTATCCGGCTAATGAGCGCGGAAGCAACGCGGCTCGACGGGCATTTGATGGATCCGTAAAAGACTGGTAAAATAATATAGAAAATAAACGAGAGCCGAAAATCCGCTAAAGTGGATTTTCGGCTCTCGTTAAGTTAAAAGGATCATCCGAGTACCAGGAATACTTCCTGCGTCTGCTTTCCGTGCTGGCGGGTCTGGGCGTGGGTGTCGAAGAAGATATCGACGTGGTTGCCCTTAACTCCGCCGCCACGGTCCTCTGCAGTGTAGATGATACCGTTGATCATGACTTTGCTGCCGTAGGGGATGATGCGCGGGTCTACGGCAATGGTATGGCTGGATCTTGCAATGGAGCCGGTGCTGGTGCGGCGGCCCCAGCCTTCCGAACACTGTTTGCACGGGCAGTAGCCGGTGGTGCGGAAGAAGCCGAGGGATTTTAAGCCGGTGTGTTCATGGCTTTCCTCAGTGGAATTGTTTTCTGCGGTGGTCTGGGCTGTCTCTCCTTTTACATAGGTTTTCGGATTGGAAAGGACTTTGCCGTCTACGGTGCCCTCTACCACATAGGCGCCGTCTGCCAGCGCGTCCCAGTTCATGTTAATGCGGAAGCCATGGCGGCCATTTCCGATGCCGTTTTCTTCCAGGTCAGAGCGGTAGGTGACAGCGGTCTGGTGAAAGCTTTTTACCTGCTCACCGGTTTCTTTATTGGTAATGGTAACAGTAACCGGAACTCCGGTGTTTGGCAGGGAAGAATCCCAGCCCCAGCCGACAATGGTATTGCCTTCAAAGTCATCGAAAGAGCCATCCAGGTCTGCTGCCAGGGCCGTGAAAGCACCTCCGATGAGAAACATTGCTGTAATCAGTAAAGTTGCGAGAGTCGTTCTTTTTTTCAACATAAGATCATTCCTTTCTTTTCCAAATTTGTTACAGAAACTGCCCTGCGGAAAAATGAAATATTTGATTCACACAAAATAAATATATGTAACAAATTTGTAATATATGAACGATAAGACCTTATTTTACATGATTTTTCTGATTTGTCAAGGAAAAAACGAAAAGCGGGGCCGGGCATACAGTTTCCAGGCAGAGAAAAACGAGACCGGAACAGAACGAAAAAATGCAAAGAATCACAGAAAAAACACAGATTTTTCGGGTAAACCTCTTGACAAACGAGGTGGGGTAAAGTATATTAATCACAGAATGTTAGCACTCCTTGGCGATGAGTGCTAACAAGAACAAAAGGAGGCGGCAGAATGGAACTGGATGATCGTAAAGTTACTATATTAAAAGCCATCATCAAGACTTATCTGGAAACAGGTGAGCCGGTGGGTTCCAGAACCATTTCCAAATATACCGACCTGAAGCTGAGTTCCGCAACCATCCGGAATGAGATGTCGGACCTGGAGGAGATGGGTTACATTCAGCAGCCGCATACATCGGCAGGGCGAATCCCTTCCGACAAGGGCTACCGCTTCTATGTAGACCAGATCATGCAGGAGAAGGAGCAGGAGGTCACCGAGGTCAAGAGCCTGATGATCAAACGGGTTGACCGGGTGGAGCTGGTTTTAAAGAAATTGGCACAGCTTCTTGCCAACAACACCAACTACGCCGCCATGATCAGTGGCCCCCAGTACCATCAGAACAAGCTGAAATTCATCCAGCTGTCCCAGATGGAGGAGAACAAACTCCTGGTGGTCATCGTGGTGGAGGGAAACCTCATCAAGAATGCCATGGTGAACGTACCGGAGCCGGTAAGCCAGGAAGATATCCTGAACTTAAACATTTTGCTTAACAGCGCGCTCAATGGCCTCACCATTGAGCAGATCAATCTGGATGTCATCACAAAGCTGAAACAGCAGGCCGGTGTTCACAGCCAGATCGTGGACTTGGTACTCAACGAGGTGGCCGGAGCCATCCGGGCCGACGAGGAAGATCTTCAGATCTACACCAGCGGCGCCACCAACATCTTTAAGTATCCGGAGCTGAGCGAGGGCGAGAAAGCAAGCCAGCTGATCAGCACCCTGGAACAGAAGGATAAGCTCCAGGAGCTCATTGCAGATGTAAACGAGTCGGAAGACAACAATGGAATCCAGGTTTACATCGGAGACGAGACACCGCTCCAGACCATGAAGGACTGCAGCGTGGTCACCGCCAATTATGAGCTGGGCGAGGGCATCCGCGGTACTATCGGTATCATCGGGCCAAAGCGGATGGATTACGAAAGGGTACTCAGCACGCTGAAGCATTTAATGAAGCAGCTGGATGCCACTTATAAAAACGAAGAGAGTTAGCGCTGGATCCACAGCGATAAAGAAAGGCGATAAACCATGAGTCAGAAGGAAAAAGAAATGAACCAGGGCGCTGCGAAAGCTGAGAGCGAGAATCTCGAGGCTGAGCAGGTTCAGGCAGAAAACGGTGAAACCTCCGCAGGAACCGAAAAGCAGGAGGCAGAAACCAAAGAAACTGAGAAGGAAACCAAAGAGAGCAAAGCCAAAGACGCAAAGAAGGATCCGAAGGATGCTCAGATCGAGGAACTGCAGGACCGCTTAAAACGTCAGATGGCTGAGTTCGATAACTTCCGCAAACGTACGGAAAAAGAAAAGGCAGCCATGTATGAGATCGGAGCAAAGGACATCATCGAGAAGATCCTTCCGGTGTTAGACAACTTCGAGAGAGGTCTGGCAGCCGTGCCGGAGGATGAGAAGGGTTCTTCCTTCGCCGAAGGCATTGAAAAGATTTACAAGCAGTTCGTGAAGACTCTGGAGGATGCCGGAGTGGAAACGATCGAGGCAGTAGGTCAGCAGTTCGATCCGAACCTGCACAACGCAGTAATGCATGTGGAGGATGAGAAGTATGGCGAGAATGAAATTGCCATGGAACTGCAGAAGGGCTACAAGTACCGCGGCAGCGTGGTACGCCACAGCATGGTTCAGGTAGCAAACTAAACCGGCTGTAATACTTAGCGTATTATCAAAAATTTGTTTGAATAGAGTAGGAGGAAAACATCATGAGTAAGATTATTGGTATTGACTTAGGAACCACAAACAGCTGTGTAGCAGTTATGGAGGGTGGTAAACCGGTAGTTATCCCGAACCAGGAAGGTTCCAGAACCACACCGTCTGTTGTAGCATTCACCAAGACCGGCGAGCGTCTGGTAGGTGAGCCGGCAAAACGTCAGGCAGTTACCAACGCAGACAGAACCATTGCTTCCATTAAGAGACATATGGGTACCGACTATAAAGTAACCATCGACGGCAAGAGCTATACTCCTCAGGAGATCTCCGCTATGATCCTGCAGAAGTTAAAAGCAGACGCAGAGGCTTATCTGGGCGAGACTGTAAGCGAGGCAGTTATCACCGTTCCGGCATACTTCAACGACGCACAGCGTCAGGCAACCAAGGATGCAGGTAAGATTGCAGGCCTGGATGTAAAACGTATCATCAACGAGCCGACCGCAGCAGCACTGGCATATGGCCTGGACAACGAGAACGAGCAGAAGATCATGGTATACGACTTAGGCGGCGGTACCTTCGATGTATCCCTCATCGAGATCGGTGATGGCGTTATCGAGGTTCTTTCCACCAACGGCGATACCCACTTAGGCGGCGATGATTTCGATAACCGTATTACCCAGTGGCTGGTTGACGAGTTCAAGAAGGCTGAGGGCGTAGACCTGTCCGGCGACAAGATGGCAATGCAGAGACTGAAAGAGGCTGCTGAGAAAGCAAAGAAAGAGCTTTCTACCGCAACCACCACCAACATTAACCTGCCGTTCATCACCGCAACCGCTGAGGGCCCGAAGCATCTGGATATGAACCTGACCAGAGCAAAATTCGACGAGCTGACCCACGACCTCATCGAGAAAACCGCAATCCCGGTACAGAACGCATTAAAAGATGGCGGCGTAACCACCGCTGAGCTTGGCAAGGTTCTGTTAGTCGGCGGTTCCACCCGTATGCTGGCAGCTCAGGAGAAAGTAAAACAGCTGACTGGCAAGGAGCCGAATAAGTCCTTAAACCCGGATGAGTGCGTAGCCATCGGTGCAGCTATCCAGGGTGGTAAGCTTGCAGGCGACGCTGGCGCAGGTGATATCCTTCTTCTGGATGTAACCCCGCTGTCCCTGTCCATCGAGACCATGGGCGGTATTGCTACCAGACTGATCGAGAGAAACACCACCATCCCGACCAAGAAGAGCCAGATCTTCTCTACCGCAGCTGATAACCAGGAAGCAGTAGATATCCACGTTGTACAGGGTGAGCGTGAGTTCGCACGTGACAACAAGACTCTGGGCCAGTTCCGTCTGGATGGCATCCTTCCGGCAAGAAGAGGTGTTCCGCAGATTGAGGTTACGTTCGATATCGATGCAAACGGTATCGTAAATGTATCCGCTAAGGATCTTGGCACCGGCAAAGAGCAGCATATCACCATTACCTCCGGCTCCAACATGTCTGAGGCTGATATCGATAAGGCAGTGAAAGAGGCTGCTGAGTTCGAGGCTCAGGATAAGAAGAGAAAAGAAGCAATCGACGCAAGAAATGACGCAGATGCTATGGTATTCCAGACCGAGAAGGCATTAAGCGAGGTTGGTGATAAGATTGACGCAAACGATAAGGCTGCTGTTGAGGCTGACTTAAACGCACTGAAAGAAGCCATCAACCGTGCTCCGATCGACAACATGACCGATGCTCAGGTTGAGGACATCAAGGCTGGCAAGGAGAAACTGATGAACAGCGCTCAGGCATTGTTCAGCAAGGTTTACGAGGCAGCTCAGGGTGCCGCAAACGCACAGGGCGCAGCCGGTGCACAGGGTGCAGGCGCAGCAGGCGGCAACGCAGGCGCAAACAACAACGACGATGTCATCGATGGTGACTTCAAGGAAGTATAATAGACAGTAACGTAGAAGGAAAGCATCATGGCAGAGAGTAAGAGAGATTATTACGAAGTCCTTGGCGTTCCGAAGAACGCCGATGAGGCTGCTTTAAAAAAGGCATATCGTGTTCTTGCCAAGAAGTATCACCCGGACAGCAATCCGGGTGATGCTGAGGCAGAGCGCAAATTTAAAGAGGCATCCGAGGCGTACAGCGTCCTTAGTGACCCGGAGAAGAGAAGAAAGTATGACCAGTTCGGCCATGCTGCATTCGAGGGCGGCGCAGGCGGCGGTGCCGGCGGATTCGGCGGCTTCGATTTCAACGGAGCTGACATGGGAGACATCTTCGGCGATATCTTCGGAGACATTTTCGGCGGCGGAAGAAGCCGCAGCAGCCAGTACAATGGCTCCATGCGCGGTGCCAATGTAAGAGCTGCGGTCCGCATTACCTTTGAGGAAGCCGTATTCGGCTGCGAGAAGGAAATCGAGATCAATTACAAAGAAGAGTGCGCAACCTGTCACGGCACCGGAGCAAAGCCTGGCACAGCACCGGAGACCTGTAAGAAGTGCGGCGGCAAGGGCAAGATCATCTACACCCAGCAGTCCTTCTTCGGTCAGGTACAGAATGTCCAGACCTGTCCGGATTGCGGCGGCAAGGGCAAGGTCATTAAAGAGAAATGCTCTGACTGCTATGGAAGCGGTTACATCACCAAGAAGAAGAAATTCAAGGTCACCATTCCGGCCGGCATCGACAATGGCCAGAGTGTACGCTGTGCAGGCGGCGGTGAGCCTGGTGTGAATGGCGGCGAGAGAGGAGACCTCTTAGTCGAGGCTGTGGTATCCCAGCATCCGGTATTCAAGCGTCAGGATGTGAACATCTTCTCCACCGTGCCGATCTCCTTCGCTACGGCAGCCCTGGGCGGTCCGATCCGCATCAAGACCGTAGACGGCGAGGTAGAGTACGAGGTCAAGGCAGGAACCCAGACCGACACCCGCGTCCGCTTAAAGGGCAAGGGAGTACCGTCCTTACGCAACCGCAACTTACGCGGTGACCATTATGTGACTCTGGTAGTACAGGTACCGGAGCGCTTAACCGAGGCGCAGAGAGAAGCGCTTAAGAACTTCGATGCTGTGATGCACGGAGAAGTTCCGGCTGAGACAAAGCATAAGAAGAAAGGCATTTTTGGAAACAAGTAAAGGTCTTTCAGAAACATAAAAAGAAAGCCCCACAGATGTTTATCTGTGGGGCTTTCTTTGCCAAGCATGCAAAAAACGCGTCAATGACGCGTTTTCTGCTGGTTGCAACCCTAATTTTTAAGGTCTTTTTTGAAAATGGTCTTGCCCGGGAAAAGAAAGCGCGGCGGGTGTGATAGAGTGTAATGCATCAAAGGATTTCGTAAATAGTTTGATTTGTGATTGGTTTTGCCTTGTTTTCTTTACCGGAACAGGACTCTTTTCATCCGTTCATAAGGTTAATGCAGGAGTGGACGGTTTTATTGCATGGAAATGAAAAAAAATTCGAAAAGAAAAATGCGCATGAAACGTGCATCCGCGGACGGCGGGTATAATGCGCAGGTTGTGAAACGGATAAGTTTAAACTTATAAGCATAACAAATAATACTTATAAGTAAAAACTATAAATGTTAATAAGTGAAAAAAACTACATATTCCTCGACTAAAAATTAACAAAACAAAATTCAGAAAATCCAGACAAATTCCAGTGAAATTCCGGCAGAAACCAGATTCCAAACCATCCGGGAAATGTGTCGAATACAACATGTTTTTTTACAAAAACAAGAGGCGGTTTCCCTCTGCTAACATCGTCGGTGAATTAACAAAAATTCCGGTCAAAAACTGTGAATCTGCCCTGCTTTTCAAGGAAAAAACGATTGTTATATTGTATACAATATGTAATTTTTGATTGTCTGGAACCGCGAATTATGCTATACTGACCATGATGGCAAAACGAGAGATTTTGTCGATAGCAAGTTGAAAATGTATAGAAAGAGGGTAAAGGAAAATGGGATTGGCTACATTTAAAGGCGGCGTTCACCCTTACGAGGGCAAAGAACTGTCCGAGAACAAGCCGGTACAGGTCCTGATGCCGAAGGGAGATCTGGTGTTCCCGATGTCACAGGGAATCGGCGCGCCGGCGAACCCGCTGGTAAAGAAGGGCGACAGAGTCCTGGCTGGTCAGATCATCGGTGAAGCAGGCGGATTCATCTCCGCAAACGTAATCTGCTCCGTATCTGGTACGGTTAAAGCGGTAGAGCCGAGACGTGTTGCCAGCGGCGGCATGGTAAATTCCGTTGTAGTTGAAAACGATGGACAGTATGAAGCAGTAGAAGGCATGGGCGCAGACCGTGACCCGGCAACTCTGTCCAAGCAGGAGATCCGCGATATCGTAAAAGCAGCCGGTATCGTAGGTATGGGCGGCGCTGGTTTCCCGACCAACGTAAAGCTGTCTCCGAAGAACGAGGACGCAATTGAGTACATTCTGATCAATGGTGCAGAGTGTGAGCCGTATCTGACATCTGACTATCGCTGCATGATGGAGGATCCGGAGAAGATCATTGGCGGTCTGAAAGTGGTTCTGCAGCTCTTTGACAAGGCTAAGGGCGTGATCGGCATTGAGAACAACAAGCCGGAAGCAATCAAAAAGCTGAAAGAGTTAGTAAAAGACGAGCCGCGCATCGAGGTATGCGAGCTCTTAACCAAGTACCCGCAGGGTGGTGAGCGTTCCTTAATCTACGCAATCACCGGAAGAAAGGTAAACTCCTCCATGCTTCCTGCAGATGCAGGCTGTATCGTGGACAACATTGGTACTGTTATCGCAATTTACGACGCAGTATGCAAGACCACTCCTCTGATCGAGCGTGTCTTCACCGTAACCGGTGACGCCATCGCAGATCCGAGAAACTTCCGTATCAAGATCGGAACCAACACCCAGGAACTGATCGAGGCAGCAGGCGGCTTCAAGACTGAGCCGGAGAAAGTCATTTCCGGTGGTCCTATGATGGGCTTTGCCATGTTCGATTTAGACGTTCCGGTTATCAAGACCAACGGTTCCGTCCTGTGCATGACCAAGGACCAGGTGGCAGCAAATGTGGAGACTCCGTGTATCCGCTGCGGTAAGTGCGTAAGCGCATGCCCGAGCCACATTGTTCCGGTTATGATGATGAAAGCAGCATTAAAGGGCGACTGCGATACCTTTGAGAAGCTCAACGGTATGGAGTGTATGGAGTGCGGAAGCTGTACTTTCGTATGTCCGGCGAAACGTCCTCTGACCCAGGCTTTCAAGGAAATGAGAAAAACGGTTGCAGCCAACCGCAGAAAAAAAGCACAGGGGGGAAAGTAAACCATGGCTAAATTATTTAACGTATCTTCATCCCCGCATGTGCGGAGTGAGGAAACTACCCGCAGCATCATGATGGACGTGGCAATCGCCATGCTGCCGGCCACCGCTTTCGGTGTATTCCAGTTCGGCCTGCATGCCCTGCTCGTTATCATTGCTACCGTATTTGCCTGCGTAGTCAGCGAGTACGCATTTGAGAAAGTAACCAAGAGACCAATTACCATCAGTGATTTCAGCGCCGTTGTAACCGGTATGATCCTGGCTTTAAACTGCCCGTCTGAGATTCCGTTATGGATCCCGATGCTCGGCGGTGTGTTCGCCATCGTGATCGTAAAACAGATCTACGGCGGCCTTGGCCAGAACTTCATGAACCCGGCACTGGCAGCAAGATGCTTCCTGCTCATCTCCTTCGCAGGCAAGATGTCTTCCTTCACTCTGGATGGCGTAACCACCGCTACTCCTCTGAACGTGATGAAGACTGCATGGAAGGCTGGCGAGTCCAACCTGGGCGTAGATCTTATGGCTATGTTCATCGGTAAGATCCCAGGAACCATCGGTGAGGTTTCTGTAGTAGCCCTGTTAATCGGCGCTGCTTACCTGGTATTTAAGAAAGTAATTTCCCTGCGCATTCCGTTAACCTACATCGCAACGGTCGCAGTATTCGTATTCATCTTCGGCAGACAGGATCTGAACTTCGTTCTGGCTCACATCTGCGGCGGCGGACTGATCTTCGGTGCCTTCTTCATGGCAACCGACTATGTAACCAGCCCGATCACCCCGAAGGGACAGATCGTATTCGGTATTCTGCTTGGCGTGCTGACCGGAACATTCCGTCTGTTTGGTGGTTCCGCAGAGGGTGTTTCCTACGCAATCATCATCAGCAACCTGCTGGTTCCGCTGATTGAGCGCTATACCCTTCCGGTAGCATTTGGAAAGGAGGGCAAAAAGGCATGAGTAAAGGTGGATTTATGAAAGACGCCGTAATCCTGTGTGCTATTACCCTTGTGGCAGGCGCATGTCTGGGCGGCGTATATGAGATGACAAAAGCTCCGATCGACGCAGCAAACTTGGCAGCGAAAGAGGCAGCTTACCGTACCGTATTCCCGGACGCAGCAAGCTTCGACGCAGGTGACCTGGCAGACAAGATCCCGGCAGCAAACGAGGAGATCGCAGGCCTTGGTTATGGCAAGGTAAGCGTAGATGAGGCTGTTACCGCAAACGATGCTTCCGGCGCAGCAGCAGGCTATGTTGTTACCGCTACCTCCAACGACGGTTTCGGCGGCGCAATCACCGTTTCCGTAGGTATCCAGTCTGACGGCACTGTAAATGGTATCGAGTTCCTGACCCTGGCTGAGACCGCAGGTCTTGGTATGAATGCTCAGAAGCCTGAGTGGAAAGGTCAGTTCGCAGGCAAGAAGGCAGATGTGTTCTCCGTAACCAAAGACGGCGCATCTTCCGATGATCAGATCAACGCAATCAGTGGCGCGACCATCACTTCAAGAGCAGTCACGAATGCGGTGAATGCGGCAGTTTATTTTGTAGATAACTGCCTGGCACAGTAGGAGGTAGGAAGTCATGAATAAATGTATCGAACGTTTATACAACGGTATTATTAAAGAGAACCCGACCTTCGTCCTGATGCTTGGTATGTGTCCGACTCTGGCAGTAACCACCACCGCGATCAACGGTATCGGTATGGGACTGTCCACCACGGCGGTTCTGGTTTTCTCTAACCTTATTATTTCCGCACTGCGGAAGATTATTCCGGATCGTGTACGTATTCCGGCATACATCGTAATCGTAGCATCCCTGGTTACCATCGTTCAGTTACTGCTTCAGGCCTATGTACCGAGCCTGTACAGCGCACTGGGTATCTATATCCCGCTGATCGTTGTTAACTGTATCATCCTGGGCCGTGCAGAGGCATATGCAGCAAAGAACGGCCCGCTCGAGTCCGCATTCGATGGTATCGGTATGGGTCTTGGTTTCACCGTAGGCTTAACCTGTATCGCAATCGTGCGTGAGCTCATTGGCGGTGGTTCCTTCTTCGGCATGGAGATCATTCCGGAGGACTTCCATGTAACCATCATCGGCCTGGCACCGGGCGCATTCTTCGTACTGGCATGCCTGACCGCACTGCAGAACAAGTTCAAGGCACCGAGCGCAACCAATGGTTCCGTACCGCAGTCCACTCTGGCATGCGGCGGCAACTGCGCAGCCTGCAGCGGTTCTGCATGTTCCTCTAACCACTCTGTCCTGGAAGAGAAAAAAGCAGAAGAGCTGAAGAAAGCAGAAGAGGCCAAGAAGGCAGCAGCTGCAGCGGCTCTGGCTAAGAAGCAGGCAGCAGAGGCAGCCAAGGCAGCAGCTGAGGCTGAAAAGAAAGACGAATAGGAGGGACAGGTAGATGAAAGAATTAATTTTAATTATTGTCGGATCTGCTCTGGTTAACAACATCATCCTGAGCCAGTTCCAGGGCCTGTGTCCGTTCCTTGGTGTTTCCAAGAAGGTTGACACCTCCATTGGTATGGGTGCAGCCGTTATCTTCGTAATTACGCTGGCAAGTATTGCTACGAACCTCGTATACTCTCTGGTGCTGGTTCCGCTGCACTTAGAGTACTTACAGACGATTGCCTTCATTCTGGTAATTGCAGCACTGGTACAGTTCGTTGAGATGTTCTTAAAGAAGAGCATGCCAAGCCTGTACTCCGCGCTGGGTGTATTCCTTCCGCTGATTACGACCAACTGTGCAGTTCTGGGTTCTGCCCTGACCAACGTACAGAAGGGTTACAACTTCATTTTCAGTGTAGCAAACGGATTCGGTACTGCGGTTGGTTTCACCGTCGCAATCGTACTGCTGGCAAGCATTCGTGAGAGTATTGAAGACAATGACATCCCATACAATTTCCAGGGTTCTCCGATCGTTCTGATTACCTCTGGTCTGATGGCGATTGCCTTCATGGGCTTCTCCGGACTGATTTAATGGGAGGTAGTAGAATATGACAGGTTTGCTTTTAGCGGCAGTTGTCATCGGTGCCATCGGTATCATTATCGGTGTGCTGCTGGGAATTGCCAGTGAGAAGTTTAAAGTTGAGGTTGACGAGAAAGAAGTTCTGGTGCGTGCAGAACTTCCGGGCAACAACTGTGGTGGTTGTGGTTTCCCGGGATGTGACGGTCTGGCAGCAGCAATCGCTGCAGGCACCGCTCCGGTTAACGGATGTCCGGTCGGCGGCGCTCCGGTAGCAGATAAGATTGCTGCTATCATGGGCGTTGAGAGCGGCAGTTCTGAGAAGAAGGTAGCTTTCGTAAAATGTAAAGGTACCTGCGATAAGACCAACGTAAAGTACAACTACTATGGAATTACCGATTGTTCCATGGTAACCGTAGCTCCGGGTTCCGGCGAAAAGGCATGTGCTTACGGATGTATGGGTTACGGTTCCTGCGTGAAGGCATGTCAGTTTGACGCCATCCACGTCGTAGACGGTGTTGCAGTGGTTGACAAAGAGAAGTGCGTAGCCTGCGGCAAGTGCGTGGCTACCTGCCCGAAGGGCCTGATCGAGCTTGTTCCTTACAAGGCAGAGCATCTTGTACAGTGCTCTTCCCACGACAAGGGACCGGCTGTCAAGAAAGTCTGCACCGCTGGATGTATCGGATGTACCCTGTGTACCAAACAGTGTGAGTTCGACGCAATCCATATGGAGAACAACGTAGCAGTGATCGATTATGAGAAGTGCACCAACTGCGGCAAGTGCGCAGCTAAGTGCCCGGCAAAGGTAATCCAGTAAGCTGTTTCGGAAAATGTAACATGAATTTATGGAAGCTGTTTCCATTGCGTGAATATGCGGTGGAGGCAGCTTCCTTTTTGTTGTTTTACAGATGGGAAAACGGCACAATTTTTCGTCTTTTGTGTCAGAAATTTAGTGGATTTTGAACCCTTCTGCCTTATTGAGAAAAAGTTTGAAGTTTTATCAGAATTTCGTAAAATGGGTGGTAAATTATAAGAATAGGTGATAAAATGAAAATAGCGTTTAAAAGTTGTTTAGAAGTTCGGAGCGGAAGAGCAGGCTGCGGACTTCTCAAAAAAGGAGGGATCTTATGAACCTGGAAAAGCTATTCCATCTCAAAGAAAACCACACGGATGTTAAGACAGAAGTGATGGCCGGCATTACCACATTCATGACCATGGCCTACATTCTGGCAGTTAACCCGAGCATCTTAAGCGCGTCCGGCATGGACAGCGGCGCAGTGTTCACGGCAACCGCCCTTGCGTCTGCAATTGCAACCCTGCTCATGGCAGCACTTTCCAACTATCCGTTCGTGCTGGCACCCGGCATGGGACTGAATGCCTACTTTGCCTACACGGTAGTTCTCTCCATGGGCTACACCTGGGAGATGGCACTGGCAGCTGTATTCGTGGAAGGTATCATCTTCCTGGCCCTGTCTCTGACCAATGTGCGTGAGCAGATCTTCAACTCCATCCCGATGAACTTAAAGTATGCGGTATCTGCAGGTATCGGCCTGTTCATCGCATTCATCGGCCTGCAGAACGCCCACATCGTAGTGGACAGCGCAACTCTGGTTGGCATGTACTCCTTCAAGGCATCCGTTGCGAACGGCATGTTCTTCAGCGAAGGCATCACCGTACTGCTGGCCCTCATCGGCGTACTGATCACCGGCGTACTTCTGGTAAAAGGCGTAAAGGGCAACATCCTCTGGGGCATCCTGATCACCTGGGCACTTGGGATTGTATGCCAGCTGACCGGACTGTACCAGATCAATCCGGAAGCCGGATTCTACAGCTTACTTCCGGATTTCTCCAACGGTATTTCCATTCCGAGTCTGGCTCCGACTTTTATGAAGATGGACTTCAGCCGTGTGGCATCCCTGGATTTTCTGGTAGTGATGTTCGCATTCCTCTTCGTAGATATGTTTGATACCCTGGGAACCCTCATCGGCGTGGCATCCAAGGCCAACATGCTGGATGAGCAGGGTCGCCTCCCGCGTATCCGTGGCGCGCTGCTTTCCGACTCTGTCGGTACCGCAGTCGGCGCAGTTCTTGGTACTTCCACCACTACCACCTTCGTAGAGAGTGCATCTGGTGTAGCGGAAGGCGGAAGAACCGGTCTTACCGCAGTGGTAGCAGCAATCCTGTTCGGCCTGTCCCTGTTCCTGTCCCCGATCTTCCTGGCTATCCCGTCCTTCGCAACGGCCCCGGCTCTGATCGTGGTAGGCTTCCTGATGCTGACTTCTATCCTCAAGGTAAACTTTGAGGACTACACTGAGGCCATCCCGGCTTACGTGGCAGTCATCGCCATGCCGTTCATGTACAGCATCTCCGAAGGTATCGCCATGGGAATCATCTCCTATGTAGTGATCAACCTCGTAACCGGAAAGGCAAAAGAGAAACATATCACGCCGCTGATGTACGTGCTGGCGGTGTTGTTTGTACTGAAGTATATTCTGCTGTAACGAATTAACAGGAAAGTATAAGAAAAGCCCTGGAGCGAAAGCTCCGGGGCTTTTGTCAGTTATAACGGGCAGAACACTTACTTCTCATCCACCACCTGGAAAATGTAGAACTTCAGATAGTATGATGCCTGCTCGCCGCCGGTCCAGAGGATCGGGTGGTCGGCTGCCTGGGTGCGGTATTCTACCTGACGGAGGCGCTTGTGTACGTTTGCCGCAGCTTCGCGGATGGTCTTGGTGAACAGCTCCGGGTCCATGAAGTGGGAACAGGAGCAGGTGGCGAGGTAGCCGCCGTCCTTTACTAACTTCATGCCGCGCAGATTGATCTCGCGGTAGCCCTTGACTGCGTTTTTGATGGAACTGCGGGATTTGGTGAAGGCTGGCGGGTCCAGGATGACTACATCAAACTTCTCGCCCTTCTGCTCCAGATCCGGCAGCAGGTCGAATACGTCTGCACACTGGAAGGTGACGCGGTCGGAGAGACCGTTTAACTCCGCGTTCTCACGGGCCTGGGCTACGCCAAACTCGGATGCGTCCACGCCCAGAACAGAGGCAGCTCCGGCAATTCCGGCATTCAGTGCGAAGGAACCGGTGTGAGTGAAGCAGTCCAGAACCTTCTTGCCCTTGCAGAGTCTCTGGATGGCAAGGCGGTTGTATTTCTGATCCAGGAAGAAACCGGTCTTCTGGCCGTCCTGAACATCTACCATGTAGCGGACACCGTTTTCCACGATCTCAACCTTGGTATCGAAGGGTTCACCGATGAAGCCCTTCACGCGCTCCATGCCCTCCTGCAGGCGGACCTTGGCATCGCTGCGTTCGTAAACGCCGCGGATGGAGATGCCATCCTCAGCCAGGACTTTTTTCAGCTTGTCCAGGATAACAGGTTTTAAACGGTCAATGCCCAGTGCCAGGGATTCGACTACCAGAACATCGGAAAACTTGTCGATGACGATGCCCGGAAGGAAATCTGCCTCGCCGAAGATCAGGCGGCAGCTGGAGGTATCCACGGTGGCTTTGCGGTACTCCCAGGCATTGCGGACACGCATCTCGATGAACGCGTCATCTACTACGGTATCTTTTTTGCGGGTCATCATGCGGACGGTGATCTTGGAGCGGGTGTTGATGAAGCCCTGTCCCATCGGGTAGCCATCGAAATCAAAAACGAAAACCATATCGCCGTTCTCAAACTCGCCCTCGATCTTGTCAATCTCGTTATCATAGATCCAGGCGCCGCCGGCCTTTAAGGTGCGGCCCTCGCCCTTTTTTAAAATTACATTTGCAGACATGTGTGTACTCCTTATTGTGAATAGGTTATTGGTTCGTGCATTTTTATTTCCAAAGTATTGTAACATAAGCTGCGGAGGCTTACAACCGGGAAAAGAAAAAGCAGGATGTCAATGCGATTTGGTATGTGTTTTCCGGACGTATACGAAACCGTAACCGAAATTCGGGTAATCTGCTTGCTGTGGGACTGCGGTAATGATACAATATTGTAAGGAAATGTAAGGAGAAAGATAGCAGCATGATGGAACAGAAGACGACACAGGAAAAACACGACCGTGCCAAATACAAGCTGGCGGCCTCCATCAAGGAGTGCATGAAAACCACTCCGGTGGACCGCATCACGGTGAAAGACATTGTGGAGGGCAGCGGCCTGACCCGCCAGACCTTTTACCGCAACTTCAAAGATAAATATGACCTCATCAACTGGTATTTCGACAAACTGGTGCTGCAGTCCTTTGAGCAGATCGGCATGGGGAATACGGTGGGAGAGAGTTTGACCCAGAAGTTTGAGTTCATTTTAAATGAGAAGGCATTTTTTACCGAGGCATTTCGTTCAGATGATTATAATTCTGTGAAGGAGCACGACTTTGAGCTGATCCTGCAGTTCTACAAAGATCTGATTGCCAGAAAGACCAGCCGTCCGCTGGAGGAAGAAATGGAATTTCTTTTGGAAATGTATTGCCGCGGTTCTGTGTACATGACGGAAAAATGGGTGCTTGGCGGAATGAAGGATTCGCCGCGCCGCATGTCGGACAAGCTGGTGGAGGCCATGCCGCCGAAACTGGAGAAGGTATTTTCAGAGCTGGAGCTTTTATAAAAAGAAGAGATTTTCTGAAAATCCGGGGAAAGAACAAATCCACTGGAAACAGAACCGGAAAAAGGAACCAGAAATATGATACAAAATTCACAATAAAAATTGTGGGAAATCCACAAAGATGAGAAGAAAGTGACAAAAGTGATACTTTGTCACTTTCTTTTTCTCATTACATTTGTTAAAATAATATCAGTTCGGGAAAGCGAGGTCATGCAAATGACATCCCGAAGAGATTCAGCAAAACAGGAAATCAAATGAGTACAAACTCAAGGAGGATTTTTATCATGGCAAACAGAATCGTATTAAATGAAACTTCTTATCATGGCGCAGGCGCTATCAAAGAGATCGCAAATGAAGTAAAAGTCAGAGGCTTCGCAAAAGCTTTCGTATGTTCCGACCCGGATCTGATCAAATTTGGCGTAACCAAGAAAGTAACCGATGTCCTGGACGAGGCTGGTCTTGCTTATGAGATCTACTCCAACATCAAACCGAACCCGACCATCGAGAATGTACAGACCGGTGTTGCTGCATTCAAGGCATCTGGCGCTGATTATCTCATCGCCATCGGCGGCGGCTCCTCTATGGATACCGCAAAAGCCATCGGCATCATCATCAACAACCCGGAGTTCGAGGATGTAAGAAGCCTTGAGGGCGTAGCTCCGACCAAGAAGCCGTGCGTACCGATCATCGCAGTTCCGACCACCGCAGGTACCGCAGCAGAGGTTACCATCAACTACGTTATCACCGATGTTGAGAAAAAACGTAAATTCGTATGTGTAGATACCCACGACATTCCGGTTGTCGCAGTCATTGACCCGGATATGATGTCCAGCATGCCGAATGGTCTGACCGCTTCTACCGGTATGGACGCTCTGACCCACGCCATCGAGGGCTACATCACCAAGGGCGCTTGGGAGATGACTGATATGTTCCATTTAAAAGCAATCGAGATCATTTCCAATTCCTTACGCGGTGCTGTTGAGAACACCCCGGAGGGCAGAGAGGGCATGGCACTTGGCCAGTATGTAGCAGGCATGGGCTTCTCAAACGTAGGTCTTGGTATTGTTCATTCCATGGCACACTCCCTGGGTGCTGTATATGATACCCCGCACGGCGTAGCAAACGCAATCCTTCTTCCGACCGTTATGGAGTACAATGCTCCGTGCACCGGCGACAAGTATAAATACATCGCAAAGGCAATGGGCGTTGAGGGCGTAGAGAACATGAGCCAGGAAGAGTACCGCAAGGCTGCTGTAGACGCTGTGAAGAAACTGTCCGCAGATGTAGGAATCCCGGCTGACTTAAAGGCCATCGTTAAAGAAGAGGATCTGGACTTCCTGTCCGAGTCCGCATACGCAGACGCATGCCGCCCGGGCAACCCGAGAGATACTTCCGTAGAGGAGATCAAGGAGCTGTACAAGTCCTTAATGTAATTTAAAATATCATGAAATAAAAATAAGGCCAGTGAAAAGCCGCTTTAGAAACGCTTTTCACTGGCCTTTTCCGTTATGTAACAGGTTCTTCTCCGGCCCGGTATGCGGCCGGTGTCTGTCCGGTATATTTCTTAAACAACACATAATAATATTTCACATTGGCAAATCCCACATTCCGCGCGATGGCGTCCACCGGATCCTGGCTTTCCCGCAAGAGCTGTTTGCTTTCCTCCAGACGGCAGGAATTGATGCAGTCGTTGATGGAGTGGCCGTAGGCGCTGCGGAACATGCGTCCCAGGTAGGCATTGTTTAACTGCAGTCGGTCGGCAATGCTCTGGGCGTTCAATTCCGGGTCGTGGTATTCCTGTTCTACAATTTCTTTTACCTTCTGCGCCAGGTTGGAATATTTCTGTGCTTTTTTCTCACTGTAGTTGTCGCAGATCACGGCAAATGCTTTCCCGAAAATCTCATCAATTTCCGCAAAATTCCCAATCTGTTCCACATGCTCCGGCAGCAGGCGTTCCCCGTCAATCAGCAGGTTGGAATGCAGGTCTTTTAAAATCCGGCAAATGGTGTCTTCTGTACGGTTTAAGATGTACTGGAACGGATCGTAGCGGTAGGTATAGAGCTGGCTGCGGATCTCCTGCCATTTGGCAAGGCTGGATTCCAGTTTGCCGGACTTTAGACGGGCGGTCAGTTCGGTGAAATCTTTTGTGGATATGGTGTGTTCCGCTGTTTTCTGCTCCAGCTCTGTTTCCGGAATGATCTGCCGGGACGGATCCAGTATCAGGGCCAGACGGTGCAGCTCCCGCAGACTGGAAAAATGCAGGGTCAGTTCCTGAAAATCCGAGAACAAAGTGCTCACAAAGACGCGGCACTGCAGCGTTTTTGCGAGAGTTTCAGAAAACTCGGTCAGGGCAGCAGAGGAGGCGTAGCTTCCAATGCAGGCGTAAATGTTGTCGGACTTGGTGATCACAATTTCCGGGTGCAGATGCAGCCCGGCCCGGTAAATGTCGCTGCGGTGATGGGCCTGGATCAGCATGAGGCCATAGGGCGGAGCGGCAGTTTTAAAGAGGCGCGCCGCGTCTGCCGGTCGTTTTTTCAACAGCATATCGTAGAGCACCTGTTCCAGACTGGTGCGTTCCGATTTAGAAACCACGTTTTCCAGCTGCTTCTTTAATGGAAGAACTTCCTCTGATACAGCTATTTTTTTCGTATTTTCTGCTTCTGGTTCTCCCGTCAGGCAGGAGTCAATCTGGCGGATGGCATCCTTCATGCGGAGCATGGGGAAGAAGCTGTAAAACAGAAGCGCCAGCAGCAGGGCCGCAAACAGAAAACTCAGGCCAATGATGATGCGGGTCGTGATCTGCCGGAAATGGTAAAACCGCGGAACCAGATCCCGGATGGAGGTAATCCGCAAGTAAATGTGCCGTGTACTCGGTGATTCGTAATACAGGCAGATTTCATTGCGGTTTTTGCCGAGGATGTAGCCGGAAGATGGATTTTCCGTGTCCTCATGGATTTGTTCATAGTAAGGACGGCTGGAACTGCACAGGGATTCATCGGCATAGAGCAGAGGATTGCCCGCAAAATCCAGCACAATAAAATCCGAAGACGGATTGGCCAGCAGCAGGAAATTCTGATACCAGTCATCGTGGATGGTAACCACCAGGGCATTGGGCTTTGGCGTGCGGTCCGGGTACAGCTCATAGAAGATGAATGCGTAATAATTGTGGTCGCTGTGTTCTTCATCACCATCCTCATGGCAGTATATGGCACGAAAACGCTGGTCGGTAGAACGGTCAGAGAGAAGTTCCCGCACCGGGATTGCGTTTACATCTTCCAGTTTCCGGGCAAAGAAGGGGCCAGTGGAGTAAACGGTATCGGTGTAACCATTGTATACATAGATGGCTTCCGTGAAATCAGCCGCATTTAAGGAGCTGTTTAAATCCCGCATAATGTAGGATTTCTCTGCATCGGTAAAGCCGTCCTTCCGGAACAGCGTGGAAACCGTATTAGAATAGAAGAGCTGCCGCTCAAAATTGACCATGGAAGAGTTCAGGGTTTCGGTCATGGCATTGACGGAGACCGCAAAATCACGGTTGGAGTCCGAGATGGCATCGTAGGTGACGCGCTCGAAAAAGCGGGTCATGGAAAACAGAAGGGAAACCATCAGGGCAAGGATGAGGGCGCCTGCCAGAATGTAGCGGAACTGGCGCTTCACCTTGGCGGGAAGTCCGCTGTCTGAAACAGCAGCAGGAAGCGAAGAATGGGAAGTTTGATCCATAAAAAGCATCTCCTGGTTCAAAAATTGTACATAGTTCAATTTCCGTATATTTTGTACTTTACACATATTACCACAAAATATACAATGAACTCAACAACAAATGACAAAGAAACATACAAAACGCATAAAAGATGTTGATTTGTTGTTAAGAAAGAAGTTTAAAAAAGAAACTTTATATCAAGGAGGGTTATACAATGAGAAAATGGAGAAAAGCAGCAGCAATGTGCATGGCAGCCGTCATGATGTGTTCCATGACAGCATGTGGTTCTGGTAATAAGGAAAGCGCAGACACCACCGCAGCTCCGGCAGAGACCAAGGCAGAGGGCAGTGAGGCAGCAGCTGAGAGCAGCGAGGCTGGAGCATCTACCTGGACTCCGGAAGAAAATGTGACCATGATCGTAGCCTACAAGGCAGGATCCGGTACCGATAATACCGCCCGTGTTCTTTCCCAGTACGCAACCAAATATGTAGGAAAGACCATCGTCATCGACAACCAGGAAGGCGGATCCGGTTCCATCGGATGGACTGCTCTGGCAAACGCAAAACCAGACGGTTACACTTTAGGATTTGTAAACCTGCCGACCCTTTGTTCTAATATTGTAGACGGACTTGCAAACTACACCATGGAAGATTACGTTCCGATCTGCAACCACGTAAATGAGACTGCGCTGGTTCTGGTAGCAGCAAACAGCCAGTTCGACACTCTGGAAGATCTGGTCACTTACGCAAAGGAGCATCCGGGTGAATTAAAGGCATCCACCAACGGCAACAAGGCATCCAACCACATCGGCGCACAGCTTCTTGCAAACAGCGCAGACTTTGAGTATACCGATATTCCTTACGGCGGCACCGCAGACCAGCTTCTGGCTTTAAGACAGGGCGAAGTTGATTTCTCCGTAGCAAAAGAGGCAGATATCGCGTCCATGACTTCTGAAGTGAAAGTGCTTGGCGTATTTGATACCAAACGTATGGAATCCATGCCGGATGTACCGACTCTTGGCGAGCTTGGCTACTATGATCAGTGGTATGGCAGTGCCCGCGCCATCGTAGCACCGAAGGGAACTCCGCAGGAGATCATCGACTTCTACGCAGACGCATTTAAAAAAGCTATGGAAGATCCGGAATATGTTGACGCAGCAGAAAAAGCAGGCGTAACCACCGCTTACATGGATCCGGAAGAGACCCAGAAGCTGTTAAACGACCAGTACACCTTCTGTACCGATGTTTCTTCCAAACTCTGGAACGAATAAGCAATACGAAATTTAACAGAAATTTTCGGGTATGGGGACTGCAACAGGTCCCCATATCCGTTAAAAAGACGAGAGGAATGATCGCATGAAAAAAACAGATATTGGAGTAGTTGCTTTTATCTATGCAGTAGCTCTGTTCTTTTTATCCATGACTTTAAAGCTTCCGAAACCGGCGCAGGCATACCCGCTGTTCATCATCGTGCTGTTGCTGGGCCTGACTACGCTTTATGTGGTACAGATGATCATCGGAGCAAAGAAGAAAGGCGTGGAGAGCGGACTGGAAGATTTCAAGGATTTTCTGCCGAAGCAGTTTTTCCCGATCCTGGCCATGATCGTAGTGTATCTGGTTCTGATGTACTTCGTAGGATTCTATATCTCTACCGCATTATTTATGGTAGTTTCCCTTCTGTTTTTGAAGGTGAAAAAATGGCAGATCCTTCTGTCCACCGCAGTGATTCTGGTTCTGGTTTACTGTGCATTTACCCTGTTCCTTGGCGTAAAACTGCCGATGGGCATTCTGTTCGCATAAAAAGGAGGTTACGCATATGTTAGGTACTTTAAGCTTAATGGGCGGCGGCTTTTTAAGCGCGCTGACTCCGATCAACATTCTGGCCATCATAGCAGGCACCACCATTGGTATTGTCATCGGATGTCTTCCGGGACTTTCCGCAGCCATGGGCGTGGCACTGCTTCTGCCGATGACCTTCTCCATGGGCGCATCCACCGGCCTTATCATTCTGGGTGCTATCTATTGCGGCGCGATCTTTGGCGGATCCATTTCCGCGATCCTGATCCATACGCCGGGAACTCCGGCCTCCGCAGCTACGGCAATTGAAGGTTATCAGATGACTCTGCAGGGCAAAGCTGGTAAGGCGTTAGGAACCGCTTGCATTGCTTCTTTCTTCGGCGGATTGCTTTCCTGCATCTCCCTCTATTTTTTTGCGCCAATTTTGGCCCAGTTAGCCATGAAATTCGGTTCTCCTGAGTATTTCTGGCTTTCCATTTTCGGTTTAACTATCATTGCAGGCGTATCTTCCAAGTCTATGGTAAAGGGCCTGATCTCCGGTGCGCTGGGACTTCTGCTTTCCACCATCGGCATGGACCCGATGGAAGGCGTGCAGCGTTTCATGTTCGGACAGTCTTCCTTATATGAAGGCATCAACGTAACCTGTGCCCTGATCGGCCTGTTCTCCATGAGTCAGGCACTGATTCTTGCAGAAAAGAAGATCTGTGCAAGAGGAACTGCAAAGAAATTTAAAGACAGAATGCTTTTGGATAAAGAAGAGATGAAACAGATCGCTCCGACCATCGGACGTTCCTGGATCATCGGCAACCTGATCGGCATCTTACCGGGTGCCGGCGCATCCATCGCCTGCTTCCTGGGCTACAACACTTCCCGCCAGTTCTCTAAACACAAAGAACAGTTCGGACACGGAAGCATTGAGGGCGTAGCTGGTTCTGAGGCAGCAAATAACGCCGTAACCGGTGGTTCCCTGATCCCGATGCTGACCCTGGGTATCCCGGGTGAGAGCGTAACGGCAGTTTTAATGGGCGGCCTGATCATTCAGGGACTGACTCCTGGACCGGACCTGTTCGTAGGCGAGACCGCAAAAATGACTTACACCTTCTTTGCGGGTTTCGTACTGACCCAGTTTGCAATGCTTGGCATTGGCCTGTTGGGATGCCGGATCTTCGCGCAGATTTCCAGACTGTCCGATGCCATCCTGATCCCGGCAGTATCTGTCCTGTGTGTAGTTGGTTCCTACGCGATTCACAAGAACTTCCTGGATGTTGTCATCATGATGATTTTCGGCATGCTTGGTTATCTGCTCCGCAAGTTTGATTTAAACAACGCCGCCGTTGTACTGGCCCTGATTCTTGGCCCGATCGGTGAGAAAGGCCTGCGCCGTTCCCTGGCACTGTCCAAGGGCAGTCCGGCCATCCTGTTCTCTACCCCGGTATGCTGGGTACTGATCGTCCTTTGCATTTTCGGTATCCTTTCCCCGATCTTCATGAACCGGATGGAAAAAATGTCCATGGAAAAGGCAGGCGAACAATGATCAGCCTCTGGCGCGGCCTGATGGATGCGGCGTCAGGCTGGGATTCCCTTGCAATCGCTCTGCGGCTGTTTCTGGCGATGCTGGTAGGCATGGCAGTCGGAATCGACCGCGGACTTAAACGGCGCGGAGCCGGAGTCAAGACCCATGTGCTGGTCTGCCTGGGTTCTGCCCTGGTCATGATGACCAGTGAATATATGACACATGCATTTGGCGCCAAGCTGGATATGGCAAGACTCGGTGCCCAGGTCATCAGCGGAATCGGATTCCTGGGAGTCGGCACCATTCTGGTAACCGGTAAAAACCAGATCCGCGGCCTGACCACCGCAGCCGGCCTGTGGACCTGTGCCTGCGTGGGACTGGCCATCGGCATCGGCTTCGCGGAAGGCGCCATCTACACCCTGGTGCTCATGATGATCACCTTAAAAGTCCTGACCCGTCTGGATGCCGTACTTCACCGCTACGCGAAAGTCTTTGACCTGTACATTGAGTTTGATTCCAACAAGAACGTGAGCCTGTTCCTGCAGAAAATGCGGGAACTGAGCGTAAAGGTAGAAACTCTGGAGATGACCAAAGGCAAAGGCCCGGACAAAGTACCCGGCGCCGTGATCAGCGTAGAAATTCTGAAGAAACGTGCGCGGCTGAATTTGTTAGACGAGATCCGGACGCTGGAGTTTGTGAGGTATGTGGAGGAGCTGTAGCAAAAATGAGCCCGCAGGTATAGAAAAGCTGTTACCGTGGAGCGACTTTATAAAGGAACGCTGCAGCGGATTGATTGATGTTGAAAATCAAACACCGGAATACCATGAACCACTGCCTGTTTAAGACGAAGAATACCAAGGGGGCAGTGGGCAATACGGTGGATTATTCATCGCTTACGATGTATGGGACTGCAGAGACTGGGCATTGCGTTTATCATGATCTTACCATGATCATAAAAGGCTGCTTTCAGATCATTTAGATTGAATGACCTGAAAACAGCCTTCTGTTATTTCTGATTATCTTTTATTTTGAAGAAATATCTTCAAAACCTTCTCCAAATACCTCCTTCACATCACTTACAATAAGAAACGCCTGCTTGTCATATTCCCGGACAATATCCCGAAGCCAGATGATCTCTTTTCTGGGAACAACACAAAACAGCATGTCCCTTTCTGTTCCGGAATACATTCCTACTGACTTTACAGCAGTAACCCCTCTCTCCATATTTTTCATGATCGAACCTGCGATCTCTTTACTGCGTTCAGAAATAATGATCGCAAGTTTCGAAAAATTCAGACCATCTAAAATTCCATCTGATACGCGGCACACTGCGTAGATCGCTATCATCGCATACAATGCTGATCCCAGTCCAAATACAGAAGCACCTGCCAGTACTACCATTGCATCAAGAACCTGCATGATCTGAGAAACTGAATATTGACGGATCTTCAGATGGAGCAGGCTTGCGAGCATATCCGTGCCTCCTGTAGTGGCATGTACTGCAAATAAAATCCCTGTTCCAACTCCGGAAAGAATACCACCAAATAAAGCTGATAAAAAGACATCATCTCCGCCAATAGTCATTTCCGGCAAAACATACAAAGAAACTGACAAGGACACAGTTGCTATAAATGTCCTTTTAATAAAATTCCATCCTTTCAAACGCCAGGCAGCCAGAAATAATGGAATATTCAGTAATGTATTTGTCAGCCATAAGGGTATATCAAACAGACTTTTGAATATGATCGCCACACCGGATACTCCGCCGGTAACAAGGTTCACAGGATCATAAAGGTTTTTTATTGCAAACCCCATTAAAAATGCTGCCAAAATAATCACTGCGTAACAAGTCAATTCAGTTTTTACTGCCCTGAAATCCTTCATTTTTATTTCACCATTTTTCTATCTGATCCCAGTCAGATTTTTTATGCGGACGTTCCCACATATATTCTTTAAATTCTCCACAGCATGGGGTTCCTTTGCATACCCAGATGCGGCGGTCTGTCACATCCATAAGGATACATCCAAGCGTACTGATCCGGTTCAGCTCTGTCTTTCTGCTATCACCGTGTCTGCAAACACTGAAAGGATATCCAAAATGATCCTTAAAAGCATCCTTTATATCTTCCATGGTGACTGCACCTGCTTTAGGCTGAAGATGTTTTAAAATTCTTCTGTCACGATATAAAGTTCCCCCCAGTGCATCCACCTGGTATGCATAATGTGGATGACGGATATGATTACTATGAGCTATCAGACCATTTTCCGGATACAGCACCAGCTGTCCATCCTTTAGTTTTTCAAATCCCATGGCATCACCACCGCAATAAGCTGCCACATAATACATTGGAAGCATCGATTCCGCTCCGAATATCTGATTCACTGCATCAACATAACGGTCCTGTTCCAAAAATTTACGGCGGATAAATACAGATGGGATTCCAAAAACTTCAGGATTATATGTTTTTTGCAGGCTGTTGACTCCCAGGGCAATTCCTGCCTGGTTCATGCCATATCTGGCAAGCTGTCCTGCCTCTGTAACAATCATCAGATCCGGACCGTCATCTCTAAGTATCTGTAAGATCACGGTGCCGTATTCCTGCCATGTATAAGTGTCCCAGTTCTGTGCCAGGATCGTATGCCCATTAGCAGAAGCATCCGGCAATACTGCAACGCTGGAACAGCCATCCAGTTCCTCCTTATCAGAAGGGGGTCTGCGGACCAGAGTCATAGCTTCAGACCGTGAATTTAAGGTTAAAAGGTCATCAAACTCTACATCTGCGCCCTGGGCGATCCCTTCTAATTCATCTAAAAGTTCCGGTGAGTAAGAACGGATAAAAGGAAGAAATTCTTTGGATATCACTTTTGCTTCATCCCAGCTTACCGCAGTGTGACCGCCATTAAAAAACCGGATATATCGCTCCAATACTCCCTGTATCAGTTCTTTACATTGAACCCCATAATCTACTCCACGTTCTCTGTGGTTTTTACCTCGGATAGTGAAAACAGGCATCTCCATATTATTCTCTCCTCTCTTTACTTGATAAACATAGTAACACCAGGGCCAAGGGGCAGGTTAAATGCCCACCAGACACCTAAAATAAGCAGTTCCGTGATCATAGTCGCTATTGCATATGGCATACAGCCTGCAAAAACTGTTCCCATACCCGGTGTTTTACTCTTGTCTGTATTATACTTACCGAGAAGGCCTACGATCAGTGCCACATCAGAAGAGATCGGTGCGATCGCATTGGTAGCAGAATCTCCGATGCGGTATGCTACTGTAGTTAAAGCCGGACTAAAGCCGATCGCATAAAGCATTGGGATCAGGATTGGTGCCAGGATCATCCACTTTGAGGATCCGGAAGTCATAAATAAATTTAAAAATGTAGAGAAAAATACAATAAATACAATAAGGCCAAATCCATTGATACCTGATGTTTTTATCCATTCAGCGCCTGCAGCACCTAATGCAGTCGGAATATTAGATGCATTAAACAGGTAAATAAATAAGGAGGCCGGAAGCGCGATCACCATGAAATTAACCATGGAATTAATACTGCCTGCAAGCATCTTAGGCAGGGAATTCCAGTCTTTTAAAGCACCAGTTGTACGTCCATAGGCAATTCCTGTAACCATAAAGAATAAAAATAACAGTGTTAACACACTCTTTAATAACGGAGAGTTTGGAACAAGGCTTCCATCATCTGCACGGAAAACAGAATTTTGCGGAATGCATATGATAACCAGTAATGCCAGATAAATAACTGCTGCGATCCCTGTATTCCGGAGTGCCTTATGCTCCAGGGGAGATAAATCTTTATCTGAAGAGCCAATCTGGATAAGACTTAAATCCTTTGCTTCGCCGATAAAACCTCTGACAAATTTTGTTGTTACCAGGGTAAATACCACTGTCAGGATAATGGCACATGCAAACATAAAATACCAGTTCTGGAGTACATGTACAGTAGAGGTGTCAATTCCCAGAGAAGAACATACAGATTCATTGATACCACTTAACAGTACATCCAGATTTCCAACAAATACATTGGCAGACATTCCGGCATTACCTGCCGCATATGCCAAAATAATGCCAAGCCACGGATTATACCCCATTGAAGCAAATACCGCCGCTGCTACTGCTGTGCAGCCTAAGATACCTGCATTAGAGGCTGTATTTGCATTGATCGCAATAAATGAAACAATGGCAAATACAAATGCCGGACGTACACCTGCGATCGTTCTCTTAATAAACGCACCGAACAGGCCCACCTGTTCTGCCAGTCCGATGGACAGCATCAGCAGGCCCATCATCATCATTGGTGAAAAGTTATAATAAATGCTGTATAAATTCTGTGTTACATAATTTATGGTCTCTTTATTTAACAGGTTCTTTATAGTAACTGTTACAATTTCCCCGCCTGTTCCTTTGGAAGATGCACTTTCATAAGTCACAGAAACACCTGCAAATATCACAGAAAGAACAATTGCCACCACGATCAGGATCGTAAACAGATAAAACGGATGCGGCAGTTTATTACCAATAACCTCAACACCATTAATAAACCGGAAAAACAACCCCTTTTTTTCTTCTTTTGTCTTCTCCATACCTGATTCTCCTTTACTTTGTTTCATATACAACTTCTCCGCCAACGACTGTCAGCAGGGAGCAGATCTCTTTTATTTCTTCTTCCGGGCATTTCATATAGTCACGGTCGATCACAACAAAATCTGCCAGTTTTCCCGGCTCGATACTGCCTTTTAACTGCTCTTCAAATGCCGCGTAGGCCGCCCAATTTGTATAAGAGCGCAGTGCTTCCTCCCGGGTCATTGCTTCCTGTGGATGCCATCCTCCTTCCGGTTTTAAATGCTCATCTTTTCTTGTTACCGCACAATACATGCTTAAAAATGGATTGCAGCTTTCTACCGGTGAATCCGTTCCGTTTGGTAAAGGATTTCCCTGGTCGATCAATGTTCTCCATGCATATGCACCTTTTATTCGCTCTGCTCCCAGACGTGCATCTGCTACATTTTTATCCGTCCGTAAAAATACAGTCTGATGAGTAGGTATAACCCCCAGTTTGCGGAAGCGTTCTATGTCTTCCGGGGCAATGATCTGGGCATGCTCACTTCTGAGACGTGCATCTTTATCTGGAAGCTCCTTTAAAAGCTGTTCATATACATCCAGACACTGACGGTTAGCTGCATCTCCAATTGCATGGCACCAGGTCTGGAAACCAGCCCTTCGCGCCTCATACAATACAGAATACAACTGGTCATTTGTCCACTTTCCATTTCCTTTATGACCTGGCTGGTCTTCATAGTCCTCTAACATCCATGCACTTCTGGCTCCTAAAGATCCATCAAGGGATATCTTATAGGCTCTGGCTGTAAGACGATTGTCATACATACCAATGCGAAGTCCCTTCTTAAAGAATTTTAAAGAGCCTTCCATCAGTTCCTGGTAATTCGGACGTCCCAGTACACGCATACTTACATAGATCCTTAATTTCAGACGCTCTTTTTCATATAATTCCTGCCATGCTTCCACCCACTCTTCCGGTGAGCCGGCATCCTGAACAGATGTTAAACCATTTGAAAAAAATTCCTGCTGGGCCAGCAATACGATCTTCTGGATCTGTTCCTTTGTATACGATGGTATCGCTTTATTAAATGGATCCTGCGCCTGATCAGTAACCACACCAAGGAGGCTTCCATCCTGCTTATGCAAAAATTCTCCCCCTGCCGGGTCTGGTGTATCCTTTGTGATCCCTGCTGTTTCAAATGCCTTTGTATTCGCCCATGCAGCATGTCCGCAGGCTCTTGTAAGGTATACCGGTGAATCCGGCGCCACAGCATCCAGGTCTTCTTTGGTAGGAAATGATGGATCATCCCACGTATCATTGATCCATCCCCGTCCAATGATCCATTCTCCTTTTTTCGCACTGCTGTAAGCATCAGCAACCATGTCCAGGATCTCCTGCTTTTGTTTCGATACCAGATTCAGGTTCAGCTTCATAGCACCTGTATTGGTAATGTGAAGATGGGCATCGATCAATCCAGGCAGTACCGTTTTTCCCTGAAGATCTATGATCTTCGTGTGTTCGTCACAATTTTCAAGAACCTCCTCTGTACTGCCAACAACACTAAATCTGTCCCCCGACACCCCGAATGCAGCGGCTGTAGAAAATTTATCATCTGCAGTATAAATATTCCCGTTGATCCATGCCATATCCAGTTTTCGCATCTTGATTCCTCCTCCTGTTTTTACATCGTATTGACAGCCTTATTATTTTCAGCTAATATGATTGTAACTATTTTTGCAAATAAATCCAATACTAATTATTTATAAATTCTATAACATAAATGAATTGAATTTTCTGAATACTTATTCATTAGAGTTTCATCCTCTATTGCAGTTTGTATTCCACAGAAAGGATGATCATAAATGGATCTGGATAAGGTCACTTACCTTCTGGCACTTGCCGATACCAGAAATTATTCACGGGCTGCTGAACAATGCCATATATCACAGCCTGCTTTAACACGTTATATTAAAAATTTGGAAGAAGAATTAAATGTAACACTATTCGACCGGTCTTCCTTTCCCATCCGGCTTACCTATGCCGGGGAACGATATATAGACGGTCTTTTGAAGATCCTGGAAATGAAAGAAAAACTGGATAAGGAAATGAAGGAAATTGCAGGGCATGTTCAGAACCAGATCTCGATCGGCATGCACAGCACCCGCTGTTACAGCTGGCTTCCCCGCATTCTTTCTGGCTATCAGAAAGTCTGTCCCAAAGTAAAGGTCAAGCTGAGCGAAGGCAATTCAGCTAAATTACAAAAGGATGTAAAAAACGGGGCGATCGATGTGTTTTTTATATGTTCAAAGCCTTCTGATCTTGATGGCCTGACATTTGTCCCTCTTTTTCAAGAAGAAATGACTCTTATTGTAAGCCGTACTGCAGCTGTTTTTCATAACTTAATACTTCCAGAAAACATCCCGGGAGTTCTCCAGTATATTCCTCCTCGTATTCTGGAACAGATTCCTTTCATTTCCCTGACACCGGGACATGGAACCTATGAATTTGCAAGGGAACAATTTAAAAAATTCCAAATATCCCCCTCTGTTTCTATGGAGCTGGATAATTCACCTACCGTGTACCGTTTAGTTCCGCAAAACAATGGCTTTGGATTTGCTCCCGTAACTGTTACCTATGAAGAAAAATTTGACTATACACCTATTTTCTGCTCCATGGACCACCATGTGAGTTCAAGAGAAATCGGGTTGTTATACCGGGATAGTTCTTCATTATCTCCTGCAGCACGCCAGTTTATCCAGACAGCCAGAGAAGTTATCCCCAGTTTTGTAAGATCTGAGATCCCTCATTTTGAAGTCCGGGAAGATATTAACTATAATGGTATCGTAATTTAACCTCAATGTCATTTAGTTAAGCAGATTTTTCATCTGTATCCTGCGGTTTCCATGAAAAATGGAGCCGCATTTTTTGCGTTTTAAGATGAATATGATGTTCCGCTTGATAAGGCATTTCAGCATGGCTATTATAAAGAAATGGTGTTCCTGATCCGCGCGATGTTTGGAAAAGCATTGAAACAAATCTTTGTCCTCCCACGAAAGGGTGTTGAAAATCCCCCTTCAATGTGGTATGATTTCCTCAGTAACGGACGTTTAAAAACTTTATGAAATACCAATGCAATGGTGCATCCTTTCGGGGCAATGCACCATTTTTGGGTTTTTAAATGGTTCTATATGAAGGAGGATATTATGAAAAAGAAGATCAGTCTCATGCTGGCGGCTGCTCTGACTGCAGGGCTGGCACTGACCGGCTGCGGCGGCAGCAAAACTTCCGATATAACAGAGAGCAGCGCGGCAGGCGCAGAGAGCGAGAGCGCGGCCGAGGTAAAGGGCGTCGATGTGGACACCACCGGTTACCTGGTAGCGGCTCTGAACGCAGATATTCAGACTGCGGATGTGCAGAAGACTTCCAAAGACTACGAGGTTCCATTCAACATTTTTGACCGTCTGGTAGATGTTGAAGTGGATGCGGATGGCAATTCCAAGATCGTCCCGAGTCTGGCTGAGAGTTGGGACATTTCCGATGACGGTCTGGAGTATACCTTCCATTTAAGACAGGGCGTGAAGTTCCACAATGGCAATGATTTTACTGCGGAGGATGTGGTTTACACCTTCCACCGTCTGCTGACCGTAGAGGGCGGCGTGAATACCGAGTTTATCGACCAGATCAAGGGCGCGGATGAGCTTTTGGCTGGCGAGACCGATACCTTAGAGGGTGTCGAGGTGGTAGATGACTACACCATCAAAGTTACCTTAAAGGAGCCGTTTGCCGGTTTCCTGGCAAGCATTTCTTCCCCGGGCGTTTCCATTTACGACAGCGAGGCCACGGAGGCTGCTGGCGACCAGTTTGGTATGGATCCGGCGGTAACCGTTGGTACCGGCCCGTTTGAGTTCGCTTCCTGGAGCTTCAACAACCAGCTGGTTCTGACCCGCAATGAGGACTACTGGAAGGGCGCTTCTGAGCTTCCGGGTGTTGTCATCAAGATCATTCCGGATACCGAGACCCAGTCCATGATGTTTGAGAGCGGTGAGCTTGATATTCTCGACCTGGATTACGCGGCAGATTCCGTTGACCGTTTTACCGAGACCTATCCAGACCAGATCGTACAGGGTCCGCGTGTTGGTATCGTGTACTTTACCATGAACTTTAACAAAGAGCCGTTCCAGGATGTCAGAGTCCGCAAAGCGGTTCAGATGTCCATTGACCGTCAGGCCATTCTGGATGCCCTTTACGGCGGCAGAGGTCAGGTGGAGCAGGGAATCTTCCCGCACGGCCTCATCGGCTTCAACCCGGATCAGGAAGAAATCAAGTACGATCCGGAGGCTGCAAAGGCGCTGCTGGCCGAGGCTGGTTATGCAGATGGCTTTGATATGGAGATTGCGGCAGACAGTTCCGCTTCCGACACTATGACCATGGCGCTGGAGATTGTCAGCGACCAGCTTGCTGAGGTTGGCATCAACGCGGAGATCAAGAATTACGATGAGTCTACCTGGTTAGAGACCAGAAAATCCGGTGAGCTTGGTTCCTTCATGTCTACCTGGTCCGCAGACTACAACGATCCGGACAACTTCATTTATACCTTCTTCGGCAACGAAGAGAAGACCAAGATCCGTTCCATCAACTATCCGGATACAGAGGTGATGGAGCGTGTAGCGAAAGCGCGTACCATTGTAAATGAGGATGAGCGTCTTGCAGAGTACAAGGCTCTGGAAGAGAAGATCGTCCATGAGGACGCAGCCTGGGTGCCGATGTTCTCCAGACTCCATCTGTTTGCGGTGAGCAAGCGGGTACAGGGCTTTGCGCCGATGTGGAGCGGTCTGAGCGATCAGCTTTTCTACAATATTTCTCTGAGCGAGTAAACGCATAAATGCTAAGGGAGTGTTGCACAAAGAGTTCCAGCACGTTCACGTTGTTGTTTGCTGGATCTCTCTTCGCGGCACTCTCTTTTCCTATATAATGTAGAGGAGGATGTAGTGTGTTAAAGAAAGTACTCAAGCGGATTCTGATCTCCATCCCGGTACTGGTGGGTGTGGTGCTGCTGATTTTTATCATGCTGCGCATTGTCCCGGGTGATCCGGTCACCACCATGATGGGAGAGCATGTGAATCCGGCTGTGATCGAGAAGATCAGTAAGGAAATGGGGCTGGACAAGCCTCTTTATGTACAGTTTTTCCAGTATATCGCCCATGCGCTGCGGGGCGATTTCGGAACCTCTTACCGGCTGAACCGGAATGTCACAAAGATTATTTTAGAGGCATTCCCCAACACGGTGAAATTGTCGCTGCTGGCGGCTGTGGTGGCCTGGATCATCGGCATTGTAGCGGGCATCATTGCGGCGGTGCGTCAGAATAAGCTGCTGGACCGCCTGTTTATGGGCGGCGCGCTGATCGGCGTGTCCATGCCGGTCTTTATGACGGCGCTGGTGCTGCAGTATCTGTTTGCGTTTAAGTTTAAATGGTTTCCGGTTTCCGGTTTTGATTCCTTCCGGGCCATGATCCTTCCGGCCATCGTGCTGGGATGGAATTCCGCGGGAAGCATTGCCCGCATGACCCGTTCCAATCTGGTGGAGATCATGCAGAATGACTTCATCCGCACGGCAAGGGCCAAGGGTCTTCTGGAGTCCGGCGTTATCGTGAAGCACGCACTGAAAAATGCCATGCTTCCGGTTGTCACCATGATGGCGCTGCAGGTGTCCAGCATGCTGTCCGGCGCGGTGCTGACCGAGAGCGTGTTTGGCGTTCCGGGTATTGGCCGTCTGGCGGTGAACGCTATTGAGACAAGAGACATGCCGCTGTTACAGGGCACGGTTATTTTTACTACAATTCTGATCATTGCAGGCAATCTGGTGGCAGACCTGCTTTACAATGTACTGGATCCGAGAATCAGGGAGGGCGCGTAAGATGGACGAGAATAAGAACATACAGAATCTGTCTGAAAACGGCCAGACCGGAGCGGACAGCAGGATGCAGAATGATGCAAAAGCAAAGTATATGCAGACGGACTTCAGCGCAGAGATCGGCGAGGCAGACACCTGGCTGGACAAGGCAAAGACGCTGGTGCGCCAGAACAAGCTGGCGGCCTTTTCCGCACTGCTGATCATTCTCATGATCCTCATTGCGATTTTTGCCCCGGTGGTGGCTCCTTATGACCACTTGCAGCAGAGTCTGACAGACCGTCTGCAGCACCCAAGTGCGGCTCACTGGCTGGGAACTGATGAGCTGGGACGCGATGTGCTCAGCCGTATCATTTTTGGCGCGCGCATTTCCTTGACCATCGGCCTGGTGCCAACCCTGATTTCCATGGCCATTGGCACGGTGCTTGGCATGTATGCCGGTTTCTATGGCGGCAAGGTGGATTTTATCATCATGCGTCTGGCCGATGTGATGCTGGCATTCCCATCCTTACTGCTGGCTATGGTGGTCATGTACACCATGGGCGGAGGACTGATCAACATTTTCATTGCGTTAAGCCTGGTAAACTGGGCGGGAACCGCCCGCATTGTGCGCTCCCAGACCCTTTCCTTAAAGGAAAAGGAGTACGTGGAGGCAGCCCGCAGCATTGGTGTGAAAAAATGGGTCATCATGTTCCGGCACATTCTGCCGAACTGCATTCCGTCCCTCATCGTGCTGTTTACGTTAAACATCCCGTCAGCGATTCTGTCTGAGGCATCCTTAAGCTTTCTGGGGGTCGGCGCGCAGCCGCCGAGTGCCAGCTGGGGCCTGATGGTGGTGCGCGGCAAAAAGTATCTGTTCTCAGAGCCGTGGCTTTCCATCGCGCCGAGTGTGGCCATCATGATCGTGGTTATGGCGTTCAACTTCCTGGGCGATGGTCTTCGGGATGTGCTGGACCCATATTTAAAAGAGCAGTAAGGGAGAGGAGAAACGAGCATGAGTGAATCGATCGTATTGGATATCCGTGATCTGAAATCCCACTTCTTTACCGCGAAGGGGGAGATTCCGGCGGTGGACGGCGTCAGCATTGAGGTTCCGGCCGGAAAGATCATTGGCATTGTAGGAGAGAGTGGCTGCGGCAAGAGCATGACCGCCATGTCCGTGATGGGGCTTTTGCGGCATCCGGGCAAGGTAGTTGGCGGCAGCATTACCCTGGATGGGCGCGACATTACCCATCTTTCCCCGCGGGATCTGGCGAAGGTGCGCGGCAATGAGATTTCCATGATCTTTCAGGAGCCGATGACATCCTTAAATCCGGTATATCCGGTGGGAAAACAGGTGCAGGAGGCGATTCTTCTCCACCAGAAGGTTTCCAAGGAAGAAGCAAAGCAGCGGGTGATTGATATTTTCCGCGCGGTGGGAATTCCGGAGCCGGAGAAGCGTTACAGGAGTTATCCGCATCAGCTGTCCGGCGGCCTGCGTCAGAGAGTTATGATCGGCATGGCCATGGTGTGCCGCCCGAAGGTGATGATCGCCGATGAGCCCACCACGGCGCTGGACGTGACCATTGAAGCGCAGATTCTTCAGCTGATGAAGAAGCTCTGCGAGGAGCAGGGCACTTCCATCATCCTCATCACCCATAACATGGGCGTGGTGGCGGAAATCTGCGACTATGTGTATGTCATGTACGCGGGCCGGGTGATGGAGCAGGCCGAGACCTTTGAGCTGTTCGACCACACCGCGCATCCGTACACGAAGGGCCTGTTAAAGTCCATCCCGAAGCTGGACGGACAGGAAGACCGCCTCTATACCATTGAAGGTGTGGTGCCGAACCTGCTGCACCTGCCGAAGGGCTGCCGCTTCTGCACCCGGTGCGAGTGCGCCACGGAGCGGTGTTTTGAAGAGGGACCGGAGCTGTATGAGACAGCGGAGGGGCATAAGGTACGGTGTTTCTTAAGTGAACATGAGGGAAACTGTGAAAACAAAGCAACAAAGCTGCAGGATGAGGAGGTGACCGCAGATGGAAGCAGATAAGAAAACTGAGAATACAGCCGGTGCCCGCAAGCTTCTCCTGCGCACTGAGCATCTGGTAAAGGAATTCCCCATTGGCGGCACGAAGAAGGATCCGCTGGTGGTGCATGCGGTGTCCGATGTGAACCTGGAAATTTACGAGGGCGAGACCCTGGCGCTGGTGGGCGAATCCGGCTGCGGCAAGAGTACCCTGGGCCGCCTGCTGATCCGTCTTCTGGATGTGACCTCCGGCAAGGTGGAATTTGAAGGCCAGGACATCACCGCCATGAAGGAAGCAGAGTTTGCGAAAATCCGCAGACAGCTGCAGATCATCTTTCAGGATCCCTACGCATCCTTAAATCCGCGCATGAGCGTGGCGAAGATCATTGCGGAGCCGTTAACGACTTACGGCATGAAGGATAAAAAGGAACTGGAAGCCCGGGTGAAGGAGCTGATGAAGGAAGTCGGCATTCCGGAGGAATTTTACAACCGGTATCCGCACCAGTTTTCCGGCGGACAGCGTCAGCGTATCGGTATTGCCCGGGCCATTGCCCTGAATCCGAAGCTGATTGTCTGCGACGAGCCGGTATCGGCCCTGGACGTTTCCATTCAGTCCCAGGTGTTGAACCTGTTAAAGGATTTACAGGAAGAATACAAGCTGACCTATCTGTTCATTTCCCATGACTTAAGCGTGGTGAAATTCATTGCGGACCGGGTATGCGTGATGTTTCTGGGAAGTGTCTGCGAGGTGGGAGAGACGAAAGAACTCTACGATCATCCGCTGCACCCATACACCCGCTTCCTCATGAATGCCATTCCGAAGGCAGACCCGCATCTGCGGACCAAAGAAAAAGAACTGCTGTCCGGCGAGATTCCGTCTCCGGTGAACCCGCCGTCCGGTTGTAAATTCCACACAAGATGTCCTTATGCACAGGAAATTTGTGGAAAAGAACAGCCGCCATGTAAGACTTTTGGGGATAGAAAGGTGTTTTGTCATTTCCCGCTGGGGGAAAAAGCATAAAAAGTACAGGCGGTCCGTAATGGGCTGCCTGTTTTCATAAGGAGGAGATTTTGGATGGCATTTGTGTTTGAACATGTAAAGGAAAGCGAGGCGGACGAGGTTCTGGCGCTCTACCGTTCCCTGGTGGGTACCCCATTCTGCGCCTGGACCGCGGATTATCCGGCCCGCAGCGATGTGGACTTTGACTTATCCCGCAAGGCGCTGTTCTGTCTGCGGGACGAGGAAACCGGGGAGATGGCGGGGGTCATTTCCATCGATGAGGATCCAAAGGTAGAGAATCTGACCTGCTGGACGCCGGAGCTGCAGCCCGGGCGGGAGCTTTCCAGACTGGGCGTAAAGGAAAACTATCAGAATCAGGGCATTGCCAGAAAGCTGATGGCGGGAGCCATCGAAGAGCTGCGCCGTCAGGGTTATAAGAGCGTGCATATCCTGGTGGCGAAGGAAAATAAAAAGGCGCTAGCTTCCTATAAAGTATTTGCCTATGATAAGGTCGGTGAATGTTTCATGCATGAACATGCGTATTTGTGTTACGAAAAGGCACTATAACACTAAAAAATACAATCTGCGTAACAATCTTTTTTTTAAGAGTTTAATTGCCGCAGTGAGCATTCCATTATCCGGCTGGGACTGGGCGGAAATCTATGGAGTGTGATGGCATTTGAGGCAGGCGTGGTACTGCTCATGAGTGTACTATTTCTGCCGGGACTTCAGGTGGCTTTTTGACAAGATTGCCTTTTTGTGATATTTTATTTCAGATAAAGCAAAAATAGACAGATATTTGCAGGAGAGGATTAGGAATTGGAAAATGAATGAGGATAGCAGAAGCTTGCAGGAGATACCGAAATTAAACTATGTGGTTAAGGATCTAAACGATAAGGTGGATGCTGTTTATCGTCATGGAGCTTTGCAGGAGGATTATTCTACAGAAGTTCATGATTATGGAAACGGTTATCTTATGACAGAGGTAGAAGCACATACGTTGGGATATATTTGTGATCATAAAGAAACAACAGTGACTCATTTGGCTGAATATTCGTGCAGAACAAAGGGGACTGTTTCCAAACAACTGAAGAAGCTTGAGGAAAAGGGAATGATCACCAGGGTGCAGAAGAATGGAAATAGAAAATGGGTATATTTTGTTCCTACTAATGAAGGGCTGAAAGCAAATGAGATGCATCGTGCCTATGACCGGATTAAGACGATGGAGATGCTTGAGGTATTGTTGAAAAATTGTACAATGGAAGAGATCGAAAGCTTTTATAAAGTCACAGCTCTTCGAATCGAATATCTAGAAAATAAATCAAAAATGAAAAGATAGAAATAAGCATTAGCTGGAGACATTGATAATGCTGAAAGCGTAATTTTAACGAGTATGACCGGATAAACAGTCTTTTTCTCTGTTTCCGGTCATACTTTATTTCAAGATGTGCTGTTTGCTGATAAAATTAATCTATGGCAGAAGTATTTTGCCAATGTCATTTAGTTAAGCAGATTTTTCATCTGTATCCTGCGGTTTCCATGAAAAATGGAGCCGCATTTTTTGTGTTTTAAAAATAGAAAGATAAGTGCTTGATATATAGTTTCAATGGAAAACTCAATAAATTCCTAAAACAATCGGTTAAATATTAAATTGGCAAAAGTATAAGTAAAAACAGCTAAAAAATAAAAAAATAATTGACTAAAAATGTTAAATATGATATTGTTTAGATGAAAATGATTTCGTGGTGAAACTATAGTTGCATTATAAAAAGGAGGTGAATATAAAAACAGAGTTTGGTTGTGCATTTATCCTTGGACTTTGGACAATACATGAAAAATGAGGTGATGATATGTTAACAGGATGATATGTTAACAGAAAAGCAAAAGAAACTGCTGCCAGATTTAAATCTTGAATACCCTTGTGTGGCTATTAAATTTCGATTTGAGAAGCCGGAAGTTGTATGATAGCGATTCCTTTCCAGAAAATGCCAGAGTTTTTTGCGGCACTGGAGGAAATGGATTGGACTCTGATTGCGTTTCGAGAGAATGAGGAAAGTAAGGCGGATTTGAAAAAACGGATGGAACACTGGCAGGAAATGGCAAAAATATCGGGAAGTCATGTGGATTTGCGGTAAATCGTGAAAGAAAAAGAGAAGGTTTTATCAGATATAATTTAAAAGACGTCTGAGAATGAAAAAATATGAAACTATCGAAATACAAAATCGAGGAGTGTTGAGTATGTCAAACGAAAGAAAAAGATTTGCAGAAACTTATGGCGGCATCGTCGGGGCTGCGATGCCTATGGTTGCAATGCTTGGAGGAATTCTTGTTCTGGCTGCTATGGGGATGCGGTCAACAAAAAATTTCTGGTCTGCCGGTTATTTAGCTGTGTTGGTTGGCTTTTTGGTGTATAAAGATAAGAAAGAATTCCAGAAAGCACTGATTGATGGAATACGTGATAATATATTTGCTTTTATGATTGCCTGTTTCTTATTGGCAGGAGTTATGTCAAAAATTCTGACAGCATCTCATCTGGTAGATGGTCTGTTATACCTGATGTCAAAAATCAATATGTCACCGGCATTTATGCCGATCGTATGCTTTGCTATCTGTGTGGTTCTTTCCAGTGCGACGGGAAGTGCGGCAGGAGCTATGAATACGGCAGCACCAGTGATGATTCCACTTGCCGTAGGCATGGGATGTAATGTAAATTTAATATGTGGTGCCTTGCTGGCAGGAAGCTGCTTTGGCGATAATCTGGCACCGATTTCTGATACAACGATTGCCTCTTCTTTGTCCCAGGAAGTGGATGTGATGAAAGTTGTAAAATCACGTCTGAAATACGCTGTTATTGCAGGTGGTGCTGCTTCAGTTGGTTACATTGTTTTTGGTTTTATGAGTTCGGGAAGCGGTGTGGCAGATAAATTAGCTGCAGATGCAACCTATGCTTCCAGCTTGATATTCTTGATCATTCCGATTTTGGTTATTATTCTTATGCTTCGCGGAACTGGCTTGTTTACATCCTTGCTTGTGAGCGAAATGGTAGGAATTGTAATGCTGTTTGCATTTGGTTATATTGATTTTGCAGGTTTGGTGGCTGCTGACGGTCTGATTGCTAACGCATTTAACGGAATGATTGGTTCCATTATTTTCATTTTGTTTATATTTGTCATGGTTAGTCTGATCAGTCATGCAGGTGTGCTGGATGCGATTCTTAAGTTCATGCAGTCAAAGGCAAAATCCGATCTTTCTGCTGAGGTTGCAGCAGGAGCTATGGTCAGCATCGTAGGTATTGCTATCAGCAGTGGAACGTCTGCAATTACATTCTGCGGACCAATTATCAGAAGCTTGCTTCGTCCGTTTAAGATTGATCGCGCTCGTGCAGCAAACCTTTTAGATGGACTTGGCTGTGGTGTGGGATATCTGGTTCCGACAAACCCAGGGTGCTTAAATCTGGCTGCAATTGCAGTTGCCAGTGGTGTTGTGGCAGAAGGATACAATGCGATTTCTTTTGTGGGCTATAACTTCCACAGCATGGCACTGTTTGTGGTATTCTGGTTTGCAATTTTGACAGGATGGGGACGCAAGCACGAGACGGATGCAGAACTTGCAGCTGATGGAATCGTTATTGATGAGGTATAATCGTAAATGAGTATGTAATTAAAAAGTTCCGCTAGGAGCAGTTTCTGCTCCTGGCGGAAAACTGTATTTTTTATGGAGGATGGAAATGAAAAATTATGATTTTGAAACCGTGATTTGTCGTGAAGGTGTTGGAAGTGGAAAATGGGATGAAATCAGCAAAACTCTGGGATATACACCGGAAGGTGTGATTCCGTTTTCTGTAGCAGATATGGAATTTATGACTGCTCCTGAGATTGTAGAAGGATTAAAAAGATTTCTTGATACCAATGTTCTGGGTTATGCTCAGCCTACGGATGCTTACAAAAATGCAGTGAAGAGTTGGATGAAGAAACGTCACGGTTGGGATATTGATACTCAATGGATTAAAGATACACATGGGGTCATCAATGCTTTCTTTACGGCAGTAAAGGCATTTACGAAAGAAGGAGAAGGAGTAATGCTGATGACTCCTGTTTATTACCCGATGTATTTTGCTGTTTCCAGAAATAATCGTGTTCTGGTGGAGAATAAACTGATTCGTACTGGTGATACTTATGAGATCGATTTTGATGATTTTGAGGAAAAGGCAAAGGATGAGAATACGAAACTGCTGATTCTGTGCAGCCCGCACAATCCAAGTGGAAGAGTGTGGAGCCAAGAGGAACTTGAGCGGATTGGACGCATTTGTATTGACAATCATGTTCTGATTGTGTCAGATGAAATTCATTTTGATCTTATCAGCCCTGGTTATCATCATACGGTATTTGCTTCCATCAGTGAGGAATTTGCACAAAATTGTATTGTATGCACAGCTCCCAGTAAGACCTTTAACCTGGCAGGATTGCAGACATCCAATATAATCATTCCTAATGAAAAGTTAAGAGAACAGTTTTTTGGAGAGATGCTTAAAGAAGATGGAAATCCAAAATGCAATATCCTGGGTCTGGAGGGCTGTCGCCTGGCTTATGAGCATTGCGAAGAATGGCTTGAACAGGTTCTGACAGTGATTGATCGGAACCGTCAGATTGTGACGGACTTTATGGCTCGGGAATTTCCGCAGGTTCAGATCATGAAGCTGGAAGGTACATATCTGCTATGGATGGATTTTAACGGTCTTGGAATCGAATGTCATGAACTTGCCAGAATTTTAAAAGAAGAAGCATATCTGTTCTTTGATGAAGGATATATTTTTGGAGATATGGGTGCGGGCTTTGAGAGATGGAATCTGGCTTGTCCGACTAGGTATGTAGAGGAAGGTTTGGAACGATTGAAGAAGGTCTTAGATAAATATGTAAAATAGGGAGTACCTATGAAAAATTCAATGTCATTTAGTTAAGCAGATTTTTCATCTGTATCTTGCGGTTTCCATGAAAAATGGAGCCGCATTTTTTTGCGTTTTAAAATGAAAAATAAGACGGAAAACAAAAAATAACTTTACAAATCGGGTAAAATCAAGTAGAATACCGTCAGGGAATGAAGTTCTCCCTTGGGAAACCAGAACCGCTTATACAAAGCTGATGACTTCTGTGAGAAAATCACAGGGTCATTGGCTTTTTATTTTTCCCTGTGAAAAAAGGAGGAAAATTTATGTTAACGTCACTTTCATTTATTTTTCTGGTGGGCCTGGCCATGGCGGCCATCTGCCAGCGCATCCGCCTGCCGCGCATCATCGGTATGCTCCTGACCGGTATTGTACTGGGGCCGTATGTGCTGGATCTTCTGGATCCGTCTATTCTTTCCATTTCGTCAGAGCTGCGGCAGATGGCGCTGATCATCATTCTGGTGAAGGCGGGACTGTCGCTGAATCTGGCAGATTTAAAGAAGGTGGGACGGCCTGCCGTCATGTTGTCCTGCGTACCGGCGAGCTTTGAACTGTTGGGCTATGTGCTGTTTGCGCCCATGATTCTTGGCATTAACCGCATTGAGGCAGCCGTGATGGGCGCGGTGCTGGCTGCTGTTTCCCCGGCGGTGGTAGTTCCCCGTATGGTGAAGCTGATGGAAACGGGCTACGGAACAAAGAAGAGCATTCCGCAGATGATCCTGGCCGGGGCATCCTGCGATGATATTTTTGTCATTGTCCTGTTTTCTACCTTTTCGGGCATGGCCCAGGGCGGAAGCGCGCGGCTGATGGATTTCGCCAACATTCCGGTGTCCATTGTGAGCGGCATTTTGCTGGGTGCGGCAGCCGGATGGCTGTTAAGCCTGTTCTTTGAGACGGCCTATGCGAAAAAACATTACGTCCGAAATAGCATGAAGGTCATTATTGTGCTGGGAGTATCGTTCCTGCTGATGTCCGTGGAAACCTGGGTGAAGCCGTATCTTTCCGTGTCCGGGCTTCTGGCTGTGGTCGGTATGGCCTGTGTGCTGAAGCTGCGGAGCATCAAAGCAGTATCGGCGCGCCTGTCCGAGAAATTTGGCAAGCTGTGGCTGGCGGCAGAGGTGCTGCTGTTCGTGCTGGTGGGGGCGGCAGTAGATATCCGCTACACCATGGGAGCGGGGCTGGCGGCAGTTTTCATGATCTTTACGGCACTGTTATTCCGTACTGTGGGTGTGCTGCTCTGCCTTGTGGGAACCGAGCTGAACTGGAAAGAGCGCCTGTTCTGCGTCATCGCTTATCTGCCAAAGGCAACGGTTCAGGCCGCAATTGGGTCCGTGCCAATGGCTATGGGACTTCCCTGTGGTCAGATTGTGCTTTCCGTGGCGGTCATGGCTATTCTGATCACGGCGCCGCTGGGAGCGCTGGGGATGGACAGTACGTTTGAGAAGCTGCTGGAGAAGGAATGATTTTGATCGATTATTAAGTTTTTTTGAATTCGTTTTCCACCTGATGACAGAAAATGTGAAATCTGTTATATTTGGATACAAAATGAATTACAAAGGAACGAAAAATGCGTGACAGACAGAAGGAATCTTACAGAGGAAAATCCCCTGCTATGCAGCGGGTGGAGAAAATGCGAAAAAAACGGGTGCAGCGGGAGCGCATGATGGTGGGCGGCGCTGCGGTGGCCCTGGTTGCAGTGGTGTTTGCTGCGGCGCACATGCTGTCAGGGAAAAAGAGCAGCAATGTGGAGCCGGAGAGCAGTATGGTGATCGAGACAACCTTTGCGTCGGATGACATCCGGGTGAATGGCATCTCCCTGACCGGTATGACCCAGGCGGAGGCGAAGGAGGCCATTGCGAAGGAGTATCCGTGGAAGGTTACTGTGACTTACAACGGGGAAACACTGGAAGCAGACAACATTCTGGATGCGGAGCTGGAAACATTTTTAGATGGCATCTGTACGGTGAAAGTAGCTGGAGATTATACATTTTCGGTAACGGATACGGAAACACTGCGGGAGAGCGCAAAGGCAGCTGCGGAGAAAATTGCGGCGGTCTGGGATGTAAAGGCGAAGAGCAGTACCATTTATGATTACGATGCGGCGAGTGATAAATTCCTCTTTTCTGAGGGAACGCCGGGAATTGCGGTAAACCAGGAAAAACTGGCGTCAGATCTGGCAGACGCAGCGGTAAATGGCAGTTATGACGCTGTGATTGCGGCAGAGGTGAGCACGACCCAGCCGAAGTATTCCGAGGCAGAGGCGCGGGCGCGCTATGAGAAGCTGGCTTCTTTCACCACGGAAACGACAGCCAACGAAAAGCGCAACACCAACGTGCGGCTGGCGGCAGAAGCCATCAACGGAACGGTTGTAAAGCCGGGCGAGGAATTCTCGTTTAATAAGATCGTCGGGCCGAGAACGGCAGAGAAGGGATACCAGGAGGCGGCGGCCTACAACAGCGGAGAGGTGGTGCAGGAACTGGGCGGCGGTGTCTGCCAGGTGTCTTCTACTTTATATCAGGTGGCGTTCCGCTCCGGTATGAACATTACCTACCGCCGGTCTCATACCTTTGAGCCAAACTATGTCACTCCGGGCCAGGATGCGGCCATCAGCTGGGATTACCCGGATTTCCGGTTTGTGAATACTTCGGAGGTAGCTATTGGCATCCGGGCCAGCTACAGCAACCGGAAGACTACGGTGGCCATTTACGGAGTTCCGATTCTGGAAGATGGAGTGACCTGGAGTCTGGAATCAGAAAAGGTGGAGGAACTGGATACGCCGGAACCAACCTACGAGGAAGACCCGACGCTTGCGCCGGGAACCGAGGTGGTAAAGAAAGCCGGAACCAAGGGAAGCCGCTGGATCACTTATAAGGTGGTGAAGAAGAATGGCGAAGTAGTAGAGCGGACCGAGGACCACTCCAAGGAGTACAAGGGGCATGCAGCCATCATCCGCCGCAACAGCGGAAAGACTCAGGTGAAGGAGACCTCCGCAGCAGCAAAGACTACGGTGGCAGCAACGGTGGACGGCATGCCGGATGATTACGTTCCTGGCCAGAAAGAGAAGGTAGCGCCGGAAAGCTCTGCAGCTGCCACAAAAGGAACGTCAGAAAAAACAACTGCGTCAGAGAAAACCACGGCAGCAGAAAAAACAACGGCAGCAGAAAAAACAACAGCGGCAGAGAAGACGACAGCAGCGAAAGAAACCACGGTGGCAGAGAAAACAACTGAAGCAGAAAACACGGCTGAAAAAGGTACAACTGCGCCAGAAAAAAGCAATGTACCTGCAGAAGGACAGGCCGTAGCAAAGCCGACCGCGCCGGAAACTTCTGCGCAGTAGAGAAAGAAACAAAATTACAACAAAACATGAAAACAGCAGGAAAAGCCGATAGCTTTTGCGAGATAACGCGCAGGAGTTGTTGGCTTTTGGTTGCTGTGCACATCGAGGAGTCGCCATTAGCGCGTCCGATGACGCGCAACTGCCCTCTTCCCGAATCCTTCTGATACGAAAAGAGCGACAGTACCAGAAGGAAGATGAACAAGGGTACGAACATACGCTGCTGGATCATGAGGTAAAGCAGCTGGATGGAGAAACGATAGAGGTTATCGAGTATTATACGTCTGCTCCTCCTGTTCATGACGGCAAGGCATGGTATCAGTATATGAACCAGTTTTTGAGAGGACTTCTTCCGAACAATAATAGCTTGCCTGACGCGTTTGCGCAACGTGTGAACAGCAACGGGTTTCTAAATTTTCCATAAAGAATCCTCTGATCTACTGACAATAGAACAGAAATCTGGTATATTGATGAGGCGGCAAATTGTTTGGAGAAAAATACAGGGCTGTTGTGAAATGGAACCAGCCCTGGTATGACAGAAAGTGAGTGATAACACATGATTGATGAAATTATGGAATATAACCGGAAATTTGTGGAGAACAAAGGCTATGCGCCGTATCTGACCAGCAAGTATCCGGATAAGAAACTGGCTATTTTAACCTGTATGGATACCCGCCTTCTGGAACTTCTTCCGGCGGCGCTGGGCATTAAAAATGGTGATGCCAAGATCATCAAGAACGCCGGCGGCGTGATCGTGCATCCCTACGGCAGCGTGGTGCGAAGCCTGCTGGTCGGCATTCTGGAGCTGGGCGTGGAAGAGGTTATGGTCATCGGCCATACCGACTGTGGCGTGCAGGGCATGGACGGAAATGAGATGTTAGAGAAGCTGGTGGAGCGCGGCATTGACCAGCAGCACATCGACATTGTGCGTCACAGCGGTATTGACTTGGAGCGCTGGCTTGGCGGCTTTGAGTCCGTGGAGTCTTCCGTACATGAGACGGTCCGCAGACTGAAAGAACACCCGCTGATGCCGAAGGATGTACGGATCAGCGGATTTATCATGGATTCCGCAACCGGAGAGCTGACCAGAGTAGAAGAATAAGTTACCGAATCACGTTGGTTTCCCCGGTTTTCATGATCCGGAGAATTTCTTCCTCGCTCACCAGGTTGAAGTCGTGCTGGATCATCAGTTTCATGACACTGGCGGTGATGGAAAAGTCGATGAGCTTCTGGGGGGAGAACCCGTGCACCAGACCGTGGATCAAAGCTCCGGCGAAGGCATCTCCAGCGCCCACGGCTTCCAGGCTGTGTACGGTATGGATGGGACTTTCGTAGAAGTGTCCATCCTTTAAGTAAATGCCCATCCATTCGCCGTCCTCAGCGGTTTTCAGATTGCGCAGAACACTGGCTACAGCCTTGCAGTTCGGGTAAAGCTCCTGAATTTTCAGTATGCCCTGGCGGTAGGTCTCAATCTGGTCGATGCCGTGGGCCATGTCACCGTCAAAGGCGTGAATGCCCAGGGTGGCTTCAAAGTCCTCGTCATTGGCAATGCACAGGTCCACGTACTGCATCAGCTCCTTCATGACAGACTGGGCCTTTTCCTGAGACCACATTTTTGCCCGGTAGTTTAAGTCACAGATGACGGTAATGCCGTGGCTGTGGCAGTATTTCAGTGCGCCCAAAACAGCCTGCTCCACGGAAGGGCTGATGGCCGGAGTCACGCCGGAAAAGAAGAAGATATCAATGCCGGAAAGCAGTGCCTCCCAGTTAAATTCGTCTGCGTCTGCCTCAGCCAGGGCGCTTCCGGCCCGGTCATAGAGGACACTTGTGGGGCGGATATCGCTTCCTTTTTCAAAGAAATAGATGCCAAGCCGCGCGCCGCCCCGCAGAATGCGGGAGGTATCGACACCGTAGCGGCGAAGCTCATTGAAGGCGGCATCGCCCACCGGATTTTTCGGAAGCTTTGTCAGAAATGCGGCATCATCACCCAGGTTGGCGAGAGATACGGCTACATTGGATTCGGCGCCTCCATAGCTGGCTTCAAAACCGTCTGCCTGCACGATACGAAGGTGTTCCGGAGTTTTTAAACGGAGCATGATTTCTCCAAAGGTAAGTATTTTCACGAAAAGATCATCCTTTCAGAGTGAGATTTCTGTATTTGATGTGTGGTGTTTCTTCTTACTCGTTATATTATAACATGGATTTTGTCACTGTACAGTGGGTAGGAATTTTTCTGCAGGTTATGGCTGAAAGACCGTAAAAAGTATGGTATGATAAGGAACGGAAAAAATTGCTGAAGACAGAAAGCGGAGGAAACATCATGGACGAGCGTTTACAGAAGCAGCTGGATTTTATTCTGGAGATTGATAAAGAGAAAAATATTTTCCGCCAGACCCATTTAAGCGGCCACGGGCGCAATGAGAACGATGCGGAGCATGCTTGGCACATGGCCATCATGGCCTATCTGTTACAGGAGTATTCCAATGAAAAGATTGATGTGGCCCGGGTTATGCTCATGTGCCTGATCCACGATGTGGTGGAGATTGACGCGGGAGACACTTATGCTTACGATGCGGAGGGCTTAAAGACCCAGAAAGCGCGGGAAGAGGCAGCGAAAGAGCGCCTGTATTCCATGCTTCCGGAAGATCAGAAGGCAGATCTGGTGACAATTTTCGACGAGTTCGAGGAGCGAAAGACCCCGGAGGCGAAGTTTGCCAGAGCACTGGATAATCTGCAGCCACTTATCTTAAACAACAGCAACGACGGTGGCGACTGGAAAAACCACGATGTGACCGCAAAGCAGGTATACGGAAGACAGTCCCGGACCCGCGAAGGATCGGAGAAGCTGTTTGAGGTGACAGACAGAATTCTGAAAGAGAATATCGCAAAGGGAAATCTGAGACAGGAATAGACTGAAAAACTGCAAAGCAGAAAGTCCCGGAAAGCAGCGAGAATGCCTGCTTTCCGGGACTTTTGTTTTGCCAGACTTATTTAGCCGGTTTTTCTTCCGTTTCTTCGTCCTCTTCCTCAGCCTTTGCGTATTCGCCAATGTGGAACAGCTGGGAATCAGCAGTGGTGGTTACGGTAACACCTTTCTCTTCCAGTTTCAGATCCTTCACATACAGAGTCTTGGTTCCCTGCGGAAGCTTAGCCAGATCAATTTCAATCGGGTCAAGAAGATGTGCCGGATCTGCTTTGTAGTGGATCTCGGTAATCTCCGGTTCGAAGACACCCTGTACAACCTCTTCATTGAGGAAGGTAACCGGAACGGTGGCGGCTACCACTTCACCAGCAACCAGAGCCTGGAAATCCAGTGCCAGAATCTTCTTGCTGAGCGGATCGTAATCAATATTCTTTACCAGGGCATCGACCTTTTCACCGGAGATATCCAGCATGGTCTGTGCGCCTTCTTTTGCTTTCTTAATGAAGCTTAAAGCATCTTTTTCTGCGTATTTCAGAGCTACGTTTTCTTTCATTTCACGACCGTACAGAACACCGGTGGTGTAACCCTCTCTTCTTAATTTTTTTGCCTTAACCTCAGGATCTCTTTTTTCAGCTGCTAACGTCATCATAATAATTGCCTCCTACTTGAATGGCCGGCCAAAATCCATCCGGTCTTATAATCTTTCTTCATTCGTGTAGATGGAGAGCTTGCTTTATGAGGAAGTTCTTCTTTTTGCACTGACTGTATTATAGCACTTCCGGGAAAAAGTGAACCTTCAAAAAGTACCAAAAAAACGAACATACAAAATAATAAAATTATCTATATTTTCAGAAATTAGCACTCTTTTATGCAGACTGCTAATAATGCCAAGGGGGAATTTAGACATTTTCCCGGATTTTGATGGAATGCTCCACGAAATTTTCCTCCTGCGCCGGAAGGGTCCCGGAGGTCAGATATTCGAACAGCAGATCCAGGGAACGGGAGCCCTGCCTGCGGGGCTGCTGGCTGATGGTGGCGGATATCACACCGGCGCGCAGCATATCCAGCGTGGTGGGAACCTCATCGAAGGTGACGATTTTGGGATGGCGGCCGGATTCCTGAACGGCCTTGCATCCGCCAAATACACCGGCGGCAGCAAAGAACAGAGCATCGATGTGGGGATTCTGCTGGAGAAGCTGCCGGGTCAGCGCGTAGCTTTCAAATTCATCGTCATGATTTTCCAGAATTTCCGCGATGTGGATTCGGGGATAGGAGGCTTCCAGCGTTTCAGTCAGTCCGCGGATCCGCTCGGAATGGCACAGTACATTCCGGGAACCGGTGATGATGCCAAGTTCGGTTTCGCCCCCGGTCATGAGGGCAAGCAGTCCGGCTGCAGTCCGGCCGCCGCAGATGTAATCACTTCCGACATAGGCCATGCGTTTGGAACCGCAGATGTCCGTGTTGACAGTGACAACAGGGATCCCGCGGGCAACCAGCTCGTCAATCTTTTCCTGAATGGCCGGATGATTGTAGGGGGCAAGAAGCAGCCCGTGAATGTCCTCTTCCAGGAGTTCATCGATGGCAGCAAGCTGGGCGGCGAGATCAAATTCGACCCGCCTGGTCAGGGTAGTCACGCCATAGTCGGCCAGTTCCCGGGCTTTTGTCTGCACGCCTTCGCTGACTTCATCAAAAAACGGGTTGTTTTTGCTGAACAGGACAACACCGATCTTGTTTTTTTTCTTCTGGGCGGCGAGGGCCAGCCCGGCCTTGTTGGGGCGGTAGTCCAGCGCTTTGGCGATTTCTTTTATTTTTTCGGCTGTCTGCGGGCTGACACCGCTGCGGTTATTTAAGACCCGGTCCACGGTTCCGCGGGAGACACCGGCCAGTTCTGCGATATCTTTGATTCGTGCCATGAAAAACCTCCGTGCAGAAATATATTTTCTGAATTTGTAACTGTTCAGTACCCTCACAGTTACGGGCAAAAATCCATTGAAAATTGCCTTCGGCAATGGGATTTTTGCCTGCAAGCCCATGTTTTCATACGGTCAGCGCAGTGAATGCGCAGACCTACTGAACAGTTACCTGAATTTAACAATACACAAAACAGGAGAAAAAGTCAAATGAGAAAGAAACGTGCACGTGCACGCAAAGACGCGGAAAGAAATGCCGGATATGGGAAAATGGAACAGAAAACAGGTTTGAAACGAAGAAAAAACGGATGAAAATTGTGCGGTTTTAACAAAGTAAAACACAGAATGAAAAAAATCTGGTCAAAGTATTGAAAAGTGTTCTCAAAAACGCTAAGATAAGAATCAGAAACGTGCACGTGCACGAATTGAGAGAAACAGGAAGAAAATGATATGTGCGTCAGGAAAAGGAGGAGCGGACATGCTTTATATTGGAATAGATCTTGGAACATCGGCGGTGAAGCTGCTTTTGATGGACGGAGCAGGCCAGATCAAAAAGATCGTTTCGAAAGAGTATCCTATTTATTTTCCACATCCGGGCTGGTCAGAGCAGAAGCCGGAAGACTGGTTTGCGGGGACCATGGACGGGCTTAAGGAACTGCTGGATGGCAGTGACAAAGAGCAGGTGGCAGGCATCAGCTTTGGCGGGCAGATGCATGGACTCGTCATCCTGGACGAGGCAGACAACGTGATCCGCCCGGCCCTTCTCTGGAATGACGGCCGGACCTGGGAGGAATGCGATTACCTGAACAACGTGATCGGAAAAGAGAAACTTTCCGAATATACAGCCAATATTTCCTTTACGGGATTTACCGCGCCAAAGATTTTATGGGTCAGAAACAAGGAACCGGAGAACTTTGCCCAGATTGCGAAGGTCATGCTTCCGAAGGATTACATCGCGTATCGCCTGACCGGTGTACACTGCACCGATGTGTCGGATGCGTCCGGCATGCTGTTGTTTGATGTGAAGAACCGCTGCTGGTCAAAGGAGATGTGTGAGATCTGCGGTGTGCGCCCGGATCAGCTGGCGAAGGTCTATGAATCTTATGAGACGGTGGGAACGGTGCTTCCGGCCATTGCCGATGAACTGGGAATTCCCCATACTGTCCGGGTAGCGGCCGGTGCCGGAGACAATGCGGCGGCGGCAGTCGGAACCGGTACGGTGGGAGATGGCATGTGCAACATTTCCCTGGGTACCAGCGGAACCATTTTCATTTCTTCGGAAAAATTCGGTGTAGACAGTCACAACGCTCTGCACGCCTTTGCCCATGCCGACGGTCATTATCACCTGATGGGCTGCATGCTCAGCGCGGCATCCTGCAACAAGTGGTGGATGGACGGGATTCTTGAAACTTCGGACTATGCAAAGGAGCAGGAAGCCATCACAAAACTGGGGGAGAACCATGTGTATTTTCTGCCGTATCTGATGGGAGAGCGTTCCCCGCACAATGACCCGAATGCCCGCGGTACCTTCATCGGCATGACCATGGACACCAGCCGGGCAGATATGACCCAGGCAGTGCTGGAGGGCGTGGCTTTTGCGCTGCGGGATTCCCTGGAAGTGGCAAAGTCCCTTGGCATTCAGATTGAGCGGACCAAGATCTGCGGCGGCGGAGCCAAGAGTCCGCTTTGGAGAAAGATCATTGCCAATGTCATGAACTTAAAAGTCGATATGATCGAGAGCGAGGAAGGACCGGCGTTGGGCGGTGCTATGCTGGCGGCGGTTGCCTGCGGAGAATATGAGAGCGTGGAAGCAGCAGCGCGGAAACTGGTGAAGGTTACCGGAACGGTGGAGCCGGAACCGGAGCTGGCGACAAAGTACGAAAAACGTTATCAGACATTCAAACAGATTTATCCGGCCTGCAAACCGCTGTTTGAATTGATGAAATGAGGAGGAACCATCCTATGGAAATCAAGAAAGTGACAGATCCGGAATTCCGGAAATATGGAAAGGTAGTGGAGAACATCGATTTCTCCGGGCTGATCCGGGTACTGCAGGAGAAAACGCCGCTGCCTGCGGACGTTGTGTATGAGCCATCGGCAGAAGTTCTGGAGGCAGAGCCGGTGTTTGAGACGGTGCAGGAAAAAGCATACGGCGAGATGCCGGTGCAGATTGGTTACTGCAACGGGCATAACCACAAGCTGAACGCGCTGGAGTATCACCGCTCTTCGGAAATCAATGTGGCAGCCACGGACGCGATTCTTCTGGTGGGACATCAGCAGGATATCACACCGGAGTTCACCTATGACACTGCCCTGGTGGAAGCATTTCTTCTCCCGAAGGGAACGGCTGTGGAAGTCTATGCCACAACCCTGCATTACGCGCCCTGCAGTGTGGGAGACCAGGGTTTTCAGGTGGGAATCATACTTCCGCGGGGAACCAATTACCCGCTGAAGGCTGAGCATAAGGGCTGGGAGGACAGCCTACTTGCGGCAGCCAACAAGTGGCTGATCGGCCATCCGAAAGGTGGTCTGCCGGAAGGAAGCCATCTTGGCCTGATCGGAGAAAATATCACAGTATAGGATTCAATTCTTTCATATTTTATTTTAGGAGGATAAAAGCATGAACAACATTCCAGAAGTGAAAGCAGGCATTGTTGCGGTGAGCCGTGACTGTTTCCCGGAGTCTCTGTCCGTGAACCGCAGAAAAGCGCTGGTGGACGCTTACAGCAAAAAGTATGACGCAAAGGATATCTATGAGTGCCCAGTCTGCATCGTGGAGAGTGAGATCCATATGGTACAGGCACTGGAGGATATCAAGGCAGCCGGCTGCAACGCGCTGGTCGTATATCTTGGAAACTTCGGACCGGAGATTTCCGAAACTCTGCTGGCAAAACATTTTGACGGGCCGAAAATGTTTGTTGCTGCCGCAGAGGAGAGCAAGGACAATCTGGTACAGGGACGCGGCGATGCTTACTGTGGCATGCTGAACGCAAGCTATAACCTGGCACTGCGCAACATCAAGGCGTATATTCCGGAGTATCCGGTGGGAACTGCTGATGAGTGCGCGGATATGATCCACGAGTTTTTACCGATCGCAAGAGCAGTCATCGGACTGTCTGACTTAAAAATCATCAGCTTTGGACCGAGACCATTAAACTTCCTGGCATGCAACGCACCGATCAAGCAGCTTTACAATCTGGGTGTGGAGATTGAGGAAAACTCCGAGCTGGATCTGTTTGAAGCATTTAATAAGCATGAGGGAGACCCGAGAATCCCGGATGTTGTGGCAGACATGGAGCAAGAACTGGGCGAAGGCAACAAGAAGCCGGAAATCCTGCCGAAACTGGCCCAGTATGAACTGACTCTGCTTGACTGGATCGAGGCACATAAGGGCTACCGCAAATACGTGGCCATTGCCGGAAAATGCTGGCCTGCATTCCAGACCCAGTTTGGCTTTGTGCCGTGCTACGTCAACAGCCGTCTGACCGGCCGCGGCATCCCGGTATCCTGCGAAGTAGATATCTACGGCTGCTTAAGCGAGTTCATCGGCACCTGCGTCAGCCAGGATGCAGTGACCCTTCTGGACATCAACAACACGGTGCCGTACGACCTTTACGACAGCGAAATCAAGGGCAAATTTGACTACAAGAGCCATGATGTCTTCATGGGCTTCCACTGCGGCAACACCACCACAAAGAAGCTGTCCTTCTGCCAGATGAAGTACCAGCTGATCATGGCAAGAAGCCTTCCGGAAGAAGTAACCCAGGGAACCCTGGAGGGCGATATTGTTCCGGGTGACATCACCTTCTTCCGCCTGCAGAGCACCGCAGACAACAAGCTGCGGGCCTATGTGGCAAACGGTGAGGTTCTGCCGGTGGCAACCCATTCCTTCGGCAGCATCGGTGTGTTTGCCATCCAGGAGATGAAGCGTTTCTATCGCCATGTGCTGATTGAGGGCAACTTCCCGCATCATGGCGCAGTGGCATTCGGCCATTACGGAAAGGCACTGTACGAGGTATTTAAGTATATTGGAGTCGATGTCCGGGAGATTGGCTACAACCAGCCGGCCGGCGTGCGCTATCCGACAGAAAATCCATTTGCGTAATGTGATTTTCCGGGATGTGGGATTCTGTGAAATAAAAAGGGGCGAAGCTTTTCAAGAAGCTTCGCCCCTTTTTCATTTCATAAGCAGATCAGATGGCCGGAAGAAACGCGTTGACTACATTATAATTATATCATATAACGCTATGAAAGCAAAGAAAACAAAAGGCCAATATGGCTTCAATTCAGGTAATTCCGCATGGTTTTCAGCGCATTTTTCTCCAGCCTTGACACCTGTGCCTGGCTGATGTGAATCTCCTCGGCAACCTCGGTCTGGGTCTTGCCCTCAAAGAAACGCAGATCAATGATATGGCGCTCCCGGTGGGGCAGTCGGTTCATGGCTTCCCGCAGGGAGATTTCTTCCACCCAGTTCTCCTCGGAACTCTTCTTATCTTTAATCTGGTCCATGACATAGAGCGGGTCTCCGCCATCGGTGTAGATGGGCTCGTAGAGACTGACCGGGCTCTGGATGGCATCCAGGGCGTAGGTAATGTCCTCTTTGCTTACACCGATTTCCTGGGCAATTTCCATGAGGGTTGGTTCTCTGGAGTTTTTGCGGGTCAGGCCTTCTCTGGCGTAAATGGCCTTGTAGGCTGTGTCCCGCAGGGAGCGGCTGACCCGGATGGAATTGTTGTCCCGCAGATAGCGCCGGACCTCTCCTAAGATCATGGGCACCGCGTAGGTGGAGAAGCGGACATTCTGGGTAATATCAAAATTGTCGATGGCCTTGATCAGGCCGATGCATCCGATCTGAAACAGGTCATCCACATTTTCATTGCTGCCGGAAAAGCGCTGGATCACACTCAGGACCAGACGCAGGTTTCCTTTGATGTACTGTTCTCTTGCTTCTTCGTCACCTTCCAGAATCCTCTGAAACAGCGCGTCCTTTTCCTCATTCGTAAGCAGGGGCAGCTTCGCCGTATTGACTCCGCAGATTTCCACTTTGTAGCCTGCCATGTTCCTTACCTCCGCAAATTGTGTAATGTTCCGGGATGTGATACATAGAACATGATTTACGGAAATGGGGGGAATTATACTTCCAGAAATTGGCTGTCTCCAATTTTGCCGTTGCTTTTTTACGGCTGCCTGTTTATGATGATGCTATGAGACCACAATACGATAAGAAACATAAAGGAGCAGACCCATGGGACATTTTTATTTTGTAAGACACGGACAGACGGTATGGAATGTGGAAGGAAAAATTTGCGGAGCCACAGATATTGCCCTGACTGAACTGGGACATGAGCAGGCTATTGCGACTGGCAAAAAAATTCTCGAAGAGCATATCCATGCGGATGAAATTTTGTATTCCCCGCTGATGCGGGCGGCGGACACGGCAAAGCATATTTCAGAGGTGACCGGCATTCCGGCGCGGGTGGAGCCGCGTTTAAAGGAACAGAACTTTGGCAAGTGGGAGTCCACGCCAAGAGGCGGAGCTGAGTTTAAAGTGGCAAAGCAGTCTTTTGCCTGCAGCTATGAGGGCGGCGAGTCCATGCTGCGCCTGGCACAGAGAATTTACAATTTATTAGATGAGGTCAAAGCACAGTCTGAGGAAAAGACCTATATTCTGGTGGCTCACAATGGCATTGCAAGAGTGGTGCAGTCTTATTTTACGGATATGACCAATGAAGAGTTTGCAGGGTATGGCGTGAAGAACTGTGAAGTGGTGCGGTACGATTTCTAGAAAATTCGCAGTTGCGGATTAGTTCTGTTCAAATTGAAGTGAAAATTGTGTTTTCTTTGTTAAATTTTTTCTATTCCCTTGCTATTTGGAAAATACGTGTTATAATACAAATAGAACAAGATGGTATTGTAATATAAATACATTCAGGCTGCTGTCCATATGCGTTGCGCAGGCAGCAGCCAATTTAGAAAGCAGGGTGAGAACAATGGCTGCAAAGAAAGATTTTTATGAAGTACTCGGTGTGTCCAAGACAGCGAGTGATGCAGAAATTAAAAAAGCATACCGTAAACTTGCCAAAAAGTATCATCCGGACAGCAATCCGAACGATGCCGTGGCAGCAGAGCGGTTTAAAGAGATAAATGAAGCCTATGACGTTTTGAGTGATCCGGAAAAGAAGAAATTGTACGACCAGTTTGGCGCGGCAGCGTTTGAGGCCGGATTTGATCCGAAGGCGGCAGCTGGAGGATATGGCGGCTTTGGCGGTTTCGGTGGATTCCACGGTGGTTTCGGCAGCGGAACCGGTGGGTTCCACAGTTACTCGGGCAATCCGAACAGCGGGTACCAGGAGTTCCACTTTGAGGGCAACCCGGAAGATATGGATGACATCCTTGGAGGTATGTTCGGTGGAATGTTTGGAGGACATGGCGGAAAGCGGAGAACATCCGGTGCCAGCGGAAGCAGCTCTCAGGGCAGCGGATTCCATGGTGGTTTTGGCGGCAGTGGTTTCCACAGCAGCGGCTTTGATAGCAGCGGCTATCAGGGCGGCAGCTTCCATAGTGGTTTTGGAAGCGGTGGATTCGATGGTTTTGCTTCTAACGGCGAATACCAGAGCCGTGGCCGGGATATTACCTCTGACCTGACTGTGACATTCGACGAAGCGGCTTTCGGCTGCGACAAGATGATCACATTGACCGGTTCCGACGGACGGAAGCAGACACTGCAGCTTCACATCCCGGCAGGCATGGAGGACGGCAAGAGCCTTCGCCTGCAGGGCAAGGGCGGCGCAGGAATGAATGGTGCTCCGGCGGGCGACCTGCTGATCTGCATTCATGTTGCGGAGAAGCCTGGATTCACCAGAAAAGGCGCGGATGTCTATACCACAGCAAATATTCCGTTCACTACAGCAGTGCTGGGCGGTGAAGCCATCATCCAGACCTTAAACGGCCGCGTATCCTGCCGCATCAAACCGGGCACCCAGTCTGGTTCCAAGATCCGTCTGAAGGGCAAAGGCGTAGCCAATATGCGGGATCCGAAGACCTTCGGTGATCTTTATGTAACCGTTCAGATTGAAGTGCCGACCAATTTAAGCGCGGAGGCCCTGACAAAGCTGAAAGAGTTTGAAGCAGCGATCAATCGCAAAAAAAGCGGGTTTCACGCCGCATAATAGAAAGTAAAATAGAAAGTTCTGCACAATGAGAGTAACTTCTCAAAGTGCAGAACTTTTTTCGTTCCGTCCCTATATGATTGCCATAATGCGCTCCTCCGTTCAGAACCCGTCTTCCCCAGTTGTTATGCTTTATTCTTTTCGTAAAGGATCATGAGCCCTTTTAAGAGAAGAGCATCATCGTAGAGAATCTTGTGGCGGCAGAGCGGAACCACAAAGCGGGAGAGGCCGCCGGTGGCAATGATGGTGGCCGGTTCCCCCAGCTCTTCTTCCATATGGTCCAGAATTCCGTCAATCATGCCGGCATTGCCGTACATAATGCCGCTGCGCATGCAGTCGATGGTGTTTTTGCCAATGACGTGCTTTGGAATATCCAGGCTGATGAATGGAAGCTGCGCGGTGTTGCTGCTTAAGGAGTCCAGGGACACACGGAGACCCGGATAGATGATGCCGCCGATGTAGTTACCGCCCTTATCGACAACGGACATGGTGGTTGCGGTACCCATATCGATGATAATGATGGGACCCGGATATTCCTTTATGGCAGCCACGGCGTCTACGATCATGTCGCTTCCCACGGTTTTTGGGTTATCCATGATGATGTTCATGCCGGTTTTGATTCCGGCGCCCACCAGCATGGGATGATAGCCCAGGATCTTCTTCACGGCGGAAGAGATGGCCGCGTTTAACGGCGGAACGACAGAGGACATGATGGCACCCTCGATCTCGGACGGGTCGATCTGGTGGATTTCCAGAATGTTCTTGATATTAATGGCGTACTCGGTTCCGGTTTTTGCGTGGTCGGTGGTGACACGCTCTACAAAATAAGTTTTATGAGAATCGATACAGCCGATGACGATGTTGGTATTTCCCATATCCAGTGCTAAAATCATGGAAAGAAGCTCCTTTTATTCGTGAAAATTTTCGTGTGGGACAGGCGTAAAAGCCTGTGTGCGTTATGTTACATCCTACCATATTTTAGAGCGAATGACAATGAAAAACGGGGTTTTCTGGCAACGATCACTCTTTTATTGACGGATAAAATATGGTATACTGAAAAAACTGTTTACGATAGATCGAGGAGGAATTTTACTCTTATGTTAAAAGGAAAAACCGTAGTTCTGGGTGTGAGCAGCAGCATCGCAGCCTACAAGATCGCAAATCTGGCCAGCATGCTGGTAAAGCAGCACGCCAATGTGCGGGTCATCATGACACAGAACGCAACCAATTTCATTACCCCAACGACCTTTGAAACCCTCACCGGACAGAAGTGTCTGGTTGACACCTTTGACCGGAACTTTGAGTTTCAAGTGGAGCATGTATCCCTGGCCAAGCAGGCAGACATCTTCATGATCGCCCCGGCTACCGCCAATGTGATCGCGAAAGTATCCCATGGTCTTGCGGATGATATGCTGACGACTACCTTCCTGGCCTGCAAGGCCCCGAAGTATCTGGCACCGGCCATGAATACCCAGATGTATGAGAATCCCATCACCCAGGATAACCTGAATATCTGCCGGAAATACGGCATGCACATCATCGAACCGGCCAGCGGCTATCTGGCCTGCGGCGATATCGGAGCCGGAAAGATGCCGGAGCCGGAGACATTATTGGAATACATTTTACAGGAGCTGGTCTGTGAGAAAGATCTGGCCGGAAAGAAGGTTCTGGTGACGGCAGGACCAACCCGGGAAGCCATTGACCCGGTGCGCTACATTACCAATCACTCCACCGGAAAGATGGGTTATGCCATTGCCCGGGCGGCGGCAAGACGCGGCGCAGAGGTAACGCTGGTGAGCGGACCGGTGGATTTAAAAGCGCCGATGGGCGTAAAGCTGGTGCCGGTAGTCAGCGCAAGGGATATGTTTGACGCCGTGACCTCTGTCAGTGCGGAGCAGGATGCCATCATCAAGGCGGCGGCTGTGGCTGATTACCGTCCGGCTGTGGTGGGCGCTGAGAAAACCAAGAAGAGCGACGGCAATATGAATATAGAACTGGAGCGCACCGATGATATTCTGGCATGGCTGGGGGCTCACCGGAGAGAGGGGCAGGTACTCTGTGGCTTCTCCATGGAGACCCAGAATATGCTGGAGAACTCCCGGGCAAAGCTTGTAAAAAAGAACGTGGACATGATCGTGGCCAACAGCCTGCGCACCGCCGGAGCCGGATTTGGCACGGATACCAATATCGTGACGGTCATTACGAAAGACGGGGCAGAAGAGCTGGCGCTCATGAGCAAGGATCAGGTAGCGCATGAGCTGCTGAACCGGATTTTTGCTGCAAAGCACTAAAAACAGGGATTTTCCAATCAAAAAGCCATTGTTTCCGGCAACTCTGGCTCTTGTCAAAGATTCATATGTCTGATAGAATGTAAGATTGGAGTAACTGCGCGGGTATGCGTAGTCAGCCAATGGAAACGAGCAGAAAAAGCGGACGGATTCAGACCGCTTTCACCTATAGAACGGAGGACTTATTTTTGTCAAATATCACAGAAGAAATTAAGAAACGAAGAACCTTTGCGATCATTTCCCACCCGGATGCAGGTAAGACAACCCTGACGGAGAAATTCCTTCTTTACGGAGGCGCCATCAACCTGGCTGGTACCGTAAAGGGCAGAAAGGCCGCAAAACATGCGGTTTCCGACTGGATGGAGATCGAGAAGGAGAGAGGTATTTCCGTTACCTCTTCCGTTATGCAGTTTGAGTACGACAACTACTGCATCAACATCCTGGACACCCCGGGACATCAGGACTTCTCTGAGGATACCTACCGTACCCTCATGGCTGCCGACAGCGCGGTCATGGTCATTGACGGTTCCAAGGGTGTTGAGGCCCAGACCATCAAGCTGTTCAAGGTCTGCGTTATGAGAGGCATCCCGATCTTCACCTTTATCAACAAGATGGACCGTGAGGCGAGAGATCCGTTTGAGCTGATGGACGAGATTGAGAACGTGCTGGGTATCCGCACCTGCCCGATCAACTGGCCAATCGGCTGCGGAAAGAACTTCAAGGGCGTGTATGACCGCCACGACAAGACCATCACCACATTCACGGCTGCCATGGGCGGACAGAAGGAGATTGCTTCCCAGACCTTCCCGGTGGAGGGAACTGACGTGGAGTCCGTCATCGGAGCAGATTACCACCAGCAGTTATTGGATGAGATCGAACTGTTAGACGGCGCAGCCGATGAGTTCGATCAGGAGCGTGTCAGCCGCGGAAACTTATCTCCGGTATTTTTCGGTTCCGCTCTGACCAACTTCGGTGTAGAGACCTTCCTGCAGCATTTCCTGAAGATGACCACTTCTCCGCTGCCGAGAAAGGCCATCACCCGTGAAATCAGCCCGTTTAACGATGATTTCTCTGCCTTTGTTTTCAAGATCCAGGCAAACATGAACAAGGCGCACCGTGACCGTATCGCCTTCATGCGTATTGTATCCGGCAAGTTCGAGGCCGGCATGGAAGTAAACCATGTACAGGGCGGCAAGAAGATCCGCCTGTCCCAGCCGCAGCAGATGATGGCGCAGGACAGAAAGATTGTCGAGGAAGCTTACGCCGGTGATATCATCGGTGTATTTGATCCGGGCATCTTCTCCATTGGAGATACCCTGTGCCTGTCCAACGAGAAGTTTGAGTTTGAGGGCATCCCGACCTTCGCGCCGGAGCATTTTGCCCGCGTGCGCCAGATCGACACCATGAAGCGCAAACAGTTCTTAAAGGGCGTGAGCCAGATTGCCCAGGAGGGCGCGATCCAGATCTTCCAGGAGTTCAACACCGGTATGGAGGAGATCATTGTCGGCGTAGTCGGCGAACTGCAGTTTGAGGTTCTGACCTACCGCCTGGAGAATGAGTACAACGTAGAGGTCAAGCTGGAGAAACTGCCGTACGAGTACATCCGCTGGATCGAGAACAAGGACGAGGTGGATGTAGCCAAGATCCAGGGTACCTCCGACATGAAGCGCATCAAGGACTTAAAGGACAACCCACTGCTGATCTTTGTCAACAGCTGGAGCATCGGCATGGTGGAGGACCGCAACCCTGGCCTGAAGCTGAGCGAGTTTGGCCGCAACTAGAACTGTGGCATAATCCGAAAACAAACGGGCTGCCGCACCGGATGTTGGGTGTGACAGCCTGATGTGAATAAAATGGAAAAGGAGTGTAACATTATGAGCAAGATTGACGTAGTAAGAGCTGCAATGGTAGAGGCTATGAAGGCAAAAGACAAGGCAAGAAAAGATTCCCTGTCCATGCTGCTTTCCGCACTGAAGAACGCGCAGATCGACAAGCGCGCAGACCTGACTGAGGATGAGGAGAACGCAGTTGTAAAGAAAGAAATCCGCCAGACCCAGGAGACCTACGACATGGCTCCGGCAGACCGCACCGACATCCGCGAGGAAGCTGCCGCAAGACTTGCCGTATACAAAGAGTTCGCTCCGGAAGATATGAACGTAGAGCAGATCACCGAGGTGATCAAAGGGGTGCTCGCAGAGCTTGGCATTGAGAAGCCGACCGCGGCAGATAAGGGCAAGATCATGAAGGTTCTGATGCCGAAGGTAAAAGGCAGGGCAGACGGCAAGCTGGTAAATCAGACCTTAGCTGATATGACAAAATAGTTTTGGAGGGAGATTTCATGTATAAAGAGAAAATCAGCGCCTGGGTGGACGCCCACAAAGACGAGATGATCGAAGACATTTTTGAGCTCTGCCGCATCAACAGCGAAAAGATGCCGGAAGAGGAAGATATGCCGTTTGGTCCGGGCGCGGCAGAATGCCTGGATACGGCCCTGGATATGGCCGAGGGGTACGGCTTTGAAACCTGTGATTACGACGGATATGTTGGCTGCGTGGACATGAATGAGCTTCCGAAGCAGCTTGATATTCTGGCGCATCTGGATGTAGTCCCGGCAGGAGAAGGCTGGACGGTGACTGAGCCGTTCAAGCCGGTCTTCAAAGACGGAAAGCTGTATGGACGCGGCACCGCGGATGACAAGGGACCGGCTGTGGCAGCGCTTTACGCCATGCGCGCGGTCAAAGAGCTGGGCATTCCGTTAAAGAAAAATGTGCGCCTGATCCTGGGTACCGATGAGGAATGCGGAAGCAGCGACATCGAGCACTACTACAGCATGGAGAAAGAGGCCCCGATGACCTTTTCTCCGGATGCGGCTTATCCGCTGGTAAACACCGAGAAGGGACGTTTCCCAGGTCATTTCACTGCAAAGTTTGAGGTCTCTGAAGCGCTTCCGAGACTGGTTTCCATCAAGGCCGGAACCAAGGTTAACGTAGTTCCGGGTAAGGCACGGGCAGCCGTAGAAGGTTTTGCCATGACCGCTCTGGAGGCAGCTGCGGCAGAGACAGAGAAAGAGACTGGAATTCATTTTGATTTTGAGGCGGACGGCACGTTTACCGCAGTAACCGCAACCGGTGTCGGCGCCCATGCGTCTACCCCGGAAGTGGGCAACAATGCCCTGACCGGTCTTCTGGCATTCCTTGGAAAGCTGGACTTTGCGGCATGTCCGCAGATTGACATGGTAAGAAAGGCAGCTGCTCTGATTCCGCATGGTGATGTAAACGGAAACACGCTGGGCGTGTTCATGGAAGATGAGCTTTCCGGCAAAATGACGCTGTCCTTCAATATGCTGACGGTAGACGCCGGAAGCCTGGACGGTGAGTTTGACAGCCGTGTACCGGTATGTGGCAATGATGAGAACGTGCTGGAGGTTGTGCGCAGCCGCATGGCAGAGCAGGGAATCACCCTGTTGAATAAAGCCATGATCCCGCCGCATCATGTATCGGAGGATTCTCATTTTGTAAAGACCTTATTAAAGGCGTTTGAGACCTACACCGGACGCAAGGGTGAGTGCCAGGCTATGGGCGGCGGCACCTATGTGCATGATTTAAAGAATGGCGTGGCATTCGGCGCAGCTATGCCGGAGACGGACAACAAGATGCACGGGCCGGACGAGTTTGCGGTACTTGATGAGCTTGTGGTCAGCGCCAAGATTTTTGCGCAGGCCATTGTGGATCTGTGCGGCTGATTGCGTGAGCGCTCAGCAACAGATGAAAGTCGTGAACTGAAAACAGGATAGAGACAAGTGAGGAGAAACTTTCTGACAACAGAGGGTTTCTCCTTTTTATTTTGCATGAAATTGTATTTATAAAAAAACACCTATAAACCTATTGACATAGTGGGTTGAAGGAATTATAATACTGAACAACGAAACACCTACAGAGATACAGGGTAATTCAAAAAATGAGTTACCGAACAGGCGAAAAAGACGTAAGGATGAATTTGGAAAGGCAGGTACATACCATGAGCAAAAATTATAAGTTTGAAACCCTTCAGCTTCACGTAGGACAGGAAAACGCAGATCCGGCAACGGATTCCAGAGCTGTTCCGATTTATGCAACTACCTCTTATGTATTCAAAGATTCCGCACAGGCAGCAGGTCGTTTCGGTCTGACTGAGCCGGGTAACATTTACACCAGACTGATGAACCCGACTTCCGACGTATTCGAGAAGAGAGTCGCAGCCTTAGAGGGCGGCATTGGCGCACTGGCAACCGCATCCGGTTCCGCAGCCATCGCTTACGCAATCCAGAACATCGCAAAGGCAGGAGACCACATCGTATCTTCCACCAACCTGTACGGCGGAACTACCAACCTGTTTGAGAACACTCTGCCGGAGCAGGGAATCACAGCTACCCTGGTAGATCCTGCAGATCCGGAAAACTTCGAGAAAGCGATTCAGCCGAACACCAAGCTTCTCTATGCAGAGACTCTTGGCAACCCGAACTCGGATGTGGTAGATCTGGAAGCAATCGGAGAGATTGCCCACCGCCACGGCATTCCGTTCATCGTAGACAGCACCTTCGCTACTCCGTATCTCTTACGTCCGCTGGAGCACGGCGCTGATATCGTGGTTCATTCCGCTACTAAGTTCATGGGCGGCCACGGAACCGTCATGGGCGGTGTGGTTGTAGATGGTGGTAAGTTTGACTGGACCCAGAACGACAAGTTCCCGGGATTAAGCCAGCCGAACCCTTCTTACCACGGCATCGTGTTCACAGAGGCATGCGGAAATGCGGCTTACATTACAAAACTCCGCACCACGCTGATGAGAGACCTGGGCGCAACCATTTCCCCGTTCAACTCCTTCCTGTTACTGCAGGGCTTGGAGACTCTGTCCTTAAGAGTAGAGCGCCATGTGGAGAACGCGCTGAAGGTAGTGGAGTTCTTAAAGAACCATCCGCAGGTAGAGAAAGTAAACCATCCGTCCCTGGCTACCGGACGTCAGAAAGAGCTGTATGACCGCTACTTCCCGAACGGCGCAGGTTCCATCTTCACTTTCGAGATCAAGGGTGATGTCAATACCGCAAAGAAATTCACCGAGAGCCTGGAGTTATTCTCCCTGCTGGCAAACGTGGCTGATGTGAAGTCCCTGGTTATCCATCCGGCATCCACCACCCACTCCCAGTTAGACGAGGAAGGCCTGCTGGCATGCGGCATCAAGCCAACCACCATCCGCCTTTCCATCGGTACTGAGCACATCGATGACATTATTGACGACCTGAAACATGGTTTTGAGGCAGTAAAATAAGCTGCGTGAAAAGCCTGGGCGCCGCGCTTTCCCCCCCACATACAGAGCGTGGCGCCCGTAACATTCAGAGACTGACAGAATAAAAAATGTTATACATCGCAAGGAGGACATGACTATGGCAAACATTTACACTTCCGCAGACCAGCTGATCGGAAAGACTCCTCTTCTGGAGCTTACAAATATTGAGAAAAAATTTGGCTTAAAAGCAAAGATTCTGGCAAAGCTGGAGTATTTTAACCCGGCCGGTTCCGTAAAGGACCGTATTGCAAAAGCCATGATCGATGCGGCAGAAAAGAACGGTCAGTTAAAGCCGGATTCTGTGATCATTGAGCCGACCTCCGGCAATACCGGAATTGGCCTGGCTTCCGTGGCAGCAGCACGCGGATACCGCATCATCATTGTTATGCCGGAGACCATGTCCGTGGAGCGCCGCCAGTTAATGAAAGCTTATGGCGCTGAACTGGTTCTGACCGAGGGCGCAAAGGGCATGAAGCGTGCCATCGCAAAGGCCGATGAGCTGGCAAAGGAGATCCCGAACGCATTCGTGACCGGACAGTTCGTAAACCCGGCAAACCCGAAAGCGCATTTTGAGACCACCGGCCCGGAAATCTGGGAAGACACCGACGGTCAGGTAGACTATTTTGTAGCAGGTGTTGGCACCGGCGGAACCATTACCGGAACCGGCAATTTCTTAAAATCCAAGAATCCGGATGTTAAGGTTGTCGCAGTAGAGCCGGAAACTTCCGCAGTGCTTTCCACCGGTGTGGCAGGCGCGCACAAGATTCAGGGAATCGGCGCAGGCTTCGTGCCGGAGGTACTGGATACCAAAGTTTATGACGAGATCATTCCGGTCAGCAACGATGACGCGTTCGCAACCGGCAAGGAAATCGGTAAAAATGAAGGCGTACTGGTAGGAATTTCTTCCGGTGCCGCAGCATGGGCAGCCATTGAACTGGCAAAACGCCCGGAGAACGAGGGCAAGACGATTGTAGTGCTTCTTCCGGATACCGGAGACCGCTATCTGTCCACCCCGTTATTTGCAGACTAATTTAAGAAAGAAAAGGATGGTTTGGGGATTATGATGATTTCAACAAGAGGAAGATATGCACTGCGCGTCATGGTAGATCTGGCAGAACATGCCACCGGGGCGTTCACGCCTTTAAAGGAGGTGGCAGAGCGGCAGGATATCTCCCAGAAGTATCTGGAATCCATCATGTCCAACCTGTCCAAATCTGGTTTTGTGGAAGGGGCTCAGGGAAAGGGCGGCGGCTACCGCCTTGTGAGGGAGCCGGAGGAGTACAAAGTTGGCGAAATTCTGCGCCTGACCGAAGGATCCCTGGCTCCGGTAGCCTGTCTGGAGGCGGATGCCAAACCCTGTGCCATGTCTCCGCACTGCCGGACCCTTCCCATGTGGAACCGCCTCAATCATGTGATCAATGAATTTTTTGACAGCTACACCATCGCCGATCTCATGCAGACCGAGGATGGAGGGGACTATGTGATTTAAGTTTGAGGTGCCAGACAACGGTCGGAGCAAACTGCCGTGCTTGCACGAAGCAGTTTGGGACAACGTTGGCTGATAGGGCGAACGCCCGTCAGCGAGGAAATGCGAAGCATTTTCGAGCTTGCACCGTAAAATTGTCAGAATAACCTTGACAAACACACCCACCCGGCGTACAATACGCCACATAGGGTAGTAGTATAAGAACTACGGAAACGAGGAACCAGCTATGACTCAGAATAAGACCATGCAGATGAATATGGTTATGATGTGCGGCATGATGATGGACATGTGCCGTATGTTTGTATGCAATCAATTTCATCAGTAATCTGCAAGGTCAGGAAAGAGCATAGAAGAAGCATAAAATCAGAAGCAAGAACACATTCTAAGCCGTAAGCCTGTTGCAGGTTTACGGCTTTTTGTTTTTCGTTTTCGTAAAGCAGGGAAAGGAAAAGAAAATGGCATTAGAGGAAACCATCATCCAGTTAAAGCACATGGGCAAGGAATTTAAGACGGCCAACGGGCCGGTGAAAGCCCTCGATGACATTAATCTGGAAATCAAACGGGGAGAAATCTTCGGAATCATCGGTCTTTCCGGCGCGGGAAAGAGTACCCTGGTGCGCTGTATCAACATGCTGGAGATTCCAACCTCCGGCGAGGTATTGTTTGAGGGTGAAAATCTGGCGGCATTAAGTGAGGCGGGCCAGAGAAAGGCAAGACAGTCCATGGGCATGATCTTCCAGCAATTCAACCTGCTGGCCCAGAGAAATATTCTCCGGAATGTATGCTTCCCCATGGAGATTGCGGGAGCTCCAAAGCAGCAGGCGAAAGCGCGGGCCATGGAGCTGTTAAAGCTGGTTGGACTGGAAGACAGGGCAAAAGCCTATCCGGCACAGCTTTCCGGCGGACAGCGCCAGAGAGTTGCCATTGCCCGGGCCATTGCCACCAACCCGAAGGTGCTCCTTTGTGATGAGGCCACCAGCGCGCTGGACCCGAATACCACCAAGTCCATTTTGGAGCTGATCAAGCAGATCAACCGGGACTTAGGCATTACGGTCATTGTCATCACCCATGAGATGGCGGTGATTGAAGCCATCTGTGACCGGGTAGCCATTATCGACCACAGCCAGATTGCCGAGTCCGGCCGGGTATCGGAAATCTTCTCCGAGCCGAAATCGAAGATTGGCCGTCAGCTGATCCTGGGGGACGCGGTGGAAAATGTGAAGTTTGACAAGTCCAGAAAGATCCGCATCACCTTTGACGGACGCTCCTCCATGGAGCCGGTTCTGGCCAACATGATTTTAGCCAGCAAGGTTCCGGTGAATATCCTGTACGCTTCCACCAAAGACATTGGAGGCACGGCTTATGGACAGATGATCATTCAGCTTCCGGAGGACGAAGCGGACGCGGCAAGAGCCCTGCATTATTTAAAGACCGTGCAGGTGCCGTATGAGGAGGTGAACGGCGATGTTATTTAGTCAGCAGATTTTGGAACTGATCCGCAACGGAATCGGAGAAACCTTATGTATGGTGATCATTTCCACCATTGTTTCCTACATCATCGGAATCCCACTGGGCATCATCCTGGTGGTGACCGATAAAGAGGGCATCCGCCCCATTCCGGCACTGCAGAAGGTGCTGGGACTCATCATCAATCTGCTCCGGTCGGTGCCGTTCCTCATTCTTCTGATCATGATGATCCCGGTTACCAGAAAGTTGGTGGGAACGAGCCTTGGCTGGAAAGCGGTCGTGCCGCCGCTGGTGGCATCCGCGGCGCCCTACATTGCCCGCATGGTAGAGTCTTCCTTTAAGGAGATCGATGCCGGTGTCATTGAGGCAGCAAAGTCCATGGGAGCTTCCACGTTCCAGATCATCTGGAAGGTTCTGCTTCCGGAGTCAAAGCCGTCCCTCTTGATCGGAGCGGCTATCTCCACCACCACCATTCTGGGCTATTCCGCTATGGCAGGCGCGGTTGGCGGCGGCGGACTGGGCGGCATTGCCATCAACTACGGTTACTACCGTTATGAGACGGACATCATGCTGGTGACGGTAGCCATTCTGGTCATCATTGTCCAGGTTATTCAGGAGATTGGCATGAGACTGGCAAGAAAGAGTGACAAACGAATCCGGTAGAGCGTTTGGACAGGGGAGAAAACCTGACAAACCGGGCCGGAGACAAACAGACAGCGGATTTAGCAGCCGGTCACACGGCTGTCGGCCAAAGGCCATATAAATCAAATTTATTTATCGAGGAGGATAAGTATTATGAAAAAGAACATTGGTGTGATCGCAGCAGCATTCCTGGCAGCAGCAGCCCTGACCGCATGCGGCGGCAGCAAACCGGCTGAGACCACTGCAGCAGCAGAGACCAGCGCAGAGGCAGCAGAGACTTCCGCAGCAGAAGCAGAGAGCAGCGAAGCAGCAGAGGAGACCACCGGAGATCTGGAGGATCTGACCGTAGGCGCAAGCCCGGCACCTCACGCAGAGATTCTGGAGGCAGCAAGAGAAGAGCTGGCAAAGAAAGGCTACAACTTAAAGATCGTGGAGTACACCGATTACGTTCAGCCGAACCTGGCACTGGACGCAGGTGATCTGGATGCAAACTATTTCCAGCATCTTCCATATCTGGAGCAGTTCAATGAGGAGAGAGGAACCAAGTTAGTAAGTGCAGGCAAGATCCATTACGAGCCGTTTGGTATTTACGCAGGCAAGACCGCAACCCTGGATGCACTGGCAGACGGTGCAAAGGTAGCAGTTCCGAACGACGCAACCAACGAGGCCCGGGCCCTGCTTCTTCTTGAGGCAAATGGCCTGTTAAAGCTGAAAGATGGCGCTGGCTTAAAAGCAACCAAGACCGACATCGTAGAGAACCCGAAGAACCTTGACATCCTTGAGGTTGAGGCAGCACAGGTTCCGCGTTCACTTCCGGATGTTGACATTGCGGTTATCAACGGCAACTACGCAATTGAGGCTGGCTTAAAGGTATCTGACGCACTGGCAGTAGAGGCTTCTGACTCTGAGGCAGCAACTACCTACGGTAACGTTGTAGCTGTTCAGGAGGGCAAGGAAGAGGATGCGAAGACCAAAGCACTCATGGAGGTTCTGACCAGCGACGCAGTCAAAGAGTACATCGAGCAGACCTACGAGGGCGCTGTTGTTCCGTTATTCTAATCAGCAGACGAAAATGAAAAAGAATGCGCCAGGCCTCCTTTAGGAACCGCCTGGAAACGATACGCATAGACTACAGTAAGAACGTTTTGTTCCGGATGTGGCCTATGCGTATTTTTGATTTAAAAAAAAAGAAGTCATCAACATCTGCGACTGCAAAAAGCTGGGGTTTGTGGGCGATGTGGAATTTAACCCGGAAAACGGCTGCATCACCCATCTGATCGTTCCGGGGCCTGGCTGCCTGTGTGGAATCTTCGGGCGGGAGAAGGAATACATCATTCCGTTCAAGGATGTGTGCCAGATCGGGGATGACATTATTCTGGTGGAGGTTAAGAAGCTGAAGGACATCGAGAAACCGTGCAAGTGTGATTAGGTTTGTGCAACGCATGAACTGTGACTGGGTATGTCAGTTTCATAACGGTTTTGTGCTTTAAAAATACTTGCGTCCATGTAAAGGATGGGTTAAAATAATGACAAAAGTGATACACAGGAGGAAAATAACTTGAAGTGTCCATTTTGCGGCGCAGCAGATACCAAGGTCATTGATTCCCGTCCGGCAGAGGATAACAGCTCCATCCGCCGCCGCCGTCAGTGCGTGGTCTGCGGAAAGCGCTTTACCACATATGAGAAACTGGAAACCATGCCCCTCATGGTCATCAAAAAGGACCAGTCCCGTGAACCGTATGACCGTTCCAAAATCGAGGCGGGGGTGGTGCATTCCTGCCATAAGCGGCCTGTCTCCATTCAGCAGATCAACCAGATGATCGATGAAATTGAGAACGAGATCTTTACCATGGAAGACCGGGAGGTGGAAACCTCCGCAATCGGAGAACTGGTCATGCAGAAGTTAAAGCAGCTGGATGAGGTAGCCTATGTGCGCTTTGCGTCGGTCTACCGGGAATTTAAGGATGTCAACACCTTTATGGAGGAGCTTGGAAAGCTTCTGGAAAATAAGCGAAAGTAGGACAGGGTACGATTGTGATATTAGAACCATTTTATCCCAGAGAATGGGTGGACAGCACCTATGAAATCGACTGGGAGGGCTGGAAAGAAAAAGGAAAAAAGGGAGTCATTTTTGATATTGATAATACCTTGGTTCCCCACGGTGCTCCGGCGGACGAGCGTGCTCTGGCTTTGTTTGAGCAGCTTCACGGACTGGGATTTCAGACCCTTCTTCTCTCAAACAACAAGGAGCCGCGGGTGAAGTCCTTTGCCGGGCAGGTTCATTCTCCTTACATTTACAAGGCCGGAAAGCCGGGAATAAAAAATTACAACCGGGCGGTAGAAGAGATGGGACTTTGCAAAGACGAGGTTTTGTTTGTGGGAGACCAGCTCTTTACCGATGTGTACGGCGCGAACCGGGCCGGAATTTATGGAATCCTGGTAAAACCCATCAATCCGAAGGAAGAAATCCAGATTGTGTTAAAGCGGTATCTGGAGGCGGTTGTGCTGTATTTTTATAAGCGTGATAGAAAGAAAAATTAAAAAGCAGCAAACAAAAAAGAGGCAGTTCCCGGAAAAGGAATTGCCTCTTTTGCGTTCGGTTGATTTGATCGGAACCTGTGCGGAGTATTAAACTCTGGACAGGTACTCACCGGTACGGGTGTCGATCTTGATCTTGTCACCGTTGTCAACGAACAGCGGAACGTATACGGTTGCGCCAGTCTCAACGGTTGCCGGCTTGGTTGCGCCCTGAGCGGTATCGCCCTTGAAGCCCGGCTCGGTGTTGGTGATCTCAAGCTCTACGAATAACGGCGGCTCTACGGAGAATACTTTGCCGTTGTAAGAGCAGATCTTAACAACCTCGTTCTCCTTAACGAACTTTAATGCGTCACCGATTACGTCGGAAGCAAGAGCCATCTGCTCGTAGTTCTCCATGTTCATGAAGTTGTACAGATCGCCATCCTCGTACAGATACTGCATATCGACACGGTCGATTCTTGCGGACGGGAATTTCTCGGTCGGACGGAAAGTTCTCTCTACTACTGCGCCGGTCATAACGTTTTTGATTTTGGTTCTTACGAATGCAGCACCTTTACCCGGTTTTACGTGCTGGAACTCTACGATCTGGTATACGTTACCCTCGATTTCCAAGGTAATGCCGTTTCTAAAATCACCTGCTGAAATCATGTGATATTCCTCCTTGAATTTGCGTACTCGCTATTAATCTACTATATTCTATACTAAAAGACATGATTTTTCAACTGTTTTTTGGCTTAAACAGGCCTTTTCTTGCATTTTGACCTTAAATCGGGTATAATAATAGTTCAGTATGAAGAAAACGTTACAGTGAAACCAATCAAAGGAGAAACAAAGGTGAAAAGAATTCTGGATCTGATCGCGGACGAGATGAAGTCTGCATTTACCGCCTGTGGCTACGACGCATCCTACGCAAAGGTTGTCTTATCCAACCGCCCGGACTTATGTGAGTACCAGTGCAACGGCGCTATGGCAGCGGCCAAGGCATATAAAAAGAAACCGATCGACATTGCGAATGAGGTTGTTGAGAAATTAAGCGGAGACGGCATGTTTTCCGAGATCAATGCCGTAATGCCTGGTTTCATCAACATCCGTTTAAATACCGCTTATCTGGCTGATCTCATGAACGGCATGGCAAAGGAAGAGAAGCTTGGCGTGGAGGAAGAGGGCCACGGCGAGACTATTATCGTGGACTACGGCGGAGCCAACGTGGCAAAGCCGCTCCATGTCGGCCACCTGCGTTCTGCCGTTATTGGTGAGAGCGTAAAGCGCATGGGCCGTTACTTAGGCTACAACATGATCGGTGACGTACATCTTGGTGACTGGGGCCTGCAGATGGGCCTCATCATCGAGGAACTGCGTGACCGCAAGCCGGATCTGGTTTATTTCGATGAAAACTACACTGGAGAATATCCGTCCGAGCCGCCGTTTACCATCAGCGAGCTGGAGGATATCTACCCGACTGCCAGCGGCAAGTCCAAAGTAGACGAGGCTTTCAAGGAGCGTGCGCAGACCGCTACCTTCAAGCTTCAGAAGGGCTATCCGCCGTACACTGCCATCTGGAAACATATCATGAGTGTTTCCCTGGCAGACTTAAAGAGAAACTACGACAATCTGGACGTTCATTTTGAACTCTGGAAAGGCGAGAGTGACGCGGAGGAGTATATTCCGTGGCTGATTCAGGACCTGCAGGATAAGGGTCTGGCATACGAGAGCCAGGGCGCTCTGGTTGTAGACGTAACCGAGCCGACCGACTCCAAGGAGCTGCCGCCGTGTATCGTGCGCAAGTCTGACGGTGCTGCCCTGTACGCAACCTCCGATCTGGGAACCATCATCCAGCGTGAGAAGGATTTCCATCCGGTCAAGTACGTTTACATTACCGATAAGCGTCAGGAGCTTCACTTCAAGCAGGTGTTCCGTGTGGCAAAGAAGGCCGGCTATGTAAAGCCGGAGACCCCGATGATCCACATCGGCTTTGGTACCATGAACGGCAAGGACGGCAAGCCGTTTAAGACCAGAGAGGGCGGCGTGATGCGTCTGGAGCACCTCATTGCGGACATCGATGAGGCTGTTTACAACCGCATCATGGAAAACCGCAGCATGGATGAGGCAGAGGCAAAGGAGACCGCCAAGATTGTCGGCCTTGCAGCCTTAAAATATGGTGACCTGTCCAACCAGGCAGCCAAAGATTACGTGTTCGATATTGACCGCTTTATCTCCTTCGAGGGCAATACCGGCCCGTACATCCTGTACACCATCGTCCGCATCAAATCCATTCTGGGCAAATATGAGGCACAGAACCCGGGCACCAAGGCAGAAACCATCCTTCCGGCAGCCAGCGACGCGGAAAAAGCCCTGATGCTGGAACTGTCCAAGTACAACGATGTGATGGAGAACGCGTTCGCTGAGACCGCGCCGCACAAGATCTGCCAGTACATCTTCGATTTGTCCAACGCCTTCAACAGCTTCTACCACGATACCCGTATCCTGGCAGAGGAAGACAAAGAGCGCCAGGCAAGCTGGATCGCCCTCATCACCCTGGTAAAACGCGTGCTCGAGGCATGCATCCAGGTACTGGGATTTGAAGCGCCGGAGAGGATGTAATTTGACATTACAGCGAAGCGGAATCGAGCTGAGCAGGCATGTCACGTATTTCACCAGTATGCGCAAGGAGGCACTTTTTATGAAGATAACGGAGTCTGCCACCAGCACATTCTGGAAGGGAGAGCAGGGAATCCGCGCCTCCGTCCAGGATGGAGACAGCTTATATAAGGTGAGTTTATATGTCAAGGGTAGTCAGGTTCGTGACTACTCTTGTTCTTGTGTAAATGGAAATTCCTACCGGGGCATGTGCGCGCACGCAAAGCTTGTGTGGGAACAATGGAAAAAAGAGCAGGAGCAGCATTCCGGCCGTCCTGTCTCCACATCGCAGGAGATCCGTACCATGATTCGGGAGTATACCAACCGGGAAGTGGCAAAGATCATTGAAGATGCGGAGGAGACAGAGATCCGGCTGGTGCCGCGCCTGATGTTAAAAAACGGTTCTGCCAGTCTGGAATTCAAGCTTGGCCGGGATCGTTTTTATATTATAAAGGACCTGATGTCCTTTGCGGAGGCAGTACGCACGGGAGCCAGCGTATCTTATGGAAAGCAGCTGACCTTCCATCACAGCCTGAATGCCTTTGCGGAAGAGGACCGGGAGCTGTGTGCCCTTCTTCTGGAGCTGGTGCAGGTTTATCAGGAACATTTTGAGCAGTTCCGGAAAAGTTCGTTTGTCACCATGCAGGGGCTTCGCACTCTGAATTTAAACCGCGCTAACCGGGACCGCTTTTTCCAGCTTATGGAAAACCGGGATCTGGAGGTGGAGTTTGGCGATGGCAGCCACTGTAATGTGAAGGTAAAGCAGGAGTGCATGCGCCTGCCGGTACAGATCCGCCGGGCGGGCCGGGATGGCATTGCCGTTTCGATCGATCAGGAGCTCTTTGGTATTCCGGGGGAGCGGGGCTGGTATGTGGGCAACGAGACAAGCCTGGTGTGCCTGGATGAGACAGAATCCCGGGAGCTGGGCGTGTTCCTGGAGCAGGTATTAAAAGATAAAAAGAGCCACACTCTGGATATTCAGGACCGCGACATTCCGCTGTTTTACGAGCGGGTGCTGCAGAAGATTCTTCCTTACGCGGAGCTTACCGTCCACGATGTGGATCTGGAAAGCTACCGTCCGAAAGAACTGAAGGCGCAGTTCTCTTTTGACAGCACCGGTCCGGACGAGATTACCATGAAGCCGCTGCTGTCCTACGGCGATTTTTCCTTCTCTCCGCTCAACGATGACAAGGTGCCTCGGATCATCTGCCGTGATGTGCCGGGCGAGTTTAAGATCAGCCAGGTCATCACCCGGTATTTCCAGTACCGGGACGGCGAGTCGGAGTATCTGGTCATCCGGAACGATGAGGAGGCATTGTACCGCCTGCTCTCCGAGGGCATGGAGGAATTCATGGAGCTGGGGCAGGTGCTGGTATCTGATGCAGCCCGGAAAATTCGCGTCCTGCCATCCCCGCAGGTAAAGGTGGGTGTACAGACTGCCGGAAGATGGCTGGAACTGAGTGTAGACGCCGAGGGCATGTCCCGGGACGAGCTGCTGGATATCTTATCCGGCTACGATCCGAAAAAGAAGTATTACCGTCTGCGCAGCGGGGAGTTCTTAAATGTAGATGAAAATGGTCTCATGACGGTGGCCCGCATGACGGACAGTCTCGGTATTGGAAGAGAGGAGCTTTTGTCCGGTCTGGTCAAGGTTCCGGTTTACCGTGCCCTGTATCTGGACAGTGTATTAAAAGAGGGCAATGGCATCACCTTTTACCGGGATAATCTGTTTCGGGCCGTGGTCCGCGGTATGAAGTCCGTGGAAGACAGCGACTATGTGGTTCCGGCGTCTTTGCAGCAGGTGCTGCGCGGTTATCAGAAGACCGGCTACCGCTGGCTCAAAACGCTGGACGTAAATGGATTTGGCGGCATTCTGGCCGACGATATGGGCCTTGGAAAGACCATCCAGATCATTGCGCTGCTGCAGGCCGAGGCAGAGGAGCACCCGGAGTCCCAGTCTCTGATCGTATGTCCGGCTTCCCTGGTCTACAACTGGGAAAATGAGTTAAACCGGTTCGCGCCGGGACTCACCGTGCAGACTGTGACGGGCACTGCGCCGGAGCGGGAGGAGATATTGAAAATCGCGGCGCAGCTCGGAACGGAGCACCTGGAAACAGCTGCTTCGGAGACAACTGTTCAGGCAGATGCTCAGGAATCAGCAGAGGCCATCTGCCACCCGCAGATTCTCATCACCTCCTACGACCTCTTAAAACGTGATATCGCCTGCTACGAGCCATTGAAGTTCCGGTTCCAGGTGATTGATGAGGCTCAGTACATCAAGAATCCGCTGACTCAGAGCGCCAAGTCAGTGAAGCTGATTAAGGCCCAGACCCGCTACGCTCTGACCGGTACGCCGATTGAAAACCGTCTGTCGGAGCTGTGGAGCATTTTCGACTATTTAATGCCGGGATTTTTATTTACCTATTCCCGGTTCCGCAAGCAGTTTGAGTCCCCCATTGTCAAAGACGGAGATCCGTACGCACTGGAGAGCCTGCGGCGGCTTTCCGGCCCGTTTGTGCTGCGCCGTTTGAAGAAGGATGTTTTAAAAGATCTTCCAGACAAGCTGGAGACCGTGGTGTACTCTATGGCGGAGGAAGAGCAGAAACAGCTCTACACCGCCCATGCCCTGGCTTTAAAGGAAGAACTGGAGCAGATGAGCGGCGATACCTACGGAACCGAGCGCATTCAGGTGCTGGCAGAGCTTACAAAGCTGCGCCAGATCTGCTGCGATCCGTCGTTGTGCTTTGACCGCTACAAGGGCGGTTCGGCTAAGCTTGACACCTGCATGGAACTGATTACGGGAGGCATCGCGGGAGGCCATAAGATCCTTCTGTTCTCCCAGTTCACGTCCATGCTGGAGTTGATCGGACAGCGGTTAAAGAAGGAAGGCATTGCCTTCCATGAACTGACAGGCGCAACGCCGAAGGAAGAGCGAATCCGCATGGCCGGAGCATTTCAGACCGATGAGACGCCGGTATTCCTGATTTCCTTAAAGGCAGGAGGAACCGGCTTAAACTTAACAGCGGCCGACATCGTGATCCACTACGATCCGTGGTGGAATGTAGCAGCCCAGAATCAGGCCACCGACCGCGCTCACCGTATCGGACAGGAGAAACAGGTATCGGTATTCAAGCTGATCATGAAAGATACGGTAGAGGAAAATATCTTACTGCTTCAGGAACAGAAGCGGGATCTGGCAGACCAGATCATTTCCGGAGAGCAGGTATCCATCGGCAGCCTCAGCAAAGACGAACTGCTTAAGATCCTTTCTCCGCAGTAAAGGTACGGAACAGAAAAATTATTCCCGTACAGAAAATGCCAGGGGCGCCGAATTGGCGCCACCTGGCATTTTCGTTACTTTATAATATTGCTATTTTATGAAATTGCTTTGTTGCTTTCCGCGCGCAGCTGCTTCTGCGCGGTGGCTAGCATCAGTTTGATACGGTTCAACTGGTTTACTTCGCTGGCGCCCGGGTCGTAGTCGACGGCAATGATGTTTGCTTCCGGATGGGACGCGCGCAGTTCTTTGATGACGCCCTTACCTACAATGTGGTTTGGCAGGCATCCGAACGGCTGGGTGCAGACGATGTTTTTGACACCGCTGTGAATTAATTCCAGCATCTCGCCGGTTAAGAACCAGCCTTCACCGGTCTGGTTGCCCAGGGATACATAATGCTTTGCCATATCGGCCAGTTCCCAGATGCGGGACGGCGGAGTGAAGTTTTTGCTGGCCTCCAGCTCCTTGCGTGCGGTCTTGCGGAAGTACTCCAGTAAGGAGATTCCTAAGTTGCACAGGCGGGCGGTGGAGCGCTTGCCGCCGAGATGGTCTGCCTTGAAGTTGCTGTTGTAGAAGCAGTACAGCAGGAAGTCCATCAGATCCGGCATTACAGCCTCAGCACCCTCGGATTCCAGCAGGTCCACAATGTGGTTGTTGGCCAGCGGGGAGAACTTAACGAGGATCTCACCTACAATGCCGACCTTCGGCTTCTTCACATCCAGACGCGGCAGTTCATCGAAGTCGTGGATGATTCCCTTAATGTTTCGTCCAAATTCCATCATATTTGCGGAGCGGGTGGAAAGACTCTTGATGCAGCGCTCTTTCCATTTCTCATGCAGTGCGTTTGCGGAGCCCGGCACCTTCTCGTAAGGACGGGTGGCGTAGAGTACACGCATGAAGATGTCGCCGTAAACCACGCCCTGCATAGCCTTGGTGATCAGGCCCGGCGTGAAGGTGAAGCCCGGGTTGGTCTCCATGCCGTTGGCATTGACGGAGATGACCGGAACCTGTGGCATGCCTGCCTTTTCCAGGGCCCGGCGGATGAATCCGATGTAGTTGGAAGCACGGCAGCCGCCGCCGGTCTGGCTCATGAATACGGCTGTGTGGTTTAAATCATATTTGCCGGATAACAGGGCATCCATGATCTGGCCGATGACGATCAGGGACGGGTAGCAGGCATCGTTGTTGACGTATTTCAGGCCCACATCCACGGCATTTCTGCTGTCATTTTTTAAGACCTCAATCTTGTAGCCGAAAGCGCGGATAGCCGGTTCAATCAGCTCAAAGTGGATCGGGGACATCTGCGGGCAGAGCAGGGTATAATCCTTTTTCATCTCCTTGGTGAAGACAACACGGTTGTAAGCACTGGATACGACCTTGCGCTCAAAGTGCTTCTGCTGGCGTACCTTTAAGGCCGCAATGAGAGAACGGATACGGATTCTTGCCGCGCCCAGGTTGTTGACCTCATCGATCTTTAATACGGTATAAATTTTGCCAGAACCGGTCAGGATATCATGTACCTGATCGGTGGTGACGGCATCCAGGCCGCAGCCGAAGGAGTTAAGCTGGATCAGATCCAGGTACTCGCTGTTCTTCACGTAGGTAGCGGCGCGGTACAGTCTGGAGTGGTACATCCACTGGTCCGTGACAATGAGCGGGCGCTCAGCATCGGTCAGATGGGAGATGGAATCCTCGGTGAGGACTGCAAAGCCGTAGGAGGTGATGAGCTCCGGAATACCATGGTTGATCTCCGGGTCTACATGGTAAGGACGGCCGGCCAGCACGATGCCGTGACGGTCATGCTCCTTTAACCAGGCAATGGTCTCCTCGCCCTTCTTCTCCATGTCGCGGCGGGAGGCTAAAAGCTCTTCCCATGCGGCGTGAGCGGCTTTTTGTACTTCTACAGAGGAGATGTTGTATTCCTTGCCAAACTCTACGATGAGCTGTTTTGTCAGCACTTCCTCGTTGGTGAAGGCAAAGAACGGATTCATGAAGTGGACATCGAACTCGGCGAGTTCTTCCACATTGTTTTTGATGTTCTCGGCGTAAGAGGTAACCATCGGGCAGTTGTAGTGGTTGCCTGCCTGCGGAGTCTCATTGCGTTCATACGGGATGCACGGATAGAAGATATCGCGCACGCCCTGATGAATGAGCCAGGAAATGTGGCCATGTACCAGTTTGGCCGGGTAGCACTCAGATTCACTCGGGATGGACTCAATGCCCAGCTCATAGATCTTTCTGGTGGACTGCGGGGACAGGATCACACGGAATTTCAGTTCCTTTAAGAAGGTTGCCCAGAATGGGAAGTTCTCGTACATGTTTAAAACCCGGGGAATACCGATGGTGCCGCGCTCTGCCTCATCTGCAGGAAGGGACTCGTAGTCGAACATCCGGTGATACTTGTAGTCGAAGAGGTTCGGAATTTCTTTTTTGGCCTTTTCTTTTCCAAGGCCTCGCTCACAGCGGTTGCCGCTGATGAACTGGCGTCCGCCGTCAAACCGGTTGATGGTGAGGACGCAGTGGTTGGTACAGCCCTTGCAGCGTGCCATGGAAGTTTCATATTTTAAGGAAAGAATCCGGTCAAGGGGCAGCATGGAAGTGCCTTTTTCCAGATTGCAGCGTTCCCGCGCAATGAGAGCCGCGCCAAACGCGCCCATGATACCGGCAATGTCCGGGCGGACAGCCTCGCAGCCTGCGATCTTCTCGAAGCTTCGCAGAACGGCGTCATTGTAGAAGGTACCGCCCTGAACTACCACATGCTTGCCCAGATCGGATGCGCTGGTGATCTTGATGACCTTAAACAGCGCGTTCTTGATGACAGAGTAGGCCAGACCAGCGGAGATATCAGCAACGGTTGCGCCCTCTTTCTGGGCCTGCTTTACGTTGGAGTTCATGAACACGGTGCAGCGGGTACCCAGGTCGGTTGGATTCTTTGCAAACAGCGCTTCTTTCGCGAAGTCGATGACGGAATAGTTTAAGGACTTTGCGAAGGTCTCGATGAAGGAACCGCAGCCGGAGGAGCAGGCCTCGTTTAACTGCACGCTGTCTACGGTATGATCCTTGATGCGGATGCATTTCATGTCCTGACCGCCAATGTCCAGGATACAGTCTACATCCGGCTCGAAGAATGCAGCTGCATAGTAGTGGGAGATGGTCTCAACCTCACCTTCATCCAGCATCAGGGCAGACTTTAATAAAGCCTCGCCGTAACCGGTGGAACAGGACCAGGCAATGTGCGCGGTTTCCGGCAGCTTTTCCTTAATTTCACCGATGGCGCGGATGGCGGTGGCAATGGTGCTTCCATTGTTGTTGTCATAGAAGCTGTAGAGCAGGCTTCCGTCCTCACCCACCAGAGCCACCTTGGTAGTGGTGGAACCGGCGTCGATTCCCAGGTAACAATTGCCGCTGTATGTGGATAAGTCGCCTTTTTTTACCTGATGCTGTGCATGACGGGCCTGGAATGCGTCATAATCTTCCTGAGACGCGAAAAGCGGATCCATACGCTTGACCTCAAACTCCATTTTGATGCCGGAGGTGAGGCGGTTGATCATATCGGTTAAGGATACGGTCACTTTTTCATCTGCGTTCATGGCTGCGCCAATGGCAGCAAACAGATGAGAATGATCCGGTGCCACAATGTGCTCTGCATCCAGGTTTAAGGTGCGGATGAAGGCCCGGCGAAGCTCCGGTAAAAAGTGGAGCGGGCCGCCCAGGAAGGCCACGGTGCCGCGGATCGGCTTTCCGCAGGCCAGGCCGCTGATGGTCTGGTTGACGACCGCCTGGAAAATGGATGCGGAGAGATCTTCCCTCGTAGCGCCCTCGTTGATGAGGGGCTGGATATCGGATTTTGCGAAAACGCCGCAGCGGGCCGCAATCGGGTAGATCATCTGGTAGTTTTTGGCATATTCGTTCAGGCCGGATGCATCGGTCTGTAAAAGGGATGCCATCTGGTCAATAAAAGAACCGGTGCCGCCTGCGCAGATGCCGTTCATGCGCTGGTCAATGCCGCCGGTGAAGTAAATGATTTTGGCATCTTCGCCGCCCAGTTCAATGGCCACATCGGTCTGCGGGGCATAATCCTGAAGCGCGGTAGCAACGGCTACCACCTCCTGGGTGAATGGAACGTTTAAGTGTCCGGAGAGTGTCAGTCCGCCGGAACCGGTAATGCTTGGGGAGACGGTCATCTCGCCAAGTTTCTCTTTTGCCCTTGATAATAAAAGAGCGAGCGTCTCCTGAATGTTAGCATAGTGGCGCTCGTAGTCGGCAAATAACATATGATGTTCGCTGTCTAAAACTGCAATTTTAACGGTAGTGGAACCAATATCGATTCCAAGGGTATTATTATGTAATAAATTCATTTGATGCGGGGAAACCCCCTGCCTCCTTATCTAAAAAGACACACTTTCTCAGCGTACAGTGGAGAGTTTAACATAAAATCTTCCATATTACAATTTATCCGGGCGTAAAAAATTAGTTAAGAAAACAGGAAACTTCTGTCAGAATTGAAAAAGAACGATCAATAGATTTGACAAACAGGGGCGCAGAATTTATAATAAGGTAGCCGAAACAGGGAAAGGAACCAAAGACGTATGATACGCATATTTAAAACGGAAGATGGCGCGATCCATCAGATAGACGAAGCAGAATCCGGCTGCTGGATTGCACTGACGAATCCCACAGCGACCGAGATCCTGGAGATCGCGGAGCGTTACGAGATCGACCCGGATCACGTCCGGGCACCTCTGGATGAAGAGGAACGGTCCCGTATTGAACTGGAAGATCACTACAGCCTGATCCTCGTCGATATCCCTGTGATCGAGGAGCGCAACGAAAAAGACTGGTATGTGACCATCCCTATGGGTATCATCATGGCAGACACCATCATCATTACCGTGTGTCTGGAAGAAACGCCGGTACTGAACGCGTTCATGGATGGAAGAGTCCGTGACTTCTATACTTATATGAAGACACGCTTCATTCTTCAGATCCTGTACAAGAATGCATCCCTTTACCTGCAGTATCTGCGTATCATTGACAAGAAGAGTGACATTGTAGAAAAAGAACTTTACAAATCTCCGCGAAACCAGGAGCTCATCGAGATCCTGGAGCTGCAGAAGAGCCTTGTGTACTTCACGACCTCCCTGCGTTCCAATGAGGTAGTGCTGGAGAAGCTTTTAAAGAGTGAGAAAATCAAGAAGTATCCGGAGGACACCGATCTTCTGGACGATGTCATCATCGAGAACAAGCAGGCCATCGAGATGGCCAACATCTACAGCGGCATTTTAAGCGGAACCATGGATGCCTTTGCTTCGGTTATTTCCAACAACCTGAATATCGTCATGAAGTTTTTGGCCACCATCACCATTGTCATGTCGATTCCGACCATGGTGTCCAGCTTTTACGGCATGAACGTGTTGAGCAGCAGTATGCCGTTCGCAACGAATCCCTACGGATTCGCCATTGTCATCGTACTTTCCGTGATCCTGACCTGTGCGGTCGCGTGGATCTTCGCAAAACGGAACCTGTTCTGATGATATTTTATTATAAGGAAAGGAAACTGCATGAAATTTTTTACTGACCTTGAACGAAAGTATCAGAAATACGCTATCCGCAATCTGATGTATTACATCACCATCCTGTATGCGGTGGGGCTGATCATATGGCTGTTAGATCCCATGATCTACTACAATTACTTAAGCCTGAATGTGGGCATGATCCTGCGCGGGCAGATCTGGCGTCTGGTCACATTTCTGATTTATCCGCCGGCCTTTGGTTCCTGGAGTTTTACCCAGATTTTCTACGGCCTGATCGCGTTGTTTCTATATTATAACCTGGGACAGACGCTGGAATATGTCTGGGGCTCTTTTCGCTTCAACGTATTCTTTTTCATGGGAGTGCTGGCACAGATCGTGGCCTCCTTTGTGGGATATCTGGTGTTTGGTCAGTACTGGCTGTTATCCACCGGCTTTTTGAACGCCTCCCTGTTCTTTGCCTTCTGCATCATCAACCCGGATGCACAGTTTTATCTCTTCTTTGTGCTCCCGGTCAAGGCAAAATGGATGGCCATTGCCGAGGCAGCTGTTTACCTTTATGACTTTATCACAGGAGGCATCGACGTAAAGGTGGAGCTGGTGATTTCCATGATTACCATCATCCTGTTTTTCCTGATGACCCGAAACTACAGGCACTATGCGCCGAAGAAGATCAAACGCCGGCAGGAGTTCAAACAGCAGGCTAAGATCGTGGTTCCGGGCAAGACCCGACACCGCTGCGCAGTGTGCGGCAGAACCGAGCTGGACAACCCGGAACTGGAGTTCCGCTATTGTTCCAAATGCGAGGGCAACTACGAGTATTGTCAGGATCATTTGTACACGCATAAGCATGTTACAAAGGATTCTGTGCAATAAATAGATTAGATTCATGTTAACAGATTCATAAAACTATTTTGGAGGACAACACATCAATGAAAAAAACAAAGATCATTTGCACCATGGGACCGAATACCAATGACCGCAACCTGATGAAAGCACTTGCCGAGAACGGCATGGACATCGCGCGTTTCAACTTCTCCCACGGCGACTATGAAGAGCAGAAGTCCCGCCTGGATATGTTAAAGAGCATTCGTGAGGAACTGGATCTGCCGATCGCAGCACTTCTGGATACCAAGGGACCGGAGATCCGTACCGGCCTGTTAAAAGACGAGAAGAAAGTAACCTTAAAAGAGGGCCAGACCTACATCCTGACCACCCGCGAGATCGTTGGTGATGACCAGATCGGTTTCATCAACTACAGCGGACTTCCGGCAGATGTTGAGGCAGGCAACACCATTCTCATCGATGACGGCCTGATTGAGCTGAAGGTTCAGGAAGCGGTAAATGGCACCGATACCGTCTGCACCGTTGTAAACGGCGGCGAGCTGGGCATGCGCAAGGGCGTAAACGTACCGAACGTAAAGATCAAACTTCCGGCACTGACCGAGAAGGATAAAGCAGATATCCGCTTCGGTATTGAGCAGGGCTTCGATTTCATCGCAGCTTCCTTCGTTCGTACCGCAGATGCAGTCCGCGAAATCCGCGCTATGTTAGACGAGGCTGGTTCCACCATCCAGATCATCGCAAAGATCGAGAACGCAGAGGGTATCGAGAACCTGGATGACATCATCGAGGCCAGCGACGGCATCATGGTAGCCCGTGGTGATATGGGTGTAGAGATTCCGGCTGAGCAGGTTCCGCACATCCAGAAGACCATCATCCGCAAATGTAACCTGGCATGCAAGCCGGTTATCACCGCAACCCAGATGCTGGATTCCATGATCCGCAACCCGCGCCCGACCCGTGCAGAGGTAACCGACGTTGCAAACGCAGTTTATGACGGAACCGATGCTGTTATGCTGTCCGGTGAGACCGCTATGGGTAAATATCCGGTAGAGGCATTAAAGATGATGGCTCAGATCTGCGAGACCTCCGAGCAGTACCTGGATTACAACGCATACCGCATGAGAAGAGTTTCCACCGCAAACCGCAAGAACATTTCTAACGCAGTTTGCTACTCTTCCGTATCCACCGCTCATGACCTGGAAGCAGATATTATCATTGCTCCGTCCATCAGCGGATTTACCACCCGTCTGCTCTCCAAGTGGAGACCGAGCACGACCGTAGTTGGCCTGTCCCCGAGCGCAACCGCAGTTCGTCAGATGCAGATTTACTGGGGCGTAAAACCGTTCCAGGCAAAGCGCGCAGACTCCACCGATGTTCTGATCGAGTCTTCCATCGAGCTTCTGAAAGAGAAGAACGTGATCAAGAGCGGCGATGTTGCAGTCGTAACCGCTGGTGTGGTAAATAAGAATACCCGTCACGAGCCGGCTACCCATACCAACATCATGCGTGTGGTAGTTGTTGAGTAAAAAAATCATATTTTTGCATATTTCTGTATATTTATAGAAAGAACTGGACAAAGAAGTCTGATATAGGTTACAATCAGTTTGATTGTGGCCTGATCAGGCTTCTTTCTTTTGTTTATTGAGAAAAAGCAGGAGGCGTATTCGCTTTCTGCTGTGTATATCGAGGTGTGCCAGTGGCGCGTCCGCTGATTGCTATGCATATCGAGGAGGCACCAGTGATGCCTCCGCTGATTTGAGAGAGGAGATACCATGGAGAAGAAACCATTTGTAACCAAAGCACAGTTAGAAGAGATCACCAAGACCTATCCGACTCCGTTTCATCTGTACGATGAAAAAGGAATCCGTGAGAACGCAAAACGTTTAAAAGAGGCGTTTTCCTGGAATAAAGGATATAAGGAGTATTTTGCGGTAAAGGCAACTCCGAACCCGTATATTCTGAAGATCCTGCAGGAGTATGGATGTGGTACCGACTGCTCCTCCGCAACGGAACTGATGATGTCTGACGCAACCGGTTTCTCCGGCCATGATATCATGTTCTCTTCCAATGACACCCCGCCGGAAGAGTTCAAGCTGGCCAACGACCTGGGTGCCATCATCAATCTGGATGATATTACCCACATCGAGTGCGTAGAGAAGACCCTGGGCTTTATTCCGAAGACCATCAGCTGCCGCTACAATCCGGGCGGGATCTTCAAGATCAGCAACGACATCATGGATAACCCGGGAGATGCCAAGTACGGCATGACCACCGAGCAGATGTTTGAGGCCTATAAGATTCTGAAGGAAAAAGGCGCAGAGAACTTCGGTATGCACGCGTTCCTGGCAAGCAATACTGTAACCAACGAGTACTATCCGATGCTGGCAAAGGTTCTGTTTGAGCTGGCTGTGAAACTGAAAGAGGAGACTGGCGCCCACATTACCTTCATCAACCTGTCCGGCGGAATTGGAATTCCGTATCGCCCGGATCAGGAGCCGAACGACATTATGGCGATCGGTGAGGGCGTCCGCAAGGTATATGAGGAAGTGCTGGTACCGGCCGGCATGGGTGATGTAGCCATTTACACCGAGCTTGGCCGTTTCATGCTGGGACCTTACGGCTGCCTGGTAACCAAGGCCATTCATGAGAAGCACACCCACAAAGAGTATATCGGTGTGGATGCCTGCGCCGTAAACCTCATGCGCCCGGCTATGTACGGCGCTTACCATCACATCACTGTAGCCGGAAAAGAGGATGCGGCCTGCGATCACAAATACGATGTAATCGGTTCTCTCTGTGAGAACAACGATAAATTCGCCATCGACCGCATGCTTCCGAAGATCGATATGGGTGACCTGTTAGTCATCCACGACACCGGAGCGCATGGATTTGCTATGGGCTACAACTACAACGGAAAACTGAAATCCGCAGAGCTGTTATTAAAAGAGGATGGCTCCGTGCAGATGATCCGCCGTGCCGAGACCCCGAAGGATTACTTTGCGACCCTGGACGGATGCCCGATGATGGAGAAATATCTCAAATAAAAATTTGAATTACAAAACCCAATAAAGGTCCGAAGTTCCGGGGCGGTCATACAAAACCGCAGACACTGAGTGGAATTTTGTACTTCGTGCGCTCCGCCGCCTATTGTCAACCCTGCGACCCAAACTCCTGCGCTCCGCGCACTCAAACAAGGGTCTTCGGGTTGACGCTATGCTCGCGCACGAAGAAAATTCCAATGTGTCTGCTTGTTCTGCATGACCGCCCCGGAACTTCTTCGTTATTGACTTTTCTACGATAATAAATAACGCAGAAAGATATTGATGAAAGCTGAAAATTTTGGCTTTATCAATACCATTCTGGCTGTGTTGTTATTATCCGTGGTGGAGCTAATATAGTAGGAAGTGAATGAGCCCGTCTCCCGGTATTTTCCGCATATCTGGTTGTTTGCATCTTGAGCACACACGTCCGAATGTGGCGGATGTTAATCCGACACAGGCGAACGCGTGTTAGCGAGAGCAAGCAAACAACGATATGTGAAAATAAAGGGAGACGGACTCTTTCACTTCCGGACCTTTTAATGGATATTCAAATTGCTATATGCCTAATAAAGTATATTATTGTCCACTTATGGACAATATACAGATGTCGGACAAACTGATTTAATTAAATAAGACTGCGACTGCAGATATGGCGGTTGTGGAATTTGAAAAATCAGGGGGGACGGGCATGATTAGTTATGATCCGCTTTGGGAGACCATGAAGATGCGTGGTGTTTCCCAGTACCGGCTGATCAAGAATTATGGTGTCAGTTCCGGACAGATTAACCGACTAAAGAAGAACGCGTATGTATCCACACATACGATTGAAATGCTGTGTGAGATCTTAAACTGCAGGGTAGAAGATGTCATGCAGTATGAGAAAGAGGAAAACGAAGAAGCAGAAGGACAGATAAAAGAAGAGCAGGAATAGATGGAAGAGAGCACGTGGGTGTTCTCTTTTTTAGTTCTGCCAATGGGACAGCGCATTTACTTTTTTTTCTTCCTATGTTATAGTATACAGGAACAAAACTCGCTTTTTGCAAGGAGCTGAGATAAAATACGTTTCCACGTATTCTAAGGAGGATATATTGTTATGAAATTAGGTATTGTAGTAAATTAACCTTTTTTCATATTTCTATATATTCCTATAAAAGTCCGTAATACCGCATGGTTACAAGGTTTCTTGAAATCGTGCAAACATAAAGCTCTATATAAAATAACACAATTTCATGTCATTTGGGCGTAGAAATGGGCGTAGATTATTTTTTGAAAATCAGAGTCCAACGCAAAGTTTACTGTAAAGAATATGTTACCAAAGTTCTACAGATAAGACCACTTAACATTCCTAACGTAAGAATAATGTACCGCACAGGCGGCGTTTCTAACTTCCGAAACAGGAAGAACTGGAGCGCTGCTTTTTATATACTGAAGAAGGCCGCGAAGTAAAAGGTATGGTGAGAGCAGGTCTGAATCTGACAAAGTTTGGAGATATCAAATTGAAACAGGAAAATTTTTATTGCTGTTTCTTTGGACTGCTCAGAGAATAAGCAGTTCAGGTCATGATTTTAGGTGAGTCATATCAAATTCCGGGACATTATGGAAGCATGGAAATGAAGATGCAGTAAAGATGTGGTGCAGAACCCAATAAAAGCAAAAAATCAAATCAGGAAAGAGAGAATATCTTGTAAAATAATCATACAACAGTAGACGTATCGGAGACAGTCTATTATATAAAAGAAGTTTGGAAAGATGTAGAAACAGAGAAATAATCAGCTGGCAGATGCTCATTAGGAAAAGTTTATGTCAAGCACATAATTGTATGCCGTTAAAGTCAGTAACTACAAGGAATGAAGAGGATGTGCCCAGGTTTACTGTCGTGAACTGGAGTATGCTGCATAGGTGTGTATGGTGTGAATGAAGTATAATATTGGTAGATGATGACTACATGGTATACGGATAGTGTATATTATGTAGCTTTTTTATTTTACAGACAGTATCTCAAGTGTGTTGATATTGGATCTGGAATAGCAGTCTGATTTGCAGATAACCAAGATAAAGACATAACTGCACATCAAACGGTGAAATCATAGAAATCTGTATTTATATATGTTATTATAGAAATATAGCATAAGTAATGGCACGCGTGATTTGTTATTGTGAGAATTTATAATACAGGGAGAATTTATGATTTCAGAATTTGATGCGCTTTACGAAGAAACACGAAATGCTGTGGACAGCTGGTTGGGTTACCAATATCAGGGAAAATATGCCTTGTTGCGTTATCTGGAATGTTTAGTAGAAGAATATGAAAAAAATAAAGAGAATTCAGTAGTTGATAATATAAAAGTTTGTGTAGAATGGATCGAAGACTTTATTATTTTTAAAGATGGTAAACCTGCAGAAATATATCAAATTAAAAAAGATTTAAATAAGAAAAATAGGGAAGAAGTTATTCAAAATTTTGTATTGCAATTTAAATTACTAAAAAAACAGAATGTCAGATGGGTTTTGGGATATAGTACTACAAAATTAGATGCGGCAAGTATATATTGTACAGAAACAGAGTTTTCTAATTTTTATGAAAATTATATTTCTCATAAATGGTTAAGGGAAATAGGATTGTTAGAAAGGAATATTAAAAAAAACAGCTACTGGCATGATAATCTGAATTTGAGAAGCAGTAAATCTAAATGTAAAACTATTCGTGCGTATATAAGAACGCAGATAGATGAATTTGGTCATAAAGATTACAAAACAGACGTTATAGTTCGTCAGAAAATCCGTGATGAAATTCTTAAACCCTTAAAAGAAAAATTGAAAAAAGAAGATGATGATTATACACAGTTTAATTTGTTATTTGTATCTGAACAATTGGATTTGAAAAGTATAAATGATAGATGTACAGACAAAATTAAGTTATTAATGCAATGGAGTCATAAAGACGAGCTTTTAACAGCAGAAGAAGCGGTAGCTTTGCTATTATATGATTTTGGAAATAAGATGGAGTTGCTAAAGAATAAAAAAGAAATGTTCAAGTATGAACTATCTGACTTACAAAAGATTATTTCAAATAAATCAGTGTCACAAAGAAAATGGGCATTATTTTTGAAAGATACACAAGATGAGTTGTTAAGATTATCCAATAAAAAATATTGTTCTAAATGTTCTACTTCAGATAACTGCACCCAGTGCATACTACATACAATTCCAGAATGGAATATGCAAGAATTAATTGATAATTTGAATTTGGATTATCCGTTATATTCAGAAGAAAATGCAATCATATCATATAGAAATAAAGCAACAGATCAGAAATTAAATATGCTTTTAAACGTATTAAATAAATTTAAGAATGGTATCAGGATAAAAGGGACAGATGTTTTGTGTGATTTGGATGAAGCTGCTTTATCGGTGATTTTGGGGAGTGATGAAGAGGATGAGGACGATACAGAGGAAAATGTAAATGGAGAAATTGTTCTGAATTTGATGGAAAATTATAAAGCGCATCAAAAAGTATATAGAGATCATGCCGTAATATTAACAAAAAAATTTAATTATATTCTCCATCCTAGAAATATAGATTTTTTGGAAGATTTACCAGAAAGTGAAATAGAAGAGAATCCTACGTTTTTTAGTGGAAGAGATGTTGAATTTATGCATTATGGAAAAAAGGTGAAAAAATGATTCGGGTAATAGAAGAGATATTTAAAAATAGTGGATATGTGTCATGTGATGAAATTCGGCGAGATATATTTGGCGAAAAAAGTTTGTCTCAGGTTTTTATAAATAGCAATGATGAAATGTACTTTGTAATACCAGAGGATTTGGATGGAAAAGTGTTGCAGCGTATTGTAAAGCGGTGTGCTGATGTTGAAAGAAATGAAGGGGTAAAAAGACGGTACAAATCAAATTGGGTAATTTTGATTGTTGTTAAAATTAATGGAACTTTAACCTGGGACCAGACAAAAGAAATACTTTGCGTTGAAGAAAATAAATATTTTTGCAGAAAGTATGTATTTTGGTACAGTAACGAAGAAAAAGAAGAAATGGAAAAACTTTGTGATAGTGATTATTCTGTAGAAAATATGGAAGATATCATAAAACGTATAGAGTATTTTTCTCAGTTTAAAAATAATCAAAATATTGGTTATGATTGCTTGAGTCGTTTATTTATAAAATTACCGTTTTTGAATTTATCAGCTATGAGTGTAATGAAAGATTCCATTACGGACTATATTAAAAAAAATACAGAAAAAATAAAAAAGGGATTATTTGAAAAATTGCGGAATGAGGAATTAGCAGCGATTGAGGAATATATAGATCTGGACAGTTCTGAGATATGTGAGATTGAAGCTGAATTAAAAAAATTGGATGGAGGAAAATAAATGGCTAAAAAGTATTTTATCAATCGATTATTTATTTGTAATTTTAAGCCATTTGTATATGGTAATGATGAAAAGAAGCCATATTTAGAAATAAACTTTAATAAAAAAACAGAAGAAGTCAGTTCTATGATTCTTTCAGGTCCTAATGGTTATGGAAAGACTTCGATTTTTCAGGCAATCAATTTTACATTAGTGGGGATGATGTATGCCGGATCCTATACATATGGCAAAATGAATGTAGATGAACATTTAGTAATCAATAACATAGAAAAACCAAGTTTTACAGCGGTAGAATTGTATGAGGCGGTAAGTGGAAAATATGTCACAATTATACGATATACGCAGCATGGAAAAACAGGTAAGGTAAAAGAAGCGCAGGAAGCAGTTGACTTTAAAGCATACATTATAGACGGAAAGTTTGATTATAATAGCTTTTTACTGGGGAAGAACGAAAACGTTGATGTTTCCAGAATAAGCGAATATTTGGGTGAACGTGATTTGTCAGAATGGATTGGCCGAAATTACATTCAGCAGGATTATGACAAGAATATTTTATCGCAGAACAAAAATTCGAGAATTAATTTTTTAAATGAATTTATACAGCGTGAATCCAATAAATATTTAGGAGAAATTAGTTGATTGTCTTGAAAAATGCTTGATTTGCAGGCATATTCGCAGGTTTGCAGATTGATTTTACTACTCATTTACTACTTTTAATGAATTGAGCCTTGATATGCAAAAAGCACCTGCGGACTGCCGGATAGACCGCTGCACCACCTTACGCGGCACGTCGAAAAGAAAAAATAAAATAAGCACCACCTATAAGGCGGCGTTTCTCACTCCTACACAGGAGAACAGGAACGCTGCTTTTTTTATGCCCTCGTGTTACGCAGTAAGGGCAAACAAAGCCTTGATTTATGCGGCTCTTAGAGCGTGGAAATGAGAAAGACAAGGGTTGATACCTTTTCCCTCAAAACCGCGTTTCTACTGCGTAACAAATCCAACGAAAAGGAGTGACGAAGCTATGGCAGTTTTCCGCGTGGAAAAGAACAAAGGTTATACCGTTATGAGCAACCACCATTTACGCAACAAGGAGCTTTCCTTAAAGGCAAAGGGCTTGTTGTCGCAAATGCTCTCACTTCCCGAAGATTGGGACTACACCCTTGCAGGACTGTCCCTTATCAACCGGGAAAAGATTGACGCTATCCGGGAAGCAGTACGGGAACTGGAAAATGCCGGATATATACAGCGTTCAAGGGAACGTGATGAGAAAGGATGCTTACGCGGTACAACGTATGTTATCTATGAGCAGCCGCCTAAGTTGGATTTACCTACATTGGAAAAACCAACATTGGATAATCCAACATTGGAAAAGCCTATGTTGGAAAAACCTACGTTGGAAAATCCAACGCAATTAAATAAAGAACTATTAAAGACTAACTTACCAACAAAAGAAAAATTAAATACAGATATATCAAGTACCCATTCCATTCCTTTCCATTCCCTAAATCCCTCTCCCTTAGAGGACGCGGCACAGCTGCCGGAACGGAAGCGAAAGGAAGCGACAGACGCATACAGCGTGTATGAGGAAATCATCAAGGACAATATCGAGTACGACTATCTGATACAGGATAGATACCTTGACCGGGACAGGATAGAGGAAATCCTTGCCCTTATTCTTGAAACTGTCTGCACCAAACGAAGAACAATCCGTATCGCCGGGGACGACCACCCGGCAGAGCTTGTAAAAACAAAATTTATGAAACTGAACAGCGAACATATCCGCTTTGTACTGGACTGTATGCAGGAAAACACCACCAAAATCCGCAACATCAAGCAGTACATGAAAGCTGCCCTTTTCAATGCCCCGTCTACGATTGGCAACTATTACACGTCCCTTGTATCTCACGATATGTACGGCGGGCGCACTATCCAGTCGGCAAGAAGCAAGGGCATACCCGATTACACCTGCAACGAGGGCGAAAGCCTGTAAACCAACCCAAAGGAGGATTTTATGATGACACAGAAAACAGGAGCTTTGATTTTTGATGAAACCGCTGACCGCTACGACATTCGCTTTGACGTAAACGACTATTACGGGGGCTTGCATTGCGGCGACTGCATGGAGGTCTTTGTGCGGGGCAAATGGAAGCCGACCCGTATGGAGTACGGGGACAACTGGTATCTTGTGGGTATTCGGGCGGCAGACCTTTCCGGGCTGCGGGTACGGATTTAACAGGGCGGCGTGAAAGCGGACGCTCTTTTTTCATGCCCGCCCCGCTTCCCGGCGGCGGGCATACCACCATAGAACACGAAAGGAGGACACCCATTGCAGGAGGAAACTAACGAAAAGACCATAGCCCTTTACATCAAGACCGGGAAGCTGACGGCACAGCAGCTCCAAAAGGCTATGAAAGCCCTGCTTGCACAGATGAAAAAGCAGCATGACAGACAGAAAATCCCGCATGGAAAGCAGACCCTAAAGCAGCTTATGAAGCAGAACGCGGGCGTTTCCAACATTGAAATCACAAAGGACAATATCAAAGCCTTTGAGAGTACGGCGAAAAAATACGGGATTGACTTTGCCCTAAAGAAAGACAGCACCGAAACCCCGCCCCGTTATCTTGTGTTTTTCAAGGGACGGGACGCGGACGCACTGACCGCAGCCTTTAAGGAGTTTTCCGCAAAGAAGCTGACGCAGGAACAAAAGCCCTCTATCCGCAAGCTGATTGTTTCCCTCAAAGAAAAGGCGGCGGCTCTGAACGCGCAGCGGGACAAAGTAAAAAACAAAGACAGGGGGATTGCAAGATGAACGCTATCAACTGGAAAAAGCTGCTGCTTCCCAACATTCCCTATCTGCTCTTTGTGTATCTCTTTGATAAAGTCGGGCAGGCGGTACGCCTTGCGCCGGGGGCTGACCTGTCCGGCAAGGTGCTTTCCCTTGCAGACGGCTTTTCCGCTGCCTTTACAAATCCGCTTCCGAGCCTTGCCCGTATGGATTTGCTTATCGGTATTGTGGGGGCTGTCCTTATCCGGCTGATTGTCTATGTAAAAGGCAAGAATGCGAAGAAATACCGGAAAGGTATCGAATACGGCTCTGCCCGTTGGGGCAACGCCGAAGATATAAAGCCCTACACCGACCCGGTATTTCAAAATAATGTGCTGCTGACACAGACGGAACGGCTTACCATGAACAGCCGCCCAAAGCAGCCGAAGTATGCAAGGAATAAAAATATCCTTGTTATCGGGGGAAGCGGCAGCGGCAAGACGAGATTTTTCGTGAAGCCCAACTTAATGCAAATGCACTCAAGCTACGTTGTAACTGACCCGAATGGTTACAATATAAGAGGATAGAGAACCGAAGCGTGTTACATATCTACTTCAACACGAAAATTACTTGATGAAGGGAGGTTGAAATCGTGGCGAAGAAAGAAGAAATCAAAATCACAGCTCTGTACGAGCGTTTGTCGAGAGACGATGAACAAGCTGGCGAATCGAACTCCATCCAGAATCAGAAAATGTACTTAGAAGAATATGCCCGACAGAAAGGGCTACGCAATATTAGGCACTTTTCTGACGATGGGTACTCCGGCACGAACTTCAATCGTCCCGGATTTACAGCCCTGCTTGAAGAAATCGAAGCAGGACGAGTGGAGACCCTTGTGGTAAAAGACCTATCCCGTTTTGGTCGTAATTATCTGCAAGTCGGTTATTATACTGAAGTTGTGTTCCCGAAAAAAGGAGTACGCTTCATTGCTATCAACAACAGCGTTGATAGTGCCAATCCCACAGACAATGACCTTACCCCGTTTTTGAATATCATGAACGAGTGGTATGCCAAAGATACAAGCAACAAAATCAAGGCAGTCTTTAAGTCCAGGATGCAGAAAGGCTTGCGTTGTAGTGGTTCTATCCCTTATGGCTACAAACGCACCAAGGACGATAAGCAGCAGCTTTATGTGGACGAGCCTGCCGCAGAGGTAGTCAGAAGAATATTCCGTATGGCTTGCCAAGGCATCGGAACTACTACCATTGCTGAAATACTGACAGCGGAGCAAGTGCTGATACCATCTGCCTATACTGCCAAGACCTCGCCGGAGAATTGCAGAAATAAGGATTACGCAGACCCCTACCGATGGAGTGCTACTACCGTTGGCTATATCCTTGACAGGCAGGAATATCTCGGTCATACCGTGTTGGGTAAATCCATCTGCGAGAACTTCAAGACGAAGCAACGCAGACCTGCCACCGCTGATGAACTGATGATATTCCCCGATACGCACGAAGCTATCATTGACCAAGACACTTGGGATATTGCAAGCAGAATGCGCTCTAAGAAAAAGCCGAGAGCCGCAAATGGCACTTACACCCACCGTCTTTCCGGTTTGGTTTACTGTGCCGACTGCGGAGGAAGAATGAGTTACAGCAGCCCCGAAGCCAAGCACAGCGAAAAGAACTATGATTCCGATTCCTCTTTCCAATGCGGCAACTACCGCAATAAAGGAACGGAATGTGTCTCCCACTTCGTAAAAACTTCGGTTCTGGAAGCCGCAATTTTACAGGCAATCCAAGCAGTCAGCAAATATGTCCTTGAAAACGAGGAAGAATTTATTGCCCAACTCAAAGCAGTCTGGAGCGAAAATAAATCCAAGCATACTGACATCGGACAACAGGAGCTTGAACAAGCAATGAAGCGAATGACCGAGCTTGACAACTTGATACAGAACCTCTATGAAAGCTCTGTTAAAGGCACTCTGCCGGAACGACAGGCACAGCGAATGATACAGCAGTACGATGAGGAACAAATCCTTCTTGAAAGGCGTGTCGAGGAACTGAAAAGCCAAATCCAGTATGAGGAAGTCAAGGAAGCTGAGACAGGACGATTTATCGCCCTTGTAAAGAAGTACAAGGACTGCGCTGAGTTGACCGACACAATGCTCTATGCGTTCATTGACAGGATTGAGGTTCACGAAGCCACAGGCGGACGAACAATCTACCGTCAGCAAGTCATTGATATTCATTTCAACTTCATCGGACACTTCTATCCCCCTGCGGAGACCATCACCGAGGAAGAACGCATTGCCGCTATTGATGCCGAGCATCAACGAAAGAAGCAAGAGAAAGGCAAGCGAGCTTACGAAGTCCAGAAACAGAAAAAGGCGGAATTGAAGAAAGCTGCCGAAGCAGGAGACCCCGAAGCCATTGCAGAGCGTGAACGTCAGCTTGCCATGCAGCGTGAACGAAATCAACGCAGACAGCAGAAAATCAAGGAAGCCAGAGAAGCTGACCCGGAGTATATCCGTCAGATGGACGAGAAAGAGCGTATCAAGCGTGAAAAGCTGCTTGAAGCCGAACGCAAAAGGGCTGAGAAAGCCAACAGAAAAGCGAAGCTGTCACGAGCCGAACTGAAAGAAAAGGCTAAGACCGACCCCGAAGCCGCAAAGGAATTTGAAGCTCTGAAAGCGAGAGAAAACGCTACAAGCAAACGAAGCTATAAGCGACAGAAAGAGCGAATGGAAACTGACCCCGAATATGCTGCTTTGATGGCAGAACGCAGGGCTGAATATAACCGCAGACACACAGCCAAACGCAAGGCAGACCGTGAAGCTCTGGAAGAACAAGCCAAGACAGACCCCGAAGCAGCTAAGAAACTGGCTGAAATGCGAAAGTATCAGAGCGAAGCAACTGTTAGAAGCTATCAGAAGATGAAAGCTGATGCAAAAGCAGGAGACCCCGATGCTATTGCCAGATATGAAGCCCACCTTGCCAAACGCAGGGATGAATACCATCAAAAGAAAGCCAAAAAGGAGGATATTCCGGCATGAACGAACTGAACCCCAATCTCAACAAAGCAAATAAGGAGGTCACTATGGAATTGAACTTTATCAAATCCGGCGATTACTACATCCCCGACATCAAGTTGAAGAACCCCAATATCCGTCTCGGCAAGTGGGGACGGATGCGTAGAGAGTATCTGCGACAGGCACACCCCATCGTATTCTCTGAAATGGTACTGAGCGAAACACTCTATGAGCATTGTGCGGAGATTGAAGCCACCGCAAAGAAGCGAATGGATGTGATCTTGCCGCAGCTTATGAAGTATTACGGCGTGACGGAGCAACTGAAAGCCGAGAACCAAATTGAATGGGTGCGCCAGATGAACGCTTGTGTTGCACAGGCAGAGGAAACCATCAAGGGCGAACTGATCTACTGCGAATGAGCTAAAAAAGCCAAGCACAGACCCTACAATTTCATATCGTAAACCAAGCGACAGGTATTTCCTTGTGAAGTCTCTGTCGCTTTTAATTTTTCAAAATTCAAGGAGGAAAACACTATGAAGATGAACATTATGGAAAAGAAAGCTCTCTACACCTTTGGTTGTCCTAACCACAAGGCAACGATTGCCCGTTTGCGCCTGTTGGCAGCTATCACCCCCGACCCCGCCGCCGGAAAGCTGTTCTGCAATCTTGCAGCCAAACTGAGTGGCATGGGCGAAATGTATCGTTGTTTCTTCTACACACTCCGAATGGAAATGGGAAGTTACTACGATGCAGAACTGACTATGAAGCTGGCAGAAGTCAGCACCTATGATATGGAGGGCGATTATGGCGAAGCTGACGAAGTATGAAAAGGAAACCATCGTTCTGTTCAACGAGGGTGAGGACACAGCACACATCCAGACCTACAATGCCGGATTGAGGAACAGACTGGCGGCGTTCTCCAAGAAGCACCCCGACCTTTGCCGATTGGAAAAGACCTACGAGCAAGGCGGCGTGTCCTATCTTCTGGACAAGTCCCGACTGTCCATCCGTCTGCAACCGCCAATGAGCGAGGAACGCAGACGAAAGGCAAGCGAGAACGCCAAGCAAAACGGTTTCAACAGTCACACGGAATAATGTAGCGTTTAAGGTTGATTTGCGGTCAAAATGTCGGGTCTGCATCCGATGTTTTGTCCGCAATTACATATCGAGGTGTAGAGAGATATAGGGAGTGCGAAAAACGGAAATATTCGGTTAATAAAGTGAAAACCTACACTGAATGTTCACATGCTATATCTTGAGATTGTCACAAAAATCAAGTAAAATATATGTGACAACCTGACAAACAGCGGCGATCTGGCTAACCGCCATATCGCCGCTGCTGCTTTCTCAAAAACTTTTTTGAATTTTTTCAAGTTTTCCGCACATTTGATGTAGGAAAACCGTTATACATAGTGAAAGGAGGTTTGAACGCTATGGACTTAAGTGAACAGTATGACAAAATATACCGTTACTGCTATTTCAAAGTCCACCATTGCCAAACAGCGGAAGATATTACGCAAGAAACATTTTTGCGTTATTTCAGCAAAAATTTAAGTCTTGATAGCAGCAAAGAACTTCCTTACCTTTATACGATTGCCCGCAACTTATGTATCGAGGAATATCGCAAAAACAGCAAAGAAATTATAAGCGAAACAAACGATGATCCGGGTTATGACCCGACGGAAGAATGGATAAACAGCATTGCCTTGAAAGAGTTGATCTATAAACTCCCACAGGACGAGCAGGAGCTATTGCTGCTGAGATATGCAAATGAACTTCCAATTGCTTCAATATGTAAGATCACCGGGCTTTCTCGTTTTGCTATATATCGCAAAATCTCAAGGATATTGAAATATCTCAAAACAGAGTTGCAGAGAGGAGGATTTTCGTATGAATAGAGGATTGAAAAAGCAAATCGCAAAGGCTTTTGATGCACCTGCGCCGAGGGACAAGGCACAGTTTGTTCGTTCGCTGCCCAGACCGCATATCAGTACCAAAGCATTTATATTCAGTCAAATCCCTTTCATTAAGAAAAGTATATGGCTGTTGTCCGTACTGATCGTTTTACCTGCGGTGTGGGGTGCTTCTTTCGCAAGCGAGAACACGGTATGGATCGTATCTGCTTTTACCCCATTCCTTGCCTTGCTTCTTATTACAGAGAGTGCAAAATCTACGCTGTATGGAATGAATGAATTGGAAATGGCTTCCCGCTTTTCACTAAAAAATATTGTGCTGGCAAGGCTGACCATCTTGGGTATTTTTAATTTTGCGATTTTCTGTATCATAATCCCAATCTGTCATATCGCAAATAGTATTTCCCTTGTGCAAACAGGAGTATATTTGTTTGTACCTTATTTGCTGACAACAAGTATCAGCTTGTATATTGTCCGCCATTTTCGGAATAAAGAAGCTATTTACGGTTGTATGGCAGTAGCTGTTTGTGTAAGTACGGCAAATATGACACTTCGATATGTGGCTAACTTTTTATTCCAAACAAATTATTTAGTCTGGTGGGTAGTGATCGCTCTACTCTTGATGATGTTTACGGCGAAGGAGCTTTATCAGACATTCAAGAAAACGGAGGGATTCCTATGGAACTTTGCATTGACAGACTGACAAAACAATATGAAAACAAAATAGCCGTTGACAGGGTAAGCTTGCAACTGACAAACGGCGTCTATGGATTGCTTGGAGCAAATGGCGCAGGAAAAACAACCTTCATGCGTATGCTTTGCGGGATTTTGAAACCGACAGGAGGTACAGTAACCTTTGATGGGTTAGATGTTTCTTCCGAGGAATACCGGGCAGAGTTGGGCTATCTTCCGCAGGACTTCGGGTATTATCCCGATTTCAGCGGTTGGGATTTTTTGATGTATATGGCATCACTAAAAGGATTGACAAAATTAGAAGCAAAAAGGAAAGCAAAAGAGCTTCTGGAATTAGTGAGCCTTTCCGATGTGGGCAAAAAGAAAATTGCAACCTATTCCGGCGGCATGAAGCAAAGGCTTGGCATTGCGCAGGCACTACTAAATGACCCGAAAATCATCATTTTAGATGAGCCGACTGCCGGGTTAGATCCCAAAGAGCGTGTGCGTTTCCGTAATTTGATAAAGGATTTAGGAAAGGACAGCATTGTTCTCTTGTCCACGCATATCGTTTCAGATGTTGAGCATATCGCAGATACGGTGCTTATGATGAAAGCAGGGCAAATCATTTACAACGGCTCCGCTGATGAAATTGAAAATTTAGAGGAATTTTACCTTGCAGAATTTGAGGAGGAGTGAGTATGTTTGCGCTGTATAAGTTTGAATTACGAAAAATAAACAGCAGGAAAATTGTCTGGATCACAGGCTGCGTGATGCTTGTGGGACTTCTCATTTGGGGCGTAGCAAGTGCTGTTCTGCCGCAGAGCAGAGAATATTCCGACAGTTCCTTAAATGGATATGAAGCAAACCGGGCAGAGCGTGAAGCTGCGGAATTGATCTCCGGCAGAGCCATAGACCAAACGCTGATTGATGAAATGCGCCCTGCGTATGAGAATTTTATTTTTAATGGAAATTACAGAGAAGCACTCCCGTATTTAGATGTATATAATCTCATAGGCAGAACATTGGGGACACAGGCAAGTGCAGAAATATTAGAATGTGACAGCGAAGCATTTTATGAACGGCTAAATGCACAGTTAGAAGCAAATACTCCGGCAGGGTTAAGTGAAAGCATTTCATTTGACGAGCCGATTGTTTATCATGGATATTTTGATGGCTGGCAGCAGATCACGGATATGATGAAGTTTATTGCCTGTATGGAAATCATGTTTATCGCAATCTGCCTTTCCACGGTGTTTACTGTGGAGCACACCCGCAAAACAGATCAGGTCATTCTATGTACTCGGTTGGGCAAGAAAAAACTGTATGCCGCAAAAATCCTTGCGGGCTTGACGGTTGGTATAGGCTTTACGCTGCTTCTCTCTCTGTTGATGTTTGGTATAGTCGCTTTCCTGTATGGATTTGATGGGTATAATACCATATTTCAATTTGTCTTGCTCCGTCCGTTTGATCTTACCATTGGACAGGCTGCTTTGATTTTGGTTGCGTTGTCCTTTGCCGGAGCTGCATTGGTGAGCCTGTTTACTATGATGTTTTCCGAACTGACAAAGAACAGCGTTGCCACGATTGGAACGATAACGGGTGTTATGCTTGTGACGATGTTTATTATGGAAATGCCCGCCAATCTGAAATTACTTTCAGAGATATGGTATCTGCTGCCGAGCAATTTGGTTTCGCTCAATGGTGCATTTCGTTATTCTGCACTTTCTGTTGGTGGCAGCACTTTGGCGGCATATCAGTATGCTCCATTTGTATACGCTGTTTTGGCTGTCGTTTTTGCCTTGATTGGAAAGTTGACATACAATCGCTATCAGATTAGTGGGAGATAAATAGTAAAACTTTTGATTTTGATGTAGTTTTTCGCTCTGGATTGCAAGTATATAGGTGAGGCAATAAAAATAGGAGGCTTGTGAAATATGAGAAAATACATAGCATTAGTTTTAACATTGGTCTGTGTTCTTGCTTTAGTAGGCTGTGAGAAGAATGACACCTACAAAATTAGAATTACTATACCCGCTGGAAGTACAGAAGCATTCGTTTATTCGGACGAAGAAATATCAGCAACGGGCAAAAAGATAACCATTTCTTCTGGCGAGGGGTTGGGGGATACAGAGGTTGTTTTGTCACCAGTAAATGAAATGGTTGAAACTGGATATGTGGCAACATATCTAACTCCTGGACTGCCTGTTGAGTTTGATGCAATAACGGGCGAATGGTTCAAAATCGGTGTATCTATGCAAAATGATACCGACACAGACATAACGGTTTATGTTGAGGTTGAAGGTGTAGAAGTTAGAATTGAGTAAAGTTATTTTATAGTTTTTCTCCTAAACTTTCCGTTGAGTATGAAAAAAAGCAACTACTAAACAAAGCGTCGGTTGCAATACTTCTCAATGCGGCTATACACTATAAGCGAACAAGCAAAAGGAGGTTTGCATTATGGACGCAAAAAAGTTTGGCGCATTTATCGCAGCCATGCGAAAAGAAAAAAACATGACACAAATGGACTTGGCAAGAAAACTGCAAGTAACCGACAAGGCTGTTAGCAAATGGGAGCGTGGTTTGGGGTTTCCAGACATAAACACGATTGAGCCATTGGCTGACGCTTTGGGGTTGAGCGTATTGGAGGTTATGCGCTCTGAAAGAATAGTCGAAGCCGAGATCAGCCCCGATACTGCTGCCGTTGCATTGACTGATACCTTTGAACTTGTGAAATTGCAGCGCAAGGCTGAACGGAGATCAATTCTGAAAATTGCGGGCTGCATAGCCGCTGCTCTTTTCTTGATTTTCCTTATTGACGGTATGGGCTGGATGGGCTTTGCTTTTGCCTATTTTCCCGTAATCTGTTTGATTGCGAGTGTCGCACTTGTCATATATGGGATTTGGCGCAAGAAAAATAAACTGCCTTGCTTGCAGACATTCATCTTGGCTGGAGCGTTGATACTAATTCCAATCTGCATTGTTGTTTTGTTCTTCCTTGCGGGTGTTTTAGGTCTTGGGCCTGTGCCTAATTAAGAAAAGTAAATAATGACCAAGCCAAAGGCGATCAACCGTAAAAAGTTGGTCGCTTTTGTTTTGCCCATTTTTGAAAGGAGGTTGCCCCGATGCCCAATGAAGAATTGGAAAAACTGAAACAGAAGCAACACGGATTGGAGAAGAAGCTGACCGCAGCCAAGCACAAGGAAAAGCAGTTGGAACACAAGCTGAAACAGTTGACCCGAAGCGAAAGAACCCACCGACTTTGCACTCGTGCCGGAATGTTGGAGAAGTTTCTGCGAGAGCCGACCTTGCTGACGGACGATGATGTGATGGAGCTTTTGACTTTCATCTTCCATGACCAAGCCGTTCAAAAGAAGCTGGACTTGCTGATTGAGAAGCGAGAAAAAGAAACGACAACGGAGGACGGCGAGGTTTAACCCCTCGTTAGAGGGCGCAATTATACACCACCTAAAGATGGTGATTGCGTTCTGCCGAAAGCCCCTTGCAGGGAGCTTGATGATTTCCGCAAAAGTCCTTTGCTCCAATCATCCAGAGGAAGCTACACTTCCCCTGCGCTGTCTTGCGACAGCTACCCCTTTGTGGACTTGCCGCCGATGAACTGATTGCCCGACAATCGAGATTGTCCGCAATCATTCACCGTCAGCAAGTTTATATTTTCACCCCGACCGTGCTGAAAAGTATCGGTCATTTTTTATTGCACCGAGAAAGGAGGTTCAATCAAAAATGCCAGTACCCCATCTGAACATACGAATTGTTCAGAGAAGTAAGGGCAGTTCTGCTGTTGCCGGAGCTGCCTACCAAGCCGGAGAAAAATTGTTTTCCGAGTACGACCAGAAAAACAAAGACCACCGCAGAAAGCAAAAGGAAGTGGTTTACACGGAAATCATGTTGCCGACCAATGCCCCACCCGAATATGCAGACCGAGCAACGCTCTGGAACTCTGCCGAGGAAGTAGAGAAACAATGGAACTCACAGCTTGCAAGGCGTTTCGTTGTTGCCCTGCCAAGAGAAGTGCCGATGGAAATGTATCCGCAGATGATGCAGGAATACTGCCGTGAGCATTTTGTATCAAAGGGAATGTGTTGTGATTTTGCAATCCATGACCCAGACCCACTGGGACACAATCCCCATTGTCATATCATGCTGACAATGCGAGCCATTGATGAAAATGGAAAGTGGATGCCCAAGAGCCGCAAGGTTTATGACCTTGACGAGAACGGCGAGCGTATCAAACTTCCGTCCGGCAGATGGAAAAGCCACAAGGAAGATACTGTTGATTGGAACGAACAGTATCACGCTGAGGAATGGCGACACGGATGGGAGGTTGTTCAGAATAAATATCTGGAGCTTGCCGGAAGTGCCGAGCGTGTGGATATGCGTTCCTATGAAAGACAGGGGCTTGACATTATCCCGACAGTCCACATGGGAGCCGCCGTGTCTGCTTTGGAACGCAAGGGCATTGAAACCAATATCGGAAATCTCAACCGAGATATTAAAGCCGCTAACCGCATGATGAACGCTATCCGCAGCACCATTAAAAATCTGCGAAACTGGATTGCGGATATTGTGGCAGCTACCAAAGAAGCCTTTGCGGAAATGGAAGCGGAAAAGAAAAATGCTTCGCCCACTCTCTCCGAACTTCTCCGTGATTATATGAATCTGCGAAAAGCGGAGCGCAGCGAGTGGTCGAGGTACGGACAGCAGAAAGGCACAGCCGATGATCTGAAAGCTGTCTCCAAAGCTCTGATCTACTTGAAAGAGCATGAGCTGTTCACTCTGGAAGATTTGGACACAGCCCTGCAAGGCGTGAACGAAAAAGCCGGAGCAATCAATGCCGATATGAAGAAAGCATCTTCCCGAATGAAAGTCATTACCGGCATACAGAACGCCGTGGCAGATTGCCAGACCCACAAGGCAGTCCATGACAAGTATCTGAAAATCGGTTGGAAATCAAGGCAAGCCGCTTATGCTGAAAAGCACAAGGACGAACTGGACAGCTTCAATAAGGCATTCCGCTATCTCAAAAAGCAGGGCGTGGATTTGAATGTCAATCTGGATGCTCTGCAAACAGAGTATGACGGTCTGAAAGCAACCCACACCGAGCTTGCCGGACAGCTTGCTACCGTCAAAGAAGAATTACAGCCGATGAAAGATATTCGTTATTGGATTGGTAAAGTCCTCACGCCGGAACAGGCAGAGGTCGAGAAGAAGCCCGAACCGAAGCACTCTCTTACAGAGAAAATGAAGTTCCTGCAGGAGCAGGACAAGAAACAGCCGGAGCAGAAATCTCCGCAGCACAAACAGAAAAAACAGAATATGGAACTCTAACAGGCACTTGCCGTTTTCTCTTACGAAAATGTCGAGTGCCTTTTTTGTTTCCCGAAAGGATGATGCAATGAATGTATTTGAAGCAGTAAAAGGCAATGTTACCACCCGACAGGCGGCAGAGATGTACGGCATCCATGTCAACCGCAACGGCATGGCAGTCTGCCCTTTCCACAATGACAAAAATCCGAGCATGAAAGTGGATATGCGTTTCCATTGCTTTGCTTGTCAAGCGGACGGAGATGCAGTTGATTTTGTTTCCCGTCTGTTCGGACTGCCGAGCAAAGAAGCCGCTATGAAATTGGCTGATGATTTTGGTATTGGCTATGACAGCAAACAGAAACCGTCTGTCAGACCCAAAATAAGAGAACCTACCCCGGAACAGAGATACCAACAGGAAGAAAACCGATGCTATAAGGTGCTGACCGATTACTTCCACTCTCTCCGAGCGTGGAAACAGCAGTACGCACCGAAACAGCCGGGGGATGAATGGCATCCCCTGTTCGTGGAAGCCCTGCAAAGAGAAAGCTATATCGAATATCTGCTTGATATTCTCTTGTACGGCACTCCCGAAGAAAAGAAAGCTCTGGTTGCCGAGCAAAGAAAAGAGGTGATGAAACTTGAACAGCGATTTGCAGAAAGAAGATCTGCGCCAAGGCATAGCAGAAGTCAGAGGAAGTCTGGACTTGACCGATAGCGGAGCAATTAAGAACAGCATCCGAAATTGTCTGACCGTCTTTATGAAAGACCCACTTCTGCAAGGGGCTGTCAGCTACAATCTGTTGACAGAGCGAGTGGATATTGTGAAAACGCTATGGTGGAAAAAGCAAACTGCCACGCTGACGGACACCGACCTAAACTATCTTATGCTTTATCTGGAAGATAACTACGCTCTGACCAGCGAGAAGAAAATCCAGAAAGCAATCAGCATCGTAGCGGACAACAATAAGTACCACCCTATACAAGACTATTTGAACAGTCTGGAATGGGACGGCACAGAACGCATCCGCTATGCTCTGACAAAATTTCTCGGCGCAGAGGAAAGCGAGTATGTCTATGAATGTCTGCGACTGTTCATGTTGGGAGCGATTCACCGAGTATTCAAACCCGGCTGTAAATTTGAAGTCATGCTCTGTCTCGTTGGTGGGCAAGGTGCAGGAAAGTCCACTTTCTTCCGACTGCTTGCAGTCAAAGATGAATGGTTTTCCGATGATCTCCGCAAGATTGACGATGAGAATGTATATCGCAAGATGCAGGGGCATTGGATAATCGAAATGTCGGAAATGATTGCCACAGCCAATGCCAAGAGCATTGAGGAAATCAAATCCTTTATCAGCAGACCGAAAGAGACCTATAAAGTGCCGTATGAAACCCATCCGGCAGACAGGCTCAGACAATGTGTGTTTGGTGGCAGCTCCAACACTCTGGACTTCCTGCCCCTTGACCGTTCCGGCAATCGTAGGTTTATGCCCATCATGGTAAATTCCGAACGAGCCGAGATTCACATTTTGGAAGATGAAGCCGCATCGAGAGCCTACATTGATAAGATGTGGGCAGAAGCCATGTTCATCTATCAGAACTTCCCGTTGAAGCTGACACTATCAAAGGCTATGGAAAAGGAACTGCGAGAACTGCAAAAGCAATTCATGCCGGAGGACACTAAGGCGGGACTGATACAGTCTTTCCTTGATAACTACAATGGCACACAGGTCTGCTCCAAGCTGATCTATGCCGAAGCTCTGAACCACGCCTTTGACGAGCCGAAGCAATGGGAAATCCGAGAGATAAACGAAATCATGAACAACAGCATTGACGGATGGAAAGCATTTTCCAATCCCCGTATCTTTGCCAAGTACGGCAGACAGCGAGGATGGGAACACATCAAGCCGCCCGACAACGGGCTATCAGCAACGGACGGGAATTTTACTGACGGTTTTCGTGAGTTGACCGATGAAGAACTCAGTCAGATGGAGCTTCCGTTCTGAAAATGCTGCCCCCGTTGCATGGCTGGTTGCAATCCCGTTGCCGACCCCGTTGCCGGGCAAATCCCTTAAAAGTCCTTGCTGCACAAGGCTTTTTCTTTCTCCAGCAACGAAAGCAACGGAGAAAATCAAAAAGAAATAAATAATAGTATAAAGAGCCAGATAAGGTGTTTTACAGGTTTTTTGAAGCCCGTTGCCGGACTTCGTTGCCGACACACCCTGTCTGGCTTTTTCCATTTCAAGGAGGTATCGCATGAACCAGAACACAAACACCACAAAGAAACCCAAGGCAACTCCGGCAGGAACATTCAATATGAGGATGGGCAACACCACCTATGTCATCGGCGTTCATTTCAGCAAGACGAGCAAGGACACTCTGGAGGATAAGATGAAGCGACTGATGCGTGATGATGTAAGAACAGCAAATTTCTAAATTGAAAATTGTTTGTGACTTTTCCGTTTTCTATCTTGACAGAACGCTCCCGAAAGGTACGGTTTTAGTCGAGTGCGGGAGGCTCTTGCATCGGGGCGGCTACCGGATAAAAGTGCTGAACACGATTAACTTCAAAAAAAGCATGAAATACAATCCCTTTGCCTATCTCCGCAGCGAGAAAGACATTTTGAAACTGGTAAACACTTTGATTGCCAACACCAAAGGGGACGGGGAAAAATCCGGGGAGGATTTTTGGGTAAAATCGGAACGGCTCTTTTACTGCGCCCTTATCGGCTACATTTGGTACGAAGCCCCGGAGGAAGAAAAGAACTTCACGACGCTGCTTGAAATGATAAATGCGTCGGAAGCCCGCGAGGACGACCCGGAATTTCAGTCCCCCGTTGACCTTATGTTTGAACGGTTGGAGGGAAAAGACCCGGAACACTTTGCCGTCCGGCAGTATAAGAAATTTTTGTTATCTGCGGGAAAGACAAGAAGCTCTATCCTCATTTCCTGCGGTGCGCGGCTTGCCCCCTTTGACATTAAAGAGCTGCGCGACCTTATGGAAACCGACGAAATGGAGCTTGACACCATAGGCGACCGCAAGACCGCCCTGTTTGTTATCATTTCCGACACCGACGATACATTTAACTTTGTTGTGAGTATTCTTTACACGCAGCTTTTCAATCTGCTTTGCGACAAGGCAGATGATGAATACGGCGGCAGGCTGCCAGTCCATGTGCGCTGTCTGTTAGACGAGTTTGCAAATATCGGGCAGATACCGAAGTTTGAAAAGCTCATAGCCACCATACGAAGCCGGGAAATCTCCGCTTCAATCATTTTGCAGAGCCAGTCGCAGCTAAAAGCCATTTACAAGGACAACGCCGATACCATAGCCGGCAACTGCGACACCACCCTGTTCTTGGGCGGCAAGGAGAAAACCACCCTCAAAGAAATGTCGGAAATCTTGGGGAAAGAAACCATTGACAGCTTCAACACTTCCGAGAACCGGGGGCGGGAGGTATCACATGGACTGAACTATCAGAAGTTAGGCAAGCAGCTTATGACGGAAGATGAAATAGCAGTCATGGACGGCGGGAAATGTATCTTGCAGCTACGAGGGGTGCGCCCGTTCTTCTCTGATAAGTACGACATTACAAAACACCCCAACTATAAATACCTGTCCGACTATGACAAGAAAAATACTTTTGATATGGAAAAGCATTTAAGACGCAGACCCGCCCTTGTGAAGCCGGACGAACCCTTTGACTATTACGAAATCAGCGAAGCAGATTTGCAGGAGGACACCGCCCATGAATAGACGTATCCGAAAGAAACAGGATAAGAAAATCACAGAAGCCATAAACGGGCTTATTTTCATTGCCGAGCGACGGGAGCAACAGCGACAGGCAGCTATCCGGCAGTTTGTAAAACGGTGTGAAACCCTGTATGAGCAGCAGCGAAAGGAGGAATTGACGCAGTAACAAAGAAACAGATAACTTACAGAATACGCGCCCCTACAAAAATTCCTATCGCTAACAACTGAATACCGCCGCGCGGCAGACACATAGGCAGCGCGGGGACTTATGACCGCGGCAGTTACAAAACTGACCGCCGTTTTTTATGCCCTTTTATGGGGCAAGCCGCATTTGCGGCAGAAAGGAGCTTTATGGAATTTTTTAACTCTGCTATCGACGTATTACAGACCCTTGTTATCGCACTGGGCGCAGGCTTAGGCATTTGGGGCGTTATCAACCTCTTAGAGGGATATGGAAACGACAACCCAGGTGCAAATGCTCATGT